>Ga0070730_10000080_pt1 | contig 123360 bp, 91 predicted proteins | sample Coa_R1_3_FD_66447 | JGI IMG/M metagenome (GOLD analysis project Ga0070730, IMG submission 66447) | Surface soil microbial communities from Centralia Pennsylvania, which are recovering from an underground coalmine fire - Coalmine... | ecosystem: Environmental > Terrestrial > Soil > Unclassified... | reverse complement strand
TCGCTTTTGTGGTGAAAAATGGCCGGAAGAGCTTTGGAATCGTGCCCGCAGCCATGCCCGGCCCATTGTCGAGAATCGTGATGCGCTGAACTCCGCTGTCGTCGTTGGGCACGATTTCCCCGCGTAGGAGGACTCGGCCGCCATTGACTGCTTCTGCGCACGCCTCCGCGGCGTTCCGCGTGAGATTCAGCAGGGCTTGCCGGAGCAGGCCTTCATCTCCCGCCACGCTCCCCAGGGGTCCTTCGAACCGGATGCGGACCCGCGGCATGGCCTCAGCTACTTCAGACACGACGCGCTCGACGACTCCCTCGATTGCCACCGGTTCGCTGCTGATCTCCAGAGGCCGCGCGTACTTCAGGAATTCGGTGACGACGTGCGTGATATTCCGCGTTTGTTCGAGGATTCGGTCCGCCGACTCGGCCAGTTCGCCGGCGCCCGCTTCCGCTCTGATCATCTGCGCGTAACCGGAAATCGTCGCCAGAGCGTTCTTGAATTCATGTGCAATTCCGGCAGACAGCTCTCCCACAACCGCCAGGCTTTCTTTCAAATGGATCTGCTGTTGCAGCGCGGCCAGCTCCGTCAGATCCGTGAGCAGGCAGAGAGCTCCGTTGATTTTTTCCGTCCCTCGGCGAATCGGAGAGATTGAAACGCCCAGCAGTCTGGACTCGCCTCCGGGCGCTTCGTGTTCGACCTGTTCTCGCCGGAAGATACTTCCCATCGCCAGGCATTCCCCGATGAGCCGGGTCAGGCCGGATTCCGTTCCGAGCACTTCACTGTAGCGCCGAAAAACCAAAGCTTGAATTCCCAGCACCTGCTCCGCTGCAGGGTTCGCGCTGGAGATGATTCCTGTTGCATTCACCACCAACAGTCCGGCCGGCATGTTGCGTGTCACTTCTTCGCTCAACCGTTCCGTGTGCTCGGCTCGTTCTTTTTCAATTTTGTGCAGCCGCTCGAGTTCCTTCTCCTGTTCTCGAAGCTGGCGGATCACGCCCTCCATCGAGGCCGTCATGAATGCCGAGGGGTTTCCCGTTCCCGGCGCAGCCGCCAGAATTTTCTCGCCGTGAGACTCCCGGGTGCTTTGAAGAAATCGGCGCAGAAGGAAAACGATGAGGCCAAGAACGGCTAGGATTCCTACAGCAGCGCCTATGGCGATTTCCCAAACGTGCTGCGCTGCCTCGGCTTGGACTGCCGCAAACGTCATAGCTTGTATCGTCCTCGCATCGGTTCGAGCCTCAGCGAACTCCGGAAGCCAGATTGATTGAAGAAGAGGAAAAAGCAAACACCACGATGAGCGCCGCAATACCCAGGAAAGTTCCCAGCGGAAGATGATATTGGCTGGCGATCAGCCAGCGAATCTGCTTCACGGTGCCCAGCCCCCGGCGGCTGGCTCGCTCCGCGAGCTGGCGCCCGACTCCGCCAGCGTACATCGCCACGATAACGGCCACCCCGATGGCGCTGCCGAGCAGCGTTCCGAGCAGAATCGTCAGGAAGGCATTCCTTGCTCCGAGAAATGCGCCAACCATCAACATCATTTTTACATCGCCCATTCCCATGCCTTCTTTGTGGCGCACCAGCTTATAGAGCGTCGCCGCACCCCAGAGCAGGAGGCTGCCAAATGCCGCGCCCAACAATGCTTCCAAGGCGCCCACGATTCGCTCGGGCGGAAGCCGGTGGAATAGCCGCCAACTCAAAAGAAAAACTGTGCCGTCATTGGGAGGCACAACTGCGGAAAAGAGCACGCCGACGGCGAAGCCCGGCCAAGTAACGAGGTCCGGAAGCAGCCGCACCCGCAGATCGGTGACGGTCAGGATAATGATCAGGCAGAGGAAGAAAAGCCACTTCGCCGTGGCCTGAGTTATTCCAAACTCCAGGTAGCACTCCACGAACAGGAGGCCAGTAACCAGCTCGACGAGAGGGTACATCGCCGAAATCGGCGCTCCACACGCCCGGCACTTTCCTCTCAGCCAAAGCCAGGCAAAAATCGGAACATTGTCGTAAGGCTTTATGGGCGTAGAACATCGCGGGCATCTTGAGCCCGGCGTAACGATGGACGACTCCTCCGGAATGCGTGTGATGCACACATTCAAGAAGCTGCCAATCACAATTCCGAATAGAAAAAAGAAGACGCTGACCACGGTTTAGCTGGCCGCTCGCGCGGACCTCTTTAGTAATGTCCCACACCTGCATCAGTGCCTCAACAAACGGCACGCCGTCCCGTGCCTCATTCCTAACGCTTGCGGCGCGCGCCCGCTGGCCCAGCTAGCTTTCTTCTCCCAAACATCGACTGTAAACTGGTAGCAGTTGACTAAGATCATGCACTGGCTCGAACGCAGAATCCGCCGCTACGAACACCGCCGTTGGACTACGGACGACAACCGCCGCGTCCAACCCTTCGACTGGGGCCTCGAGCATATCGGTGGCGACCCCGCGGACCCCAACCCAGGCGAATTTGTTCACAATTACTCCAAGAATGCCATCGAGAACAGCGCGGAATGGTTTGCGACCGCTCCGGCGTCTGATTATCATCTCGACGCGAACAACGTCCTTTCCTTCACCAGCTCCATCGAATCGCCGTGGCCGGAAAACAATACCGTCCACGCGCGGCTGTGGCCGGCACGGCGCGACTGGAAGCCGCCCATCAAAGCGCGCGAGGGCTCCGCGCTCCTGGTACTTCCCAACTGGAACGCGAAATGGCAGGGGCAAGATGGCCTTTGCGATTGGATTTCGCGCTTCGGCATCACAGCGCTGAAGATGTCCATGCCTTATCACAACCGTCGCATGGCGAAGGGCCACGAACGCGCGGACCAAATCTGCGGTCCGAATATCGGCCTGACGCTTCAAGCCAACCGCCAAGCCGTTCACGACGCCCGACGATGCCTACGCTGGCTCGAGTTGCAAGGCTACTCCCGCGTGGGAATTCTCGGCACCAGCCTCGGCTCTTCCGTCGGTTACATCACGTTAATGCACGACCCGGCGGTCAAGGCCGGGGGATTTTTCCATTTCTCGACGTATTTCGCCGACGTGGTGAGCCAGGGCATGACCACGAACCACGTGTGGGAAGGTCTCCGCGAGCATGTCACTGTTGATGAGCTTCGCGACTACTGGGCCCCCATCAGTCCCATGCCTTACGTGGAGCGCGGGATGGGAGCCGACCGCAAGTCGTTTCTGGTCTACGGCAAATATGACCCCACTATGCTGCCTGAACTGAGCCGCGAGATGCTCCAAGCGTTACGCCGCCACGGCGCGCACCCGCGCTCTCTTGCACTCCATTGCGGACACTACTCGCTCGAACTGGCTCCTTTCAGTTACATCGCGGGGTACCGCGTGCTCGCGTTTCTGCGGTCGGCTTTGGCTTGATGCTGTGAAGTCGAGACGTGGGTATGCGGCGGGACGCGAGCTGGGAGAACTTTCGAATGGAGAAGGCCCTTGTTGTGCGGCGAACGCCCAAACGAATCATGGCGTCGAGCGCCAGAACTTGATTCTTTGAATTATTCTGCACTCGCGTGACGCGCGGGAGGCGGCCCGGCGCAAACGGTGGCGTCAGACACAAATTCATTTCCGAAGATGTATAGAATCTTGCCGCTAGCTGTGACGATCGCGTAATCGCAACTCCTTCCAGCGGTTTGCATCTGACCCGTTCGTGTATCGTAGATGGCCGCTCCTCCCGCATAACCGACGGCGCTTCCTGCTAGGAGCCAAGGGCTGCCGTGGCTCCCGCCCAGATCCATGTATGGGAAATCTTCAAGCACCGTCGAAGGTTCCGCGGCTCCTTCGACCCACTTGGACAATCGATGAGGATGCTCCGGATTTGTGAAGGGAACCGGAGAAAATTGCAAGAAATAGAGAGCCCCACCGGCGGCGGCCATGGACTGAACATTCCCAGCAAACGGAGCGATCGTCCCGGACGCGATTTCATACCTCATGACCGGGTCTTCCTTGGGAACGAAAAGACGAGCCAGCAAGGACTTGCCATCAGGAGTAAAAACCATGTCCGAAAGCACCAGATCGTCAGCGGTATGGGTCTGACCACCCCAGGCACGCACCACTCGTTTCGATTTCAAGTTATAGACGGTCAGCTTGTCTCCCAGGGAATAGTCCCAGAAACCAGCCAGCGTTCCATCGTCGGAAATGGCCAACCCGCCGATTGAATCGCCAAGGATCTGCGACACTTTCCCCGTGGTTCGGTCCCAGGAGAAAAGACCGTGGCCGGATGTGTTTTCAGGATCGATATTTCCGCTGTCGAATACAAAGTAAGCTGTGCCGCCGTCGGGACTCCATCTGGGGGACTCGAAATTGGACAGATTTGTTCCATCCATAACTTTTTCAGCCTGTATCGTGCCGCCGTCCAACCGCACGACAAAGAAGGCACCGCCGTAAGTGTCATTCGACATCTGGGCGAGCGCAAAAATCTCGTTGGCCGCCGGAGAGGCTGTGGCGAACAAAATGCGTTGCGCTCCAGCCAAAGTGACTAAGGCTTCGTGTGGAAGCGGCACTTTCGGTTTATCGAGAGTGCCTGCCACAATTACTGCCTTTGCTTCAATCCTCGGCTGAGGCGGCGCCACAGTTTTGGGGTCCTGCGAGGCAGGGCTGGCGACTGGATTCAAACGCGGAGTTTGGATGGATTGTTTCGCGAGTGAATCGGGGAGAGGGCGGCTTCCGCAACCAACGCATACGAACAAGAACAGCCAGGTCTTGCCAAACCGAACCATACCTCGATTCTAAGCGTCTGATTCGAGCACTTGCGCGTAAGTGGTTGCATTGCATCGAATCGGTAACTGTACTCTCTGTACCCCGGCTGAAGGTTGGCCCGGGCTTGGACCATGACGACGATTTTCGTAAGAGAGGGTGTCCTGCCCGCTCGCAGGATGGCGTGGACTTGACCATCGCCGTACAGGCATTTCTACCGGTCTCACCTCTAGTATCATCAGGTGATGCAGACGCTTCTCGTCGAGGCTTTCGGCCCGCTGGCGGTCGCCGTCATTCTTTACGTGGCGATCTCGGGCGCGCGACGGTTCGTGCATCAGTTCCGCAACCGGCTATCTCCGGAACAGATTCAGGCCGCACGTGATTCTTACCGCAGCCGACTCGTACATCCCAAAGCGTTGGAAGTGGAGCAGGGAATTGGTGCGTTACTTCCTCAGCGACTGCTGAGCCTTTACGAAGATCACCAGACAATTCTTTCCGAGCAGATCGAGATTCGCGGCCCAAAACCTTCGCAGACGGAATCCTCGAGGCTCAAAAGTGCAGAGGCCGCGGAACACAGTGCTGTGTGGATCGAAGCTTTCCTTCCGCTCGATATGGAAAGCCAAAAGTACACCGTGGATTTGGGTGTTTTCGGATGCGGGAAGGGTTTCTGTTTCGCGACCGACGGCGCCGGCAATTTCTACTGGATGGCCGTGAGCGACACGCGTCTAGCGGATGCACCTGTTTTCTTTGCATGTCACGATCCCTTCGGCAACGAAGAAATTGCTCCCTCTTTGGACGAATTCCTAAACTGGCCACGAACTATTCGCGAGCCAGAAGCGTAAAGGCGCCCGCAAGATTTTTTCCCGACAATTGCCGAGACCAAACTTACGACCACGCACACGGCCATCCAGGCACCTCGCCGTCTTGGCGCTGGGGCGAAATTAATGGGGAATTAGGGAGTAGCAAGCGAACCGCCGGGCTTGGGGATGGCTGCGTGGACTTGGCTGTTCAGACTGGAGTGTGTTCCAAGTCAAACCCGAGCGCGGGTTCTTCCGTGTTTCCGTTCTTCGGAGCCGATTCTGCGTATGCGATCCTCAGCGGCCTGTCCCAGAGGGGGTGCGAGATGACGATTTCCACCGCGAGCGTACCGTCGTTCTGCGCGCGGCACTCCACGCGAAGAGAGTCCCAAATCTCTTCTTTGCCATCCTTGCGGATCGGCTGGCCGATTTGGAGCTTCACGGATTTACTGGAGATCTCAAAATCGCCGGCTTCACAGGCCTGGCATTGCACCCTGAATCTTGGAATCTCCTCGCGAAGTTTCCAAATCATGCGAGTTCCCCTTATCCGATCGCCTCGTGCTGCCGTGGCGAAAGCCGCCTCGCGCGGAGACTTCACGATCCGACACCGTGCCCGCCAGAGAATTGCGACAAATCGCTGGTCTTGTCATAAAGGGCATTTGCGGGCCGAATTGATATACCAGCCGGAGTAAGAATTCGAGGGATGGGAGAAGCCATGCGGGGTTAAGTGAAGAATCAGCCAGTCAGCAGAAGCGGAGCGGTTCCGGCATGGGCGGACCCGAATAGTGTCAGTGCAGGACTCGCGCGAGAGCTCCAGTTGCCAAGAGCTCGGAAACCGCTTCGATTTCCCCGGCCAGCGGCCGGTCTTGAGTCAGCTGATGCGATCTGGCACGGACAGTTTCAAGGGCTCTTGCGGCAAGCGTTCCGGTTTTCAGTGGCGCCAGGAGATCGATCCCCTGGCAGGCGCAAAGGAGCTCAATGGCAATCGTATGGCGCAAGTTCTCGAGCATTCGCGCCAGCCTGCGAGCTGCACTCATGCCCATGGAGACGTAGTCTTCCTGATTGCCGGAAGTAGATATCGAATCGACAGAGTGCGGAGTTGCCAAAGCCTTGTTTTCACTTGTTAGGGCCGCAGCGGTCACTTGGGCAATCATGAAGCCGGAATTCAAGCCAGGTTCCGGTGCTAGAAATGCGGGCAACATGCTGGTGAGAGGATTCGTCATTTGCTCGATGCGCCGCTCGGAAATTCCGCCAAGAGTGGCGAGGGCCACGGCGACCTGGTCAGCGGCCATCGCAAGGGGCTGCCCGTGAAAATTGCCGCCGCTTATGATGTCGCCGCCGCCTCCGGCTGTCACAAAAACTAGGGGGTTGTCCGTGGCACTGTTCAGCTCGACCGCGGTGATTTCGCGAGCTTGCGCGAGAGAATCGCGCACGGCACCGTGCACTTGCGGAGTGCAGCGAACGCTGTAGGCATCCTGCACACGAGGATCTTTTTCCGCCGAGCGGTGGGACTCGCGAATTTGGCTGCCCTCGTTCAAGTGCGCCAGGTTTCGCGCGGTGGTGGCCGCACCGGGGAAGGCCCTGGCATGCATGAGGCGCGAGTCGAAGGCACCGGGACTGCCGCGGAGTGCGTCGAGAGAGAGGGCCGCGGCAACATCAGCGCTTTCGACGAGGATCTCCGCTTCGCGAAGCGCCAAAGAGAGCAGAGCCAGCATTCCTTGCGTGCCGTTGAGAAGCGATAGGCCTTCTTTCGCTTCGAGCGAGACGACAGCAATTCCTCCGCGGCGCATCGCTTCGCCCCCTTCGAGAATCTCGCCTTTGTAAACGGCGCGGCCCTCGCCGATTACGACTGCAGCAAGGTGCGCGAGCGGCGCGAGATCGCCGGAGGCGCCGACTGAGCCCTGCGAGGGGATCACCGGGTGTACGCCTGCGTTCAGCATTGAGCAAAGCGTCTCCACAATGGCCGGGCGCACACCGCTCAACCCTTTCGCAAGCGCATTGGCCCGCAACAGCATCATTGCGCGCGTCTCCGCTTCGCTCAGCGGAGCGCCAACTCCACAACAGTGAGAGCGGACAAGATTTACCTGCAGATTCCGCACCTGCTCCGGTGAAATGCGCACCGAGGCGAGCTTGCCAAACCCGGTGTTTATGCCGTACGCCACGCCTCCCGTCGCCACGAGCTGGTCGACAACTTTCCTTGAAGCATTCATGCGCTCCCGCGAAGAAGCCGCGAGACTCACAGACTCGCGTTGTAATGCGACGGCGAAAAGCTGGTCGAAAGTCAGGTCGTTGCCGGTCAAGGCAACGCCAGAGGAGATGCTCATGCTTCTCTCCGATCGGGGTGGTGCGCAACAATGGATTTGAACACGCTTTGGTATTTGTGGGGCAGCAGTTTTGGGCGGCCGTTGCTGCCGCAGATGATATGAGTAGTATCGCCGGTGGCAAGCAATTTTCCGTCCGCGTCGCGAAAAACTTCATAAGAAAATTTCACGATACGATTGCGCGATTCGGAGATGCGGGTGCGAACGCGAAGGACATCGTCATATCGCGCCGGCAGCTGATAACGGCAATGAGCATCCGCCACGACGATGTGGCAGTCGTCTTCCTTCTCCATACGTTTGTACTCGATATCCAGCGCGCGAATCAGCTCTACGCGGCCCACTTCGAACCAGATGAGATAGTTCGCGTGGTAGACCACGCCCATCTGGTCGGTTTCGGCGTAGCGCACCCGTACGGTTGCGTCGTGGTATTCGATCATTCGCATGTCCTATGAGTCGAGAGACGTGCCGGCGCGGTCTATTCCACGTCGGTGCTCCAAACGGGTTTGCGTTTCTCTAGAAACGAAGCGAGACCCTCTCTGAAATCGGCCGTGCACCGGATACGCGCGTTCTCAAGAATGGCGCGCTCCAAATCGGCGTCAACGCTCGCAGCTGCGGCAGAAGTCAGCAAGCGCTTGGCGCGGGTCAGGCTGACCGGGCTGGCGGAGATCAAGACCTCGGCCAGTTCGCGAGCGCGCTCCATCAAACGCTCGCGCGGAACGATTTCGGTGAGGAGGCCCAACGTCTTGGCCTCGCTCGCCTCCACCAGTCGACCGGTGAGAAGGAGATCGCGCGCGTGCTTGTCTCCGATCTGACGAGTCAGAAAGACGGAAACGATGGCGGGCAAAAAACCGATCTTGACCTCGGTGTAGCCAAATTTGGCTTCCGGGACGGCAATAGTGAAATCGCACAGCGTTGCAATGCCGCAGCCGCCGGCGAGGGCGGCGCCATTCACCGCGGCGATCAGCGGCTTGGAGAAACTCCAGATGCGACGGAACATCTTGGCCATCCGGCGGGAGTTCTCCATGTTTTCGGCGGAGGACTGAGTTGCAATGTCCGCGAGCGTTTCGAGATCCATTCCGGCGCAGAAGGATTTTCCCGCGCCGGTGAGGATCGCGACGCGGGCGTGGCTTGCCTCGATGGCGTCGAGCGCCGACTGAATTTCGGAGACCATGCGCTCGGAGATAGCGTTGCGCTTTTCGGGACGGTTGAACGTAAGGGTCGCCAGTTGACCGGAGAATTCGAGAGTCAGTGTTTCAAACATGGCGATGCTCCCCGTGCTTAGGTCCGGACTAGCCACGATACGTATGATACGCGAGAGTCTGGCAAATAGGCCCGCAAGCTGACGGCTCGATGGCAGGGGCGTAGCATGCTGCGTCCCGACACCGCACGCAACCCCGTTCCAAGTGATTCTAATTCACTAGTGGGGCGTGTGCATACTTGGCGCGAATCTCGTTGGTCATTTCAAGCAGAGAGCCGAACCGTGTCGAATCGACACCGGGATCGGCGCCGGCTTTTTTCAGGGCGGCTATGACATCCTCCGTGGCGATATTGCCGACAAGAGTGTCACCGGCAAATGGGCAGCCACCTAGGCCGGTGAGTGCGGAATCGAAGCGACGGCAGCCAGCTTCGTAGGCGGCGAGGATTTTTGCTTCGGCGGTTTCGGGGCGGCTATGCAGATGCACGCCAAGCTCGATGCCGGCGACGTGGTCCTTTACCTGGCGGTAAAGATCGCCGACAAGTTCAGGTGAAGCGGTGCCAACGGTATCCGCGAGGGAAACCGTGCGCACGCGGATGCCCTTCAGCCAGTCGAGGGCATCGGCGACGATTTCCGAGCCCCAGGGCTCATCGTAGGGATTGCCGAAGGCCATGGAAATGTAGATGACGAGATCTTTTTTCGCGGCCAGAGTTGTTTTCCGCAATTTTTCGACGAGGAGGCGCGATTCGTTGCGGGTCATGTTGGCGTTAGCGCGGCGAAAATAAGCGGAGATCGAATAAGGATAGCCAATTGTGGAAACGCCGGGAGTAGCGAGGGCGCGCTCGAGGCCTTTTTCGTTGACGACTATTCCGATGATTTCGGGAAGCACGACGTTATCGGGAAGGGAAGCGGTCAGTTTTGCCATGACGTCTTCGCTGTCGGCCATCTGTTTGACGTGTTTCGGCGAGACGAAGCTGACAGCGTCGATATGCCTGAACCCCGCAACCACAAGCTGTTTCAAGTACTCTGCCTTGTACTCGGCGGGAATCAACTCTGGGAGTCCTTGCCACGCATCCCGCGGGCACTCGATTAGTTTAGCGGGTTCGTTCATTCGGTTTATTCCGCCTCCATCCGTCAAGATCGGCGATTCCCATTGCGCTGCCTATACCAACGCCAAGCCGGGAGGCCCAGGAGGCGGGCGAATAGTATAGGGGGCGTGGCTCTTAAGGAGCCAAGGCTCTCTTTTCGCCATCAGCATCTTTTCGCGGTGCGTGTGGAAGCTGAACGTCAACCAACAGAGGGCGAGTAGAAGAACTATGAAGCCTCGCTTTCGCATCAGGTTTGAAGGACTCCCGTTTTGAATTCGCGAATTTCGGGATTCAGGGAGGCGGCTTCGAGAGCGTTGATCAGCGCGTCGCGCGTGTGAGCGGGATCGATGATGGCGTCGACCCAAAGGCGTGCGGCGGCGTAGCGAGGGTCGGTTTGCTCATCGTACGTGGCTTTTACGCTTTCAAGCATTTCTTTGCGGGCTTTCTCATCGACCTTCTTGCCTTCGCGTTCGAGTTGTTTCAGTTTGATTTCGGCCAGCGTGTTCGCAGCCGCGTCGCCGCTCATCACCGCGAATTTTGCGGTGGGCCACGCGAACATGAAGCGCGGGTCGTAGGCTTTGCCGCACATGGCGTAGTTGCCGGCGCCGAAACTGCCGCCGCAGATGACGGTAATTTTGGGCACTACGCTGTTGGCGACGGCATTTACCATCTTTGCGCCGGCGCGGATGATCCCGCTCCATTCGGCATCCTTGCCGACCATGAAGCCGTTGACATCGTGCAAGAAGATCAGTGGAATGCGGTTCTGGTTGCAATCGAGTATAAAACGCGCGGCCTTTTCAGCGGACTCGGTGTAAATCACACCGCCGAACTCGATGCGTTTCTGATCCGAGCCACGCGCCAGCGTTTGCACGTGTTTTTTCTGGTTGGCCACGATGCCCACGGCCCATCCACCGATGCGCCCATAGCCGCACAGAACCGTCTCGCCGTATTCGGCGCGATACTCTTCGAATTCACTGGCGTCCACGATGCGAGCGATGATTTCACGCATGTCGTACTGCTTTGCGGGATCGCTGGAGAAAATGCCGTAGATTTCTTCGCCCGGATAGAGCGGTTCGCGTGACGCGACGTGGCTGAAGAGAGACGGATTTGCCGCGCCCATCTTATCGGCCAGCGCGCGAATTCGAGCGACGCAGGCGTCATCGTCCGGCTCGCGAAAATCCACGGTGCCACTAATTTGCGCGTGCATTTTCGCGCCGCCCAGGTCTTCCGCGGAGGTGACCTGCCCAATGGCCGCCTGCACGAGCGCGGGCCCCGCGAGGAAAAGCCCAGAGCCTTCGGTCATCAGAATGTGGTCGCACATGAGCGGCAGATAGGCGCCGCCAGCTACGCACATGCCCATGATGGCGGCGAGCTGCGGAATCCCCATCGCGCTCATCACCGCGTTGTTGCGGAAAACGCGGCCAAAATCGTCGGTATCGGGAAAAACGTCTTCCTGCAGCGGCAAGAACACGCCCGCGGAATCCACGAGATAAATCGTCGGAATGTGGTTTTCGATGGCGATATTCTGCGCACGAATCACTTTCTTCGCGGTCATCGGGAAAAACGCTCCGGCCTTTACCGTGGCGTCATTGGCGATGAGCATGAAGGTGCGCCCACAGACTTTCGCGAGGCCAGTGATGGTTCCCGCGGATGGCGCGCCTCCCCACTCTTCATACATTCCGTAAGCGGCGAAAATGCCGAGCTCGAAGAGTTGCGAGCCAGGATCAATGAGTTTTGCAATGCGCTCCCGGGCGGTGAGCCGGCCCTTCTTGTGCTGCGATGCAATGGCTTTCGCGCCGCCACCCTGGCGAATTTGCTCTTCCTCGTTCTTGATCTGGGTCAGAAGATCAATAATGCGGCGGTGGTTTTTTTCGAAGTCGGGCGACTTCGTCTTTACGCTGGTTTTCAGAACGGAAGCGGTCACTCGCAGACCTCGCGCTGGGATTCGCACAGACGCGCCGAGACCCCGTCGCGCGCCAAGGCAAACAGTATACGGTCCGGCGTCGAAATCCGCGAGCATGCCCGGCGAGGCGTGTGTTGACGAGCGCAAGCCGCGTGCATACAATTCCCCAAGCGGTGCCGCGAAGGCACTGAATCTTTTTTTCCGGAGGCGCCTGTGACTACCTTTGTCGAAGTCTTCAGGGGCGAGTGTGTCTCCGGCGAAACTTTGAGCTAGCCGAACAGGCTGGCCGGGAAACCTCCCCCGTTTTTTCCATCCATTCAAAACTGACTGGCTGCGTCAGCACGACGCCGCATACCCGCTTTCGTGCGACGCATAGCAGCGTTGCCCACCGGACAGATCCGTGCAGGCGCGCTCGCAGATGCTTGAAGGCGGCCGGAGGATATTCAAATGTCGATCGCGGAATTGGGCTGGGACGACTATTTTCAAGCGCACTGGGGTGAAACTGGGAATGAGGGTCAGGTTCCAGCACGAATTGTCTCGCAGCATCGCGGACTGTGGCGAGTTGCCGGAGATTTCGCAGAGTGCTGGGCGGAGGCTTCCGGCGCTTTGCGAACGGCCGGCGAAAATGGCGCGGACTGGCCTGCGGTGGGCGATTGGGTGTCGGTGGAACTGCGCAGAGGCGAGTCTGTCGCGATGATTCATCGGGTCGTGCCTCGACGGTCCCGATTTGTGCGCAAGGCCGCCGGCAGACAACTCGCGGTGCAAGTCATCGCGGCTAATATTGATCTCGCGGCAATCGTTGCCGGGCTGGACGGCGATTTCAACGCGCGGCGCATCGAACGATATGTGGCGCAATGCTGGGAATCCGGCGCGCGTCCCGTGGTCGTCCTGAACAAGGCAGACGCGTGTGAAGCGCGTGATTCATTTGTCGCGGAGATCGAGCGAATCGCCATCGGATTGCAAGTATTTGTCGTCAGCGCCAAGACGGGAGAAGGTGTGGATGCGCTGGAGAGGACATTTGTCAGAGGGCAAACGATGGTCTTGCTCGGATCTTCCGGTGCTGGGAAGTCAACGCTAGTGAACCGCCTGTTACAGGAGGACCGGCAGGCAACGAATCCAGTGCGGGAGAACGACAGCCGAGGGCGCCATACCACCACGTCTCGGCAACTCTTGCTTCTGCCGTGCGGCGCCATGATCGTGGACACACCGGGCTTGCGGGAACTTCAGTTATGGAACGCGGGCGACGGAATATCGCAGGCGTTTTCGGACATCGACGAACTTGCGTGCGAGTGCAGGTTTCGCGACTGCAAGCACACCAGCGAGCCGGGCTGCGCCGTGCAAGCCGCGCTTGCTTCGGGTAAACTCGACGCGGCTCGTTTGAAGAGCAAGCGGAAGCTCGAACGAGAACAGGAGTTTTTGGAGCGAAAATTTAATCCCGAAGTCCAACATACCGCGAAGTTACACATCAGGACCGTCATGCGGCACGCCCGGCAAGATTATCGGGAGCGGGACAAAGGCAAGAACTGACCTAATAACATGCATGATTTACTCTTGAACCTGGAACTTGCCCGCCGCGTGGAACTCGCCGAAGCACAAGCGGCCGTGGAATGCGCGGAGGCCCTCGAACGATTCCGGCCGGGGAGCGGCGCTGCGGTGAGACGCGTGGCCGGCGGCTTCGCCGTGTATTGCGGCAAGAGTTCGCCAATAACGCAGGCGGTAGGAATGGGCCTTGATGGGCCGGTGAGCTCGGAAGAGTTCGACCGGCTCGAGGAGTTCTACCGCAGCCGCGAGGAACCTGTGCGTGTTGAGACTTGTCCGCTCGCGGACCCATCCTTTATTGAGCAGTTTGGCCAACGAGGGTATCGCGTCACGGAATTCTCAAACGTCATGGCGCGGCATGTCAGCCCCGACGAGCCCTGCCCCGAGCCAGCCCCAGGGATCACCATCGAGAAAGCGGGAAAGGACCAGATCGATCTGTGGACGCTGACTGTTTCTCAGGGATTCGCGGAAAAGTTTCCTGTGTCGCACGAACTCCTTGAAGTCATGAAAATATTCGCGCTGGGGCCAAAGACGGAATGCTACCTGGCGCGCGTCGACGGAAAAGTTGCCGGAGGCGGGACGCTTGCGCTGCACGACGGGGTCGCGGGACTCTTTGGCGCAAGCACGCTGCCGGTGGCGCGCAGGCGCGGCGTTCAAGCGGCTCTACTGCAACGGCGCCTGGCAAGAGCCTCCCAAGCGGGCAGCGATCTTGCCGTAAGCATCGCGCAGCCGGGGAGCACTTCGCAGCGAAATATTCTGCAGCAGGGATTTCAGGTTCTCTACACGCGCGTCAAATTCGAAAGAGAAGTGAAGTAAGAATCCGGTCCGAGGTCAGCGCGCCAGACGCTTCTGGATGAAAGCAACGATGTCCTGCGTGGAAGTGCCCGGCAAAAAGATTTCGGCGATGCCGGAGGCTTTCATGGCCGGGATGTCCGCTTCCGGAATGATTCCGCCGACAAGTACAGTGACATCCTGCATGCCCTTTTCCCGCAGCAGGTTCATGAGCTGGGGGCAGATGGTATTGTGAGCGCCGGAGAGGATGGAAAGGCCAATGACGTCAACGTCCTCCTGGACCGCGGCGGAAGCGATCATCTCTGGAGTCTGGCGAAGGCCGGTGTAGATAACCTCCATTCCTGCGTCACGCAGAGCGCGGGCGATCACTTTCGCGCCGCGGTCGTGGCCATCCAGCCCCGGCTTGGCAATCAGCACTCTTATTTTTTTCTCTGGCATATTTGCGGGAAAGTGTAACTCAACTGCAGCGAGCAAATCACGTGATGGCGACTTCCTCGTAGGTGCCGAAGACGTCGCGCATAGCGTCGCAGATTTCACCGAGCGTGGCGTATGCCTTGACGGCGTCGTAGAGGAAAGGCATCAGATTGTCCTTGCCCTGAGACGCGGCACGCAGCGCTTTCAGGCGGCGGTCGACCTCGGCTTGCGAGCGGTCCGCGCGCAATTTCGAGAGGCGTTCGGCCTGACGGCGGGCCACGGTTTCGTCGATTTGCAGAGTCTCGAGAGGTTTTTCTGGCGCGACGTAATCGTTGACCCCGACAATGATTTTTTCCTTTTTGTCGACGGCCACCTGGTAGCGGTAGGAGGCCTCGGCGATTTCGCGCTGCGGATATCCGCGCTCGATGGACGGAACCATGCCGCCCATGGCGTCAATTTTTTCGACATATTCCCAAGCGCCGCGTTCGACTTCGTTGGTGAGCGTTTCGACGAAATAGGAGCCGCCCAGCGGGTCAACGGTATTCGCAACGCCGGTTTCGTTGGCGATGATCTGCTGGGTTCGGAGCGCAATCGTCGCCGCAAACTCTGTAGGCAGCGCCCAGGCTTCGTCCAATGAATTTGTATGAAGAGATTGCGTTCCGCCGAGGACGGCCGCGAGCGCTTGGATCGCGGTGCGCACCACGTTGTTGTACGGCTGTTGCGCCGTGAGGGAGCAGCCCGCTGTTTGGGTATGGAAACGCAAGGCCCACGAACGCGGGCTCTTGGAGCCGTAGCGCGCGGTCATGGCTTTGTGCCAGATGCGCCTCGCCGCGCGGTATTTGGCGATTTCTTCGAAGAAATCATTGTGCGCATTGAAAAAGAAAGAAAGCTGCGGGACGAATTGATCCACGTCCATTCCGCGCCGCATTCCCCATTCCACGTACTCCATACCGTCGCGCAAGGTGAACGCCAATTCCTGGATGGCGGTCGAACCAGCTTCGCGAATGTGGTAGCCGCTGATGGAAATGGTGTTGAATTTGGGGGTGTTCTTGACGCCGAATTCAAACGTGTCGATGACCAGCCTCATCGACGGCTCTGGCGGATAGATGTACTCCTTCTGGGCGATGTATTCCTTCAGAATGTCGTTTTGAAGCGTGCCTGAGATTTTTTTCCAGTCCGCGCCTTGCTTCTCTGCGACTGCGAGGTACATGGCCCAGATGACCGCGGCGGGCGAATTGATGGTCATCGAGGTGGTGACGCCGGCCAGCGGGATTTTGTCGAAGAGCACTTCCATGTCGGCCAGGGAACTGATGGCCACGCCACACTTCCCGACCTCGCCTTCCGAGAGTGGGTGGTCGGAGTCATAACCCATCAAAGTGGGCAAATCGAATGCGGTGGACAGCCCGGTCTGGCCCTGCGCCAGCAAGTAGCGAAACCGCTGATTCGTGTCCTCCGCAGTGCCGAAGCCCGCGAACTGCCGCATGGTCCATGGGCGCCCGCGATACATCGTGGAATGAATGCCGCGCGTGTAAGGAGGCTCACCTGGGTAACCCAAGTCCCGGCTCGGATCCCATCCGGAGAGATCCGCCGGAGTGTAAAGGCGGCGAATCGGAAATCCGGAAACAGTGGTGAACTCCGTTTGCCGCTCGGGACTCTTTTCAAGAGAGGGACGCAGGGTGTGTTCCTCCCACTCCCGTTCTTGCGCGGAAGGGGTGCGCGCCGGGTCCGGAGCGTCCACCGAGGTGATTGTTGACGCGTTTCCCTTAGACTTCTCACTCATGGAGTGATGCTCCCAATCCGCGCGTCCCGGATCGCTTTCACGAAAAGACGCAGAATTCCATGCTAAGCGAAACCGTAGAGAGGGGCAAGGGGACGAATGCGGAAGTCAGAGCGGAGAAAGGCGGGGCCAGAAAGCTACAAGATCCATCCGGCCCCCGCCAAGACTAGTGCTGCCCTCCATCCGGAAGACTCTTAAAGATTTCGTCGGTGCCGACGACCTTTCCATGAAGGGTTCCGGGGATCAACGTCTCGCGGTCAACATCACCGGACTTGGCGTCGGCGACGGTGACGTGATTCACTTCCAGCGTGCGGCCCACAGCGCGCTCGTAGCTGGCTTTCGCTTCTTCGAGATTGGCGAGCGCGCGAATTTCCGCGGCCTGAGCCGTAATCAAGTCGCGCTGCGTCTGGATCACAATAAACACGGTCGAAGCGCCGAGTTGATATTTCTTTTCCTCAGCGTCGAATGTTTGCTGTTGCAGCTCGCGAGCCTTGATGGCAGCAGCGACCTGAGCGCGGTCTTGTGTTAACGCGATGTACGAGTTGCGGACGTCCAGAAGCGCGGCGTTGCGAAGTTGCTGGGCCTGCGTTTCAAATTGGCGCTGGACGAGCAATGCGCGGGCGTGTTCGGCCTGGGCCGAGCGGTTACGCAGAGGAAGGGTCAAGGTCAGCTGGCCGGCATATTCCGGGAAGCGATTGTGAAAGACCTGGTTTTGCGCAGTGGTGAACCCCTGCTGGGAAACGCCGGTGATGGGGACAACGGTCGCCGGCTCGAAGATCGGAGTCGGCACGCCTCCGACATCCACGAGGATGGGGCTGCCGTTGGCACCCACGATGGGCGAACCGGCTCCTGCAACGGGAGCGCCGGTAATGGCGCTGTTTCCCGCCAAGCCCGCGGACAGATAAAACGCGTTTGCGGTGAGTGAGGGTAGCAGTGCGTTCTTGGTTGCCCTCACGTCAATTTCGGCGTTCTGGAGGTTGTAGATTTGTTCCTGAAGCTCAGGCCGCTTGGCAAAAGCCTCTTTGATGGCGTCCTGGAAGGAAGGGGCCTCAACGGTTTCCGGCTGTTTTGGCTGGTCCGTCGGAATGATCTCCACATTGATGATGTTCGGAGCGAGTGGGTCTTTGGCGATGAAGTTTTTCAGGGTTTGCTCGTCCTGGAGCTGGGTTGTCTGCGCCAGGATGAGATTCTGCTGGTTGGTGGCCAGTTCGGATTCGGAGCGTGTCACGTCCAGCGGCGCCAAGCTGCCGATCTCAAGCTGTTTTTTGTTGTCTTCGTAAAGCTTCTGAGCAACCGTGACGGCCTGCTGATTGACTTTGACATTTTCCCGGGCGTAAGCGAGCTCCCAGTACGCCGTGATGGTGTTGGTGATGACATTGATGGCTTGTTGAGCGAACGCCCAGTCCGCGATTTTGCGGTTGTTGTTGGCGATGCGAATGTTGCGAGTCCACATTTCCTTGCCGAAACCGTTCAACAAGGGCTGCGAGAGAGAAACCTGGAGGTTTGAGCTAACGGCCGGGTTGAAAAAGTTGGCGCCGGATGTAGAACTGCTGCGCGTGTTGTTCCAACCGACAGTGATGTTCGTGCCGGTGTGAAAAGTCTGAGAATACTGGTTATTGAATTGCGTGGAATGCGAGCTGATCGAGGAAAGATTTGAACTGCCCGTACCCTGAATAAAGGGATTGCTGATGGGCGTGGTGATGTCAACAATCGTGGTTGTGCTCGTAACCAGGGGATCGAAATTCTGAATGAAGAAGGCGAACGGGTTAATGTTGGCGGAGGAGGCCACAATCTGAGTCCCGGGCGTGCCGAAACCAGTGTTGCCGGCTGCGGCGTTGAGGAGCCCGGCGTCGGAGATCCACGGGTAGTAGCGTTGCACGGCGATGTCCAGGCTGTTTTCCAAAGCTAGCTCAACCGCGTCCTGAAGGCTGATCTCGAGCTTACCGTCGTGGATCAACTGATCGGTCCGCGGCGAATTTGTCAGCACAGGCGGGTCCACGTGAATGGATTCGTAAGGCTTCAAGATGTTCGGGAAGGCGCTCCGGCCGTGCGAGAAACTGTACTTGCCGACGCCCAAGGAAGCCACGGGCGCGACTGAGGCGCCATCGGGCGAAGGATTGGCCGCCGGGGCCGGATTGGCGGGAGGATTTTGCTCAGGCGTCTGCGCGAAAACCGGAGAAAGCGGCCCCCCGGCAAGCAGGCCCGCAAGCAGGATTGCAACCAGGGATCGGACCCATGCTGAAGCTGTCCTGATGAGCCTTTGGCTTACGCCGGACCGCTTCGAAGTCCCCCTCTGTGTCTTCGTGATCATCATTACCCCTCGAGATTCTGTCCCTTCGGGACGGTATTTGATTTGACCTAACTCTGTAAAACGCTCGAACTAGGGATTTTGTTTCATTTGCGGACGGTATTTGAGGGCACGCGGAGCGATAAACCATGTGCCCTGAACTAGAAGCATCGCCGCATCGGGCCTAACGAGGATAATTGACGTGAGGAGGCAAGACAAGGAGCGGGCACACCCTACCTGAATTAGTATTACAAATTCGAGCCAACTCCTTCTATGAGATCGCCCATTGGGCAGCGGGAACGTGACACGAGCCGGGGCAATCACTGCGGCGGAAAATGAACAGTTAGGGTAGCGTGCACCGGAATCGGTTTTCCGTCGCAGGTAGGCGGCGAGTAAATCCATCCCGAGACAATCTGGATGGCCTGCCGTTCCAGATCGGCTCTCCCGCTGGGCAGAACGGACGCATTGCGAATGTGCCCATTTTCTCCGATCGTGGCGTGTACTTGCACGTCATACCACGGTCCGGCTCCTGCAGTGGGCGGCTGCGGTGTCGACTGTGCGATAGGGCGGCGATACTGCGTGCAAGGGAGGATAGTCACGGCATTCGGCGGGGTCAGGGCCGCCCAGTCGACCGGGCCATCGATAACGGTGAACTTCTGCTCGATTTCCATACGCAGCTTGCCGTTGATGTAGTGGCGCATGTGGGCCGGGAACAAGACGCCCTCAAACGAAAAATAGTCCGTGTACTCGACCATTTCGTCGCCAATGCGCTTGTTCATGATTGTGCCCAGCTCTTCGTCCACACAGACTTCGTTGGACTGGTGCGATCGTCCTACAACGGTTTCGAATTGAATGCACTTGGCAGGGCGTCCAAACAGCGTGGCCGGCGTAATCGCATTGATTACGTCGGACTGATCGAAATGGTTCACGTCGATTGGGCTCAACGATTGCACTTCCAGAACTTCCATCGGAGGAGGTCTGTAGCCATTTTGCACAATTTTGTCCGGGAGATGAATGCTGATCGCGCTGTACTCTCCAAGGTGTGTCTCGTAGCGCTCGCTGTCGACCGTGTAAATGACGCTGTAGGTGCCGTCGCGGGTTGTTCCGTCCAGGCCGAAGGCCCGAAACGCCACTTCTAGTTTTCGGTTAGGCAGGACGCGTGTCGACCGGCTGACGGCGTTCGCGTGATTTAGCAGACTCAGGGCTTCCACGCGGACGGGCATGTCCTGGGCGTACACGGGAATGGCAGTCGCAAATAGAAAACCGGCGAAGACACACAGGGCACGGACGAGAGCCTCCATGGTCCCTCCTGGGGCGGAAAGAGGGAGTGTACGGGAAAAAGACGTAACTGAAAATGGATTTCTCTGCGGAGAGTTATCGGAGTGTGAGATTACTGGCTGACTAACCCCAGACTCTCCGTCTTACCGAAGATCTACCGGAGCGCTCTCACAGACAGTTCTCCTCGCCCGGTAGTGGCAGCATTTATCCCAAGTTGCATCTCCTCAGTCAAAGATGCCAGCAGCACGCTTCACGCGGCGTTTAAGTTGAACGCTTAACTCTGAAAGTTCAGTGAGCCGCCACTACGGCAGTACAACAACCTGGCCCACCATCCCCAGGTTATCGTGCAGCGCGCACTTGTAATTGTACGTGCCGGGCCCCAGGAATGTCGCACGGAACCGCGTCGGATTGAGCGCGATCGCATTGTTAGGGTTTGAATTCACGGGCGTGCCCGGCTGGTCTGGCAGTGCCTGCAAGACAAATCCGGAGTGTACGGCGTCGCTCGGCGAGTTCAGGACAGCGTGCAAACCTCCGTCTGGATCCACCGTCACGTTCGAGGAAGGATCAAACAGGTCCAGAGGTTCTGGTCCGAAGGTCATGGTATGCGGCTCTTCGGGATCATCGTTGTCCCACTCCACCGTGTCGCCTACGTGAACCACGATTTTCCCTTTAACAAAGCGCACCAGAGATGAGGTTTGTACCCCGCCCGGAGTTGAGACGATTTCTCCGACACCCGCGGTGACGTGTCCGGTCGCTGACATATTCGCGCCGGAAGAAGCGGACAATTTCTTGTTTGCCGCGGCAAGACGGTTGTTTGCAGCTAACACGCGGACGGTCACCATATCGACCGAATGTGCCATCCCCATCCCGTCAGCGTCCGAACTCATAGCGTGGTCGTTATCGGTAAGCAGGCTGCGTGCCTCATCTTGGGCCTCCTGGTCGTAGAACGCCTGGTCATGGGGCAGCGCGGCGGAACGATCAAGAACATGGATTGTGCCGTTCATTGTGTTGTGAACCAGGCACTGAAGTCTGTAGTTCCCGGATATCGGGAAGGCCACCGTAAAAGTCGGATTGCCTTTCACGGACGGCGGCGTCGTGATGCAAGTCGAGCCATCGAAGCTGGCCGCGCCGAATGAAAATCCGGGGCAGCCTACCGGGAACGGTGGAAAGTTCTGTCCAACAACCAGAAACGAGACTGTATGAATTTCATCCGAGTTGAAAGTCCAGGTGACGCTGTCGCCGGCGTGGATCCAGATTTCGTTGGGCAGAAAAGCGAGTGCCTGTCGGCCCATCCCTGGAGTCTCAGCCCCAACTTTAGCAAGCCAGTTTTGTTGTGCGTGAAGCGGCCCTGCAAAGCTTAAAACGGCCAGAGCAATCAGCGCAAAGAAAATGCGGTGGTACCGAATCCCATGGCGATTATTCATCTCCGTCTCCTATTGCGTCTTCCATCTCGACCGGGGAAGTTTTTAGCGGCGCACACCGCGTGCTTTCCTATTTTTCTGTGTGGACAAAACGCGGCGCTAATCTGTGTCTGTTCCCAGTCGTGCAGTACTGCGAGGACAGGAAGCCTTTTACTGGAACCATTTCGAGAAGTCAATAAAAATTGGGCACGTGCGCGGCAAGAGCCCGATCGAGAGAGCGCAGCGGCCCGCTGGTAACGATCAGCGCCTGATTAGTCCCGCCAGCTCAACCGGTCAAATTGCGCCTATTACTCATAATGATTCCCCCCTAAAGTTTGTCAGAGGTTGTAGAAAGCGCAGCTTGAACCACACTGCGGCTGCGGAGCCACGCGCTCTATCCGCGTCTTCCATCCCAATTCACTCGTTCTTCAGTTCGCGAATCCAGATGTTGCGATAGCGGACGGGATTGCCGTGGTCCTGCAACCCAAGGGGCAATTTTTCCGGAGTGACTTTGTACGGTGGACGCACTCCATTCGCCGTTGGCCCAGTGAGCTCGACATTGTCCTGGACGAGAACGCCGTTGTGAAACACCGTAAAGCGCGCGGGGCGAAGTAGCTTGCCGGCGGCATCGAACCGCGGGCCATGGAAGACGATGTCGTACCACTGCCATTCGCCGGGTGGGCGCGCGGCATTGACCAGCGGAGGATATTGGCCATAAAGAGCCGACGCCTGGCCGTCAGCGTAGGTTTTATTGTCGTAGGAATCGAGCACCTGAACTTCGTACAGGCCCATCAGGAAAACACCGCTGTTTCCTCGCTCCTGACTTTCTCCGTGCGGAGGCACAGGCTCTCGAAATTCGACGTGCAACTGGCAATCGCCGAAGGCTTCCTTTGTGCGAAGCTCGCCCGTCTTCGGCACGACTTCGACGTAGCCGTTTTCGACCTTCCATTTTGCAGCGCTGCCGTCCTGCTGCTGCCATTTAGAGAGATCTTTTCCGTCGAAGAGAACGACAGCATCCGAGGGCGGATTTCCCGGCGAATCCTGGGTGCTTGAGGTTCCTGCGGTGATGACCGGTGGAACGGGACGACTGAGATCGTGAATCTTCCATCTGGTATCGACCTGCCCGAGCAGGACGCTCGGACTAGCAGTGAACGCTAGAACCGCCAAAAGCGAAAGACGATGTGGTTTCATGTTCGGACCTCGGCTCCGATGAGCGAGGATTTTAGCGCCGATTTGTCTGTGAATACAGACTTGTTGCGGGAAGGCGCTTCTGTAGCTAGAAACGGCTGCTTGAGCGATGCCAGAGCCAAAGGACGAATCCGAGAATTGTACCGAGACTGAGCGATAAAGCGAAAAAAGGACGCGATTCAGGGACGCCGACGAGGGCCATCAAAGTAAAACCAACCGCAATAAACAGCCCGATAAAATGTCCAGTCCACTGCCCGCCCCCAACTGGACCGAACGGTACAATCTGGCCATGTGAGCGCGACGATTCCGCATGCCGCGCCTTCCGCAACGTTTGGAGATTGGGATAGGAATACTTGTCCATCGCTGACAGTATACGCTTTAGATCAGTGCAGGCATATAGCGCGTCGCTCCAGCCACACTCATTTCCCACTCACGACTTTGTCCCGTCAGGCTGCCGCTCCGCGGATGCGCATACCGTAGAACGAACGGTAGACGAAGAAAAAAGAGATGACGAAGAAAGCGGCCGCCAGGATGTGCGTCAAACCATTGCCTTGACTGGCGGTAAGCTGGACGGCCAACTCGACGGCCAACAGGCCGAAGAGAGTCGTGAACTTGATGACAGGGTTGAGAGCGACGGAAGAAGTGTCCTTGAAGGGATCGCCGACCGTGTCGCCGATGACCGTGGCATCGTGGAGCGGCGTGCCCTTTTGCTTGAGCTCGACTTCGACGATTTTCTTGGCATTGTCCCAAGCGCCGCCGGCGTTAGCCATGAAGATGGCCTGATAGAGGCCAAAGATGGCGATGGAGAAAAGATATCCAATGAAAAAGAAAGGCTCGACGAACGCGAAGGCCAACGTGGCAAAGAACACCGCAATGAAAATGTTGAGCATGCCTTTCTGCGCATACTGCGTACAGATCTCGACCACTTTCTTGCTGTCGGCCACGCTGGCGGCAGCTGCGCCTTCCAGATGGATGTTGGCTTTGATGAATTCGACAGCCCGGTAAGCGCCGGTGGTCACGGCTTGCGTGCTCGCGCCGGTGAACCAATAAATCATCGCGCCGCCGGTGACCAGGCCGAGAACGAACGGGGCATGCAGGAGCGAAAGATTGTTGACGTTTTCCGTAAGTCCGTGCGTAAGCGCCATGATGATCGAGAAAATCATCGTTGTCGCGCCGACGACCGCGGTGCCGATCAGAACCGGTTTGGCCGTGGCCTTGAATGTATTTCCGGCGCCGTCATTGGCTTCGAGCATTTCCTTGGCGCGCTCGAAATTTACATCAATGTTGTGGTCCTTCTTCAACTCCTGCGGGATTCCCGGCAGTTGCTCTATAAGGGAAAGTTCGTAAACGGACTGCGCGTTGTCGGTGACGGGACCATAGGAATCAACGGCGATTGTGACCGGGCCCATGCCGAGGAATCCGAAGGCCACCAGGCCAAAGGCGAAGACCGCCGGCGCAAGCATCAACGCGCCGAGGCTCAGCGTGCTGATAAGGTAGCCCATCGACATGAGCAGAACCATCGCCAAGCCGATGTAGTAGGCAGAGAAATTGCCGGCCACGAAGCCGGAGAGAATACCGAGAGACGCGCCGCCTTCTTCGGCCGAGGAGACGACTTCCTTCACATGGCGCGACTCCGTGGAAGTAAATACTTTCACCAGTTCCGGAATGACCGCGCCGGCCAAAGTGCCGCAGGAAATGATCGTCGCCAGTTTCCACCATTGCGAGGCGTCGCCGCCGAGACTAGGAATAATCACGTAAGAGACGACGTAGGTAAGCGCAATCGAAACGATGGAAGTGATCCACACCAGTGAAGTGAGTGGCGCCTCGTAATTCATTTTGTCCGCGCGGCCGTATTTTGCTTTCGCAATTAAACCGTTGATGAAATACGCTCCGGCGCTGGAAACAAGCATCATGATGCGCATGACAAAAATCCAGACAAGCAATTGCACCTGGACTTTTGGATCTTTCACTCCGAGAAGAATGAAAGTGATCAGCGCGACGCCAGTGACGCCGTAGGTTTCGAATCCGTCCGCGCTCGGTCCGACGGAATCCCCTGCGTTGTCCCCGGTGCAATCGGCAATAACGCCGGGATTGCGCGCGTCGTCTTCCTTGATTTTAAAGACGATTTTCATGAGGTCGGAGCCGATGTCGGCAATTTTCGTGAAGATGCCGCCCGCGATTCGAAGCACCGCAGCGCCGAGCGATTCGCCAATGGCGAACCCGATGAAGCACGGTCCCGCGTAGTCGCCGGGGATGAAGAGCAAAATAAAAAGCATCATGAGCAGCTCGACGCTGATGAGCATCATGCCGATGCTCATGCCGGCTTCAAGCGGCGTGTGATAGATCGGATAAGGTTTGCCGCGGAGCGCCGCGAAAGCGGTGCGCGAGTTGGCGAACGTATTCACTCGAATGCCGAACCAAGCCACGCCGTAACTTCCCGCCATTCCAATCACACTGAAGACAAGAATGATCGGCAGAGTCACCGCGGTCGGATGCACGGGAGCGAGAACACCGAAATACAGGACAATCACAACAGCGATGAATAGCCACAGAAAGACCAGGAATTTGCCCTGAGTGAAGAGGTATGTTTTGCAGGTTTCGTAGATGAGTTCGGAAATGTCGCGCATGGATTTATGGACGGGCATGCTTTTGAGCCGGCTGTATATGGCCAGCCCGAAAATAAGTCCAAACACGCAAAACACGATGCCGAAGAGAAGCAACTTGTGGCCGTCCATTCCAAGAAAAGTGACTTGAGAAAGATCGGGCACCTTCAAACCGGCTTCACCTCCGGCCTCCTGCGCCGAAGTTGCGGCGCCCGAGAGGAGCATCAGCAGAGCGGCCACTGCGCTCATTTTGGCTAAGCTACGACTTAAGGACCAGGCACTTGATAGCCAGGTGCGCATCAAAAATCCTCCATGATGAAAAATCGGATTCAGGGTCAACCGCCGCCCTGCACACTCGTTTCCGGCACACCCTACAGACGAACGCCGACTGTTTAGCGCCGTGGGAATACCTTGCCGGATTCCAAAAGGCTCCCACCTCAAGACGGGACAGGAACTCGTAAATTTGTGCTACCCCGGCCGGACCGAGGCCGCCAGTACGCGCATCCGACCCACCTGCCGCCAGCAGAGACCGGGACAGCCCCTGTCAGACACGAGCACGGCCCTACACAAAACGTTGATTTATAACATTTAGCGGAGTGGCGGGTCAAACTTTGCAGGAGGCATCCGATGGGGCGAACTGGAGGCTGACAGACAGCGTGCGTGGAGGCCCGAAGAGCTCCAGATGGACGTTAACAGGATGGCATCGCGCCAAATTCCCCAGCGACAAACAATCGCGAAGCGATGGTAACATGCGTGGATTACGACTGAGCCGAATTTATCGGGTTGGACGGGGGCAATGGCCAGAAACATTTCGCAGGCAGCGGCAACTCCAATAGCTGCCATGGATGTGGTGCGCTACAATAGGGAGCGCGTTGAAGCAAACTTAGTCCACCACCAGCAGCCCGCGCAGCTGATCGTTCGAGCGCGGAACCGCCACGATCAGGCCGCGGGACAAGCGTGAGAAATCATTTCTTTATAACGGGCACGGATACCGGAGTCGGAAAAACGACACTGGCTTCACTGCTTTGCGCAGCGTTGGATGCGGTGTACTGGAAGCCGATTCAGACAGGGACGCTCGAAGGATCAGACCGCGTGACGGTCATGAGGCTGGCGGGAATCGGGACGGACCGCACGCTAGACGAGGTGTACAAGTTTGTGCCGCCGGTTTCGCCGGATCTGGCGGCGCGCTGGGCCGGAGTGGAAATCGATCTGGGCCGAATCAATCTGCCAACCAGCTTGTTGAATGACTGGCTGGTCGTCGAGGGCCTGGGGGGCGTGCTGGTTCCCATCAACCAGAAGCAATTTATGCTGGACCTGATGGTCAAGTTCAAGCTCCCGGTGATTTTAGCCGCGCGCAGCGCGGCCGGGACGATCAACCACACACTGTTGACACTGGCGGCACTGCACGCAGCGGAACTGCCTGTGCATGGCGTCGTTTTGATTGGCGATCAGAACCGCGAGAACCGGGAGACAATCGAGCGGTTTGGACACGTCAGGGTGATTGGCGAGATCCCGCGACTTCCGAATCTTCACCGAACCGCGTTGATGCAGATCTTCATGAATCATTTCGACCGCGCCGCGTTTGCTCAGTAGCCGCGGGAAATGGCCCTTCCGTTGCACTATTACGCCGAGGCAGTTTGTTAAACTGGTCCACCGATTCGCGGGACCGTGTTTTTTGCGTAATTGCGGTTAAGAAGCTGGAGTCTTGCTTACGGACGGCGACTGAGAGCGGGAGTTGCGAGTGTCCTTGAATTTGAATAGCTGGAAACAAAAAATTGTGGCTTACGCGAGCGGGCTCGGGGCGCCCGGGCTTTTTCTGATTTCCTTTCTGGATTCTTCCGTGCTCTCCTTTCCCATCATCAATGATTTGCTGCTGATCGAACTTTCCATGCAACATCCGGCGCGAATGCCGGTTTATGCCTTGATGGCCGCTTCAGGTTCCGTTCTGGGTTGCGTGCTGCTTTACTTCCTGGCGCGCGCGGGCGGGGAAGCTTATTTTCACCGAAAGGCGGGAGCGCGTGCCCATGCCATCCGGCATTGGGTCGAACGCAACGGCTTTGGCGGAATGCTGATTGCCGCCCTCTTGCCTCCGCCGACGCCTTTCAAGATCTTTGTGTTTGCAGCCGGAGTTTTTGAGGCACCTCTTCCCGGATTTGCCTCGGCGATCACGCTTGCCCGGCTATTTCGCTATTTTGGGGTGGGCTATCTCGCAGTTCGCTACGGTGCGGATGCCATGCCCTATCTTGTCGCGCACAAGTTGCAAGCAGCGGTCCTAGTGATTGGACTCGTCGCGGTGAGCTATCTGCTTTCGCGTTGGATACTCCGGCACCGTCCGCATGCCGATGACCAGAAGTAGCGCCGGAACGATTACTTGCGAAGATCGCGAGCCCAAACCAACTTCGCGGAGGTGACTCCGCTATTCAAATCAAGCTCGATGTAAGCGGCAACTTCATGTGTCGTCTCGCGCGACGCGGCATAGCGGAAGTCACGCAAGATGACAGCGAAGCCTGCCTCAGTTTTTTCCACGCTGGCCCGGGGATATCGCGCAGCGGCGAGAAATCGCCTGGCTGCCATCGTGCCGCGCGCCGCGGAGAGGGAAGGAGAAAGCTCGGGCTTAAAGAAGCGCAAGCTGGCATCGGGGTCAAAATCTCCTGGCGAGGCGGCATTTATTTCGATTTCGTCCAACGCGCTCTCGGTTTCGACGATTGCGTGCCACGTAAAAAGCGAAAGGGTTTCCGGGAAAGCACTGGTGCGGCGCGGCGTCTCGCCATGAAATGTTCGAGATTGCAGCGCTGCGAGGACGTTGGAATGCAGCGCCGCGCGAACGCCGGTGTAGCCGGTGACTAACACCAAACCGATGATGGCGCCGACCTGGCCACGCGGCCGTTTCGCTTTGGCGCCGATTTCTGAGCCGACGAGGTGGAGCAGTTCGGGCACCGCGATGCATGCAATGAGGATCGCGAGAATCCAGGGATCGATGCCGGGCAGCCAGTCGGCCGCAAAACGTCCGGAACTGAAAGGCCAGAAGAGCATTACGCCATCGGATTGGCAGGCGTCCATGACGATGTGAAGCAATGCTGCGCTGAGAAGAAGCAAGAATGGGGCCACAAAAAGTGTGCGCAAAATCAGGCGTTCAGCGGGACGTCTGTCCTGAGGGATCGCCGCCCCCTGGAGCGCAGGCACGTCAATCCCAAGCCCAGTCGAGTAGAAAGCCACGAGCGGGATCGCGATCAGGAGCACTGAAAAGATAACGGTCGCGAGAATCGAGTGCGAGTATGTGCAGTGCCAGGCAAGAAACGCCGACGGGCCAACGTAGCTGCTGAACCAGTCGATGTCCGCGATCGTTCCGGCCAAAACGGCGCCAACCACCGCTAGTTTACGTGCGCGGGGGAAAAAGCCCCGCGCGATGGCGAACGATGCCAGACCATGAGTGACGATGTCCACGGTTACGTCTTCGCGGTTGCCCTGGATTTCGAAGGGAGGTCGCGGCGCGGCACAAGCAGTTTCAGGGCGCGAGGCACGATTTTGAACTCCACAGGAAGGCGAGCGAGCGGCTCGCCGTCCACTTGAGCATAAATCGGGTGTTCACCAAGCGCTTCGCAGAGCACTTGATTCGCTTTCCAGAAATGGACGCCTGCGGTGCCACGAAGTTTTCCCAGCCAGAGCGAGGGGAGATAGCTCAGATAGCGCAAGCCGCTGCGCGTGGTCAGAGTCATCAGCTCGAATTGGTCTTCGTAGAGATCGGCGTCCGTGGTGATTTTGAACGGCCCGCCATAATTTTTGGTGCGGCCCACAACGACGAGCGAGGAATCGATTTCCTTGCCTCCGGCGGCGACGCGAAAATGCCGGAATTTGTAACGGAAGGCTTCGCGCGCGCCCTGCCACCAGTAGGCAAGGATGCCCACGCGGGCCTTCAGGTCGAGATCGATGGAATAGACGATCATGCCGTCCGGGCCTGCCCCCGCAACGCTCAGAAAATATTTTTTCTTTTCCGGCTTGTTGAGCGGAGTGGCCAGACCCAGGGCGATATCCCGTACTTCGCCATGGAGGAGCTTTTCCGCGGCACCTGGAATGTCCCAAGGCAGATTGAGTTCCTTGGCAAGCACATTGGCCGTTCCGCCGGGAAGCAGAGCGAGGGGCACGCGATGGCCGTTGCTTTGGCCCGCGAGGCCGTTCACGACTTCGTTGAGCGTGCCGTCGCCTCCGCAAGCGATGACGAGATGACGCCCTTCGGCGTTTGCCTGCTGCGCGATCTCTGTTGCGTGCCCCGCCCCGGTGGTCTCGGCAAGATCTGTATGGATGCCGCCGGCGGCGAAGATGCGGCGGGCTTCGTCAAGCATGGCGCGGCGACCCCGGCCGCCGTTGCCGGCGTTGGGGTTGTGAATCACCAGGGCGTTGTTGATTTCGGTGATCATTCTTGGTTCGGGACAGGGTTATTGAAGCCTTAAAATTTGGAGACGCGCGAGCTGCGCGAAAAAGCGGCAGCAGGGCTGCCGCACTCCAAACCATAATAAGCGAGATTCAACAGGCCGTGCTCCTTGTTCGTTTCTTGACATACTCATTCTATATAATGTCAGGCGAAATTGAGCTATCCCTTGTGCAGAGGGTTTCATGGCAAAAGCCGCTCCTGCTTCCGTCAAAAAAGAGATCGAAGGGCTGCGCGAGAAACTTCGCCACCACGAATACCGGTATTACATTCTGGACGACCCGGAAATATCGGATGCCGACTACGACAAGCTGATGCAGAAATTGCAGTCGCTTGAAGCCGCCCATCCGGAGCTGATCACTCCAGATTCGCCGACCGTCCGCGTGGGAGGCGCTCCGCGCGAAGGATTCCAGACGGTGCGGCATGCGCGGCCGATGTTGAGCCTCGATAACGCGTTTTCCTACGATGCCCTTCGAGATTTTGACCGCCGCGTGCGCGAGGGCATTGGCCGTGACAAAATCGAATATATCGCGGAGCACAAGTTCGACGGCCTGAGCATTTCGTTGCAGTACCAGGATGGCGTTCTGACGCGCGGCGTGACGCGCGGCGACGGAACAACCGGCGAAGATGTAACTCCTAATGTGAAAACGATTCGCTCGATTCCGTTGCAGGTGGATGCGGCGGTTTTGAAAAAGACGAAGCTTCCCGACGCCTTCGAAGTGCGCGGGGAGGTGCTGATGACGCGCAAAGCGTTTGAAGCGCTGAACCGGCAGCAGGAAGAAACCGGCGGGAAGATTTTCGTGAATGCCCGGAATTCGGCCGCGGGAGCCGTGCGCGTGCTCGATCCGGCGATCACCGCGGCGCGCCGACTGGACTTTTTTGCCTACTACCTCTTCGTCGATGGGAAAGTGCCCTTCGCAAAGCATTCCGAAAGCCTGGCAACTCTAAAGCAATTGAGATTCCGCGCTTCGGATGACTGGAAGTTGTGCAACGGGATCGACGCGGTGACCGCGTATTGCGACGATTGGGACGCGAAACGCGAGAAGCTGCCCTACGAGATCGATGGCGTGGTGATCAAAGTCAACTCCACGGGCATTCAAAATGAATTGGGGTTCACGTCGAAAGCTCCGCGGTGGGCGATTGCGTATAAGTACCCGGCACGGCAGGAGACGACGGTAGTCAACGACATACTCGTGCAAGTGGGCCGCACGGGGACGCTGACGCCGGTAGCGGTGCTCGAGCCGGTGCAGGTGGGAGGCGTCACTGTCAGCCGTTCCACACTCCACAATATGGACGAGGTTGCACGGCTCGGGCTGCAAATTGGCGACACCGTTCTGATCGAGCGCGCAGGCGAAGTGATTCCGCATGTCCTGAAAGTCGTCAAGGAAGGGAAGAACCGCAAGCCCTTCCGCATGCCCAAGCACTGCCCGGAATGTCACAGCGCGATACATCACGTGGAAGGGGAGGTGGCCTACCGGTGTGTGAACGCCGCGTGCCCGGCGAAGAGGAAGGAGTCGCTGTTGCATTATGCGAGCCGGCACGCGATGAATATCGACGGCCTCGGCGACAAAATCGTCGATCAACTGGTGGACAAAGGTCTCGTGAAAGACGTCGCCGATCTCTACACCCTGAAGGAGGGCCAAGTCGCTGGCTTGGAGCGAATGGCGGAGAAGTCGGCGCAGAACTTGCTCGCGGAGATAGAGGGGAGCAAGTTGAGCAGTCTGGCGCGCTTAATTTACGCGTTGGGCATATTTTCTGTTGGCGAGAGAACGGGCCAGTTGCTCGCGGAACATTTTTCCTCCCTGGAAGAGTTGGCCGCCGCGAAGGAAGAGCAGCTTGAGGCTGTGCATGAAGTCGGCCCAAAGGTTGCGGCTTCAATTGTTGAGTTCTTTTCCGAGCCCGCGAATCGCCAGCTTATTAAAAAGTTGAATAAAGTTGGCGTGCATCCCACCGCCGAAAAACGCAAAGTCAAAAGCCAGAAGTTTGCGGGCAAGTCCTTCGTTTTCACGGGTGGCCTGGCCAATCGTTCCCGCGAAGAGGCCGGCGAATTGGTGCAACAGAATGGCGGAAAAGTTTCGGGCTCGGTTAGCAAGAAGACTGATTACGTAGTGGTGGGAAGCGATCCTGGATCGAAATACGACAAAGCGAAAGAGCTGGGCGTCACGATCCTCACTGAGCCCGAATTCGAAAAGCTCCTCGGTATTTAGAAGCGAGCTTAGCTACGTCTCGACATCTCCATCCTTATCAGCGCCGATTACCCAATCGAGGCATCTGCCGAAAAATTTACCAGCGGGTGCAAAGGCTCTTGGAAAAAAGACGGCCGCGATCAATAGAGTTAGAAACACCAACTGTCCGATTCTGAGCGCTAAGGGACTCGGGCCTGGCAGGAAGCGGGGTAGAGCATAAATACAAAAGAAGACCAAGCCGACGGGCAGAAGCACGGCAAGGGCAATCCTCCAGTTTGCAAACAGGCCTCCACCCCCTGCGTCGCCCGCAAGCACAAGAATGTAATGATCCCCTTTACGGAGGGTGCGGATGGCTGTGGTCCACTGAAGTGCTTGTTTCGGGTCTTTCTTCTTGAGCCTTTTGTAGGCAAGCCTCATCAGTCGTGAAATCTTTTTTTCGAACTCGGCGGTATTGTATTGCGCTTCGAATTCATCGTGCAGCGCCGCTGGGTCTTCAAGCGCGCCTCCTCGTTCCGTGAAATACATCATCCGCTTCTCAAGATCGGATAGAGGCAACCCCTCCAAAGACGCTTGTTCGGATGTTTGCAGAACCAGAAAGTCTTTTGCTTCGCGGGACCGCATTTGCGAGATTCTAGGCCTGCTCGCTAGAAACAACAACTCTTGCGTCGTCTGGCTGTGACAGCTAGAGTCGCCTGCCGGGTCGCGTGACGTCACATCCTGTGCCCATGGGTTATAATGTAATTGGCGGGTGAGCCGGGTGATCGCTGGTCCCGGTCTTATGCCGGCCTCTTGCGAGGCCGGAGATGACCGAGGACGGGAGGAAAGTCCGGACACCGTCGTCGTAGGCTCGCAAGAGCCGGTGACGAAATAGGGCAACGCGCCTGGTAACGCCAGGGGTGCGGTGGCACAGACTTGAGTCTGTGCGGGTTGCTTGTGCTTGCGTCGCACGCGGAAGCGTGGGACGAAGAAAGAAGCACAGGCTGAAGCCTGTGCCACGGTTCACGGAAAGTGCCACAGAGAACATACCGCCGGCCGAGAGAAGCACGGTGGCATCCTGCAGGAAAACCTGAAGGACGTCTTCGAAATGCTCGCTCAGTTTGGCAAGGGTGAAAAGGTGGGGTAAGAGCCCACCGCTCCGATGGCGACATCGGAGGCACGGAAAACCCCGCGTGGTGCAAGGCCAAATAGGAGGGGAGAGCCGGCCCGGCTCGCCGAGAACGATTGCGAAGTCCACCGCTTTGCGGTGGGCCTTGCAAAGAACGTTCTTCCTTTGTGGTGGAGCAATCCATCGCAGAGAGCAACCCTCGGGTAGGCTGCTGGAGCCGTGGTGCGAATCACGGCCTAGAGGAATGATCGCCGCGGGACGCTGCTTCTTCCAAGAAGCGGCGAGCCGCACAGAATCCGGCTTACAGGCTCGCCCGCTATTTTTCAATGGTTTGCAGTACCGAAGATCACGGTCTGCTACTTATGCGCACTCGTCCGGGCTCCACTACGGTGAAGGCTGCTCGCAGGCGCGAACCTAACCTTGACACCGCCTCAATTACTGTTGCGCATTTGGCACGGCGGGCTCGGCTGGGAAACCTCACCAGGATTACACCAGCTGTTGAACGACCGCGTGCGTAAACCAATTCGCCGAAATCGCGGTCCTCTGTGATGAGCACCCGCTTCTCTGTCAGCGCACGTTCCAGCACCTGGTCATCGGTCGCACCCCTCGCAATTTCGGCGATGGCAACGACGTCGTGACCCGCTACGCGCAACGCCTGGATTACAGGCCTGGCACAGCTCTCGTCGGCCACGAAGTTCATGCGTTAGGATTTGCTCGCGAGTGGCTCGTTCGGGAGCAGGACCACTTCCTCGTGCGCGACGCTTGCCGCACCGTAGGCCACCGCAGCGCGGACGTCTTCCGTTGTGAGGTGCGGATAATCTTTCAGCAGATCAACCTCGCTTGTGCCCTCAGCGAGTTTACGTAGGATCAGCTCGACGGTGATTCGCGTTCCTCGAATCACCGGTTTCCCCATCATAATCGTTGGGTCAATCTCGATTCGCTCGGTTGTCATTGCGATCCTCTTCACAAATCATATCGCCCTTGCGAAAACTGTGCCATAAGTGTGACATAAAACCTGCCGAAGCTGGCAAAACTGCCGTCTTTGACCGACCTCATTTGTTGATTCTACGGAAGCTATCAAAATCAAAAAGGCGCCCGAAGATTCCGGCTTACAGGCTCATCCGCCACACTTCATTCAATTGTTATTCGGAAAACGATCCTAGCGCCAGTTTCACACCAATTGTCTGCCGGTCACTTAGATGCCGCAAAGAAGGCACCACACTCGAACCGCTTTCATTTGGATTGACCTTGCCAATTGGGCCGCACGATAAGGAGGGCTGGCGTCTTCTCGCTACAGCTTGCGGCAGGAACTCACCCGCACCGTTAGATGAAACGCAGTGCGGCGAAGTGCCCGAATGTGCTGAGGATCACCAGAGGAGGTGACAGATATCATATCGGGCGGACGTCCTCCGACAGGAAAATAAGGCGTCTGTCAGGTGGACAGGTGCAAGGGTGGTACATCATGAAGCTAACCGGAGCGGTAAGACATTCGAGGGCTGGAGAAAAGCTGAACATTTCAGTGGTCGCGGCGGAGGAACAAGCGCGAAGGGTGCACGCGGCTATCGCGCGTCGCGCTTTTGAGATTTTTGAGAAGCGTGGTACCGGAGCGCTCGAAGAGGAAGACTGGCGTCAAGCCGAAGCGGCGTTATTGAAGCCAGTTTGCATTGGAAGAATGGTTGTTGACGGCGGTCTCTGGGTGAGCGTGGACGCGTCTCATTTTCACGAAGGGACGATCAACATTTGGGTTGCTCCCCGCCGGATGACAATCTGCGGCAAACCGAAATCCAGGCTACAATCGGCCGAAGGGATGCGCGGAACTCCGGCTCGTGAGGAAGAGATCATGTTCCGGGAAGTCGAGCTTCCCGTCGAAATTGATCCTTCCAACGCCACGGCATGCATTAACGGGAAGTTCCTGGAAATTCGCTTGAAAAATGCGCAGGAGAGCCCCGGACAGTTCATACATCAAGCGGCCGCGTAGCTTTGACGACTGGCGTCGATCGAGATTACGTGCGCAGACCTCGGAGGTTGGCAAATCCTTTCAGAGGCAGACCAAGTCTGTGACATGCCTATCTCGCCCAATGCGTTCTGGAAAGCATGAGAAACGAGGGGCCCGTCGGTATCCCCTCGAGGCTTTGCCGGCTGACTAAGGCTTGAGCGCAGACTTTTCGGTGACCCCTTGATGAAACAAATTGCGGTTGTGACGAGCGGCGGGGATGCCCCGGGGATTAACGCCGCAATCCGGTCGGTCGTTCGAACGGGGGTCAATCTAGGCTGGAAGGTCTTCGGCGTGCGCCACGGTTACGCGGGCCTGATGAACGACGAGTTCGTACCACTGGGATCACGGGACGTAAGCGGAATCATCCAGCGCGGCGGAACGATTCTCGGCAGCACGCGATGTCCGGCTTTCAAAACGGAAGAAGCGCAAGTCAAGAGCGTGCGATTTCTTCGTGCGCGCGAAGTTGATGCACTTGTCGTCATCGGCGGGGATGGCTCACAAGAGGGAGCATTCGCTCTTTCCCAACGGGGCTTCCCCGTGGTTGGCATTGCCTCGACGATTGACAACGATCTTTTCGGCTCTGAAATGACGATTGGAGTAGACACTGCGCTGAATGTGGCACTCGAATCCATCGATCGAATCAAGGTAACGGCGGCTTCGCATGAACGGGCCTTTCTGGTGGAAGTCATGGGCCGCAACTGCGGCTACCTCGCGTTGATTTCCGGCATCGCCGGGGGAGCGGAGTGCATCGTCCTCCCCGAAGCTGAAACGGACCCTGAATTCATCGCCACCGAACTCCGCCAGGCCTCTGAGCACGGCAAGACCCACGCGACCGTCGTCGTGGCAGAAGGTTCAAAATACAACGCGGAAGGGCTGTCGAATTATTTCAAGGAACATCGCGAACGAATCGGGTTCGACCTGCGCGTCGTGAAACTGGGTCACGTGCAACGGGGTGGCACGCCAGGCGCGTTCGACAGGCTGCTGGCTACTCGATTTGGAGCGGCGGCCACCGAGTGTCTAGCAAGAGGGAAGTTCGGCGTGCTTGTAAGCCTCATCCAAGGCGGAATCGCGGCTACACCTTTGGCGGACATCGTGGGCAAGCGTAAAACTCTCGATCTGGAACTCCTCAAACTGGCCGAAATCCTTTCCCGATAAGGGTTTTATTACCAACCCTTCCGCACCGCCAGACGTGTGATCTCCGTCACACTCCCCGGTGATGTGCCTCATGTCCGAGCGCCCCGTCTTAAGGCTAAAGTGCGAAATAGGCTTGTTTGAGTCCAAAGGATCTCAGAGCAATGACAGGAATCGGCGTTCCCCAGAGGGTGATAGTTGACGGAAACGAGGCCGCAGCCTCCGTTGCCTACCGATTGAATGAGGTCATAGCGATCTACCCTATTACCCCGGCGTCGCCTATGGGCGAATGGGCCGACCAGTGGTCTCACGAAGGGCGAGCGAACATTTGGGGAACGGTGCCCCGCGTCGCGGAGCTACAAAGCGAGGCGGGCGCGGCGGGCGCGCTGCATGGCGCGATTCAGGCCGGAGCTCTGGCAACGACCTTTACGGCGTCGCAAGGCTTGCTCTTGATGATCCCCAACATGTACAAGATCGCGGGGGAACTGACACCCGCCGTCATCCACGTGGCTGCACGGACCATCGCCACGCACGCCCTCTCCATCTTTGGTGATCACAGCGACGTCATGGCCGCGCGTTCCACCGGCTTTGCTCTCCTTGCTTCAAATTCCGTCCAAGAAGCCCAGGACATGGCCCTGGTTGCCCACACCGCCACGCTTGAATCGCGCATACCCTTCCTGCACTTCTTTGATGGGTTTCGCACTTCGCATGAAATCTCAAAGATCGCCTCGCTCTCGGACGCCGACTTGAGTTCGATGATGGATGAATCGCGGATCCGCGAATACCGTGACCGGGCGTTGACTCCTGAAAGGCCTGTTCTGCGCGGAACCGCACAGAATCCGGATGTTTTCTTTCAGGCGCGCGAGGCGGCGAATCCTTTCTATTCCGCTTGTCCCGCCATAGTTCAGCAAGTGATGGACCGGTTTGCGGAGCGCACCGGCCGTTCCTACCACCTCTTCGAATACATGGGAGCTCCCGACCCCGAGAGGGTGATTGTCCTGATGGGCTCCGGCGCGAGCACGGTGGAAGAGACCATCGAGAGCTTGCAGGCTTCGGGAGAAAAAGTCGGCCTGCTGAAGGTGCGGTTGTACCGGCCTTTTGCCGTGGACGCTTTTCTTTCCGCACTTCCCGCGAGCACGCGCGCAATTGCCGTGCTCGACCGCACGAAGGAGCCGGGAGCAATCGGGGAGCCCCTCTACCAGGACGTTGCCACCGCCATTTCAGAGGCGTTCGATCCCGCACCCGGCGCGCACGTTCCGCTCCGCGCCCGGCCGCGGATTTTCGGCGGCCGGTATGGACTTTCCTCCAAAGAATTCACCCCGGCCATGGCCAAGGCGGTATTCGATGAATTAAAGAAAGAGCGTCCTCGAAATCATTTCACGATCGGTATCAAGGACGACGTCTCCTTCACCAGTCTCGAATACGATCCGGCGTTCTCGGCGGAGAATCCACAGGGCACTCGGGCAATTTTCTACGGCTTGGGCTCGGACGGAACAGTCGGAGCGAACAAAAATTCCATCAAGATTATTGGCGAGGAAACGTCAGATTTCGTGCAGGGCTATTTCGTTTACGATTCGAAGAAATCCGGCTCCGTGACGGTCTCACACCTTCGGTTTGGCCCGCAGCCTATTCGCTCCTCGTATCTGATCAACAAGGCGAATTTTGTCGCATGCCACCAATTCAACTTCCTCGAACGAATGGATGTGCTCGAAGCCGCTGAACCCGGGGCGGTCTTCCTCCTCAACTCGCCCTTTGACGCGCAAACGGTTTGGGAGCGCCTGCCGCTGCGCGTGCAGGAACAGATCATCGCGAAACGGCTAAAGTTTTTTGTCGTGGACGGCTATGCCGTGGCGCGCGAAACGGGAATGGGCTCTCGCATGAATACCATCATGCAGACCTGCTTCTTTGCCATCAGCGGCGTGCTCCCCCGCGAAGATGCCATTGCAGCGATCAAGTCTTCCATTAAGAAATCGTACGGAAAACTTGGCGAAGCGGTCGTACAAAAGAATTTTGCGGCTGTGGAAGCAACTCTGGCCAATCTCCACGAAGTGCACGTCCCGGAACACGCTTCGAGCAGTTTCAATATCCTCCCTCCTGTTTCTTCGCGCGCACCCTCGTTCGTCCGGGATGTCCTTGCCGCGATGATCTCCGGGCACGGCGACGGCTTGCCTGTCAGCGCCCTGCCGCCAGACGGCACATTCCCGACTGGCACCTCAAAGTGGGACAAGCGCAACATCGCCCTCGAAATTCCCGTGTGGGACGATTCACTATGCATTCAGTGCGGAAAGTGCGTTCTCGTGTGTCCGCATTCCGTGATCCGCGCAAAGGTCTACGATTCCTCGTTGCTTGCCGGGGCTCCGGCGAGCTTCAAGTCCGCCAAGCCTCGTTGGCGCGAATTTGAGGCGCTGAAGTATACGTTGCAAGTCTCTCCCGAGGACTGCACGGGATGCCGCCTGTGCGTCGAAGCATGCCCGGTCAAGAGCAAGAGCGAAGCAAAACACAAGGCCATCAACATGGCCTCCCAGCCTCCGCTTCGGACAAACGAAAGCGCAAACTGGGAATTCTTCCTTTCGTTGCCCGAGCTGAATCGTGACCTTATCTCCCACACGCAGGTAAAGAACGCGCAACTTCTCGAGCCCCTCTTCGAGTTTTCGGGCGCCTGCGCCGGCTGCGGAGAGACGCCTTACATCAAACTCCTGACGCAACTCTTTGGCGACAGAGCTGTCATCGCGAATGCGACCGGTTGTTCCTCGATTTACGGCGGAAATCTACCCACTACGCCCTACACCAAGAATCTGGACGGCAGAGGCCCGGCTTGGTCGAACTCCCTATTTGAAGATAATGCCGAGTTTGGTCTCGGCATGCGTCTGGCGCTTGATAAGCAAGCGGAATATGCACGGGAGCTCGTATCGCGTCTGAAGGACCAAATTGGAGCAGGGCTAGCTCAGGAAATTCTTTCCGCCGATCAAGCGACGGATGCAGGCATTGCGGCCCAGAGAGAACGCGTCAACACCCTAAAGCAGTCATTGGCAGGTGCTTCTTCGAAGGAAGCGCGCGCTCTTCTTGATGGTTGCGATTCGCTCGTCGAGAAAAGCCTCTGGATTGTCGGCGGCGATGGCTGGGCTTATGACATAGGGTTTGGCGGCCTGGATCACGTGCTCAGCTCCGGCGCCAACGTCAACATTCTCGTCCTGGACACGGAAGTTTATTCAAATACTGGCGGGCAGATGTCCAAGGCCACTCCTCGCGGCGCGGTTGCCAAGTTTGCTGCCGGCGGCAAATCCGCGGCAAAGAAGGACCTGGCGCTCGAGGCCATCAGCTACGGCGATGTCTACGTAGCCCGTGTTGCCATGGGCGGCAACGACACGCACACCCTCAAGGCATTTCAAGAAGCAGAGTCCTTTTGTGGCCCGTCGCTCATTATCGCGTACAGCCATTGCATCGCCCACGGCTACGACATGGCCAACGGCTTGAAACAGCAGAAGGCCGCGGTGCTTTCAGGCTACTGGCCGCTCTTCCGCTACGATCCTCGCTTGCAGCACCAAGGGGCAAACCCCTTTCAGCTCGATTCGAAGGCCCCCTCGGTTCCTCTTCGGGATTATGTTTATGCGGAAGCGCGTTATTCCATGCTTGCCCGTAGCGATCCAGAAAGGGCGCGCGTCCTCTTGCAATCGGCGGAGAATGACGTTGCTCGACGATGGGAAATCTACGAAGCGCGAGCCGCGATGCCGGGGCGCAACGGCGCAGCCCCCGCGCAGACCCTCAGTGGCCCGCCCGTGGCATCGAGCGAACCCCAGCCGGTTGGAGGGAAGTGATGCAACTCGCCACGACCTATCTTGGATTGACGCTGAGGAATCCAATCGTCGCTTCGTCTTCACCCTTATGGGATTCGATTTCCAATATTCGAGCAGCCGAAGACAGCGGGATCTCCGCGGTGGTTCTGCCTTCCATATTCGAGGAACAGTTCCATGAGGAAGGCGAACATCTTCAGCGCGACCTGACCCGCGGCACGGAGAGTTTCGGCGAGGCCCTCAGCTATTTGCCGGTTCTGAGCAACTACAATCTTGGCCCTGCCGGCTATCTCGAGCTGATTCGTAAAGCGAAATTGGCAGTTTCGATTCCGGTTATCGCCAGTTTGAATGGCACTTCGCGCGGGGGATGGCTTCAGTACGCGCGCGACCTGCAACAAGCAGGCTGCGACGCGATCGAGTTGAACCTCTATTCCCTCGTTAGCGACCCGTTGCTCACTTCCGCTCAGGTCGAAAACGACTACTGCGAGCTCGTCCGCGCGCTGAAGAGCTCGCTGCGAATCCCTCTTGCCGTCAAGCTATCCCACTTCTTGACGGCTCCGGCCAATCTCGCCGGGCAACTCAACCTAGCAGGCGCAGACACGCTTGTTCTCTTCAATCGTTTTTACCAGCCTGATTTCGACATCGAACAATCGGAAATCATTCCTCGGCTCGCTCTCAGCGACTCGCAGGAACTCCTCCTTCGTCTTCACTGGGTTGCCATCATGTATGGGCGTGTGCAGTCTGACCTTGCCATCACCGGCGGCGTTCACACCGCGGAAGACGTCATAAAGTCCATCATGGCGGGCGCAAAAGTCGCCATGATGACTTCCGCCCTTTTGCAGAAGGGGGTTCGTCACGCCACTTCCGTTCTTGCCGATCTCTTGCGCTGGATGGAAGAGCACGAATACGAGTCCATCCACCAAATGCGGGGCAGCATGAGTTATCGCTCCGCGGCGAATCCGGCGGCCTTCGAAAGGGTCAATTATATGCGCACGCTGAGTTCCTACGCAGTCGCGCGCGACGAAACAGCGGCCTGAACCTGTGTCTGCAAGACTTCAAGCGCTCTAGGATGTGCGTTTATTTCCGCGGCTTTACATTTTGGTTCAAACGGAAAAAATTGCCCGGGTCATAGTGCGTCTTAATCTCGACTAGCCGGTCCCAGCGTTCACGATATGCCTCCGGCACGCGATCCTGCTCATCACCGCTCATGAAGTTCACGTACACGCCGGGGGTCATGGAAGGCCGCAATTCAGCAAATAGTTTGCGGATCCATGCGACATTCGCGGCGTCGGCTTGAGGCTCGGACCAGTTTCCCAGAAGGTTTACGATAAACGGGGAACTACGATCGCCAAAGGCTGTCTCGCTTGCTGCAACGCGCGCCGCGGCACCGCCCAGGTAGGCGAGTTCGATTTGGCTGGCAGGGGAGGGAATTGTCGTCAGGCTTTCCATCATTCGCTGAAGATCCTGTTCGCCCAGAGATTTCAAGTATCCGGACTTGGTGTAATACCTGCGACCGTGGGGAAACTCCTCGTCCGCCATTGTTTGTAACTCCAGAAACGATAGCTCACGCCTGCTAACCGCCACCGGATTGCAGAGAGAAAGTGCCCGGTCCACGTGAGGGCGGCCCTTTTCCGGATCGCCAATCCAGACCATTGACTGGCTCGCCGCCGTACGCCCGCGCCAGCGCTCAGGAATGTTTTCCGTGTGTGGAGCAATCGTGAGGGAAATTCCCCACCGCAGGTTATCCGGGGCGGTGGGCATGAAGTCCCGCCAATGCCGCAGGAGGGAAGGAATATCTTCTCCAAAGCAATATCCGGAGCCGAAGAGAACGGAAGTTACTGGATGGAGATTTACCTCGAACTCTGTCACGACACCAAAATTTCCTCCGCCGCCGCGCAGGGCCCAAAATAAATCAGGATTTTCGCGGGCATTTGCACGGACGAGCGATCCATCCGCTAGAACCACAGTGAAGCCCACGACATTGTCGCAGGACAGGCCGCACAACCGATTCAGCCAGCCAGTTCCGCCACCTAAGACAAGCCCTGCGGCTCCCGTATGCGACACCACACCCGATGGAAAAGCCAGGCCAGCCTTTTGCGTTGCAATGTCTATGTTGCCCAGAAGGCAGCCACCTTCGAATCGCGCGCGCCGATTCCGCTCGTCGATGTGAACCGCCCTCATGCGGGTTAGATCGATCACGAGCCCATCGTCGCAAGTGCCAAACCCAGCAAGGCTGTGTCCTCCGCAACGAATCGCCGTCAGAATCCCCGCCGCCGAAGCGCATCGAACGGCGAACTGAATGTCCGCAACGTCGGCGCAGCGCGCGATCAAAGCTGGTTTGCGAGCTGCCAATCCATTCCAGATGCGACTCGCATCAACGTATTCGCCGTCGGCAGACCGCAACAGGTCTCCACGAAAATTGAGGCGGAGGGCCGAATACAAGTCCGCAATGGCTCTATTCATGCTATCGATCCATGGCTCCCTCGAGAATGAGCGCGGCATATTCTAGCCCGCTAGGACGCAAAACATCGCGGAAAACGCGCACTTGACACCCGCTCCGAGCAGAGTGTAGCGTTCGCTTTGTTCCTTTCACTCGCCTCCTCTAACGAAAGTTTGGATTCACCCAGGAGCAAGCGCTTGCAAGCCAAATCGCAGAGTGTCGCCCGGAGGGAAGCCCTCCCTGGCACTCACCCGAAGTTTCCGGTCGAAGCCATTCGCGCATCTTTTCCGGCGCTGCATCGAATGCCGGCATTTACTTTTTTTGACAACGCCGCCGGCGCGCAGGTTCCTCAAGTGGTCATTGATGCCGTCAATCACCATCTCCTCGAATGCAACGTGCAACGCGGGGGGCGCTACGCGAAAAGCCAGGAAGTCGATTCCACGATTGCGCGGGCGCGCCAGAGCGTCGCGGGTTTCCTGAACGCCCGCGACTCCAGCGAAATCGCGTTTGGCATGAACGCCACTTCGTTCATTCGTCTGGTAAGCCTTGCGATCGGACAGACTCTCAGCGAGCGCAACGAAATCATCATCACGGACGTGGATCATGAGGCCAATATCGCCACCTGGCTCGCATTAGAGAAAATGGGCGCTGCCATTCGCTGGTGGAGGATGCGCGATGACGGCAACCTGCACGCGGACGATCTGAAACCCTTGGTGTCTGCCAGGACTCGGGTGGTGGCCTGTACCGTCGCCTCAAATGCGCTTGGCTCGATCGTGGACGTCGCTGCGGCTGCCGGAATCGCGCACGGCCTTGGCGCGGAAATGTTCCTCGACTGCGTTCACTACGCTCCTCACGCCCGCATCGACGTGCAAGCTTTTGATTGCGACTACCTGGTGTGCTCCGGCTACAAAATATTCGGGCCGCATATGGGTTTTCTCTGGGGGCGCCGCGAACTGCTGCAAAAACTGCCAACGTTTCGGGAGGATTTCATTCCGGACGAGCCGCCTGGAAAAATCGAGGCCGGCACTTTTATCTATGAGAATGTCGCCGGCATGGATGCTGCCATTTCCTATCTGGAGTCTCTCGGCACGCAAGGGCCGGGAGGCGAAGGATCAAGCAAGGGTTCGAGGCGGGCCAAACTTGCGGCGGCCATGCAGCAGATTCAATCCTATGAAGAAACTCTGTCACTTGAAATGTTGCGAGTCCTGCGGGAATGCGAAGCGCAAGTCTATGGGTTAACGAGCAAAGACCTGCTACACCAGCGCGTGCCGACATTCTGCTTCACTCTGCCGAAGACCACGCCAGCCGCGGTGACAGAAGCAATGGCTCGAGCTGGAATTGGCATTCGCGATGGCCACATGTACGCTCCGCGCCTTATGAAGCGGCTGGGTGTGCCGATGCAGACTGGCGTCGTCCGTGCGTCGCTGGTTCATTACAATACGTTTGGTGAGATTCACAGGTTTGGCAACGCCTTGCTCGATCTAAACAAGCATGGCTGAAAACTCCGAGTCGCTCCCCGCGTCCGCCACAGAATCTCCAAGCGGCGATGCCGCCGTTCTTGCTCCCGAAAGCGAAGAGCTGCGCCGCAGGCTCACACAGCGACAGCTCACCATGCTGGCCATCGGCGGGGCCATTGGCGTCGGGCTTTTTCTCGGCAGCACCGTGACGATCCGGCTGGCAGGCCCGGGCGTCATCGTCACTTACATAATTGGCGCGGTCATTGCCATGATTGTCGCGTACTCGCTTGCGGAAATGGCGGTGGTGCAGCCAGTGGCGGGTTCGTTTGGCGTGTACGCGCAAACCTATCTCAGTTCCTGGGCAGGCTTCTCCGTTCGCGCTACCTACGCCGTGGTGCAGATCATTGCGATCGGCGCGGAAGTCACCGCTGTGGCGATCTATTTTGCATTCTGGTTTCCCGCGGTTCCGCAGTGGTTCTGGGTGGCCTTTGTGTCAACTTGCCTGGTTGCCGTCAACACACTGCAAGTGGGCCGCTTCGGCGAGTTCGAATACTGGTTCGCGCTGATCAAGGTGGTGGCGATCATTGTCTTCATCGTCTTGGGCGTGGCCATCATTTTCGGGCTCGGGCGTGGCCCCGCGATCGGACTCTCCAATCTCACGGCGCACGGCGGCTTCCTTCCCTTCGGTTGGAAAGGTGTCTGGCTTGCGCTCACACTGGCCATAACGAGCTACATGGGGATAGAAGTCATCGCCGTAACCGCAGGCGAAGCCCAGAACCCTGCAGAGTCCATTCCTCGCGCCATGCGCACCATTGTGTTCCGTCTGATCGGCTTCTACGTTCTCGCCATCAGCATCATGTTGGCTATGACGCCCTGGAATCAGACCGGGGGCGGGCTGACGGGAAGTCCGTTTGTCCGAGCGCTTTCCGCTGTCGGGATTCCCTTCGCGGCGGGCATCATGAATCTTGTTGTGATCACGGCCGCGCTCTCGAGCGCCAACACGAACTTGTATCTCACAACGCGGATGCTCTTCTCGCTTTCGAGAGGCCGCTACGCTCCGCTCTGGCTGGGCAAGCTCAGTGGCAACGGCGTTCCGCGGCGCGCACTTGCGGTCTCCACCGCCGGAATGGCGGCAGCAATTCTCCTGGCGATTTTCGCACCGAGCCGGGCTTTCCTAATGCTTTATGGCGTAGCGGTCGCGGGTATGTTTTTCGTCTGGATCGTCATACTTGTGACACATATCGCGTTTCGGCGGGCTCTAGGCCCCGAGCGTTCGTCACGGCTGCCCATGCGCCTGCGTTTCTCTCCCTATTCGGACGTGCTCGGCATCGCCGCTCTTTTGGGCATCGCAGCAAGCACATTTTATGTGGACGGATTGCAATACACCGTTCCAGCTTTTGCGCCGTTTCTGCTGCTCATCTCGCTGGCCTACTGGGGAGTCCGCAAACGGGCACAAACAGACGCCGGCAACCCAGCCGGAACGAACGCCGATCCCGCGCCTGCGAAACTGTAATCGTCCCGCACTCTTCCTTGGAAAACCTGAGTCGTTCGCATTTTATTTTTGTGGCAGAGTAGTTCGCTATGGTTGAACCCGAAAACTCCGCATTGGCGGGCCGCGTCGCATTCCGCTATCCCGACTTTGTCCTTTTCCAATCGGCCCGTTTTTGCATGGTGCTGGCCATGGAAATGCAATCGGTGGCGGTCGGCTGGCAGGTTTATGAGATGACCAATAGGCCGCTCGATCTCGGGCTCGTGGGCCTGGTGCAGTTCCTGCCGGGAATTCTGTTGTTCCTCGTGTCTGGCCACGCTGCCGACCGTTACGATCGCCGGAAGCTGATCGTGTTCTGCTACCTCGGGTATGGGTTGTGTTTTGGATTGTTGCTTCTGACAGCGACGCGGAGAGGCAGTTCGGTTTTTTTCATTTTTATTGTGTTGGTTGCTCTGGGCATTGCGCGCGCATTCAACGCTCCCGTGAGCCGCGCGCTGGTTCCTCAATTGGTGCCGGAGGAAGTGTTTCCGAATGCGGTGGCTTGGGCTTCCACCTTGTTTCAAGGCGCAGCGATTCTTGGGCCAGCGTTGGGCGGAATCATTTATGCAGCAGCCGGCGGTCCCGCAGCTGTCTACGCGCTGGCTCTGGCCATGACGATTGTGGCGGTGGTTTGTACACTGAAGATGAAAACGCAAGAAAAATACCGCGTGCGGGAACCGGCGAACAGGACTTCCGTTTCGGCGGGGCTTCGCTACATCTGGCGCGAGAAAGTCGTTTTAGGCTCCATCTCGTTGGATCTATTTGCCGTGTTCCTCGGCGGTGCAGTCGCCCTCCTGCCCGTCTACGCCCGAGAGATTTTATTTACTGGGCCGTGGGGGCTCGGACTGTTGCGGACAGCCCCGGGAGTGGGCGCGGCGGCCATGGCTATCTTCCTCGCTCACCGGCCGCTTCGCCGCAAAGCGGGCCTCATCATGCTGTGGTGCGTGGCCGGATTCGGGTTCTTCACTATTCTCTTCGGGCTTTCTCACAGTTTCGCGCTTTCCCTGGCTGCGCTGTTTTTCGTTGGCGCTACGGATATGGTCAGCGTGATTGTCCGAGCCATTCTTATTCAGGTGGCCACACCGGACGAGATGCGCGGCCGCGTCAATGCCGTGGACATGGTTTTCATCGGAGCTTCCAACGAGTTGGGCGAATTCGAATCCGGGCTGACCGCGCAATGGCTCGGAACCATACCCGCCGTCGTGTTAGGCGGCATTGGCACTCTCGTCGTGACTGCGATCTGGGCGTGGCGCTTCCCGGAACTAAGAAAAGTCGAGCAGGTTCATTCGCTGCCAGGCCGCCAGGCGTGAGAACGCTGGATTCGGAGCAAGAGAGGGTCTCGCGCTTAGTCGGCGTTCGGAAAAGAGATAAGAAACAAAGCGCGGATTATGGTTTTGTCTTCGAAGGCGCGGCGCTTGGAGAGGCGGGAGTTGCGTTTGGAGGCGCGGATGCTTGAGCCGCCGGAAGGTTCGCCAACGCCGCTTTTACCGAGGCGGGCACCTTGTCCGCGTTCGCTACCAACACGCTTACTTCCCAGATTTGTGTTTCCGTGAGACGACCCTTGAAGCCCGGCATTCCCGTCAGCCGAATTCCATTCTCGGCCTTCCAGTAAGTTTCGGCTACCGGATCGTCAGTCACGCCAGTTCCATGGAAAAGCTGCGGAGGCGGTGGGTACATGCCTTGGGCTATGGACGTCTTTGGCTGGTCAGGCAGACCATGACACACCGCGCAGTTCTGCTTGTAGACCTCCGCGCCGCTTAGATAGCTCTTCTCATCCGCAACAACGGGCGAATTCGGAGCTGGCTGTTTTGCAATGTGAGCGTCCAGAGCCATGTGCGCGAATTTCTTCTCGAACGGCATCGGCGGGTCTGTCACCGCAACCGGGGCACGGCCCGTTGAGAAATAGAAATATCCGCCGCATGCCACCAGCACTATCCCCAGCAAAATCCCAACCAATATGCCCTTTACCATTTCTCGCTTCACCTGCCTTTTCTAGAATACTTGCCTGTGCTATCTCAGTCTTAAGTCTCTGGAGCGGGATAGTGTAAACGTTCGTCAGCCCCGCCGCTCATCAAAATTATTTGCAAGCTCAATTAGCCCCACTGGAGATTATTGCAGCCAATTCTTGCGCTCGCTTACCGGTCCGCTTCCTGACCACGGCGCGGTAACCAATTTCTCCCAAAATCCGTCCTATATATGCGCAGGCTGATTTTTCCGGTAGGCTCATAAGGTTTGGCGGGGAGCACAGGACGCACACCCGCAGCTGTCTTGCCCCGGCAGACTCACTCGCAATACTGTTTTTGTCGATAGGAGAGAACGGATGGGCCATCTTAACTCCATAGAGCTTCCCGAACCGGGCGCGCGCGATTCTTCGGCGGCACAGCATGCCAAGAGCCGCTGGTGGCTCTGGATCGTAATTCTGGGCGCGGTCGTCCTTGGCATCTGGTACTACCGCGGGGCCCATTCCACGAGTGAGGCAGAAGGGAAAGCGGCCGCGGGCCCGAGCGGAAAGGGCAGAGGAGGTCCGGGAGGAGCCGGGTTCACTGTTCCCGTTGTCGTTGCCACGGCGCAGAAGGGCGATCTACCCGTTTATCTGATCGGTCTCGGCACGGTCACTGCGTTCAATACCGTCACGGTCCGCAGCCGGGTTGATGGTCAAATTGTCAAAGTGAACTTCACCGAGGGACAGTTTGTGCATCAGGGCGATGCGCTCATCGAAATTGATCCGCGCCCATATCAGGTCATGCTGGAGCAAGCCGAAGGCCAGCTTGCGAAGGATCAGGCTCAGCTGCACGACGTGCAAGTCGACTTCGAGCGCTATCAGCTTCTTTATAACGAAGGCGTCGTTCCAAAGCAGCAGGTGGATACGCAGCAGGCTCAGGTCGGGCAATATCATGGAGCGCTTAAAGCGGATCAGGCCACCATCGACAACGCGAAATTGCAGCTCGCATACGCGCATATTGTGGCGCCCATCAGCGGCCGCGTTGGACTCCGTCTTGTTGATATCGGCAACATCGTCCACGCTTCGGACACCTCCGGGCTGCTTGTGATCACGCAGCTTCAGCCGATTTCCGTGATCTTCACTCTGCCCCAGGATCAACTTCAGCAGGTCCTCGTGAAACTGCGTGGCGGCGGCCAGCTTCCCGTGGAGGCTTTTGACCGCGATGACGTGACGAAGATCGCTGACGGCAAGCTCGCCACCATCGACAATCAGATTGACCCCACCACGGGGACTTACAAGCTCAAATCCATCTTTTCGAACGAGGACAACGTCCTTTTCCCGAATCAGTTCGTCAATGTGCACATGCTTGTCGATATCCGGCGGAATCTCGTCATCGTTCCCGCAGCCGCGATTCAGCGCGGGCCCCAAGGCACCTATGTCTACGCAGTCTCTGGGGGCGATACGGCGAATATTCGTACGGTCACGATTGCGCAAACGACCGGAAATAACGTTGGGATCAGCGCGGGGTTGAACGGCGGGGATGTGGTGGTGATTGATGGCCAGGACAAGCTTCAGGACGGCAGCAAGGTGCTGACAAGCACTGCTCCAACAGGTTCCGCGCGCGGTGCGGCAGGACAGCCCGCTGCGCAAGACAGCACGCCAACCAACAATCCCGCCGGGAGTCGCGCCGGAGGGAAGACTCGATGAGCCCTTCCCGGCCGTTCATTCTGCGGCCAGTTGCTACTACTCTTCTCATGTTTGGTGTGCTGCTGGTGGGTTTTGTCGCCTACCGCCAGCTACCGGTGTCCGCGCTTCCTCAGGTTGATTACCCCACCATTCAGATTCAAACCTTTTATCCCGGTGCCAGCCCGGAAGTAATGGCCTCTTCCGTCACGGCTCCTCTCGAGCGGCAGTTCGGCCAGATTCCCGGTCTGAACCAAATGACCTCGACGAGCTCCTTCGGCAGCTCCATCCTCACTCTCCAGTTCAACCTCGATCTCAATATTGACATCGCCGAACAAGAGGTTCAGGCCTCCATCAACAGCGCTTCCAATCTTCTCCCTCAAGGGCTCCCCAACCCGCCAATCTACAGCAAGATCAATCCCGCCGATGCCCCCATTCTCACCCTCTCGCTTACGTCCGATTCGCTTCCGCTTTCCAAGGTCGAAGATCTTACGGACACCACGCTTGCGCAGAAAATTTCCCAGCTGCCCGGTGTCGGTCTCGTGAGTATCAGCGGCGGCCAGCGACCGGCAGTACGCATCCAGGCTAATCCGACGGCGCTCGCTTCCTATGGCCTGAGTCTGGAGGACTTGCGAACTGCGTTGAGCGCGGCAAACGTGGATCAAGCCAAAGGCACCTTCGACGGCGCTCATCAGGCCTATACCATCGGCGCCAACGATCAGCTTATCTCCAGCGACAGTTACGGCCCCATCATCGTCGCTTATCGTAAGGGAGCACCGGTTCGTCTTTCCGATGTCGCCACGACTTTCGACGGCACGGAAAACGTCAAGCAAGCCGCCTGGGCGGATAAGAACCCGGCAGTCATTCTGAATATTCAACGGCAACCGGGCGCGAACATCATCTCGGTCGTGGATCGCGTGAAAAAGCTGCTGCCTCAGCTTTCGGCTTCTCTCCCTGCCTCGGTGAAGATCACGATTCTCACGGACCGAACCAGCACGATTCGCGCTTCCGTGGAAGACGTCCAGTTCACATTGATGCTGACCATCGCCCTGGTCGTGATGGTCATCTTTCTTTTCTTGCGCAGCATTCGGGCCACCGTGATTCCCGCACTGGCCGTGCCTTTATCCATCGTGGGCACGTTCGGCGTTATGTATCTTTGCGGGTACACCCTCAACAACCTTTCACTGATGGCGCTCACCATCTCGACGGGGTTCGTCGTCGATGACGCCATCGTCATGATCGAGAACATCGCCCGCTATATCGAGGCGGGAGATTCCCCGCTTCAGGCGGCTCTCAAAGGCTCCGATCAAATCGGCTTCACGATCATCTCTCTCACGGTTTCTCTCATCGCCGTGCTCATCCCTCTTCTTTTCATGGGCGATATCGTCGGGCGGCTTTTCCGAGAATTTGCCATCACTCTGGCCATCACCATTCTGATTTCCGCTTTCGTTTCGCTCACGCTCACTCCCATGATGTGCGCCAAGCTCCTTCGTCATCAGAAAGAGGAGGACCAGGGCTGGTTCTATCGCAAATCCGAACACGCCTTCAATTCCATCATTGCCTTTTACGGCCGCACTCTGAGATTTGTCCTTCAATACCGGAAGATCACTCTCCTCGTTACATTCGGCACTCTGGTCAGCACCATCCTCCTCTATATTTACGTTCCCAAAGGCTTTTTCCCCGTGCAGGACACAGGACTCATCCTGGGCATCTCGGAAGCCGCGCAAAACATTTCTTTTGCCGGCATGGCCCAGCACCAGCAGGTCCTCACCGATGTGATCCTCAAGGATCCCGCAGTCGAGAGTCTCTCCTCCTTCATCGGGATCGATGGCACGAACACAACGCTTAACACTGGCCGCATTCAAATCAATCTCAAGCCTCTCGCGGAGCGCAAAATCAGCGCATCCGACGTCATTCGCCGCCTGCAGCCCGAGCTCGCAAAGGTAGATGGGATCTCGCTCTTCATGCAGCCCGTTCAGGATCTAACGGTCGAGGATCGCGTTAGCCGCACGGAATTCCAATACAGCCTTGAAGACGTTGACGCCAAGGAGCTTGCTTACTGGACGCCTCGTTTTATGGACAAGTTGCGTTCGCTTCCCGTAGTCCGCGACGTCGCGAGCGACGAACTAAACCAGGGACTCTTGGCCACGCTAGTTATCGACCGTGACACCGCTTCGCGCCTCGGAATTCTCCCGGCGGATATTGACAACACCCTCTACGACGCTTTCGGTCAGCGGCAGGTCTCCACCATCTTCACGCAACTCAATCAGTATCGCGTCGTACTCGAAGTGGATCCTCAGTTCCAGCAAAACCCGGACGCTCTTAAGAGTATCTATGTACGGTCATCCTCCGCCGGCCTGCAGGCTTCCTCCGGTTCCACTGCCAATATCTCGAACGCTCAGCAGCAATCAATTACCGCCGCGCCAAATCCTCAGATTCCGCTCAGCGCATTCACGCGCTTCGAGCCCGGCGCCACAGCCCTGGCGATCAATCACCAGGGACAGTTTCCGGTCGTAACCGTGTCATTCAATCTTGCGCCTGGCGCGGCCCTCGGCGACGCAGTCAACGCGATCAACAAAGCCAAAGAGGAATTGAACATGCCGCCGAGTATCCAGGCCACGTTTCAGGGCACTGCGGCTGCGTTTCTCAATTCTCTCGCCAATGAACCACTTCTCATCCTCGCCGCCCTCGTTACGGTCTACATCGTTCTCGGCGTCCTCTACGAGAGCTATATTCATCCCATCACGATTCTTTCTACTCTTCCTTCCGCGGGCGTCGGAGCCATCCTTGCGCTCCTGCTTTTCCGCATGGAGTTCAGCGTCATTTCGCTCATCGGCATTATTCTTCTCATCGGAATCGTCCAGAAAAACGCCATCATGATGATTGACTTCGCTCTCGAAGCCGAGCGCAAGGAAGGCAAGACCCCGCTCGACGCCATCTTCGAGGCCTGCCTACTCCGCTTTCGTCCCATCATGATGACTACTATGGCTGCTCTGCTCGGGGCTTTGCCGCTCGCCATCGGCAACGGCGTAGGCTCCGAGTTGCGCCGGCCTCTCGGCATCACAATTGTTGGCGGCCTGCTCCTCAGCCAACTGCTCACGCTTTACACAACGCCGGTCGTCTATCTGGCTTTCGATTGGCTGGCTCGTCGCTTCGCATTTCACGTCGGCAATCCTATCGAGGAGCCGGCTCACGGCGATTAGACCATGACTTCCTCAACCAATTTCTCCGCGCCTTTTATCCGCCGCCCCGTCGGCACCACTCTCATTACCTTGGCGATTTTTCTGTCTGGCGTGGTTGCCTTCCGGTTTCTACCAGTAGCTCCTCTGCCGCAGGTTGACTTTCCGACCATTTCAGTCGGCGCTGGATTGCCCGGTGCCAGCCCCGAAACCATGGCTTCCGCCGTGGCCACCCCGCTCGAGCGCCAATTCGGCCGTATCGCCGGCGTTACGCAAATGACTTCTTCGAGCGGTCTCGGTTCGACCAATATCACCCTCCAGTTTGATCTGAATCGGGACATCAATGCTGCCGCTCGCGATGTGCAGGCAGCCATCAACGCGTCTCGCAGCCAGTTGCCAGCAGATCTTCCGGGCCAGCCAAACTATCGCAAGGTCAATCCTGCGGACGCGCCCATTCTCATTCTCGCCCTGACATCTGAAAATATTCCGCGGGCGCAAATCTATGACGCGGCCGATTCCATACTCGCCCAGAAACTCGCTCAGGTGGAAGGTGTGGGGCAGGTCTTTACGTGGGGCAGCTCGCGCCCGGCAGTGCGGGTCGAGGCGAATCCCTATCAACTCAACAGTTACGGCATCAGCCTCGAGAAGCTCCGGGCTTCACTTCAATCAGCGAATGCAAATCTAGCCAAGGGGTCGCTCGCAGATTCGTCCAAGTCATGGGATGTGAGCGATACCGACCAGCTCTTCAAGGCTTACGAATATCAGCCTCTGGTCATTGCTGGTCATACGGGCGCTCCCGTGCGCTTGCGCGATGTGGCGGAGGTCGTCGATTCCGTGGAGGACACCCGGAACCTGGGACTCTTCGGTGGAAAGAATTCCGTCCTGCTCGCGATTTTCCGACAGCCGGGCGCCAACATGATCGACACCGTCGACCGCATCATGGCCCTCCTGCCACTTCTTCGCGCTTCCATTTCTCCATCGCTTCACTTAAATGTCGCCGTGGATCGAAGCACCACCATCCGCGCTTCTGTCCACGACGTTGAGATCACCCTTCTCATCTCCATAATTCTCGTCATCCTTGTCGTCTTTGCGTTTCTCCGGAATACCTGGGCCACCATCATTCCCAGTGTCGCGGTTCCGCTCTCCCTGATCGGCACCTTCGGCATCATGTACCTGTGCGGATACAGTCTGGACAATCTTTCTCTCATGGCTCTGACCATCTGCACCGGTTTCGTCGTTGACGACGCCATCGTGGTCATCGAAAACATCACCCGGCATATCGAAAACGGATTGAAGCCCTTCGAAGCGGCCATGAAAGGCGCGAGCGAAATCGGGTTCACAGTGCTCTCCATGAGTACTTCGCTGGTCGCCGTTTTCATTCCCATCCTGCTGATGCCGGGAATCGTTGGCCGGCTCTTCCGCGAATTTGCCGTTGTGCTCAGCGTCGCGATTGGAGTGTCTCTCTTCGTTTCGCTTACCACCACGCCCATGATGTGCGCGCGATTCCTCAAGCATGAGAGCGGCCGCCACAATTGGATCTATAAATTCTTCGAAGCGTCGTTTAATCGGCTTCTGCATCTCTACGATGTTTCACTGCGATGGGTCCTCCGCCGCCAATTGCTGATCCTCGGCATGACCTTTCTCACCGCGGTGATTTGTGCTTATCTCTTCTTCCACGTTAATTCCGGCTTTTTCCCTCAGCAGGATACCGGCCGCATCAGCGGCATGATTCAAGGTGACCAGGACCTGTCCTTTGCGGCCATGTCGCAAAAGATGCGCACTTTCACCGATATAGTGCTGAAGGATCCCGCCGTCGACACCATCGCCTCCTTCTCCGGCGGCGGAAGCGGCGGCAGTACCGCGCGGATGTTCGGCCAGCTCAAGCCGCTCAGCGAACGCAAGATCAGCGTGGACGAAGTCATTGCCCGCCTGCGCAAGGCCACCGCAAAAGTTCCCGGCGCGGTTCTTTATATACAGGCCGTGCAGGACCTCAGCATGGGCGGCCATGGCAGTGCCGCTCAATACCAGTACACTCTCCAGGCCGATAATCTCAACGACCTCACTCATTGGGCCCCGCTTCTCCAGAAGCGTCTGAGCCGGGTTCCCGAACTTCGGGACGTGAACTCCGACCAGCAGATGCACGGACTGCAAAGTTCTATCGTCATCGATCGCGACACCGCCAGCCGTCTCGGCGTCTCCATGATAACGATCGACAACACGCTCAGCGATGCCTTCGGTCAGCGTCAGGTCTCCACGATGTATCGGGGACTCAACCAGTACCACGTCATCCTCGAAGTCATGCCGAGTGCTCAGCAGAGCCCCGATGCCCTCAAGTCCATCTACGTGCCCGCCGCCGGCGGCAAGCTCGTTCCCCTCAGCGCATTTGCTCAGTACGAGGCCTCCAGCACTGCGCTTTCCGTCAACCACCTGGGCATATTCCCGGCTATTACTCTCTCCTTCAATCTTGCTCCCGGCGCCTCGCTCGGTCCGGCTGTCGAGCATATCCAGGCCGCCACTCGCGAAATCGGCATGCCGCCCACCGTGCATGCCACTTTCCAGGGCACGGCCCAGGCTTACCAGGATTCCCGCGCCTCACAGCTATTCCTCATCATCACCGCTCTGATCGCCGTCTACATCGTGCTGGGCATCTTGTATGAAAGCTTTATCCACCCCATCACGATTCTCTCCACCATTCCCTCCGCCGGAATTGGCGCGATCCTCGCCATCAAAGCCGCCGGTTCCGATCTCAACATGATTGCTCTCATCGGCATCATTCTTCTCATCGGCATCGTCAAGAAGAACGCCATTCTCATGATTGATTTTGCCGTTCAGGTGGAACGCGAGGAAAAAGTCTCGCCGCTGGACGCCATTTACAAAGCGTGCCTGCTCCGCTTTCGTCCCATCCTCATGACTACCATGGCTGCCCTCTTCGGCGCTTTGCCTCTTGCCCTCGGCAATGGCGTTGGCGCGGAACTCCGCCGTCCTCTTGGCATCACCATCATTGGGGGCCTCATCGTCAGCCAGATGCTCACTCTCTTCACCACCCCGATCGTCTACATCTACATGGACCGCCTGCAGTCCTGGCTGCAAGGCGTTCGCAAGCACGCGCACACTCCCGCTCCTGCCTCCGCTCAAGCGGACTGATCCTTTAGGCTTGGGTTTTGAGTCGCTTTTGCGCCCGAGGGCGAGGGCTGGGCCGGCTTTCCGTTGCTAGGAACTGCCGATGAGGTAGCCAGTAAAGAACACCAGCACTCCCCCCACGATCACTTGAAACGCCGCCTGCAGAAAAGGAGTGTCCATGTATCGGTGCCGGATGTAGCTGATCACAGCCAGTTCGACGCCCACAACAATCACCGCTACGAGTGTAGCCACATGGAAGTTGGAAATTAGAAAGGGAAGTGTGTGCCCGATTCCGCCGGCCGTTGTCATGGCACCTGTCACGGTGCCACGAAGCCATGGCGACCCTCGCCCGGTCAACGACCCATCGTCGGAAAGTCCCTCGGAGAAGGCCATCGAGATGCCCGCCCCGATTGATGCCGCCAACCCTACTAGAAACGCATCCCAGCTCTTGTGCGTAGCGAAGGCCGCCGCGAACAGGGGTGCCAGGGTTGATACCGATCCATCCATTAGACCGGCCAAACCTGGCTGCACGATTTGCAGCAAAATCAGCTTGCGGTGCGATTCGTCCTCCTGAGCGCGGGCCGGTTCAGTCAAATGTTTCTCTTCCAGGCCGTCCGCCGTCGCGGAGTGTTTCCTCTCTTCATCCGCCAGTTTGTTCAGCAGCTCCCGCGTAGGCGCATCGGTAACGCGGCTCACGGCTCTCGAGTAGAAACGCGCCGCTTCCATCTCCATAATCTTGGCTTGTTTCCTCGCCACATTCACTCCCAGCGGCCTCACCAGCCAGGTTGGCCTGCGCTGCAGGAAGCCCTTCACGTTCTCGCGGCGAATCAAGGGAATGTGGTCGCCGAAACGCTCCCGGAAAGTCGCCAGCAGCCGGTCCCGGTGCACTACCTCTTCCTCGCGCATCGCTTCAAACATCTGCGAGGTCGCAGGGTAGGTTTCTCTCAGAGCGTCCGCAAATTCGCCGTAGATGCGTCCGTCCTCTTCCTCCGACGCGACGGCCAGGGCCAAAATCTCTTTTTCTGAAAGTTCCTTGAATTTCTTTTTGATCATCGGCACTTCCTCGAGTTGGTCGAGGAAGAGAATCGCACAAACCGTGGAAGGATGTCACCTGCGGGTAGAATGCGGGATGCGAATAGAATTTCCTGCGATTGCCCAACTTTGAAAGCGAGAACTTCCTGGAGGGGCGCCGAAAACTCAGCGCTGTTGGAACCGCTAAACGAGGAATCCCTGGGTCCGGCAAAGATGCACAATGTCGAACCGGTCTTCCGCTGCTACTTTATGCTTCATGCGATACAGATGGTTCTTGACCGTCTGTTCCGAAAGGCAAAATTGATTCGCGATTTCCTTGTTTGTCAGCCCCTGTGCAATCAGCGGGACGATCTGTTGTTCGCGCCGTGTTAAACCCAATCGGGGCTGCCCGTTCGGCGAGTGTACCGATGTGGCCTCGCGTTCGAAGAACTGGAACAACAATGCGCATAGTAACCCCGGGCAGACCGCCTTGCCCTGATGCACTGCGTGCATCGCTTCGACAACGTCCTCCGAGGAGGCGTCCCGCGGCAGGTACCCGTTGATTCCAGCTCGCACGTATTGGAAAAAATCCGTCTGGTCCTCTGTCATTCCCACGATCAGAATCTTCACCGTTGGCGCCATCAAGCGCACCTGCCGGATCACTTGCACATCTATTGTCAGGCTCCCGCGCGAGGTCAACAGGAGGACATCGGTCCTCTCCTCGATCAGTTCTTCGACGCGAAATGGCCCCGAGGAGTTCAATCCCACCACGTCGATATCGCCCTGCTTCATCAGCATTCGCGCAAGCGCTTCGCGCATCAAGCGGCTCTCTGACGCGATATACACGCGTGCTCGTTCCGCTGAGCTGCCGCGCGCTCTTATCAGCACTCCGCTCTCCTCCTCGGCCAGGATTCCCTCCCTCCCAGCACGGAGGAATTCTTTTCTTTGGCCGCTGCGTAACGAAACGGGGACTCGCCGTGTCGCAGTACTCAAGGTCTCTGACCTCCAGGTTTTCTTGGTTTTGCTGTCGCTTCGGATTCCGAGGAGGTAGCATCCCCGGACTCGTTCCATCATTGCAATTTCGAAACCGTAGCCTCGCCATTTCCCAAAGCCCAACCCCTTCGTATCCTTCATCGTACCTATAACTTAGTCACTCATCGTACCAACGCTCTCTTTTTCATCGGTCCCAGATTGGTACTTATTCCCTTCCCAACCTCACTTCGGAACTCTCCCCTTAATTCCTTCTTGTTCCTCTCCCTTGAGAATCTACTGGTCCCCTCGCTCTTCCCTTCCAGGTACTTCCGTACTATCATCTCTTCTGCGCGTCCTATTCGTGACCAGGTACGCTTCCACTATAGGTTTAGTGTTGCTCGAGCCTTACACTCTTGCTTGTAGCGTTCTAGCGGCGAGAGGCAAGGCCATCATGGAGACTCAGCAAGAAATAATGGGAAAGAATCCCAGCACTGGTAACACCGCCGCTTCAAAACCCAAGACAACAGAGCGTCGCGGCAGCCGCCGCTGCAAAATCACTCAGCTCATGCGTATTCGTCCTTCTGATCCAGAAAAGGAGCATTTCGACGACATTCGCGGAACTCTTAGCGTCTCCCGCAGCGGTGTATTCTTTCAGTCCAGCGAACCTACCTACGAAATTGGCATGCGCCTTTTTGTCACCCTCCCTTACTCCCAGGATCCCATGTCGATGAACCGCGAGTACCTGGCGGAGGTCGTGCGCAGGGATCCGCTTCCCACCGGAATGTTTGGCATCGGCTTGAAGATCCTCATGGAAATGGGCCTGCAACAGCCGGCCGCCTACGGCTCTCGCAACTCGCTTTGGTAGCTACCATGGCCGCTGCCTGCTAAAAGTTCGCTGATCCTGAATGCAAGAAAGGGCGGATGGCGTTTAGCCATCCGCCCTTTCTTGTTATTGGGGGGTTGGAGAGAACTCGAACCTAATCTTGTCCGAACATTTGCAGCGTCTTGTGACGAATTATTCCCAGCTGACGGTTCAGCAGGTGCTTCCGCCCCAGGAATCCCAAGACAGGAGCCCGGCGCTCGACCAGCCGGTTCATCGCAATCGTTAGTCGCACATCCCGCCGCGCAAATTTCAATCCGGACTGCAGCGCCTCCACGGCTTCGTCCCGCCTACCAGCCGTTGCGTAGACTTCTGCAAGGTTTAAGTAAAGTTGTGCCTGGTTCCGCTTCATCCGCACTGCCGTGTCACAAAGCCGTTCTGCTTCCCCCCACTTCTGCTCGGAACGCGCCAGCACCACACCGAGGTACGACATGTAGTAGGGATTGTTTTTGTCGAGGTCCACAGCGCGCCTCATGTGCGGCAGCGCTTTAACGGCGTAATTGTCTCTCAGCAGCGTCAACCCCGTCTTGAACTCGCGGAAGGCTTCCGTGTCCATCATGGATTCACCTCGTTGCCCCCAACCTTCTCAGGCCAGGTATGGAATAGGACTCCCCGGGAAGCGGGAGACTCGCCGCAAACTGCAAGAAAATTGGACAAGAACCGCCTGGGTGCCGGGCTTGGCTGGATCGACCATTTCGAGGCCACCCTTAAATTGGTTGCGTTCAACGTGATGGTGCTCGTTTCAGCGAGGAGCAGTGTTGCGTTTACGGTCCCCATCCCAGTCGTATTGAACCTACTCGCTCTTCTTCATTGAATCTACTGACCCGTGGGACAGTCTTGGGCCAGCCGCACTGTCGTAATCAACAGATAAGCAAGGACAGGATGCCCACTCCCCGCCATTTCATCTGATCCTCATTTTCAAGTATCTTCGCCCGCCCGCAGGATGACGGAGGTGGTGATCGTTACCTGGAGGATCGCTGCGCCAGCCTCTTCCAACCCTTTCGCCACTCTGTCCAATCTTTCAGCGCCGCCTTGCACATCGCTTTCGCGGCCTTATGCAGCCACCGTCCTTTTCGCTGCCCCAGGTCCCGCCTAATCTGCAGAATTGCCTCCGGCGATCCGAAATGCATGTTGGCGGTTTCCCATCCCATGGAGTACAGCAGCCGCGCCTCATCCCTCTCTGCCGAAAGGGACGCCAGCTCGATCCTCGAGCAGTCTGGCGCAAGTCGCCTTACCAGCCATCGGTAGTAGAAGTGCACGAATGGATCCGGTACGCGCAAACAGCGTCCGGCAAGCTTCGGTCCATAGACCGTTGCGGAAGATTCCCTCTTGTGCCATGCCGACGCCGAAGGGCGGATGGCCTTTGCTTCTCGCGCGATGAATGCCCCTCCCGAAGAGGAGAGCGCCAGAATCCTCGGATGCCCCAAACTCCCGAGTCCGGCGACCCGTTTTTTTAACTGGTACCCGCTTTTTGTCGGCAACGACTCTTCGAGAAGTTGGCGCACTTCCTCTGGAACTCTCGCCGTGAATGCTGGCAGATGATTGAGTTTTTCCCAGAAATGAACGGGGTCGCGCAATTTGCTAAGCGCCATCATGCGCAGCCAGCGGTGATCCTCGGCCAGAATGAAGGGCTTTCCTCCCGCCGCGAGGGCGTCCCGGTACCCCTCTTCGATTGCATCCGCAGCTCCGCGCCGGGACATGCAGAGATGCTCCCCAAGGATCGCCAGATAGGCGCTGGTTGTCAGCCTCACAAGGTCGATCACGTACGGAGCCGGGAGGACCTCATCCAGATCGTTCACGCCCCAGATCAGCCGCCCTTCCAGGTCACGCCAGGTTCCGAAATTTTCAATGTGCAAGTCGCCCACCGCTAGAACACTGGGGGCTTCCGTAAGCTCGCTGCACACTTCCGGCCAAATCTGCACCCACCGGTAGAACGTCGCACGGAAGAACGGGAAGGCGTGCTCGGCCATGAATTGATGCTTCAGCTGGAGAACCTGCCTGACGATCGGAAGCTGGGCGGAGAGCCATTTCTCGAACGCAAACGTTGCTTCAAGGACGTCTTGCTTCATAGCCAGGCTAAGCGCGTGCGTGTTCAATGCGCGACGTCCCGCTTACTCGCGCTTCATATATGGGGAATCGCGCCGCCAGATCGGCTACTTCTTTGCGCACTCTCTGCTCTGTTTCCGCACTTCCTATATGGGAAAGAATCTCTCCAATCCATCCACCGATCTGCGCCATTTCCGTCTCGCGCATGCCTCGTGTCGTCACCGATGGGCTTCCCAGACGGATTCCGCCCCCCTTCATCGGAGGCAGCGGGTCAAAGGGAATCGAATTCTTGTTCACCGTGATTCCCGCGCGGTCCAGAGCCTTTTCCGCATCATTCCCCGTGATGCCTCGCGAATGCACCTCCACCAGGAATAAGTGATTGTCCGTGCCACCGGTCACGATCCGGAACCCGCTTTTCGCAATGGCGGTCGCCAGCGCTTTCGCGTTGGCCACCACTTGCCTTTGATAATCCTTGAAGCTCGGTTCCATCGCTTCCTTCAAACACACGGCCTTCGCCGATATTGTGTTTACCAGCGGCCCTCCCTGCGTCCCCGGGAATGTCAGCTTGTCCAGCTCCTTGGCAAACGCCGCTTTGCACAGCACCAATCCGCCTCGCGGTCCTCGCAACGTCTTGTGCGTTGTAGTCGAGACGAAGTCTGCATGCGGCACAGGGCTCGGATGAACTCCTGCCGCAACCAGTCCCGCGATGTGCGCCATATCCACGAAAAATAGCGCTCCTGCGGCCTTCGCAGCCTTCGCAATCCGCTCGAACTCGATGATTCTCGAATACGCGCTCGCTCCCGCCACGATCATTTTCGGCTTGTGCTCCTTCGCCAGCCGCTCGATCTCTTCGTAATCGATCCGCTCGTCCTCTTTTCGAACACCGTAAGCGATGAACTTGTACATCCGCCCCGAAAAATTCAATGGATGACCGTGCGTGAGGTGTCCTCCATGCGAGAGGTTCATCCCCAGTACCACGTCATCTTTTTGCAGCGTGGTCATGTAGACTGCGATGTTCGCGGAGGTTCCGGAGTGGGCCTGCACGTTGGCGTGCTCCGCTCCAAACAGCTCTTTCGCGCGGTCGATTGTCAGTTGCTCGACCTTGTCCGCGTACTCGCACCCGCCGTAATACCGTTTCCCTGGATACCCTTCCGCATACTTGTTCGTGAAGATCGAACCCATGGCCTCAAGCACCGCTTCCGAAACTAGGTTCTCCGACGGGATCAGCTCCAGCCCAGTGGCTTGCCGCCGCGCCTCATCGCGCAGTAATTCGGCAATCCGCGGGTCCACAGCTTCCAGTGGCCTCTCCATCCGTTCATTGGCTTCTGTGGTCATCTTGATAGTCCTATCAATTGCATTGTCCCATCCATCCAGCAACCGACCATCTTACTCCGCCCGCCTCGATTCTGCGAAGCCACCGCCTTGACTCTTCTCCCTCTTGACAAGAATTCTTCACGGGTTTCTCCGGACCGCATGCCTGCCCCCGGGTGGTATAGTGGCCGCGATTCCGCTCAGCTCCTGGAGGCCAACTCTTTATGCCTGCCTATAAGCGATCGAATAACAAGGTGTTTCTTCATTCAGGGCCGCAAATCGTTCTTCGTCGCCTCTTCTCGCTGACAATTTTGGCAGCCACAGTCCTGTTCATTGCCGCGTCTTCGCTCCCTGCCCAGGATAAGAATCCTTTCGCCGGCGATCCGGGTGTAGCAAAGCTCGGCGAATCTCAATTCCGCGCCAACTGCGCTTTCTGCCACGGGCTCGGCGCACGTGGCGGAGGCCGCGGCCCCGATTTGACCCGCGCGCAAAAACGACATGGAAATTCCGACGCCGATCTCTTCCGCACCATCAACGAGGGCGTACCGGGGACCGCCATGCCGCCGAATGGCGCGACGCAGCAGGGTGTCGGCATGACCGAAGCCGAAATCTGGCAGGTCATCACGTACATTCGCAGCGTCCAGGTCAAATCTCCCGCGCGACCTTTGGGAGACGCGGCGCACGGCAAGTCCCTCTTTTATGGCGACGGAGTCTGCTACAGCTGCCACATGCTGGAAGGCAAGGGCGGTCGCCTCGGCCCCGACCTAACGACCACAGGGTCAGCCCGCTCTATCGAGTACATAATCGACTCGGTCCGCAATCCCAGCCGCCGTCTCGCTCAAGGGCTTTCCGAAGCGATGAAAGAATTTTCGCAGGAATATGAAACCGTCAAAGTCGAAACCGCCGATGGCCAGAAATTTACCGGAGTAATCCTGAACGAGGATCACTTCACTTTGCAGATGCTGGATCTACGCGAACAGCTTCATTCCTTCGAAAAAGAGAAGCTCCGTTCCCTCGAAAAGAGCCGGAAATCCCTGATGCCCGCTTACGACCAAAAAATGTTGAGCGACAAGGATCTGCAAGACATCGTTGCATTCCTGCTAACCGTAGGTGCTCAATGAGGCCATCACGGATGAAGCAATCACGTTACGCTGCGCTCGTGCTTTTCGCTTTCGCTAGCCTTGCCGCTCCGTTCGCCCAGTCCCAGGTCACGCCCCAACGTCTCCTCGATTCGGCAGAGGAGCCGCAGAACTGGCTCATGTATTCCGGCGACTACTCCGGTCATCGCTTCAGTGCGCTCGATCAAATCACCGTGGCCAACGCGTCCATGCTCGTCCCCAAGTGGGCCTATCAAACCATGGCCGGCGGGAAATTTGAAACGACTCCGCTTGTCGTCGACGGAATTCTATATGGCACCGGCCAGGATGATCGCGCCTACGCTCTCGACGCTCGCACCGGTCGTCCCATCTGGCAATATCAGCGCGCCCTTCCTGCCGACATTCGCCCCTGCTGCGGTCGCGTCAATCGCGGCCTGGCCATTCTCGGCGACAAAGTTTTCCTCGGCACTCTCGACTCGCATGTGATCGCGCTCGACTCCAGAACCGGCAATGTCGTGTGGGACGCGACCGCGTTCGACTATCGGAAAGGCTACAGCATCACGCTTGCGCCTCTCGCCATCAAGAATCTTGTCCTCGTCGGCGTCTCCGGCGGCGAATACGGCATCCGCGGATTCATTGACGCCTACGATGCAGCCACCGGCGAACGCAAATGGCGTTTCTATACTGTTCCCGGCCCCGGCGAGCCCGGTCACGAAACCTGGGAAGGCGACTCCTGGAAAATCGGTGGCGCGCCCGCCTGGATCACCGGCACTTACGATCCCGCCACCAACACGAGCTACTGGACCACAGGGAATCCTTCGCCCAGCAATCGCGGCATCGGCCGCGCTGGCGACAACCTTTACTCCGACTCATTGCTCGCGCTTGATCCGGACACAGGCAAGATGAAATGGTATTTCCAGTTCACGCAACACGACGATCACGACTACGACGCGACGCAAGTCCCCGTCATGATCGACGACGGGGACCGCAAACTCATCGCGCAAGCCAATCGCAACGGCTTTTTCTACGTTATCGACCGCTCTAGCGGCAAACTTATATCCGCGTCCAATTTCGCCAAGGTTTCCTGGAGCACTTCGAGAGATGCCAGCGGCCGCCCCGTACCGGATAAATCCGCTTCACCTGAACCGGGTGGGAATCGCGTTTGTCCCGGCGCGGCCGGCGCCACCAACTGGATGTCCCCCACCTACGACCCGCAAACAAAGCTTTTCTATGTCACGGCGCGCGAACAGTGCGACATTTTCAGCACCGGCCCACAGCCCTACGAAGCGGGCCACGCTTATTACGGCAGCGCCTATTTTCCAAACGATGAGACCGAGCCTTTCTGGGGCGCTCTGCGCGCCATCGATCCCGATAACGGCAAAATAAAATGGGAATGGAAGCATCCATCGCCCACGTGGTCCGGCGTTCTCTCCACCGCGGGCGGCCTCGTGTTTACCGGCGATGCCGAAGGCAACTTCATCGCGCTCGACGCCGGCACCGGAAAAGCTCTTTGGCATTTCCAGTGCGGAGCTTCCGTCTATTCTTCGCCTATGTCCTTTGCGATCGACGGCAAGCAATATGTCGCCGTCGCTGCCGGCTCCGCGCTTTTTACTTTTGCGCTTCCATGATTTGATGTCGATGCATCCAGAGCCTAGTGCGTCGTCAGCGCACTCCACGCACGGAGCGAAACTCCCCGCGACACTTCGGCGTCACATACGAAGAATCCCATGAATGAGTTTGCCGATTCGCGCCGCAAATTTATTAAGACCGCGGGCCTCGCCGTCGGCGCGTGTCTGGTTTCTCAGAAGGGCAGCAGTGCCCAAATAGTTTCAACCTGGAGAGATAGCGAGTCCTCAGCCACACCGGGAGATTCAGCCGCCGCCGACTACACTGTGCACATCAAAGCCTCGCCCATCGAAATCGCACCCAAGCGCATCGTTTCCGCAACCACGTACAACGGCCAGTTTCCGGGCCCACTTCTCCGTTTCAAAGAAGGTCAGCAAGTCACCGTCGACATTTTCAACCACACGGATACACCCGAGCAGTTGCACTGGCATGGCCAGCATGTTTCCGTTGATGTGGATGGCGCGGCTGAAGAAGGCACGCCATACATTCCCGCTCTTGACAAACGCCGAATCTCCTTCGTTCCCTGACCGGCCGGGTTACGTTTTTATCACACGCACAATCGCGCCGGTGCCAATCTGTCCGCGGGCCAATACGGCGGGCAGGTCGGCCCGGTTTACATCGAACCGAAAAATGAGCCCGGCCGGTATGACCGCGAAGTTTTTCTCACGTTCAAAGAATTTGAACCTACCTTCAGCCGCGGTGGCGACATGGCTCAGGATTTTCTTTCGCCTTCCGCGCCCGACAAATCTCTTCAGGAGGCGGGAGAGGCCGCTATGAAAGCCTCTCTCGCCAAAGGAATGCCGCACGGCTACGAAGTTGGCTACGCTTCCTTCACCATCAACGGCCGAATGCTTGGGCACGGGGTGCCCATCCGCGTTAAACTAAACGAACGCGTGCTGTTTCACATTTTGAATGGAAGCGCCACGGAAATTCGCAGCCTGGCTTTACCCGGTCACACGTTCCAGGTTGTTGCATTGGATGGAAATCCCGTGCCGAATCCGCTGAACGTTCCTGTTTTGTGGCTCGGCACCGCCGAACGCATTTCCGCAATCGTGGAGATGAATCATCCCGGCGTATGGATTCTCGGAGATCTTGCGGACGATGATCGGACGCACGGCATGGGCATCGTTGTCGAGTACGCCGGCCGTGCCGGGAAAGCACAATGGATCGCGCCGCCGCCCTTTCGCTGGAGCTATCTGCGTTTTGCCAAGCCCGATGCAACTGCCGCGGAAGTTCCGCCCGAAAACATCTTCGATATGACTTTCGCGAAAGAAAACGCCGAGGAGGAAGGATTCAATCGCTGGACCATCAATGGCGTCGCTTTTCCCCACGCCCCTTCGTCGATATCCGGCAAAACCGCGCCGGCGTCATTTCATCTCAAAGACGGCCGGCGTTACCGCCTCCGCATGCGCAACGCCAGCGACGACATTCATCCCATCCATCTGCATCGCCATAGCTTCGAACTGACTAACATCGCCGGAAGATCCACCGCGGGCATCTGGAAGGACGTACTTATGCTTGGTGGTTACCAGCAGGCCGAAATCGATTTCGTCGCCGATAATCCCGGGCTTACCCTCTTTCACTGCCACCAGCAACTCCACATGGATTTCGGCTTCATGACCCGGTTCGATTATCTGTAAGGCTCAGCGAGCAAGAAGTGAGAATGGCGAGTTTCGCTTGCCAGGCCGCAGATTAACTGATTCGGTTCCTCTCGGATATCTCCGCTACTGAACCCTCGCTCCCAAGGCTGCGAGCCGGGCCCGCGCCTCCGCCATCCCTGGGGCGAGTCGCAAAGCCGCCTCATACGCTTGCACGGCACGTTGCATGTCGCCTTTTCGTTCGAGTGTTTGCCCAAGCCAGTAAAGGGCAATCGGCGACGGAGCAATTTGCGCCGCTCTCGTGAAGTCGGCGACGGCTGCGTCCAGGTTCATGGTATTGAGCTCAATCGTTCCGCGGCCGATGTAGCTGTTCTGCTGTCCAGGGTCCAGCGCCAGGGCTGAGTTCAACTCCACGAGCGCCGGCGCGTAGTTGTGTTCCGAGAGATAGAGAATTCCTAGATTGTTATGCGACTGCACAATTTCCGTCTGATCCGTGGATAACGCCAGCGCTGCCTTGTACTCACGCTCGGCCTCGGCCAAACGATTATGCCTTTGCAGGTAGACAGCGAAATTGTAGCGCGGCGAGGCCAGATCCGGACTGAAGCGAATGGCAGCCGCGAAGTGCTGCGCGGCAAGTTCCGATTCGCCGCGCTCGACCAGCGCCACGCCGAAATTGTTTTCCGCCATTCCGTTGTTCTGCGTAGCTTCCAGAGTGTGCGCGAAAAGGGTGTAGCTATCGTGCCAGAATCCAATCTGCCGGATGGTGACGGCCGTGAACGGGGCCACGGCCAGCAAAAAAGCGGCAATGAGGATTTCCTTTTGCCAATGTTTTTCGGCGGATACTTCGCCGATCAGCCATATCATAGCAACGAGCAGCCCCATCATCGGAATGTGCATGAAGCGGTCCGCCATTCCTTGCCGTCCGGTCTGTACAAATCCGATCATCGGAAACATCGTTCCGAGGTACCAGAGCCAGCCCATCACGAGATATTTGCGCGCGCGCATTCGCCAAACCTTCACGCTGATCGCCGCCAGAACGAGCGCGGCGAGCCCCACCGCTGTCCACGTTAGAGTGTTCTCTGGATGCGGATAAAAAGGCGCTAACCGAACCGGCCAAACGGCTTTTCCCAGATAGGCCATGTAAGAAAAAATCGCATTCTTGAATCGCCAACTGAATGGCATTGCGGCGGTCAGAGCGCGTTCGCGGGAGTGCACATAGACGGTCACGGCCGCGCCGGCCGCGGCCATCACGAATAAGGGAATTTTTTCTAGGATGAGAGCGCCGAGCGCGGGGAAAAACGCGCGCGGTTTTCCTTGCGCATCCGTTCCCGGCAGGCGGGCCAATGGCCAATAATCCAGCAGGAGCAACGCAAACGGAAAGGGAATGACCATGACCTTTGCCGTAATTCCAAGCGCGAAGCAAACGGCGAGCAGGAAATAGCGCCACACGCTTGGCTTTTTCAAGTACCAGCCGTAGGCGACGATGCCGAGCAGAAAAAATAAAACGCACAGAACCGACTTGCGCTCCGAGATCCACGCCACGGCTTCCACGTTGAGGGGCTGGACGGCGAAGAGCGCAGCCACAGCAGCGCTTCGTAGAGGCAGTCCTGTTGCCCGCTCAAACAGGAGAAACAGCAGCACAACAGCCAGAATGTGAAGCGCCACGTTGGAGAAGTGATGCCCGGCGGGATGCAATCCATAGAGCTGCACGTCCGTCATGTGCGAAATCCACGTGAGCGGATGCCAATTCGAGGAGGGATAATTCGATCCAAGCGCCCACTTGATATCCGTCCAGGTCAGGCCGTGCAGAACGTAGGGATTCCGCGTTACATAATCCGGATCGTCCAAATTCACGAAACCGTTGCGCATCGCCGGCGCGTAGACCCCCGCCGTGGCCACCGCAAGCAGCACCGCGAGAAGCGCGACATGCCGCCGGCCGACCGACTGCTCAGGGCCCGTTGTTCCGTGCGATCCATTCACATGGAGCGATTCCGGCTCGGCTTCCCAGGCTTCTTGCGATTTTAGTGATGAATCCACAGTCAGATCAGCGTATCAAAGTTCAGAAGGGTTAAGACCTGTCTGAAGGTATCCGCAACACCATTAGTTACCCGTCGAAACATTTTCGCGAGCTTCTCAAGCCCAGCTTCGCCGAACTCAGTACAATCAAAAAACAAACCGTGACCATCGACACGCAGGCTCAGGAACAACTTCTGCGGCACCGCCGCGTTTGGGATCGAAAACCCACGCTGCGGCGTGTCTACAGCGACGAATTCTTTGCGCGCTTGATATCCCACCGCAAACCAGAAGGAATCTGCATTGAAGTGGGCGCCGGTCCCGGGTTTTTCAAGCAACTTGCGCCGGAAGTCCTCTCCACCGATCTCGTCTGGTGTCCCTGGCTCGATGCCATCGCCGACGCCCAGCAGCTTCCGTTCCGAAACGCGAGTGTGTCGAATATTTTCGGACTAGATATGCTGCATCATCTTGAAGCGCCCATGAACTTTCTGCACGAAGCCGCGAGGGTGCTGGCTCCCGGAGGCCGGGCAATTCTGGTCGAGCCGTGGATCACGCCGTTTTCGTACCTGATCTTTCGTTTTCTGCATCAGGAGCGCTGCGACCTTTCGGAAACTCCGTGGAGTCCGAAGACGCCCGCGGCCCACTCCGAAAAGATGGCATTCGACGGCAACCAGGCAATTCCCTACCTCCTCTTCGGCTCGCGCTATCGTTCCAGCACCGTAGAGTCGTTGCCGGAGTTCAAACTCGCGACGCTTGAGCCGTTCTGCCTGTTTGCTTATCTTCTGAGCGGCGGATTCAAGTCCATGAATTTCTTGCCGGGATTTATTTATCCCGCGCTTTCGAGACTTGAGCGAGCGACGATGCCGCTCTGGCGCCGGTTCGCCGCGTTGCGAGTTTTGCTCGTGCTGGAGAAAACCGGCTAATTGTGCAGTCGAAATCAGGCTAGCGCTGTCAAACGAAGGCGACGATTCAAATGAACGACAAGTCCTCCGGAAATCTTTTCACCCGCGCTTATAATCTGGCGCGTGCCGCGAAGATTTTCGAACTCCCGGGCGCGCGCCACGCGTTTCTTTCTTCCTATTTCCTTTACAAGCGCTGGTACGAGGACCCTTTTTGGGCGCTCGTGAAACGAAGCCCTGAACTCTTTTCCTCTGGGGATATTCTCGATATCGGCGCGAATATCGGCTACACCGCGCGCGTATTTGCCGAAGCGCGCAAACCGCCCGCGAAAATCTATGCCTTCGAGCCGGATCTCGCCAGCTTTACGACGCTCGCTGAAGTTATCCGCAAGGAAAATCTTGAAGACGCCGTGGAAATTTTCAATATGGCAGTGGGCAGCGCCGAGGGCTCACTCGAACTCTGGCACAACGAAGAGCACTCGGCCGATCATCGCATCGTCACAGAACAGTTCAAAGCTTCAAGGCCTGCCGGGGAGAAGATCACGACAGTCGCAGTGACCAGCGTAGATCAGTTCATTGCGAAAAGAAATTTGCAGAACATCTCGTTCATTAAAATCGATGTGCAAGGCTACGAACTTGCGGTGTGCGAAGGCATGCGTCAAACACTCGGCAGATTTCCAGGCATGTCCGTCGCCTTAGAGTACGCTCCCGACGCCATGCGCGAGCTTGGCTTTGAACCCAGAGCGCTGCTCGGTTTTTTCCGTTCCCAGGGCTATCAACTTCACATCCTGACCCGCGCCACGACGAGGCTGGCTTCGGATGATCAAGCAATCGAAGTCGCAACGAAACGCGCGGGTTATGTCGATCTGCTGTGTTCCCGGGAAATTCTGGCCGGAGACTGATTTGCGAGCCTCAGCTTAGCGGGCCTGCCTTTTCTTTCTAATTCCCATCTTGATCCGCACGAGGCCTACCCAGGTCATCTTCAAGAGCTGCAAGCCATGCCGGAAACGCTGAATATTCGTCTCGCCGTAGGTTCGAGCGAGATAACGAACCGGCACATCCACAATCTCCAGCCCGAGTTCCGCCGCCGGAAAGAGCAACTCGAAATCGCCGAACGGATCGAATTCGCCAAAATCCTTGCGCCACGCAACCATTCGATCGTAATCATGCCGCGTGAGGAGCTTCGTGCCGCACAGGGAATCGCCCAACCTGACATCCAACACCGCGCTTAGCAATTTTGCGAAGAAAACATTACCCATGCGATTCAAGAAGCGCATGGCCGCGCCTTCCATCGGATAGACGAGACGCGACCCGTTAATGAAATCGCCATGACCCTGGTCGTATGCAAAGCTGAAGCGCGAAAGCATCTCCGGCGGCATGGTGAGGTCCGCATCCAGAATTACAAGCAGGTCTTCCCGTGCATGAGAAAACCCGAGTCTCACGGCGTCAGCCTTGCCTTTGCCCGTCTGCTGTACGGCCAAAATCCGGAACTGGTCGCGATAGACGGTGGAGACACGCAGAATTTCTTCCCAAGTGCCGTCAGTGGAGTGACCTTCAACGAAAATAATTTCCGCCTCGCGGCCCAGGTCGGGAAAGCGCTTAAGCGCGTTCTCAATATTTCCGCGTTCGTTGCGCGCCGGAATGACGCACGAGACTCCTTGCTGCGACGACGGGACAAGGGGCCGCATAACCACGATTGAGGTCAGACTCAGCCATCGCGCGAGCGGAACGAGGGGCATCACGCGATTGATAGCGGTGCCGAGCCCCAGCAATCGGAACGGACAATAAACCGCCAGCCGCTGGCGCACAATTTCGAAGCCCGCGACCTTTGCGATGTTTTCGAGATCGACGCGCGTAACAAAGGTGCTAGGTAAGTCGCCTTTCCGGATTCCCAGGCGGTTCGTCAGGTAGTAAGCCCAGCGCAGATAGGGATTGTAGAGAACCACGACAAGGCGCGAGGTACGCGCGAGCTTAGCTTTCAGCTGCAGCAGGAGCGCCTGAATATCGAAATCGTGATTGAAGGTGCCATTGATCAGAATCGCGGTGCGCTTGTCGCGCTCGTGAGTCAAATCGGGAAAGTCCTCGTCTTTGCCTACGGTTTCTTTTCGAGGGGCGTCAATCGCCGCGAGAAGACAGCCCGTGTCGCCTTCGCGCGGCAGCCACTGGATCAGCCGGTCGTAGTAACGAGTTAACGCCGATATTTGAGCTGCGAGAAACGCGTTTACATATTCCCGCCAGCCGGAAATCGGGACGATTGCCGCGGCTTGCTCGTTCTGGCCAACGCTTGTTGTTGAAGTTTCGGGTTGCATCTCGGTCAATCGGGCCATCCGAATCGTTGTACCACGATTCCGGCGGGCTCGAAGCGTGATCGCAGGGTCTGGCGTCGCGCAGGTAATCATCGCCGTATCAGAGTTCACAAGACAATTGGGAAATCGCTGGCGAAAACCGTCTTTGCTAGCGCCCATGCTTTGAGGCACCACAACAGGCCACGATGAGGGTGTTCGTTGACACGCTGCGACGCGTCCGATACGCTTTTGAGTTTACCTGGACGAAATTATTGTTTCTTAGGGGAACGGACAGACCGCCGCATGGCCGAAGAAAAGCTGCCGACACGCGCACAAGATTTTTCCGAGTGGTACAACCAGCTCGTTCTAAAGGCGCAGCTGGCCGACTATGCGCCGGTGCGCGGCTGCATGATCGTAAGGCCGTACGGCTGGGCGCTTTGGGAAAACATGCAGGCGGCGCTGGACAGGCGTTTCAAGGCCACGGGCCACCAGAACGTGGCGTTTCCGCTGCTGATTCCGCGTAGCTTCATCGATAAGGAAAAACACCACGTCGAAGGATTCTCGCCGGAGCTGGCGGTGGTGACGATCGGCGGAGGCGAGAAATTGGCAGAGCCTCTGGTGATCCGGCCGACTTCGGAAACGATCATCGGGCACATGTGGTCGAAATGGATCCAGTCTTATCGCGATTTGCCGGTGCTGATGAACCAGTGGAACAGCGTGGTGCGCTGGGAACTGCGGACGAAACTGTTTCTGCGCACACTGGAGTTTTACTGGCAGGAGGGGCACACGGCGCACGCGACACGAGAAGAGGCGGAAACCGAAACGCGGCAGATGCTCGATATCTACACCGATTTTGCGGTGAACGATGCGGCGATTCCCGTGATTCCCGGGAAAAAATCGGACGCGGAGAAGTTTGCGGGAGCGGATGTCACGTACTCGATCGAAGGAATGATGGGCGATGGAAAAGCGCTGCAGTCCGCGACATCGCATTTCCTGGGCCAGAATTTTGCCCAGGCGTTCGAGGTACGGTATCTCGACCAGGGCGGACAGTTACAGCATTGCTGGACAACATCGTGGGGACTCTCGACGCGCGTGATTGGCGCGATCATCATGGTGCACGGAGACGATCAGGGGCTGGTGCTGCCGCCAAAGCTGGCGCCGTACCAAACGGTGATCGTGCCGATATACAAGACCGACGAGGAGAAGAGCTCGGTGTTGGAAGCGGCACGAAAATTAAAAGCGGAACTTGTTACCGCCAACGTGCGAGTGACTCTGGACGAACGCGAAGGGACGAGTCCGGGGTGGAAATTCAACGATTGGGAGATGCGCGGGGTTCCGCTGCGCGTGGAATTGGGGCCGAAGGATGTGGCCAAGCAAGCGGCAGTGCTGGCGAGGCGCGACCGGCCTGGCAGAGAGGGGAAGGTCAGCGCGCCGCTAGCGGGAATGCAGCAAACGATCGAAAAATTGCTCGTAGATATTCAGCAAGCGCTGCGCGAAAAGGCGCTCGCTTTCCGCAAAGCCAACACGCATGACGCGAAGACGTATGACGAGTTGAAGAAAGCGGTTGAAATGGGCTTTGCGTATTCGGGGTGGTGCGGCAGCGCGGACTGCGAGGCCAAAATCAAGGAAGAAACGCGGGCGACGATGCGGTGCATTCCGATCGATCAAACACTAGGCGAAGGGAATGCGCGCGGAAGCGGGTCCGGCGCGTGTGTTTATTGCGGGAAGCCAGCGTCGGAGCGAGCGATTTTTGCGCGGGCGTACTGAAACTGAGGCGGCAACGAAACGGCCCCAAGAGACACTCTCCTGAAAGTGCCGGATAGAGCCGGCAAATCCCGAACGAAATGTTCTCTCCTGCCCGTGGCTTTCCGGGAACACACGAGGCGGCAACGTCTCGACACGCCAAGAGCACAGTGCTAGCTTTGAAAAAGAGGGGCTGAATCGCTCCGCGGTGCCTGGTGAATGGGCTGCGGCGGGGGGCGCTCCCGGAGAAGACTTCTGTGGAATCCGAACGCATCGCGGCAAACAAAGCAAGGAAGGATCGGGCATCAGAGAGAGGCGCAGGCAGGTTCAAAGCCATACTTTTTACCGTCATTTTCCTGCTAGCGATCTACTCTGCGTTCAAAATTGTCCCGGCTTACGTCTCCGAGTATCAGCTGTCGGACAAGATGCAAGAACAGGCGCGGTTTGCGGTGGTCAACCGCTACACGGAAGAACAAATTCGCGACAACATATTCAAGGTAGTGCAGGACCTGGACATTCCGGCAAAGCGCGAAGACATCAAGGTGACGGCCAATCCGTCGATGGTCAGGATTTCGCTGGACTACACAGTTCCCGTCGATCTCTTTTTTTACAGCACAGAACTCCATTTTTCGCCAACCAGCGAGAACAAATCCATCATGTAGGCGCGGAGTTGACCGAAGTTGCCAAGGCAACGACTCGGCTGGAAACTCCGTCTTTCTATGTGATGGGTATTGCGAGACAATAAAAGCTCAGCCCCGGGAGCCATCGTTTGCGCATTCGAATTGGAAAAGGGTTTTTCACGTCCAAATTAGGGCTGACGATCCTGGGGATCGTGTTCGCCGGTTTTCTCGTCGCGGGCGGTATTTTCACCTTTTACTACATCAAGTATTCGCGCATGATCGACGCGCGACTTTCCGGAAAGGTGTTTCAAAACACTACCCAGATTTTTTCCGCACCCGAATACATATCCGTAGGACAAACGTGGAGCGCGGAGGATCTCACCACGTACTTGACGCGCATCGGCTACCGTCCCGAGGTTGACGACAACGCGCTGGGGCAGTACACCGTGCAGGGAAATACGGTGGACATCCGGCCTTCGAAGCTTTCCTATTTCGGAGGTTCTAATGCCCTGGCGGTGCAGTTCAGTGGAAAATCGATTCGGGGGATTCGGCCTCTCTCGGGTGGGGCCAACCTCGAGACGGCCCAGATCGAGCCTGAGCTGATTACCAATTTATTCGACAGCGCCCGCGAGAAGCGGCGGCCCGTCAGGTATGACGATTTGCCGCCGGAGCTGGTGCACGCGATTCTTTCCGCGGAAGACAAGCGATTTTTCGATCACGGGGGCTTTGACTTCATTCGAATCGTCGGAGCGGCCTGGGCGGACATCCGGCACAGTTCTTCGCACTACCAGGGAGCGAGCACGATCACAATGCAGGTGGCGCGCACGTTTTTCCTCTCGACGGAGCGGAAATGGCAGCGCAAGGTCGCGGAAGCGATGATTTCTGCGGAACTGGAGCAGCGCTTCAACAAAGAGCAAATTTTCGAATTGTATGCGAATGAAGTGTACCTGGGGAATCGCGGGAGTTTTGGAATTCGGGGATTCTCGGAGGCCAGCGTAGCGTATTTCGGAAAGGACATGCGGCAGCTCTCGCTCGGGGAGTGCGCCTACCTTGCCGGGATCATTCGGGCGCCAAATTACTATTCTTCGGCGGACCGGCATCCGGAACGCGGAGCGCAAGCGCGCGACCGTGTGCTGACGCAGATGCTGGAAAACAAATACATCACCGAGGAAGAGCTGGAGGCGGCCAAGCACGCGCCGCTGAAGATCGTGCACACCGCGGGATCGGGAAGCGAAGCGCCGTACTTCGTGGACATGGTCAAGGACCACCTGCTCGATAAATTTTCCGAAAACGAATTGCTGAGCCAGAACTTCCGCGTTTACACGACGCTCGATCCGGCGCTGCAACGCGCCGCGGTTGCGGCCGTCGATTCCGGAGTGAAGAACGTGGATTTGCTGCTGGCGAAAAGGTACGAGAAGTGGCGCCGCGAAGCAGCGAAGAAGGGAAGCACCGAGCCCGTGCCGCAGGTGCAAATCGCGCTGGTGGCCATCGATCCCAAGACCGGCGAGATCAAGGCGGTCATCGGCGGTCGCGATTACGGGCAGAGCCAGCTCAATCACGCGCTGGCCCACCGGCAACCGGGTTCCGTCTTCAAACCATTCGTGTATGCGGCAGCGTTCGACAACGCGGTGGACGGCGTGCAACCGGTGATCACCCCCGCGACAACCATCGACGACGAACCCACTACGTTTGAATTCGATGGCAAGGAATACACGCCGAACAATTACGGCGAAAGGTTCATGGGCCACGTGACGGTGCGCGATGCGCTCACGAATTCGCTGAACGTCGCCACCGTGAAGGTGGCTGAGCTGATAGGTTACGGCCGCGTGGTACAGATTGCGCGGCAGATGGGCCTGGGCAACAACATCCAGGCAACGCCGGCGGTGGCTCTGGGGGCGTACGAAATGACGGCGATTGATGTCGCCGCAGGGTACACGGCGTTCGCGGACGGCGGCGTGCGCGCGGAACCGGAATTCCTGCACAGCGTGGTAAGCGCCGATGGCGCCGTCGTGGAAAAATTCTCGCCACAGACACACCTGGTGCTGGACCCCCGTGTAGCGTATCTGGTTACGAGTCTCTTAAAGGATGTCTTAAACAAGGGAACAGGCGCAGCAGTTCGAGCGCGGGGATTTACGCTGCCCGCGGCGGCAAAAACCGGAACGTCGCGAGACGGCTGGTTCGCGGGATTTACATCGAATCTGCTGACGGTAATCTGGATCGGGTTTGACGACAATCGAGATCTGGGCCTGACTGGCGGAGCGGCGGCTGCGCCAGTTTGGGCGGATTTCATGATCCGCGCAACGGCCCTGCCTGCATACCGCGACGTGAACGATTTTGCCATGCCGGAGGGTGTTCAGTCCGTGCTGATCGATCCCGAATCTCTTGAGTTGGCGACGCCGAACTGTCCCGCGACTCGTGAGGAGGTTTACGTTGCCGGGTCTGCCCCGACGCAATTCTGCGAGTTGCACGGCGGTAGCAACGCGGTCTCCGCGGCAGGATCATGGCTATCTCACATCTTTGGTGGGGATCAGCCTAAACAACCTCAAACGGATGCACAGGGAAAGCCCGTAACCGCCTATGATCCGAACAGGCCGCCGAACGCAACCGGACAGGGAACTCTCCCGCCTTCGCTGGACCCCAGCGCGCAAGGGGGCGAAAAGAAAAAGAACCCATTACAGAAGATTTTTGGTATCTTTGGGGGTAAGAAGAAGGACCCCGACAAGGCCAAGCCTCAGCCGGAGAAGGGAGACTCGCCATGACTCAAGTACGAGTGGCGGTTCCAGTCAGTATTCTCCTTCTAAGTCTGTCAATACCCTGCACAGGACAAACCCTGGAAGGCACACGGTCCATGGTGATGGCTCCTGGTGTGGCGCAAGTCCCGTCGCCGCAGGACCCCGTAATCGTGGTGCACCCGGAAATCTCGGACGAGCAGATGGGTGACCTCTACATGATCCGGAAGCAGTTCCGCGAGGCCGCGGAGCTCTTCAAGAAACTTTCGGACAAGGATCCGCGAAATCCAGTCTATCTGAACAAGCTGGGAATCGCGCTGCACCAGCAGGAAGCACTGGGACAAGCGCTGAAGTATTATGAGCGAGCGGTCAAGGTGGATCCCCAATACGCCGACGCGGAAAACAATGTTGGCACGATCTGGTATCAGCGAAAGAAATACAATAAGGCCATAAAAGCATACGAAAAGGCCATCAAGATGCGGGATGACATGGCCGTGCTGTACAGCAATCTGGGCTACGCCTATTTCAGCGACAAGAAATATGAGGAAGCCATCGCGGCATTCCGGCACGCCTTAGCTCTGGACCCAATGCTCTTCGAACACAACGGTTCGCTCAACGGATCGATCCTGCAGGACCGCTCCGTGGGGGATCGCGGAAGGTTTGACTTTCTGCTGGCGAAGTCTTTTGCGCAGGCGGGCGACCTCGATCATTGCATCCATTATTTACGCAAGGCGAAGGATGAAGGCTACAAGGATTTCTCGGATATAAAGAAAGACCCTGCATTTGCGGCAGCGCTGAAGAATCCTGCCGTGCAGGAACTGCTGGTTCCGAAACCGGCAGAGCCGTCACAGCTCTAGCATCCAGCGCGATTTGTTTGTCGAATGGGAGCCGGAGCATGCCACTGGCCGGTAGCCCAGATTCCAAAAACCTACTCAAACGAAAAGCTGTGTCCACTTGTCCTTCGAATGGGCATTAGTGTTTATTCAAGATTCGAGCGCGAGAGAAGCGTTGTTTTCCATACCGGCAGTGTTTAGATAACTGCAAAGCGAATCCTTCACGCCGAAATGTTGTGCTTGCGTCTGTTACAATACCGTGAGCATGAAGCGGCCTGTTTTCAGCGCGCACTCGATCCTCCTTTCCTGCACGATTGCCGTTTCCGGATTCACAGTGCTTACTGCGTACGGGCAGCAACCCTCCACGAACCATTTTGCGTCCATTGCTGACGTCGCCACCTCGATCAGCGGCGCCACACGCGGAGCCTTACAAGTGTCGTCCGAAGCCCAAAGCCAGGGAATTTATCTGGTCTTCCCATTCGAGAATGCCGGCGCATCTTCCCGGCTCGACTGGCTCGGCGAAGGGCTCGAAGAACTCACCATCCAGCGGCTGTCGGCTGCAGGGCAACAAGTCTATACACATGCAGGCCGCGCCGAAGAAATGGATCGCTCCGGGTTGCCGTCCACCGCGAAACTGAGCCGCGCTTCGATGCTGCGCATTGCGCAGAATATGGACGCCGACTTTGTGGTGTTTGGCAGATTCCTTTCCGACGGGCAAACTCTCACGATCGAGACTCAAATTCTGCGAACCAGCCCAATCCGACTGCTTCCGGCCGTCCGCGAGACCGGGCCGCTGAGCTCGCTGATGGAGCTGCATCTGCGAATGCTTTGGCGGTCGCTTTCCGCAAATGATCACGCCTACCCGCGAAGTCTCGAAGAGTTCTCGAAAGCGCAGCGGCCGCTGCGTCTCGATGCGTTTGAACATTTCATTCGCGGCTTACTTGCCGGCGAGGATGAACTCCGGCTGCGGGAATTCAAGGAAGCTGCGCGCCTCGAGCCAGCCTGGCCCGACCCCGATTTCGCGATTGGAGACGTTTATTATTCCAGGAAGGACTGTGACTCTGCGCTGCCGTGGTTCACAAAGGTGCCGAATTCGCACGACCGTTACGTAGAAGCGGTGTTTGAAACAGGTGTATGCCGGTTGCTGATGAATCAGCCGGACCGAGCCGAAGAGGCATTTGGATCGCTGCAGGCGGCGCTGCGCAGCAGCATGGTTTCCGGCGCGGACCTTCCGGAGATACTGAATGATCTGGCGCTGGCCCGGGCACGGCAGGGCAAGACGCAACCAGCCGTCGCGGATCTTCGTCGCGCGGCCGAAATCGATCCAGAGCAAGACGATTATCCCGTCAACCTGGGATTGCTGGCGCTGGGTTCGAAAGATTATGGCGCGGCTGCGGAATACTTCCGCGACGCTTCGGGACGCGAACCGGATAACCCGGAAAACCGGGCGCTACTGATCCTGTCGTTGGAGAAGGCGGGCAAGAAAAGCGAGGCAGACGAAGAACGCGAGACGGCGGCGGAGACATTTGGTCCGGGCGCGCTCCCGGTGATACGTCTTGACGAAAAGAAAGACACACTTACCAGTTTGGAGCGGGTGCAAACGGAGCTGGACACGACGACCCTCCGGCTTGAGATTGTGTCGGCGGGAAGTTCCGCGAATGCGACGGCCGCTGCGACGGGCGGGGACGCTCCTGCGGCGCACTTGCGCCGAGGGCGCCTGGACCTCTCGGCCGGCCGAGTGGATGAGGCGGAAAGCGAATTTCGCGCAGTACTAGCGACGGATGCAGGCAGCGCATCCGCACACACGGGTCTGGCGGAAGTCTATCGACGCCGCGGCAAGCTGGACGAATGCGTCCGTGAGTTGCAGGCTTCGCTACAAATCCGGGACTCGGCAGTGGTGCGCACGATGCTGGCTCGGGTGTATCTCGAGCAGAAAAAAGTGGACCTGGCGCGCACGGAAGTGGAGCGCGCGCTGAAGCTCGCCCCCAAATATTCGGATGCGAAAGCACTGTTGGATAGTCTCCAGAAAGTGAAGCCATCGGGAGGCGCGAAATGAGCGCTCATCGTTCCGTTCACCGAGATAAGCTGGTAAGAGTTCTTGTTGCCGCCACCGCCATGATTTTCTGCGTCGGCTGCCTAGTCGCGGCTTTCCTTCACTTGCCGTCCGCCAGTGCTGAAAGCAATTCCCCTAACCCGGTAGTACTGCGCCTCGACCTGGACCGCGAAGTCGAACCAGTTTTGGCCACCTATATTGATGAGGGGATTGCGGATGCCGAAAACAGGCACGCGTCGCTGGTGCTGATCACCATGGATACGCCGGGCGGGTTGAGCGAGTCCATGAAAGACATCATCCAGCATATTATGGCGTCCAGCGTGCCGGTGGCGGTCTACGTTTGGCCAACGGGCGCGCGCGGCGCTTCGGCGGGATTCTTCATATTGCTTTCCGCGGACATCGCGGCCATGGCTCCCGCAACTCACGCCGGCGCGGCGTCGCCGGTGCTGGCGATTGGCGGGTGGCAAGTGCAAGTTGACGAGACCATGCGCAAAAAGATTTTGAACGACGCGACGGCATTCTTGCGGAGTTACTCGGAAAAACGGGGACGCAATCCAACACTTGCGGAAACGGCGGTAACGGAAGCAAAGGCATTTACCGAGAAGGAGGCATTGGACGGCAAGATGATAGATCTGATCGCTACGTCGCCCGAGGACCTCTTGCACCAACTCGATGGGCGGACCATCACGCGGTTTGATGGCAGGAAGATCGTGCTCTCTCTCAGGAATGCGACAATCACGCCGTTTGAGCTTTCCGCGCGGCAAAAATTCCTTGCGCGCATCGTGGAGCCGGATGTTTTCTTTGTGCTCCTGCTGGTTGGCGCGCTTGGGTTGTATACCGAATTCACGCACCCGGGAATGATCGCTCCGGGCGTGATTGGGGGCATCTCGGCGGTGCTGGCGCTTTATGCCATGCATCTCTTGCCGGTGAATTTCGCAGGCGTGCTGCTGATTCTGCTCGCGCTTGGGTTATTTGTCCTGGAAGCGAAATTTACGAGCCACGGCGTTCTAGCGGCGGGCGGCATCGTGTCAATGGTGCTGGGCGCGATGTTTCTGATCCGGTCGCCTCTGACGGCGGGAGGCGTCAGCCTGGGAGTATCCCTTGCCGTCACGTTGCCGTTTGCTCTCATCACCATTTTCCTGATGCGGTTAGTCTTGCGTTCGCGCGCATGGAAATCGACGACGGGAAGAGAAGAGTTGATTGGCGAAGAGGGAATCGCGATTTCCGGTTTGCCCGCGGGAACCGAAGGGATGATCCGGGTTCACGGAGAACTGTGGCGCGCGATTTCTCCGCGCGCGGTGCCCGAAGGGAAACCTGTGCGAGTTCGCAGCGTGGAAGGGTTGAAGCTTCACGTGGAACCGGAGGAAGCGGCGGTCGGGGAAAAGAAGTAGAATGCGGTGGCGCGGAGGAGGGTAGATATGGACATCGGCTTGCTTGCTTTAGCGGTAGGCGGCGGGATCATTCTGATCTGGATCTGGAATTCCCTCTACATCATCAAGGAGTGGGAACGTGGCGTGGTCTTGCGACTTGGGCGCTTACTGCCGGAAGCGAAAGGAGCAGGCATCTGCCTCGTTTTTGCTCCCATTGAGAAACTCTACCGGATCAGCCTAAGGCTGGAGACGCTGGATGTTCCACCGCAGGACATCATCACGCGCGACAACGTTTCCGTAAAAGTGAACGCCGTTTGTTACTTCCGGGTGGTCGATGCCAATCTGGCGCTGTCGCAGGTGCAGAATTATCAGTACGCGACTTCGCAGCTCGCGCAGACGACGCTGCGAAGCGTTGTAGGGCAATTCGAATTGGATGAGATTCTGTCGCAGCGCGACAAAGTAAACGGCAAGCTGCAGATTATCCTGGATCAGGACACGGAGCCATGGGGCATCAAGGTGTCGAAGGTGGAAGTCAAGCAAGTTGATATCCCGGAGCAGATGCAGCGAGCGATTGCGAAGCAAGCGGAGGCGGAACGCGAACGGCGAGCGAAGGTGATTCACGCTCAGGGCGAATTTGAGGCGTCGCAAAAGCTTGCCGATGCCGCGAAAGTCTTGGAGACACAATCGTCGGCGATTCAACTGCGATACTTGCAGACTCTGACGGAGATAGGTGTCGAGAAGAACACAACGATTGTTTTCCCTCTGCCCATCGATATCATTAATAGCTGGGTCCAGGCGTTAGGGGGATCGAAAAAGTAAGAATGGCATCTGGAGGCAAACGAGGAGGCACCCGGGAACGAGTGCTTGAAGGGCGGCACGTCATCGGCTTGTTCATGCTGATGCTGCTGTTTTCTGGATTGTTCTTTACGCTTGGGTACGTAATGGGGCGCGACCAGTATGACGGTCAGGTGCGCGCGGCAACCAATTTGCACGGATCGCCGGTCCACGACGTTCTTCCCAAGAGCGAGATAGCTCCGAAACCCTCAAGCAGAAAGAGTGCTTCCGAGCCGCAGACCGACGCAACTCCGCCAGCAAACCCCGATTGGGAGTTTTACCACGCGGGCGATTCGAACAAGACGGACGATCGACTCAAGAAGACTGCTAGTCCGGCGGCAATGCCGGAAGTTGGAAAGAACAGTAGTTCCTCGAGACAGGTCAATGCGACCTCCAGGACCAGCGTGGGAGCGCAGCTCAGCCCCAGCGGCGGCATAAATCTGCAAGTAGCTGCGATGAGCAGGGAAGCCGATGCCATGGCGCTGGCAAACAGTCTGCGGAAGAAAAACTTTCCGACTTTTGTGCAGTCGCCGCACGGAGACAAGTATTACCACGTTCTGGTGGGGCCCTACGCCGAGCAGAAGGCCGTCGACAACGCCAGGAAAGGGCTCGAGCTGGCCGGGTTCAAGGCCATCGTGAAGCGCTGATGCCCGGCGGTCCGTGGCTCGGCTATTTTCGCCCACATACCGTAAGCGAACTTCCAGCCTGGATTAGGCTCTTGATTGGCGCCGTTTCCGGCGCCGTGCTTTCCTTTTCCTATACTGGTTCCTACCTCAGCATCTATTCCTGGATATGCATCAGCGTATTGCTGATCGTGCTTTACGGCGCGCGGCCGATCGTGGCGTTTGGGTGCGGATTTCTGCACGGACTGTGTTTTGTCGTGACCTCCGTGCCGTGGATTGCGAAAGTGCTCTCCGTGCACGGTGGGCTTTCAGGCGCGGGCGGCTGGGGAGTTTTGCTGCTGATAGCAGCCGTCTGGGGAACGCTGAATGGCGGGGCTACGTTGGCCATCTGCCGGATATCCCGGCGGAGCGTCACACTGGCGTGCATTGGCGCGCCTTTTCTTTGGGTCACGCTCGAGGTGTCTCGCACACAATTGCCAGAGATCAGCTTTCCCTGGAACCTGCTCGGCTATCCGGCCGCGGCGAATGTTGCGCTGGCGCAGTTGACGACCATCACCGGCATCTACGGATTATCGTTTGTGGTAGCCGCGTTTAATGCACTGCTGGCTTGGTGCTATCTGGAAACTCGCCGACCTCCGCGAAAGCGGCTGACGACTCTTGGTGGAGCGACGATTGTGGTGCTTCTCGCGACGACAGCTGGGCCGCGATTCGTTCCGGAAGCTGTGGCGCACCACACGGCGCGCGCCGTCCAGCTTAATTTTCCGGAAGCCGACGAATATCCCAGCGATTGGTTCAGGCAGCATGCCTCGGACCTGGAGGAGATCCAACACCTCAGTCTCGCTCCATCCGCCAACCCTCCGGATCTGCTGGTATGGCCGGAAGCCCCCGCACCGTTTTCGTATCAGGATGTGCGGTTTGCGCGCATGGCTTCCACACTGGCAACCGACTTTGGGCATCCAATCATCGTCGGCGTCGTGGAGTGGAAACCGGAGACCGCTTCAGCGGGAGGAACATCACACACGATTTTGGCGCCCTACAACAGCGCACTGATGTTTGATTCATTGGGACGCCGCCTATTCTCCTATGACAAGGTGCATCTGGTACCGTTCGGAGAATACGAACCGTTTCCGCTGATTCATCGCGTGGTGGCAAATGTATCAAGCGAGGTTGGTGGTTTTCGCAAAGGCACGAAATATTCCGTCGGGCGCCTTCCCGACGGCTATTCGTTCGGAGTGTTTATTTGCTACGAAGCCATTTATCCCGGCGAGATTCGGCGCTTCGCGCACAACGGAGCGCAGCTCTTCGTGAATATCTCGAATGACGGGTGGTTTGGACATTCCGCCGCGGCGGAACAGCACCTGCGCATGGCAAGGGTACGCGCGGTCGAAAACCGCCGCTGGATAGTACGCGCAACGAACAGCGGAATCACGGCGTCCGTCGATCCGTATGGACGAATCTTCCGTCCGTTGCCACGCGACGTGCGCGCGGCCGCAGATTTGCCGTACGATTTCCGCACGGGCGAAACGATTTATTCGCGCTATGGCGACTGGTTCGCCTGGCTCTGCGTGATGGTTTCGGTTATTCTGTTGGTGCTTTGCTGGAAGTCAAGGGACAAGGAATCCTCGATCTGAAGAAATCCTGAAGCAACAACGTACAGAAAAACAGAAAAAATCTCCAATGACTGGCGACACGAATGATTCTTGAAGATCTGCAGCATCGCTACGAAACCCTGAAACCACGCATTGCGCTCGTCCGGAGCTATCTTTGACGCGGCCCAATTCCGCGAAAGCCTAAAGTCCCTCGAAGCGCGCGTAGCTCAACCAGATTTCTGGAACGATCAGGAAGCGGCGCAAGCCGTCTTGCGAGACCGCAAACGCGCCGAAGAGCAGATTGCCGCCGACGAAAAGCTGAACTCCATATCCGGCGATGTGGAGACCTACATCAGCCTGGCGCAGGAAGAGACCAACGCCGAGCAGCGCATCGAGCTTCTGAAAGACCTCGACCGCGAGCTAGGCGCAGCGGAGAGCTACGTTGCCGAGCTCGAAACCCGAACGCTACTTTCCGGGGAAACCGATCATCTGAACGCGATCATGACCATCAAGCCGGGCGCGGGCGGCACAGAGTCACAGGATTGGGCGTCCATGCTGCTGCGGATGTATCTTCGCTGGGCGGAGCGGAAGGGCATGAGCGCTACGATTCTTGATGAGACACCCGGCGAGGAAGCGGGCATTAAGTCTGCCACCATCCAATTCGCCGGAGAAAATGCCTACGGCTTGCTTGCCGGGGAGACAGGCGTCCATCGCTTGGTGAGAATCTCGCCTTTCGACCAGGCAGCGCGGCGACACACATCGTTCGCATCCGTTTTTGTGATTCCGGAAATCGACGACCGCATCGAGATCAACATCCGGCCGGAAGATTTGCGCGTGGACACGTTCCGGTCAGGGGGAAAGGGCGGCCAGAACGTGAACAAGGTCGAGACTGCCGTTCGGATGACGCATATACCGACCAATATTGTGGTTGGCTGCCAGGCGGAGCGCAGCCAGCACAAAAACCGCGAGCTAGCCATGAAAATGCTGCGCTCGCGGCTATATGACCTCGAAATCCAGAAGCGACAGGCGCATACGGACAAGCTCGATGAGAGCAAGCTCGACATTTCCTTCGGGAGCCAGATTCGTTCTTATGTCATGCAGCCCTACCGGATGATCAAGGATCACCGGACAAAATTCAGCGCGGGGGATGTGGACAGGGTCCTGGATGGCGACATTGACCCGTTTATTCGTTCTTACCTGATGGCCAAAAAGACAAAGGGAAAGCTGGATGTCCAACTGGACGACGACGAGGATGCTGCGTAAACCCGGCACCGTCCGATGCGGCCAGGGACCGTTAGACCTCCAAATTCGACCGTTCGCTGCAGAAATAAGTCATTCAGGCTCAATGCGTTGCTTCTTGGGCTTGACGATGTTAACTTTGGAAGGTTAAGCGAATAGAGTTAAGAATAGCCCGTCCCGGCGGCAGGGGCCGCCGCGGCTCACGAAGGAGAATGTCTTTTGAGCGAAGCCTTGCGCAATTTTCTGTTTACCTCTGAATCCGTCACCGAAGGCCACCCCGACAAAATCGCCGACCAGATTTCGGACGCCGTTCTAGATGAAGTGATGCGGCAGGACCCCAAGGGGCGCGTGGCCTGTGAAACGCTTGTCACCACTGGCCTCGCGGTTGTTGCCGGCGAGATCACGACAAGCGCCATCGTCGATTACGACACGCTCGTGCGTGACACGATCCGCGGAGTCGGATATACACGCGCAAAATATGGATACGACGCTGAGACCTGCGCGGTCATGTGCACGGTCAAGCGTCAATCCCCCGACATCGCCATGGGAGTCGACACTGGCGGGGCGGGTGACCAGGGCCTCATGTTCGGGTTTGCCTGCGATGAAACCGAAGAACTAATGCCCATGCCCATCCAACTCGCCCACCGCCTCACGCAGCGCCTCTCCGAAGTCCGCAGGTCCAATAAAGTTGATTTTCTTCGGCCCGACGGCAAGTCCCAGGTGACCATCGAGTACCGCGACGGGCGCCCTGTTCGCGTGGACTGCGTGGTCATTTCCACGCAGCACAGCGAAAAAGTTTCGAACGCCGATCTTCGCGACGCCATCACCCAACATGTTATCCGGCCGATCATTCCGACGTCGATGCTGGACAGCAAGACCAAGTACCACATCAATCCGACCGGCCGCTTCGTCATCGGCGGGCCCATGGGCGACGCGGGACTGACCGGACGCAAAATTATCGTGGACACCTATGGAGGATACAGCCGGCACGGCGGCGGTGCGTTCTCCGGCAAGGACCCCTCGAAAGTAGACCGCTCCGCTTGCTACATGGCGCGGTACATCGCCAAGAACATCGTTGCCGCGGGGCTGGCGCGCACGGCCGAAGTGCAACTGGCCTACGCCATCGGAGTTGCCGAGCCGGTCTCCGTCATGGCCGATACTTTCGGAACAGCCGCCGTTTCGGAGGAAAAGATTACCGCCCTCATTCGCGAAAACTTCTCGCTGACGCCCAAAGGAATTATTGAAGCGCTTAATCTTCGGCGCCCCATTTACAAGGACACCGCCGCGTACGGGCATTTCGGACGCAGCGGCGCGGGCTTCACGTGGGAACACACCGATCGTGCGGATGCACTTCGTAAAGCGGCCGGCCTCGGTGTAGCGGCCACTGTGGAAGCAGGCGCGCACCGCTAAGCTTTGCAAAAACTTCCGGATTCTGTCCGGCGTCCAGATTCACCTGCGCGAAGTCCCCTCGCCGTGCAAACTTCGGATCAAGGAGAAAGAGTGTGGCTACAGCAGAACTGAAAAAAGGCGACGTCAAGGACCTCGGACTGGCTGATGCCGGCAAGCGCAAGATCGAATGGGCGCATCAACAGATGCCCGTGCTCGAATCGATTCGCAAGCGCTTCGTGAAAGAACAGCCGCTCAAGGGATTGCGAGTTTCCGCTTGTCTGCACGTAACGAGCGAAACGGCGAACCTGATGATTGCGTTACGCGATGGCGGAGCCGACGCGGTTCTTTGCGCTTCCAATCCACTCTCGACACAGGATGAAGTGGCCGCTTCGCTAAATCGCGACTACAACATCCCGACGTACGCGATCAAAGGCGAGGACAACGACACGTATTACTCACACTTGCGGGCGGCCCTCGAGCATAAGCCGCAATTCACGATGGACGATGGCGCTGACCTGGTGACCATGCTTCTCAGCAAGCGCACCGACTTGGTTTCGAACGTCATCGCGGGGACGGAAGAGACAACGACGGGCGTAATCCGGCTGCGCGCCATGGCCAAGGACGGCACGCTCAAGTATCCGATCATCGCCGTCAATGACGCGCAGACAAAGCACTTCTTCGACAATCGCTATGGCACCGGACAGTCCACACTTGATGGCGTGATTCGCGCCACCAATCTGCTCATTGCCGGGCTCAAAGTGGTCGTCGCGGGTTATGGTTGGTGTGGGCGCGGCATTGCGATGAGGGCCAAGGGGCACGGCGCTGACGTAATCATCACGGAGATCGACCCGACCAAGGGCATCGAAGCTGTGATGGATGGATTTCGCGTAATGCCGATGGCGGAGGCTGCCAAGCAGGGTGACGTTTTCATTACTGTGACCGGCAACAAAAACGTGATTCGCAGCGAGCATTTCGAAGCGATGAAAAGCGGCGCTGTGGTCTGCAACTCCGGGCACTTTAACGTGGAGATTGATATTCCGGCTCTTGAACGTCTGTCTTCCGGCAAGCGCGAAGTGCGCCCGCTGGTGGACGAATACTTGCTGAAGGATGGCCGCAAAGTCTATCTCCTCGGCGAAGGCCGCCTGGTGAATCTGGCTACAGCGGAAGGACATCCAGCCGCCGTGATGGATATGAGCTTCGCCAATCAGGCTCTTTCCGCCGAATACCTGCGCCAGCACCACAAGGATCTGAAGCCTCAGGTGTACGTGGTGCCGGAAAACCTGGACAAGGAAATTGCCCGGCTGAAACTCGACACGATGGGCCACAAGCTGGATAAATTGACCGCCGAGCAGGAGCACTATCTGGCTTCCTGGCAGGAAGGCACGTAATGCGCCCACAGCTGTCCTTCTCGCTTATTTGCTATTGGGGCGCAATCAACTGCGCCCCTTTTTCTTGTAAACTTGACTCTGTTTCTATTGGGTCACTCTTATGTGGGATCTCTGCTCAAACGCGCTGGACACCGCACGACTACGAGGTGCGACTTATAGTGATGTCCGCGTCATGCACCTGCGCCAGCGCGATCTGACCACGAAAAACGGACAAGTCGGAACACTCGCTCAATCTGAGTCGATTGGGATCGGAGTCCGCGTTTTGGCGAATGGCGCGTGGGGGTTTGCCTCCACCGACCGGCTTACGCGCGAAGGCGTCTCCGCTTGCGCCGCGCAAGCTGTCTCGATCGCAAGAGCTTCGGCCCTGGCAAAGCGCGGGGACGTGGTGATGGTGGCCGAAGATGCTTACGTGGACAGCTGGCAGAGCCCATTTCGCAAGGATCCTTTCGAGATACCACTAGAAAGGCAGCTTGCGCTCTTGCTAGCCGCCGATGGGGAAATGCGACGCGTCAAAGGCGTCACTCTCACGGAAACCGGAATGCAGTTCCGCAAGATCGATTCCTGGTTTGCTTCCAGCATCGGCTCGCTGATTCATCAACGCAAAATGATTACCGGCTGTGGCATCGCGGCGACATCTTTTCAATGTGAAGAGATCCAGAAGCGTTCGTATCCGAACAGTTTCGGTGGGCAGCACGCGCTCGAAGGTTACGAACTGGTGGAATCGTTGGAACTGTTAAGAAACGCCACGCGCGTGGGCGAGGAGGCTGCCGCGTTGCATTCCGCTACACAGTGCCCGGAAAAGACCGGGACTCTAATTCTTGGGGGCAGCCAGCTGGGTTTGCAGATTCACGAATCCGTCGGGCATCCGATCGAGCTCGATCGGGTACTCGGCCAGGAAGCGAATTTTGCGGGCACCAGTTTTCTCACGATCGATCAGCTGAACAAATTGCGCTACGGCTCGGATATCGTGAACGTTGTTGCTGACGCGCGCCTCGAACACGGACCCGGGCTTGGCACTTTCGCCTACGATGATGAAGGCGTGCCCGCCCAGTGCACGGACATCATCAAAGATGGGCAGTTTCGCGGCTACCTTTCGAACCGGGAAACCGCGCATCTCATCGGACTTAAACGCTCCTCCGGCACCATGCGCACGGAAAGCTGGAATCGCCTGCCGATTATCCGCATGACCAACATCAGCCTGAAACCGGGCACATGGAATCTTGACGATTTGATCGCAGACACCGACGACGGGATCCTCATGGAGACGAATCGCTCGTGGTCCATCGACGATCGGCGGTACCAATTTCAATTTTCGACGGAGATCGGCTGGGAGATCAAAGGCGGCAAAAAAACACGCATGCTTAAGAATCCCAGCTACAGCGGGATTACCACGGAGTTCTGGAACTCGTGCGATGCGATCTGTTCACAGGATTATTGGACGCTCTGGGGCACTCCCAACTGCGGCAAAGGACAGCCGATGCAAACGATGGGCACAGGCCATGGCGCCTCGCCATCGCGATTCCGCAATGTTCGAATCGGTTCGGCGTTTTCAAACCAATGAGCCCAGCGAGCAAATTTGGCAAGTCGCCAGCAAGGAGAAACGCCAACCGAGCGGAACAATTGCTCCCCGAGCGTGAGTTGAAGCGAATCATCGGCACCGTCCTTCGCCTGGCGAAGTCAACCGGAGCGGACGAGACGGAAGTCCACGTGGACGAAACCGCCGAATCACTCACGCGCTTCGCAAACAATGCCGTCCACCAGAATGTCGCCGAGCGAGGCCTGAATGTTTCGATTCGAACAGTAGTTGACAGCCGGACTGCGCGAGCAACCACCAATCGACTGGACGAAGACTCCCTCCGCGCGGCGATCGAAGGCTCTCTTTCCCTCGCCCATAGCCAGCCGAAGAATCCTCGGTTGCTCCCCATGCCGGGGAAGCAGCGCTATCGCAAAGTCCACCGCTTCGACAAAGCCACCGCTGGCCTCACTCCCGAAGATCGTGCTCGAGCTGTGCGTCGCGCTTGCGATCTTGCCATCCAGAACGGCCAGGTTGCCGCCGGCATTTTCGCCAGTGGGTTGCAGCAGTCCGCAATGGGCAATTCGCGAGGACTGTTCGCTGCTTATCGTGAGACGCACGCGGAATTCTCCATCACCATGCAGGAGACCCCCGCCGCGAGCTGGGCCAAAGCAAACGCCGCAAGGGTACGCGATTTCGATCCGCAAAAGCTCGCGCAGCGCGCCAGCGAAAAAGCGCACTTGGCCGTTGACGCCCGCGAGCTAGCTTCGGGCCGGTACACCGTGATTCTCGAACCGGCTGCCGCTCTCGATCTCGTCGGGTTTCTTTTTTACGACTTTGCGGCGACTGCCCTGCAGGACAAGCGTTCCTGTCTCAACGAGCGAATGGGGAAGCAAATTTTCGGAAAGAACATCAGCATTACCGATGATGCCTACCACCCGTTGCAGCTTGGCCCGCCCTTTGACGGGGAAGGCCTGCCTCGTCAGCCAGTTTTACTGGTGGATCGCGGAGTGCCCACGAATCTCGTTTATGCGCGAAGCAGCGCCAAGGCCGGCCGTAAGAAGCCTACGGGGCATGGGTTCGCCCTTCCCAACGAATATGGCGAGGCGCCCATGAATCTGGTCTTCGCAGGGGGCGATTCGTCGCTCGAGAGAATGATCGCCTCAACCGAACGCGGCCTGCTCGTTACCCGCCTGTGGTACATCCGCGAAGTCGATCCCTACGAAAAGGTCATGACGGGCATGACTCGAGACGGTCTTTTCCTCGTCGAAAACGGGAAAGTCACAAGCGCGGTACGCAATTTTCGGTTTAACCAGTCCATTCTGGAGATGCTGCGCAACGTCGAATTCCTCGGTCCTTCGGTTCGCGCAACCGGTGAGGAGGCCTTCGAAATGGTGGTGCCCGCAATGAAGGTTCGGGATTTTCACTTCACGGAAGTCACAAAGTTTTAAGAATCCAAGGCTTAAAATCTGTTCCTCAACAAAATCGATTTGATAGATGCAAATTCTGCGTTGTACTTCCGGGGCGCGCCAGCTTAATAACTTTGTATGTATCCACGGTGCGCGCCCTCCCCAAGCGATCGGCACCCAAACTGGGGCCATCCCGACCACGATGCTTGTGGCACGGGGTTTGTGGCGCGACTGGGCCGTCCCCCTAGCCATGAGATTGTCCAGATTGCCCTCACGGCGCTCGAACGCCTGACGCATCGAGGCGGAGTGGATGCCGACGGCGCAAGCGGCGACGGCGCGGGTCTGCTGACAGCTCTCCCTGAACACTTCTTTCGTGCACGCGCTCAGGAGCAGGGCATCGAGCTACCGGAAACATTCGGGTTAGGATTCGCATTTTTCCCGGCGAGAGAATCGCCGGAGGCGCGATCCGCGGTGGAAGCGGCGGCCGAGACCGAGCGCCTTCGCATCCCCGGCTGGCGCCGCGTTCCCACCAACACCAACTCCCTCGGCAGCCGCGCGCTCGAAACGATGCCGGAGATCTGGCAGTTTTTCGTCGCGCCTTTTCATTCGTCGCGTGGGGCCGCCCGCTTTGAGTGGAAGCTCTCCCTACTTCGGAAACGCGCGGAATCGCTTCTCCCGGCGCGTTGTTATCTGTGCTCGCTTTCCTCGCAAACAGTGGTCTACAAGGGCCTTCTCACGCCGTGGCAATTCCCGCAGTTCTACGAAGATTTGCGCGAGGGCTCATTTGCCACTTCCTTTGCGATTTTTCACCAGCGGTATTCGACGAATACGCAGCCTTCCTGGCACCTCGCGCAACCGTTTCGCCACGTCGCACACAACGGCGAGATCAACACAATCGTCTCGAACCGGCGCTGGCTCCGGGCCAAACAGCATGAGCTGCGCGCGCGGCTGTCCGTCGGCTCGTGGTTTATTCCTCTAGAGGAAAATGTCAGTGACTCCGCAAGCTTCGATAATGCTTTCGAGCTCAAGCTTCTCGAAGGTTTCGCGCCAGACGAAGCCATGCTGGTCCTGGTTCCTCCCGCGTTCGAGAATGATCCTCTTCTTTCGCGAGACATCCGCGCTGCGCTCTCCTCACTTTCCCGACAAAACGAACCCTGGGATGGCCCCGCAGCGCTGATTTTCTCCGACGGCCAGTTCGTGGGCGCCAAGCTGGATCGCAACGGCCTCCGGCCGCTTCGCTATACACTTACACACGACGATCTTCTGATAGCCGGGTCCGAGACCGGCCTGATCGATCTCGAAGAAACCCGCATCGCAGAACGCCAGCGGCTTGGCCCAGGAGAGATGATTCTCGCCAACCCCGCGACTGGTCTTTTTCTGCGCTGGCGAGATATTTTGAAGCGCCTGGAAATGCACCAGCGGCGGCAAGTAATCGCGCCGGTGCGCCAGCTCGCGTTTTCTGCTGCGAGGCGCCCGCCGACAGTCAGCGAGCCAAAGCGCGTTGCGGCCGCCGCTGGCTGGACGGATGACCAGTTCAAAACACTTTTTACGGCACTCGCGCACGGAAAAGAAGCGGACTGGAGCATGGGCGACGATGCGCCGCCTGCATTTCTCTCGGCGCTTCCTCGCACACTTTGGGATTATTGCAAGCAGCGCTTCGCGCAGGTCACCAACCCGCCCATCGATCCGCTACGCGAAACTCACGTGATGTCCCTGGCCGTGCATCTGAAGGACGGCGTGACTCTTCCGAGCCCGCTTCTCAGCGATGGACAACTTGCCGAACTCTCCGAATTATTCGGTCCCGTTCATCGCATCAGTATGAATTTCTCTTCCGCCCTGGGAGTCCCGGGCGCGCGTTGCAGCCTTGCTCAGCTATCTACTACCCCTCTGAGCAGCAGCGGACGCCCGGGCCTCCTCCTCCTTTCTGATCGCGGCATCAGCGCGGAAAACGCGGCGCTCCCGGCGCTGCTGGCGGCTGCCGCTGTCTGGAAGGCCATGGTTCGCGATGGCCTCTGGGATGTGCCGCTCATTGTCGAGTCGGCGCAAGTGTTTGACACTCATCACGTGGCGCTTCTCCTGGCTGCCGGCGCCAGCGCAGTTGTGCCGTATCTTGCGGACGAGTTTGCCGAGTCCCTCGAAGCGGGCGGGGCCGATCGCATGCGCGCTGCCATGATTGCAGGTCTTCGCAAGGTTCTGGCGCGCATGGGGGTTTCGACGCTAGCGAGCTACCGCAACAGCCATCTCTTCGAGATCGTCGGCCTCGCGGAGGACCTCTGCGCGGAGTTCTGCGAAGACGCCGCAGATTACCCGGGCTCAAAGACACTGGACGATCTTTTCGCGGACTACGCTCGGATGCACGCAGCCGCCTTCTCCTCAGCGTCCACAGAGTTAGGCGACGCTGGGCTATACCGCTTCCGGAAGGGCGCAGAACTTCACGCGACCTCGCCTGAAGTGGTTCGTCGCATCCATGCGCATGTCCGCGCGCCCGAAGGCGGGCACTACCCGGCATTCGAGGAGTTGGCGGGGCAGCAGGGCCCGGTCTTTCTGCGGGATTTGCTTGAGACTGTTCCCGGCAATCCTGTTTCCCTCGAGGAAGTAGAATCCGTCCCGGCGATTCTTCGCCGCTTCAGCACACAGGCGATGTCGCTCGGCTCGCTGAGCCCCGAAGCACATCGGACACTAGCGCTGGGCATGAACCTTCTCGGGGGCCGCAGCAACACCGGAGAAGGTGGCGAGGATCCCAACACGTATCGCTTCGAACCGGCGGCAGCAAATAAGATCAAGCAAGTCGCCTCCGGCCGCTTTGGCGTGACAGCGGATTACCTCGTTCACGCGGAAGAACTTGAAATCAAGATGGCCCAAGGCTCAAAGCCCGGCGAAGGCGGGCAACTCCCTGCGCGCAAGGTCACGGAATACATTGCGCGAATCCGCCACGCGACTCCCGGTACGCCGCTCATTTCGCCGCCGCCGCACCACGACATTTACAGCATCGAAGACCTTGCCCAGCTCATTCACGACCTGCGCGCGGTGAATCCCCGCGCCCGGATCGGAGTGAAACTGGTTTCCGGAGCGGGGGTTGGAATCATCGCCGCTGGAGTGGCTAAGGCCGGCGCGGACGTCATCACGATAAGCGGTCACAATGGCGGCACAGGTTCTTCGCCACTCACCTCCATCAAGAACACGGGCTTGCCGTGGGAAATCGGTTTACGCGAAACGCACGATACGTTAGTCCGAGCGGGGCTGCGCTCGCGCGTTGTGCTGCGCGTTGACGGAGGCTTGAAATTTTCTCGCGACATCATCGTTGCCGCACTCTTTGGCGCCGATGAGTTCGGCTTCGGCACAGCCGCGCTGCTCGCCATCGGTTGCGTGATGGCCCGCCAATGCCATCTGAACACCTGTCCCGTGGGTATTGCTACTCAGGATGAGAAGCTGCGCACTCGTTTTGCAGGAAAGCCGGAAATGATAGTTGCCTACTTCCGCGCTCTCGCCGAAGAAGTGCGCAAACGTTTGGCGGAACTTGGGGCTCGCTCACTGAGCGATCTCACAGGCTGGTACGACCGGCTCAACGCCCGATCTGGGATGGATCCCTTGCTAATCGTTCCAATTTCCGAGGCCGGACGCGTCGCGCCTCAACAATCACACGCTTTGCGCGTCCCCGCGCGAGAGGACGAGTTGCATCCTAGCGCTTCGTTCGAACTACAGGCCCAGTCTCAGCCCATCCAGAATTCAGACCGCAGCGTTGGCGCCGGGCTGAGCGGAGAATTGATGCGCCGGCGCCGTCCCGACAGTTTGGCACGCCCGCTCACGCTGGAGCTGGCGAAGGAATTTCATGGCTGTGCGGGGCAAAGTTTCGGCGCATTCCTTGCCGAAGGAATCAGTTTGACACTCTCGGGCGAAGCCAACGACTACGTAGGCAAGGGCCTCTCCGGCGGTACCATCGCTATCGCAGCCAGTCCGGCCGCGTCCCGCCGCGGCGACGTGCTTGTGGGAAACACGGTGCTGTATGGAGCCACGTCGGGCCAGCTCTTTGTCGCCGGACGCGCGGGCGAGAGATTCGCCGTTCGAAACAGCGGAGCGCTTGCGGTGGTGGAAGGCGTCGGCCAGCACGGCTGCGAATATATGACCGGCGGTGTCGTGCTCGTCCTCGGTCCGCTTGGGTTGAATTTCGGCTCTGGAATGACCGGAGGACTTTCCTACGTTTTGCGCGGCGAAGCCGACGAAGTGATTCATCGCGATTTCGTGGCGCTCTCCGAAATCGGAAGACAGGAAGATGCCTGGCTGCGCTACGTGCTGGAAAAGCATCTTCAATTCACTTCCAGCCCGCGCGCCTCTCGCTTGCTTTCGCGCCGCGGCACTCTTTCGATGTTGCGTGCGCAGCCCGTCCATTTTCAGGGAACTCTGGAAGCCACCTGGGAACCGGTGCTTTCCTGCTTGAAGCGCCGCGAAGGAATTTGCAGCATGCCGTCGAGCGGCGCGTTCTCGCAAGCGCCTCCGCTGGCTAGACAGGAGCATGATTCCGCGCTTATTTAGCGGCAACAATCCGCTATAATCTTTGCCGAACCACCTGCCCATGGACTTCGACCAACTTGCCACTTTCGTTTACGTTGCCAAGCTGAAGAGCTTCTCGCGCGCGGGGCAAAAAGTATTTCGCTCGCAATCCGCAGTCAGCGCCCAGATTCGCCAGCTCGAACAGACCTATCGCGCGCGTCTTCTTGATCGCTCCGCCAAGTCCGTCGAACTGACTCCCGCAGGCGAAGTACTCTTCGACTACGCCGAACGGCTTCTCCGCCTGCGCGACGAATCCATTCAGGTCGTTGCCGACCGCGGCGACGTCATCCAGGGCCCACTTGTCTTCGGCGCGAACGAAGCCACGTGTCTTTATCTGCTCCCGGACATCTTCGCTGAATTTCAGCGCCGCTATCCGCTGGTGCAAATCAGCATTTATCGCAATTTCAGCCACAAGATTTTGCAGCGGGTGGAGGACGGCTCGGTCGACGTTGGGATCGTTACGTTGCCGATCAAATCGCCGACTCTGAAGGTGCATCACATCTCGCGCGACCGGCTCCGTTTCATGGTTAGCACACGCAATCCGCTGGCTCACCGCTCCAGGATTACCCTCGAGGAAGTCGCCGGGCAGCCCTTGATTTTTCCCCGCACTGGCTTTACTCGTCAGGTGCTGGACAAACTGTTCCGCCCTTATCGCGCCCGTTTACGTGTGGCCATGGAGCTTCCCAGCATTGGGATGATCAAGCGATTCGTGGGCGCAGATGCGGGCGTTTCTTTCATCAGCGAGAGTTTCGCGCGCGATCAGGTCAAAGCCGGCGAAGTGAAGCTTCTCAACGTCGAGGGTGTCGATCTCTGGCGTGAGCTCGGTCTCGTTTACCGGCGCGACCGGAGCCTGCCTCGAGCGGCACAGGCTCTCATCGCGGTGATTCGCGAGCACAAGAAATTCCCCGACCTCGCCGCTGCGGCTTCGGGCTAGCTTCCACCGCGAATTTGTCTTGAAAACATGAATTAGTGGATGTTGAAGTTCAAGCTCGCAATCGACTTGGCGATCACATTTTCCTGGATTTGAATGAGGTCGGTATCCGCGTAGGTCATGCCCAGCACCGTGAAAATGTCGCTTCCGCGCGCTATCACGACGAGAGTGCCGGACCAATCGTGATCGTCGGCCATTCCCCGGTAGCGGTATTCCACCGCCGGCAAGCCGCCCACCACGGTCTTTTGTCTCGAAATACTCCGGTAATTGTCGTAGATTTCGCGTAGCCGCTTTTCGACCGCGGCCCCTGCGGGTTCCAGCGGATCCTTTGTTTTTTCCTGGCCGATCACCATCAGTGTCGACTGGTTGTACGTGCCCAGGGCCACGATCGCGTTTGGCAGTGCCTTTCGCGCGTCTTCGATCAGTTCCCAACTCGGCGCCTTGTACATCTTGAAGCCATGCGTGTAGTTCGTGTAGAGATTGCCTTGAATCTCTTCCCGCATTGCCGGGAGTTCCGGCTCCTTGGGCGTCGTCGGCTGCGTTGCGGATGCCTCCGACTCTGAGCCTGTAGCCGATGCAGGTGGGGTGATCGCAGGGGCCACTGGGCCCGTCTTCGCGTTCGCTGGCGCAGGCGTTTTCACTGCGGCATTCGTAATTTTCGCCGATGTGTTTTCGCTTTTTCCGGCCCCTGGCTGTGCCGGCTTATCGCTGGAACTTGTGGCCGTAGCTGGTTCCCCCGTAGAGGTAACTGCGGCAGGCTCTGTCTTCGGCTGCGCCTCCGCGCCCGATCCCTTCTTTGCGGCAGGTGTCTTCTCGGATTTCGCTGTTGCGTCGGCGGGCGTGGTTGGGACTATCGAGGCGATCTTGTCTTTCTCCACCAGTACATATCCATAGTCCGTTTTGACTTTGAACATGTTGTCTTCGTACGCCACGATCACGCCATAAAGCTTCTTCCCGTCCTTGAGGCGAATTTCATCCGCTCTCGCTGAAGCGACTGCGGCGCAGAGCGCCACAGTCAATGCCGCGATGCAAAGGGAGCCGCACATTCTGGGGACAGCCATGTTTTCAGTATGCGTTCGCGGCTTCCGCGCCGCAACCTTCACGCGCGTGGTGGTGTCCGCCGTGTTACCTCGGCCAGCAGCGTGCCGATCCGTCGCGCGATGCGTTCCACCTCTTCGATTGATTCGCTCAGCCGCGTCCGCAGCGGCTCCGGCAAGGCCGCGTGGGTTTGCTGCATCGCCATCGCTTCCGCGATCATGCGCAACTCTTTCCTATGCCGCGGGTTCAGGCGTTCCCAGAGCCGCCGTTTCGCGCTGCGGTTCCGACCGAGCCACTCTTCGCCCGTGCCAGCCGGGAGGCCCGCTTCCGGTTCCGTCGAGGTAGTCGTCGCCGCATTTGGTTTTCTTATCCGAAATAGCATCTTCACCGTGCCGCATCCTCGATACGACTTTCTTGTCCGACGCATGGAGCTGTGATCGTTTCACAAGCCGCGCTGTGTCCATTCTTTGAAAAATGCGGCGCCCTCCAGCTTTCTTTTTTAACCAATTACGAGTCACCAATCACTTCTTCAACGCTTCCAACCGCTCTCCATTGATCTGCCCGCCTTCCTCCACACGCCCCGTGACGCGCATTGCGCGCGTTTCAAACACCAGCCCGCCATAGCGGTCGTAGGCATCGGGGAAAAGAACCACTTCGTACAGCCCGCGTTGATCTTCCAGCGTCACAAACATCATATTCCGGTAATTCTTCGTTCCCACGTGCCGGTAGGTCACCACCCATCCGCACAGCGTCACGCGTTTGCCGTGCATCCCATCGAGTTCGTCGCTCCACATCTCGCCGTTCCGCGGCAGAAAATCCAGCGGGTGCCCGCTCACGCATACTTCCAGAATCTCCCGCTCGTACCTTAATCTTTGTTCCCGTGTGTACACAGCCATAGGCATCCCGGCCATCGCCCCGCTGATCGCATCCTCCGGCGCAGACTCCGGGAAGAGCGCCGGCGAGGCGGGAATTCCCGATTGCCGCCTTTCTTCTTCGCCCGGATCTTTTGTTTTCTCCGGCTCCATCACGTGAGAAGAAGTTCCACTGGATAGGAATGCCTGTCCTGCGCGCGCTTGCAGGAAATTCCATCGCCACAACATCTCCGGCCGTGTCATTCCGTGCGCTTGATCGCACCCTTGATCGCTCACTTCGTCAAACGCGCCGCATTTGATCAGCGCCTCGATCTCATCACGCTCCACCGGCTTGCCACGGTTCCATCGCGGCACGCGCCGTAGAAAACTCTCGAGCGAGCGAAACGAGCCGCCATCTTCCCGCGCCCGCACAATCGCCGTGATCGTTTCCACGCGCAGTCCCTTCACCTGCATCAGCCCGACGCGCAGCGCCCGCTTTCCATCCACAAGCGCCTCCGCCGTGTATTGCATCAGCGAATGATTCACCGACGGCAGCCGCACTTCGATTCCCCATCGTTTCGCCTCTTCCACGTACGCTGACACGTGATAAAAGCCGGCACCCGCGCTGCACATCGCCGCCAGAAATTCCGCTGGGTGGTGCGTCTTCAGATACGCCATGCGATACGAAATATCAGCGTAGGTCGCCGCGTGCGCCTTGCAGAATCCGAATCCCGCGAATTTCTCCACCATCATCCAGGTGTCTTCGCGCTGCGCGCCGGTCAACCCCATCAGCTCCGCCGCTTTCAGGAATTTTCCTCGCAGACGCTCGCGATCCCGCTGCCCTGAATATTTTGCCGCTGACCTGCGCACCAGATCGGCCTCCGACAGCGGCATGTTTCCGACCGCCTGCGCGATTTGCATCACCTGTTCCTGGAATATGCACACGCCCAGCGTGTCGCCCAGAATTGTCTCGAGCGCCGGATGCGCGTACATCACCGGCTCCTGCCCACGCAGCCGTTTCAAATACAACTCCTTCGAACCGTACTCCGCCGCCCCCGGCCGGATCAGCGCCAGCGCCGCCGCCATCTCTTCGAGCGTTCGTGCTTTTTGCGCGTGCAGCAATCCGCGCATCGCCGGCGACTCGATCTGGAATATTCCCATCGTTTTGCCGGCGGCGATCACCTCGCATGTTGCCGGGTCGTTTTCCGGTATCGCGTCAAAATCAATCTCTCGTGGCTTCGGGCACGGCGTCACTCCATCCGGTGCAACGCACTTTTTCCCCTTTACCTCCTTTGTTTCGTTTACTTTTCTCGCTTCCTTTTCGATGTTATCCAGCGCCAGCGACATCGTCGTGAATCCGCGCTGCCCCAGCAGGTCCATTTTGATCAGCCCGAGCGCCTCGATCGCGTTCATGTCGTACTGCGTCACGACAATTCCCTTTGTCGCTCGTTCCAGCGGCGTCAGGCGCGTTAACGGCTGCGCGGATATCACCGTTCCGCACGGATGAATCCCCATGTGCCGCGGCGCGTCATCGAGCCGCAAAGCCACCTGCAGAACTGTTTTCCACGGCTCATCGTCAACCGGCAAAGTGCGGCATTCCGGCAAATCACGAATGGCCTGTAAAATCTCGCGCACCGGGCGATGCGGCAACCGCTTCGTAAAACGGTTCACCTCGCCCGGCGGCACGCCAAACACTTTCGCGATTTCGCGGACGGCCAGCCGCGCGTGCATGGTCACAAAGCTTCCGATCATGGCTACGTGCTCTTCGCCCCAGCGCTCGTACACGTAATCCAGAAGCTCATCGCGCCGCGCGCCGCAAATATCGATGTCGATATCCGGGCAATCGCCGCGCTGCTCGTTCAAAAATCGTTCGAAGTACAATCCCCAGCGCAGCGGGCACACGCACGAAATTCCCAGGCAATACGTCACCATCGAACTGGCCGCCGAACCCCGCGCCACCGCCGGAATTCCGCGCCGCTTCGCCTCTTCCACGATCTCCCAAACCAGCAAAAAATAAGGCGCGAGATGCAGTTTTTCGATCACTCCCAATTCGTGCGTCAGCCGCGAAAGCACCTCGGGCCGCAGCGGCCGGTAACGCTTCTGCGCGCCCGCAAAGCACAGCTTCCATAAATACGAAAACGCGGACTCGCCTTCCGGCACCGGAAATTCCGGGAAAATGGTTTTGTTCAGCGTGAGCTTGAGATTGCAGCGCTCCGCGATGTCGAGAGTCGCGCGCAGCAATTCCGGATGATCGGGAAAAAGCTTTTGCATTTCCGCCGCCGGCTTGAACCACGCCTCGCCGGTCGTGATTTCCGGCGCCGCCACAGTTGTCAGCAGCCCGCCGGCGCGTACTGCATTCACGGCGCGGTGATGCAAGTGCTCCTCCGGCCGCAAAAAATAGACATTGTTTGTCGCCACGAGCGGCACGCCAAGCTCGTGCCCGAGCCGCTCGGCCTCGCGCAGCATGCGCCCATCGCCCGGAGACAAATGCTGCACTTCGATCCACAACCGCTCGGCAAAAATGTCCTTAAGCCGTGCGAAGTGGTTCGTGATTGATGACTGGTGACCCGTGACTGGTGATTCGTGGCTAGCGTCGTACGCGGGTGTTGGCAAGTGGCACAGCGCAATCACGCCTTTCGAATGCGCCGCCAATTCTTCCAGCTTCACCGGCCGCCCACCTTCCTCGTTAGAATTGGAATCAGGTTTCGCGGCAGGGCTTTTGCTCTTCGCCAATTCTGTTGTGCCCAAATGCCGCAGCGTCACCAACTGGCACAAGTTGCTGTACCCCTCCATGTCCGCCGCGAGCAGCACCATCGCCACGCTTTTTTTTGCCCCGTCATTTCGAGCGGAGCGAGAAATCTCTCCTTCTTTTTTGGGATTGTCCAACCCCACATCCAGCGTCACTCCCACAATCGGCTTGATTCCCGCGGCTATCGCCGCCTGATAAAACGGCACCGCCGCATACAGCCCATTCGTATCCGTCAGCGCAACCGCGGGCATCTTCTGCTCCGCCGCCGCCGCGATCATCTGCTCGGGCGACGCTACGCCCCGCAAAAACGAATAGTGGCTGTGACCATGAAGATGGATAAACACGTGACTGGTGGCTCGTGACTGGTGACTCGTGAACCCCGCATCGCGAAAGTGGGTTTTCCACGAGTCGCGAAATGCGAGTCACCAGCCACGTCATACGAGGACGTGCCCCTTGTATTCAGAACAAATCAGGGTAGGGAATTGGGAAGAAAAACTTTAGTAAATTACCGTGATAAGCATGGCGTGGACAGCACCAGCCCGCCGGGCTTGGTGGCGTAATGTTCGCGGAGTTCGAGTCCGTTGCCGTAAAACACCGCGTTCCAGCCGTATCGGCCGCGGACGGAATCGAGGCCGCGATTCAAATACCAGCGACGGTTCGCGTCGGTGTCGAAGAGTTCGTGTTGGCGGCGGTCAACTTCGAGGTTGGTCACGTTTACGCCAACCAGGCGGACGGCCACGCGCCGCGTGAATAGTTTTTCAAAAAGCTCCTTGGCTTCGGCGAGCAGTTCGCGTTCGTCATTGCTTGGCCGCGTCAATCGCATTGTTTGGTGCGCTGAAAAATGATCTACGTAGCGAATGCGCAGGCCGACGGTGCGTGCCTGACGGCCGTATTCGCGCAGCGTCGAGCCGATGCGCTCGCTCAGATATTCGATCAGGCCGCCGAGAAATTCCGTGTCGATTGTGCCGCCCTCGATGGTCGTTTCGCGCGAGACGGATTTTGGCGTCGACGGCATCATCACTTCGCGCCCATCGAGCCCCCGCGCGCGTTCCCAGATCTGCCCGCCAATCACTTCGCCAAACGCGGCCTCCAGAGCGGCTCGCGGCACCTGCCGCAGTTGACCGATGGTGGCAATTCCGCGCTCCGCCAACATTCCCGCGTGGACATGCCCGATGCCGTGCAGCTTCTCGACCGGCAGCGGCGTCAGGAATTCTTCCTCCGCTCCCGGAGCAATCATGCGGAAGCCGCAGGGCCGCTCGAGGCGCGAGGCAATCGACGCAACGACTTTTGTGCGCGCCGCGCCTACGCTCACACTCAGTCCTGTTTGTTCCAGCACGTCCGACTGCACGCGCCGCAGCGCCGCTTCGTAATTCGGGTACAGCCGCTCGGTCCCTGCGAAGTCCAGATAAAAATCGTCCAGTGCTGCCGTTTCGACCGCGGGCGTGTACGTTTCGAGAATTCTCCGCACGCGTTCCGCATAAACCGCGTAGTGCTCGTACTGCCCCGGCACGACGACGGCCGCCGGGCAAATCCGCAGCGCCTCGCGAAAGGTCATCGCGGTTTTTACGCCTTGCATTTTTGCTTCGTAGCTGGCCGACGCCACCACGCCACGCCCCACCAGGACCGGTTTTCCGCGCAGTCTGGGGTTCAGAACCTGCTCGACCGAAGCAAAAAACGCATCCACATCCACGTGCACAATGTTTGGAATCGCTCTGGGGCGCTGCGCTTCTGATCCGCGTCCTTTTTCTTCGCGCGCGTCATCGTGAAAAGGATTAAACGGCATCGCCACTGAGGGAAATACGTTTTCGATACAGACGTCCATAACGGCTCCTGGTAACGATGACCGCCTAGCGGTCAATGTAACTGTCACCGCACAGCGGTGAATGCAGGGAAGCGGACCGAGTACAATCTTTCCGGAGTCGAGGGATCACTCCGTCGAGTCGACCCCTCACCCCGCTTAGGGCTCGGAATCTTCAACGGGCGACGCCCAGCTCGTGAGAGCCAGGAAAGGCAATGGAGCCGAACGCCGCCCGTTTCCCGTTTCCTCTACCGCCCCGCACTATAGGCGAACAAAAAGCGAAAGTCAAGAGCTTTCCTTGCCCTTCTTTCCGTCTGAGGGAAAGCGTTGTTTTTTACTCGCTAAAAAAGTAGTTCCGATTGCCACCGTCGTACTTACCCGTGCGCAGGCAGTAACGCTTGAAACCAGTGTCCGGAGCCGCATGGGCACAAGTCATTTCGACCGAGTTTTTCCATGAGTTCTTTTTCTCAATGGCAACTCGCTTCCCGAGTTGCATTTTTTAAGGTTTTGAGGAGACGGAAAGATGCGAGAAATAAAGCAAATCCTTTGCGTCGGAGAGGCTGAGGTCGCCGGAAACGGGGCGGAAATCGGATCGCCGCTCATATTGCTCTTTGCTGATGGTCTTGAAAATCACTGCTCGTCCTGAAAAGCGGATGTTGATGAGGGCGGTCTTCCACTGCTGGGGGCCGACCTCCACTCGCTCAAATTCCACCGAGCCGCTGTCAATTCGCCCTAACATCCCGTAACCGAACTCCACTCGATTTATAAGCTGCCCGGCCACTCTTGCCAGCCTCTTGTGGTCCGCATCGATCAGAACCGTTCCCGCGAGGCTGTGTATTACCCGAGCTTCGTACGTTGGCGGATTGTAGTCAGGATTGGGGCGGAACTTGACGCGCAGAAGATTTTCTTCGACTCCATCCAACTCGTAAACAAAAGCCTGCGGCATCAAGGTCAAGAGCCTCTGGAGCTTGATCTCATCTTCGTCCTCCGCTTGCTTCAGCTTCAACACTGGCCTTGGATCTTTCATCAGCCGGCCAATCCGTGCATCATCCTGCTGTCGCTGGCTGGGGTTAAGCGCCGAGCCGTCGATCGCGAGCAAACGGTATAAGGGGCCGTCCTTGCTCTCTACTTGCAGTTCAGTGAGGGTTTGTTTCCCAGCCCGTTTCTCGATCGTACAGATCCACTTCCGCAACTGCTCCCGGTCCGACAGTTCATTTGCAATGACCGCATTCACCAGTTCGCCTGCAGTCAGCACGTAGCCACGGTCTGGGCTTTGGCCGGCGACAGAAGCTGCCCCTCCTGAACCGGGGCCGGCGATAAGTTCTGTAATGGGAGACTTGCCACCTTGGGCCTTATGAGAACTGCTCTGCCCGCCGGATTCTTCCGTCTTATTTTCGGACAGCGCGGGTCTGGCGTTTGCCAACAAGAAGCTGCCGGCGGACAGAACGGACAACAAAACGGCTATTCGAGGCTTGTCCATGGCAACAAAAACCGAGTTTTCTGCACGACGATTCTTCATGGCCGCCTGGCCTGCCGTCCAGTCCGCTGATTTGCGCGAATAGTAATCATGAAACCACGAACGCGATGTGGATAGTTCCATCCAGCGATTCAGCCACGCTCTTCTTCTCAGCTTGCGCGCGCCTGATGCGTGAGACGCTGGCCAATCAGCGTTCCTACGCAGGCTAACGCATCGAGTGCGGAGCATCTGTGCAAATAAGAACACTTTTATTATTGTGTGTATTGGGACAGACAAGCGATCCCAGGGCCAATAGACTTGGTTTGTTATCGGCCCCATTCGAAAGAGAAATAGCAGGTATGAATATGTGGCAGAGGAATTGTCCAGTTTGTCGGAAATCGTTGGAGAAGAAACTTCCCACCGAGACGGTCCCGTGCTCTTGCGGCAAGTACATCTGGAGGGGCTAGCGTTGTCCTGTTGTGATTCGGCTCGCTACAAGTAGCCTGCGGACTGCCGCCTGAACTACCTCGCGCGGTTCACTCGACCGCAGCGAAAGATTCAGGCTGTCACTTGCATAAGATTCATGTCGTGAAAACAAGGGAAAATCGACAGGACACTTAAGAGTGTTGAGCGGTAGAATCTCGCCGGCGAACGGCTTCCATCGGCTTTCCACTCTTACATCTTGACACCTGCAATCATCAGAGATACATCTCTCACCTCATGAGCATTTCTTTCGTTTTCTTTCTCACCTTCGCGATCGGCGTCGTCGCCGGCATGCGCAGCCTGACCGCCCCGGCTGTCGTGGCTTGGGCCGCCCGCGGCAATTGGCTCAACCTGGCTGGTTCCCGACTTGCGTTCATGGGCTCAACCGCCGCCGTGGCCATTTTCTCAGTGCTCGCCGTCGCCGAACTCATTATAGATAAGCTCCCTTCAACTCCCAGCCGCACGAAACCTCCAGGCCTGCTTGCTCGCCTGGTCTTTGGCGCCCTCTCCGGGGCCTGCGTCGGCAAATCTGTGGGACAAAGTCTCGTGTATGGAGCTATTTTTGGCGCGGCCGGCGGAATCGCCGGGGCATTCGCGGGGCGTCAATGGCGCACCGGCCTCGTGAAGGTTCTCAAGGTCCCCGATTTCGCCGTTGCACTCTTGGAAGACACCATCGCCATCGCCGTTGGATTTCTTATCGTTTCACGGCAATAGCCGAGATTGCTTCCGGGGCTGTCCGCAGACTCTCTCGCGCGGACAGGCCGCTCCTCGCGTTCCTATTATTCATTTGCTTCGCCTCCCACATTTCCGCGATTATTTCTCCTTCGGTCGCTGGCTCACTGATGAACCTGAATCTCTTCTTCGCGCTGCTCGGGGGCTTGCTTGTTCTCGCCTTTGTGGCCAACCGCCTCGTGCGATTCACGGGCGTTCCCGACGTCATCATTCTGCTCGCCACGGGCGTTCTCATCGGCCCCGTCCTTCATTGGGTCAATCCCGACATGTTCCGCGGCGTCACGCAGGGATTCGGCTCGCTGGCGCTCATCCTCATTGTTTTCGAAGGCGGACTCGAACTGCGGCTAAAGGAAATCCTAAGCCAGTTCGCCGGCGGGTTGTTCCTGGCCATCTTCAGCTATATCTTAAGCGCGGCCGGCGTGGCTCTTATTTGCCGCCACATGCTCTACTTTCCCTGGATCCACGCGCTTCTGGTGGGGGCCGCGCTTGGCTGCATCAGCAGCTCCATCATTCTTCCCGTGCTCCAGCAAGTAAATCTTCGCCGCGAAGTGAAGGTCACCTTGCTCGTGGAAGCCACCTTTGGCGATGCCCTTGCCGTCCTGGCTGTTGCTACTCTCCTCGATGTCGCCGCCGGGGGGAGCGCTTCCGCAGGAATTATTACCTGGAGTCTCATTTCCAGCGTCATTCTCGCGATTACCTCGGGCGTGCTCCTTGGCATGTTGTGGTCGTATCTGCTCCCGCTTCTTTCCGAAGAGCGCTTCTGGCACGTACTCACCTTCGCCGCCGTCCTGCTGCTATATGCCGGCGTCCACGCGCTCAACGGCAACAACCTCGTCGCAGTCCTTTTCTTCGGACTCACGCTCTCTAATTACCCCGCCGCGCAAAAACGAGTCCATCTCGGGAAGGACCAGCAGAGTGAGGGCTGGTTTGCCGAGACACCCATCGAGTCAGAAGACCGGCACACTCTGGCGCACCGTCACGGCCAAATGCTTACGTTTCATGGCGAACTGGCTTTTCTCATCCGCACGTTTTTCTTCGTCTTATTGGGCGCACTGCTGGAATTCCGCGGCCTGCGGGAGCATGCGGTTTTCGCATTGGAATGTTTCGCGTCGCTTTTGATCGCCCGCTGGTTCGCCGTGCAATTGGGGCGCTTCGCATGGCGAGACTTTACGTCTCACGAGCGCGAGCTCATGACCTGGTTTCTTCCGCGCGGCCTTATCACAGCCGTGCTCGGAATAGAGATTGTGGAAGCTCGCGGCGCAAACTTCGAATTCTTGCCGTCACTGGTATTTGCCATCATCCTGATTACCAACCTCGCTCTGCTCATCGGCTCCCTCCGGGCGCGACGCCTTGTCCCAGCAACTCCTCCATCTGCGTCCGGACCTGCCGTCCCGCAAATCACTACCTAGGCGCCGTCATGTTCCAACTCTTCGAAGTCCATCGCTGGCGCGAGAATCTCGTTCGCAAGTGCATGACTCATGCAAACGCTTCGTGCATCCTATCAGCTGCGAGCGTAGAGTCGCCGAAGATGGAGGGCCGTCCATGAGTGCACCCAATCACTATCAGGCCATTGTGATCGGCTCCGGACAGGCTGGGACGCCTCTATGCCAGGCTTTGGCGAAGGCCGGCCTCCGCACCGCTCTGGTGGAACGCGTACACATCGGCGGCACATGCATCAACGAGGGTTGCACTCCCACTAAAACAATGGTCGCAAGCGGCCGCGTAGCTTATTTGACGCGCCGGGGCGCCGAGTACGGCGTCCACACCGGCAGTATCACGATTGACATGAACCGCGTCCGCGAGCGCAAGCGGGACATCGTAGCGAGCTTCCGCGACGGCAGCCAGGCGCGCATCGAAAAGACTCCCGGGCTTGATCTCCTTTTTGGAGAAGCCAGCTTCACCGGGCCGCGCTCGATCCAGGTTCGCCTGCAAGACGGCTCCCAGCGCGTGCTCACTGCCGACAGATTTTTTATCAATGCCGGCTGCCGCCCCTCCGTACCCGCGCTCGCCGGTCTCCAAGATATCCCGTTTCTCAACAGTACTTCGATCATGGAGCTGGACGTCGTCCCGGAGCATCTCCTTGTCATTGGCGGCGGGTACATCGGCCTCGAATTCGGCCAACTCTTTCGGCGCCTCGGCAGCCGCGTAACGATCTTCCAGCAAGGTTCCCAGTTGCTCCGGGATGAGGATTCCGATGTCGTCATCGAAATCCTGCACATTTTGCAGCAGGACGGAATCGAAGTTTTTTTGAACGCCAGAGTCAAGCGTGTCGTCAGGGAAGGCCCGCAAATCAAATTAACCGTCGCCATTGCAGAGGCAGAACGCACGTTCACTGGCTCGCATGTTCTGGCCGCCACCGGACGCGTTCCCAACTCGGATAATCTCAATGTTTCCGCCGCCGGCATCGCCACGGATGCCCGCGGCTTTCTTCAGGTCAATTCGCGACTTGAAACAAATATGGCTGGAATCTATGCACTTGGCGACATCAAGGGAGGCCCTGCCTTCACGCACATTTCATACGATGATTTCCGGATCATCCGCACGAATCTCCTCGAAAACGGCAGTGCCAGCACGGAGGGGCGGCTGGTCCCATACACCGTTTTCATCGATCCGCAACTCGGCCGCGTCGGACTCACGGAGACGGAAGCGCGCGCAAGGGACCTGAAGATCCGAGTCGCGAAGATGCCGATGTCCTACGTCGCCCGCGCCTTAGAAGTCGACGAGACCCGCGGCTTTCTGAAAGCCATCGTCGACGCCGGCAGCGGACAAATTCTGGGCGCTGCTGTTCTCGGGCTTGAAGGCGGCGAAGTGATGTCCATGCTTCAGCTCGCCATGATGGGCAAGTTGCAATTCACCACTCTTCGCGATGGCGTTTTCTCGCATCCAAGCTTGTCTGAATCCCTCAACAATCTTTTCCTCGAGTCGAACTTCGTTTCTTGAATTCCCCGCGGCCCGGACTTCGCTCTGCCGCTAGCCACGCGAACGTTCCAGCTCTTTGCGATCCCACTTTGCAAGTTTAGCAGCCGTTTCATACGTGCTTTGCAAAAAGGCCAGTAACGTTTCTCGCGGTGAAGACGCCCGGCGCACGTCGTCGTACATCAAGATAAATTCTTTCAATTGCGGATGATAAAAGGCCTCCTGGGGCCTCACCGGGCTTTCCGCGAATCCCGCGGGCTCTGGCGCGGCATACGAATAAAACGCGGCTCCCTTGATGTCCCCGCCCCCCGGCCAAAACCCCACGCTGCTCACCTCATGCGAATACGCTTCGCGGGTGATGGAGTCCGCCCCTTCGCGCTTCGGCGCGCGCCGGCCGGAAAATCGCGTTACCGCCAGATCGAAACTGCCCCAGAAAAAGTGGACAGGACTCGCTTTCCCGATAAACTCCGCTCGGAATTCGCTGAACACCGCATCACAACACACGAGAGCACGCCAGAATCGATTCGCATACTCGGGATCGTAAGAAGCATGCTTGGTATCCCCGTCGAACGCGATCGGATCGGGGATTTCGACCGGCATCTTCCAGATCTTCACGGCAATTCCCAGTGAAGCCACTGCTGCCAGGAACTCCCGGTAGAAATCTGCCACGCTTCTCGGAGCCAGAGCGATGGTATGAATGGCATCGTTGCTGGTTCGAATGACGAGTTGGTGATGGATGAAATCGAACTGAACCTCGAAATTTCCCCCCGCGTAAGGGATGGCCGATGTGGTCAACCCAAACGCATTCACATACAGAGGCACTCCCCACCAATGATTTATTTTTGGGGCAAGCGCCAGCCGCACCTTGCCCACAATTTGCGTCCACATATGCAGTGTGGCGTAAGTGTCCCGCCATTGATCCAGAGGGAGTTCGGGCCACAATTTCCCTTGAGTGCGAGCAGTAATAGCATTCATGATTCCTCCCCGAAGTCCAAACAACAGGACCACCTTATAGCCGGAACTCATGCCGGCATGATTCCGGTCTCAGCTACGTCCACGGATTATATGCTCACATGGACCTGGTGCATTCTTACGAGACGGCTTTGTACTCGCACTCACGCCACAGGAAGAATCTGGCTTGGCCGCGTTCTTGAGTGCCCTGTGACGCCTCGTGGACAAGAACCGTTCAAACGGAGAGGCGGCGCCCTGCAGCAGTTCGCTTCGGTTTGGCACACATGCCTACTTCTCGCAGTTGGACAGGCTTGCTAAATCGAGCGAAGCGCTTCCATGGGGTCCGCGGATGCGGCGCGAACCGCTGGTAGTGCTGATGCGAGAAGCGCCATGAGCATGATGAGGAGGATGCAGGCCAGGTAGATGAATGGGTCCGTTGCACTGACTTCGAAAAGGAACGAGCTGACAATCCGTGATGCGGCGATAGAGCCGAGAACACCTAACCCGCATCCAAGGAGCGCAAGTTTGGCGGCAGAAACGAGGACCAGACGTGCGATCATCTTGGGCTGCGCGCCTAAAGCCATCCGCACCGCGATCTCCGGAGTGCGTAGAGACGCGGAAAAAGCCACCACAGCATATATCCCACTGACCGCAAACAGGAGCGCCCCGATTGCGAAGGCTGCAATCAGGACGGTGTTAAATCGGCGGGGCGCTTCTATGTTTGAGATCGCGTCAGTCATAGGCCTCACGTCCTCGATCGCGAGGAGTGGATCAATCTCGGCTATGGTGGAGCGCAAAGTTTGTGTCATGTGCTCTGGAGGAAGTGCTGACGACACTGCGATATATCCGCCGACAGGATCTGCGAGTGTCCCCGAGGGGTTGGGGCCGAAAAGCGTGGCGGGTTGCAGCTCAGGCACATACCATTGGTCGCCGCTAGGCTCATCGCGTGAGCCGACCTTGGTATCGGCGACGACACCCACAACGGTAGCCCACGGCAGACCTTTCTGCGGGTTGCCGGCATGCATTCGCTTGCCGATTGGGCTTTGACCAGGCCAAGAGTGTTTGGCCATTGACTCGTTTACGATGACTACCAGCGGCGCTCCGGCATCGTCGTAGAAGTTAAAGGTACGACCCTCGAGTAGCCGGATACCCAGCGCCTTGAAGTAGTCTCCATAGCTGGTCGCGAAGGGGGCGAATTTCAGCTTCCAACTGTCGACGGAAACACCCTCGATTGTGTAGGCGGATAGTCCCGAACTGCCGGAGTCCGGGAGGAAATTAGTGATTCCCACGGCAACCATTCCGGGCTAGTTCGAAAGCCTGTCGACAAGAGAACGGTTGAACGTCTCCACGGACGCTTCGCTTGAGTATTGGCTCAGCGGCAATTGATACCTTGCGACGAGCACGTGGTCTGGCTGAAAGCCCGGGTCGACCGCATGCATTTTTTCATAGCTGACCAGGAATGCGCCGGCTATGGTCAGCAGCACCAGCGCGATGGCCACTTCCGAGACGACCAGAACTGAGCGCAGCCACGTAAGACCGGCGGCCCCCGTCCCGATCCGGGCTCCCTGTTTGAGGCTTTCCATGAGGTCGGTTCGCAAGGCAGCAAATGCCGGTGCCATGCTGCAAAGTGCGCCAGTCACGAGGGCGAGGGAGAGCGCGAAGGTTGCGACAGTTGCGTCAATGGAGATGGAGCCGATCCGCGGCATGGAGTCGGGCAGGAGGCGCAACGCGGTGCGAATGATCGTTGCCGCAAACGCCAAACCAAGCAGGCTACCGGCAAAGCTGAGCAGCAGTCCTTCGAACACTGATTCCCGTAGGATAGCCGTCGGAGGAGCGCCGAGAGCTAGACGAACGGCATAATCGCGACGCCGGCGGATGGCCCGCACCAACAGCAGCCCCGAGACATTCACGCAGGCAATCAGCAGGACAATTGAGACCGCGAAGAAAAGGGTTCGCAGCAGCGGCCGGACGTTTGCGACCGCAGACTCACGCAAGACTTCAACATCACCACGAATGTGAATCGCCGACATACTGGCGGGAAAACTGCCCATGATTTGTCGCGCCACGCGATCTGCATCCTGCGCTCCTTGTTGGACCGTGATGTCATCCTTCAGGCGCGCAATCATGTGGTAACCCCAAAAGCCCGCGTGCTGATCCGAGACCTCGTCGGGCATAAGACTCAAGGGTACCCAGAGCTCCGCTCGGTACAAACGGCCGGCCTGCAGGGGGAACTCGAAGCTTCGCGGCATCACGCCAATAATGGAATAGGTCTTGCGATCGAGAATGATGGAACCGCCAAGAATGCCGGGATCGCCATTGTACCTGCTGCGCCACAAGTCATAACTGATCACGGCGAGTGGCAGATGAGCATCCTCTTCCTGCTGGGTGAAGACTCGGCCAAGCGTTGGTTGAACGCCGAGTGTGAGGAAGTCGTCGGCGGAGAGGCGGGCGGCGTTGATCTCCTCAGGTTGTGCGCCACCGGAGAGCTCATAGCTGGCGGTAATAAAACCGCCCAGGGAAGAAAATGCCCCGGTCGCTGACTTGTACATTCCGATCTCACGGGCAGCGACAGAGATGGCCGGTCGGCCTCCCAGGTGGTCTCCCAACAGAACCAGCCGATCGGGATCCTTGAAGGGAAGTGGGCGAAGCAGCACGCCTTCGACGAGCGAGAAAACCGCGGTGGTGGCGCCGATTCCCACTGCCAGGATGCCCACGACGGCCAGCGTGAACCCAGGTGCCTTGCCCAATAGTCGAAACGTGTAGCGGAGATTTTGTGCAAGCGGATGCATTCGTCCACCCCAATTCTGGTGTTTCGAAAATCGACTTGCGTCAAGATTAGAGTGCAAGTGCTACATTATCAATCGGGACTGGTAAGTTTCTCGATTGCTTTGGGCTCTCACTTACCCGGAGCACCGCCTCCAACCGAACCCATCAACCTCGCTGCCGCATATTCGCGCGTGATTCTCCAACCCTGGCAGCTTTGCTCCGATGCTCCCCACTAGAACACGCGGCCGAGCTGGAAAAACCATTTGTGATGGCCTGAGTCGCCGACGCTGCCTCCGACAAACAGCGGCCCGATCACCGTCTCTGCAAGGACACCTGCCGCAAAATCATTCGGGAATTTGCTTTCGTTTGGGGAGCCGTACACTTTTGCGAATTCGTACGAGCCAATCACGAAAACTCTTTTTCCCGCAAGCGGCGGCAGGTTCCACAAGTCGTGCAGATAACCGGCTCGGAACAGGTAGTATTGATTTCCTTGCAGTTCATTCAGCCCGTAGGCACTCAGGGTCAGCGGCCCGCCCAAAAAGAATTGCGGAATTCCAGTGTCGCGGAACCCAAATGTTGACCCGCCTTGCCCAAAGGCGAACACGGAACCCATCTTCGAGACCGGCTGAAAATATTCGAAATTCGATTGTAAGGAAGGGAATGAACTAGAGGTGCCCGGGCTCGTATCAAACCATCGAAATGTCGTTTCGGAGCGCACGCCGCTGCGTGGAATCACCGGGCTATCCGTGTGATCGAACAGGTAATGCAATTTTGCGTCGCCCACACGCCCGCTGACAGAATTAAATACCGGAGTACCCAGGCGCAACTGAGCGTCAAGATACCCGGCCTCATAGCCGAAACGTATTTCACTGAAGCGGTTGAAGCCATAGCCCAGATCCATTCCTATTGTGGCTTTACCCAGTTTGTAATCGGCCAGCGGATTTCCCTTTTCATAGAGTTTAAAGACCCGCGTACTGGCGTCACCATGCGGCGCGATAAACCACTTGCTCAGCGGTGTGAAAGGCCTGTACAGCTCGCTCCCCAGACCGTAGGTGTTTCCGAATAGAAAATCCGTGCGCCACTCGGAGCGAAAACCGGCGGCATCCAGAAAGGTGAGCCTTGCGCCCATTGTGAAGCCCACTTCCTCACTGGCCGAGCCATCCACTTCAAATCCCGGCTGGACGGTTGGAGGGGCATAGTTTTTTTCGCTGACCTTGATCTGCAAGCCGAGTTTCCCGTCGCGATCCAAAATCCGGTAGCCCGCCGTGTCATAGCGTCCCAGCCCCGTCAGCCGCGTCAAAGCCTGATCCAGCTTTTTCGTGTCCAGCGGCTTGCCTGCGAGCGGCGTTAGAAAATGCTCTATGCTCTCCGTCTGTTGCGCGGTGTCCGCCCCTTCCACTTTTATGAATTGAGGGACTGGTGCGAGGGTTCTTTTTCGCGCGTCGCGATCGCGCAAATAGTCCCCCCATTCCGCGTCGGGCAGCGCGAACTTATCGAGAAGCTTGGATTTCTCCCCAGCCGCCTCATAACCCTTCTCCATGATGAGGTCATGTTTCTTGTAATCCGTCGAGGTGTATCCCCCCAGGGGAACGGTGACCACGGCGTCTGCGCGCGCCAGCCCGCGCAGTTCACTCTCCGCGACCACCACGTGAACCGCCTGATCGAGCACATTGAAGAGAGACTTGATGTCTTTCGCTTCGACAGACGCCGTCTCCAAATGCACGGCGATCACGATGTCCGCCCCCATCTGCTTAACGACGTCGGTCGGAAGGTTATTCACCAGCCCGCCATCGACGAGCACGCGGTCTTTGTCGAATACAGGCTTGAACGCACCGGGAATCGACATCGTCGAGCGCAATGCCTCCGCCAGCGAACCCCGCTCGAAGACGACCTCCTTGCCGCTCACAATGTCCGTTGCCACACAACGAAACTGTATCGGCAGCTGCTCGAAGGATTCCAAGTTATAGTAAGGTAGTGTGATTCGATCGATTAACAAGCCAATCTGCTGGCCGGAATTCAAACCACTAGGAAGGGATAGCCCGTTGCGCAGCCCGATAATAAACGCATTCGGATACGCGCGCTGATCCTCTTTCCGGCGATAAGAAAGATCTTCATAGGGCGTCGCGTCGCCCAATACCTGATTCCAGTCGACTCCTTCGATCAGCTTCTGCAGGTCCTCCGGGGACATTCCCGCCGCGTAAAATCCGCCGACGAGGCCGCCCATGCTGGTTCCCGCGACATAGTCCACGGGGATGTGGTGCTGTTCAAACCATTTGAGTACGCCGATGTGCGCGAGCCCCAGCGCACCTCCCCCCTCCAAGGCCACGCCGATCCGCAGCCGGCGGACTGGTTCTTTCGGAATGTCTTGGGCTGGAGCGCAGATGGGAATCAGCAACAGGAAACAGAGGATCGCGCGATGCATGAAGACCTCCTCGGGTCGGTTCCAGCGGAATGGGATGCTGGAAGCGATTCCGAGTTTGTCTCAGCGCGCGGGTTCGAGCAAGCCGCGATCCTTCAGAATTTCGAGAACCGTCCGCCCTCGTCCGAGCTACTTTTTCTCTTCCAGTTGCACCGAGGTCTTGATCGTTCCTTTTTCGCGAGCCACTGTCAGCAACTCCGGATAGAACTGCACGAAGGAGTGCTCGACGGCGGCGTTCTGGTCGTGGCACGTCCAGCAGGCATTCTTGCTCGGGAGGGTTACACTCGCTGTTTTCGCGGATTTATTGAAATTGAAATACGCCCATTTGTCCGGAAATCGCGACTCATCTTTCACTTCGACGTCCAGGCCCACGAGCGACTCCTGGTAGCTGCCCTTTTGATTGATGGAGCCACGGGAAGTCGAGCCGTAGATTTCCAGCACGAAAATCGTTTTGTCCGGCCACTTTCCGCTGGCCTGGAAAAAATCGTAAGCCTCCGGAGCAACGAAGACATTCGTGAAGGCAGGGGCGTCGATTCCGCCTGCGGCAGGGTTATAGCTCGTTCCGAAACCTGAGGAGACGTACACCCAGCGGCGGTAGCCTTCCGGCCGACGGAGATCGCCGCTCGGCGTGAATTGCGCCCGGGGCGACGGTGCCGAACTTGCGCGCACTTGCGATGCGTGAATGGAGCGCATCGCAATCGCGCCGCCCAATGAGGCGACGAAGAGTGATGCAATGACCTTTTGCATCGAAACGCTCCCGATGGAACTCTAGCAGGCTTGGTCTTCCGGGTGGAAGCTGTCCCTTTTCTTCTATATATCGTCATACGCCATACTATGACGTGTAGCGATATAGTATCTAAACGCGTCGGAACGTGTTCCGTTTCTCCGGATTTCTTGGAGTCATCCAGGCAAATGTTGAAACCACGGCCGGACAGGGACAAGCGGCCAGGTGTCGAGTTCGCGTAGAAAGTACCTTGGTTCTCTTTGTGCACCTGTGAGCCAAACTTATGGTTAGAGTTGGGCGACAAGGCTATCTACAGCGGGTTTGGGAGCAGAGTCGCTCGCTTTTTCGCTAAGTCGCTGAACTAAAGTAACTTAGTACAAAAATGCAGCATCTTAAGATCGGGGCAGAAGAGTAAGGAGCAAGTCATGCCGAATATTGCCCGCGCGCCCGGGAAGTACCTTGTCGCTGACTCCCACGCTTCACAAATGAGCAGATTGGTGTTGGGCTTCCGAATTTTGCGATGGACGGTGTACGGGTTCTCGCTCCTGGCATTGGTCCTGCTCCTGCACAAGGTTGCCCCTCCGCCTGTGGAGACGAACGCGGAGGCCGCCGCGCGGGCGGAGCAAAAAGTCCAAGATGTCCAGCAAGCTGCGGCGCTAGGCCAGCCGGCTACGCTGCGCATGGACGAGACCGAGTTGAATTCGTACCTGGCGTCGCACCTGGGCCTGGCCGATACCAAAGTGGCCGTAGTACAGCGTGCGGGGCCGGGCGATACGTCGGGTGGGGCGCCTGGTTCGAACGCGCCGACGGCGAGTGACGTGGAGCAGATGCGCTCGAACGTGAAAGACGTGAAGGTGCAGTTGATCGAAGACCGCGTGCGGGCGTACGTGATGTTCGACGTTCATGGAAAGGACATGACGCTGCAACTGGAAGGCAAGCTGGGCGCGGCCAACGGGTTTCTGCGGTTTGAACCAGTAAGCGGGCAGATCGGGGCGCTGCCGATCCCTCAGGCGACTCTCGAAGCGGCAGTGCGGAGGATGATGGAATCGCCGGAAAATCGAGACAAGTTGAAGCTGCCATCCGAGATTTCTGATTTGAAGATTGAGAATGGCGAAGTGGTGGCGCAATACCAGTGAGCAGAACATCATGAGTCGTGGTTCGCGAGATGTGTTTCGTGATCGTCAGGACGGGGATGCACTTTCTGCTTTCTTGAATCGTTGCAAGTAAACCTTCTGGCAAACACCCACAATGCATTGATACCTTGCGCGTTTGTCCGACCGGGAAAATGCCAAACATCCACATGGCAGTGCCATGCTAGCGGCGGCAGGGAGCGTCGCGTGCCCTCACACAAAAAGGCCGAAGCGGGAAATGAATTCGCGGCGACCGTATGCTGTAAGAGTGAGAGCCCTGCTGTCCAGCTCCTGGAGAAGCCACCTGCGTTTCACGGCGATCTTCAGGAGAGCTGCGCCGAGCGCGCCGCCGACATGGAACCGACGCTCGCTCCAATCAAGACAGGCACAGGCAAAGCGGCGACGGAGTGTGCGAACTGCGGCGAGATCGATGCCGAGAGCCGCGAATGCATCCGCGCCGGACGGGGTGAGGTCATAGGCTTGGCCGTTGCCGGTCGATAACCAGCGCAGGGCGAGAAAACGGTCGTGGAGCAAGACCCCTACAGTGCCTGCGATATGATCGTAACAAGTGCGCGCGGCGCGGAGCCCCGGCGGGGTGCTGGGAACGAAACTGCTTCGAGGGCCCCCAGCGAGAACGTTCAAGCCTTCCAGGACAGCGGCCACATCGGAGCCTTCGAGAGCGTAGTAGCGGTGCTTTCCTTGGACCAGGACATTCACGAGGCGCGCGTATTTCAAGCGGTTCAAGTGAACACTTGCGGTGGAGGGGCTCACTCCCGCGACGACGGCAAGCTCAGTGCTGGTGCGGGCGTGGCCGTCCATCAGGCAATAGAGCATGCGAGCGCGAGCGGGTTCGCCGATGGCGGCGGCAATGCGAGAGGCTGCAACATCAGCGTGGGCCTTGACATCCATCATTTGATGGTAGACGAAGTGTTGATACGTGGCAATCCACATACTGCGGCGATGATTCCGGCCGCAACCTCGAACGAGCCGATCAGGCGCCGCGAAGCGATTTCGCGGATCGCGGCAATTGGCGCGGCGCTTGCGCTCGGTGGTTCCGAAGCTAAACCGGGTGCCAGGAGCACAGCCATGACAATCACCTGCTTCATCCGCTACCAGATCGATCCGTTCCAGCGGGATAACTTCCTGAAGTACGCCGAGAATTGGGGACGGATCATTCCCCGGTGCGGGGGCCACTTGGTGGGATATTTTGTTCCTCACGAAGGGACGAACGATATCGCCTGGGGATTGATTGCGTTCGACAGCCTCTCGGCGTATGAGGATTACCGCAAGCGCTTGAGCATGGACAAGGAGGCGCGAATGAATTTTGCGATGGCGGAAAGCAAACGAATCATCCTGCGGGAAGAGAGAACGTTCGTGGAGGTCGTGGATGGAACGCTGGGGCTGCCTGCGACTAGTGGATGAGGGAGCGATGGGCTCGAAAGATGAGGGCTGAACAGCCCGTCCGACTGCGCCGGATCCGGTCAAGCTCTACGTGGGAACAATGCACCCACCCACAACATGCAAGCACGGCCCGCCCCTCCGGCGCGCGGAGTCTTATTCATAGCGAAGTGCGACAATGGGATCGACGCGCATGGCGCGGCGCGCGGGCACGAATCCAGCCAGTGAAGCCACAACCGCGAGCACGAGTGCAACGACGGCGAGCGTTGCCGGGTCAGTAGCGGAGACACCGAAGAGCATGTGCCCGAGAAGGCGTGAAGCCGCCAGTGCGCAGGGGATTCCGACTGCCATGCCCACGAAAGTCAGTGCCAGAGTTTCACGCAAGATCATGCGAAGAATTGTGCTGCGCGACGCACCAAGCGCGACGCGGATGCCGATTTCGTTGGTTCGGCGTGATACCGAATAAGAAATCACGCCGAAAATACCCGTAGCGGCCAGTACCAGAGCCATCGCGGCAAACAGGCCAAGCAAGAACGTGCGAAACCTGGGCTGCGCTACAGAAGCCTCGAGGGCGTCCGACATCATCGCGACGTCGGTAACCGGCAAGTCCTTATCTATTTTTTGCACTTCCTGCCGAATCGTGGCAGCCACGCTGGAGGGGCTCAATGTGCTTTTTACGACGACATTCGCGCCCCAAAAAGGCGCTTGCGTGTATGGCACGTACACCATTGGACGGGGATCCTGACCCAAGGAATCGTCCCTGACATCGCCCACGATTCCGACGATTTCATGAATAGTTCCGGGAGCAGGGGGAAAACCAAAGATAAGCTGCTTTCCCAGGGGATCTTGATTTGGAAAGTTACGCTGCGCCATTGTTTTGCTGATTATCGTGACACTCGGTGAGGACATGCTATCGCGCTGATCGAAGAGACGTCCGGACAACAATGGAATGCTCATCACGTGAAAATAACCCGGACTGATGGATACATAGCTCGTCGTCCTGGATGCGGCTCCGGATGCGGATACCGGAGGGCTTCCCACGATAACGAATGGCAGGGTGACGCGAAGGTCGGCTATCGGGCGCGGTACAGCTATGGCCGAATCCTGCAATCCAGGATCGGACTGGATTCGCGCCAGCAGTTCGTCTGAGAAAGCTGTCCATTGCTGCGGCTTCGAATACTGAAACTGCGGCAGCGAGATATCCGCCTTCACGATGTGCTGGACGTCAAACCCTGGGCTGACCGACATCAGCTTGGAAAAACTGCGCAGCAGCAATCCCGCCGCGACCAGCAAGACCAGCGCGAGCGAAATTTCTCCTGCGGCAAGGAAACTGCGCGCACGTCGGCGGATGCGGCTTTCGCCCGTACGCACGCTTTCGCGAAGGCTGCTCTGGATATCGGCATTCGCCGCGAACATGGCCGGAACTAAGCCAAAGGCCACGACTGCGATAGCGGAAAGGAGAAGCGCAAAACCCAAGACAAAATAGTCCACACGAACGGGGTTCATCTGCGGCAAACTCGACGGCAGGAGCGAACTCAAGGCTTTAACGCCCCAGTAGGCGAGGGCTATTCCTACAGCTCCGCCAAGCAGACCGAGTACTGCGGTCTCACTGAGCAACTGGCGGATGATTCGAGTGCGCCCGGCGCCCAGGGCCGTCCGAACGGCAATCTCTTTCGAGCGGGTGGTCGCGCGCGTAAGAAGTAAGTTGGCGATATTGGCGCAAGCGATCAGGAGCACGAGGCCTACGGCGCCCAGGAGCACCAGCAGCGCGGTTCTTACGTCTCCCACAATTTCTTTCTGCAGCGGCACCAGGCGGACCGTCCAACCTTTGTTCTCCGCCGGAAATTCCGCGGCCAGCCTCCCGCTGATGGCGTCCATTTCCGCCTGAGCCTGCGCCACGGAAACGCCCGGTTTCAGCCGCCCAATAACTGGTAATAAATGTGACCCTCGCTGAGGCATGCGGGTGCTAAAGACAGGATCCTGAACGAGCGGGATCCACACTTCCTGCTTGGTGGTGAAAAAAGGGGTGTGAAAAGTGCCGGGTATGATTCCAATTACGGTGAAGGGACGTTGGTCCAGGTTAATCGACGTTCCTATAATCTTGGGATCCGCACCGAACCGGCCCCGCCACAGATCTTCGCTTACGAGAACCACGGGCGGCGCACCCTGGTTGCCGTCCTGGGAGGAAAAAATGCGTCCCGCGACTGGCTTAACATCGAGAAGCGCAAAGAACTCCGGAGTCACGACTGACGTGTTCACAACGGTAGGCTCGACACGGCCCGTCAGCGTGAGCTGGTGCGCTAGGTTTCCCGCCATTTCGCTAAAGACATGATTCTGCGCCCTCCACTCTTCGAAATTCAGATACGAACAGCCTGTCTCCGCGACCCCCTGTTGCTTGTTCGCCTGAAACGCGGTGACTAACTGATCGGGATTCGTAAAAGGCAGGGGCTTCAGCAGCACGGCATACACAACGCTGAAAATGGCCGTGTTCGCGCCGATGCCGAGAGCGAGCGTGAGCGCGGCGACGCCAGTGAAGCCAGGATTCTTCCGAAGCGTGCGCAATGCGTAGTGTGTGTCTTGCAAGAATGTCTCAAGGATGGGCAGGCCTCGGAGTTCACGGTTGGTTTCTTTGAGTTGCGTGAGACCGCCCAATCGGAGGCGCGCTGCGCGCCTGGCTTGTTCAGGCGGCATTCCTCGGCGCACATTTTCTTCGGCTAACAGGTTGAGATGGGTTTCCAGCTCGTGCTCGAACTCTTGTTCCGCCGGGCGGGGTGAAATCAATGAACGAATCTTGGAAGCGAGCGAACGTATCCAGGCAAACATGGGTTATCTCCTCTCCGCGATGCCGGGCAAAGCGACGGTCGCGAAGGCCACTCGTCCTCCTGTGGTGTACCCACAGGAGTATCGCCAATCACCTGTGGGATGTCAACAGGGGAAATTGGGCTCACGGCTGAGCGTAAATCTTCAATGGACGTAGAAGCCGGACTTGGAAAGCACGAAATAATCGCGGTTCTTTTTGCCGAAGGACGAAGAGAGGTGGACGTCGAGCTTGTGGGGCTTGCCGACGGCGGCGGTGGCATTGGTGTAGTAGCCGAGGGTGTAGCGGGTCTTGATACGTTCGATGAGAGCGCGAAAAACCGCGTCGAGGTGAGCGACGTCCTGCACATTGAAGATTTCACCGCCCGTCTGGTCGGCGACCTTGCGAATGTTGACGAGGCCCGGAATCATACTGGCGGCAAACAAAGTAGACGGCGGATTATAGCCAGGAATTTTGAGGTTATAGAGCGCTGCGTCGGCGGCGATGGCTTCGGTGACGATGTCGTGGGTGCCCTGTCCGCCGGCATCGGTTCCGACGTCATCGCTGATGAGAATAATGACTCGCCGGCCTTTCGGCGGGAGCTTGAGGAGGTATTGAGAGGCGAGAAAAATGCCGTCGTTGATATTCGTGGCGCCTCCTGCATGGAAGGAGTTGATCTCATTTGCGATAGCGATCTTGTCCGACGTGAAGGAAACACGGAGCTGGGCTTCGGTGGAAAAGGTAAAGAGTGCGACTTCGTCATCGGGCTTGAGAGCCGAAAGAGCGGTGTTGGCGGCATCGCGCAGCGGGCCGAGGAAAGGGCCGATCGAATCGCTTAGATCGAGAACGAGCGCGACATTGATGGGCAGGGCATCGCGGCTGAACACATCAATTTTTTGCGCGACGCCATCCTCGCGGATTTCGAAATCGTCTTTTTTTAGTTCGGCCATGATTTGGCCGGTCTTGGACTTGACGGTGGCGTCCAGCAGGACGAGATTTACGCCAACGTGAATGACCTCTTCGCCTTGGTCTTGCGCCCTAGCCGCAAAATGGCAGGAGAAGGTGCAAATGACGGCGAGAGCTGAAACGCGAAGCGAGTTTTGCGAAAGCGCAGACATCGAGGTCGGATTCCCCGGTTATCACCGGCCTTTCCGTGTGGCTGAAGACGCGCACCCACAATTGTATAGGGTCATAGGATTGGAAGGGCAGCTTCGAAGAAAAGAAAACGTCGGCACGCGGTGTCCGTGATGAAGCGATACAAACTAAGCAGGTTTGAAGGCGCGGCGGTAGGCGACGCCACACTTGTATAGCTTGTCGGGTGTAATTTCCACGACCCAGGCGATTTCGGCGGGAACGAAAATGACGTTGGCACCGTAGGAGTAGGGAACGGCGACTTCGATTGCAGTGCGCTCAAAATACTTTTTGCGACTCCGGATGCAAATGCCTCCTTTGGACATGTCCTCGCAGGTGACGACGTCGTCGGGAAAGCCGGAGCGGCGAATGCAAGCTTTGTAGTTAACTTTAGTTCGAGGATGCTTCCGCCGATTGTCCAAGGGACCTGAGGGATTGCGGTCGGAAGTGGGGGCGTAAGCTGATGGAGATTGTGCTGTCGGACTTGACGACGGGCTCCCGGCAACTTGGTCTGTCCCAGGATTCCCGGCTCTAGTGGACGAACCAGACGCGGAATCCCTCCCGGCGCCGACCAGAGCAGGCTGCTCATCGGGAGCCGTGGAGGGAATTTCAGAAGAGCGCTTCCAAAGCGTCGAATCCCCACACTGCTTGCAATACCGAACGATCCCCTCGTTGATGATGAGGACATCCGACTCCACGTCGCTATGCTCGACAGTCTCGCGCTTCTTGCAATTGCCACACTCGAGCACCACACGCCGCGCGCGTTTCTCGGATTCCGAGACCGGCGCAAAATCGACACCCCAGAAATCAATCGTGGAGGGGTCCACAAAGGCCACTCCGTACGTGTAAATCTCTCCTTCCGAACCGATACGTCCGACGACGCGGACTAGGGCCTCCTTGTTGGTATCCAGATAGCGGAGGATTATTTCCTGTTCGGCGGAAAGCTTGTAACTCGAATTGATACCGGCGCCGTGGCGGCTGAGAAGCACGGTCTTGGTCATTTCGGAAAAGCCCTTGCCCTCCATGTCGCTTCCGGTCAAAAGGACAGCGAGTTCCTTGGGGATGCGGGTGCTGCGGCGGAGGTGCTCGTAGGACACGATAAACCCTTTTCGAGGGAAGCAAAGCTTAAAGCCAAGATTAACCGGAAGCTTATAAGCCGGGCGGAGATATTGGGGGGATGGTTCCACCGGCGCAAGGGGCGATGTGTGCCGTTAAACAAAGTGACGGCCGACACCCAAAGGCGTAAGTCGCGTCACTGATTTTGAGGTGTGTGGAGGTTAAAAGAGAGGCGTAGAAGGAAACAGAATGCGAATGGGAGCGAGCTGCCAAAGCTGGATTTGAGAGGTTGGATGTAGGGCTCAGCAGTTTCACCCAGCGGGCGCGAGGAGATCGAAGCCCATGGGGCAGACCGTCGCGAGAACTGGTTCCTACTGCCGGGCGGCGACTGGGCACCAAGCGTAGAAGAAGCGCCCGATGTTGCGACGCTCCGGCCGTTCACGGCCGGAGTTACTGAGGCCCCAATCGCCGCTCGAAAATATGAAATTCCATAGATTTTGATATTGAAAATTGAACGAGGAGAAAGGAAATGACAAATTTGATACTGCGCGACAATCTGTTCGAGGATTTGTTTGATGTCCGGCGTGAATTCGACAAGATTTTCAACCGGATGCTGACGGTGAAGCCATGGGGCAAAGAAGAAGTGGCAACCTGGACTGGGTTAAATTTTGTGCCTTCCATCGAAACCTATGTGGACAAGGACGCCAAGAAGTACTTCTGCAAGGTTTCGCTGCCCGGAATCGATCCGAAGGAAGTCCAGATCCATGTGCAAGGCAATCTCCTGACGATTGCCGGCGAGAGGAAGCTCGAAAAGAGGACGAAGGAAGCAGATTACTTCCACGAGGAGTTTGCGTACGGGAAGTTTGAGCGGACGCTCGAGCTGCCCGAGGGCGTGAACACGGAAAAAGTCTCCGCCGAATTCGTGAACGGCGTGCTGGAAATCACGGCCCCGGTGGCCGCGGTGGCATTGCCGAGGAAGATCGAAATCAAGACGGTGCCAATGACAAAGCAGTTGGCAGCGTAAGTCACAGAGTTAGAAGGGCCCGACCCGGGAAACCGGATCGGGCCTTTTATTTTTCCGAATGACTATTTACTCGTAGCGTAGAGCAACCAATGGATCGATCCGCGTGGCGCGGTACGCAGGAATCCAGCAGGCAAAGAGGG
>Ga0070730_10000079_pt1 | contig 124437 bp, 98 predicted proteins | sample Coa_R1_3_FD_66447 | JGI IMG/M metagenome (GOLD analysis project Ga0070730, IMG submission 66447) | Surface soil microbial communities from Centralia Pennsylvania, which are recovering from an underground coalmine fire - Coalmine... | ecosystem: Environmental > Terrestrial > Soil > Unclassified... | reverse complement strand
GCGAGCGAGCGAATGAGATCGCGAACGCCAATGACCTGGTGCGGGTCGAGCCCGCTGGTCGGCTCGTCCAGCACCAGCAGTTGCGGACTTCCCAATAGCGCCTGCGCGATCGAAACGCGCTGGCGGAAACCGCGAGAGAGTTTTCCGGTCAGGAGCAACATGACGCGGGCGAGATCCAGCTGCTCGACCGCGGCGTCCACCGCGGCCTTGGCCGCCGCCCCCCGCAATCCCTTCAGGTTGGCCATGAAGCGAAGGAACTCGCCGACCCGCATGTGATCGTACAGCGGTGCGTCCTCCGGAACATAGCTGATGACGCGGCGAACCGCGAGGGAGTCGGTCACGACGTCATGGCCGACGACCTCGATTTGGCCGGAGGTTGGCACGAGGTAGCCGGTCAACATGCGGAAGATCGTGCTCTTGCCCGAGCCATTGGGCCCAAGAAGGCCGACGATCTCGCCCTGTTCGACGGCAAAGGACACGTCGCTGACGGCGCGGCGCGGCCCGTACCATTTGGTGACATGCTGCGCCTGCACAAGCGGTGACATCGATTTACAGGATCCAGATGCCGCAAGGAAACGCGCGCGCCGAACGGCCCGAACGCGATCCCGCGCGCAAGGCGCGGGATCGGAAACAGTTCGCGGCGCGCCGTTCGATCACTCGTAAAATTCGGGCGAGTGCTTGTGAGCCTTGTAGACGTCCGGATCGTGCGCGAAGATGATGTCGGCGCCCTCGGCGTCGTGGACGCGCCTCACCCAGGCATAGGCATCGAGCATGCCGACAGGATCATAGACGCTGCCAACGCTCGGCAGGATGTTCTTGTCGAGATTCTCCTGCAGATAGACGGCATCGCTGGTCAGCACGACGGTTCCCGTCTTGGGCAAACGCACGACCATGATCTGGCTGCCCGGCGTGTGTGACACGGCGCGATGGATGTAGACGCTGTTGTCGCCGAACAGGTCGAGATCGCCGTCGAGCTCGATCGTCTTGTACTTGCTCGGCATCGGGCCCCCGATGCCGTTGCGCAGCATGGAAAAATCGTCAGTGATGAAGAAGGTGGCATAGCCCGGCGCCGGCCAGAACGCATTCTTGATCTCATCGCGCTGATACACGAAGGTCGAGTCGAGGAACTTGCCGATATTGCCGGCATGGTCGACGTGGAAGTGCCCAAGCACGACATATTTGATGTCGGAGGGCTTGACGTTGATCTTGGCGAGCTGGGCATCGATGGCGATGTCGGGCGAGCGGCCCGGATCAAGCGCCTTCACGAACGGTCCCCAATAGTCTGGATTGGTGATGATCTTGTCGTTGTTGCCGCAATCGAACAGCACGTCGCCCTTGGGATGACGGATCAGGAAGAAGCCCACGGGAATCTGGACCTTACCGCTGGCGCCGTTCTGGATCAGCGACTTGTCGAGGTTGAGCGCGCCAGAGCTGAAGACATAGAGCTTCATCTCTTTCGGAGCTTCACCCGCCTTCGCCCCGGCGGCCGTCAAAAGAAGTCCTACCGTCAACGCGCCAAGGACTCTCGCACAACGCTGCAGCATGTCGTCCTCCCTGTTAGCGTAATATTCTTTTTGGACAGCCCCTCCTTGCCACAAAATTGTGGCGGTTGTGCAGACGACCGACATACGCGCAGCCACAAATTGCATTCGCCACTTGCTGCGAGGCAGCAAGACCAGGGTCGATGCTGGCATCCCTGCTCGGCTGCGGCGCAGACGTTATTTCACAAGGCGAGATATCGCTGGGCTCGAACGTCGTTCGGGAGGGCTTGCCTGCAACCGTTACAGATCCCTTTCAGCGAGCTTGCGAAAATCGTCGGGCACGGAACGGGAAAGACCGAGCACTGCCGAGCCGTATCCGATCGCATCCCATCCGAACCGGTCGCGGATTTTGTCGATGGCACAGTCTGCCGCCCAACGCGCCAGCCCTTTCCTGGAGCCGGGACGGCGCGCTTCATCCCCGAGTCCGAGCGGAAGTTCCATGTCCAGATCCCAGTGCTCCTCAAGATGCGACACGGAGATCGCCAGCAGCGAGATGGTTTTCTCGTCGGGGTGATCCGCGAGGGCGGCGCGCACCAGTTCCTCAGCCAACTCAGCGAGGATCACGGTCGCGCAGATCGGCGCGTCGAGCGTGACCGAGCGCGTGACCGAGCTCAGGTCGGCAAAGCGAACGCGGACGGTTACAGTTCGACCGGGCCTGGACTTCGCCCGGAGCCGTGTGGCGATGCGATCCGCGAGATGAAACAGAGTGGGCCGGATGACGCGCGCGACGGCGGGTTTCCTGCCGAGCGCTGATTGCGCGCCCGCCGATCGGGCCCGGCGGTGAGGCTTGAGGCGCCGCGGATCGCGATTCCACGCCAGCGCCGCGAGTTTTTCTCCTGCGGCCGGACCCAGCAATCGTTCAAGCGACCATCCGGGTGTCTTTGCGAGCTGCCCGATGGTCGAGACGCCGATCGCGGCCAGCCGCGCCTTCGTGACCGGACCCACGCCCCACATCAGCTCGACAGTCAATTCGTGAAGGAACTCAAGCTCGGTGTCGGGATCGACAACAACGAGCCCGTCGGGCTTGGCGACTTGCGAGGCAATCTTCGCCAGGTGTTTGGTGCGCGCAACCCCGACCGAGATCGGAAGGCCAAGCTCGGTGCGCACACGGCGGCGGATGGTCGCCGCAATCTCGGCAGGCGTGCCGAAGAGATGAGTGCAGCCCGCAACGTCGGCAAAGGCCTCGTCGATGGAAATCCGTTCGACGAGAGGGGTGAAATCGCCGATCACCTTGATGGCGGCATCACCAAGCCGTTGATAATCCTTGAAATGGCCTCCGACGAAGGCGAGCTGCGGACACAGCTCGCGCGCCTGCCGTCCCGACATGCCGCTACGGATGCCGAACGCCTTGGCTTCGTAAGAAGCGGCAAGCACAACCCCGCCACCAACGGCGATGGGCTTGCCGCGTAACGACGGGTCGAGCAGTTGTTCAACCGAAGCATAAAAAGCATCCAGGTCGGCATGAAGGATGGTGGCTGTTGTTGCCATCCCGACCGTCTATCCGTGATCTTTGACCGAGCCTGGTTCCGTCGTCGGCTCACTAAGCCGCATGAGAACAAAATAGGAACAGAACGGGCGGTTGGTCAACCCCGAATTTGAGACCGTTGCCCGACCCAAGTCCGGCAAGACGTTGATCTGTCTGGATGCGGCTACGGGAAAGGGCGCTGGTCTCTGAGGTACGCAACTGAATTCTGATCTATACACCTCAGGGATGGACTGGCTAAGGTCCGGACCGTTCGGGGCACGCATGGCGCGCCCCGAACGTCATTAGGGAGGAAGTCATGGCCGCCATCTATTCGGATCTCGCCGGCAAGGTCGTTCTCGTCACCGGCGGTGCATCGGGCATCGGCGAGGCGATCGTGCGGCGCTTCGCGCAGCAGAAATCGGTTGTCGTGTTCTTCGACATCAAGGGTGAGGAAGGCATGCGCCTCGCGCGCGACCTCTCGGGCCAAGGTCTTGGCGCGCACTTTTTCAAAGTCGACCTCACCGACATCGCGGCGCTGCGCGGCGGCATCGCTGACGCGCGCAAGGCCCACGGTCCGATCAATGTTCTGGTCAACAACGCCGCCCATGACGAGCGGCATGCGACGGAAGAGATGACGCCGGAATATTGGGACGACCGCGTCGCCGTGAACCTGAAGCATAGCTTCTTCGCTGCGCAGGCCGTACTGCCGGACATGAAGGCGGCGAAGGCCGGCGCCATCATCAATTTCAGCTCAATCTCGTGGATGGCGGGGCAAGGCGGCATGGCGGCCTACACCGCGAGCAAGTCCGGCATGCTCGGTCTCACCCGCTCGCTGGCGCGCGATTACGGCCCCTACAATATCCGCGTCAACGCGATCGCGCCCGGCTGGATCATGACGCAGCGCCAACTCGAGAAATGGCTGACACCGGAGGGCGAGGAAGAGCTGATGCGCCGTCAGTGCCTGAAGCGCAAGCTCGTCCCGGATGAAATCGCGAAGTTCGCGGTTTTCCTTGCGTCCGACGAAGCATCGGCGTGCACGTCACAGCATTACGTCGTGGATGGCGGCTGGGTGTGAGTCCCGCCGCCGGTTGCTAATAGGCGAGCGGCCTGGGTCGCCCGACACCGCAGTAGTGGAAGCCGTGTCGCGCCGCCTCCTCGGGCGAATAGATGTTCCGCAAATCCACGATCACCGGGCTTGCCATGATCAGCGCCAATTCCTTCAGATCGAGTGCGCGAAACTGCTCCCACTCCGTCACGATGACCAGTGCGTGAGCGCCTTTCGCGCAATCATACGCGCTCTCGCAGAAGGTTACGTCCTGCAGCACTTTCTTCGCCTGCGACATACCCACCGGATCGAAGACGCGGATAGCGGCCCCCATGTCCTGCAGGGCGGTGATCAGCGGAATTGAGGGGGCGTCACGCATGTCGTCGGTATTTGGCTTGAATGTCACGCCCAAGACGGCGATGGCCTTGCCGCGCAGATTGCCGTTGCCGCCGAACGCGTGCGCAACCTTGCGCGCCATCGCGCGCTTGCGCTGATCGTTCACCGCCATCACTGTCTCGACGATGCGCAGCGGCGCCTCGTTGTCCTGCGCCGTCTTGATCAGCGCCAGCGTGTCCTTCGGGAAGCAGGAGCCTCCGAACCCCGGCCCGGCGTGCAGGAATTTCTGACCGATGCGGTTATCAAGACCGATACCGCGCGCGACCTCCTGAACGTTGGCCCCGACTCTTTCGGCGAGGTCGGCTATCTCGTTGATGAATGCGATCTTGGTCGCCAGGAAGCAGTTCGCGGCGTATTTGGTCAATTCGGCGGTGCGGCGGTCCGTGTGGAGAATCGGCGGCGCGTTGAGATGAAGCGGCCGGTAGACTTCGGTGACAATATTGCGCGCCCGCGCGTCGCTACATCCGATTACAATCCTGTCCGGGTGCTTGAAGTCACGTATCGCTGCGCCCTCGCGCAGGAATTCCGGATTTGAGACCACGGCAAATTCCGCGGCCGGGTTGGCCTCGCGTATGATCCGCTCGACCTCATCGCTGGTTCCCACCGGGACTGTCGACTTGGTCACGATCACCGTGAATTGCGTGAGCGCGCAGGCGATCTCGTGCGCCGCCGCATAGACATAAGACATGTCGGCGTGACCGTCGCCGCGCCGGGATGGTGTTCCGACCGCGATGAAGACAACCTCGGCATCGGCGACTGCCGATTTCAGGTCGTGTCCAAAGACAAGACGGCCCTGCCTGACATTGGAGGCCACGAGCTCGGCAAGACCCGGCTCGTAGATCGGAAGCTCTCCCCCTTTCAGAGCCGCCACCTTGGCCTTGTCACTGTCGACGCAGACGACATGATGTCCGAAATCGGAGAAGCAGGCTCCGGACACAAGTCCGACGTAGCCGGCACCGATCATGGCAATACGCATTGACGCCTCACTTGACTTGCTCCTGCACCAACGCCCCCGGCGAAGACCCTTCGGCACCATCGTCGGCTAGGCATTGAGGATCGCTTCTCCGTCGAGGTGCGGCGGGAAGAAGAAGAAATTGTTGACATAGAACCGCCCCTGCCTGCGGCCCCCGTTGGGCAACAGCGCGGTGGCATCCTGCAGGGCGGAAGAGCGGAAATCCGCAACAGCCAGCGCCGCCCCGTCATTGAGGAAAAATCCCCGATACGCTCTTTCCTCGAAGAACTCGAAGACAGTGCGCGTTGCTTCGCTTCGATGTCGATCCTCGGCCTCGACGAGGAACACGGGCTGCGAGTGCTCAATCAGCTCGATCGAGCCGTTGAGGACGTGCAACTCATGACCTTCGACGTCGATCTTCACGAAGGCAACGTCCTGATCGACGACGCGATCAAGCCGAGCCGTCGGCACCTGGAAGGATACGCCTCCTCCTTCCAGGCCACCGACCCTCGGCTCAAGCGAGGCGAGAGCGTGGATCAGCTCCTCATCGCCTTGTGGGATGAACAGCTCTGCGCTTCCGCTGTGATCTGACAACGCGACCTCGTGGATGCACACATTTGCAGCCGAAGTCCGCCGGAGCAGATCGGCCATCCTGTGCGAAGGCTCGAAGGCGTGCACCTGCGCGGAGAGACGCGCCAATTCGCGGGTGTAGAGACCGCAGTTCGCTCCGACGTCGACTGTGACGGCTCCTTCGGGAACGATTCTGTCGAGGACGTGCAACTCGGGATCCGCCGATTTCGGATGATGCATCAGATGCCAGTGAAGCCAAATTGTCGGAAACGCGTCCTTGAGGATTTCCTTGGTTCGATGTCGTGCGCCCATTTCCGCTGTCTCTCTGATAAACGGGTTGAAGGTGGAGGGCTCTGCCCGGCCTCGACCGGACGAATGAGGTTGTGCTGCTATTCGAATTGCTTCGTCGATGCGCCTGCTCACCGGCATCGTCGCCTGTCGATCAGAAGCCGCTGCCCGAAAGGAATTCGTTGCGGATGGTCCGCATGATGATCATGACGTCCATGCGCAATGACCATTTCTCGATATAGTGGAGATCATAGTCGATGCGCGAGATGGCACGGCCAGCCTCGACCGTGCTGCCCCTGCAACCGCTCACTTGAGCCAGGCCCGTGATGCCGGGACGTGCGGTGTGGCGCTGAAAGTAATATGGCACGAGATCCTCGTAGGGCAGGTCGGCCGCAAGCATCCCCGGAACGTGCGGACGGGGACCAACCAGAGACATATCGCCCTTGATCACATTGAAGAGCTGCGGAACCTCGTCGAGGCTGGTCTTGCGTAATATCCTGCCGATCGACGTCACCCTGGAATCGCCACGGACCGTTTGCTTCACGCCAGTTGCGTCACCCGTGTCCGCGCGCATCGAGCGGAACTTGTAGATCTTGAAGCGCCGATTGCGGTAGCCGTACCTGTACTGAAAGAACAGAACTGGTCCCGGCGACGTCAGCTTGATCGCAACCGCTATTGCCATCAGCAGTGGCGCAAGGAACAGCAGGGCCGCGCCGGCAACCGCGAGGTCGAAGACCCTCTTTCCGACCGATGCTGCCGGCTCGGTCCAATTCAGCCGGCGCGAACGCCGGCTGCGGTAGACTCCGCCGGAGCTGCATTCGATCGGGCGTACCGATATGAAATTCCGCTCCCTGCGGAGCGGCGTGACGTTGTCCCGGTACAAACGAACTGCAAGAGTGGGCGCCATTAGTTTCTTCGTCTCCACCAAATCCTGGTAACGCGACGTTTACGAAGCGCAAAACAATCCGTGTTCGGGCGACAACACTGCCGCCGAAACATTCTCAGACTCGAGATTCCCCATCCGCCCGGAATGCGCTACGATCCGCCTTGCTCGAACCTTCCGAAAGTTCTTGAGCGAAATGGGGCGGCAAACCGGCGCTGCTGGACACACATTTGCAGCGCGAGATCGGAACCGCCGGTGCACCGCGCAAAAATTTTTGTGTCGAGAGACGGTTAGTTCGCTTTGCTCATGAAATGAGCTGCGCTCGCTTCGACACTGCTATGCATAATCTGAAAATCAGGAACAAACTTCTGCTGACACGGATGCGAAACTGAATTCGATACCGGCAACTCCAATCGCACGCATCGTTGTAGCGCATTTTTAGCGACAATCTTCACTGAAAGCTAAGCGGCCACCCGTAGTCTGCCGGATTGCAAGCAGCGCCCCTTGGCCTTCACAAGTGTTCCGATGATCCCGCAGCTTCAAAGAACTCTTACAGATTCTTTCAGCGAGCTGCCCGCTTGTGAACGAAGCCAGACGCGGGCGTCCGCTGATCCGGCCGATTGCCCCGTCATCGCTCCACGGAACGAATCACCCGATCGGCGATTGCGGAACCTCATCATCGCAGGAAACATCGTTGCCTGGATTGTGATCGTCGTGATCGTCCGAGCGATTTTCTTCTAGTATCGTCTTTGCCGCCCCAGCCAGCTTCCATTTGACCGCAGACCGGTTCCGTGATCGCTAGCGCGGATGATGCGTGCACGGTCCGCAGCAAGTTCCAACCCGATCGCGGCGTCGACGCCACCGGACACCCGTCTTTACGCCATCGGCGACATTCACGGCTGTGCCGATCTCCTGATCGAGACGATCGAGCGTATTGAACGGGACCTTGAACGCAGGCCCATCCGCTCCAGCGTCGAGATCTATCTCGGGGACTACGTTGATCGCGGCCCCGACGCAAAGGCCGTTATCGATGTGTTGGCCGCGCGGCTTGTTGAAGGACGGGCCGTCTGCCTGCGCGGCAACCATGAGGATCTGATGGAGCGGTTCCTGCGTGACCCGATCCACCTCGAAGCCTGGCTGCAACTCGGTGGCCTGCAGACGCTGGCGTCCTACGGCGTCACTCCACGCACCGATCGCGTTGAGAGCGACAAGACGTTGCATCGCCGGTTTTGTGAAGCCTTTCCCCGCGCTCACGAATTGTTTCTGCAATGTCTCAAGCCATGGTGCGCTTGCGGAGATTACCTGTTCGTTCACGCCGGCATTCGGCCGGGCATTCCGTTGGAAGCCCAGAAGCTCGGCGATTTGCTCTGGATCCGCGACGAGTTTCTCACCTCGCAACGTGATCACGGCAAGCTGATCGTGCATGGGCACTCGCCGGTTCCGCATCCTGATATTCATCACAATCGAATCAACATCGACACCGGCGCGTGCTGGACGGGAACACTCACTTGTCTCGCACTCGAGGGAACATCGATTCTTTTTTTGTGAGCGACGCCTCGTTTGTGGGCAGTTTCACGGAACTCGTCACCACATTTTTTTGCCTTCTTTGCCAAACAATCATCCGCGGCCGTCAATGAGCTGGTTCCGGAGATGCCGTCATGCAGCAAGGTCGAATGCGCGCAGCCGCGCTCGCTCTTCTCGCCATCGCTCTGGTGCTGTCAGCAACAGCACCCGGAACGGTGTCGCCCGCATTGGCGCAACAACAACCGCCGAGTACATCACCGCCTCCTTCGGCAGCCGACTACGTGCTCGGACCAAACGACAGGATTCGACTGAAAGTTTACGGCGAGCCCGATATCAGCGGCGAATATGAGATCGACAACACAGGACAGATCTCGGTGCCGCTCGCAGGTCACATCAATGCTGCGGGGCTCACGACGAGACAGTTGGAGCGCGCCGTCGCCGCCGCATTGTCGAAGGGAATCGTGCGCGATCCGCGCGTGAATATCGAAGTGGCCTTGTATCGGCCCTACTACATTCTCGGCGAAGTCAAAAAGAGCGGCGAATACCCTTATCGTCTCGGGCTCACTGTCCTTGACGCAGTCGCAAGCGCCGGCGGCTTCACTTATCGCGCCAACGAAAACAAGGTTTATCTGCGGCGCGCCGGGTCCAGTGCCGAAGAGAGCTACTCACTCGATATTCCCATTCTGGTCAATCCGGGCGACAACATTCGTATTCCCGAACGCTTCTTCTAGTTCTCGTCCGTGTTCGAAATTTCCCCGCGAACGGAAACGTGATCGGCCGTTGATCGTAGCCGACGCGCAAGTGAACAAGCGCGTCATAGTGCCGGCCGGTTGCGGTGCAAATTTTTTTGCGCATTGCAGAAAACTTTTTCGTTTCATTCACGTTGCATTGAACTGGGGACCATCCCTCCGATCCAACGACGCGATGCTCTGTGATGCCGATGATGACGACAGCGCGGAATGACTCTGGACTGCCGCCTTCACAGGCAGGCTGCGACTGCTTTCCGGGCAGCGATTTGCATCGTGGAAAACTATCCGTCGCAAAGGGCCGCCGATGAGCCGCACGGTTGCCCCTTGTCGTTGGGAGAGTGCGTGTCGCTCGGCGACGCCACGTCCGAACAGTTCCCTTCTCCGATGCGGTTTCGCTTCGGCACCGGTCGCTGTGATTGCGCTCGCCGTCGTAACCCCTGCGGACGCGCAAGTGATTCAAACCGGCAACGACGCACTCGCTCCGCCCTGGAACGTGCAGCGGATTTTCGACCCGACGCCGCTGCCGATGCTGACGGACGCGCAAACGAGCGAGCCGGTGGCGCCGGAAGATACGCCGGTGAAGACCCGCCAGCAGCCGGGCTACGAGCCAGTCGGGATTCGCTCCGGCTCCTGGTTGTTCAATCCGTCGCTGACGGCCGGCACCTTCTACGACAGCAACGTTTTCTCCTCCAACACGCTCAAACGCTCTGATGTCGCGGGCGTGATTGAGCCGTCGCTGCGCGCCCGAACGCTCACGGACCGGTATGGCGTCGATATGACGCTCGATGCGCAATCGACCTTCTATCATCAGAACTCCAGCCTCGATCAGAACAGTGTCAGTCTCAAGGGCAACGGCTGGTACGATGTCACTCACGACTTCGCTGTCCTTGGAAGCTTTCAGGTCGCCCATCTCAATGAAGGCGTCGGCACTTTGAGCTCGCCCGCCAACGCAGTGCAGCCGACGCCGTACGACCTGTTTTCGGGCGACCTCAGCCTACGCAAGGAATTCAATCGCCTCACGGCGTCGACGGGTCTTCGCGTCGAGTCCTACGACTTCGGTTCGACGCGGGCGCAGGACGGCACGTTCATCGACGAGAGCAGCCGAGACGGCCAGATCTATTCCCTGCACAGCCGCGTCGACTATGCGTTTTCACCGGTGCTCGGCTGGTTTACCGGCGTCGAAGGCAACGAGCGCGATATCCGTGGCACTTCCGGTCACACCCTGGACTCGGCAGGTTATCGGACGCTGTCAGGCGTCACGGTTGGTTTGACCTCGCTCATTACCGGCGAATTCGGCGTCGGTTATGTGCAACAGCATTTCGCCGATCCGACGATCGGCACCATCGACGGCCCGTCCTATCGCGCGAGGCTGACATGGAGCCCGACGCGCCTGCTCGACATCCATGCCAACGCCGAGCAACTCGTCACGCAGACTGCGGTGACGAGCTCGGTCGGCGTGCTCGCCGACACCGCGCAACTCGGTGCGGACTACGAGCTTCGCCGCAACGTCGTCCTCTCCGTCAATGGCGGTTACGAGGTCGACCGCTTCTTCGGCCAAACGCGCAAGGACGACGTCACGACGGCCGATGCCGGCGTCAAATACCTTCTCAGCCGCTATGGGGTGATCTCCGGTTTCTATCGATACACCATCCGCAACAGCGACATTCCCGTCTTCAGTTACGACAAGCACCAGGTTGGGTTGAATGTTACAGCGCAGTTTTGACCAGCCTTACATCGTGGAAGACCCGCCGGCAAAACCGGCCGAGGCACCACAACAGCCAACCGTCGATTTGCGCGAAATGGCGCGGATCCTGCGCCGGCGCTGGAAGGAGGCAGCGGCCGCGCCGGTGGCGCTGCTCATCCTGGCGATCGTCTACCTGGCAACGACGACGACATTATATACGGCGACCTCCACGGTCCTCGTCGATCCACGCCGCGCCACCGCGATCGAAGCGAACCAGTCCTCCATTTCAACGTCGAATTTTGGAACCGACGACGCCACTATCGAAAGCCAGGCTCTGCTGATCCAGTCGATCGCCATCCTGCAGGGCGTCGTGGACAAGTTGAAGCTGACCAAAGATCCCGAATTTGGCCCGTCGCCCGGCCTGCTCGATCCAATCAAACGGCTGTTCGCCCACCGCGGCTCGAGCGCGAGCGCCGCTGCGGAGGATCTCGCGCGAACGCGCGCGGTCGACATCCTGCAGCGGCGGATGAAGGTGACGCGCCAGGGAACAACCTTCCTGGTCGACATCAACGTCAATTCCGCTTCGCCCCAGAAAGCCGCCGCGATCGCCAATGCCGTCGCGGAAGTCTATCTCCAGGAGCAGGTCCGCGCCAAGAACGACGCCACAAAGATTGCATCGAACTGGCTTTCCGGCCAGATCGACGAGCTGAAATCCCGCGTCGTTGCCTCCGAAAAAGCCGTCGAGGATTTTCGCGCAGCCAACAATCTCACCGTCTCGCAAGGCGTGACCGTCAACGATCAGCAGATCACCGATCTCAACAACCAGCTCGTCGCGGCCCACGTCCAGACCGCCGAAGCGAAGGCAAAGTTCGAGCAAGCCCAGCAAATGTCCAAATCCGGCGGCGATCCCGGCGGAATCAGCGCGGCAATTACCTCTGAAGTGATCACCAAGCTGCGCGCGCAGTATGCCGATATCGCCAAGAACGAAGCCGATCTCTTGAGCAAATATGGTCCCCGTCATCCCGCCGTCGCGAACGTTCGCGCGCAGCTCCGCGATACCCAACGCCTGATCAATGAAGAGATCCACCGCATCCTGCAAGGCACGAAGCACGACTACGAGGTCGCGCGCTCGCGCGAGGCCGCCCTGCAACAGAGCTTTGACAAGCTGCAGGGCGTTTCGAGCTCGTCCGGCCAGGCGCAGGTCCATTTGCGCGAGCTGCAGCGCGAGGCGGAAGCGAACCGCACACTTTATGAATCCTACCTCGCCCGCTCCAAGGAGACGACGGCGCAGGAAAGTCTCGATCTGCCCGAATCCCGCGTCGTGACGACGGCCAGCACACCGGTCGCGCCGTCCTGGCCCAAGAGTTCACTCATTCTCGGTCTCGCGCTGACAATCGGCCTCGGTATCGGATGCATCGTCGCTTTTCTTGTCGATTATCTCGACTCGAAGCTGAAGACGCTCGAGCGGGCGGAACAGATATCCGGCGTGCCGGCGCTGGCCGCCCTCCCCTCGATCAGTGCGGGCGAACTCGCGGGACTGGCGAAACGCGGACGACGGGAGCTTGGCCACTACGATCCGCGAGCCCAACGCCTGCTGCCGCCCTTGTTGCAGCCGCCGTTGATGCGCTACGCGATCGAGGCGCCCGGCACTTTCTTTGCCGAAGCCATTCGCTCCGTCCGGCTCGCGCTTCAACGCACCATGCGCGTTCAGCCGATCAAGGTCGTGCTCGTGACCTCGGCGCTCGACAATGAAGGAAAGACGACCCTTTCCGTCAATCTCGCGCAATCGCTGGCGACACTCGGCATCCGGACGCTTCTGATCGATGGCGACCTGCGCAACCCGCAGCTCACACGCTCCCTGTGCCCCCACGCCGAGGCCGGTCTGATGGAGGTCGCGATAGGCAAGGTCCACGCGGAGCGCGCCATGGTGGTCGACCACTCAACCGGGCTCGTGATTCTGCCGTCAACGAGCGTCAAGCAGGTCGACATCATCACCGAGCTCATGTTCTCCGAGCGGATCGTCGACGTCTTCGATCATTTCCGTCATCGCTACGAACTGATCGTGGTCGATTCACCGCCACTGGTGCCGCTGGTCGACGGCCGTGCGCTGGCCGAACTCGCCGATCGCATCGTCCTCGCGGTCGCCTGGGACCAGACCCCGAGCGAAGTGCTAGCCCATACGATGGACCTGCTCGCGCCGGTGCGAGAGCGGATCCTCGGGACGGTGTTGACGCGTGTCGATCTGAACCGCCTGCGCTTTTACGACTACTATCAGAGCTCGGCCTATATCAAGCCGTATGCAGCCTCCAGGCTCACGATGGAGGCGGCGCAATGATGCCGGCCCCGCGCGCCATCCCACCGGCAGGCGATCACGCCCCGAGATCGTTCGGCGTTCCCGCCGTCGGCCCGGCCAGATTCAACCGACCGCAACGTCGTCCCCTCGCCCGGCCCAGGGAGGTAGCCGGCTTGATCGACGGCGCTATCGTCGGGTTGCTCCTGCTCGCCGTCATATCGATCTTCACGATCTCGTCGGCGATGCTCACCGATTGGAAGATCCATTACCTGACCACAGGGGGCAACGTCCTCGAGAAGTTTCACCCGGCGACCTATTTCACCGGCCTCGCATTCGTCCTGCTCCTCATTCGCAACGGCGATCCGATCGGCGCCATCAACCGGATGTTCGCCGAGGCAAAACTTCTGCTGATCTACCTGTTCTGCTGGTTCCTGTTGCTCTTGCAAATGCTGGCGCTCGAACGGCCGTTCACGGTGATCATCGACACTTTCCTGCTGCCGGTGATGCTGTGCCTTTCGATCTGGTATCTTTCGCCGGCACAGCGGCGACCGCTGATCTGGGCAATCCATTTTGCGATCCTGCTCAATGTCATCCTCGGCTACTACGAATATTTCTCCGGCCATCGGCTGTTTGAACTGAATCTGGGAGCGAACCTGATCGTACATGGCGAGTGGCGCTCTTCCGCTCTCCTCGGCCATCCGCTCACGGCGTCTGGTGTCGTTGCGGCCTACATCCTCGCGCTCATTCTGCGCCCATCGCTGTGCCCCTGGCGGGCCCTGCGCCTGCCGCTGATCGGATTCTGCCTGGCGTCGCTGATGGCATTCGGCGGCCGGACCGCGCTCATCACCGTCCTGGTGATCAGCAGCGTCCTCGCCTGTGTCCAGGTCTTCCGGATATTGCGCGGCGGCCGCATCCCTCTTCTGCTCGTCGCCATGGCGATCTGCGTCGTATTTGCCGCCGGCGCCTGCATCGTTGTCGCGCTCGATCTTGGTATTTTCGACAAGATGCTGGTGCGGTTCGGATCTGACCACGGCAGCACGCTGGCGCGTTATGCGACGTTCGCCCTGCTCTCCCATTTCGACTGGCATGAACTGATCCTGGGTCCGGATCCGGTACGGGCGAGCGCGCTCCAGACCGCCTACGGCCTCAACTATGGAATCGAAGACTTCTGGATTTCCTGCATCGTGCAGTTCGGACTTGTTCACACCGTCCTGCTCAGCATCGGGCTTGCCGCTTTCTTCGTTGAAGTCCTGCAGCGCGCGAGCGGCGCGGCGTGGGCGATCGTCGTCTTGATCCTGATCGTCGCTGTGAGCTCGGTCAGTTTCTCTTCGAAGAACATCCAGCTCGCCCAATTCGTCCTCTTGATCACCTTGCTCCTGCCGCGAACGCGCCAGCGCGTCGCGCCAGTCCGTGCCATCGGCGGCCGATATCGGCCGGCTCCGATGTCCGTCTAGCCCGGAGCACCACATGGCAATCTATGTCGACCACACCCATCTCGGCCGCCACATCACAGGCCTCGAGCGCATCACCCTGGAGCTGTTCTCCGCTGCGGCGCTTGCCCCGCTCGACGTCGTCCCCGTCACCGCCCGCGGAGTGACGCAGATGGTCATGAGGCAAACGTTCGGGCTGCCGTTCCGCCTTGCGGCCTCTTCGTCGATCCTGCTGTGCCCCGGCTTTCCGCCATCGCCTCTGCTGCGCCCCTTCGCGTCGCGGGTGCTTCCCTACATCCACGATATTTTTCTGCTGTCGCGGCCGGCCGATCTCAACCCACGCGCTCGTCTCTATATGTCGGCACCTTTCAAGCTGGCACTGCGCCACTACCCACGCTTCCTCGCCAATTCCAGCGACACGATGCGAAAGCTCGCCGCGCATTGCCGGCCCGACGCGACGATAACGCTGTATCGGCCGACAGTCCGCAATGTCTTTCATCTCGATGTAACAGGGCGCACCGAACGCGCGGAAAAGCCGTTGCGGCTGGTTGCGCTCGGCACTGTGGAGCCCAGAAAGAATTTCGTCGCAGCCGCGCAAATCGTTGGTGCACTGCGTGCGCTTGGCTATGCTGATGCGACCTTGGAGATCGTCGGACGGCGCGGCTGGGGCGACGAATGGCGAATGCTCGAGCGGCTTCCCGGTGTCAAGCTGCACGGCTACCAACCTGCCGATCGCGTCAGACAGTTACTTCACGATGCCGATCTCCTCATCTGTACATCCCATGATGAAGGCCTGGGCTTGCCGCTGCTCGAAGCCCAATATGCCGGCCTGCCGATCGCTGCGCCCGATGCGGCGATTTTCCGCGAAGTGCTCGATGGCTCCGGCATTTTTATCGACCCCGGAGAGCCGGACGCTGCTGCCGCCAGAATAGCGGCGATGTTGTCGGAACCGGACTGGCGCGCTCGCTATGTCGAACTTGCCGCGCGGAATCTGGCGCGCTGGAACGCGCTCGCGACTTCCGACCGCAACGTGGTCATCGCCCTCATCGCCAAGCTCGCGGGCCGACAAGCCCCTCCGCGCATGGCTGCACCGACCATTCAGCCCGGCGCCAACGAAGCGAGGCTGGACGGCACGACATGAGCTTGGTCACTAGAGACGCCATTGACCCATCGCCGGCGCGATCTGTCCCGGCGGCCGTTGCACACCGGGATGTCGCCATCGACACGATGCGCGGCGTCGCCATCCTGATGGTGGTCGGCATTCATTCCTTTCGACAACCGCTGGGTTCGTGGGAAACGTTGACCGATGCGGCATTGCGGCCGTGCGTGCCGATCTTCCTCTTTGCCTCCGGCTATCTGACTGCGCTCTCGGGACGCGTACCTCTGGTCCGCCGGTTGAAGACAGCCATCGTGCCCTACGCGATCGCGTTCGTCCCGGCGTATGTCTACATGGCCTTGCACAATCCCGCGATGGATCATCGCCTCAGCACGACAGTTGCGAGGTTCGTGCTCGCTTATGTGTTCGTCTATTACTACGTCTTCGTCTATCTTGGCTGCACCATTGCGCTGTGGCTCGCGTTTTCCGCCGCCGGCAACGCGGCCGGGCCCTCAGGTCGAGTTGTCGCCTTCCTGCTGGCGATCCTGTTCGCCCTGATCGCAGGCAGTTACCTCGACCCTCTCGCATCTCGTCTGGGCCTTCCCGAAGCACTGACCGAAGAGCTTCGGATGCGCGACATTCCCTTCTGGTTCTCCTTCATGGCGCTGGGTGCGCTCGTCGGACTCACCGACATGCGATATCGACTGGCCGCCACGCCGGCACTGATGTTCGGCGCAGCACTCCTGGCTTACAGCATCTATGCAGCGGTCCGCCTGTTCCGCCTTGGCGACGCCGCCGATTATGATTCGATAGCCTTCTTCGGCTATGCCGCGTTGCTTTGCCTGACGCTATTCCTGCTCGATGCGCGCGTGCCGTTCCTGGCAAGCTGCGGCTCCGGCAGCTATTTCATCTACCTGTGGCACATCTTCATCGTCATGGCGCTGCGCGATCACGCCTCGCTCGATCGGCTCGGATCGGTAGCGAGCTTCGCAATCACCTATGTCGTGACAGCGTTCGGCAGCATTCTGGCACTACTGGCGGTCAGGGCCAACGTTCCTCCGCGCCTGTCACGCTGGCTCGGAGCCTGAGCCATGCTGATCCGACACACCCTGCTTTACCTGCCGGCGCAGATCGTGGGACCGCTGTTCCAGCTCATCTCGGTCATCGTCTGGACCCACGTTGTCGACGAGCACACGCTCGGCGTGATCACGCTCGTCACCGCCACGCACGAACTGTTGCAGATCGCCTTTCTCGCCTGGTGGTCGCAATATGCCCTGCGTTTTCTCGGACGCTATCACGATACAGGTGAAGTGCAGCGATTTCATCAGACGGAAAATTCGCTCTTGCTGGCCTCCGTTCTCGTCCAAAGCCTTATCGTCGTTGCCGTCCTTCTCCTCGTCATCGCCCCCGATGGAAATGCCGGCCTGCTCGTCGCAACGGTCGGCTACGTGATCACGCGCACGCTCAATCTCTATGTCGGTGATCGAGCCCGCGTCGACCATCAGGTCTGGGTCTATACGATCCAGCAGATCGTCGGTCCTGCGGTCGGCTTCGTAATCGGCCTCTTGCTGATCAAGCTGCTCGGCCACTCAGCCGAATGGCCGTTGGCCGGCTATGCGCTTGCGCAGTTGGCCGCCGTCGTCGTGGTCCTCCCCGTGATCGGCCACAGCCGCAGCATTTGGGCGCCGGACCGCGCGATCGTCAACCATGCGCTGAAATACGGCATCCCGCTGATCATCGGCGGCGCGTTCGGCTGGGTCGGCCTCAATGCATCCCGCTTCATCGTCAACGACGTGCTCGGCGTCGGCGCGACCGGCCTGTTCGCCGTGGGCTACGGGCTCGGTCAACGCGCCGCGACGTTCGCCGCCATGCTGGTCACCGCCGCCGCGTTTCCACTTGCCGTCAAGAGCATGGAACGGGACGGCAGCGTGGTCGCGATGCGCCAGCTCGCCGACAATGGCGCACTTTTGCTCGCGATACTGGTTCCGAGCGTTGCCGGCATCTTCATTCTGCGAATGGGGTTCGTGCATCTCCTGATCGCAACCCCGTTCCAGCAAATGACATTGGCGGTCTTGCCACTCTCGACGCTGGCCGGCGGGATCCGCAGCGTCCGAGCGCATTTCGTCGATCAGGCGTTCCTGCTGCACAACCGCACCGGCCTCATGATCGTTGTGACGGCGATCGACGCCGGCGTGACCGTCGTGCTGACGCCTGCCTTCATTGCCCACTGGGGACTGGTTGGCGCCGCCGGCGCCACGGTGGTCGCCGCGTTCGCCGCCGCTGTTGTGAGCTTCGCGATCGGCCTCGTCCGGTTCGATCTGAAGCTGCCGATCAATCATCTCGCGCCCATCACACTCGCGACGACGGTGATGATGGTTGTCTTGAGTGGATTTCAGGAGCCACGCTCCCTTGTCGAGCTTGCGGGACAGATCGCGGCAGGCGCGACCATCTACATCGTCTGCATCGGTCTGCTCTACGTAACGTCACTCATGAAATTGTTCCGCTCGTCGCGATTAGAATTTGAAGAAAGCGCGATCATCGGAACCGAGAAACTGCCACCGAGTCGCAACGCGCATGGCAGCTCTCAATTCAGTGAATGAATTATCATCGCTCGCATCATGCCGCGCGACGATACCGCCATCGTTGCGTCGCAATAGTGCGATGAGTTCTCGACGCTCGTCGAAGACGACGCGTCGCTTCGACTTTCTGGTTCCGGTTGCTGCCGCAAGGGGCACTCTGTTTGTGTTTTGTGCATGCGTTACTCGATCACGACTTCATCAGGAGATCGGCATGTCGGACACAACGCCACCGTACCAGCGCAACCTTACCGTCGACGGCGTCGCGATAAACGTCTTTTCGCTTAGCGAGGCAGTCGCATCGATTGTTTCAGCGGCCGAGCACGGCGACAACTTCAGCGTCTGCACGCTCAATCTCGATCATGTGGTTCAGCTGCAACGACGATCCGATTTTCGCGCGGCCTATCGCCGGGCACGCTTTGTGACAGCCGACGGCTTTCCGATCGTCGTGCTGGGCCGTTTGCTCGGAACCCAAATCCGTCGCACGACCGGAGCGGATCTGGTCGAACCCGTCTGTCAGCAGGCTCGAGACAAAGGTCTGCCGATCTACTTGCTCGGTTCCAGTAATGTGACGCTCGCAGCAACCGCGAGGCGTTTGTCGGAGCGATTCAGAGGATTGCGGATCGCCGGCTTTCACGCTCCCGGCCCGAATTTCGATCCGCACTCGGAGGAGGCCGACCTGGCGATCGAGGGCATCCGAGCCTCAGGTGCCAAGCTCTGCTTTGTCGCCCTCGGCGCTCCGCGGCAGGAATTGTTCGCCGCGCGCTGCCTGGACGAGCTCGACGGCACCGGCATGTTGTGTATCGGCGCCGCGCTTGACTTCATCGCGGGAACGAAGAGCCGCGCGCCTTCCGCAACACAGAAGGCGGGACTCGAATGGGCGTGGCGGATGATGCGCGAGCCGCGCCGGTTGGGACCACGCTATGCACGCTGCATGGCCGAGGTTCCGCGACTGGTGATTCGCACCATTCCGCAGATTGTCGATGCACGGATAAGGAAGGCGGCATGACCTCGACGCTGACGCTGGCGTTGCGCGCCCGTAACGCCCACTACAACCAACGCCGCTACCAGATCTGCCTCATCCATCCCTTTGATCCGCGCGGTCAGAAGGTAGGAGGCCTCGAGACCTATATCCGCGACTTCATCGGCTTTCATCCGCCGGATACCGACCTTCTCTTCATCGGCGTCGACTCTGCGGGCGATCTGAAGCTCGGTGAAATTCATCGGCTTGTGTTTCGAGGACGGACCTTCGACTTCCTCCCGATCCTGCAATATTCCGACCTGAAGGCGCGCGAGGCCGCGCGCAGCATCAGAACTTCGCTGACGGGTCAGTTCTTCGTGGCGCTGATGCGCCATTTCGGCACCATCGCGCGGCTTGTGCGTTCGCGACGCTGCAGCATCGACTTGCGTCGCGTCGAGTATTCCTGGCTGCCGAAGGTGCTCGGTCTCCCATTCGTCCAGATGCTGCACGGCGAGGGTGTGCCAAAGCTTCAGATGGATTCGCTGTTACGGCGATACGCCTTCGTCCATCACGCGGGCGAGCGGTTTGCGGTGGCGGCGAGCGAAAAATTTCTCTGTGTCAATCCCCACATCACCGAGCGCCTGCGCAACACCTATCCACGCCGAAAGGACAAGATCGATACGCTTTGGACCTGGGTCAATACCGACATCTTTCAGCCGCAGCCGTTCCCCTCCGACCTAACGCCGTTCCGGATCGTGTTTGCGGGCAGGCTCGACGAATTCAAAAATCCCATGCTGATGTTTCGTGTGATCGACCGCTTGCGACAGCAAATGAACGGCGGCATCGAATTCCACTACATCGGAACCAGCGACCCGAACCGCTTCTCCGAATTTGCTGCGATTGAAGACATCACCGTCCGTCACGGTTTCAAGGATGCCGTCGGCATGGCGGCGACGCTCGCCAGTGCGCATGCCGGCATCCTCACGTCGGAATTCGAAGGCATGCCGCGCTTTGTCCTGGAAACGCTGGCGGTTGGCCGGCCGGTCGTCGCGATGCATTTGCCGCAGCTCGAAGCGGCCATCCGCGACGGCGACAACGGCTTTCTGGTCACGCGACACGGCGCACGAGGGGATATTGCCGACACGCTTGTCCAACGACTCATCGCGGTACGAGATGCGGTCGCTTCCGGCGAGATGAACCCCGCCAGGATAGCGGGCGCGATCTCCGACTTCACGCCGGGACGGCAGCTCGCCCGTGTTTTTCGCTACCACCGCGAGATTCAGGATGCGCGCGGCATGGCGATGTCGAGCTCGGCGCATTGAGGCTGCAAGCATGCGTATTCTTATGCTTACGAGCGAATTCGCGCCGGTCCGAGGCGGCATCGGAACCTACGCGCGCGAGGTCGCCAGGGCGGCCTCTGCTCTCGGCGCCGACATCGAGGTGATCGCTCCCGACTATGGGCGGGACAATACGGTCGAGGACCGTCGCCTGCCGTTCGAGGTGCGGCGCTTTGCCGGCGGCCTGCACTCGATGCGGGACCTTCCGTCCAAAATCCGGCTTGCGCGGCGTTCCATGGCTTCCGGCCAATACGACGTGGTTCACGCCGCCGATTGGCCGTTCTTCATACCCGTCGCGCTGTCGCAGCATCTGACTGATGGGCGCATCTTTATGAGCGTGCACGGCACGGAGATCAATGAGACGCAGACGCTGCTCAAGCGGCTCGCGATCAAATGCACCGGCGTGTTCGGCTTGAGAACCGAAATCATCGCCAACAGCCGATACACCGGCGAGTTGTTTCGCGAGCGGTTCGCCGTTGAGGCGCAACGCGTCCACGCCATTCCGCTCGGGGTGTCGGAATTCTGGTTCGGTGAGCGGAAGGACCGCGCTGCGACGCGCGCAGCCTATGGTATCCCTCCTGAACGGATTGTCATGGTCACCGTCGCGCGGATCACGCGCCGCAAGGGACATCCGGCCACGCTTGCCGCGCTGTCCGACCTCTCCAGGGAGCTGCGCAATCACCTCACCTGGCTTGTGATTGGCCCGGACGGAGAAGCCGACTATGTCAGGGAATTGAGGTCGCTCGCCGGCTCGATCAGTTGTGATATGCGCTTTATGGGCGCGTTGCCGGATCACGAAATCCGCGACATCTATGGCGCGGCCGACTTCTTCTGCCTCACCGGCGTGCACGATCCTTCCGGTCGGGTCGAAGGTTTTGGGCTTGTCTATCTGGAAGCGGGCGCCGGGCGCTTACCGAGTGTCGCGACATCCATCGGCGGCGTTCCGGACGCGGTGCTGGCGGGCAGGAGCGGCCTCCTCGTGCAGTCCTCGATCGACGACATCGCGCGCGCCATCACAAAGCTTGCCGAGAATGCCGACTTGCGATCCGCACTCGGTGCGGGCGCCCTGGCCCATGCCCGCGAACTGTCGTGGGCGCGCTGCGCCGCCCGGACCTATGGCCTGCAACCGGCGGCGCGGCCTTCACACCGCATTCCCGATCATGTCCCGCCGGCAATCCAGCCGCGCGAGCCCGCGTCTGCCATTAAGGCTTATTCCGCATCATCACCATGAAGCAGCTCACCCTCATCGCATTCTGTCTTGCGCTTGCCGCGACCGGCGCGCACGCCGAAAGCTGCGAGCAAAGCCGCGAGTATGTGCTCGGCGGCCTCGCCGGCGATCTGGCCCTTCCGCCGCACGCCTACAACGATCTCTTCAAGACGTGCCTGGCGACGGCAGCCATGAGCAACATCAAGGCGGCGTATATCCTCAGGGATGGCGGGATCGCCGTCATCCCCAAGCAGAACGACGTAGCGGCGACTGCCGCAACGCTTTCGCAATTCTGCGACACCTACCCCCATGCCACGCTGCATTTCTTCACTCAAAAGGAGCTGCACGAAACCGGATCGATCGCGGAGATCGTCAGGATCCGGTCGACCGCATCGACGCCGTGCCAGAAGATCAAGGGGCTTGAGTGAGATGACCCTCGTTTCGCGCCGCCGTCTTTTTCAAATCGCCGCCGCCGGCTTGGCCGCGACCGGCGGCCGAATGGCCGCTGGCGCACCGCTGACGCCGAGTCTCGGCGCGATCGCGGCCAAGAAAGGCTGCCTGTTCGGCGCCGCCGCCGCCGAAAGCATCGACAATGATGCCGCCTATCGCGATCTCTACGTCACGCAGGCCAAGTTGATCACGACTGACGTCGCGCTGAAGATCGCACGGATCGCACCGCAGCCGGGCCCGAAACATTTCGAGACAGCCGACCGCCTGCTCGCATTCTGCCGTCAGCACAACATCGCGATGCGCGGGCACTGCCTGATCTGGAACGAATGGGTGCCGGACTGGGTCAAGAACATGACGATCGGCGAACGGCGCATGTATTTCGACTCCTACATCGAAGAGGTCGTTGCGCGATATGTCGGAAAGTTGCATTCGTGGGATGTCGTGAATGAGCCCTTCTGGCCAGGCCACAAGGCGCCGGGCGGCTTTCGCGTCGGCCCGTGGTACGACGCTTTCGGGCCTGACTATGTGCGACGCGCTTTTGAACGCGCGGCCCGGGTCGATCCGGCTACCAAGCTGGTGCTGAACGAGGCGCAGACCGAACGCGACGATGAGCTCGGGCTCGCCGTCCGCAGCGGGCTGTTGAAGCTGGTCGCGGACCTCAAGCAGTCCGGCGTGAAACTCGATGCCGTTGGCCTGCAAGGCCACCTGCAGCCGCAATATCCACACGACCCGGCCCGTTTCAACGAATTTCTTCACAAGCTCGCCGATCTCGGTGTCGACATCTACATCACCGAATTCGACGTCTGCGACGACGTATTCCCCGATGATATCGCCGCACGCGATGCGGCGGTGGCAAGGACGGCGCAACAGTTTCTGGAGCCGACGTTGCGCCATCCCGCGGTGAAGGCGCTGATCACCTGGGAGTTCGCCGACAACTATTCGTTCTATCGCGGCATGGCCCGCGACAGGAATCCGCTCTCGACGCGGCTTCCCCGGCCATTGCCCTATGACGACCAATACAAGGCAAAACCCTTGTGGGGCGCGATGGCGCGGGCCTTCACGAAGGCCCGGCGTTCCGATCCCTCCACCAGCGGACGCGCAGATTGAGCCGCGCATGAACAGAAAGACTCTGGTGCTCATGATCGTGGTGATGCTTGGTATTGGCAGCGCCGCATCTGCTAGCGATATGACGCCATCGACGTCCGATGCGCGGGCGTCGATGCCCTACTCCGGCACGGCCACCATGCAGGACGATGGCGCGATCGTGCTGCACCTGCGCCTCACCAGCGACGGCAAGGATGTCGATGACACGCTGACCTACAAGACCACCGATCGGGGCTACGACGATGTTCGCCGCCATCTCGGCGGCCTCAATCCCGGAGAGAGCAAGATGTTCACCCCATGGAAGGATTGAACAATGACGTTCCGCCATGAAGCGCCGATCGCCGCCGACACATAACAATCATCAGGCTCGATGGAGTATTGCCCATGTTGTTCGCAAATGCAGGCCGCCTGCAGTATTCGATCTCGGACATCCCGAATTTCTTGAGGGCACGCGCCCTTGCCGCAAAGGCCGATGCGGCCATTGATCAGGCAAAGTTTCAGGAGGTGGTCGCCAAACACGCTTCCGAGGGTTACGACAGCTACAAATATTTCGATAAGCAACTCTGGTTGCGGACGAAGATGATGCGCGTCGTCGAGCTCGGTCTCGACAAATCGGCGCACGCCTCGGTGCTGGACATGGGCTGCGGCGCCGGCTACTTCCTTTATTGCTGCAAATACCTCGGTCATCGCGTTCACGGACTCGATCTTCCGGATTACGAATTCTACCGCGACATGATCGCGCTGTTCGGAATTTCCCGGACCGGATTCAGGATTGAGCCGTACAAGAACCTGCCGCAGCTCGGCAGGCGGTTCGACGTCATCACCGCGCACCAGATCTGCTTCAACGGTCACAAGACGGAGTGGCTTTGGGGAGCAGGCGAATGGGATTTCTTCCTCGGAGATCTCGAGGAAAACTACCTGAATCCCGGCGGCACGATTGGGCTTGAGTTCAACGAAGAGCCAGCCATCGGTTTTTACCCCAAGGAGGTGCGGCGATATTTCGAATCACGGTCCGCCCGCATTTTCCGCGGCCGGGTGATCCTTTCCCAAGGCAACCAGCGTTCGCGGCAAGCTCGGACGGAAAGTCCGCTTGCTGCGGCCGGAACCACTCGCTAGATGCAAACTTTCAGGAGGTTGTCCACTCGGCCCCAGTCGTGACCGCTGATGTCACCGAACAAGTAGTGATCGCATCACACGGCTGGTGAGACAGTGGGCATCGCGCTTACCGCACGGCGCTCCTGCCTCGCCAAAGCGGCGGTAGGACGTTGCAAGTCACCACATTTTTCCGTTGCGCCCTGCCCGCATTGGCGGGAAGCTCGGTCGAAACCATGAGTAGCACCCTTCCCTCCCTGCTTCCCGGCGCGACACACGACCTGGCAAGATTCGCCGCGGCGATCCGGTTCGAGGACATCCCAATCGACGTTGTCGAACGCATCAAGCTGAGCCTGATCGACGGTCTCGGTGTTTGCCTGCAGGGATCGACATTGCCCTGGACACGGATCGTCCACGACATCGCGCACGAAGAAGGCAGCAAGCCGGTCGCGTCGATCTGGGGGAGCGGCCATCGCACGTCGCTCACGAATGCGGTGCTGGTGAATAGCACGGCGGGCCATGCCTTCGAGATGGACGACATCCACAAGGAATCCATCATCCATCCGAATTCTCTTGCCGTGCCCGTGGCGTTGGCGCTCGCCGAGGCCGACCCTTCCCTTAACGGGCGCGACGTGGCGCTGTCTTTGGCCGTGGGCTACGAGGTCGGACTTCGCATCGGCAATGCGGCCACGATGTCGCTGTTCCTGAATGGCTTCCATCCGCAAGGCACTTCAGGCGCTTTCGTCGCAGCGGCGACGGCGGGAAAGTTGCTCAAGCTCGACACTGAGGCGATGCAGAATGCGCTCGGCATCGCCGGATCGATGGCAGCGGGACTGATGGCGGCGCAGGAAGGCGCCATGGTCAAACGCCTGCACGCCGGCCGTGCGGCGCAAGGCGGCCTGCTCGCGGCATTGCTGGCAAGGCGCGGCTTCACCGGGATTTCCGATGTCGTCGAGGCGGGCTATGGGGGATTCCTGAGCGCGTTTTCGCGAACGCCCAATCCGCCGCGCTTATTGGAAGGGCTCGGCAGCGATTGGGAGGCCGGCAAGGTCGGCTTCAAGATGTATCCCAACGTGACCAGCATCCACGCTGCCCTCGACGCGCTTCGGTCGATCCTCATCGAAGAAGACCTCGCAGCATCCGACATCCGCGAAATCCATGTCGGCTGCGGTCACATGACCTTCGTCCACACCGCATGGGACTATCGTCCTGCCGGCGTCACCGCCGCGCAGATGAACATGTATTACGGCCTCAGCGTCATGGTGCTCCGAAAGGACGTCTCGGCTGCCGACTACAGCGAAGCCCGGATTGCCGATCCCACCATTCTGGCGTTCATCCCAAAGATCAGAATCGAAGAAGACGCAGAGCTCGAAGGCAAGGGCCCGGCCTTCCGCCACGCGGCCCGCCTCCGCGTGCTTACGACGGATCGCCGAACTTTCACGCGGGAAGTCCTGCACCGGCGCGGCAGCCCCGAGAATCCGATCGCGCGACCCGACGTCGAACGCAAGTTCAAATCCAACGTCGATTGCCTGCTTGAGCCGGGTGCGCGCAACCGGCTGGTCGAATTGTGCTCGTCGCTCGAGACGCTGCAAAGCGTCGCGGCGATCATCGATATCGCCGCAGCGCCAGTCATGTCACGAATTCCCGCGTGAGCGCCTAATCTTTTGTCGGCGACCAGCGATAGGCCTTGGCACAGGCGCCGCCCATCAGCATGGCCCGCTCGCCGGCGCTCAGGCGGTCGGTCTCGATAAAGGGTTTGACGGCCTGCTCGTAGTTGACGACCGCGAACGCGCGGGTCCAGTCCGTGCCCCACAGGCAGCGCTCAAAACCCCAGGCGTCGAACACGCGAGCGAGAGGATCCCAAATGTCCGGGAACGGATACGGCTGCCGTGACAATGTGCAGGCGCCGCTGACCTTGATCACTACATTCGGGCGTTTGGCGAGCGCGAGCACTTTCGGCAGATCGGCCCAGGGCTGCGGCGGCGCCGGCGGCACGCGCGGTTGCAGGATGCCAAGGTGGTCGAGGATGAAGCGTGTGTCGGGGTGGCGATCGATCAGCGCCGCGCCGGCGTCCAGATTGTCCCAGCACAGCATGTTCAGCGGGAAGTCGTAGCGAACGGCTGCGCGGGCGATCCGGTCGAGCCCCGGATCGTTCGGATCGCGCTTCTCCCCTTTTCTCAGCATGATGCGGATGCCGACTGCGCCCGGCGTCTTCTTCCAGTCGGCGACGACATCGGCCACGCCGGGATCATCCGGGTCGACCGGCTTGACGATCGCCATTCGGCCCGGATGGGCCCGTTGCACCTCCACCGCATAGCTCGCGTCATAGCGGTACATGGAAAAAGCGGAGATGAAGATCGCGCCGGCGACCCCGACCTTGTCCATCGCGGCCACCATCTCGTCGCCGGTGACATGAGCGGGCCAGTTCGGCACGGTGTCCCAGGGTCGCTTCGGCGTGTTCGCCTCGTAGGCATGGACTTGGGAATCGATGATTGTCATCGGGAAGCTCCTCTGTGCCGGGGCGAGCTTGGTATCATGGCACGTCGGCTTTCAGAAGCGCCGGAGGCGCATGGACGCATGAAACCGCCAACTCAGACCGTCCTCATCGCCCCACCGGCCGTGACCTGCTCGGCTTCCCTGGTATGATCGGCAGCGATCAAGAGATAAACCGCAGGAACCACGAACAATGTAAACAGCGTACCGACCGCAAGCCCGCTCGCAATGACGAGCCCCATGTTGAACCGTGACACGGCGCCAGCGCCGCTGGCGAGAATTAGCGGGACAACGCCAAGCACCATCGCGGCCGTCGTCATCAGGATGGGACGCAACCGGATTCCGGCGGCTTGCTCGATCGCCTCGCGCTTTGCGACGCCGCGGCGCTGCAGGTCATTTGCGAATTCGACAATCAGGATCGCGTGCTTGCTGATCAGGCCCATCAATGTCACTAGGCCGACATCGGTGTAAATGTTCAGCGACGCGCCGCCGATCCCGAGGCTGACAAAGATCAGCGCACCGGCAATCGACATCGGCACCGACACCAGGATAATGCAGGGATCGCGGAAGCTTTCGAACAGCGCCGCCAGCGAAAGGAAGATGATGAGGACGGCGAACCCGAAGGTTTCGACGAAGCCGGTCGATTCCTGGATATATTGCCGCGACAGGCCGCTGTAGTCGACGGTATAGCCCGCAGGTAACGTCTTGGCGGCGAGATCTCTGAGGAAATCGAGCGCGTCGGCCTGCGCGACGCCGGGCGCCGCGACGCCCTGGATGGTCGCGCTGTTGAGCTGCTGAAAATGATTGAGCGTCTCCGGCACCGTCCTGGTGGTGATCCGCGCGATCGTCGACAAGGGCACGGGAACGCCGGAGACGTTGGCCACATAGTAATTGAGCAGTTGATCCGTGTTCAGGCGGAACTGCCGCTGCACTTGCGGGATTACCTTGTAGGAACGCTGATCGAGGCTGAAATAATTCACATAGCCGCCGCCCAGCATCGCCGTCATCGCACTGCCGACATCGCTCATCTTGAGCCCGAGCTGGGCGGCCTTGTCGCGATTGATTTCAACAGTCGATTCGGGGTTGTCGATCTTCAGATCCGTATCCAGAAAGATGAACATGCCGCTGTCGATCGCAGTTTTCAGGAATTGCTGAGCGGCAGCGTCGAGCTTTTCGAACGAATCCGTGGTCTTGATCACAAATTGCACTGGCAGGCCCTGGCTCCCCGGCAGCGGAGGGAGCTGAAACGCCGCGATGCGCGCGCCAACCACCTTGTTGTTGAGCTCCTGCTGGACGATCGGCTGGAGCTGGTTGCTGGTTCGCTCGCGCTCGTCCCACGGCTTGAGCACCATGCCCGCGACGACTCGCTGCGGCGAATTGAGCTGGAACACGTGATCGGTCTCCGGATACTCTTTCATGATCTGGTAGACCTGCTTTGCGTACATCACCTTCTGCTGCAATGTGGCGTCGGGCGCCAGGGTCGACGTCGTAATCACGACGCCCTGGTCTTCCTGAGGTGCGAGCTCGCTCTTGGCACCCGTGTAGAGGAAATAGATGCTCGACAGGACGAGCAGCGCAAAGAGGGTGGTCACCGGCAGGTAGTTGAGGCTGTTGCGCAGCCGTCTCAGATAGAAGCGGCGCGTGGCCTCGAACGCGCGATCGATCAACCGTGCGAGTCGCTCCTGCCAGCCGTTCGTCGTGCTCGGCGGTTTCAAGAGGCGCGAGCTCATCATCGGTGACAGCGTCAGTGCGACAATCGCCGATATCGTGACGGTACCGACGAGAGTGAACGCAAACTCGGTGAAGAGCGCACCGGTCAGGCCGCCCTGAAACGCGATCGGCACATAGACTGCGATCAACACGACGGTCATGGCGATGATCGGGCGGCCAAGCTCGCGTGCCGCCGCGATCGCCGCGGCCGCCGGTGCCGTGCCCTGCTCGAGATGCCGGTTGACGTTCTCGACGACGATGATCGCATCATCGACGACAAGCCCGATCGCGAGCACAAGCGCGAGCAAGGTCAGGAGATTGATCGAGAAGCCGAACGCCAGCATCATCGTGAAGGCGCCGACCAGCGACAACGGGATCGCGACCATCGGGATAACGACCGATCGCACCGACCCCAGGAACAGGAAGACGACGACATTGACGATCAGCAGCGCTTCCGCCAGCGTCCGCGCCACGTCATAAATGGCCGCATGCACGAAATTCGTCGAATCGTAGACGATCTGGCCATGGAGACCGTTCGGAAGCGCCGCGTGGATGGCCGGGAAGATCTTGTGCACCCCGGCGATCACGTCGAGCAGGTTGGCGGTCGGCGCCACCTGGATGCCGATATAGACTGCGGGCTTCCCGTCGAAGGCGACCTGCGTCTCGTAGCTGTCGGCGCCCAGCGAGACGTTGGCGACGTCCTTCAGCCGCACGATCGCCCCGCCTGACTGCTTGACGATGAGGTTGGCGAATTCGCGTTCGTTGTGCAGGCCGGTCGACGCGGTGAGGTTGACCTCGATCATCTGCCCCTTGGTGGTTCCGAGCCCGGAAATGTAGTTGTTCTGCGTCAGCGCCGCCGAGACGTCGGCCGCCGTGAGGCCGTAGGCGGCGAGCTTTTGCGGGTCGAGCCACGCCCGCAGGGCAAAATTCTGAGCCCCGAGGATCTCCGCCGTCTGCACCCCCGGCACCGCCTGCAGCTTCGGCTGCACGACGCGGGTGAGATAGTCGGTGATCTGGTTGCGCGCGAGAACGTCGCTATCGAAGCCGAGATACATGGCGTCGATGGTCTGACCGATCTGCACCGTCAAGACCGGCTGCTGCGACCCGGAGGGAAGCTGATTGAGGACGGAGTTGACCTTGGTGTTGATCTCAGTCAGCGCCTTGTCGGCATCGTAGTTCAGGCGGAGATAGATCGTGATGGTGCTCACGCCGCTCGCGCTTTGCGAGCTCATATAATCGATGCCATTGGCCTGGGCGATCGCCGCCTCGAGCGGCGTGGTGATGAACCCCGCGATCACGTCGGGATCGGCGCCGTAATACGTCGTGGTCACGGTCACCACCGCGTTCTGCGTGCGCGGATATTGCAGGACCGGCAGCGAGCCCATCGCGCGCAAGCCGAGCGCGAGGATCATCAGGTTGACGACGGTGGCGAGAACGGGCCGGCGAATGAAGAGATCGGTAAAATGCATGGCCGCACTTATTCTTCGGAGACTTGCGGATTGGCGCTGAAGGGTACGCTGATCTTGTTGTCGATCCGGACAGGTGATCCATTGTGGAGCTTGTTCTGTCCCGCGCTCACCACGACGTCACCGGGCTCGATGCCGACCAGGACTGCGACCTGGTCTCCGCGCGTATCGCCGGTCTTCACGAACACCTGCTGCGCGACATACTGCTTTTGGCCGCCTTTTGGGTTTTCGCCGTCCTTACCCTCGGGGCTGTTTTTGACCACGTAGGCGATGTCGCCGAAGGAGTTGTGGTAGATCGCCGTCCCGGGCAGGGTCACGTAGTGCTGCGGCGCGCCCACCTCGATGTCGACGGTTGCGAACATGCCGGGCAGCAGCTTTTCGTCGGGATTGTTGAAAGTCGCCCGGACCTGGACATTGCGGCTCGCCGCATTGACAAGCGGATTGATCGCCAGGATCTTTCCGTCGAATTTCATGTCGGGATAGGTATCGACCTTGGCCGTGACGGCCTGCCCGACCTTGATCTGTGCAAGTGCCTGCTGTGGCAGATAGAAATCGACGAAAATCAGTTCGAGCTGCTGCAGCGTCACGATCGGAGTGCCGGGTGCGATGTACTGGCCGAGATCGACTTGCCGGATTCCGAGCCGACCCGAGAATGGAGCCGTGATCGATTTATATCCGACCAGCGCCTGCTGCTGGGCCACTTGCGCCTGATCACTCTTTAGCGTTGCAAGGTCCGTATCGGCCGTTTGCTGACTGATCGCGTTGGTCTTCAACAAACGCGTGTCACGATCGTAGTTGAGCTGTGCGAGCGCCTGCATCGCCTTGAGCGCATCGAGATGCGCGATATCGTCGGCGGCTTCGAGCTCGACAAGCAGGGCTCCCTTCTCGACCTTATCGCCGGACTTGAAGTGAATCGCCTTGACGATGCCAGACACCTGCGGACTGAGGTCTGCGCCTCTTTCCGCCCTGGTGCTGCCGACGGCCTCGAGCCGCTTCTGCCAGGGCTGCGTCGCGGCGGTGATGGTGGACACGGTTTGCGGCGGATTGCGCAGGCCCGCCATAGACTTTTGTATCATCCTGGCCTTGAAAGTCTCAAACCCGAAGATCGCCGCGAAAGCGGCGCCGACAAGAACCAGCATGATGGTCATGCGGCGAAACATCCGGGAATCCCACGCCGTGGAACGGCACCCGTTAACGCGAAAGCTACGCCTTCGGTCTCACCCTCGCGCGGAATTGTTCCGCAGGGCCTGGCCGGCGCTCCCTTGGAACCGGCGCGGAAACGGAGGGTCGGCCGCCGTCATCCTTTGGTCGCACCCGTAGGAACGCTGGGCGACCGGCTTTCGTTGAGCACGTCGTCAGCGGCGCCTGGCGCAACCGCACGCCAGCCTCCCGTAAGGAGTGCGCACAGGACCCTCCCTTGATCGGCATCAGCTTGGACCGACATGAACTCCTTCGAACTGAACAAGGTGATCGGAGCAGTTCTGGCGAGCTGCATTGTGCTGCTATCCGTGAGCCTGTTTTCACACGCGATATTCGCCCCGGTTCGGCCGGCAAAGCCGGGTTTCAAGATCGAGGCCAAGCAAGAGACTGCCTCGACCGCCCCGGCTGCCAAGCCCGAGGCGGCCGCTCCAATCGAGACACGACTGGCAAGCGCAGATGCCAACAAAGGTAAGCCGGAGACCAGAGTCTGCATGACTTGCCATACCCTGGAGAAGAACGGTTCGAACAAGGTCGGGCCGAATCTCTGGGGCGTGGTGGACCGGCCGAGGGCTTCGCACCCGGGTTTCGACTATTCGTCTGCGATGAAGGCAAAGGGCGGCAAGTGGACGTTCGACGAGCTCGATAAATTCCTGACTCACCCTCAAGGCTACATCCCCGGAACGAAGATGACGTTTAACGGGATTCAGAACCCCGATCAGCGAGCGAATCTGATCGCCTATCTGCGCACCCAGTCGGACAACCCTGTGCCGCTGCCGAAGCCGGCCGCCACGCCAGCCCCCTCGGGGAATGCGCAAAAACCGCCGGCGACCGCTAACGCCCAGACCCCACCGCAGCAAAATTCGGGCGGCGCGCAACAGCCGCCACAGCAAGCCGCCGCGAAGCCCGAGACTGCGGCGTCGCTCGACACCCTACTTGCCAGTGCAGATCTCAATAGGGGCAAGTCGGAAACCAAGATCTGCATGACTTGTCACACCCTGGAGAAGAACGGGCCCAACAAGATAGGGCCGAACCTCTGGGGGGTGGTCGATCGGCCGAGGGCCTCGCATCCGGGTTACGACTATTCGTCCGCGATGAAAGCGAAAGGCGGCAAATGGACCTTTGACGAGCTCGACAAATTCCTCACCCACCCGCAAGGCTACATTCCCGGAATCAAGATGACGTTCCCCGGAATCCAGAGTGCAAAGCAGCGCGCGGACCTGATCGCCTATCTGCGCACCCAGTCGGATAATCCGGTGCCGCTTCCGAAGTCCACTGCATCAAGCTCCACCAATAGCAATACGCAAAAGCCGCCATCGCAGCAAACCACCGGCAGCGGCCAGAACTCGCCGCAGCAAAACTCGGGCAGCGCGCCAAAGCCCCCGCAACAAAATCATCCACCGCAGTAGCTGATCAAGAACTGCAAGCGCGGCATCGAGATCCGCGCCTGCCGTCGTGAGCGCTGCAACTAGATTTGCTCGATGGAAGAGAACTCGAAGTTGGAATTCGGTGGGTTCTCGCCGATGCGGACCATCGTATCGCTCAGGAAATGATGGGGTGGAACCGGCAGATTATACGGTGCCGGGACTCCCTGATAGACGCGTCCGGCGAGATCATATTTTGAGCCGTGGCACGGACAGAAATAGCCGCCCGGCCAATTCGGTGCGGGCGTGGTCGGATTTGGCTGCGGTTCAAATATCGGAATGCATCCGAGATGGGTGCAGATGCCGATCACGAGACCGAACTCGGGTTTGACGGAGCGATGCCAGTTTTCCACGTAAGGCGGCTGCTGCACTTCGGACGATTTGGGATCGGCCAGCATTGCCAGCAGCGCCGGATCCTTCAACTTCTGCACAGCCTCCGGCGTGCGGTGGGTGACGAAGACAGGCCTGCTCCGCCAACGAACCACCACCTGCTGGCCCGGCGCGACTTTCGTAAGATCAAGCTCCACCGGACTGCCGGCCGCCAGTGTCGAAGCGTCGGGGTTCATGTTGCTAACGAACGGAACAAGTGATGCCGCAGCACCGAGTGTGCCGAAGGCCGCAGTGGCGATGTAAAGAAAATCGCGGCGTGTGGATTTGTCGGACGCCGGTACGATGACGGTCTGGGTCGTTTCATTCATGATGGATACCGCGTATCTCCTGATCGTGATTAGCCGCTTGCAATGTGTGCAACCACAGAGATGTGGCGACGCTTGCGCGTTGACCTAACCTTCGTTCTTTGGATCAAGTTCCTCCTCAACCATTGCTAAGGTCGGCTCGCGACCAACTTGATCACAGGCGGTTGGCGGCACGCGATGCCAGCGCCTTGATGCCGGATATAAATCTGGATCAATCGCGTCTCTCTGGCGGCACGTTGGAAGGCGCTACGGCGCAGTCCCGCCACGTCGCCGCAGTCCTTCGGGGTTGGCCGAATCCATCACGGCTCGCAGCGTTCGGGCGGCCTCACCAGATAGGATTCCCGAAGTCCGACAGCAGCGACAAGCCCTCGATATCGACAATGGTGAAAGAGCTGCCATCCATCGTGATGAGCCGGTCAGGCGATGTCGCCATACTTCCCCGCATTGCAGCAACGCACGTGCAGCGAGCATGAGGACAATGCCGTCGCCGTGAGACGCGTCTCCGGGCTCAATCGGGCCCACCGGTCCGAACCTTGTTCGCACCTGCCGCATTTCTATTGCGACTGTTCTGCTCATGAGGCCGTCAGCGAGATCGATAGCCTCCACGAAGTCATCGATGATTGGGAGGTCAAGTTTCGCCAGGAGTGATATACTATTTGAAGAATAGCCGGGCCGGCGGGCACACTTCCGCCTGACAACGACCGCGTGGGAGGACATATGAATCGAGAGCTCAGCAAGCGCACAGGATGGAGCTGGTGGTACCTGCTCCTTCTCATTCAGTTCATCGCGGTGCTCTGGCCCCCATTCTACAACAAAGCCGAGCCGGCCTTGTTCGGCATGCCGTTCTTCTATTGGTATCAGCTCCTCTGGATCATCATTGGAGCCATCCTGACCGCCATTGTCTATTTCGCGACCGAGGAGTAGCCCAAGCGTAGCAGCGGATCGCGCCGCTGAGGCCGCCGCCAAGGGAAGAACGAAGTAACGAGGAAAGCTAACCGGAGGGGTACCGTGCAGAACGTGAACTGGACCGCCTTCTTCATTTTCCTGGCCCTGTTTGCCTTCATAACCTGGCTTGGGTTTGCCGCCGCGCATTGGCGCAAAGGCGACCTTGATCAGTTGCACGAATGGGGCCTTGGCGGACGTCGCTTCGGCACCCTCATCACCTGGTTCCTGATCGGCGGCGACCTTTACACCGCCTACACTTTCATCGCCGTTCCGGCGCTGGCCTTCGGCGCGGGCGCGGTCGCGTTTTTCGCCGTCCCCTACACCATCGTCGCCTATCCGATCCTTTTCCTGGCCTTCCCGCGGCTCTGGTACGTCTGCCATCGCCACAACTACATCACCGCAGCCGACTTCGTCCGCGGACGCTTCGGCAACCGTTGGCTCGCGCTCGCAATGGCGGTCACCGGCATCATCGCGACGCTGCCATACATTGCGCTGCAGCTCGTCGGGCTGCAGGTCGTGATCGGAGGCCTGGGCATTTCCGGCGCGGGCTATGCCGGTGATCTGCCGCTGGTCATTGCGTTCATCATCCTCGCGGCTTTCACCTATTCGAGCGGGCTCAGGGCGCCTGCCTCGATCGCCATCGTCAAGGACATCCTGATCTACCTCACGGCGTTTGCCGCGGTCGTGGTCATTCCCATCCAGCTTGGCGGTTTTGCAAAGATCTTCGCTGCGATTCCACCTGCGAAACTGCTTTTGGCTACCCCCGGCGCCAACACGACGGGTTCGTACGGCGCCTATGCGACGCTGGCATTGGGCTCGGCGTTTGCGCTCTTCCTCTATCCGCATTCAATCACGGGTATCCTGAGCGCGAGCAGCGGACGTGCCGTGCGCCGTAATGCGGCGCTGTTGCCCGCCTATTCGTTCATGCTCGGTCTGCTTGCACTCGTCGGATTCTTCGCCATCGCCGCCGGCGTCAGCAAGCTTCCGGAGTATGCGGACGGCTTCAAGCAGTTCGGCAACAATTTTGCGGTGCCGGCGCTGTTCCTCCACAGCTTCCCGTCGTGGTTCGTCGGCATCGCCTTTGCGGCCGTCGGCATCGGGGCGCTTGTGCCTGCGGCGATCATGTCGATCGCGGCCGCCAACCTCTACACCCGCAACATCCATCGCGAGTTCATCAACGGCGCGCCCACGGATCGGCAGGAAGCTCAGATGGCAAAGTGGGTGTCGCTGATCGTGAAATTCGGCGCGCTGGTTTTCATCGTGTTCGTGCCGTCGAAATATGCGATCTACCTGCAGCTCCTCGGGGGCATCTGGATCATCCAGACGTTGCCTGCCGTGATGCTCGGCGTCTATACCCGCTGGTTCAACGATTGGGCGCTGCTCATCGGCTGGGCCGCGGGGATCGTCACCGGAACGGCAATGTTCATTGCGGCGAACCTCACCCCGACCTATGCGCTTGCGATAGGCCATCTCACGTTTCCGGGCTATGCCGCGCTGTACGCGGTGATCGTCAATCTCGTCGTGACGGTCGTCCTGACGTTGCTGTTCACTCCCCTGCGCAGCGGCTCAGCCGACGAGACCGCGGCGGCCGAATATCAGGCGCCATCGCAAGCGGGATAACGTGTAGCAAGCCGCGGCGGGTTCGTCAGCCGCGGAGCACGTGCTGGAGACCGCGCTCTGGCGTTGCACCAAACCGTGTCTCCGCACTCATCACTACGCTGAGTGTAATCGACGATTTCGCGTCTCGATCAATCGAACAGCGCGACGTCGGCGGCAGTGGCTTTGGTCCAGCCCAACGTCGGCGCAACGTATTCGGCGACCAGCTCGATCGATCGCAGGATGTAGGGATGCGGCGGGTCGATCGAATGCGCCTGAAATACGAGATCGGTCACTCGTTCGAGCGTGCTGTCGGCACGAAGTGAGGCGATGACGTCGGCAGGCGTCCCCACATGGACGTCAAACGCCGTGATCATATCCGTCAGCGCCTCTCCCGGGTCGGCGTGACCGCCGGCGAGCAAATGTGGGCGTGCACGCCGCAGGCCAACGCCCGCGAGCCGCATCGCTTCCTTGTGATCGTCGGCCGCGAAGACGCTGCGCGAGGCCATAATCCGCGGCTCGCGTCCCGGTGGCAGCGCGTCAAGGTAGGCGTCGATGATGGGATGCTGAATCTCGGCAAGCGACGTGCGCGGCGCTTCCTTGGGGCGCGGCTGCGTGCGCGACAACAGCAAGCCGTCGCCCGCCTTGCCTGCCCTCGCCCCACCGCTCACGGAAAAGGTCGCCTGCCAGATGCGGTCGCAGAGTTGCGGTCTGAGCGGATAAAGCGTATCGCCGCCCGCAAGCGGACGTCCGGCGAGCGCATTGCGAACGATATCGAGATTGCGCGCGAAGATCTCGTTGCGCTGCGCGCTGTCGAGACCAAAGGCCGCAAAGGCCGTGGGGTTTCCGCCGGTCCCGACCCCGAGCTCGAACCGGCCGCCCGCCAACAAGTCGAGAACGGCCGCATCTTCCGCCACCCTCACCGGATTTTCCAGCGGCAAAGTGACGATGCCGGTCCCGAGCCGAATGCGCGAGGTCTGCGCGGCGACGAAACCGAGAAAGGCGAATGGCGCCGGCAGCCCGCCCTCATGCTCATGAAAGTGGTGTTGCGCGATCCATGCGGAATCAAGGCCGACTTTTTCCGCTTGCCTGATTTGCTCGGCCGCCAGGCGATAGCGTTCCGCCGGCGTCGCTTCATCGAGCAGCCGCGTGAAAAAGCCCAACCTCTTCAGATTCGCGAAACGCTTCATGAGGACACCAAGCAAACGATGCTCAAGTTTGCGCGGAGATCGCCGGCCAGTCAAATCGGAGCAGGTCGCTGGTCAGTACCCGATCGCCGCGCCATCGCTGCGCGGGTCGGAGCCGCCGGAGAGGACACCAGAGCGCGGATCGATGGTGATGCCGTGGGCATGGCCGGCCATCTCGTTCCACGCCTCCCAGCGGTTGACGATGTGGCCGCGTCCTTCCAGCGTATCGATCGTCTCGCGGGGAAAGCGCCCCTCCAGGTGCAAGGTGTCGCGCGCCTCGCCAAGCGCGAAGCGGCCGGACAAAAAGCGCGGCATCTCGATTGCCTCCTGCACGTCGAGACCGTGGTCGATCATGGCCGAGTAAAGCTGCAATTGGATTTGCGGCTGACCGTCGGCGCCCATGCAGCCGAGCACGCTCCAGAGCTTGCCGTCGCGCTTGGCCATTGAAGCGATCAGCGTATGCAGCGGAATCTTGCCGGGCTCGAGACGATTGGGATGGTTGGGGTCGAGGGAGAAATAGGCGCCCCGGTTCTGCAGCACCACGCCGGTGTTGCCGGCTACCACGCAGGCGCCGAAGGCGCCGTAGAGGCTCTGGATCAACGATGCGGCGTTGCCGTCGCGGTCGATGGCCGCGATATAGACCGTGTCGCCGGCGAGACTGCCATAGGACGGCACCTTGTCCCAGCTCAGCGCGGATGCAGGATCGATAAGCGCGCCTCGCCGTGCGGCATGGGGTTTGGAGATCAGTGTTTCGACCGGCACAGCGGCAAGGGCTGGATCGGCGAGCAGCCTGTCGCGATCGTGATAGGCGATCTGCTTGGCCTGCACGAGGAGATGCACGCGGTCCGGCCCCAACAAATCCATCCGCTGCGGTGCATGGGGCTCGATCAGGTTGAGCATTTCGAGCACGGTAAAGCCCTGCGTCGGCGGCGGCGTGTTGAAAATCTCAACATCCCGATAGCGGCCGACGAGCGGCGGGCCCCAGGTCGCCTGCTGCCGGGCGAAATCGGTCGGCTGAAACAAGCCGCCGTTCTCGCGCGAGAATCGCCCCATCTCGGCCGCCACGGCACCCTGGTAGAAGCCGGCCCAGCCCTGGTCCGCGATCGCCTGCAGCGTCCGCGAAAGATGCATGTTGGTGAGCTTGGAGCCGGGCGCAGGCACGGCGCCATCGGGAAAAAATATCGCTGCGGCTTCTGCATTCGCAGCAAGTTCATCGCCCATCATCGCAATGAAGCTCGACAGCCGTCCAGTCACGGGAAACCCCTCGCGCGCCGAAAGGATTGTGCTATCCAGCACGCGCGTCAGCGGCAGGCGACCGAACGTCGCATGTGCCGCGATCCAGCTCGCGACCGCGCCGGGCACGGTCAGCGTCGCCGGCACGATTCCCCGCAAAGGGATTTCGCCAAGTCCCCTCGCCGCCATGACCGCCGGTGTTGCGGCATCAGCGGCTTTGCCGCCGCCGTTGATGTATCTCACCTCGCCGGTCTTGCCGTCGTGAATCAACCAGAACGCATCGCCGCCTAGCCCGGTCATGTGCGGATAGATGACGGCAAGCATGGCGCTTGTCGCGATCGCGGCATCGATCGCCGAGCCGCCGGCCCGCAGCACGTCGACGCCTGCGCTTGACGCCAGCGAATGCGGTGACGTCACTAAGCCCCTTGTTGCGAGCGTCACCGGCCGGCCGGTTTTGATGTCCAAGGTCCTCCCCCCGGTGGTGGCGGCTTGCGACAAGATCTCACGCGCAGCACGAGCCGCGGCCGCGGTTGTCATGGCTTGCGTCGTTGCGGTCGGGCGGCAGGTCCATCGCCGGATTCTCGGCAAAGAACCCGTTCGGCTTCAGCGAAAAGCCGACATATTCGACCGGCATCACCGGGAAATCCTCAGGCCGGCACACGTGCGTTGCACCAAATGTGTGCCAGAGCACGATGTCCTCGTTCTCGATTCCGCGGTTCTGCGCGACATATCTCGGCAAGCCGTCGCCGCCGGCATGCTGGTTGGGAAACTCGCCGGCGGCGTAGCGCTCCTCGGGCGCGTAGCGCGTCACCCAGACATGCTTGGTGGCAAAGCCGCCGCGCGCCGTCATGAAGCAATTCTCCTGCGCCAGCATCACGGGCGCGGCATCGGCGACGAGTTTATATCCGGTCGGGGCGCCGACGCTGTTCTTGGTATTCGGATTGATGATCTTCCAGTAGCGCCCTGTTCTGCCATCGGCCTCGCGAGCCGCGTCGCGCTCATGCGAGAGTGTTCGCGCGGATGTTTCGAAGACATTGCCGTAGGGGTTGTCGGGACCGAACGGGCGCGGCTTGAAATCATGCTCCGTGACGCTGTTGCGTTCGCCGTCGATCATCATGTGCAGGCGGGCGTTGAAGAAGTGCTGATGCGTCGGACCGCCAAGGCCATCGGCGACCATGCCGCCCCATGGATAGGTCTTGCCGGGCGCGACGCCAGCGGTCTGGATGATGCCGGTCAGCTTGACCTCGAGCTTGATGGTGCCGTCCTGATAGAAATACCAGTAGAAGCCGTAGTCGTAATTGCCGACCGTGGAGAAGAACGAGATCACGAGGCGTCGCGAGCGCCGCACCTCGAACGTATCGTTGCGGAATTCATAGTGTTTCCAGAGGATGCCGTAGTCCTCCTCGTGCAGGCAAATCGCGTTCTTCATCACCATCGGTTTGCCGTAGTCGTCGGCGACTGCCACGTCGAAATAGTGGATGTGGCCGAGACAGTCGCAGCCGAGCTCGAGTGCGTTGGCGAGCTTGCCAAGGCCGTATTCGCCGGCGTCGAACGCGCTCTTCCAGAAATGGTTCGCGGTCGGATCAGCATAGGGCACGATCATGTCTGTGACGCTGGCGCGGTAGATGATCGGCCGTTCCCGGTCGCCGTCGCGGAAGCCGATCTGGTGCAGCACCAGCCCCTCGCGCGCGGTCCAGCCGACGCGGAACGACCAATTCTGCCAGCTCACCTTCCAGCCCTCAACCGAGAAACCCGGCCCCTCCTTCTGCACGATGTCGAGCGGCTTGACTTCACGCGTCTGCGGGATCGAGGCACGGTCGTAATTGCGCGAGCGTTTCGGGATCGGAACGATGTCGGACTCGTCGACCAGATGAACCACGCGGTTCTCAATCAGGTCGACCAGCGCCACCACGCCCTCGATCGGATGAGCGTAGCCGTTGTCTTTCGCGTCCTTGCGCCAATAGGAGACGGCGCTGACCAGCCGCCGCCCCTTCTCGACCTCGCGATCGAAATAGCCGGCCGAGAACGGATCGACCTGGACCAGCTCGATATCGGCGTCGCTCAAGCCCCGCCGCTGCATCGCATGGCGCCAAGCGGGATCGCGCTTAACGATGTCGCCGACCTTGAACACCTCCTCGATCGTGACCGGTGGCTGGCCATAGGGATGAACCTTGGTCAAGTGCTCGCGCCATGCGATGACCGTTTGCGCTTCGAGATCGACGGTTGCGATATGGGTGACCCCGGTCTTGCAGTCGAACAGCGTCGCGGCCGCCCGGCGAGGCGATTTCGCACCCGGATTCCACAGCAGAACCTCCGGCTTCGCGGGTTCCTCGAGTTGCACGTGGGTGAAGCGGATATCGGCGCCCAACCGCTTTTCGCGCCGCAGGACGTCGAAGGCGAGCATCACCTCGGCCTCGCTGAGCGGATTGAGCGGATGCAGGGCAGTCGCCCCGGCGACCTGTTCTAAATGACCCATGGCAGGACCAAATCTTGCAAGGACGCAGCAAGGCTAGGACGGCAGCCGGGCGCTGTCTTGAACCAGGCTGCCAAGGCCCTTGCGAGCCGGCTGGCCCTGGGCGACGCTTGCACCACCACCGGAACTCGACCGATGCCGATCAGCGTCTCCACCGATCAAATCCGCCCGACCGAGCGCCACGCGTTCTGGACCGAGGCGATCTCGCGGTCCTTTGCGCCGGTCGAAACCAGCCCGCTGGGACCATCCATGGTCAGCGGGCACTTCGAGTTTGTCGGGCGCGGCGCAGCCAAGTTGGTCCGCTTCGATTCCAGCCCGCAATGCTACCGCCGCGACGCGAGGCTCGTGAGTCGGACGGGCTCGGACGAGTTCATGTTCGACTTTCAGCGGCGCGGGCTGAGCGCGATGGTCCAGGGCCGCAATGAGGGTACGATCACGCCCGGATACGGCGTGCTTTACGACGCGCGGCGCCCGTTCGAGGATCGCCTCTACGGCCCCGAGCACCGCTCGGAAGTGCTGATCGTGACCGTCCCGGCCACATCGCTTTTGCGCGCGTTTCCGCAAGCCGAGCAGTTTTGCGCGAGGCCGATCCCGCTGTCGGCGACGGTGGCGCGCGCCGTCGCCGCCTTCGTTCGCGCTGCGATCGATGCGCCGGAGCCGCAAGCCGCTGAAGACGAAGCGGACATCGTCGACTATCTGTCCGCGCTGCTTCGGATGGCGAACGGCGGCCGGCACGAGTTGGCGCGATCGAGCCTCTTCGGCCTCCTTGACGCGTATCTGAAGGCCGACATCGCTGCGATCCGGCCGGTCCAACTCATTGCGGCCGGGTTCGGCATTTCGGAGCGGACCTTTCACCGCGTCTTCGCCGATCGCGACACCACGTTCGAGCGGCGTGTGCTTCATCTTCGGGCCCAGCGGTTCCGAAAGCTGCTGTGCACCCAACGCGAAGCCTCGATCGCGGCGCTTGCGGCCCGGTGTGGCTTCGCCGACGCGGCGCACGCAACAAGGACGTTCCGAGCGGTTTTCGGCATGACCCCACGCGATTTCAGATCCAGCGCACGGCACTCGGTTTGACGACTGAGAGTGCGCATCCAGATCGACTGCTTGCCGCCCCGCCGCATGCGTCCACGTGATTGCTCGGCTTCGTTCTTGCCGATTGCAGGGCTCGCGCCCGCACCCTACTCTTCCGGAAAAATAAGTGGGAGCGCGATGACAGGCATCAAGACCATCGAAGCCGGACACTTCCGGATTCCTCTTTCCGTCATTCTGTCCGATAGCACGCACGGCCAGATTACCGCGTTCGAGCTGATTACCGTGCGCATCCGCGACGGTGATGGCGCCGAGGGCGTGGGCTACACCTACACAGTCGGCCGCAATGGCGGCGCGGTCGCCGACATCCTTCGCCGCGAAATCCCCGAGCTGATCGCGAGGCGCGATGCCGCCGACACCGAAGCGATCTGGCATCACATCTGGTGGGGCCTGCATTACGGTGGCCGCGGCGGGCCGGTCGTGCTGGCGCTCTCGGCGATCGACATCGCGCTGTGGGACTTGAAGGCGCGCCGCGCGGGCCTGCCGCTCTGGCGCCTGCTTGGCGGCTTCGACCCTCGCGTCCCCTGCTATGCCGGCGGCATCGGCCTTGACCTTTCGGTCGAGGCCCTGCTGCGGCAGACCGACGACAATCTTGCCAAGGGCTTTCGCGCCATCAAGATGAAGGTGGGTCGGCCGGACCTTGCTTCCGACGTCGCACGCGTCGCGGCGATGCGAAAGCATCTCGGCGAAGGCTTTCCGCTGATGGCGGACGCCAATATGAAATGGACGGTCGAGGAAGCCGTGCGCGCCGCGCGTGCCTTGCAGCCTTACGATCTCACCTGGCTCGAGGAACCCATCATTCCTGACGATGTCGCAGGCCACGCGCGCATCCTCGCAGCGGGTGGCGTGCCGATTGCGGCGGGCGAGAATTTGCGCTCGCTCTGGGAGTTCAAGACCTATATCGCTGGTGGCGCCGTCTCCTACCCCGAGCCAGACGTGACCAATTGCGGCGGCGTCACCTCCTTCATGAAGATCGCGCGCCTCGCCGAGGCCTTCAATCTTCCCGTCACCAGCCACGGCGCCCACGACATCACCGTGCACCTGCTCGCCGCCTGTCCCAACCGCTCCTACCTGGAGGCGCATGGATTCGGCCTCGACCGCTACATCGAGCATCCGCTCGTACTCGAGGAAGGCAAGGCGATTGCGCCGACGCGCGCAGGCCACGGCGTCAATTTCGACTGGACGGGGCTCGCGAAGCTCGCGGTTTGATCTTGCACGCAAGCTCACCGGGACGACGTCTATCTCCGCTGGTTGTAGACGTCGAAGCAAACCGCGCCGAGCAGCACCAGACCCTTGATGACCTGCTGGTAGTCGATGCCGACGCCGAGGATCGACATGCCGTTGTTCATCACGCCCATGATCATGGCGCCGACCACGGCGCCGCCGACACGCCCCACCCCGCCATAGGCCGACGCGCCGCCGATGAAGCAGGCGGCGATGACGTCGAGCTCGAAACCCAAGCCCGCTTTTGGCGTCGCGGTGTTGAGCCGCGCGGCAAAGACGAGCCCTGCCAGCGCCGCGAGCGCGCCCATGTTGACAAAGGTCAGGAAGGTCAGCCGTTCGGTCTTGATGCCCGAGAGCTTGGCCGCCTTGGCATTGCCACCGACGGCGTAGATCTGCCGGCCGATCACGGTCCGCCGCGTCATGAAGCCGTAGAGCGCGGTCAGCACGGCCATGATGATGAGCACGTTCGGAAAGCCGCGATAGGACGCGATCACGTAGGTGAAATAGAGCACGACGCCGGCCAAGGCGACGCTCTTCGTAAAGAACAGCGTGTAGGGCTCGACCTCGATGCCATGCGAGGCTTCGCGAGCACGGCCCTTGGCGCTGGCATAGACCAGCGCCAACGCCAGCACGATTCCGATCAACAGCGAGGTCGGGTGCAATGTGCCGAAGTCGGGGAGCATCTCGGTCATGAAGCCGGACGACAATTTCTGGAATGTCGACGGAAACGGCCCGACCGACTGGCCCTGCAGCACCGCCAGCGCGAGCCCCTTGAACACCAGCATGCCCGCGAGCGTGACAATGAAGGAGGGAATGCCAAAATAAGCCACCCAATAGCCCTGCGCCGCGCCGATGGCCGCCCCCACCAGGAGGCATGCGATCACAGCCAGAGGAAAATCGAGGTGATATTGCACCATCAGCACGGCGGCGACGGCGCCGATGAAGCCGGACACCGAGCCGACCGACAGATCGATATGGCCGGTGACGATCACGAGCAGCATGCCGAGCGCCATGATGACGATGTAGCTGTTCTGCAGTACGAGATTGGTGAGATTGAGCGGCTGCAGCAGCGTGCCGTCGGTCACGATCTCGAAGAACAGCATGATCGCAAACAGCGACAGCAGCATGCCGTAGTTGCGCAGATTGTTCTTGATGAAGCTGCCGCCCTTGCGCTCTTCACCGCCCTTGCGTTCCTCAGGGAGTGACACCGTCTTGTCGGTCATGGCTGTAGCTCTCCCACGCGCGCTTTCTGCCTGCCGGCTTTGGCGATCCGCTGGTTGCGCATGATCGCGCGCATGATCTTTTCCTGCGACGCTTCGCGTCCAGCGAACTCGCCGACAAAGGCACCGTCATTCATGACGTAGATCCGGTCGGAGATGCCAAGCAACTCGCCCATCTCCGAGGAGATCACCACGACGCCCCGGCCCGCTTCCGCCAGTTCATTGATGATGCAATATATCTCGTATTTGGCGCCGACATCGATGCCCCGTGTCGGCTCGTCCAGGATCAGGACCTTCGGGTCCGTCATCAGCCATTTCGACAGCACGACCTTCTGCTGGTTGCCGCCGGAAAGCTGGCCTGCCTCCTGATAAACGTCCTGGCTGCGGATCCGCATCCGGTTCCGGTACTCGTTGGCGGCTTTCAGCTCCCTGATATCGTCGATCACCCCGTTTGGGGCGACCTGACGGAGGCTGGCGAGCGTGATGTTCTTGCGGATGTCGTCGGCGAGGATCAGCCCAAGCTGTTTGCGATCCTCGGTCACGTAGGCGAGCCCGGCTTCGATCGCCGCGGAAACGCTGGCGAGCTGGACCTCATCGCCGTCAAGCTGCACCCGGCCACTGATGCCGGTGCCCCAGGCGTGGCCAAACAGGCTCATGGCAAATTCGGTCCGTCCCGCCCCCATCAGTCCGGCGATGCCCACGACCTCTCCACTTCGCACGGCAAAATCGACATTCTTGATCGCCTGCCGGTCGGGATGGACCGGGTGATACACCGACCAGTCCTCCACCAGCAGCACGGGCTCGCCGATCTTGGCCTGTCGCTCGGGAAAGCGGTGCGCCAGATCGCGATCGACCATGCTGCGGATGATGCGGTCTTCTTCGACCTTTTCAGTGTGACAGTCGATCGAGTCCACCGTGCGGCCGTCGCGCAGCACGGTGATGCGGTCGGCCACCTTGGCGACCTCGTTGAGCTTGTGGGAAATCAGGATCGAGGCGATGCCCTGCTCGCGGAACGTCACGAGGCGGCCGAGCAGCGCGGCGCTGTCGGCCTCGTTCAGGCTCGCAGTCGGCTCGTCGAGGATCAGAAGGCGCACCCTCTTGGACAGCGCCTTGGCGATCTCGACAAGCTGCTGCTTGCCGACCCCAAGATCGGTGATCAGCGTATCCGGGGACTCGCGCAGGCCCACCTGCGCCAGCAACTCCCGGCTTCGCCGGTAGACCGTGTCACGGTCGATCACGCCGCCCCGCGACGGCGGATGCGACAGGAAGATGTTTTCCGCGATCGACATCAGCGGGATCAGCGCGAGCTCCTGGTGGATGATGATGATCCCGAGCGCTTCCGAATCGTTGATATCGCGGAAGAGCCGCTCCTCGCCGTCGAAGATGATGGTTCCCTCGTACTGACCGGCGGGATAGACGCCGCTCAAGACCTTCATCAGCGTCGATTTGCCGACGCCGTTCTCGCCGACCAGCGCATGGATCTCGCCTGCGTTCACCGTAAAATTGACGTTGCTGAGCGCACGCACGCCGGCAAAGCTCTTGGCGATCCCGCGCATCTCCAGCATGGCCGTCATCGTCATGTCCCGCAAAGCCGGCAGGCGCGGATCGACGCGCCTGCCGCATCATTCCTGCTCAGTCGAATTGAGCCTTCTTGTAGTAGCCGGAGTCAACCAAGACCTTCTCCCAATTACCCTTGTCGACCACAACCGGATTCAGGAGATAGGACGGAACCACCTTGACGCCGTTGTTGTAGGTCTTGGTGTCGTTGACCTCGACCTTCTTGCTGTTGAGCGCGGCGTCGACCATGTTGGCGGCGACCTTGGCGAGGTCGCGGGTATCCTTGAAGATGGTCGAATATTGATCCCCGCGCAGGATCGCCTTGATCGAAGGCACTTCAGCGTCCTGTCCGGAGATTACGGGCATCGGGTTGTCGGCGCTGCCATAGCCGACGCCCTTCAGCGAGGAGATGATGCCGATCGAGAGCCCGTCATAGGGCGAGAGCACGGCGTCGACATGCTTCTTGCCGTAATAGGCCGAGAGCAGATTGTCCATGCGCGCCTGCGCGGTCGCGCCGTCCCAGCGCAAGGTCGCGACCTTATCCATGCCCATCTGGCCGCTCACGACCACGAGCTTGCCGGAGTCGATGTAGGGTTTCAGCACCGACATCGAGCCGTTGTAGAAGAAGTAGGCGTTGTTGTCGTCCGGCGAGCCGCCGAACAGCTCGATGTTGAAGGGCCCCTTGCCCTGCTTCAGCCCGAGCTTGTCCTCGATCGACTGCGCCTGCAGCACGCCGACCTTGAAATTGTCGAAGGTCGCATAATAGTCGACGTTCGGCGTGTCGCGGATCAAGCGGTCATAGGCGATCACGGTGATGCCCTTGGCCTTGGCCTGTTTCAGCACATCCGAGAGGGTGGTGCCGTCGATCGCCGCGATGACCAGCGCCTTCACGCCCTTGGTCACCATGTTCTCGACCTGCGCGAGTTGGTTCGGAATATCGTCCTCGGCATATTGCAGGTCGGCGCCGTAGCCCTTCTCCTTCAGCGCCTTGACCATGTTGTTGCCGTCGGCGATCCAGCGCGCGGAGGACTTGGTCGGCATCGCGATGCCGATGGTCCCCTTGTCCTGCGCCACAGCGGCGCCCGGCAGCGATGCCGCAACGCCGGCTAGCGCCAGCGCCAACGTGATGGTCTTCAACTTGAGCATGCTTCACTCCCTCTGGTGATGTGATTTCTTGTTTGCGGCGAGATTGCCACAGAAGTTCGGGCGGGCGTGTGGCAATCATGGCCGGAACGCACCGGTTGAGCCCGCCACGTCAAGACCGTTCGCCTATCGGATCATCTGATGGCCGATCGCGGGAGACGCGGGATGGACGTCGACAATCATAGGCTGCACTCTCCCCGCTTGTTACTCCGTGCCGCTCGCGCGCCTCCCGCAGCGATGGCACAGGCCGTCCTTGGTCTGTGGGCGGCGATTCACTATTCCACGGATGATCCCGCGCGACTAGTCATATTATTTGACTATTGGAACTACGCTTTGGATTAGTGCCTTATGCTCTTGATTTGACAGCAAATTGTGCCGACAGGGCATGAATCCGTAGCCTCGCGGCTCCGCCGCGCCCAAGCTGTGCAAAGGAATCGCCCTCAGAATAGAGGGCGCTGGGAATGCCGGATGCTCGCCGCAACCGCAGCCCCTAGCCCGCCATCGCCTCTTCACGCTCAGCCAGGAATCGCGCCTCGAAATCGTGCGCCGGCATCGGCTTGCCGAAGAAATAGCCCTGCCCTTCCCCGCATCCCATGCTCACCAGCAAGTCGGCGATGGCGCGGTTCTCGATGCCCTCGGCGATGACGGACAGGCCGAGCTGCTTGGACAGTCCCACCGTCGACGAGACGATTGCAGCGTCGTCGCTGTCAGCCAGGAGGTCGAGCACGAAGGAGCGATCGATCTTGAGCCCGTCGAGCGGGAATTTCTTCAGGTAAGAGAGGCTGGCATAGCCGGTGCCGAAATCGTCGAACACGATACGGACACCGAGAGCCTGGATGCGCAGGAAGATGTCGAGCACCCGCTTCTCGTCGATCAGCAGGATGTCCTCGGTTACCTCGAGCTCCAGCAGCGACGGCGTGAGCTTGGTCGCATCGAGAATGTCGGCTACGGTCCTGGCGAGATCACCCGATTGAAGCTGCGACGGCGAGAGGTTGATGCCGACGCGGACACCATGGCCGGCGAGCTCCCAGCGCCGCGCCTGCTTGCACGCCGTCTGCATCACCCACGCGGCGACCCGTTCGGAAATCGCCGATGCGTTGACCACCGGAATGAACTCGGCCGGCGACACCAGGCCTCGCTCGGGATGACGCCAGCGGATCAAGGCCTCCGCTCCGATCAGCCCGCCGTCCACGAGCCGGACCTGCGGTTGGTAGAACAGCTCGAACTCATCGCGCTCGATCGCGAGCGACAGTTCCGCCTCCAGCGTCAGCCGCGCTTCGAGCTCCTGCCGGATCGCATGCTCGAACATCACGTGACCGCCGCGGCAGGTTGCCTTGGCGCGGCAGAACGCCAGATGGCTGTTGGCGAGCAGCTCGTCCGCGTTGCGGCCACCCTCGGGATAGACGGCAACGCCAACGGAGACCTTGACGCGATGCTCGCGCGCTCCGGTTACAAGCGGCTTGTCAAAGGCGCGCGTGATGCGTTCGGCGAACGCCGCGACCTCACCGGCAAGCGCCGTACAAGGAATAGCGATGGCAAATTCGTCGCCGCTGAGGCGCGCCACCAGCGCCTCCTTGCCGGCCTCCTCGACCAGCCTTTCCGAGACCGCCTGCAGCACACGGTCGCCATAGGCGTGGCCCAGCATGTCGTTGATGTGCTGAAAGCCGTCCAGCCCCAGCACCAGCAACGCGACTCCGGTTCCGGACCCCTCCGCAGAGGAAACCATCGCCGAGAGGCTGCCATGAAGCGTATCGCGGTTGGCAAGTCCGGTGAGGGAGTCATATTCGGCCAGGTAGCGGATGCGCGCGGCTTCGCGCTTGCGCACGGAAATGTCGCGCAGAACGGCGCCATACTGGAAACCGTCCGTGCCTTGCCAGCCCGAGAAGCACGCTTCGACCGGAAACACCTCGCCGCTCTTCCGCCGCCCCTCGAATTCCATCACCGCGCCGCCGGGCGAGGCCCATGCGGAATTGGCCGCGTCGCGGATCGAGAACGGCGTGCCCCTGGCGCCCCCGGCGCAGATGATGTCGAAGGGCTGGCCGATCATCTCGCCGGACGTATAACCAAAGATCGCTTCCGCGCCGGGATTCCAGACCGTAATCCGATGCTGCTGATCAGTGCAAATCAAGCCGTCCCCGAGCGACATCGCGATACGATGAAAGCGGCTCTCCGCAATGTGGCCGAGCAGGCCGAGGAAAGCGATCTCGTCGAGCGCGATCGCAGCAAGGTAGGCCGCGATCGCGGTGTACAACGGCGAGGTGTCGAGGATGATCGGCCATTCGGCCTGCAGCAGCAGGGCTGCGCTCTCGACCACGAGCGCCGTACCCAGCAGCATGATGACCCTGTGGCCGGCGGCGAGCCGACGCCAGGCCAGCATCATCAGCAGGATCAGCAGGCAGGTCGTGACCAGCGTGACGACGTCGGATGTCCAGTGCAGCGTGCGGTTCTGCAGGATCGATTCGGCGGCGAGAGCCTGCAGCAGCGGACCTGAGACGATGCCGCCATTTGGAATGCTGAAGCGGTCGCCAAGCTCCAGCGCGGTCCCGCCGACGATGACCTTCTTGCCCCTCAGCTTCGCGAGCGTCGCCGCATCGCCATGCAGCACATCGACATAGGAGACCATCGGCACCGAGGCGGCGCGAATGCCGAAATCGATCAGAAAGGCTGCACCCGTGCTGTCGTATTTGCCGGCGAGCACCGCCGCCATCGAAGGCAGAAACTCGCCGCCGAGCTTCTCGCCGAGCGGATAGCGCCGGATCCGGCCGTCCGGCCCGACCTCGACGTTGACGATGGCGGCCCAGGACTGATCGGCAAAGGGCTTTTGCGGGCGATTGATATGAACGGCCGCGGGATCGCCAGCCTTTGCACCCGGTTGCTTGAACGACGGCAGCACGACCGATCCGGCCGCTCCCCGCAAGGCCTCGACGAAATCCCGATCGGACGCTGCATCCGAGGGCGTGCTGAAGTCGATATCGAAGGCGATGTCGGCGGCGCCTGCCCTTTCCAATTGTCGCAGCAATTGGGCGTGCAAACTCCGCGGCCAAGGCCAGACGCCGATTTTTTCGATCGAGGGAGCATCGATCGCCACGATGACGACGTCGCCGCTGGCCTCCCGCTGCAGCCAACTGAAGCGAAGATCGGCGAGAGCGTAGCGGAACGGACCGTGCCAACCGGACAGCAGCATGACCGCCAGCGCGATCACCACAAGAACATGCGGCCGATAGTGCTTCAACTTGTCACCCCCACGCGCCTCCTTCTGAGGCGCGTTCCCCCGTTCGATCATGCGCTAGCGGGCCCGGTCAGTGCCTTCCGTTGCCATTCCCGTTGCCGTTGCCGGCCCCGCCATTGCCGTTGCCATTTCCGTTCCCGCTATTCCCGTTGCCGTTATTGCCGCCGTTGCCGTTGTTACCGTTTCCATTGCCGGCGGTCTTGCCGTTGCCGGTCGCGCCGTTTCCGTTGCCATTGCCGTTATTGCCGCCGTTGCCATTGTTGGAATGGCTTGCAGCGCCAGTCGTCGCGGCGACCATGGTCGCCGTTGCGGACGGCGAATTGGCGGTACCACCCGCGACCGCTGCATCGCCGCCGTCGGCCGTGCTCTGGCCACTGGCAGTGACGGTGCTTGCGTTGGAGTTGCTGTTGTTCCAGATGGTGTCCCTGCCGGAACCCCGAGATGCGCGTCGGGAGAGGCCGGGCGCCGTCGAGCCATGGGCGAGACCGTGGGTCGCTTTCTGGACGTTCAGCCTGACTTCACCGAGGGCCGTCGAGATGTGCATGACGTTGTGTTTCGCCGATCCGTTCTCGAGCCTGGATTGCTGTGAGCCCGGCGCGCCCGGCGGCTTGCCGACTGGCGCGAGCGCAAGGATGGTTCGGCCGTCTCCGGCATTGCGCGGCGCCGGCAGGCCGCCCTTCGGCACCGGAATCCGTTGGAGGGTGGAGGCGCGCGGCTTACCCTGCTCGATCGGGTTGAAGGGGCCCGATCCGCTCAACGACAGGCCCGGCTTGCCGTGGATCAAGGTCGTCGCCGCCTGGCCGGGCATCACTTCTGCGATCTGGCCCGACTTGAAGTCGGACACCTCGACCTGCCCGCGCTGCACCTCGACGTGTGCGCTCTTGCCGGTCACGGTGACACTGAAGTGCGTGCCTTTCACGACCGCGGCGAGGTAAGGCGTCTCGACCTCGAAATGCTTGACGTTGCGTTTCTCGACGTCCAGCAGAATCGATCCGGCCTGCTGCTCGATCGTCGTGGACATCCCGTCCTTCTTCTCGACGGGAACGCCGATCACCGAGTTCGGCGCGATCAGGATGGTTTCCTCGCCGCGAGTGAGAAGGACGCGACCGTTGCGTCCGGTGCGGATGGTGTCGCCGGGCTTGAGCGTGTCTTCCTGCTTCAGCGAAGCCGCTTGCGCGCCGGTCGTGCTGATCCACACCTCGCCGGAAGATTTGCTGACCGACCAGACGCCGTCATCGCCGGCAAGCGCGCTCGCGCCTGCGAGACACGTCAGCGCCATCGTCAAGGCGAAGCACATTCCACTCGTTCTGAGCATCGTGATTCCTCGGGCTTTCTCACCGTCAAGCCCGAGCATCTACCGGAAAAGTTTCAACATCCGCTTAGTGGTGCGCGCGATCTTCCGGCGCCGGATTAACCATTCATTGACCATAAAAATCTATGAAAAATCATGCGGCTAAGGTTCTTCCGGGCGTTCGTGCAGTTTCCTCCGTGGTTCTACGGAGAGGCGACCGCGCGAGCGTCAGTCGTCCCACACTGGGCTACCCTTTTTGCCGCTGTGTGGCTCGCGCTGTCGCTGATCACAGGACCTGCGAACGCACAGCAGGCCAATCCCGGCTTCGATCCGCGCCAGACCGAAAAACATTTTGAGGACCTGCAATCCGCAAATGGCCATCCCGCGTGGCCGTCCCTGCGGGTGCCGTCGCTGGCGCGGCAAACCGTCACCGCGGACAACAAACCGAAATTCCTGCTCCGCGGCGTCGTTGTGACCGGCGCTACGGTCATCCCGCCCGAGCAGCTCGCCGCCAGCTACCGGCCCTATCTCGGACGGCAGGTGTCGCAGGCCGACCTTACGACGATCGCACAGGCTATCGGCGAGCTCTACCGCGCCGCCGGCTTTCACTTGAGCCGCGCCATCGTTCCGCCGCAGGACATTGCCGACGGCCGTGTGCGCATCCGGGTGATCGAAGGCAGCATCACCGACGTGACGCTCAAGGGTGACGGCGCCGAGCAATTCGGCGTCAGGCCGTTGCTCGACCCGGTACTGGCCGAACATCCGTCGCGGCTCGCGACGCTGGAACGGCAATTGCTGCTGATCAACGGCCGGCCCGGCGTGCGCATCACCGACTCTGCGATCGAGGAGATCGGCGGACCGACCGGTTCGTTCCGTCTCGTCCTCACCTTGAAGACCTGGCACGTCTATACGTCCCAGGGGCTGGACAATCTGGGCTCGGCGGCCGTTGGCCCCTGGCAGGCCTATGCCGCCGCGGCGTTCAATTCGTATTTGAGACCGGGCGATACGCTCGCGGTCAATCTCTCGACGATTGCCAACGACCCGCGCGAGCTGGGATTCGGCCGCATCGCCTATGACACGCCGGTCGGCACCGACGGCTTGCGCATCGGCGGATCCGCTCTCTTTAGCGAAGTCCACCCCGGCGACGACCGCCGCCTCACCAACGACAACACACGCACCGAAGCCTATGAAATCCACGGCAGCATCGTTCCCGTGCAGTCGCAGCGTTCGACGCTGACGCTGACGGCGGCCGCCGGGTTCAGCAATGTCAGCGAAAACGACGTGTTCGGACCGATCTACATGGATCATATCCGCGCCGTCAGCCTGACGTCTGCCTACCGGCTGAAGGATGAGTTCGGTGGCACCAATTACGCCACGACGACGTACCGGCAAGGGCTCGACATCTTCGGCGCCTCGCAGTTCGGCGACAACTTCGTCTCGCACTTCGGGGCTGCGCCGAATTTCTCGGTGCTCGACTTCTACTATACGCGCTATCAGACGCTGAACGATGCATGGTCGGCCAGGATCGCGATGGCGAGCCAGACCGCCTCCGGTCCGCTCTACACGTCCCAACAATTTTATCTCGGAGGAGCCGCCTTCGGACGCGGCTATGGCGCGGCCGAAATCTCCGGCGATAACGGGCTCGCCGGCTCGTTCGAGCTGCGCTTCGACCGGCACCCGAACTTCCGCTACCTTGCGGGCTACCAGCTCTATGGCTTTGTCGACGCGGGCGCGGTCTGGAACGACGGCTATCGCGTTGGTGATGGCCTCGCGCTGACCTCGGCCGGCGGCGGCGTTCGCTTCTTCCTGTGGGACCACCTGCGGGCCGACATCGGCGTCGCCTTCCCCCTCAGCTATCGCGCGCCCGACAACGAAATGCGCAACGCGCGGCTGTTGTTCTCGGTCTCCAACGCGCTGAAACTCTGTCCCGAGCGCGGATCGGGGCACTGCCTCTAAAGCGCGCCTTCGACAACTAGAACGTCAATTGGACCTTCATCGACTTCGAACGGTCGGTTGCGAGCTCGAAGGCTTCGACCGCCTGCTCGAACGGCAGCGACGCCGAGATCAGTGGCTTGACGTCAAGCCGGCCCTCGCCCATCAGCCGCAGCGCCAGCTCGAATTCGGGATCGAAGCGGAAGGTGCCGCGGAGCTTGAGTTCCTTGGTCACGATCGCGTTGACCGGCAGCGTCATCTCGCCGCCGAGGCCGACCTGCACGATGACAGCGCCGGGGCGCAGCAGATCGAACGCGAGCCGCAGCGCGGCCTGATTGCCGGACGCCTCGAACAGCACGTCGAACACTCCCTTGCCGGCACGCCAGGGATCGAGGTTAGAGGCATGCGTGGCGACATTGATGGCGTGGCTCGCGCCAAGCTTGCGCGCTACCGCAAGCGGTGCATCCGCAACATCGGTCACCACGATCTCCGCCGCGCCCGCGTAGCGCGCGACCACCACCATCAGCGCACCGATCGGGCCGCAGCCCGTCACCAGCACCCGCTTGCCCATCAGCGGCCCGGCCTGGTTCGCAGCATGCAGGCACACCGCGAGTGGCTCGGCCATCGCCGCTTCGGCCAGCGAGAGTTTTTCGGCAATCGGGATCGCCTGCGCGGCCTCGACCGTCACGTGCTCGCGAAAGCCGCCCTGCACGTGGGGATTGCGCATCGCGCTGCCCATGAAGCGCATGTCGAGGCATTGGTTGCGCATGCCTTCCTGGCAATGGATACAGGTCCCGCAGGGCCGGCTCGGATTGACTGCGACGCGCGCGCCCGCCGAAAGATGCGCAACACCGCTGCCGACGGCTTCGACCACACCGGCAATCTCATGGCCCAGCGCCATCGGCTCCTTGATGCGCACGGTGCCGAAGCCGCCATGGTGATAATAATGCAGGTCCGAGCCGCAGATGCCGCCGGCCGCGATTTTCACGCGTACTTCGCCGGCGGCCGGCGCGGGATCAGGGAAATTGTCGATCCGCAAGTCCTTCGGAGCATGAATAACGACTGCGCGCATGATTGGTCCTCCCGCCGGCTGCGATCACATCGCGGCCAGCATCCCTCCATCGACATAGACGATCTGGCCGTTGACGTAATCGGACGCCGATGACGCGAGGAAGATCGCCGCGCCCACCAGCTCGTCGGGACGTCCCCAGCGCTTTGACGGAATGCGCGACATCAGCCAGGAATTGAAGTCGGGATTTTGAATCAGCGCCTGGTTCATGTCGGTCGCCATGTAGCCGGGGCCGATCGCATTGGCCTGGATTCCGCTCGCCGCCCATTCCACTGCCATCGACCGCGTCAGCGTCTTGATGCCGCCCTTGGCCGCGGTGTAGGGCCCGACGGTTGCCCGCGCGAGCTCGCTTCCGAGCGATCCGATATTGATGATCTTGCCGCGCCCGCGCGCAATCATGCGCTTGGCCGCCTCGCGGCCGATCACGAAGGCGCTGGTGAGATTGGTCTCGATCACCTTGCGCCACTCCTCGGTGGTGAACTCGACCAGCGGCTTGCGCCGCTGGATGCCGGCATTGTTGACGAGAATGTCGATCGCAATGCCTGCCCGGTCGAAGCTCTCGAAGGCGCCGACGATGGCGGCCTCATCGGTGACGTCGAAGGCCGAGCCTTCCGCGCTCAATCCCGCGGCGCGCATCTCCTTGACTGCCGCCTCGACGCGCGCGGGATCGGTGCCGTTGATGACCAGCCGCGCGCCGGCCTTCGCCATGCCCTCGGCAATGCCGCGGCCGAGCCCGCGCGAGGAGCCGGTCACGAGCGCGGTACGGCCCGACAGATCGAACAGACTGGTCGACATTTCAATTCCTTCAGGCGTTGGTGCGGCGCACGGTGAGATCGGAGCGGGAGAACACCGCCGGCTTAAGATCGACGCCGAGGCCCGCTCCCTCCATCGGATAGACATAGCCATCCTTGATCACTGGCATCGTCGTGACAAGCTCGTTGTACCAGCCCTTGTAGAAGGCGCGCACCGATTCCTGGATCAGCGTGTTGGGCTGGCTGAACGACATGTGGATGGCGGCGACGAAGCCGACCGGCCCGATGCAATCATGCGGCGCGAACGGGCGGTGATAGGTCTCGGCCATGGCCGCGATCTTGCGCCCCTCGGTGAGCCCGCCGGTCCAGCAGAGATCGGCCATCACCACATGCATGGCGTCGCGATCGAGCATGTCCTTATAGGGATAGCGCGAGCCGAGCGTCTCGCTGGCGCACACCCACACGTCCGTCGAGCGCGCATACTCGGCGAGCGCCTGCGGCGAGTTCATGCGGATCGGGTCTTCGTACCAGGTCGGCCCGTAGGCTTCCAGCACGCGCGCGATCTGCTTGGCGGCCGGCAGATTCCACAGCGAGTGAAACTCGACCATGATCTCCATCCTGTCGCCGACGGCCTTGCGGATCTTCTCGAATGGCGCGACCGCCTTTTTCATCTGCTCGGCGGTGATGAAAAGGCCCTGGTTCTCCTGCGCCGGCGGATCGAACGGCCAGATCTTCATCGCGGAGACGCCGCTCTCGAGCAGGCTTTCGGCGAGCGCATCGGCGCGGTTCATGAAGCCGTCGAGATCCTCGTAGGGACCTTCACTTTCGCCGAGGCTCCAGTTCGAAACCGGGCGGATGTTGGTGGAGCGCACATATCTGGTGCCGGCGCAGGTGTTGTAGATGCGCTGCTTGTCGCGGCAGAGTCCGCCGAGCATCTGGTGCACGGGTTGACCGCAGACCTTGCCGAACAGATCCCATAGCGCGATGTCGATCGCGGATGCAGCGCGGTATTCGACGCCGGTCGAGGATTGCGCCATCGGCAGATTGAGGAGGTCGCGGTGGATCGCCTCGATCCGCAGGGGATCGCGGTCGAGCAGGCGCGCGGCGAAGGTGTCGTGGATCTGGGCTTCGACCGCGCCCGCCCCATAAAAAGTCTCGCCGAGCCCGATCAGGCCGGCATCGGTATGCAGACGCACCCACAGCACATTGGCGAATTCGTCGGTGCGCAGAGTCTCGATCGACTTGATCTTCACGCTTAACCTCCTCCCAGCACCTTAAGCTGTTCTAATCGCGGCCGTTTTCGGCCGACGCAAGTGCAAAGTCATAACGACCCTTGTAATATATCACAATATGTTTATTGTGAGGTCAGGGCTGCGCTTTTCAGATGCGGCCGGAGGAAACCTCATTGGCTCGGCGCAAGAACGCACTCGAAGTCGTGCATCCGGACAAAGGCGGCGCGCCCGCGCGGCAGAACCGCGTCAACTTCTTCGAGCTCGCCTACCAGAGGATCGAGGACCTGCTGGTCAATTGCGAGCTGAAACCCGGCCGTGCGCTCACCGTGCAGGAATTGCAGCACCTGACCGGCTTCGGCCGCACCCCGGTGCATGCCGCCGTCAACCGCTTCGCCGCGGACACGCTGATCATCATCCACCCGCGCCATGGCCTGCAGATCGCCCCGATCGATCTCGCGCGTGAGCGACTATTGCTTGCGCTTCGCCGCGACATGGAGCGCTTCGTCATTCGCCTTGCGGCCGAGCGCGCCAGCCTCTCCCACCGCAACCAGGCCCTCCATATCGAGCGCGTGCTGCGCGAGCGGCACGATACGCTCTCGATCGACGACTTCAATAAGCTCGACCGCCGGATCGATGCGCTGATCCTGGAAGCCGCGGGCGAGCCCTTCCTGGCGCATACGCTGCGGCCCCTTCACACCATCTACCGCCGGATCGGCTACATCTTCCACCAGCATCTGCCCGGACACACCGATCTCGCCGGCACCATCAACGCCCACCTGGCGATCCTCCATGCGGTGGCCAACCGTCGCCTCGAGAGCGCGGTTGCCGCCAGCGACGCGCTGATCGACTTCATGGATCAGATGTTCGAGGCGATGGAATCCGGAATTGACCCAGGCCTGCTCGATTGCAGCATCGAGCCGTTGCCGGGAACGTAAACACGACAAGAGCGATACGGGGAAAAAACATGTCAACAGCAGCAAGCCTGCCGCAGCAGCAGGCAATCATGCAAGGCGCGGTTCGCCATCTGATCCAGAACTACAGCCCCAAGGGCAACAAGGTCGGCTGGCTGATGATGGCCTCGATCCTGGTCGAGGCCTGGGACCTCTACTCCATCGCCTTTGTCCTGATCTTCATCCATGATCAGTACCAACCCGATCCGTTCATGCTCGGGCTCGCGGCCGCGGGCACACAGGGCGGCGCCATGATCGGCGCGCTGATCGGCGGCTGGCTTTCCGACAAGATCGGCCGGCGCGTGATGTTTCTCGCAACGATGATCATGTTCATCGTGCTGGCGCTGGCCCAGGCCTTTGTGCCTGGCGTGACCTCGCTCATCATCATCCGCTTCCTGCTCGGCATTCCGCTCGGCAGCGATATCTCGACCGGCTACACCTACATCATGGAGTCGATGGCCAAGGGCGATCGCGAAGTGATGGGCAATCGCTGGCAATTCATGTTCGCGGTCGGCGAGGTGCTGACGCTGGCGGTGATCGCGATCTTCCTGATCGCCAATCTCAACCACGAGATCGTCTGGCGCATCACGCTCGGCCTCGGCGCCTTGCCCGCTCTCATCATCCTGATCATGCGTCACGACGTGCCGGAGACCGCGGTATGGCTGGTGCAGCAGGGCCGCTTCCGCGAGGCCAAGCAGGTGGCGCGGCAGATGTATAACGACCCGCTCGACATGCTGCCGGACCACGACGTTACCTTGCCGAAGGCGCGGACGAGCGCCTTCCTCGCCGATCTGCGCACCGATCCGGTCCGCTGGCGCGCCACGCTCTACGGCTGGATCGCCTGCTTTGCCCAGGCGAGCGAGTTCTCGACCTTCGCGTTCTACCTGCCGGTGCTGTTTGCAATGGTCGGCGTGGCGAGTGTGCTCGGCAACAATCTCGTGACCATGGCGCTGTTCTCTATCGCCGCGGTGTCGGGCTGGGTCGGACCGCTGCTGACGCCAAAGATCGGCCATCGCGGCATCGGCATCGCCGGCTTTGCCATCGTGCTGGTGTCGCTCCTGATCGCGGCGGCCGCGCTCTACACCGGTCACAAATATGTCCTGCCGTTTGCCGCGGCCGCCATGTTGTGGGGGCACTACTGGGACGCCTCGAACTGCATGACCATTCCGACCATGGTGGCGAAGCCGGAATATCGGGGAACGGCGAGCGGCTTTGCCTACATGTTCGTGAAGCTGCCGTCGTTCCTTGCGATCTTCCTGTTCCCCTCGCTGTTCGCGGCGATCGGACAGGCCAATGCCACGCTGTTCGTTGCGATCTTCCCGCTGATCGGGCTTCTCGCCGCGATCTTCATCCTGCCGGAAGTCTACGGCTACGAGCACGATTGAGACGGCACGCCGGGAGGACGACAAACCGCGTCTGCCTCCGGCGAGGCCCGCCCACGCGGCTTGTCGCGTTCAGAACAGGCGGAAGGATGACTCCAACAAGGCCGGGTCGCAGGCCATCCTGAGCCGCTGGCCTTGACGTGGCGGCGGCGCCTGCCATGGGATCTCTCGCTCAACCGTTGTCACAAACGGCTGACCACCCGCCGGTGTGACGCGCAAGGTGGCGCGGTAAGTGTGGTGGAAGGCGAGCCCGACCGGCAGCTCCTCGGAATAGAGCACCTCGACAAGGCAGGACTGCATGGCGCTGCGGTAAACCTGTCCCGCCTTCGCTGCGCCCGGAACCACCACGCCGGCCAGCATCATCACGGCAACGATCGAACGCTTCACCAGAGTCTCCTGCCTGCTGCCCGCTCGCGGAAATCCTACAACAAACATCCGCGCCGATCTGGAAATTTCATATCCCTTCGCTTTCGATTTTTTAACCACAGCGCGCTGCGTGCTCACTGGTCATCCATCGCTTGAGTCGCGCCGCGCGAGCCGCGGACCATCGTATCGACTTTCGGATGTTTCGCGCGCCACAGCGGTCCGAAAGCGATTCGGCGGCGGCCCCCTACGAAAGATAGCAGGACAACCACTTGGAATTTCGCCAGTTCGTCTCTTGTGGCCACCACGCGATCGGCTTATTTTCTTGCTGTTCGCCGGGTACGAATTGCTATTTTGGCCAGCGCACGGGTTTGCGCAGATCGGAAGCAGGCAATGCCCACGGAAGCAGGAAGGGGCTTGAAGCCAGGCTCGTTTTCCTTTGTCAGAACGGCCGGCCTGGTCGCTCGCACAATCGTTATCCTCCTGCTTGCTGTGCTGACCGCCATCGTCGCCAGCCCCCAAATGGAGCGACTCTCAACACTGCTCGATACGCCAAGCGATCTGGTTCGGATCATGCTGGGCTTTGCGGTCTGCGTATGGTGCGTCATCAATCTCTTTATTCTGCCAAAGGATACCGAGGCCTATAGGAACTGGCTTTATCTTGGAGCCGTGCTGGTGCCATTGGCAGTGCTTTGCACCATCGTCGTCTGGTAGGCTTATCGGACCGCTTACGTCCTCGGTTGAAGCGTGAGCGGAGCCACGGGTTGTGGCGTGACCGAAGCTTCGCCCAGCGCGCATTGGCGCCACACCGGGCTCCTGCATGATGTCGGCCAACCGCCGCCTAGCGCCACAAACAAGGCCGCCGTGTCCGAGAGGCGATTGGCTTCCGCCTGCACCTTTGTCACGAGAGCGTTGAGATAGGTCTGCTGCGCATTGAAGACTTGCACCTGGCTGACCTGCCCCTGCTTTAGCTGCTGCTCGACGATATCGAGACTTGCTTTCGCGGTCTCTTCCGCATGGACAGCCGCCTTCAGGGCCCGCGCATCCGCTTGCAGCGAGCGAAGCGCGTCGGCCACGTTCTGGAACGCGGTGATGACGGCCAGGCGATAGACGGCTTCCGCCTGTTTGAGGGCGGCTTCCGCCGCCTTCTGCTTGTTGTAGAGGGTGAAGCCGTCGAAGATCGGCGCGGTGACGCCCGCCGCGATCGTGTAGAACCCGGTTCCCGGGGTAAAGGCCTGGGCATAATTGTAGGCGGACGTTCCACCATTGGCCGAGATCAAGACGTTCGGCAGGCGCGCTGCGATCGCGACGCCGATCTGGGCGCTTGCCGCGTGCATGGCGGCTTCCGCGGCGCGTACGTCCGGCCGCTGATCGACCAGCTTGCCCGGCAGGCTGACCGGCAGGTTGGTTGGCAGCTTGAGATGGGCGAGATCGAACTTCTGCATGATCTCGTCGGCGGGAAGCTGGCCGACGAGCGCGGTCAGGAGATCGCGCTGCACCCCCAATTGCTTGGCGAGGGGCGGCAGCAATTGCTCGGCCGCGGCAAGCTGCGCTTCCTGCGCCAGCACATCGGCGCGCGCGGCTTGACCGGCCTTCTCCTGGTCTTTCAGAATGCCGAGCAGGCGGCGCTCGATCGCGATGACGCGCTCGGTCGCGGCGATCTGTCCGCGCAGCGAGGCCTCCTGGATCGCGGCGGTGACGACATTGCCCGTCAGCGTGAGGTAGGCCGCCTCGAGCTGGAACACGTTCTGCTCGGTCACGGCATCGAGATTCTCGACCGCGCGGAAATTGCCGCCCCAGATGTCCGGTATGAAGCTGACCGTGAGCTGATGGGTGACCAGCGAGAACCGGGTTTGATCCACCGAGTCCAGCGGGACGCCGAACACGGTCCCGGCATTGGAATTGAGAATTTCGGAGCTCGTCGAGTTGCCGGTGACTTGCGGCAACCAGATGCCGCGTTGGGCCAGCGCATTGTAGTTTGCGATCTTGATGGCGGCTTCGGCCGACTGGAGGGTCGGATTCTGCTCGACCGATTGGCGGATCAGATCGTTGAGCGGCTGGTTGCTGAACGCCGCCCACCAGCGCGCCGAGACGGCTGCGCCGTTGACAAAATGCTGGGAGGCGACGGGGGAGCCTTCGCCGGCTCCGCCGCTGGCGTCCGCAAGATGGCCCGGCAGGTAGCCTTTGGCATCCGGCGCCGGCGGCGGCACGAAGTTCGGCCCGACGCAGCCCGCTAAGGCCAGCGCCAGGAGAGCCGTGAACGTCCATGCGGCGGCGCGGGTCGTCCTCCCGGAAGACCCCCGACGCGGTGCCACAAGCGACCCCCGCGAAACAGTGCGCCCCATCCGCTTCACACGCACGAGTCCATCACCCCCGTTGATCAAATCGCGTCCGTATCGGTCGCCGCTTCATCCGGCGGTCCGGAAGATGCCATGGCTGGTGTTGTATCCCTCGCCAGGAAAATCCGCCGTAGCGCCGGGGCAACGACCAGCAACAATAAGGGCCCTATGAACATGCCGCCAACGACCACCGTTGCCAGCGGTCGCTGCACCTGGCTGCCGATACCATGCGAGATCGCCGCCGGGAACAGGCCGACACCGGCCGACAGCGCCGTCATCAGCATCGGCCGCATGCGCTGCTCGGCGCCGCGGAACACCGCTTCAGCCACGTCCATGCCCCTGGCGCGAAGCTCGCGGAAATAGGTGATGTTGAGAATACCGTCCATGACGGCAACGCCGAACAACGAGATGAACCCAATGGCGGCCGAGACGCTGAAATCAAGGCCGGCAAGGTAGAGCGCGATGATGCCGCCCCCAACAGAGAACGGAATGCCGGCGAGCGCCAGCAGGCTGTCGCGCATCGAGTTGAACAGGCCGTAAAGCAGCACAAGGATCAACAGAAGCGTTATCGGGATCACGATCAAGAGCCGGTGCTTGGCCTTTTGCAGATCCTCGAACTCGCCTGACCAAAGGATATGATAGCCGTTCGGCAGCTTGACCGCGCTGGCGATCCGCTCCTGCGCCTCCGCGACCGTGCTGCCGAGATCGCGCCCGCGCACGCTGAACTTGATCGGGATATAGCGCTGGCTGCGCTCGCGGTAGATGAAGGAAGCACCGGTATCGAGCGAGATGTCCGCGATCTCGCTGAGCGGGACGTAGCCGTTACCGGGTCCCGGCGTGTTGAAGGCGACCTTGAGGTTGCGGATTGCATCGATGCTCTGGCGATACTTCGGCAGGAGACGCACAGCGAGCGCAAACGTGCGGTCGCCCTCGAGGACGGTCGTCGCATTGGTGCCGCCAAGCGCAGCTTGCAGCACGGTATTGACGTCCCCGGTGTTGAGCCCGTAGCGAGCGGCCTTCTCGCGATCGATCTTGATGTTGAGATTGGGCTGTCCCATGAGGTGGAAGATGCCGAGGTCCTCGACCCCCTTCACCTTCGCCATCTCCGCCATCACCTGCGCGCCGAGTTTCTCCAGCACCTCGAGATTCGGGCCGACGATCTTGACCGAGTTGGCGCCCTTCACGCCCGACAGCGCTTCCTCGACATTGTCCTGGATATATTGGGAGAAGTTGAAGTTAATGCCGGGCAGCTCCTCCTCGAATTCCTTCTGCAGCTCCTCCGTCAATTTCTCCTTGGTGAGCCCCGCGGGCCATTCATCGAACGGCTTCAAGGGAGCAAACAGCTCGACATTCGAGAAGGGTGATGCATCGCTGCCATTGTCCGGCCGACCGTGTTGCGACACCACGGTGATGACCTCGGGATGCCGCAGCAGGATCTCGCGCATCTTGCGGGTCGGCTCGGTTCCGGCTTCCAGCGACATCGTCGGCGGCATCGATGCCCTGATCCAGAAATTGCCCTCCTCCAACGCCGGCAGGAATTCGCTGCCGAGCCGAGAGGCGGCAAGAAGGCTCAGGCCGAGAAACACCACGCCCAGGACCACGGCCCATTTGAGCTTGCTGAGCGCCCATCTCAGGACCGGCGTATAGCTCGCGCGCAAGGCACGCACAAAAATGGTCTCGACCTCCTGGATGTGCTGGGGAAGCAACAAGCGTGCGAGCACCGGCGTCACCGTAAAGGTCGCAAGCAGAGCGCCGGCAAGCGCATAGCCGTAGGTGCGCGCCATCGGCCCGAAGATCTGTCCCTCGACGCCCTGCATCGTAAATAGCGGAATGAATGCGGTCACCGTGATCGCGGCGGTGAAGAACACCGCCCTGTCGACCTGCAGCGCGCTGACCAGGATCATGCGCAGCCGCTCGGGCCAGGGCTGCCCTCCACCGCCAGGCGAGCTCGACGACGTCGGGTCCGGTCCCCAATAGCCATCGGCGAGGCGCTGCAGCAGGCTGGTGCGCTCCTCCGCGCTGGCTTGGAAATTCCGGTAGATGTTCTCCATCATGATGACGGCGGAGTCGACAATAATGCCGAAATCGACCGCACCGAGAGACAAGAGGTTGGCGTCTTCGCCGCGCAACACAAGGATGATGATGGCAAAGAACAGCGCAAAGGGAATGTTGATGCCGACGATGATGGCGCTCCTGAGGTCACCGAGGAACACCCACTGGATGAAGAAGACGAGGAGGCAGCCGAAGATGAGGTTGTGCAGGACGGTGTGCGTCGTCACGCCGACGAGCGAGGTCCGATCGTAATAGGGAACGATCTTCACGCCCGGCGGCAGGCTGCCATCGCTGTTGAGCTTTTTGACTTCCGCCTCAACCTTGGGAATGACGTCGTTGGTGTGCTGCGTGCGCCCCATCACGACGATCGCCGCGGCGATATCGTCTTGGTGATCCCTTCCGGCTATGCCAAGCCGCGGCACATAGCCGACGGAGACCTTTGCGACCTCCTTGATCTGGATCGGAAGGCCGTTCGACTGGGTCAATACGACGTTCTCGATGTCCCGGATCTTGTAACCCTTGGTCACGTCGTCGGCGCCGCCGGAGTCGACGAGCCCGATGCCACGAATGTTGACCGATTGCTGCCCGATCTGGATCTCGCGGCCGCCGACATTGATATTGGCGTTGCCGAGCGCGGAAATGAGCTGCGGCACCGTGATATTGTAGGCCTCCAGCTTTTCCAGGTCGGCGTCGACGTTGAACTGCTTGGTCGTTCCGCCCCAGGAGTTGATCTGCACCACGCCCGGGACGGTGAGCAGGCGCCGTGTCACGATGTAGTCCTGCACGGTTCGGAGATTGGTCAGGCCGAAATGCGGTGGCCCCACGATCTGGTAGCGATAGATTTCGCCGACCAGACTCGATTGCTGGATCTGAGGAATCTGGTTTTGCGGCAGCGTGACGTTCTGCGTCAGCATGACCTGGGCCTGCGAGAGCGCGAAGTAATAGTCGACGCCATAGGCGAAGGTGACGCGGACGAACGACAGGCCATAAAAGGAAGTGGAGCGGATATTGACCACGCCCGGCGTCGGGTAGAGCCCGACCTCCATCGGGATCGTGTAGTATTTCTCCATCTCCTCAGCGGAAAGGCCGGGGGCCTGGGCGGTGATTTCGAGGATCACCGGCGCGGGATTGGGGTAAGCCTCGACGTTGAGCTTGGTGAACGCGATCAGCCCCGCCGCGCAAAATACCAGGATGCCGAGCACGATGATCGCGCTGCGCGTCAAACCGAATACAAGGAGAGACTTGATCAAGAGAACCTGCCGTACCTGTCGTCGTTCTTTTCAATCGGCACGATTGCGGCTTAGCCTGCTTCGCCCAGCAGCAGCTTGTTGCTCAGGTACACCGCGCCCTCGGTGACGACGGTTTCACCCGCTTGAAGGCCGTCGAGAATCTGCACCCAGCCGTCCTGCCTGAGGCCGGTGGTCACGGTTCGCTTGACGAAGTGGCGGCGGTCGGTTGTGACCCACACCGTCATCGTGCCGTCGCCTTCGCGGACCACGCCGTCGGCCGGCACTGCCAACGAGGTGACGGGGTCGCCCACGCGGACAACAAAGCTCGCATACATCCCCGAGCGCAGGAGATGCTCGGGATCATCGATCACGGAGCGCACAAGCTGGCGGTGCGAGTTCGGATCGATCGTCGACCCCAGATTCGTCACATGGCCGGTGAAGACCTTGTCGGGGTAAGCCGGCACGGTCATCTGCACTTCCTGCCCGAGCTTGTAGGCCGGAGCGTCCGTCTCGATGACGTTGGCGATCATCCACATCGTCGAGATGTCGACGACCGAGAACGGCGCCGGCGCGTTGCCGGGCTGCGTCAGGAATCCCGGCGCGGCATTGCGCGCAACGACACGTCCCGTGATCGGGCTCTTGACCACCAGCGTGGAATCGACCTTGCGGTTGATCAGGATCTGCTCGATTTCGGCATCGGTCTTGCCGAAGATGCGCACGGCATTCTGGGCGGCCTTGAAGTTGCCTTCCGCCGTCTGCTCATCCGACGTCGCCTGATCGACGTCCTTCTGCGCCATCCCGCCTTGCTTCAGCAATCCCGTCGCGCGCGCCAGCGTCTTCTTCTGCAATTCGAGCACGCCCTCCGAGGCGAGCAATGTCGATTCCGCCTGCAGAAGATCGGGACTGTCGATCGTGAACAGGATATCGCCCTGCTTCACATCGTCGCCGACATTGTAGAACGCCTTCAGGATCTTGCCTGGATACTGGGAAAAGACCTGAACCAGCATGTTCTCGTTGAAGTCGACGGCGCCGACAGCCGTCTTCTGGATTTGGAATTCATGCGTGCCGAGTGGGCCGACCTTGAGCGCTGTCGTCTGCTTCTCGGACAGATCGAGCGACTGCTCGGCGGCGGCGCCGCCACTGCCACCACTAGTGTCGGCAGACCGATCGGTGCTCGCCGTCGTAAGCGCTTTCCGGCTGGTCTGACCGTCGGCAAGACCGATAAGGTCCCTGCCCCAGATCAGCGCAGCACCGGCCACCGCCACCACGATGACAAGCACCCATCGTGAGCGCCTCGACGCATTCAGCAAGATATTCACCCTGTTATCTTATCGTTCCGCCGGCAAACAGCGCTCGAAAGCCGCAAATTGCGCTGTTAGTCAAGCTGGTCGTTCCACGCGGCGAAACCTAATTCATCGCGCTTACGCACACCTTACAGACCGGCTTTCAAGGCTTTGAGCCTTAACATTTTTTCGCCTTTCAACGTGTTGAGAGTTAATATCTTTTGCACAGTCCCCGCGTGGCGAGGTTCGCGCTGCTTGATCGAGCCGAGCGAAGGGGGGCGATTCGATCCCGGTCTCGCCGGGTGGAGCACTGCCAGATGCGGTTGTTGATCGTGGAAGACAATGAAGAGCTCGCAGACCTCCTGGCCAAGGGGCTGAAGACGGCCGGCTACCAGGCCGACGTATTGTCGACGGTCGAAGAAGCGCGCGCGGTTCTCACCACGACGTTCTACGCCGCCCTGATTCTGGACCTCGGCCTGCCCGACGGCGACGGGCTCGAGCTGTTACGCGAGCTCAGGCAGCGCGGCAATCCTATGCCGGTGCTGGTGCTGACGGCGCGCGGCGGCCTGAACGACCGCGTGCAGGGCCTGCGCAGGGGCGCCGACGACTATCTGGTGAAGCCGTTTGCGCTGGAGGAATTGATCGCGCGGCTGGAGGCGCAATTGCGGCGCCCGGGCCAGTTGCTCGGCTCGAGCCTGCGCATCGCCAACCTCGCCTTCGACACGCAGAACCGGCAGGCCTCGATCGATGACGAGCCGCAGGTCTTGTCGGCGCGCGAAACCGCGGTGCTCGAGTTGCTGATGCGCAGCAAGGGACGCGTCGTGTCCAAGAAGCAGGTCGAGGATCACATCTTCGGACATTCCGGCGAGGTCGCCTCGAACGCGGTCGAGGTTTACGTGCACCGCCTGCGCAAACAACTCTCCGAGCGCGGCGCCAGGGTTCAGGTGCACACCATTCGCGGCGTGGGCTACCTCATTGCGGAGGAAAAATAACGTGCCGAGATTCCAGTCGGTCATCTCGCGCATCGTTTTTCTGCATGTGGTCGCGGTGGCGATCACCTCGATCCTGATGTCGCTCGCATTGTCCTGGCTGCTCTCCTATGCGACCGACAATATCCACAACAAGTCGATGCAAGAGCAGGCCATGGCCGTCGGCGATCATCTGAGCGCCTTCCCCGACGGCAAACTGAAGCTTTATCTTCCTCTCGATCTCGTCGGCCTCTACTCGCAGCCCTATGGCCGCTATGCCTATGCCGTCGTCGATGATCGCGGCACCGTGCTGTTTTCGTCGCGAGAGGATCACGCTGCCCTGTTTCCCGCCGATCCGCGCGGGGCGAGCACCGCGTTCCTGCAGCAGCGGCGCGGCGGCGCCACCATGTCGGGCGCCAGCGTCAGGCGCACCATCGATGGCCACACTGTCTGGATCCAGGCCGGCGAGGATCTCGCCAACCGCGACGTGTTGACCGACGATATCGTCGCCGACTTCTATCGGAGTGTCGGCTGGATCACGCTGCCGATCCTGCTCGTTCTCCTGATGGCCGATATCGCGATCTTCCGCCGTGCGCTGCGGCCACTGCGCGAGGCGAGCGAAATTGCCGAGCACATTGGGCCGTCGAAGCCGGGCGTGCGGCTGCCGACCGGTGAAATGCCGCGCGAGGTGCGCCCGCTCGTGTCGGCGGTCAACCAGGGCCTCGACCGGCTCGAGGAAGGATTCCGCATCCAGCGCGACTTCACGGCGGACGCTGCCCATGAGCTGCGCACGCCGCTGACGGTGCTGAGAACGCGCATCGATCTGCTGGAAGATCAGGGCATGCGCCAGGCGCTGCTCCATAACGTCGACGGCATGGCCCACATCATCGGCCAGCTTCTGGACATCGCCGAACTCGACACGCTCGTCATCGATCCCGAGCAGAAGGCCGACCTTCACGCAGTGGCGACCGAAGTCGCCGAATTCGTGGCGCCGCTCGCGCTGGCCCAGGGCAAGGACGTCGCGCTGTCGGGTCCGGAGCAACCGGTCTGGGTCAGGGGCAATCCGGAAATGCTCGGCCGCGCCATCCTCAACCTCGCCGAAAACGCCATCAATCACACGGCGGCGGGATCAACGGTCGAGTTCGTCGTCGAGGAAAACGGCACGGTCAGCGTGCTCGATCAAGGCCCCGGCATCGGCGAGGACGAGCGGAACCTGATCTTCCGCCGCTTCTGGAGGCGCGATCGCCGCAAGCATGGCAGCACGGGGCTCGGGCTTTCGATCGTGCAACGGATTGCGGAGCTGCACGCCGCCGATGTGACCGTGGAAAACCGCAAACCCAAGGGCGCCCGCTTCTCGCTCAAATGCGTGCCGCTGGCGCGGCGTCCAGCCTAGGCTGCCCTGACTTCGACCCGATCGGCGTGCAGCGACCACTCGCACAGCCGCTCGCTTTCGCAGAACTTCTTCTTGGCCAATTCGGTAGCCTGGTTCTCGTTCAACGCGTCGATTTCGAGGGAACTCTGGCAGATTTCGATCTGGCGGCCATTGCCGCCGAGCACGTCTTTCTTGAACAGGACAACGTACCTTGACATGGAACCCTCCCCGCTGAATGGGCAGTATCTTTTCCCTATCATGGCCGGTCTGGCGCCAGCCTTGCTGATCGAGATCAGGCGCCACAATCTGGGAGGAAAGTTGATCGGAGCCGATCCGGAGTCAAGTTTAATTCACGCGCGGGGGCCCCACGACGCCGCCACCACAGCGCCAGCGAGTGCAGGCAAGCGCGAACCTTGCGGAGATTGAATGTGCGTAATTTGCGCGAGCGTATTGCCGTCGTGCTGATCCATCAGCGCGACCGATATCCGGGCGCCGCGCCACAAAGCTCCAGGTCGGCGATGCTGCGCCGGCCCCAATAGATGCCGTACTTCTGCGAGAGTCTTTAGGCGCCCGCGTCGGGCAGGCTCGCGGCCGCAATCGCCACGAGCTCGGCGATGCGCCGGCGGAGCTTCGGCGTCGAGCGGAGCAATGAGCGAACCCGTTCCATTGCAAAAATCCTTCTGCGCCGGCGGCGGAACCGCCCTTAAGGCTATGGCGCACAAGGGAAAATGGTCGCTCGCAACCCGACTGTCGAGACATCTGCAAAAATAGCAATGGACTGCCATCCGCGGTTCGAGTGGCAGTGGCTTTGTTGCGTTCGAAGAAGGAGCAGCGGAGAAATTTTTCTCCGCAAGGACCGTCCTATTTCGGGGCAACGCCAAAAGTCCGTGCGAAACGCTCGCTGTAATGCGGCCAGACCTCGGGATTGATGATGCGCGGCGGCCTCTTGCCGTCGAGCGCGGTGAGGAGCTGCTCGGCCGCGATCCGGCCCATGTTCTCGCGCGCCTCGCGGGTGACACCAGCCGTATGCGGGCTCGCCAGCACGTTGTCGAGCTGCAGCAACGGATGCTCCGGCGCCGGCGGCTCCTTGGACCAGACATCGAGACCGGCGCCCGCGATCGTCTTCGCACGCAGTGCGTCCAACAGCGCGTTTTCGTCATGGATGAAGCCGCGCGCGGTCGTGATGAAATAGGCGTGCGGCTGCATCAGCGCAAATTGCTTCGCGCCGATCATGCCGCGGCTCTCCTTCGTCAGCGGGCAATTGATCGAGACGTAGTCGGAGCGACGCAGGAGATCGTCAAGCTCGACCTTCTCCGCGCCGCGCGCTTCGATCTCGGACGCCGACAGATAGGGATCATAGGCCAGCACCTTCATGCCGAGCAGGCCGCTGCACAGCTCGGCGATGCGGCGGCCGACATTGCCGATGCCGACGATGCCGATGGTGCGGCCCTGCGCTTCCGTGCCCATCAGCGCGTTGCGGTTGACGTCGCGCTCGCGGCGCAGTGCACGATCGGCCTCGATGATGCGCTTCGACAGCGTGAGCAGCATGCCAAGCGCATGTTCGGCGACCGAGTAGGCGTTGCCGCCGGACTGGTTGACGACAAGTACGCCTGCCCTGGTGCAGGCGTCGACGTCGACGGGATCAAAGCCCGCGCCGTTGCTCGAGACGATCAAGAGGTTCGGCGTGTGCTTGAGGAACTCGTCATGCACATGGAAATGCGGCGCGAGCTCGTCGCGCGCAGCGCCAATCTGATAGGCATGCGCGGAGGAGAGAACCGGCGCGAAATCGTTTTCCGGGCTTTCGTTCTCAAGCCGGTCCAACCGCACGTCGGAGCGCGTTTTGAGGATATCGGCGTAGATTGGGTGGGCGAGATATTTGACGTAGAACACGCGCTTGTTGTTGACAGTCATCGATCGGCTTTCAGTTTTCAGAATCCGTGGAGCTTTGCCGGATTGGCGCCCAGGATGCGCTCGCGCGTTGCCGGATCCGGCGTCGATTGTTGAAAAAGCTAGAAGAGATGCCCGGCATCGGGCGGCGGAATTTTCTTATTGCACAGGGACGAACGGCTTCGCACGCCTTCGAAATGCAGACCACATCCTTTCCGCGGCATGTTGACAATCCCGCTCGCTGCGTCAAGTTGCGCCCAGGCACGGCCGGCTTCAACGATGGTCGCAAGGATGAGGGAGTACGCGATGGCAGTCGCGGAGCAAAGAATTTCGCCACAGGCTGCGCAGGAGCAAAGCTGGCACGGCATCGTGCTTGAGACCTTGAAGCGCAACGAAATCCGGCTCGTCCCCTATGTCCCCGATCGCGTGCTGACGACGCTGATCAAGAGCCTGCACGCCGATCCTTTCTTCACGACCTTCCCGACCGCGCGCGAGGAAGAGGCCGTCGGCATCGTCTCTGGCGCCTGGATGGGCGGCATGAAGGGCGCGGTGCTGATGCAGACCTCGGGCTTTGCGACGCTTGCCAACGTGCTGGCCTCGCTCGCGATCCCCTACCAGATCCCGCTCATCATGTTCGTGTCCGAGCGCGGCACGCTGGGCGAGTTCAATTACGGCCAGTCGCTCGTCTGCCGCACCATGCGGCCTGTGCTGGACTCGCTGGCGATGGAGCATCATACGGTGACCCGGCTCGACGAGTTCGAGTTCATCGTCGACCGCTCGATCAAGCAAGCCATCACCACGCAAGCGCCGGTGGCGCTGATCCTGTCGCCGCTCCTGACCGGCGGCAAGGTGTTCGACAAGTGAGTGCCGCCATGAACGCAACAGGCAACCCCCCTGCCCGCAACACCAAGGTGATGAACCGCTTCGACATCACCTCGCGCCTCATCGGCAAGCTCAAGAACGAAGAGGCCGTGATCGGCGGCATCGGCAACACCAATTTCGATCTGTGGGCCGCCGGCCACCGTCCGCAGAACTTCTACATGCTGGGCAGCATGGGGCTCGCCTTCCCGATCGCGCTCGGCGTTGCGCTGGCGCAGCCGAAGCGGCGCGTGTTCGCGCTCGAAGGCGACGGTTCGCTGTTGATGCAGCTCGGCTCGCTCTCGACGATCGCAACACTTGCGCCGAGAAATCTCACGATGGTCGTGATGGACAACGGCATCTACCAGATCACCGGCGCGCAGCCGACGCCGGCCGCGGCGGTAAGCGATATCGTGGCGGTTGCGGTCGCAAGCGGCATCGCCAATAGCGCCTGGGCCGCCGATGAGGAGGATTTTGAGCGCCTGATCGAGCAATCGATGTCGGCTTCGGCCCCGACCCTGATCGGCGTGCGTATCGACGACAAGCCGGGCGTGGGAACCACGCCGCGCGACCCCGTGCAAATCCGGGAACGCTTTATGCACGGCATGGGCGTGCGGCAGCCGCTGTGACCAAAGGCGTTAACCACACGCATATCGTGAACGAAGCGTAAGGCCACCCTGGCGGCAAATGTGCTATGGCGGTCCCATGACCATGACTATCTTCCTGCGGCTTTTCGCCTGGCTGCTCGCCGCCGCCGTCACTTTCGCCACGTTGGGGCCGCCGGCCTACCGCCCGCATGCCCCCATTACGCATGTTGGCGAGCATGGGCTCGCCTTCGTCCTGGTCGGTCTTGCCTTTGCACTTGCCTATCCAAGGCAGCGGCCAATGGTCGCGAGCCTGACCGTTGTTCTGACCGGCGTGCTCGAGCTGCTGCAACTCTTGGTGCCCGGACGGCACGCGCGGCTCGAGGACTTCGTTGTCGACGCGCTTGCCGCCCTCGCCGGCTTCGCACTCGCCGTTATTGTCGAACGGCTGATGCAGTTGCATCAGCACGCCAAGGCCCACTGATAACAAGGCTCACTGACAGCAAGGCGCACTGACAAAATCCCCGCGGCGTGAAGTACCGCAAGGATTTTCAAGCCGTCGATCCCGTTACAGGCCTTAAAGCAGGCCCGCTCCGCGCGCCCATTTGTATTTGGCGGCAAGCACCTCGACCGGAATCTCGGTCGAATAGGCGTAAGCCGGGATGCCGTGCTGGTAGAGATATTCGGCCGCCTCCTCGACCTCGACGTCGCCGGCGAGCGACGCCACGATCGGTTTCACAAAACCCTTGGCCTCCATCTCCTTCTTCACCTCGACCATGTTGCGCGCGAACACCATCGGCGGCGTCACGATGGTGTGCCAGTAGCCCAGGATCAGCGCGTGGATGCGCTCGTCCGACAGGCCGAGCTTGACGGTGTTGACATAGGTGATCGGCGGCTCGCCGCCGGTGATGTCGACGGGATTGCCGGCGGCGCCGAACGGTGGAATGAACTTGCGGAAGGCCGCATCCAGATCCGGCGGCATCGGCATCAGCGACAGGCCGTTGTCCACGACGGCGTCCGACAACAGCACACCGGAGCCGCCTGCGCCCGTGATGATCAAGACGTTCTCGCCCTTCGGCGTCGGCAGCACCGGTACGCCGCGCGCAAAATCCAGGAGTTGCCGCAAGCTGCGGGCGCGGATCACGCCGGACTGCTTGAACACGTCCTCGTAGATCTTGTCGTTGCCGGCAAGCGCGCCGGTGTGGGACGAAGCGGCCTTCGCGCCGGCCGAAGTGCGACCGGCCTTGAGCACCACGACAGGCTTCTTCTTCGACACGCGTTTGGCGGCTTCGGCGAACGCGCGGCCGTCCTTCAAGTCTTCGCAGTGCTGCGCGATCAGGTTGGTGTTGGGATCCTGCTCGAAGAAGGCAAGCAAGTCGTCCTCGTCGATGTCGGACTTGTTGCCGAGACCGACGATCGCGGAGACGCCCATTTTGGCCGAGCGCGAGAAGCCGATGATCGCCATGCCGATGCCGCCCGACTGCGACGACAGCGCCGCATGACCCTTGACGTCATAGGCGGTGCAGAAGGTCGCGCAGAGACTGGCGGGCGTATAGTAGAAGCCGTAGATATTCGGTCCCATCAGGCGAACGTCGTATTTCTTGCCGACCTCGACGATCTCGGCCTGCAATTCGGGATGGCCGGCTTCGGCAAAGCCCGACGGAATCAGCACGGCGCCCGGGATTTTCTTCTCGCCGCATTCGGCGAGCGCGCCCGCGACGAATTTGGCGGGAATCGCAAACACCGCCACATCGATCACGCCGGGTACGTCCTTGACGCTCTTATAGGCCTTGTAGCCAAGGATCTCGTCCGCCTTGGGATGGATCGGCAGGATCTCGCCCTTGTAGCCGCCGTTGATGAGGTTCTTCATCACCGAGTTGCCGATCTTGCCGTCCTCGGCGGAGGCGCCGATCACGGCGACCGCCTTCGGCTGCATGATGCGGTTCATCGCAGCCACGATCTCTTCGGTCGGACGCGGCCTGGGCCGCGGCACGTAATTGAAGTCGACGACGATGCGCACGTCGGCGGCGATCGCATCCTTCCTGGTGGCGAAAACCGGATTAAGGTCGAGCTCGACGATCTCCGGAAAGTCGCTGACAAGCTGCGAGACCTTCACGATGACGTCAGCGAGCGCATCGCGGTTGACGGGGTCGCCGCCGCGCACGCCCTTGAGCATCTCATGCGCCTGGATGCCGTCGAGCATGGACAGCGCGTCCTGCCTGGTCGCTGGCGCAAGCCGGAAGGTGACGTCCTTCAAGACTTCAACCAGCACGCCGCCAAGCCCGAAAGCCACGAGCTTGCCGAAGGAACCGTCGGTGATGGAGCCGACGATCACCTCGGTGCCGCCGGCGAGCATCTGCTGCACCTGGATGCCCTCGATCCTGGCGTCGGCCTTGTATTTCTTCGCGTTGGCAAGAATGGTGTCGTAGGCCTTCTCGGCCTCGCCTGCGGTCTTGACGCCGACCATGACGCCGCCGGCTTCGGTTTTGTGCAGGATGTCGGGGGAGACGATCTTCATCACCACCGGGAAGCCGATGTCGTTGGCCATCTTGGCGGCCTCAGGGGCAGATTTGGCCAACCCTTCCCGCGGAACCGGGATACCATAGACGTCGCACAAGAGCTTGCCTTCGGGCGCGGTCAAGCTCGCACGATTCTCCGCCTTGACCTGGTCGAGAACCTTGCGAACGGCGTCTTTGGATTTCGACAACATCGCTTCCTCCTTGGGACGGTCTATTTTTATGGCATTTGGTATGCCAGAGAGAGCCTTGTCAAGCAGTGTGGACGCGGAAACGCTGAAAAATAAGGCTGCTTGACATTCTGGCATCTGGTATGCCAAAAATCACGATACATATTTTGAGGTAAAAGACGACTCCCCTGAAGGAGATCGTCGTGAGCAACCGGAAACCAACCAAGGCGCCACTACCCATGGCCGAGGCAGATATTGCAATTGTCAGGATCGCCCCGGAGACCAGCTTCAAGAACAAGGCTTATGAGGCCTTGAAGGAAGCGATCCTCAAGATGGACATCTATGCGACGCCCGAGCCCGTGATGCTCGACGAGCGCGCGCTGTCGGAGCGGCTCGGCGTCAGCCGCACCCCGATCCGCGAAGCGATCGCGATGCTGGAGCAGGACGGTTTCGTGAAGACGGTTCCACGCCGCGGGATCATTGTGGTGCGCCGGACGAAAGCGGAAATCGTCGACATGATCCGCGCCTGGGCGGCGCTCGAGAGCATGGCGGCGCGGTTGATCACCACCACCGCGCGCAAGAAGGACATCTCGGCGCTGCGCGACTTCTTCAAGAACTTCAACAAGGACCGCCTGCCCCAGGACCATGTCGACGAATATTCGAAAGCGAACATCGCCTTCCACCAGGCGCTGATCTCGCTGTCGGAATCGCCGACGCTGGTCGACATGACCAACGAGATCCTCCTGCATGTGCGCGGCTATCGCCAGCTCACCATCGGACGCACCGAGCGCATCGCCGCCTCGCTGCCGGAGCATCTTGGAATCATCGAGGCGCTGGAAGAGCGCAATACCGAGCTGGCCGAGAAGCGGGCGCGCGACCACACGCTTGGCCTTGCCGCCTTCGTCGAAGCGCACGGCCAGGATCTGGTTTAGGCAAGAACTTTTCACAGCAGAAGACGATCAACTCGTCCTCGAAAAACAGGATCAGGGAGAACCAGCCCATGCTGAATACCGCCGCCAAGACCGAAGCAGCGGGCGCCGAGCAGGAACTCACGGACGGCTTCCACCTGGTCATCGATGCGCTGAAGCTCAACGGCATCAACACGATCTATGGCGTGCCGGGCATTCCGGTCACCGATCTCGGCCGCATGGCGCAGGCCGCCGGCATCCGCGTGCTCTCGTTCCGTCACGAGCAGAATGCGGGCTATGCGGCGGCGATCGCGGGCTTTCTCACCAGGAAACCCGGCGTCTGCCTCACGGTGTCGGCGCCCGGCTTCCTCAACGGCCTCACCGCGCTCGCGCACGCCACCACGAACTGCTTTCCGATGATCCTGATCTCGGGCTCGTCCGAGCGCGAGATCGTCGACCTGCAGCAGGGCGACTATGAGGAGATGGATCAGCTCGCGATCGCAAAGCCGCTGTGCAAGGCGGCGTTCCGCGTGCTGCACGCCCAGGACATCGGCATTGGCCTCGCCCGCGCCATCCGCGCCGCCGTGTCGGGCCGCCCGGGCGGCGTCTATCTCGATCTTCCCGCCAAACTGTTCTCGCAGGTGATGAACGCGGACGCCGGCCGGAAATCGCTGGTCAAGGTGATCGACGCGGCGCCGGCGCAGATCCCCGCCCCCGCCTCCGTCAAGCGCGCGCTCGATGTGCTCAAGAGCGCCAGGCGCCCGCTGATCATCCTCGGCAAGGGCGCGGCCTACGCGCAGGCCGACAACGAGATCAAGGCCTTCGTCGAGAAGAGCGGCGCGCCGTTCCTGCCCATGAGCATGGCCAAGGGCCTGCTGCCCGACCTGCATCCGCAGTGCGCAGGTGCTGCACGCTCGACCGTCTTGAAGGACGCCGACGTGGTGATGCTGATCGGCGCCCGCCTCAATTGGCTGCTCTCGCATGGCAAGGGCAAGACCTGGGGCGAAGCGCCAAAGAAATTCATCCAGGTCGACATCGAGCCCAAGGAAATGGACTCCAATGTCGAGATCGCGGCGCCCGTGGTCGGCGACATCGGCTCCTGCGTCAGCGCGCTGCTGGACGCCATGGGCAACAACTGGAGCGCGCCGGCGGCGGACTGGCTCAACGCCGTGAAGACCAAGCGCGACGACAACGTTGCCAAGATGGCGCCGCGGCTGATGAACAACAACTCCCCGATGGATTACCACGGCGCGCTTGGCGTGCTCCGCACCGTTATCAAGGAGCGGCCCGACGCCATCCTCGTCAACGAAGGCGCCAATACGCTCGACCTTGCGCGCGGCGTGATCGACATGCATCAGCCGCGCAAGCGTCTCGACGTCGGCACCTGGGGCGTGATGGGCATCGGCATGGGCTATGCCATCGCAGCCAGCGTCGAGACCGGCAAGCCGGTGCTTGCGATCGAAGGCGACAGCGCATTCGGCTTCTCCGGCATGGAGGTCGAGACCATCTGCCGCTACAAGCTGCCGGTCTGCGTCGTCATCTTCAACAATGACGGCATCTATCGCGGCACCGATGTCAATTCAGCCGGCAGCGACCCCGCGACCACCGTATTCGTCAAGGGCTCGCGCTACGACAAGATGATGGAAGCCTTCGGCGGCGTCGGCGTGAATGCGACCTCGCCGGACGAATTGAAGCGCGCGGTCAATACCGCTATGGATTCCGGCAAGCCGACCCTGATCAACGCGGTGATCGATCCGGCGGCAGGCTCGGAGAGCGGCCGCATCGGCAATCTCAACCCGCAGAGCGTTCTGAAGAAGAAGTAAGCAGTCCCGCTGAACCCATTATTCCCTGCATCGGCAGGGGCAAGAAAAGAGTACGGAGCAATCACGATGACCAAGGCGCTCACGGGCGTTCGCATTCTCGATTTCACCCACGTCCAGTCGGGCCCGACCTGCACGCAGCTCCTGGCCTGGTTCGGCGCCGACGTGATCAAGGTCGAGCGCCCCGGCGTGGGCGACATCACGCGCGGTCAGCTTCAGGACGTCCCGAACGTCGACAGCCTGTATTTCACCATGCTGAACCACAACAAGCGCTCGATCACCCTCGACACCAAGAACCCGAAGGGCAAGGAAGTTCTCACCGCGCTGATCAAGAGCTGCGACGTGCTGGTGGAGAATTTCGGCCCCGGCGTGCTCGACCGCATGGGCTTTCCCTGGGAGAAGATCCAGGCCATCAACCCGAAGATGATCGTGGCCTCGATCAAGGGCTTTGGCCCCGGGCCTTACGAAGACTGCAAGGTCTATGAGAACGTCGCGCAGTGCACGGGAGGAGCGGCCTCCACCACCGGCTTCCCCGACGACGTGCCGCTCGTGACCGGCGCGCAGATCGGCGACAGCGGCACCGGCCTGCATCTGGCGCTCGGCATCGTCACCGCGCTCTACCAGCGCACCCATACCGGCAGGGGTCAGCGCGTCACCGCCGCGATGCAGGACGGCGTGCTCAACCTCTGCCGCGTCAAGCTACGCGACCAGCAGCGCCTCGCCCATGGTCCCTTGAATGAATACAGCCAGTTCGGCGAAGGCATCCCGTTCGGCGACGCCGTGCCGCGTGCCGGCAACGATTCCGGCGGCGGCCAGCCCGGCCGCATCCTCAAGTGCAAGGGCTGGGAGACTGATCCGAACGCCTACATCTATTTCATCACCCAGGCGCCGGTGTGGGAGAAGATCTGCGACGTCATCGGCGAGCCAACCTGGAAGACGCACCCCGATTACGCCAAGCCGGCGGCCCGCCTGCCGCGGCTCAACGAAATCTTCGCCCGCATCGAGCAGTGGACCATGACCAAGTCCAAGTTCGAGGCCATGGACATCCTCAACAAGCTCGACATTCCCTGCGGGCCGATCCTGTCGATGAAGGAACTGGCGGAAGATCAGTCGCTGCGCGCGACCGGGACCGTCGTCGAGGTCGATCATCCCAAGCGTGGCAAGTACCTCTCGGTCGGCAATCCGATCAAGCTGTCGGACTCGCCGAGCGACGTCCGGCGCTCGCCGCTGCTCGGCGAGCACACCGACGAAATCCTGCGCGCGGTGCTCGGCTTCAGCGATCACCAGATCGCGGAAATCCACCGTTCCGGCGCGCTGGACCCGCCGCAGAAGCAAGCGGCGGAATAATCACCTGCCGTATCAAAGGGCTACGAAGGCCGCCGAAAGGCGGCCTTTTTGTTTTCTGACGTCGGTGCCGGCCGTGCTGCGTTGCACAGGAGAAAATGCTGCCATGCAAACAGCGTCATTGCTCTGGTATCTGGTATACATTAGATCATTTGCTACGCAGTCAGGCGGCCCCCGCCGTCCGAAAACCTGAGAGCCAACAATGTCAGAGACCACAGCGATCGCCCTTTCGCCCGCCAACACTTTCTTTGGCCGCCTTGCGGCCACCATCGACTGCTGGCTGATGGCCTATGCGGAAATGAACATCCGCAACGGCGATATCCAGCGCTGCGACGTCTGAGCTCTTGTGAACGAAGGTCTTCTCGCAGTCTTCCTCCCGAGACTTGGCTCCGGTTTTCCGGAGCCTTTTTTTGCGCGCCAGTTTGCGCAACCGAGTCCAAGCCGTCGCAGACAACCGTTGCGGCGCAAGACCTTTCGCTGATCACAACGATGATCGGCGTTGCTCGCACCAGGTGACGATCGCAACCGGCTGGAGGTTCCGCTTCGCCGACATCTTCTCATCCAAATTGCCAAGGGGAGATGCTGCGCCGCATCGTAAGATGTTGCTTGCATGTTGGAATATATTATACCAAGATTCCGATGACGCTTGGGACGTTAAGGTCGCAGGTTTGCGATCTTAGGTCGCGTAACCGAAAAAAAGCGCGTTGGGAGGATTCATGGCTGTCAGCACAAATACGGCAACGCCAACGAGCGGCTTTCGCTGGGTTCAACTGGTCATCGGCATCATCTGCATGGCGATGATCGCCAACCTGCAATATGGCTGGACCTATTTCGTTGGCCCTATGGCCAAAGCCAATTCCTGGAATGTCGGCAGCATCCAGGTCGCGTTCAGCATCTTTGTCGCGCTTGAAACGTGGCTGACGCCCATCGAGGGCTGGATCGTGGACTCGCTCGGCCCGCGCGGCCCGAAGTTCATGGTGGCCGTCGGTGGAGTGCTCGTTGCGGCCGGCTGGCTCATCAACGCCAAGGCCAATTCGCTCGGCTTGCTCTATTTCGGCGCGGTCGTCTCGGGCGCGGGTGCGGGTGCCATTTATGCGACCTGCGTCGGCAACGCCGTGAAATGGTTTCCCGATCACCGCGGTCTCGCGGTGGGATTGACGGCGGCCGGGTTCGGCGCGGGAGCAGCCCTTACCGTAATTCCGATCCAGAAGATGATCGCCGCGGTGGGATATGCGGATACGTTCTTCTGGTTCGCGCTGATCCAGGGCGGCGTCGTTTTCGTGCTGGCATGGCTGCTGCGGGCCCCGGAGCCTGGCGAAGTCACCGCGCCCTCCACCGTCAAGGTCTTGCAGTCGAAGTACAGCAGCACGCCCACGCAGGTGTTGGCATCGCCGGTGTTCTGGCTGCTTTACCTGATGTTCGTGCTGGTGTCGGCGAGCGGCTTGATGGTCGCGGCACAAGTGGCCGTGATCGCAAAGGACTACGGCGTCGCGCAGACGGTGGTGTTGTTCGGCGCGACCACGCTGATCGTTTCCGGCGTGATCGACAATCTGGCCAATGGCGGCGCGCGGCCCTTCTTCGGCTGGGTGTCGGACCACATCGGTCGCGAATACACGATGGCCATTGCCTTCACTGCCGGCGGCATCGCCTATTGGCTCCTCGGCACGGCAGGCACGACCCCGTGGACCTTCGTCATCTGTGCGGCGCTGATCTTCTTCACCTGGGGCGAGATCTTCAGCCTCTTCCCCTCCACTTGCACCGACATCTTCGGCCCGAAATATGCGACCACCAACACCGCCCTGCTCTACACGGCAAAGGGGCTGTCGGCGTTCGTGGTGCCGCTGGCAAATGTGCTGAAATCCTACACCGGAAGCTGGCATTCGGTTTTCGTCGTGGCCTCGATCATGAACTTTGCGGTCGTGGGGCTCGCGCTGTTCGTGGTCCGGCCGATGAGACTGTCGATGAGTTCGTCGCAGGCAAACGAGGATCGCACCGTGGGCCAGCCTGCTGAATGAGGCCTGATCATCTCCGAACTGAAAAGGGCGCACCTCGGTGCGCCCTTTTTTCGTGGAACAGGTCGGCCGCGTGTCAGTGGTGCTGGCAGATAATTCTTTTCGGAAACGCGTAAAGAAGGCTTGACATTTGGCATAATGTATACCACAGTCGACTACACTCGGTTTGGCCGCGTGACCCCCTCAAGGAGGTTGAGATGAAGGTCGAAGACATCCTGCGCCAGAAGACCACGGCTCGTGTCGTCACCGTTCGCATGAACGAAACGGTCGGCGTCGCGGCACAGCTCATGCGGACCAGCAATATCAGCGCGGTCGTCGTGAAGGATGTCGTCCGCACCGAAGGCAATACCGCGGTCGGCATGTTCAGCGAGCGCGACGTGGTGCGCGCCGTCGCCGCCCATGGCGCCGCCGGCATAGGCATGAAGATTTCCCAGCTCATCTCCGTGCAGCGGCTGGTCGCCTGCAGTTCAGCCGATACGCTGGAGCACGTTCGCCATCTCATGAACGTGCACCACATCCGGCATCTTCCCGTGATCGACAATTTCTCGCTCGCCGGCGTCATCAGCATGCGCGACATCTCGAGCGCATTCGACGAAGCTGCGGCAAATGTCCGTCCGGCGGAAACAAAAGCCCCCGCTTTTGCATAAGAGCGCTCCCTGAACGACGGTCCCGCCCGGTGGACTTTTGCCTGATGTAACGCCATCCTGCCCTCTGAAAGCAGAAGACGCGCCAGCCGCGCGCTTTGTCCAGGGAAACAGAGGGCAGAATGATCAAAACGCGCTTCACCGAACTCGTCGGCGTCGAGCACCCGATCGTGCAGGGCGGCATGCAATGGGTCGGCCGCGCCGAGTTGGTTGCGGCGGTCGCCAATGCCGGCGCGCTCGGCTTCATCACCGCGCTGACCCAGCCGACGCCGGAGGATCTCACGAAGGAAATCGCCCGCTGCCGCGGCATGACCGACAAGCCGTTCGGCGTCAACCTCACCATCCTGCCCGCGATCAAGCCCCCGCCCTACGCCGAGTATCGCCAGGCCATCATCGAAAGCGGCATCAAGATCGTCGAGACTGCCGGCAACAAGCCGCAGGAGCATGTCACCGAATTCAAGAAGCACGGCATCAAGATCGTGCACAAATGCACCAGCGTCCGCCACGCGCTCTCCGCCGAGCGCATGGGTGTCGATGCCATCTCGATCGACGGCTTTGAATGCGCCGGCCATCCCGGCGAGGACGACACGCCCGGCCTGATCCTGATTCCGACCGCCGCCGACAAGGTGAAGATCCCGATGATCGCCTCCGGCGGCTTCGGCGACGGCCGTGGTCTCGTCGCGGCGCTCGCGCTTGGCGCCGAGGGCATCAACATGGGCACGCGCTTCATGGCGACCCGCGAGAGCCCGATCCATCAGCTCATCAAGGAACGCATCGTCGCCAACGACGAGCGCGAGACCGAGCTGATCTTCCGCACCATGCGCAACACCTCGCGCGTCGCCAGGAACGCGGTCTCGACCAAGGTCGTGGCGATGGAGAAGGAAGGCGCCAAGTTCGAGGACATCCGCGATCTCGTCGCCGGCGCCCGCGGCAAGATGGTCTACGCCACTGGCGATGCCGATGAAGGCATCTGGTCGGCCGGCCAGGTGCAGGGCTTGATCCACGACATCCCGAGTTGCGCCGAGCTCGTCTCGCGCATCGTCCGCGAGGCCGAAGCCATCATGCGCGAGCGCTTCGAGGCCATGCTGTCCGGAGGCAAGCGGCAGGCTGCGGAATAATCTAGCCGCCTCGCCACAGATTTGTAGGGTGGGCAAAGCGAAGCGTGCCCACCATTCGCGAAGAGATCCGCGGAGCGATGGTGGGCACGGCGCTAACGCGCCTTTGCCCACCCTACAGCTACGAAATAGATTGCGCGGAATAAAGGAGCGCTCCCATGAAGGCCTATGTCTATGGCACCAGCGGCGCCGCCGTCACCGACATTCCGAAGCCCGCACCGAAGGGCACACAGGTGCTGGTCAAGGTCCATGCCTGCGGCCTCAACCGCGCCGACATCGGCATGACCAAGGGCCATGTCCATGGTTCGGCCGGCGGTGTCGGCACCGTGCTCGGCATGGAATGGGCCGGCGAAGTCGCCGAGCTCGGACCTGAAGCAAAGGGCGTTAAGGTCGGCGACCGCATCATGGGCTCGGGGGCTGCTGCCTTCGCCGAATATACGCTGGCCGATCACGGCCGGATTTTCCGCGCCCCCTCGAACATGAATTTCGACGAAGCCGCCACCCTGCCCGTGGCGCTCGCCACCATGCACAACGCCGTCGTCACCAACGGCGGACTGCAGCCGGGTCAGAGCGTGATGATCCAGGGCGCAAGCTCGGGCGTCGGGTTGATGGCGATGCAAATTGCAAAACTCAAGGGCGCCTCTCTCGTGGTCGGCTCCTCGACCGACGCCTACCGCCGCGGACGACTGAAGGAGTTCGGCGCCGATCTGGCGGTTGACTCATCCGACCCGGGCTGGGTCGACCAGGTGCTGAAAGCGACGAACGGCCAAGGCGTCGATCTCATCGTGGACCAGGTCTCAGGCAAGGTCGCAAGCCAGAACCTCGCCGCCACCAGGATCAAGGGCCGCATCGTCAATGTCGGTCGGCTCGGCGGCGCCCGCGCCGAATTCAATTTCGACCTGCATGCCGCGCGCCGCATCCATTATATCGGCGTCACCTTCCGCACGCGCACCATCGAGGAAATCCGCGAGATTTTCGATGAAGTCCGGAAGGACATCTGGGGCGCGGTCGAATCGCGCAAGCTGCAATTGCCGATCGACAAGGTCTACAAGTTCGACGACATCGGCAAGGCCTTCGAGCACATGGAAGCCAACAAGCATCTCGGCAAGATCGTCGTGACGCTGTGATGACTCTTTCAAATCAGAACCATTCGCAACGGCGTTCCTGCAAATGAGTTGCGATAGCGCGTCCTGATCTCCGGCTTTCGTGCAGCCCGCCGCCCTGCTAAACGGGCGCGCATGAGTGCACACGTCCACACCGCCAAGACCCGCGTCGCGGCAATCTCGATCTTTGCCTCGGCGGGCATGGCCGCGGCCAAGTTCGTCGTCGGCATCATCATCGGCTCGCTGGCGCTGGTCTCCGAGGCCCTGCACTCTTCGGTCGATGTGATCGCGACCATCATCACCTGGATGATCGTGCGGGTCTCCGACCAACCGGCGGACGAAGAGCATCATTACGGCCACGGCAAGTTCGAGAGCGTCTCTGCGCTCGGCGTGATCGCGATCCTCTACGTGCTCGCCGGCGGCATCCTGGTCGAAGCCTATAGCCGCCTCCATCAAGGCACGTCGCCGCCCTCGATCTCGGCGATTCCCTTTCTCGTGCTGCTGATCGATATCGCCGTGAATTTCTGGCGGGCGCGCGCGCTCCATCGCGTCGCGCGCGCAACCCGGAGCCAGGCGCTGGCGGCCGATGCCTTGCATTTCGCCTCCGACGTGATGGGCTCGCTAGCCGTCATCGTCGGGCTCGCACTGGCGGGGCTCGGCTTCTGGTGGGGCGACGCCGCGGCGGCCATAGCGGTCGCCATCATGATCGCCCTCCTCGGCCTGCGCATGGCGCGCTCCACCGTCGAAACCCTGCTCGACCGCGCGCCGGAGGGCGTGGCCGCCAAAGCACGGAGCGCGATGGAGCAGGTCGCGGGCGTCGTCGGCGTCGAGCGCCTGCGCGCCCGCATGGTCGGTTCGACGCATTTCATCGATGCCATCGTCAAGGTGCCGCGCACCTATCCGATCGACCGCGTCGACGAGATCAAGCGGAAGGTGCAGGCTGCGGTCGCAAGCGCCCTTGGTGATGCCGACGTCACCTTCACCTCGGTGCCGGTCGCACTGAATAATGAGAGCGTGCGCGAACGCATCATGGTGATCGCGCGCAATTCGGGCCTTGCCATCCACCATGTCACCGTGCACGACCTCGGCGGAAAGCTCATCGTCAGCATCGACCTCGAGGTCGACGGCGAGATGGCGCTGAAAGAGGCCCACGACATCACCCGCGACCTCGAGCGCAGCATCCGCGACGAATTCGGCGCTGAAGTCGAGGTCGACACCCACATCGAGCCGCTGGAGCCGGAATTGCCCTGGGGCACGGATGCCGCCTCCGACCGCGTCGCGACCATAAAGGCGGCGCTCGCCCGCTTTGCCGCCGACACCGCCATCGTCGACATCCATAATGTCCGCGTGCGCAACACCGACGCCGGCGAGATCGTCAACTTCCACTGCCGCGCCGCACCAGAGATGAGCGTGATCAAGGTGCACGAGAACGTCGACGAGATCGAGCGCGCGCTGCGACGCGCCTTCCCGAGCGTGAAGCGCGTCATCAGTCACGCCGAGCCGCCGCACGGTTAACGTCTCGAAAGTCACACGTCGTTCCTGTTTCGGACTCAGATCTTCCGTAATTTCACGCGTTCGATTCTCTGTGGGACAAGAATTATTTGCCCTACGGAATCGTTGACTCTCGACAGGTCGCAAAAACTGGATTCAAATCACATTGATTCGGAGGCGGCGTGGGGAGCTTCCGGACCGGGTGAAAAAATAACCTTCGGCGGGGGTCTAGGGCATGTCGCGTGCGCATGCGGCGAACGCGTGCGCCCAATCCGATTCGATCAAGGGATTGGCGCAATCGATCGCGAAGCCGGCCTACACCCGGCTGCTGACGGCGGAGCCGACGCTTCGCCGCGCGGTACCCACGCTGATCATCGCCTTCCTCATCACCATCTGCCTCGGCGCCTTCGTGCAGGTGCTCGACCAGAGCCGTCAGAAGCGCGCCTCCGCCGAGCGCGACATCACCGCACTTGCCGACTATCTCGCCGAGCGCATCGACCGCATCGCTTCCAACCGTTCCGAGCGCCTCACCAGCATCGAGCGCCTGCAATCGCTCCTGCCCGACCTGCTGCCGGCATGGGGGATCGCTCCCGGGCGCCACGTGATCGTCGTCAATGCCGACAACCGCATTCTTGCCCGTGTCCCGATCGAGGCGACGCTCGGCGAGTCCGACGGCATCCTCGACGCCATTTCTTCGGCGCAGCTCCTGGCATCTCCCGGCAAGCAAGGCTCGGTAACCGACCTGCGCGTACCGAACGGCAACCGCGCCATCGCCACCTCGCAGCTCACCAAGGCACTGCCGGGCCGCGTCATCGTCATCCAGGAGAACCTGGAGCCGATCTGGGGCTCGGATTCCGCGCTGTCGGTGACGCTCTCGGCCACGACCGGCTTCGTCGTCCTGATCCTCGGCTTCGCCTTCCACTGGCAATCGACCCGCGCCCGCGAGGGCGATCTCATCAATGATGCCGTGCGCGGGCGGATCGACACCGCCCTCAACCGCGGGCGTTGCGGATTGTGGGACTGGGATCTTTCGCGCGGCCGCATCTTCTGGTCGCAATCGATGTTCACCATGCTCGGGCTCGACAGCCGCAGCGACCTCCTCACCTTCGGCGAGGTCAACGCGCTGGTGAAATCCGACGACATCGATCTGTTTGCGATTGCCGACCAGCTCATCGCCGGCGAGATCGATCACATCGACCAGACCTTCCGCATGCAGCACACCAGCGGCCACTGGATCTGGCTCCGCGTCCGTTGCGAGCTGAGCCAGGGCTCGAGCGACGCCGGCCTGCATCTGATCGGCATCGCGGTCGACATCACCGAGCAGAAGAGCCTCGCCGAGAAGACCATCGAAGCCGATCTTCGCCTGCGCGACGCCATCGAGACCATCCCCGAGGCCTTCGTGCTGTGGGACGCCTCCAATCGGCTGGTGCTCTGCAACTCGCACTTCCAGCGGCTGCACAAGCTGCCGGACTCCGCGGTGATCCCCGGCACCTCCTATGAGACGGTGATCGAGGTCGGCCGCATGCCGGAGGTTCGCACCCGTTTGCACGAGACTGCCAAGATGACGCCGGGCGCGCGCACCTTCGAGGCCCAGCTCGAGGACGGAAGCTGGCTGCACATCTCCGAGCGCCGCACCAAGGACGGCGGCTATGTGTCGGTCGGCACCGACATCACCCGCATCAAGGAGCACGAGCAGAAGCTCGTCGACAACGACTTGCGGCTGCGCGCCACCGTCATCGACCTGCAGCGCTCGCGCGCCGCGCTCGAGCGGCAGGCCTTCGAGCTCGCTGATCTCGCCGAGAAGTATCAGCGCGAAAAGACCCGCGCCGAGGAAGCCAATCAAACCAAGTCCAAATTCCTCGCCAACATGAGCCACGAGTTGCGCACGCCGCTCAATGCCATCATCGGCTTCTCGGAGATCATGGAGAGCGGCATGTTCGGCGCGCTCGGCTCGGAGAAATACCAGGAATATTGCCACGACATCCTTACCAGCGGCCATTACCTGCTCGAGGTGATCAACGACATCCTCGATATGTCCAAGATCGAGGCCGGCCGCATGAAGCTCGACATGGAGCCGCTCGATCTCTCCAAGACGCTGGCGGAATCGCTGCGCGTCGTTTCCGGCCGCGCCCAGGACAAGCAGCTGGTAGTCGACGCCGACATCGCACGGACCATTTCCGTGGTGGCCGATCGCCGCGCGACCAAGCAGATCCTGGTCAACCTGTTGTCCAACGCCGTGAAGTTCACGCCGGAAGGCGGCAAGATCACCGTGCGCAGCCGGATCACCGACGACTGCATCACGCTTCTGATCGCCGACACCGGCATCGGCATCGCCGCACACTCGCTGGCAAGGCTCGGCCGCCCCTTCGAGCAGGTCGAAAGCCAGCTCACCAAGACCTATCACGGCTCGGGACTGGGGCTTGCGATCGCCCGCTCGCTCACCCAGCTCCATGGCGGATCGATGAAGCTGCGCTCGCGGCTCGGCAGCGGCACCGTCGTTCGCGTCTCACTGCCGCGCCATCCCCACGACCGCAGGCCGGACATGCCGGCGGCGGCATGAGGCAGTCGACACGTTCCGCCGTCATTCCGGGGCGATGCGAAGCATCGAACCAGGAATCTCGAGATTCCGGGTCTGGTGCTGTGCACCATCCCGGAATGACAATCATCACGACTCCAGAGTCGGCGCGACTTCGCGCGCCACCTGCACCAACGCCGCGATCTGCGGTGTCATCGGATCGCGTTGCGAAATGAGCAGGCCGACATTGTAGCTGACGGCAGGATCGACGATCGGGATAGCCTTCACCCGGTCGGAAAATCCCAGCGTCTCCGCGAGCTTTGCCGGCATCACGCTGGCCCAGCGGCCCGTCTTCACATGGGTGTACAACACGATGATGGAGTTCGACGTCAGCGTCGGCGTCGCCTCGACGCCGACCGACCGCAGCGCCCGATCGATGATCCGGCGGTTCTGCATGTCGGGCGTCAGGAGACACAGGGGCACCTGCCCCACTTCCTTCCAGGTCACCTCCTTGCGGTCGCCGTACATGCCGTCCGGCGACGTCAGCAAGCGGTAGCTCTCATTGTAGAGCGGCACCGTGCGCACCTTGCCGATCGGCTCGTTCTCGATGTAGCTGAGCGCGGCATCGACCTCGAGATTTTCGAGCAATGCAAGCGCGGTGATCGAGGTCGAGGATATGATGCGGAAACGCACGTTCGGGTGGCGCGCGCGAAACGGCGTCGTCAGCGAGGCGAGCATGCCGAGTGCGGTCGGGATCGCTGCGATGGCGATCTCGCCGGAGAGACCTTCCTTGAGCGTGTTGATCTCCTGCCGCATCGCGCGGGCATCGCCGACGATGCGGCGCGCCCAGTCGAGCGCGCGCTCGCCCTCCGGCGTAAAGCCCTGGAAGCGTGAGCCGCGCTGCACCAGCATCACGCCGAGGAACTCCTCGAGCTGCTTGATGCTGGTCGACATCGTCGGCTGCGTGACGCCGCATGCTTCCGCCGCCCGCCCGAAATGCCGCTCCTTTGCCAGCGCAAGTAGTAGTTCAAGCTTGTCGATCAAAACCGCGCGCCTTTCGCGAGAGCCTTTAGAGGATCGTTACCCTTATCACGGCGGCTGCCTGCGCTAAAAGCCGCACGGGACCGCCATTTCATCGCATGATTTCGTTTTCATATCGATTGATTTCGCAACCCTATTAATCGGCATCTCCAATCGCCCCACGGGACTGCTTTATTGATATCCGGACGGATTCTGATTTCTCATCGGGGGTGAGGAAACCACTGATTGAGAACAAAAATGACGTCGCCCTGCGAACCCTGTTACGAATCCTGGAACGAGGAGCGCGGCGCCGAGATCATCGCCGAACATGCGAGCTGCGAGGGCGCGACCCTGGTGATCCTGCGCGCGTTGCAGGACGCGTTCGGCTATGTGCCGGAGCCTGCGATCTCGATGGTCGCTTCGGTACTGAATCTGTCCCGCGCCGAAGTCTACGGCGTCTTCACCTTCTATCACGATTTCCGCAAAAAGCCCGCCGGCCGCCATGTGCTGAAACTTTGCCGCGCCGAAGCCTGCCAGGCCGCGGGCGGCAATGCGCTCGCCGCGCGTGCTGAAGCCAGGCTCGGCATTGCGATCGGCGGCACGACGGCCGACGAGCGTGTGACGCTGGAGCCGATCTACTGCCTCGGCCTCTGCGCCACCCCGCCGTCGGCCATGCTGGACGGACGCGTGGTCGGCCGCCTCGATGAAGCCCGCCTCGATGCGGTGGTGGCGGAGGCGCAGCGATGACCCTTCGCCTCTTTGTCCCACGCGATGCCGGCGCGATCGCGGTTGGCGCCGATGACGTTTTGCTGGAGCTGGAACAGGCGGCCGTAAAGCGCGGCATTGCCATCGAAATCATCCGGACCGGCTCGCGCGGGCTCTATTGGCTCGAGCCGATGATCGAAGTCGCGACACCACGCGGCCGCATCGCGTTTGGTCCCGTCGGGACCGCCGATGTGCCGTCCGTGCTCGATGCCGCGATCTCAGGCCACCTGCATCCGTTGTGGCTCGGCCTCGCCGAGGAAATCCCCTGGCTGAAGCGGCAGACCCGCCTCACCTTCGCGCGGTGCGGTGTGATCGATCCCCGCTCGGTCGAGGACTATCGCGCTCATGGCGGCTACCGCGGTTTTGACCGCGCACTGTCGTTGACGCCGGAAGCAATCCTCGCCGACGTGACGGCGTCAGGCCTGCGCGGCCGAGGCGGCGCCGGTTTTCCGACCGGCATCAAATGGAAAACGGTGGCCGACGCCAAATCCGACCGCAAATACATTGTCTGCAACGCCGACGAAGGCGACAGCGGCACGTTTGCCGACCGCATGATCATGGAAGGCGATCCCTTCCTGCTGATCGAAGGCATGACGATTGCCGCGATCACGGTCGGCGCCAGCAAGGGCTACATCTATATCCGCTCGGAATATCCGCATGCCGCCCTAGCCATGAATGCGGCGATCGCCACCGCGAAACGCGCGGGGCTGCTCGGCGATCGCATCGGCGGCTCCGCACACAGTTTCGACCTTGAAGTTCGCGTCGGCGCCGGCGCCTATGTCTGCGGCGAGGAGACCTCGCTGCTCGAAAGCCTGGAGGGGCGCCGCGGCATCGTGCGCGCCAAGCCGCCGCTGCCGGCGCACAAGGGCCTGTTCGGCAATCCCACCGTGATCAACAACGTGCTCTCCTTCGCGGCGATCCCCTTCATCCTCGCCGAAGGCCCGAAGGCCTATGCCGATTTCGGTATGGGACGCTCGCGTGGCACCATGCCGATCCAGCTCGCCGGAAACGTCAAATACGGCGGCCTGTTCGAGACCGCCTTCGGCGTCACGCTCGGCGAGCTCGTCGACGACATCGGCGGCGGCACCCTCACGGGGCGCCCGGCGCGCGCCGTGCAGGTCGGCGGTCCGCTCGGGGCCTATTTTCCCCGCGCGCTGTTCGATACGCCATTCGATTACGAGGCCTTTGCCGCGCGCGATGGCCTGATCGGCCATGGTGGCATTGTCGTGTTCGATGACACCGTCGATATGGCGAAGCAGGCGCGCTTCGCGTTTGCGTTTTGCGCGATCGAATCCTGCGGCAAGTGCACGCCGTGCCGGATCGGCTCGACGCGCGGTGTCGAGACCATCGACAAGATCATCCGCGGCGAACGCGTCGCCGAAAATCTCGCCGTGGTCGAGGACCTCTGCAACACCATGAAGTTCGGCTCGCTCTGCGCCCTCGGTGGATTTACGCCCTACCCCGTCATGAGCGCGCTGAAACATTTCCGGGAAGACTTTGGCCCGGCACCGGCCAAGCTGCAGGCCGCGGAATAGGAGGATCGTGATGTCGCTGATCCAGGAAACCGATTTCGGCACGCCCCAATCCAGATCCGAGACGACGGTCACGCTGACCATCGACGGTCAGACCGTCACCGTGCCTGATGGCACCTCCATCATGCGCGCGGCGATGGAAGCCGGCACGCAGATCCCAAAGCTCTGCGCGACCGACATGGTCGACGCGTTCGGCTCCTGCCGGCTTTGCCTGGTCGAAATCGAAGGCCGCGCCGGCACGCCGGCCTCCTGCACAACACCCGTCGCTCCCGGCCTCGTCGTGCATACCCAGAGCGAACGACTGAAGACGTTACGCAAGGGTGTGATGGAGCTCTACATCTCCGACCACCCGCTCGATTGTCTCACCTGCGCCGCCAACGGCGATTGCGAATTGCAGGACATGGCCGGCGCGGTGGGGCTGCGCGACGTGCGCTACGGTTACCAAGGCGAGAACCATGTGTTCGAGAAGGCGGGCGGCGAGTTCAACGCCGCCTGGATGCCGAAGGACGAGTCCAATCCGTACTTCGCTTACGATCCTTCCAAGTGCATCGTCTGCTCGCGTTGCGTGCGCGCCTGCGAGGACGTGCAAGGCACCTTCGCGCTGACGATTTCGGGCCGCGGCTTTGACAGCCGCGTCTCGCCCGGCATGAGCGACAGTTTTCTGGGCTCCGAATGCGTCTCCTGCGGCGCCTGCGTGCAGGCCTGCCCAACCGCGACGCTCATGGAGAAATCCGTTATCGAGATCGGCCAGCCCGAGCATTCGGTCGTCACCACCTGCGCCTATTGCGGCGTCGGCTGCGCCTTCAAGGCGGAGATGCGCGGCGAGGAAGTCGTGCGCATGGTTCCTTTCAAGGACGGCAAGGCCAATCGCGGCCATTCCTGCGTCAAGGGCCGCTTCGCCTGGGGCTATACGACTCACAAGGAACGTATCCTCAACCCGATGATCCGCGAGCGGATCGAGGATCCCTGGCGCGAAGTCTCCTGGGACGAAGCCTTCAATTTCGCTGCGAGCAAGTTCAAAAGCATCCAGCAGACATATGGCCGCGGCGCCATCGGCGGCATCACCTCCTCCCGCTGCACCAATGAAGAGACCTATCTGGTGCAGAAGCTGATCCGCGCTGGCTTCGGCAACAACAATGTCGACACCTGCGCCCGCGTCTGCCATTCGCCGACCGGCTATGGACTGGCGACGACCTTCGGCACCTCTGCCGGCACGCAGGATTTCGACTCGGTCGAGCAGAGCGACGTCATCATGGTGATCGGCGCCAACCCGACCGACGCGCATCCGGTGTTCGCGTCCCGCATGAAGAAGCGGCTGCGCGCCGCCGCCAAACTGATCGTGGTCGATCCTCGCCGCATCGATCTCGTCCGCTCGGCACACATCGAGGCTCGGCATCATCTGCCGCTCTTGCCCGGCACCAATGTGGCGGTGCTCACCGCGATGGCGCATGTCATCGTCACCGAGGGCCTCGTCAACGAGGCCTTCGTGCGCGAGCGCTGCGACTGGGGCGAGTTCGAGGATTGGGCGGCTTTCGTCGCCCTTCCGAAGCACAGCCCGGAAGCGACTGCGATCATGACCGGCGTCGATCCCAAGGAATTACGCGCCGCTGCGCGGCTCTATGCGACCGGCGGCAATGGCGCGATCTACTACGGCCTTGGCGTCACCGAGCACAGCCAGGGCTCGACCACGGTGATCGCGATCGCCAATCTCGCAATGGCGACCGGCAATATCGGTCGTCCCGGCGTCGGCGTGAATCCGCTGCGCGGCCAGAACAACGTGCAGGGCTCCTGCGACATGGGCTCCTTCCCGCACGAGCTGCCTGGCTACCGGCACATTGCGATCGACGCGGTGCGCGAAGAGTTCGAGGCGGCGTGGGACGTCAAGCTCGACAAGGAGCCGGGCCTGCGCATCCCCAACATGTTCGATTCCGCGATCGAAGGTACCTTCATGGGCCTCTATGTGCAGGGCGAAGACATCCTGCAGTCCGATCCCAACACCAGCCACGTGGTCGCGGCATTGTCGGCGATGGAATGCGTCATTGTTCACGACCTCTTCCTCAACGAGACCGCGAACTACGCCCACGTCTTCCTGCCCGGCTCGACCTTTCTCGAGAAGGACGGCACCTTTATCAACGCCGAGCGGCGCGTCCAGCGCGTGCGCAAGGTGATGACGCCGCGCAACGGCCTTGCGGATTGGGAAGTGACGATCCGGCTTGGCAAGGCGATGGGCTTCGAGATGGACTACAATCACCCATCCGAGATCATGGACGAGATCGCGGCACTGACGCCGACCTTCGCCGGCGTCTCCTACAAGAAGCTCGACGAGCTGGGCTCGGTGCAGTGGCCGTGCAACGAGAAGGCGCCCGAGGGCACGCCGGTGATGCATATCGGCAGCTTCGTGCGCGGCAAGGGCAAGTTTGTCGTCACCGAATACATCCCGACCGACGAGCGTACCGGTCCGCGCTTCCCGCTCCTGCTCACCACCGGGCGCATCCTCAGCCAATACAATGTCGGCGCCCAGACCCGCCGCACCGAGAATGTGGTCTGGCACGACGAAGACCGGCTCGAGATCCATCCCCACGATGCCGAGCAGCGCGGCGTGCGCGACGGCGACTGGGTGCGGCTCGCAAGCCGCGCCGGCGAGACGACGTTGCGCGCCCTGATCACCGACCGCGTCGCGCCGGGCGTGGTCTACACCACCTTCCACCATCCGGACACGCAGGCCAACGTCATCACCACGGATTTCTCGGACTGGGCGACCAGCTGTCCGGAATACAAGGTCACGGCGGTGCAGATTTCGCCCTCCAACGGGCCATCGGATTGGCAGAAGGCCTATGACGCGCAAGCGCGTCACTCCCGCCGCATTCTGCCGGCGGAAGCCGCGGAGTGAGCTTCGTGCAGCGTCCAGTCAGCCCGGTGCGGCGGAAGGCGTGGCGCGACGGTCGCGTCGCCGAGGGCACGCGGTTGATCCCGGAAGAGACCGCGCTGGCGCTGACCTATAACGGCGGCACCTACGCGGTGATGATGGGCACGCCGCAGGATTTGCCGGATTTCGCCCTCGGCTTCAGCCTCAACGAAGGCATCGTGCACTCGGCGGATGACATCAAGTCGCTCGATATCATCGGGCTGGGTGACGGCATCGAACTGCGCATGTGGCTATCGCCGGATCGCGCCGAACTCGTGAATGAGCGGCGGCGGCACATGGCCGGCCCGACCGGCTGCGGCATCTGCGGCATCGAGTCGATTGCGGAAGCGGTGCGCCCGACGGCGATCGTGCCGAAAGGACGCGCCTTCTCACCGCAGGAGATCATGACGGCGATGGCGACAATCGCGCCGCTGCAGCGGATCAATATCGAGACACGCGGTGCACACGCCGCGGCATTCTGGACGGCAGCGCGCGACATTATCTCTCTGCGGGAGGATGTCGGCCGTCACAACGCGCTCGACAAGCTCGCCGGCGCGCTCGCGCGCGAAAGGGCCGAAGCAAGCGAAGGCATGGTGCTGCTGACGAGCCGCGTCTCCGTCGAGATGGTGCAGAAGACCGCCGCGATCGGCGCACCGCTGATGGTCGCCGTCTCCGCGCCGACGGCACTCGCCGTGCGGACGGCGGAAGCCGCCGGCATTGCGCTTGTAGCGGTTGCGCGTTCCGACGGCTTTGAGATCTTCACCCATCCCGAGCGGGTTTCCGCCGATGTCGCCCTCACGGAGACCGCCCATGTCATCGTCGCCTGATCGCCTGGTCTACATGGCCAACCAGATCGGAAAATTCTTCCACGCGCAGGGACGCGACAGGGCAGTCGCTGGTGTCGCGGAGCACATCCGAAAATTCTGGGACCCCAGGATGCTCAAAGCCATCCTCGCGCATGTCGATGCGGGCGGCGCGGGCCTCGATCCCGACGTGCACGAGGCAATCGCATCTCTCAAGAATGCCTGACCCGCGCACACGCTAGGCCGTGTCCTGATCCGCCGTGGCGGTCAGATGCTTCGGCACCAGCAGAAGGGTCGGCAGGATCAGGGCGTAGACCAGCGTGATCGCGAGCACGCACACCGAAAAGCCGCCATAGGTATCGTAAAGATGGGTGCCAAGGAGGTCGCCAAAGCGCGTGACGGCGAAATAAAGGCTGCTCGCGAGCATCAGCGTCGTGCCCTGCAGGCCAGGCGGGCATGATCGGATGATCAAGTCCAGATACGCGCCGGTGGCGATCCCGCCCATCAGGCCGATCGGTACCGCCGCGATCAGGGCGCCCGTCATCGAATGGATGAACAGCAGCGGAACCATCTGCGGGATCGCAATGACGGTACCCCAGATCAGGATCGGCCTGAGCGCAAACCGCTTGCACAGAAATCCATAGACCATGAAGGCCGGGATGAACGATCCGGCAAAGATCGCGTTCCATTGCCCCCATTGGGCGTCGGTGGCGTGCAGCGTGTTCTGCAGATGATACTGCAGCGGCGTCGTCGAACCGGGGGCAAAATCCCACAGCGACCAGATCAAGAGCGCCGGGTAGATCGGCCAGTGTCGCGCCAGCGTCCTCAGGCTCTCGCTCGCAGACTGCCCGGGCGCGAGTTCGATTCGGACATGGTCGAACACCTCCTTTGGCTTCCAGACCGAATAAAGCGCGACCGTTCCCATGATGGCGGCGCCAACGAGAAACAGGATTCGCACCGCCCGGTCGGCGCCCTCATGCTCGAGCAGGCCGCTCAGCATGCCGCCTGCGAGCAAAGCGCCCACCGTCGGGATCGACAGGAAGATATTCCAGATGGCGCTGACCTGGCCCGTCATCGCGTGCTGTTGTCCAATCAACGCCGTCAGTCCATTCTGCGCGCTGGAGACAAACAGGAAGGAGACCGTCAGCATGACGAGGGCAACGAGCAGGGTCGGATAGCTGATCGGAACAAAGGCAAAGACGACATAGAGGGCGGCGCTGAGGCTTCCGAACAGCACCATCAGCCCACGGTCCCCCATGCGGAAGGGGCTCCACAGGTCGCGGGCAAATCCAAACACGAAGGACAGATAGAGCGGCACCGCTGCCAGCAGACGAAAACCGGCGACTTCATGGGCCTGCAAGTGCAGCTTGTTCTTGAGCAGGAAGCTGATCGGAATATCGATCAGGCCGCCCGAGGGCGCCCCGAACGCCAGCAAAACAATCAGGATGCCGAGATAGACGAAGATCCTGTGCCGAACGAACGATGACAGGTGCGCTTGGGTCCCGTCGACGACGGCCTCTGAGGCTCCGGCGGATGCCATCATATTGTCCTTTATCGCATGATCCGGAAAAGTGTGCAGCGGTTTTCCGAAAAGATCATGCGCAGATAATAAGCTGAAGCGCGGCGGCGAAGCCATCGCGCTTCAGCGTTCCTCGACGATCGACTTGAAGACGCGGCGCACCTCAGCTTGCGTCTCCTTGATGCGCGCTTCAAGAGACGAAAAATCGGGCGCGTCGCCGGCGCGCGCCAGCACGCGCTGCAGATCTTCGCCCGCCGCCTTCGGATCGAACTTGTCGCTGACGCAAAGTCTCAGCACCTGCGTGAGGTCGTGATAGAGCCTGCCGGCCGCGCGCAAAAGCTCGGCTTCCGCCGCCGGCAGCACGCCGAGCCGCGCGGCTCTTTCGATCACCTCGAGCGTATTGACGTCGAGGATATCGGGCTTCTCGCCGGCATGCACGAGCTGCAGATATTGCGCGATGAAGTCGATGTCGATCATGCCGCCGGCCGCATATTTCAGCTCCCACGGCTCGTCCTCGCCCTTCTCCTGCGCGATCGCGCGACGCATGTCGGCGACGTCGTGGGCGATGCCGATCGCCTCGCGCGGCCGCGTCAGCGCCTCGCGGATGACGGTCTCGATCCGCGCGCGAAACGCCGGCGTTGCCGAAATCACCCGCGCCCGCGTCAGCGCCATGTGCTCCCAGGTCCAGGCCTCGCGCTCCTGATATTCGGCAAAGGAATCGATGTGCGAGGCCAAGGGACCCGCCCGCCCCGACGGCCTGAGCCGCATGTCGATCTCGTAGAGCACGCCGTAGTTGGTGCGGGTCGTGAACGCAGAGATCAGGCGCTGGGTGAAGCGGGCAAAATAATGCGCGCCGCTGAGCGGCCGCTCGCCGTCGGAGTCCGGCGCGTCGGCGTCGAAATCATAAAGCAGGATCAGGTCGAGATCGGAGCTTGCAGTCATCTCGCGACTGCCGAGCCGGCCCATCGCCAGGATCGCCGTCTGCTGATCCCTGATGCGCCCGTGCTGGGGGGCGAAGCGCTCGGTCACGAGACCGTGCACGGTGTGCACGATGCCTTCGGCCACATCGGCGAAAGCAGTTCCCGCCTGTTGCGCGGAAACGGTGCCGGACAGGATGCGCGTGCCGATCAAAAACAGGCTCTCCTGGCCGAACAGGCGCAGCCGATCGAGAAACTCCTCATAGGAGTCCGCGTCCGTCAGCGTCGCCGCCAGCCGCACGGAAAGCTCGCGCCGGTCGGGCATGGCGCCGAAGAAGCGCGGATCGATCAGCCCGTCCATGAGCTGCGGCTGCCGCGCCAGCATGTCGCCGAGCCGGGGTGCCGCACCGAGCACCAGCGCCACCAGCGCGACGAGATCGCGGTTCTGGCCGAGCAGCGTGATCAGCCGCCCGCCCCGCTGCAGGGCCGCGAGGAAACGGTCGAAGGCGACCACCGCGCGGTCAGGCTCCTCGGCATTGGCGAGCCCGTCGATCAACGCCGGCAAAAACTCGGCAAACGCGGCCCGGGTTGATTCCGTGCGGAACACACGGTACTCGCCGGCCATCCAGAGCTGCACCGTTTGCGCCACCCTGACCGGCTCCTTGAAGCCGAGCGCGGCAAGATGATTGAGCAGGCGCTGGTCCTCGGGGCCAGCTCTGTAATCGATATCGGCCGGCGTCGCCGTTCCGGTCGGATCGCCCTCGAACAGCTTGGCGTAATGCCCCTGCACGATGTTGAGCTGCGCCAGCAAATCCTTCGCAAAGGCGGCGCGATCCGGATAGCCGAGGAAACGCGAAAAGCGCTCGACCGCCTCGACATTGTCCGGCAGCGAATGCGTCTGCTCGTCGGCAATCATCTGCAGCCGGTGCTCGACGCGACGCAGGAATTGATAGGCCGCGGAAAGCTCGTCGCGCGCCTCGCCGGTAATCCAGTTGCTCGAAGCTAGGACGCTGAGCGCCTCCAGCGTCGGCCGCACCCGTAGCTCTGCATGCCGACCACCCGCGATCAATTGCTGGGTCTGTGCGAAGAATTCGATCTCGCGGATGCCGCCGCGGCCGACCTTGACGTTGTGGCCTTCGACCGCGATCTCGCTCTGGCCGCGATAGGTCTGCATCTGCCGCTTCATGTCGTGGACGTCGGCAAGGGCTGCGAAATCGAGATGCTTGCGCCAGACGAACGGCGCGATCTCGGCGATCATCGCCTCGCCTGCCGCAAGATCGCCGGCGCAAGCGCGCGCCTTGATCATGGCGGCGCGCTCCCAGGTCCGCCCTTCCCGCTCGTAATAGTGCAGCGCCGCGTCGGTCGAGATCGCGACCTGCGTCGAGGCCGGATCCGGCCGCAGCCGCAAATCGACGCGGAACACGTAGCCGTCGCCGGTGCGCTGCTGCAACAGCCGCGCCATCGCCTGCGCAACACGCACAAAGAATGGCTGCGGCTCGATATCCTCGGCGAGCGTCGGCGCTTCCGGATCGAAGAACACGATGAGGTCGATGTCGCTGGAATAGTTCAACTCGCCCGCGCCCATCTTGCCCATGGCGAGCACGAACAGGCCGCTATCCGCCTCTGGATGTTCGCCGTCTTTCGGCGAAAGCCGCCCACGCACGGTCTCCTGCCGCAGCACATGGCGCAGCGCCATCTGCACCGAGGCGACCGCAAGATCGGTCAGCGCCGCGGTCACCTGCATCACCGGCCAGACGCCGCCGATGTCGCAAAGCGCAATCAAGAGCGCCGCCTCCGACTTCATGCGCCGGAGCAGCCGCATCACTTCGGCTTCGCCCGAGGCGGCAAACACGTCGCCTGCTGTGGTTTCGATCAGCGAGGCAAGATGTTTCTCCGGCTCGCATTTCAAAATCCGGATCAGCCGCGCCGCCTCGCTGCGGATCAGCTCGAACAGATAGGGCGAATATTCGGCAATGCCGAGCAGGATGGCTTTGGCGCGCGTCTGCTCAAGCAGCGCGGCGATCTCGGCCGTTTGCTCGCCTTCCAGCTCGGCCAGCCAGCTCTGCAGGGCCAGGTCGGCCTTGTCGGTCGCGGAAATGTGCGGCCCGTCCACAAACCGCGCGGCCAGTGCGCGTATCGTCATAGCTTGGAGATCACGACTTCGGGGACGGGTGGTTGGACGCGGCTCCGCGTCGCCCTTCGCGGATCAGCTCATGCGACCTTCTGTGGCACATCCGCTGTCGGCGCCGCAAGGGTGGCGCCGGTACGCGCCGGCAGGACCAGAGTCGCGACCAGGCCGGGATAGGCATCGCCCAGCCGCAACTCACCGCCGTGCAAGGTCGCGACCGCCGAAGCCAGGCTGAGCCCCAAGCCGGAACCGGGCTGCGATCTGCTGGAATCGAGCCGCACAAAGCGCTCCATGGCGTGCTTGCGCTCGCCTTCCGGGATTCCGGGGCCGTGATCAGTGACGCTGAGCAGCACCCGATCGGCTTCGCGACGGGCCTCGATCAGGATCTGCTTGGCATCGAGGCTCACGACCGAGCTCTTCGACTCACCGGCCTTTGGCTCGACGGGCTTGCCATATTTGATCGCGTTCTCGACGAGATTGGCGAGGGCCTGGCTGATCAATTCCCGGTTGCCATGCAAGGGTGCAGGCGCAGTCTTCAGCCGCAGCGTCATGCCGTCATCTTCCGCCAGCGGCTCGTAGAGCTCGTGAATGCCTTCGGCAACCGCAGCGGCATCGAAATCATCCATGTTGCCGCGCGCCTGCCCGGACTCGGCGCGCGCGATCATCAGCAGCGCGTTGAAGGTGCGGATCAGACCATCGGACTCCTCGATGGTGCGCTCCAGCGCCGCGCGGTAGTCGGCCTCGCAGCCGGATTTCGCCAGCGCGTCCTCGGCGCGATTGCGCAGGCGCGTCAGCGGCGTCTTGAGGTCATGGGCGATGTTGTCGGAGACTTCCTTCAGTCCAACCATCAGCGCCTCGATCCGCTCCAGCATCGCGTTGAGATTGGAGGCGAGCCGGTCGAGCTCGTCGCCGCTGCGTCCCACAGGCAGGCGGTCGGAAAGATCGCCGGCCATGATGCGTTGCGCGGTGCCGGTCATGGCGTCGATCCGCTGCAGCACGCGCCGCGCGACGAAGATGCCGCCGCCGATGCCGAGCACCACCACAACAAGGATCGACCATTGCGCGGCCTTGGCGACGATGCCGAACAGGCGCCGCCGCTCTTCCAGGTCGCGTCCGATGAGAAGCCGAAAGCCCCCGCTCAACTGCCTCACGTTGACGAGCGCGCGATGATAGGCTTTGTCCTGCTCATCCAGCCGCCGGTAGGCGGTCTCGGACCAGCCCGTGGTGCCCATCACGCCGGGCGCCAGCGAGCCGACATTGCCGGCGATCGCGAGGCCGGCCGGCGTGGTGACGAGATAGAGATTGGCGCCCGGCCTGAGCGCGCGGTTCTCGATGGTGAAGAACAGACCGCGCAGACCGCGCCGGCCATAGATATCCGTGATCTCGCTCATCTCGGCATTGACGGTCGTGGTGATCTGCTCGGTGATCATCCGACGCGTGTTCCAGGCGAAATAGGCAAGCAGCGAGGCCGCAAAAAGCGCAAACAGAAACAGGTAGACCAGCGTCAACCGGAACGCTGTGGTTCGGATCAGCTTACCGAATGCCGTCACGAATCATGTATCCCGCGCCGCGAATGGTATGGAGCAGCGGCCGCTCAAAACCCTTGTCGATCTTGGAGCGCAGCCGCGAAATATGCACGTCGATCACGTTGGTCTGCGGATCGAAATGATAGTCCCAGACATTTTCCAGCAGCATGGTGCGCGTCACCACCTGGCCGGCATGCTTCATGAGATATTCGAGCAGCCGGAACTCGCGCGGCTGCAAGGTCAGTTCGTCCTTGCCGCGCGCCACGCGATGCGAGAGACGATCGAGCTCGAGATCGCCGACGCGATAGGTGGTCTCCTCGGCCGGGCCTACATTGCGGCGCGACAGCACCTCGACGCGTGCGAGCAGCTCGGCGAACGAGTAGGGCTTCGGCAGATAATCGTCGCCGCCGGCGCGCAGGCCCTTGATGCGATCGTCGACCTGGCCGAGGGCCGAGAGGATCAGGACCGGCGTGCGGTTGCCCTTGTCGCGCAGGGCGCCGATCAGTGACAACCCGTCGCGCTTCGGCAGCATGCGGTCGACCACCAGCACGTCATAGTCGCCGCTTTCGGCCATCGACAGCCCCTCCTCGCCGTCGCCGGCGAGATCGGCGACGTAGCCGACTTCGCGGAACGCCTTCACCAGATAATCAGCAGACTCGCGGTCGTCTTCGATGATCAGGATGCGCATTTGCGAAGCAACGGCTGAAGCGGTGGCGGTCACGGTCGTCGACTTTCCTTCAACATGGCGCGGTCGGCGCTTTCATGCAAGGCGACCGAACGCCAATCGGTTGACCGAAAAAGCGGGCGGTGAAGCTGGGGGACCTCACCGCCCTTAGAGCCTTCCGACGGAGGGGGGCGATATCCATCGGAAGGAGGGAGGCGGGAGCGGGCTTTTGGCCCGCTCCCCGGAAAGAGCCGTCGGCGGGGGCGACTGATGCCGGCGACACCCTCCAACTCGTAAAGCCCGTTAGTTGAGCATGGTCTTATCGGAAAACCGCTACCCACTTTTCCGGACCATGCTTAGCCCTTGGCGAGCGGCACGGCGACGAAGCGCGATTGTCCGCCGGTCTTCACGCGCATCAGGATGACGTTCTTGTTGTCGTTCTTCGCGGCCTTGATCGCATCGCGCACATCGTTGGCGCTGGTGACCGTCTTGCCGGCGACCTCGAGAATGACATCGCCTTCCTTGAAGCCGCGCTCGGCCGCTGCACTCTTCGGGTCGACCTCGGTGACGACGACGCCGTCCTTGCCGGCGCCGGCCACGCTGCTCGAGGGCGCCACCGTCAGGCCGAGCTTCGGCACGTCGGTGCCGCGCGAGCTCTTGCCGTTGTCGTCGTTGTCATTGTCGGCCTTGGCCTCAACCGTGTTCGGCAGCGTGCCGAGCGTGAGGTTGATGACCTTGTCGGAGCCCTTGTGCAGGATGTCGAGCTTGACCGCGGTACCCGGCGCCATGCCGCCGATGGTGCGCGCGAGCTCGCGCGCATCCTTGACGTTCTCGCCGTTGACCGCGGTGATCACGTCGCCGGACTCGACGCCGGCCTTGGCCGCAGGACCGTCTTTCTGGGGTTCGGCAACGAGCGCGCCTTCCGCCTTCTTCAGGCCGAGGCTGTCGGCGATATCCTGCGTCACCGGCTGGATCTGGACGCCGATCCAGCCGCGGCTGACGGTGCCCTTGTCCTTGAGCTGCTGCACCACACTCTTCACGGTCGAGGCCGGAATCGAGAACGCGATGCCGACGCTGCCGCCGGACGGCGAATAGATCGCGGTGTTGACGCCGACGACGTCGCCGTCGGTGTTGAACGCCGGACCGCCCGAATTGCCCTTGTTCACGGGCGCGTCGATCTGGATGAAGTCGTCATAGGGGCCGTTGCCGATGTCGCGGCCCATGGCCGAGACGATGCCCGCGGTCACGGTGCCGCCGAGACCGAAAGGATTGCCGACCGCGAGCACCCAATCGCCGATGCGGGGCTTGCCGTCGGAGAGCTTGGCAAACGAGAAGTTGGAGCCGCCCTCGACCTTGATCAGCGCCAGGTCGGTGCGTGCGTCGGTGCCGATCACCTTCGCCTTGTAGGTCTTGCCGTCATCGGTCGTCACCTCGACCTTGTTCGCACCGTCGACGACGTGGTTGTTGGTGACGGCATAGCCGTCTGCGGAAATGAAGAAGCCGGAGCCCTGGCCCATGATCACGTGATTACCGTGAGGGCGCAGGCCGGGCGGAAGGCCGTCCGGACCGCCGAAGCGGCGGAAGAAGCGCTCCATCGGCGAACCGGGCTGGAACGGCGAATCGTCATCGTCGTCGCCCTTGGCGACCTTCTCGTTGATATTGACCTTCACAGAGATCACCGACGGCTTCACGCGCTCGACAATGTCGGCGAAACCGACGGGCTTCTGGACCTTGCTCACCTCATTGGCGACCTGCGCATGCGCAGGCGTCGTCAAGACGTTCACGGGGCCGCTCGAGGGGCTGAAGCCGTAGACGGCAATGCCAAGGCCGGCGACAACGGAACCCATCAGCGCGAGCTTGCGCGCCGAGAGCAGCGAACGCCGCGGCTGGCGGAACGACGAGAGCGTCGAGAGGTCGGTGGGACGGTCGGTCATTAAGCTTTCTCCAAAGCGAGAAGTTAGGGATGCGGGGGCCGGCGCCGTTCAGAGGCCAACATGCGGCCAACATGGGGACTGGCGCCTTACAACGCGCTGGCGGCGGAGTTAAAGTTTGGTAATGAACGCCGCTTTCCATGCGGCAGTTTATCGCAGGTGTAAGCCTTTGCGATTACACGGGTTCCCGCCGCTTGCCCGAACCCGAAGCGGAGCACGGAATCGGCCTTGAATTATGACCAAAGACCTAGGGCTTTTCCGCCGGCGCGTCGCCCGCCATCAGGGCTGCCAGGCGGGCCTCTTCGTCCGCGGTGAGCGGTCGATTCGCGGCATCGGACTCCTCCCGGGAACGCCGCCTCGCCTGCCGCCAGAGCGCCACTCCGCCGGCGATCAGCAGGAATGGTGGAACCAGCCAGAGCAGCAGCGTCTGGCGCTCGAACCTCGGCTTCAGCAACACGAACTCGCCATAACGCGCGACCAGGAAATCGATCACCTGTTGGTCGCTGTCACCGGCCGCAATCCGCTCCCGCACCAGGAGGCGGATGTCGCGCGCCAGCGGCGCTTCGGAATCGTCGATCGACTGGTTCTGGCAGACCATGCAGCGCAGCTCGCGCGAAAGCGCGCGGGCACGCGCTTCCTTGGCGGGATCGGACATCATTTCGTCCGGCAGCACGGCATGCGCGGGCGACAGCGCGATCAGGATCAGCAAAGTGGCGGCCGCAACGATCCGCTTCATGCCCTACTCCGCCGCCTGCAGGCCGCGCACCGCCCTTGCCGGCTTCGGCGCACCGATGCGCAAGCGGCGGTCCGACAATGACAGCAAGCCGCCGAGCGCCATCAGCACCGGGCCGAACCAGATCAGGAGCACCAAGGGCTTGTAATAGATGCGCACAGTCATGCCGCCGTCCGCAGTGGGATCGCCGAGCGAGATGTAAAGCTGGCTCGCGCCTCGCGCCAGCAGTGCGGCTTCAGTGGTCGTTGCGCCGCTGGCGGTGAAGTGTCGCTTCGACGGCGTCATCACGGCAAGCTTCCTGCCGTCGAGGCTGACCGTGAAAGACGCGATCTGCTCGCGATAATTCGGCCCCTGCCGCTGCGAGAGTCTGTCCAGCTTCAACTCGTAGCCGGCGAGTGGCCTGAGATCGTTCGGCTTCATCGTACCGATATATTCGCTGTTCCAGGTCGTCTCGCAGACGATGCCGATCAACGCGACGCCGATGCCGGCATGGGCAAAGGCCGTGCCCCAGGCCGATCGCGGCAAACCGGCGGCGCGGCGGAGCGAAACGGCAAACGGACTTCGGAACGCTCCGATGCGCTCGGCGAGATCGCTTAGCGTGCCTGCGATCACGAAGATCGCGAGCCCGATCGCCAGCGGCGCCAGCGCGCTGCCGCCCCTGGCCCAGGCCCACGCGATCGCAACCGCGATCAATGCCGCGACGCCGGCGGCAAGCAGCCGCTGCGATGCTCCAAGGAGATCGCCGCGCTTCCAGGCGAGCATCGGTCCGAAGGGCACCGCAACCATCAGCGGCACGAACAGCGGTGCGAAGGTAAGATTGAAGAAAGGCGCGCCGACCGAGATCTTGTCACCGGTCAGGACTTCGAGTGCCAGCGGATAGAGCGTACCGACGAATACGGTGGCGCAGGCCGTGGTGAGAAACAGGTTGTTCAGCACCAGCGCGCCCTCGCGCGAGATCGGCGCAAACAACCCGCCCTGCTTCAACGACGACGCCCGTCCCGCAAACAGCGACAGGCTGCCGCCGATGAAGAGGCAGAGGATCATGAGGATGCCGACGCCGCGCGTGGGGTCGCTGGCAAAGGCATGCACTGAGGTGAGAACGCCCGAGCGGACCAGGAAGGTGCCGAGCAGCGACAGCGAGAAGGTCAGGATCGAGAGCAGGATGGTCCAGACCTTCAGCGCGTTGCGCTTCTCCATCACCAGCGCCGAATGCAGCAGCGCCGTGCCGGCAAGCCACGGCATCAGCGACGCGTTCTCGACCGGATCCCAGAACCACCAGCCGCCCCAGCCCAATTCGTAATAGGCCCAGTACGAGCCCATCGCGATGCCGATCGTGAGGAAGATCCAGGCCATCAGCGTCCAGGGCCTGACCCAACGCGCCCAGGCCGCATCGATGCGTCCTTCCATCAGCGCCGCAATCGCAAACGAGAACGAGATCGAGAAGCCGACATAGCCGAGGTAGAGCATCGGCGGATGGATGGCGAGGCCAATGTCCTGCAGCACCGGATTGAGGTCGCGGCCCTCGATCGGCGGATTTGGGATGCGCAGGAACGGATTCGAGGTGATCAGGATGAAGAGATAGAAGGCGCCCGCGATCCAGGCCTGCACCGAGAGCACGCGGGCGCGGAGCGAGAGCGGCAGATTGTTGCCAAAGGCCGCGACAAGGCCGCCGAACAGCGCGAGGATCAGCACCCAGAGCAGCATCGAGCCCTCGTGATTGCCCCAGACGCCGGTGACCTTGTAGATCATCGGCTGCAGCGAATGCGAATTCTCGAAGACGTTGGTCACCGAAAAGTCGGAGGTGACGTGCAGCGTCACCAGCGCCGCAAACGACAACGCCACGAACAGGAACTGCGCCAGTGCCGTCGAGCGCGCGACGTTCATCAGCGCCACATCGCCCCAGCGCGCGCCGAGGATCGGCACGAAGGACTGGATCAGCGCCAGCCCGAGCGCCAGCACCAGGGCATAATGTCCGGCTTCCGCGATCACCTCATCAGCCTCCATGCGCGCAAGTCGCGCCCTTCATATTCTCGGCGAGCTTCTTGTCGTAGTCGTCCTTCCAGTGCCCCTGCTTCTTCAGCGCGTCGGCGACGTCCTTGGGCATGTAGTTCTCGTCATGCTTGGCAAGCACGGTGTCGGCGCGGAACGTGCCGGACGCATCGAGCGCGCCTTCGGCGACGACGCCCTGCCCTTCGCGGAACAGGTCGGGCAGGATTCCCTTGTAGGTGACCGGCAGCTTCGCGCTGCCGTCAGCGACCTCGAAGGAAATCTGGCTGTCCCCACAGACCAGCGAGCCCGGCTGCACCAGGCCGCCCAGGCGGAAGCGTTTTCCCGGCGCAATATGCTGCTCGGCCGCCATCGACGGCGTCGAGAAGAACACGATGGAATCGCGCAGTGCGTACAGCACCAGGCCGGCTGCGAAGCCGAGTACCGCAAGCGAGCATCCAATCATGGTCAGGCGGCGCTGCTTGCGTGTCATGCTTTCACTCTAACCTCGACCTTGGGCATCCCGTTCATCCATCGAGCCCCAGATTCTTCAGGCCCTCGTTCAACTGCTTGAGCCGCTCGGCGTCATTGGCCACCGCCTGGCGCGCGTCGGTCTGCGCGGCTATGGCTTTGTCGCGATCACCCATCACCAGATAGGCGCGCACCAGCTTGAGCCAGCCGTTGACGTCGTCGCCGTTCTGCTTCAGCCGCGTCGCCAAGCGCTCAACCATGCCGCGGATCATGGCGTCGCGGTCGGAGGCGCTCATGCTCTTGGCGGCCGCCATGGTCTGTTCCGAAAGCGGCGGCGCCGCTGGCGCACCAACGCGCATCAAGGCCGCCTGAACCAGCGGACGCCACGGCGCATCGGCCGGCGCCTTCTCCAGCATCGCCCGCCAGATCGTGGCGGCCTTCTCCTTGTCGCCGTCCTGCTCCGCGGCAAGGCCGACGAAATAGCTCGACTTGACGTCGCCGGCATCGAGCGCGAGCGCACGATCGAATTCGGCCCGCGCATCCTTGGTGACGACGCCGCCGGCGGCCGCCGTGATGGCCTCGCCGAGATCAGCGCGGCGCAGCGCGCTCTCGCCGTTATAGGTGATGGAATTGCGGAACGCCCGCACCGCATCGTCGTAGCGCCCAAGCCGCATCAAGACCGGCGCGAGCACGCTCCAGCCACGGCCGTCGTTCGGGTTCTTCTCCAGATGCCGCTCGACCTGCGCCACCAGGTTTTCCAGCGGCTGCGATGCATCCGCCTTCCGCGTGCGTTCGGCGAGCGGAAAATCGGGAAGCCATGGCGAGCCCAGTGGCAGATAGATGGCAAGCGCGAGCAGCGGCAGCCCCACCAGCGCCATCACCGCGGCGCCCCGACGCCATTTGGTGTTCGATGGCGCGGGCTGGTCGCGTGTCTCGGCAGCGGCGGCGAGCAGCCTGCGGCTGATCTCGAGACGCGCAGCCTCAGCCTCCGCCTTGGCGATCAAGCCGGAAGCGAGGTCGCGGTCGATTTCGGCAAGCTGGTCGCGGTAGACCGTGGCCTCATTGCCGCCGGTTTGCTGGCCCTTGCCAAGGCCGAGCGGCAGCAGCACAGCGAAGACCGCTGCCACCGTCATCAGCGCGAACACGAACCACAAATTCATCCAAAGCCAGTTCCTGCGGCGCCCTCTGAAGCGCGACGCCGCGCTCGAGATTCCTGATTGAGCATAATCGGCCCGGAAGCCCGGTATCCAGCCCGCGATCTAAAGTGCGGGACGGCCCTTTTCCGGATCTGCCCTTCATGCGCCGGTCTACACCACAGCCGCCGAGCCCGGCAATTGACAATAGTCAATTCCGCGGCATTGCGCGATGCGTCCAAAAGCCAAAGGATAATAATCAGTTAGTTGATGTTGAAATCCGCGCTGCGGGCGACGTCCTTGCCATGCGCGTTGCGTGCAGTCAGGAAGTAGATGCCGGGGACCACCGTGTCCGGAAGGCGGATTCGCAAAGTCCCGTTGGGCATCGGCGAGGTGATCGTAGTCACCGGCTCAGGCAACGGCGAGCCGCTGGCCTTGTCGACCAGGACGACCTTCGCCTTGACCATAAGGTTCCGATATGTGGCGGAAACGACCCGGTTCTCGAGTTCAACGAAATTGATGGCGGAATTCATGCGCGGGAAAGAATTTACAACGGAATCTGTGCGCGGGACCGTACGTGTCCACGCCCCCTCCGGTCAACCGCAAATTGTAGCGAGAGTTTCGAAGGATTTAACCGGCATGCGAAGGCTTGCGCGGCTCGCCGGTCAGCGCGTTGTCGACCGCCCGTCTCATCAGGGAGGCGTATTCGCGCCCGAACAGGGCCTCGCAGAAGCGGATTGCGGCTTCGGCCTGAAGCTGGCGGTAAGCGCGCGCCCGGAAGTCGCCGCCGCGCAGTGACTGGACCAGCGCCTCGGTGGCCTTTTCCACATATTGCTGCAGGTCGGAATAGGTTCGCAGCGTCACCTCGTTGATCGCAAGCTCGCTCGCATAGGTGCGGCAGACGCCGACGAAATCGATCAGCGCGGCAGTGTCATCGACCTCGGTGCCGTCGATCCTGGCGCCGGCCAGGATATCCTTGTCGGAGCGCTGGCGCAGAATGCGGCGGACGCGGCCCGGAACGCTGTCGATTTCCGATTGCAGGGTGTCGGAAATCTCGGCCCGGATCGAGGCGAGCTGCCGGCCCCAGGTCGAGTCCTGGCGCAGATCGAGCTCGGTGCGCAGCCCCCGCACTCCGTCGTGCAACGCCTTGAGATGGTCGGGGACGCTCGCGAACTGGCCGCGTCGGATATCTGTCCGCAGCGTGACGACAAGGCAGAACAGGTCGTGCAGCGCGATCGTCACCGCCATGGCGTAAGGCGTCGCCGCGACGCGGATCTCGTCATCGGAAGCCGCCATGCGGATCGCGATGCGGATGATCTGCCAGGGCTGGGTCAGGCGCTGCCCCAGGAGCGAGAGCGCAAACGGCAAGAGCTGCGGCGTTTGCAGGGTCGGCACGTTGAGCGCTTCGCAGGCGGAGGCGATCTGGGAATCGCCGAACACACGCAAACTCATCGGCAGCCGCCCGGCGAGCGCATCGAGCGCATCGCGCGCCTGCAACACCGATCCGATCGGCAACAGGTCCTCGATCACATTGGGCGGGCCGATGCGCGCGAGCGCACGCGGGTTGTCGCCGCCGGACGGCGAGGTGATCTGGAAGATCGCATCCGCCACGGCGAGCTGAAGCGTGCGGAGTGCCGCCTCGGGCGGTTCGGCGTCCTCGCCGACCTTCATCAGCGCGGCCTCGAATTCCTCCACCTGCGCCGGCGCACCGGTGCGCATCAGCCATTGCCACAGTGGCTGCAGCGAGGTGCGGCGGATCTGTCCCGGCCGCATCGGAACGTTGTTATCGACGAGGAACGGCTCGATCGGCTGGAACAGATAGCGCGCCACGTCCTCGCTGCGCGGAGGGGACGGTGCATCGTCCTCGATCCTGCGCACGACCTTGCGCAATTGGCCCAGCACGAGCGCGGCGACCGCGGTATCCTGGCCTCGTTCGATGGCGCGTTCGAACTCCCGCATCAGCAACGCCTGCGATCGCGGCGGAAGCTGTCCGAGATATTCCCTCAGCCGCTCGATCGATGTCTGGTCCATGCTGTGATGCAGATTAAGTGCGGTGACGGCGACATGTCTCCACCGGGGACCATAACGGTGCCGGTGTTAAGAAGTCGTTTAGTAATGGCAACGTCGTCGGACCGTCGGAGGGCCGTTAAATCCCGGGTAACACCAATTCCGCCCGCAATCCGCCGATCGGTGCATTGCCGAGCGACAGGCTGCCGCCGTAGAGCGCGGCAAGATCGACCACGATCGAAAGCCCAAGTCCCGATCCGGGCTTGGATTCATCCAGCCTCTGGCCGCGGCGCGACACCTTCGCGCGCTCGGCAGCCGACAGGCCCCGCCCATCATCATCGACGACGATCCTCAAGCGAGGTCCTGTGCCCGGCTCGGGCGGCCGCTCCACGGTCACATCGATGAGCACCCGCGACGATGCCCATTTGCAGGCATTGTCGACGAGGTTGCCGGCCATTTCCTCCAGATCCTGCCGCTCGCCCCGGAACTTCGCGTTCGGATCAGCCTTGACCTCGATGTCGACGCCGCGGTCGCGGTGAATCTTCTCCATGGTCCGCGTCAGCGCCTCGATTGCGGGCGCTACCTCAGTGACGGTGCCGACGATGGTGACGCGGGCGGCGATGCGCGCGCGCTCCAGATGATGCGCCACCTGGTCGCGCATCAGGTCCGTCTGCTCGAGCACCTTGTGCGCAAAGGGATCGGCGGCGTGGGCGGAGGCTTCGTTGACGATCACCGACAGCGGCGTCTTGATTGCATGCGCGAGATTGCCGACATGGGTGCGCGCGCGCTCGACAATCTCGCGATTGGCGTCGATCAGCGCATTGGTCTCGCGCGCGAGCGGCGCGATCTCGACCGGAAATTCACCCTCCAGCCGCTCGGCCTTGCCGGAGCGGATGTTGGCGATCGATTCGGAAATGCGGTTGAGCGGCGCCAGACCAAAGCGGACCTGGAAGATCGTGGTGAGCAACAGCACGATGCCGAGCGTGATGAAGGTGCCGCCGAGATAGTAGTCGAAGCTGCGCGTCTCGTCGAAAATCTCCGACGCATCGCCGGCGACGCTGACCAGGAACTTCCCGTCGGCGCCGAGATCGACCGGGCGCTCGACCATACGGAGACTCTGGCCTTCGGGCCCGTCGACATAGGCGAGACGGATGCCGGCTGCGGTGAGGTCGACGCCGCGGTCCGCCAGCTTCGGCAGCTTCTTGTCCCACAACGAGCGCGAGGCGCGCACATCCGCCTTTTGGGAATCGGTGCGGGTGATCTGCCAGTACCAGCCCGACAGCGGCAGCTCGAACAGCGGCTCGCCCAGCGACTGGAACTGGCGGTCCGGCGGCTCGTCGGGGGTTGCGACCTCGGCGATCAGGGTGCGCAGATAGAGATTGAGCCGGCGGTCGAAGGCGCGCTCGGTCGCGTTCTTGTAGACCGAGGACAGCACGAAGCCGGTGATGGTGAGGATCACGACCACCCAGGCGGTCGCGGAGAAGAACAGCCGGGTGGCAAGCGAATTGCGGCGCATGCCCTCTAGGTTATGCGCCGGTAGGGGGCGGCGTCAGCAAATATCCAAGGCCGCGGACCGTCTGGATGATGTCCACTTCCAGCTTTTTGCGGATGCGGCCGACGAACACTTCGATGGTGTTGGAGTCGCGGTCGAAATCCTGGTCGTAGAGATGCTCGACGAGCTCGGTGCGCGACACCACGCGGCCGGTGTGATGCATCAGGTATTGCAACAGGCGGTATTCGTGCGAGGTCATCTTGACCGGATTGCCCGAGACCGTGACGCGGTTGGTGCGCGTATCGAGCGTGACCGGGCCGCAGGTGAGCTCCGACTGGGCGTGGCCGGCGGAGCGGCGCAGCAGCGCGCGAATCCGCGCCAGCACCTCCTCCAGATGAAACGGCTTTGCGACATAGTCGTCGGCGCCCGCATCGAAACCCTGCACCTTGTCGCTCCAGCGGTCGCGCGCGGTGAGGATCAGGACCGGCATGATGCGCTTGTTGCGGCGCCAGGCTTCCAGGACCGAGATGCCGTCCATCTTCGGCAGGCCGATATCGAGCACCACGGCATCGTACGGCTCGCTGTCGCCGAGATAGTGCCCCTCCTCGCCATCGAAAGCGCGATCGACCACATATCCGGCGTCGCTCAATGCCGTGGTGAGCTGGCGATTGAGATCCGGATCGTCCTCAACGACGAGCAAGCGCACGTTTGCCTCCCGAGCTGACCTGCACCAATTGCGCCATCAAGATGATCCTCAACGCCGTGAACCGCTCATGAACGGAACAGACAAGGCAATGTTACTTTTTCTTCACAAAGGCTTCGGTCGTTCAATGCCCTATATGACGCGCGAACACGGCACCTCGTTCAACACGGGAGCGGATTTAGCGTCTAAGCCACTGTGTTGGAAGCCCCAAAGACCCCTCGGCCCCGACCGCCTCTCGGCGGCAGCCTTGATGTCATCGCTCGTCGCCGGCCTCAGACGCCGAAGAATACAAACCAGATCACGGCAAGGATCAGGACGGCGAGCCCGGTCGACACGGCCAGGAGCGCAAGCAATGACGGCCCGAACTCGCCCCAGCGAACCTCGGTCGGTGTTTCACTCATGCGATCATGTTCTCTGGTTGTGGCCATGGTGACCTCGTTCGCTGGCTGTCACGCAATGTTCCGCGAGCCCTCGCGGCGGATGGACTTGGTAGGTATGGACCCCGAAGGTAACGCCTCATATTGGGCGACGTTCCCCTTCTGCCCCTCCCCTTTGGTCGCACGCCAATGTGTTTGGCGGAGTGCAGTGCGAAACGGATAGCGGTTAACGCCGTTGGCAGAATGTGGAGCCCGGTCGCTTTGTGATCTGGTTCCCGGGTGGTATCCATGGGCTTTGTCCTCGGGTTGCGTTTCGGAGTTTTCGTCATGGCCCCTCGCGCCAACTGGAAAGGCTTTCTACGGCTGTCGCTCGTGACCTGTCCGGTGGCGCTGTATCCGGCCACCTCCGACACCGAGAAGGTCTCCTTCAACCAGATCAACAAGAAGACCGGCCATCGCATCAAATATTCGAAGGTCGATGCCGAGACCGGCGAGGAAGTCGCCAACGAGGACATCGTCAAGGGCTACAAGGTCGACACCGATACCTACATCGAGGTCACCAAGGAAGAGCTCGACGACATCGCGCTGGAATCGACGCATACGATCGAGATCGACGAGTTCGTGCCGAAGGCCGAGATCGACAGCCGCTACCTGATCCGCCCCTACTACCTTGTCCCCGACGGCAAGGTCGGCCACGACGCCTTCGCTGTGATCCGCGAAACCGTCCGCGCGATGAACAAGGTCGCGATCGGCCGCGTGGTGCTCACCAATCGCGAGCACATCATCGCGCTGGAGCCCTTGGGCAAGGGCTTGATGGGCACGCTGCTCCGCTACCCCTACGAAGTGCGCGGCGAGGCCGAATATTTCGATGACGTCCAGGACGTCAAAATCACCAAGGACATGCTCGACCTCGCCAGGCATATCGTCGAGCAGAAGTCGGGTGAGTTCGATCCGGAGCAGTTCGAGGATCACTACGAGACGGCGTTGATCGATCTCATCAACCAGAAACGCGCCGGCGTGAAGATCGCGCCCAAGGCCGCGCCGAAAACAAGCGGCAATGTCATCAACCTGATGGATGCGCTGAAGAAGAGCCTCGCGAGCGAGAGGCAGTCGCCGCCGGCCGCCAAGCCCAAGGGCAAGAAGAAGCGCGTCGAGGGCCAGCGCGAAATGCTGCTGCCGATCGCAGGAAGCGGCACCAGCGCGAGCAAGCGCGCCGCCAAGGAAAAGGAAGAGCCGAAGAAGGCCGCCAAGCCCGCGCGCTCCCCTGCCCGTGCCAAGAAAGCGGGCTAGCGGAGTTGTTGCTTGAGTTCGTCATGCCCTGGCTAGCGGGTGAGCTTTGGCGAAGATGGCAAGCCCGACCGTGACGAAAGGTTGTGAGATCTGCGCTGTTGCGCTTACTGCAGAGCTGTGCCGACCGAGCTGTATTTGGTGTTGAGCGCCGTGCCCATGCCGTTGACGATCGCGACGATGGTAATGGAGATGCCGGCTGCGATCAGGCAATATTCGATCGCGGTCGCTCCGGATTGATCGGCCAGGAATCTCGCCACCTGCTTTCGCATTCCAAACTCCTGTCGACGCTACGTAACGGAGATTTCTGTCCACGTCATGCGCCGCGCGCAATCTAGAGTTGGAATGGTTTCTCGCCGATTGAGGAACAGGCTGAAGAATCTGTTAAATCCACACCTTGATTCTGCGGCTGACTGCGACGGATATGGCTGCGCGCCGATGGGTCAACGCCCTACCACGGTGTCGTTGGTTCGCCCTGCATAGCAGACCTACCGCCGCGCGCGATGGGCGGCGCTTTACCGTCCCGCAAATTCCTGATCCAACTGTCGGCCAAATTGGCTGGATCAACCGGCCGAATCCGGGAGAAACCGCCATGAAGCTCGGCACTGCGATCGCGGAAATCATGAAGCGCGAGGGGATCGAGATCCTCTGCGGCTATCCGGTCAACCATCTGATCGAGCACGCGGCCAACGCCAATATCCGCCCGATCATGGTGCGGCAGGAGCGCATCGGGCTGCATATGGCGGACGCGATCTCCCGCGTCACCTCCGGCCGCTCGATCGGCGCGTTCTGCATGCAGCACGGCCCCGGCGCCGAGAACGCCATGGGCGGCGTCGCGCAATGCTATGGCGAATCCGTGCCCGTGCTGGTGCTGCCAATGGGCTATGCGCGGCGGATTTCCAACATCGAGCCGAACTTCAATTCGAGCCAGGCGATGAAGGCGTTCTCGAAATCCTCCGAGCCGATCATTCTCGCAAGCGAAGTCGGAAACATCTTCCGCCGCGCCTTCACCAGATTGAAGAACGGCCGCGGCGGCCCGGTCATCGTCGAAATCCCCTCGGACATGTGGAACGAGGAGGTGCCGGAACCCTTGAATTACACGCCGGTGCTGCGCACCCGCTACGGCGCCGATCCCGTGCATATCAAGGAAGCGGCCCACCTGCTCGTCAACGCCAGGCGGCCGGTGATCTATGCCGGCCAGGGCGTGCACTACGCGCGCGCCTGGCCGCAGCTCAGGCGGCTCGCCGAGCGGCTCGCGATGCCCGTCACCACGAGTCTCGGCGGCAAGTCGTCATTCCCCGAGACGCATCCGCTGTCGCTCGGCTCCGGCGGATTGGCCGTGCCGCGCGCGGTGCCGAAATTTCTCGCCGAGGCCGACGTGATCTTCGGCATCGGCTGCTCCTTCACCGAGACCAATTTCGGCATCAAGATGCCAACCGGCAAAACCGTCATCCATTCGACGCTCGATCCCAACCACCTCAACAAGGATGTCGAGTGCAGGGTAGGTCTCGTCGGCGACGCCGGCCTCGTGCTCGACGCGCTGCAGGAAGAGATCGGCAAGACCGTCACATCGGATCGCGATCCAAGCGCGGTCGCGGCCGAGATCGCGGCCTCGCACAAGGAGTGGCTGGCGAAATGGATGCCGAAGCTCACGAGCAACGACGCGCCGCTCAACCCGTATCGCGTGCTCTGGGACCTGCAGCACACCGTCGACGTCGAGAACACCATCATCACCCATGATGCCGGCAGCCCCCGAGACCAGCTCTCGCCGTTCTGGAAGCCGATAAAACCCCTCACCTATCTCGGCTGGGGCAAGACCACGCAGCTCGGCTACGGGCTGGGGCTCGCGATGGGCGCCAAGCTCGCGCGGCCCGACCAGCTCTGCATCAACGTCTGGGGCGATGCGGCGATCGGCTTCACGGGGATGGATTTCGAGACCGCGGTGCGCGAGAAGATTCCGATCATGTCGATCCTGCTCAACAATTTCTCGATGGCGATCGAACTGAAGGTGATGCCGATCTCGACCGAGAAGTATCGCTCCACCGACATCTCCGGCGACTATGCCGCGATGGCGCGCGCCTTCGGCGGCTATGGCGAGCGCATCACCAAGCCCGAGGACATCGCTCCCGCCATCAAGCGCGGCATCCAGAAAACGCAGGAAGGCGTGCCGGTGCTGCTCGAGTTCATCACCTCCAAGGAGACCGAGGTGTCGAGGCCGGGGACCTGAGCCGTCAAGGGACCGCCGAAAATCCTGCCGCCGACGCTGGAATAGGCCGCCCTGGGGTGAAATAATGCACCCCCCGGGGAAGGCATTTTTATCTCCGGCGGCCTGGATTGATTGCGAGATGACGACGGTTTCCGAAGACGCGTCGGCCGATCTGAAGCAGCGAATTGCCGAACTCGAACGGCGGCTGGAAGCCGCCCTGATCGAGCGCGATGCCGCGATCGATCGGCAGACCGCGAGCGCCCTGGTCAATTTCCGCCTCCAGAACGAGCTGCGCGCCGCCCTCGACCGCCAGAAGGCCGGCGCCGAAATCCTGCGCAGCATCGCCGCGACGGCTGGGAATGCCGCGCACGCCTTGCAGGAAATCGCCGAGACGACCGCTCGATTCTTCAATGCATCGAGCGTTACGATCCGCATTTCTGACGGCCTGCAATGGACCTGGACGATCCGTGTTGGTCCCGCTTCCGAGCGAATCGACGCGTCCGTTCCGTCCGACCAGCTCGGGATTTCCGGCAAGAACGTGGCCGGCCTGGTGTATCGCGAAAACCGGCAGATCCACATTCCCGACCTCGACAATGTCGATCCCGCGATCGCCGACTTTCCCGTTCTCGCAGTCGTGCGCGATGGCGGCACGCGGACCGTGTCCGGCACTCCGCTCCGGCGCGGCAGCGAGGCGATCGGGGCGATGATCATTCACCGCGACCGCCTCGCGGCCTTCACTGACGAGGAACTGGCCCTTCAGCAGAGCTTCGCCGACCAGGCCGTGATCGCGATCGAAAACGCGCGGCTGTTCAACGAGACGCAGGCAGCGCTTGCCCGGCAGACGGCCACATCGGATATCCTGCGCATCATCAGCGGATCGCCGACCGATGTGCAGCCGGTGTTCGATGCCATCGTGCAGACCGCTGTCCGGCTCCTCGGCTGCGAGATGGCTTTCATTCTCCGTTGCGACGGCGTCGATTTCTGGGCTGTAGCCAGGTGCAACCGCGAAGGCCTCGTCCCCGTCTTCAATCCTCGGCATACGCCGATCGACCCCGGCGCCAACTTTCCCTCGCGCGCCATCGTGGACAAGACGACGCTGCACCTGCCGGACTGGTCGCAAATCGAGATTCCCGAGTTCGAACGCCGCATCCAGGAGGCGCTGGGCTACCAATCGGCGGTCTACTTGCCGCTGCTGCGCCAAGGAGAGTGTATCGGCGTGCTTGGGGTTTCCGGAACGCGGCCCCGCATGTTCGGCGAAACCGAGATCGCCCTTGCCGAATCCTTCCGCGACCAGGCCGTGATCGCAATAGAGAACACGCGGTTGTTCAACGAGACCCAGGAGGCGCTGGAGCGCCAGACCGCGACCGCGGATATCTTGAAGGTGATCGCGAGCAATCCGTCGAATGTGCAGCCGGTGTTTGAAGCGATCGTGAACAGCGCGGCGAAGCTATTCGAGCCCTGTGCGGCGACGATCATCACTCTGAGTGATGGCATGCTGCACTCGGGTGCCACTACGGCCCTTCAGCCGAATTTCGACGCCGAGCGCGTCAAATCCCTTTATCCGGTCCCATTTGATCCGGATCGCGCTCCTTCGGCGCGCGCCATTCTAGAGCGTCGCATCATCGAGATTTCCGATGCCACAGCGCTTGATGCGCCCGAGTATTTGCGTCGGATCGCACTCGCCAGTGGCATGGCCTCCTTTACCTTCGTGCCGCTGATACACGAAGGCAAAGGCATCGGCACGATTGTCCTGACGAGCCCGCAGATCGGCTTCAGACTTTCTGAGAGGCAGCTTGCCCTCGTCCAAACCTTCGCGGATCAGGCCGTCATCGCGATCCAGAATACGCGCCTGTTCAACGAGACGCGCGAGGCGCTGGAGCGGCAGACCGCGACCGCCGATATTCTCAAGGTGATCGCGAGCTCGCCCTCCGACGTGCAGCCGGTGTTCGAGGCGATCGCCGCCAGCGCCAACCGGCTGATCGGCGGACACTCGACGGCGGTGTTTCGGTTCATCGACGGCATCGTTCATATCGCGGCATTCACGCCTACCACGCCGGAGGCCGATGATGTCCTGAAGAACATGTTTCCGATGCCGGTTGCCAATCTTCCGCAGCGGAACGTGCTGAACGGGGAGACCGACCAGATTCACGATACCGAGGCCGGAGAGGAATTTCAGGTCAGGCTTGGCCGGGCCCGCGGCTTCCGCAGCATCATGTTCACGCCCCTGATGCACCAGGGCGGGGCGATCGGCATGATCGCGATCACGCGAGCCGAGCCAGGCCAATTTGCCGACCACCACGTTCAGTTGCTGAAAACCTTCGCTGACCAGGCCGTGATCGCGATCGAGAACACGCGGCTGTTCAACGAGACCGAGGAAGCGCTGGAACGGCAGACCGCGACCGCAGAGGTGTTGCAGGTCATCAACTCATCGCCCGGCAACCTCGCACCGGTGTTCGACGCGATCCTGGAGAAGGCGCACAAGCTTTGCGGGGCCGCTCAGGGAAGCTTGCAGCTCTACGACGGGAGCAAGTTTCGTGCGGTCGCGGTGCGGGGGTTATCCGAGGCGTTCGCCAATCGGCTGCGCGAAGGCGTCAGCCTCAACCCCAACGCACCGGGCCCGCATTTGCTGAAAGGCGCACGCTTCGTGCAGATTCCCGACCTTGGCGAGATAGACGATCCCATGTCGCGTGCAGCCTTCGAGCTGGCTGGCATCCGCACTGTCCTGTTCATCCCGCTGCGCAAGGACGGCACATTGCTCGGCCGGATCTCCGCCTCTCGATCGGAGGTCAGGTTGTTCACAGAAAAAGAAATCGGGCTTCTCGAAAGCTTCGCCGCGCAGGCCGTGATCGCGATCGAAAACGCCCGCCTGTTCAACGAGGTCCAGGCCAAGACGCGCGACCTCGAGGAATCGCTACAACAGCAAATCGCAACGTCGGAAGTTCTCCAGGTCATCAGCAGCAAGCCCGGAGAATTGGGACCCGTCTTCCAAAGCATGCTGGAAAATGCAACGCGCATTTGCAGCGCAAATTTCGGAGCATTGAATCTGTTTGACGGCGAAGCATTTACACCCGTCGCGCACTTCAACACGCCGCCGGAGTTTTCGGCGGCAAGGCTGGGCACTCTCTTTCGTCCGCACCCGGAAAGCGGTCATGGCCAGGTCGCTCGACACAAGGAGGTCGTGCACATTGCAGACCTTCGCGAGAGCCAGGCTTACCGGGACGGCAGTCCTAGCGTCGTTTCGATGACCGACGTCGCGGGCGCGCGTACCATAGTCATCGTGCCGATGCTGAAAGAGGCGGAGCTGATCGGCACACTCGCGATCTATCGGCAAGAGGTTCGCACGTTCAACGACAAGCAGATCGCACTGCTGAGCAATTTTGCCAACCAGGCCGTCATCGCCATCGAGAACACCCGGCTGCTCAAGGAACTCCAGCAGCGCACCGAAGATCTCACGCGTTCCCTCGACGATCTCCGCACCGCGCAGGACCGCCTGATCCAGACCGAAAAACTCGCCTCGCTGGGCCAGCTCACCGCCGGCATCGCCCACGAGATCAAGAACCCGCTCAACTTCGTCAACAATTTCGCGGCGCTCTCGGCGGAATTGACCGACGAATTGAAGGCGTCGCTGAAGCCTGCGGTGCTCGACGAGACCATCCGCGCCGAGGTCGACGAATTGACCGGCCTGTTGAAAGACAACCTCGACAAGGTGGTGCAGCACGGCAAGCGCGCCGATTCCATCGTGAAAAACATGCTGTTGCATTCGCGCGAAGGTTCCGGTGAACACCGGCCCGCCGACATCAACGCGCTGGTCGACGAAAGTCTCAACCTCGCCTATCACGGCGCGCGCGCCGAAAAGCCGCATTTCAATGTCACTCTCACGCGCGATTTCGACCCCGAGGCTGGCATGATCGAGGTCTTTCCGCAGGAAATCACCCGGGTTTTCCTCAACCTGATCTCGAACGGCTTCTATGCGGTCAGCAAGCGCAAAGCCGAGCATGCTGATACCGCCTTCGAGCCGACGGTCACCGCGAGCACCAAGGGCGCCGCTGACCATGTCGAGATCAGGATCCGCGACAACGGCACGGGCATACCGCCGGATGTGAAGGAGAGGATGTTCAATCCGTTCTTCACGACCAAGCCCGCCGGCGAAGGCACGGGCCTCGGGCTATCGATGTCGCACGACATCATCGTGAAACAGCATGGTGGCACGATCGAGGTCGATACTCAGCCGGGCGAATTTACCGAGTTCACCATTGTATTGCCGCGTACCAGCAATCTTAAATAAGACCAGGGGTTAAACGTGAGCGTTCTCGTTCTTGTGGTGGATGACGAGCCCGACGTCGAGGCCTTGTTCCGCCAGCAATTCCGGCGCGATTTGCGCGCGCAACGCTTTGTGATGGATTTCGCGAGTTCAGCGGCGGACGCGCTGTCGCGTATCACCTCGACGATCGGGCAGACGCTGATTCTGATCCTGTCCGACATCAACATGCCCGGTATGACCGGGCTCGAGATGCTGCCGAAGGTCAAGGAGATGCGGCCCGAAGTGCCGGTCATCATGATCACGGCCTATGGCGATGCCGACACCAAGCGCAAGGCGCTCGAACGCGGCGCCTCGGGCTTACTCACCAAGCCGATCGATTTCAGCGTGCTGCGCGAGGAGATCGATTCGAGGCTCGCGGCGGCGAGCTAGACGCAGCGAATTGCGACGCCCGGTAGGGTGGGCAAAGCGCAGCGTGCCCACCATTCGTCGCAGCGACCGTTGACACGTGGTGGGCACGGCGCAAGTGCGCCTTTGCCCACCCTACCCGGCTACCCCAGACCACGGCTCGCTCTCTAAGCGCCGCGTGAGAGAGGTTAGAGGCAGGCGGCTACGCCGCGCGCACGCCGGCGAGGAAGGTCGCGACCTCCTGTTGCAGCATCTTGAGCTTGTCGGAGAGGCGCCCGCTCGAATTGAGCACGAGCTCGGCGATGCTGCCGGTCTCGGTCGTGGCGGCGGTCACGCCTGTGATGTTCTGCGAGACGTTGCTCGTGCCGGACGCCGCCTGCTGCACGCTATTCGCAATCTCCTTGGTCGCGGCGCCCTGCTCCTCGACGGCGGCGGCGATCGAGGACGAGATTTCGTTGACCTGCATGATGGTGCTGCGGATATCGCCGATCTTGCCGACCACCTCGTGCGTTTCAGCCTGGATCGAGGCGATCTGGGCGCTGATCTCCTCGGTCGCCTTCGCGGTCTGGGTGGCGAGCGACTTCACCTCGCTCGCCACCACGGCAAATCCCTTGCCGGCCTCGCCCGCCCGCGCCGCCTCGATGGTGGCATTGAGCGCGAGCAGGTTGGTCTGCGACGCGATCTGGTTGATGAGGCCGATCACCTCGCCGATCTTGTTGGCGGCGGACGCAAGCCCCTCGACCGTCTCGTTGGTGCGCTGCCCGTCGGCGGCCGCCTTGCTCGCCACCTGCGCGGCCTGGGTCACCCGCTGACTGATCTCCGAGATCGACGTCGAGAGCTCCTCGGCTGCCGAAGCGACCTGCTGCACATTGTTGGAGGCCTGCTGGCAGGCATCCTCCATCGCTTGCGCGCGCTGGCTCGCCTGGCCCGCGGTGCGCGACATGTTTTGCGCGGCCTGTTGCATCTGGCCGGCTTCGCCGATCACCTCGCCAACCACCGCCTGGATGCTGGCCTCGAACCTGGTGGCGAGCTGCATCATCGTGCCGCGCTTCTCGACGTCCGCTTTCTGCTTCAGCTCGGCCTGCTCGGCATGCAGCTTGGTCACGGCCGCCGCATTGTCCTTGAACACGCGAAGCGCCTGCGCAAGCGCGCCGATTTCGCCGCGGCGCTCGGCGTAGGGCACCTCAAAATCGCTGTCGCCGGAGGCGAGCCGCCGGGTCAGGCCCGTGATGATCGCGAGCGGTCGCGTCACGCTGCGGCCGATGATGATCGCGCTCGCCAGCACGGCCGCGAACACGATCAGCGACACCAGCCCGAACATCAGCGCGTTCTGCCAAAACACGGCATCGACGTCATCGAGATAGATGCCGGTGCCGATGATCCAGCCCCACGGCGCGAAACCCTTGACGTAGGAAATCTTCGGCACCGGCTTGTCGAACCCGGGCTTCGGCCAGAGATAGCTGTAAAAGCCTTCGCCCTGGCTCTTCACGAGGTCGACGAAACCCTTGAACAGACGATTGCCGGCCGGGTCCTTCATGTTGCCCAGCTCCTTGCCGTCAAGTTCCGGCTTGATCGGATGCATGACCATCTTCGGGGTCATGTCGTTGATCCAGAAATACTCGACCTTGTCGTAGCGGAGACCCTTGATCTGGCCGATCGCGGCAGCCTGCGCCGCCTCGCGCGAGAGTTTTCCGTCGCTTTCGAGCTGATGGTAATGCGCAAGGATGCCGTAGCCGATGTCGATCATCTGCTTCGTCTTGGCCTGGCGGTCGGCCATCATCTGCGCGCGCATGGATGAGAGCGCAATTGGCGCCATGACCACCATGCCGCAGAGGCTGATGGCGATGATGAGCACGAGCTTGAAACTGATGCGGGAAAACATCGGATGTCCTGAATTTGGGCGAAACAAGCGCAATCTAGCGGGACCGCGTTAGCAAAGAATTAAGGAAACCGGCGGCAGGCGAGCCGGCACGCGCGAAAACCCTTGCCGAGATCGCGCGACGCGCGGTGCTTTGCCCCGCGTCGTCATTCCGGGGCCACCGGCGCAGCCGGGCGGCTCGGCTTTTGCGTGCGGTGATCCCGCACGTCCAACATGCCTCGCTGGGAGGCGACGATCTGCGCTAAAACGTGCAGGCCTCAAAATTGAAACGGTCTGACCGAAACGGACACCCTTCCGTCCGGCGCTTGTTCTACCGTAAAGTCGACCTGTTTTTCCGCTGTTGCATCCTCTACCGTCGCGTACAACAATCCACTGCAAGTCACTGCGCGTTTGTGTTTGCTTTTTGAATTCGTAATTATTGTGTCGTCCAACCTGTATGACGCTCCTTGTCTCGCTGCTTCCAGGATTGCCCGTTTTTCAGCTTCTGTACTCGCACTATCTACTCTTGCCTCAACCACGCTCGAGTTCTTGGCGGCGTAGTTGACAAGCGCATTATTGCTGTCGCCCGAAATGATCTTAAGCACTGAATTGCGCGTATCCGAAGAATCGCACTCGAGCTTCGCCCCGCCGCAGCCATTCAGCAAAAGCAAAACAGGAAGACTCCACAAAGCCTGCTGTCGCTCCCGAAAACGCTTCATCGAATGCTCATGATTACTCTCGGTATCCGGCCGCTCTTATTGGAGCGGACGCCAATATGACTCTTGAAACAAGACAGGTGGCTAATTGAGATCAGAGGCTTTGATCAATCAGCTCGATGGTCATGTTGATTGGGGGCCCCAACAGGCACATCGGCGCGAACGCGGTCTCGTCTTACTGCAGATCAAGCTGCTTCACTGCGATCTCGGCGATCTCCGTCGCATCGCGAATACCCTTGGCGCCGATCTCTATGATCTTCCTTGCGACGATCTCGGCGAGAGGATCGTTTCGGTCAACGAGGTGCAGCGAGCGCAAAGCCCGCTTAAATGCCAGGTTCAAATTTTCGATTTCATCGAGCCCTAGCTTGCTGTCTGCGAGCAAGCGGTTGATAGGCATTTCTCTCCCCTGTGCCAGAGCACGCCCACCGGGGGCAGCGTACCACCAGACCCGGGAGCGCCAACTAACCTATGTTAGTTGTTGGACATGGTCCAGGAAACCGAAGCGTTGTTCGCCCGTGCTCAAGCCGCCATGAAGGAGGCGCAGCGGCTGGGGCAGCCATCTTGGGTTCACAGAAGCGCCTGATCGAGCGGATAGTTGAGAGGCAGACACGGAGCTTCACTCAGGCGCCTTGATGAGGACACGCCCTGGCACGTCCCTTCCCAGAGCGTCCGCCTTTCTGCAAAACTCCGTCGTTGCAACCGTGATCGTGCAAGCGGTATGGTCGCGCAGTGAAGATTGGAGTCATCTCGGATACCCACGGGCTGCTGCGGCCCGAAGCCGAACAGCATCTGGCGGGCGTGGCGCATATCGTGCACGCGGGCGACATCGGTCGGCCGGACATCATCGCCCGGCTCCGTCAGATTGCGCCTGTGACGGCAATCAGAGGCAATGTCGATACCGACGATTGGGCGGAAGATTATCCCGACACCGAGACTGTCAGACTTGGCGGGCGCGTGATCCACATTCTGCACGATATCCATGACCTTAAGCTGGATCCTTCATCGAGCGGCATTGACGTGGTCATGTCCGGCCACTCGCATCGCCCGCGGATCGAGACCGTTCAGAGTGTGCTCTATCTCAATCCCGGAAGCGCCGGGCCGCGGCGTTTCACTTTGCCCATCACTCTAGCGACCCTGGAGCTGAACGAAAGCGGCCTCTGGCCCATCATTCATCACCTTTGCGCTGCCCGGTGACCTGACGGGCAAATCACCTCTAGCCACTTCGCTTTATCAGAATAAATGTCAAGCCCGCCTGCGAAAAATATTTTGCTTCCGTTTTTCGGAATATCATGATTTGTTTCGCCCATCCCGCTCCGGCAAGAGGGGCGTTTCGGCCGATCGTCACGAACGTGGAGCGGGATGCGATGGACGTGTTGCAGCCGGTCAG
>Ga0070730_10000073_pt1 | contig 126250 bp, 121 predicted proteins | sample Coa_R1_3_FD_66447 | JGI IMG/M metagenome (GOLD analysis project Ga0070730, IMG submission 66447) | Surface soil microbial communities from Centralia Pennsylvania, which are recovering from an underground coalmine fire - Coalmine... | ecosystem: Environmental > Terrestrial > Soil >... | reverse complement strand
GTCCAGGCGACCGGCGCCAGGCAGTTGGAGCGCACGTTGTTGCGGGCGCCCTCCATGGCGATGATCCGCGAGAGGCCCGCGATGCCCATCTTGGCCGCGCCATAGTTGGCCTGGCCGATGTTGCCGAACAGGCCGCTGGTCGAGGTGAAGAACATATAGGCGCCGTCGTTCTGTTCGCGGAACAGCTCGATGGTGGCGCGGGCCACGTTGAAGGAGCCGCGCATGTGGACCGCGATCACCGCGTCCCAGTCCTGCTCGGTCATCTTGTGGAACATCACGTCGCGCAGGATGCCCGCCGGATTGATCACCGCGTGCAGGCCGCCGAAGGTCTTCTTGGCCAGGTCGACCATGCCGTAGACGGCGTCGAGGTTGGTCACGCTGTCGGAGTTGGAGACGGCTTCGCCGCCGGCGGCGCGGATTTCTTCGCAGACCTTCTCGGCCGCCGAGGCGGAGCCTTCGTCGTCGCCCTTGAGGCTGCCGCCGAGGTCGTTGACCACGACCTTCGCGCCTTCCTGGGCCGCGATCAGGGCGCAGTCGCGCCCGATGCCGTTGCCGCCGCCTGTAACCAGGACCACCTTGCCGTCTAACGCGCCCATCTGAATTCTCCCTAGGATCTATGGGGCGACAGTTATTCGAGGCGGTCCGCCTTGCGCAAGGCGGGAAACAGGAAGGCCCACGAGCCGGTGACGATCACCGCGCCGACCCCGCCGAACAGGGCCGCGCCGACGGGACCCAAGAAGCGGGCCGCGACTCCGCTCTCGAATTCGCCCAGCTCGTTGGAGGCGCCGATGAACACCGATGAGACGGCGGCGACCCGGCCGCGCATGGCGTCGGGCGTGACCAGCTGGACCAGCGTCTGGCGGACGTAGACGCTGAGCATGTCGGCCCCGCCGAGGATGGCCAGCGCCGCCACCGACAGCGCCAGGCTCTTCGAGAGCGCGAAGACGCAGGTGGCGACGCCGAAGGTCGCCACGCCGGCGAACATGAACACCCCGGCCTTCTTGCGGATCGGATTGGCCGCCAGCAGCAGGGCCACGACCGTCGCCCCGATGGCCGGGCCGGAGCGCAGGAGGCCGAAGCCCTGGGGCCCTACGTGCAGGATGTCGCGGGCGAAGACCGGCAGCAGCGCGGTCGCGCCGCCCAGCAGCACCGCGAAGAGGTCGAGGCTGATGGCGCCAAAGACGATCTTCTGGTTCCAGACGTAGGCGAGGCCCTCTTTCATGAGGGTCCAGCGCGAGCCGGGATTGACCACCGGCTGGCCGCTCTTGCGGACGGCGAGCGTGCAGGCGGCGGCGACGCCATAGAGGGCGAAGGTGGTGAAATAGGCCCAGGCCGGCGAGGTCGCGACCAGGAGGCCGCCGGCCGCGGGGCCGATGATCGAGGCGGTCTGCCAGGCCAGGGAATTCCAGGCGATCGACCGCGGCAGGAGGTCTCGCGGCACCAGCATCGGTCCGAGCGCGGTCGAGGCGGGGTTGAAGAAGGCCCGCGCCGCCCCGAACAGGAAGCCGACGATCAGCAGCATGGGGACCGAGGCGGCTCCGCGCCAGGTGGCGACGGCGAGCGTCAGGACGGTGGCGACCTCGCCGGCGTAGCAGACCAGCAGCACCTTCTTGCGGTCGTGGCGGTCGGCGATCTCGCCCGCCGGCAGGGTGAGCAGGAACACCGGAATGAAGGCGGCGAGCCCGATCATCCCCACCAGGAACGAGCTTTCCTTCACCGTGTGGGTCAGGCGCGCCAAGGCGTACATCTGCCAGCCCATGGCGACGCTCTGGATCTGGGCGGCGAACCCGCCGGTCCAGCGCGAGACCCAGAAGAACAGGTAGTCGCGCTCCTTCAGGAGAGCGCGGGCCGAGGGGACGGGCAGGGGAACGGTCTCGGCCATGGGCAGGTGCAACCTGCCTCAAACCGGCGCCGGCCCGCAACGCCTGCGTTACCGCCTAACGCCTCAGTCCAGGCAGCGGCGGATGAAGCCGGAGGCCAGTTCGATGGACTGGCGCGCGCAGGGCGTGCTGGTCTGCTCCCAGACGTGGGTTTCGGCCTCCCACAGGCGCACGGTGAGATCGCCGCCGAATTCGCGCATCCGGTCGGCCAGCCGCACGGCGTCGTCGAACAGGATGTCGCCCTTCGACGCGTGGATCAGCATCGGCGGGAAGCCGGAGAAGTCGCCGTAGAGCGGGGAGGCGATGGGATCGGTGGCGCATTTGCCCTGCAGGTAGAGATGCGCCATCAGCGCCAGGGACTCCATGGTCGAGCCGGTCGTGCCGCTCATGCTGGCGGCGACCACCGACCAGCTCTGCAGCGACAGGTCCACCCAGGGGGACAGCAGGACGATGCCGTCGGGCAGGGCGTCGCCGTCGTCGCGCAGCTCCTGCAGGGCGGCCAGCAGGACGGCGGAGCCGGCGGAGTCGGCCAGCGCGACCATCGGCTCGTCCGGCCAGGTCTCGCGGAACCAGCGGTAGGCGGCGACGATGTCGTCCACCGCCGCGGGGCAGGGATCCTCCGGCGCCAGGCGGTAGCTGGGGGCGAACACCCGCGCGTTCGCCGCCGCCGCGAAGCGCGCCACCATGGCGGTGAGCCGGGCGCTGCGCTCGGCGATGAACGAGCCGCCGTGCACGTAGAAGACGAAGCCGTCCGGCTCGCCCTTCACGGGTGCGAACCATTCGCTGGGGGCCGGCGGGGCGGCGAGCGGAGAATAGGGGGCGGCGACGCGCACGGCGTTGGCGTCGACGATCGCCGAAAGGGCGGCGCTCAGGCGCGCGTGCTTGTCGCGGCCGCGCGCGATGAAGTCGGTCGCCGCGGCGCGGTCGCGCAGCCAAAGCTTCAGGCCGTGGCGCAGCCCAAGGGTGATGAGCGCCTGATCGCGGCGGAAACGCAGGCGCCGCGCGAGCGCGCGCAGGCGGCCGAGCGGCGTGGCCAACTCCATGTCGATCAGGCGCACGCCCTGACCTGCTTGCTCGATCTGGCCGTCGAAAACAGTTGCGTCCATACTCGGCCCCACCGCCCGCTGGATAACGCTGCAATGCCGGAGGATAGCCCGAAGTCCCGATCCCGCCTATTCGGCGAGGGAATCGCCTATGCCGAGCTCTATCCCAGCATCGGCCGACGGCTGGAGGCGGCGCTGAATTCGAGCCGCCCGGAGATCCGGCGGCGCCTCAGCGCGCTCAAGGCGGCGGAGGTGGCCAACCAGGCCAAGCGGCACGAGAAACTGATGCGCGATTTCGGCCTGACGATCACCGAGGCCAGGTTGGCCATGTACCTGGGCGAAGGCGGCTCGGTGGCCGGCTATGCCGAGGTGTTCGGCGTCGCGGTCAGCACGGTGCGCAGCCAGCTGAAGTCGGTCTTCGCCAAGACCGGCGTCAATCGGCAGGGCGCGCTGGCGGCGATCGTCCCGCGGCCCTGAGCCGTTCGCCGCCCCCGGCGCGCGACCACCGACGACGCCCTAGGCGCATGCCGCGGCCGTGCGGCGGCTGCGCAGCATGAGGCCCAGGCCGCCGAAGCCGACGGCCATCAGCGCCCACGTCCCCGGCTCCGGCGCGCCGGCGGCGGTGTCGCCGAGGTCGTTGAAGCTCACCGTCACATTGCCGAAATAGGCGGTGGAATTCACGATGGCTTCGTCCGCGAAGGTGAAGGTCTGATTGTTGTCGAGGATCGGGCAGGCCATCGGGCCGCCGGGGCTCGGCGCGCCGCAGTCGCCGCCCAGGCTGTAGTTGAAGACGAAGATTGGCCCGGCGGCCGGCGCATCGCTCAATATCGTGAGGACCGTCGTGCCGCGGTTGCCGCTCGGCGACCAGAACAGGATATTGTAGAGGTCCCTGCCGCCCGGCTCGCGCCAGGCGATTTCGTAGTAGGCCGCCGTGACGGAACCGTCGTGGTTGGCGAAAGGATAGACCAGGGGGAGCGGCCCATCCCCGCTGCCGATGCCCCACTGGTCCCCCTGCGGCGCGGCGTCGGCCGTCCCGGTGGCGGCGTAGCCGTGCAGCGACAGGTCGTAGGTCAGGACACCGCCCCGTTCGGTGAGATAGACGTGCCCGTCCTGGGCGCGGGCCGCGCCGGCGGTTGCTGCGGTGGCAAGGGCGAGCGCGAGGCCCGCAAGACGGAATTTGGCGCTGGCCCCGGCCAAGAACGGTTTCATGAGTTTCCCCCATCGGCCGCACAACCGCGACGAGTGACCGTAACGGCCTCGCTTGTGGCGACATCCCCCAAATGGGGTATGAAAACGCCACCATCTTCCCCCCTCGGGCGAGCCAGGCTCGCCGGCTTCGGTGGGCGCGGCCCGCAGCCAGTCGGTCTTCGCCAAGACCGGGGTCAATCGGCAGGGCGCGCTGGCGGCGATTGTCCCGCGGCCCTGAGCCCGGCGGGCGCTCGCCTTCGAGGCGCATAAAATCCGATTTTCATACCCCATTTGGGAGACGACGCGTCCGGTCGGGCGCCTAACCTTGCGCCATCGTTCCGCTGGAACAGCAGGCAAGGGGTTGGGTGATGACGGGCTTGAAGATGTTGGGATCGCGGCGACCGTCAGGTTTCGCCGCCGTGGCTTTGACGGCCGCGCTGCTTTCCGCGAGCGCGGCGGGCGCGACCACGTTCACGGCTGACTTTTCCGGTCCAGGCCTGGACCCGAACCTTAGCTTTTCCCCGACAGGCAGTGTCGGCGTCGCGGTCGGCGGCGGCGTGGCGGCGATCGGCCAGGGCAGGGGCGCCGGCACGGCGGTTGGCATCGTCTCCACGAATTTCACGGTGAACGGCGACTTCACCGCCACCATCACCGGCGACTTCTCCGGGTTCGCGCCGGCCTGCAATCTCTGCGGCAACCAGGAGGCGGGAGTCTTCCAGGCCAATTTCAACGCCGGCGGCGTCGCCAACCTGTTTGGGGTCAGCGACGAGAATTTCGCCGTCGGCCTCGGTGACAACATGGACGACAACCCGGCCCAGATCGAGCGCGGCTTCTTCCATTCCGGCGGCGATTTCGTGAACTCATTCCAGATCCGGCGGATCGGCGGCGTGGTGACCATCGGCGTCGGCATCGGCGGCGGGAATTCCTTCGACGTCCGCCAGACGTCCTCCGCCGCCAATCTCCAGGGGCCCGTCGCCCTCGAATTCTATTTCGAGAACGGCAACAACAACGGCGCCGCCGGCAGCACAAGCTGGAGCAACTTCACCATCACGGGGGACAGTTTCGATGGGCTCCAGGCCGTCGGCGGCGCGGCGCCCGAACCCGCCGCCTGGGCGCTGATGATCGCGGGCTTCGGCCTAGCCGGCGCGGCGCTGCGAAGCCGGCGGCGGAAGGCTCCGGCCTGACGGTGAGGCGGCCCCGAGATTGACCTTGGGGCCAATCGCCCCTATTTGCGCCGGCCTCGACCACAGGTCTTCCGGCCATGCGACGACTGCGACGAACCGGGCGCGCGACCCGCGCCTGCTAATCCGCCTCCGGATGCGCGCCCATTTCAGGGCCGCGCGTTCGGATTTTCGTCGTCCCTGTCGAGTATCCCAAAGCCCATGTCCGCCCAGTCCACCCCAGCCCAGCCGGGGGCGTCGCCGCCGGCGATCACCCTGCAGTTCGAACGGCCCGAAGACGGGCCGCTGGTCGACGCGCTAATCGAGCGCGCCTTCGGCCCCGGCCGCTACGCCAAGTCCTCCGAGCGGGTGCGCGAGTTCGCGACCTTCGCGCCGGAGATGTCCGTCTGCGCCTGGAGCCCGGAGTCGCGGGGGGACCTGCGCCTGCTGGGCTGTGCGCGCATGTGGCATGTCCGCGTGGGCGGCCAGCCGGTGATGTTCCTGGGCCCCTTCGCCGTCGAGCTGGGGGAGCGCAACGCTGGCTTTGGCGCGCGGCTGATCGCGCGCGCCTGCGAGGCCGCGCAGGCCGCCGGCCAGAGCCATGTGGTGCTGGTGGGCGACGAGACCTACTTCAGCCGCGTGGGCTTCGCCACCGCGCCCGGCCGGGCGGTCATCCTGCCCGGGCCGGTGGATCAGCGGCGCGTGCTGGTGCGTGCGCTGACCGCCGAGGCCGGCGAGCTCGCCGGGCCCGTCGAGCCCGCTTGAGGCGACCGGCGGGCGCGCCTACCTTCACCGCATGGCCGACGAAGCGGTGAGACCGGGACTCGAGGGGATCGTCGCGGCGGCGAAGCAGGCGCCGGGCCGCGGCTTGCCGCCGGTGCATCTGTGGAATCCGGCGCACTGCGGCGAGATCGACATCGTCATCCGCAAGGACGGGGTCTGGTTCCACGAGGGGACGCCGATCGGGCGCGAGGCGCTGGTGCGCCTGTTCTCCACGGTGCTGCGCAAGGACCCCGACGGCATCCACCTGGTGACCCCGGTGGAGAAGATGAAGATCACCGTCGAGGACGCGCCATTCATCGCCACCCGGGTGGACCGGGTGGGCGAGGCCCTGCGCTTCCTGACCAACGTCGGCGACGAGGTCGAAGCGGGGCCGGAGAACTACATCCGCGTCGAGATGGGCCAGGACGGCGAGCCGCGGCCCTATCTGCATGTGCGGCGCGGCCTGGAGGCGCTGATCGCGCGGCCGGTGTTCTACGAACTGGTGGAGCTGGCCGAGGAGCGGGAGACGAGCGACGGCCCGACGCTGGGCGTGGCCTCGAACGGCGCCTGGTATCCGGTGGGCCCGGCGAGAGCGCACCAGCTGTGAGCCTGCTGGGCGGGCGGGGCGACCTGCGGGACTGGATCGGCGACCATCTGGATCCGCTGGAGACCTACGAACAGTCGCAGGCCGGGCCGCAGCGCTCCGACTTCGACCTCTCGCGCGCCTACCCCGATCCGAGCGAGGGTCCGCCTACCCCGGCCGCGGTCCTGATCGCGCTGGTGGAACGCGAGCAGGGGCTGAACGTGATCCTGACCCGGCGGGCCGACACGCTGCGCCGCCACACCGGCCAGATCGCGCTGCCGGGCGGCAGGCGCGATCCCGGCGAGACGCCCTGGCAGACGGCGCTGCGCGAGGCGCACGAGGAGATCGGGCTGGAGCCGGGGTTCGTCAGCGTGGCGGGCCTCTCGACGCCCTACCGCACCGGCACCGGCTATCTGATCACGCCGGTCGTGGGCTTCGTGCGGCCGGGCTTCACGCTCACGGCCAATCCCGACGAGGTGGCCGACATCTTCGAGACGCCGTTCGGCTTCCTGATGGACCCGGCCAATCTGGAGGAGCACGAGCGGGAGCTGCCGTCCGGTGAAAAGCGGCGCTTCTACGCCTATACCCACGAGGACCGGTTCATCTGGGGCGCCACGGCGGGGATGCTGCGGGCGCTCTACGACCGGCTCTATGGAGCCGCCGTTGCCTGAGATCGTCTTCTGGCGCCTGCTGCTGGTCGCCGCCCCGTTCGCGGTGTGGTTCGTCTGGGGTTTCTGGGCGAAGCGCACGGGCCGGCCGATGGGCTCGACGCCCTGGGCCTGGCTGGCGGTGATCGGGCTGGTGCTGGTCGGCCTTTCGCTGGTCGCGACGGCCATCTTCCATCCCGACAACCGGCGCGAGGTCTATGTGCCGGGCCAGGTCCGCCCCGACGGCACGGTGAGCAAGGGCTATTTCGAGAAGGGCCCGCGAGCGCCTGGGCCGCCTTCGCCTAGGAACTGGGCCAAATGAGCGAGACCCTCGGCCAACGCCCCTGGATGACCGCAGCCGACACGGCGGCGGTGCTGGACGCCCTGGAGGCGGCGGGCGGCGCCGACTGTGCGCGCTTCGTGGGCGGCTGCGTGCGCAACACCCTGATCGGCAAGCCGGTCAGCGACATCGACATCGCCACGCGACTGACGCCCGACGAGGTGACCGCCGCGCTGAAAGCGGCCGGACTGAAGGCCGTGCCGACCGGCGTCGAGCATGGCACGGTGACGGCGGTCGCCGGCGGCAAGCCGTTCGAGATCACCACCCTGCGCCGCGACGTCGCGACCGATGGCCGGCGTGCGGTGGTGGCCTTCACCGACGATTGGGCGGAAGACGCGCGACGCCGCGACTTCACCCTGAACAGCCTCTACGCCAGCCGCGACGGGAGCGTGTTCGACCCGACGGGGCACGGCTGCGCCGACGCGCGGGCCGGGCGCATCGTCTTCGTGGGCGAGGCCGAGGAACGGGTGCGGGAGGACTACCTGCGCATCCTGCGGTTCTTCCGCTTCTTCGCTTGGTATGGCGCCAGCCCGGCCGACGCGGCGGCGCTGGAGGCCTGCGAGGCGCTGAAGGACGGGATCGAGACGCTCTCGGCGGAGCGGGTCTCCAAGGAACTGCTGAAGCTGCTGGCGGCCGACGATCCGCGCGAGGCGGTGGCGTTGATGGCGCAGAGCGGGGTGCTGGGCGAGGTGCTGCCGGCGCCGATCGATCTGGAGCGGTTCAACGGCCTGGTGGCCATCGAGGACGATCAGCTGTTCGAGAACGACCCAGTGCTGCGGCTGGCGGCCCTGCTGCCGGACGACCAGGCGGGCGCGATGCGGTTCGCCGAGCGTCTGCGGCTGGCCAACGCCGAGCGGGACCGGATCGCCGCAGCGCTCGCGCGGACGCCGGAGTTCAAGAGCTGGATGAGCCCGCGCGAGATCCGGCGGACGGTCTACCGCCTGGGCGCGCAGCCGTTCCGCGACCGCGCCAAGCTCGCCTGGGCGCGGGCCGACCGGTCGGCGACCACGCCGCAATGGCGCGGCATGATCGCGCTGGGTGAAGGCTGGACGCGGCCCGCCTTTCCGCTGACCGGTGAGGACGTCATCGCCGCCGGCGCGCCCAGGGGCCCGATGGTCGGCCAGGTGCTGCGCGAGGTGGAGGACTGGTGGGTCGACCACGACTTCATCGACGACAGGATGTCGACCATCGAGAAGCTGAAGTCGGTGGTGCAGGGGATGGCGTTCTAGCCGGCGCGGCGCGATTGAGATTTACATCTGTCATATTTCCAGGCACCGTCGCGAGCGATGAACCTTGGAGGGGTGGCGATGTTGGGGTTGGCGGACGTGTTCGCGGATGCGGCTTTGCCGCAGAAGCTGGTGATGGCGGCCCTGCTCCTCAGCCTGCCGGCGGCGCTCGTAGCGGCGGCCAGGGCGTGGCGGCGCGGCGCGCCGCGATCGATCTTCGCGTCGCAGCTGTGCATCGCCGGACCGGCGCTCGGCCTGCTCGCTGGCGCGCTGAACGCCTTGCACATGACCCAGACCATCGCGCGGCTTCCACAGGCGGCGACGTCGAAAGACCTGGCGCCGGGCATCGCGGAGATCGCCTTGCTGGTGGGGCTGGGCGCCCTGGCCGGGCTCGTCGCGGTCGGCGTGAACGGGATGATCGAGCGCCACGCGCGGCCGTAGCTGCGCGGGGGCATGGCTTTCTGCTATGCCCCCGGTCCATGACCAGGATCGGAATCCTCAAGACCGGCCGCCCGCCCAGGGCCTGCATTCCCGAGTTCGGGACCTATCCCGACATGTTCGAGGGGCTGCTGGGGCGGGACGCCTACGACTGGCGGACGTTCAATGTCGACGAGGGCGAGCTGCCGGCCAGTCCCACCGCGTGCGACGGCTATCTGATCACCGGCGGTGCCGCGGGCGCCTACGAGCCGCTGCCGTGGATCGCGCCGTTCGAGGACTTCCTGCGGGCGGCCAAGGGGCAGGCGGCGCTGGTCGGCGTCTGCCTTGGCCACCAGATCATGGCCCAGGCCTTCGGGGGCAAGGTGATCAAGTCGCCCAAGGGCTGGGCGGTCGGCGAGCACGACTACCGGGTGCTGCGGCAGGAACCCTGGATGGCGGGCGATCCGGCGCAGGCGATCCGCCTGCCGGCCAGCCACCAGGACCAGGTGGTGGAACAGCCGCCGGGCGCCGAAGTCTGGGCGGCCAGCGACTTCACGCCCTTCGCGGGGCTGGTGTGGCCGGGCGAGCGGGCGATCTCGATGCAGCCGCATCCGGAATTCGATCCAGCCTACGCCAAGGCGCTGATCCAGAGCCGCGTCGACGGCCCGCTGACGCCGGAGCAGGCCCAGCAGGGCCTGGCGAGTTTCGAGGCGCCCGACGACCGGGCGCGGCTGGGCGGCTGGATCGCGGCGTTCCTGGCGGAGAGCGCCTAGGTCCAGGCGACCAGCGGCGGCATGGAACTCAGGATCGTCTCGATGTTGCCGCCGGCTTTCAGGCCGAACATGGTGCCGCGGTCGTAGAGCAGGTTGAACTCGACGTAGCGGCCGCGGCGGACCAGCTGCTGGGCGCGGTCGGCGTCGTCCCAGGGCTCGTCCATGTGGTGGCGGACGATCTTGGGATAGACGTCGAGGAAGGCCTCGCCGACCGCGCGGGTGAAGGCGAAGTCCTTTTCGAAATCGCCGGTGTTGTGGCGGTCGTAGAAGATGCCGCCGACGCCGCGCATCTCGCCCCGGTGCGGCAGGAAGAAGTACTCCTCGCACCAGGCCTTGTACTTTCCATACCAATCGGGGTCGAAAGGATCGCAGGCGTCCTGCATGGCCTTGTGGAAGAGGACCGTGTCGTCGGCTTCCTGGGTCCGTTGCTCGTCCAGCATGGGGGTCAGGTCCGCCCCGCCGCCGAACCAGCTCTCCGCGGTCGACAGGAAGCGGGTGTTCATGTGGACGGTGGGCACGCGCGGCGACCGCGGATGGACGATCAGGCTGATCGAGGCCGAGACGTAGGAGGGGTCGACCTCGGCGCCCGGCATGGTCTTGGCCATCTCCGGCGAGAACTTCGCCGTCGCCGCCGAGGTGTGGACCCCGGCCTTCTCGAACAGGCGCCCGCGGAAGTGGCCGCCGACGCCGCCGCCGGTCCCGGTCTCCCGCGTCCAGGGGCGCAGGTCGAAGCGGCCCGGCGGGTCGGGATAGAGCTCCGAGGGCGCCTCGTCCTCGAGCTGTTCGAGGGTGGCGACGATGCGGGTCTGCAGCGACTCGAACCAGGCCTTGGCGCGATCGCGGCGGGCGAGGATTTCGGGCGACAGATTGGAGGAGGTGGTGGTCATGGACCCGCTTGCTAGCCGCTCGGCGCCCCTGTTGGGAAGCCATCGGTCTGCCGAAGCGCCTCGGAAAGGGCGATCGCGGCGCTGACCGTCAGGTTCAAGGAGCGGGCGCCGGGCGCCAGCGGGATGAACAGGCGCACGTCGGCGGCCTCATGCACCTCCGGCGGCGCGCCCGAGCTCTCGCGGCCGAAGAGGAGGGTGTCGCCGGCCTGGAATTCGAAGCCGTGCAGGGGCGCCGCGCCCTTGGTGGTGAAGAGGATCAGGCGGCCCGCCGCGCGCTGCGGGCTGCCAAGGAAATCGGCCCAGGACGGGTGGCGGGTGAGGTCGGCCAGAGCGCCGTAGTCCATGGCCGCGCGGCGCACGCCGGCGTCGGAAAGCGGGAAGCCGCAGGGCTCGATCACGTCGATCGGGACGCCAAGACAGGCGCCCAGGCGCAGGGCGGCGCCGACGTTTTGCGGAATGTCCGGTTGAAAAAGGGCCAAACGCATTCTAAGCGATCCGCGACGGGTTAGGCCGGGGTGGAAGTACGAATCACGGGAGAGGTCTCGCAAGGCGCCGGGTCGGGCGTCCAGGGGGCTCCCGGTCAGTGCGTTCTGTGCGAACCTGTCGTGACGAAAAAGGCCTTACCAGAGCGTCTGGTTGGGTCCAAAGACTAAGGCCCCGCAAGCTCTGCGGCGGGCCTTGAAACGAAGGGTAGTTTTAGGTGGCTGACACCGTCGCGGGCGCAAGTCCCGATCTGCACGCTTCGGGTGACGACCCGAACCGTCGTGACTTCATCCACATCGCCGCCGGCGTCGCCGCGCTTGGCGCGGTTGGCGGTCTCGCCTGGCCGTTCATCGACCAGATGAACCCGGCCGGCGACACGCTCGCGCTCGCCTCCATCGAGTTCGACCTGTCGAAGGTCGTCGAGGGCCAGCAGGTGGTGGTGAAGTGGCGCGGCAAGCCGCTCTTCGTCCGCTACCGCACGGCCAAGGAAATCGAAGCGGCGATCAAGGACGATCACGCCGATCTGCGCGATCCGGCGACCGACGAGAGCCGCCACAAGCCCGGCAAGGCGCAGTACCTGGTGCTGGTCGGCGTCTGCACGCACCTGGGCTGCGTGCCGACCTTCGGCGGCGGCGACTACGGCGGCTGGCTCTGCCCCTGCCACGGCTCGGTCTACGACACCTCCGGCCGCATCCGCCGGGGCCCAGCCCCGCTGAACCTGGCGGTTCCGGACTATGCGTTCCTCTCTGACTCCAAGATCAAGGTCGGCTGAGCATGAGCGGACATTCAACCTACGAGCCGAAGTCGGGTTTTGAGCGCTGGCTGGATTCTCGCCTGCCGATCATCCGCTTCGCCAACGACACCATCGTCACCTTCCCGACGCCGAAGAACCTGAACTACTGGTGGACCTTCGGCGGGGTGCTCTCGCTGATGCTGGGCATCCAGATCGTCACCGGCATCATCCTGGCGATGCACTATGTTCCCAACGCGGACCTCGCCTTCAACTCGGTCGAGCACATCCGGCGCGACGTGAACTACGGCTGGCTCGTGCAGTTCATGCACGCCAACGGCGCCTCGATGTTCTTCCTGGCGGTCTACATCCACATCTTCCGCAACCTCTACTACGGCTCCTACAAGGCGCCGCGCGAGGTGCTGTGGATCCTGGGTTGCATCATCTACCTCCTGATGATGGCCACCGGCTTCTTCGGCTACGTGCTGCCCTGGGGCCAGATGAGCTTCCACGGCGCGGTGGTGATCACCAACCTGATCGGCGCGATCCCCGTGGTCGGCCCGTCGATCACCACGCTACTGTGGGGCGGTTTCGCGGTGGATAACCCGACGCTGAACCGCTTCTTCTCGCTGCACTACCTGCTGCCGTTCATGATCGCCGGCGTCGTGGGCTTGCACATCTGGGCGCTGCACGTGCCGGGGAACAACAACCCGACCGGCGTGAACGTGAAGTCCGAGACCGACACGGTGCCCTTCCACCCGTACTACACGGTGAAGGACGGCTTCGCGATTTCGGTGTTCCTGATCGTCTACGCGGCCTTCGTCTTCTACATGCCCGACGCGCTTGGCGACGCGGCCAACTACGTCAAGGCCAACCCCTTGCAGACCCCGCAGCACATCGTGCCGGAATGGTACCTGTTGCCGTTCTACGCGATCCTGAGGGCCGTCCCGAACAAGCTGATGGGCGTGCTGTTCATGTTCGCGGCCATCGGCACGCTGTTCGTGCTGCCCTGGCTCGACACGTCGAAGGTGCGCTCCATGCGCTACCGCCCGACGGCGCGGATCTACTACTTCATCTTCATCCTGGCCTGCCTGGTGCTGGGCGTCTGCGGCGCCCACGCGCCGGACGACCTGGTGATCCCGCACAGCGGCGGCGTGCAGTTCCTGGACGCCGACCTCGACAGCTACGTGTGGCTCTCGCGGATCGGGGCGCTCTACTACTTCGCCTACTTCTGGGTGATCACACCGCTCTTGGGGCTCACCGAGACCCCGCTGGCTGTGCCGGAGTCGATCTCCTCGCCCGTCCTGTCGCATCCCGCCTCCGCGCCCGCCGGCGCCGTGGCGTCGCCTGAAAAGAGGGGTTGAGCCTGATGCTGCGCAAAGGTTTCGCGTTCGCGGCGCTCGGGCTCGTCCTTCTGGCTGGTCCGGCGCTCGGCGCCACCACCGAGAAGGAGCCCGCCGACGTCCACTGGTCGTTCGAGGGCCCGTTCGGCAAGTTCGACAAGGAACAGGTCCAGCGGGGCTACAAGGTCTATCGGGAGGTCTGCTCGGCCTGCCACTCGATGGAGCAGATGTCCTTCCGCAACCTCGGGCAGAAGGGCGGGCCGTTCTACGACCCGAAGTACCCCAACCCGAACAACAACCCGGTGGTGAAGTCGCTGGCCCATGACATCCAGGTCAAGGACATCGACACCGACACGGGCGACGTGATCAGCCGTCCGGCGACGCCGGCCGACAAGTTCCCGGCGCCCTTCGCCAACGAATACGCCGCGGCCGCTTCCAATGGCGGCAAGGCTCCGCCTGACCTGTCGGTGATGGCCAAGGCCCGCGAAGGCGGCCCGCGCTACATCTATTCGCTGCTCACCGGATTCAGGAACCCGCCCGCGGGCCTGACGATCCCGACCGGCAAGTACTACGACCCCTACTTCCCCGGCGACCTGTCGGGCAGCTGGCACGGCTCGCCCAAGGCGGTGCCCGAGGGCGGCATGATCGGCATGCCCCCGCCGCTGGCGCCCGGCAAGGTGACCTTCGACGACGGCAAGCCGTCCACGGTGCAGGAGGAAGCCACCGACGTGGCCGCCTTCCTGATGTGGGCCGCCGAGCCCAAGATGGAGGAGCGCAAGCAGTTCGGCTTCGGGGCGATGATCTATCTCTTGATCTTCTCGGGCCTGCTCTACGCCAGCTACAAGCGGCTGTGGCGCAACGTCGAGCACTAGCTCGGTGTTCTTCGCGAACATGAGGGCCTCGGCGCGAGCCGGGGCCCTTTCTTTTTGGCCACGGAAAGCACGGAAAGAGCACGGAAGAAGAAAGTGGAAGATTCAACCACGGACGGACACAGACGCACACGGACCTGTCCTGCCGCTTGAAAGGCCGAAGGCCATCTTCCGGTGGGCTCTGCCCTAGGATCAGAAGGCGAGCTGCGCTCGCGGTGAGCAAAACGCGTCCGTGTGCGTCTGTGTCCGTCCGTGGTTGAATCCTCTTTCCGTGCTCTTTCCGTGTTTTCCGTGGCCGATCTTAGGGCGCTAGGGCTTCACCGGGGCGAGTAGCAGTTTGCCCGCCGGGAAGTCGAAGCGCAGGCGGTAGTGGGACAGCAGCTGCGTCCCGATCTGGCCGGCCAGCGCCGGGTCCTCGGCTTTCATCAGGCCGGCGGGCAGGTTCTCCGACAGGGCGCCGGCGAAGGACAGCGCGCGCAGGCGTGGGAAGGCGATGCCATAGGGGTAGAGCTCCTTGGGCTTGGGCGCGCCCGGGGCGGCGGCGAGCGCGTCGCTGAGGCGGATCGCGGTGTCGGCGCCGATGCCTGGGGTGAAGGCGCCGGAGAAGGCGTGAGGGCCGTCCGACACCGCGGCGCGCACCACCGGGCGGTCGGCCAGCCAATCCATGGGGAGCGTGATGGCGGGACCGAAACCTTTGCGGGGGCGAGGGCTCAGGGTGACGCGGCAGGGCCTGAACTGCACGTCCAGGACGAAGCCCTTCAGGACGTCGGCGCCAATGACGCCGGAGATGGGCGTCGGGAGCGCGCCGGTGCGCAGGTCGATGGCCAGGACCTGCACCGGGCGGTTGGGGAGGGTCAGGCCCGCCAGCCGGATCTCGCCGTTCAGGGCCGTCTCCACATAGCCAGCGGTCTGCGCCTGGCTCTCGGCCAGGATGGTGTGGGGCGTGGCGGTGTCGAGGATGTAGTCCCCGGGCCAGCCCATCACCTCGGCGCCGACCACGATGACATTGTTCTCGAACCAGCACCGCGCCTCGCCCGCCAGCGCGGGGCCGGCGGTCAGCGCCAAGACGGCGGAAAGGGCGAGGCTCGCGCGACTCACGGTGGGTTCACGAAGCAAAGCATAGCTGCGCCGCAAGGCCATCGCGACGGGCGCTCAAGTCAGCGGGCGCCTTTCGAACGCCAAAACCGGCGCCTACCTTGGCTCCCATGGCCTTTTCCCCCGCCTGGCGGAACTTCAAGCGCATGCAGGACCTGACGGTGGCCGCCGCCAGCCTGATCTATGCGGCCGCGGTGGTGCACGCGCTCGGCCGCTTCCCGGCGAGTCCGGCGCTCACCCTGCGCTGGACGCTGCTGTGGCCGGCCGCCTATCTGGGCTTCTCGCTGGCGATCCCGCTTTTGGTCGGGCCGCTGAAGCGGTGGCTCACCAAATACGTCTGGATGAGTTTCAAGGCGGGCTTTGGCCAGACGCCAGGGTCGGTGATCGTGGGGATGGCGCTGCTGATCGGGGCTGGCCTCTTGATCTACCGCCAGATCGGCCGCGCCGTGCAGACCGGCGTGGTCGGCGTCGACCTCTTCGCCTGCTACGCCGCCGGCATCGGCATCCTGGCCGCCCAGGCGGTGCTGGTCCGCGTGCTGGAGCGCGATCCCGAGGTCCGCGCGCGGATCGTCACCTCCCCCGCGGAGCGGCGGGAGGGGGACCGCGCCCCGTAGAGGGCGTGGTGGAGGGGGCGAGCCCCATCCGCTGCGCCCTACACAATCTGGTCCATCCGCCGAGGCTGAGGTTCGCCCCCTCCACCATCGGCTCTTCGGCCGATGGTCCCCCTCCCGCCGCTCCGCGGGGGAGGTAAGTCAGCTCTCGCCCCGCACGCCCGAATTCTTGCTGAAGTGCGCGAGCGTCCGCAGCTTCGACAGCCGCGCCGAGTCCTCGTGGTAGCCATTGGGCGCCACAAAGGCGTGGCCGGCGTCGTAGAGGTGGACGGGCAGGTCGGGGTGGGCTTCGCGGATCGCTTCGACGCGGTCCGGCGGGATGAGTTCGTCGGTCTTGCCGAGGTGCAGGATGGTCGGGACCCTGGGGGTTTCGGCCAGGTAGTCGGGGATCTGGCCGCCGTAGAAGGACGAGACGGCGGCGAGGCCTGAGCAGCGCGCCGCCGCCAGCCAGGCGCCCGTGCCGCCGAAGCAGAAGCCCATGGCGAAGACGGGCGGCGCCAGGGCGTCGACCGCCGCCTGTACGAGGTCGAGCACGTCTGCGCCCCAATGGGTCTGTTCGGCGAAACCCATCTGTTGCGCCATCAGGTCCGGGTCGGTGTCGCGCTGGGCGAAGCCCGGCTGCAGGCGGTCGAAGAGGCTCGGGACCAGGACCTCGTAGCCGCCCTCAGCGTAGTCGTCGGCGAGCGCGCGCAGGTGCGGGGTGACGCCCCAGATGGCGTGCAGGATGACCAGGCCGCCGCGGCGGGCGTCGCTGACGCCCGCGCGATAGGCCTCGAATTCGAAGCCATCCTTGGCGCTGGTCAGGCGAACGGTCTCGCCCATCAGCCCTAGGCCTTGTCGAACAGCTCGAGCGTGCGGTGCCGGGCGAGGTCGGCGGCCTCGGCGTTGTAGCGCTCGGGGCTCTCGTTGTTGAAGCCGTGGCCGGCGCCTTCGTAGATGTAGACGGGCGTGTCCGGGTGGTGCTCGGCGACTGCGGCGGCCACCTCGTCGGCGGGGATGCCGTGGTCGGTGCGGCCCAGGTGGACGATGGCCGGGCACTTCAGCGCCTGGGCGGCGTTGGCCTGCACCATGGAGCCGTAGTAGCTGGAGGCGGCGGCGAGGCCGTCCACCGCGCCGGCCGCGAGCCAGGCCAGCGAGCCGCCGTAGCAGTAGCCGACGATGCAGACCTTCTCGCCGCGGGTGCGCAGGAAGGCCGCGCAGGCGGCGATGTCGCCCATGGCCTGCTCGCGGGGCGTGCCCATGGCGTGCGCCACGCCGGCCTTGATGCCGGCGTCGTCGTGCTTGGCCAGAAAGCCGGGCTCGCGGCGGTCGTACATGGAGGGCGCGATGGCCTCGTAGCCCATCTTGGCCCAGCGGGCGACGTCGGCGCGGACGTACTCGTCGATGCCGAAGATCTCCTGGATCACGATCACCCCGCCCTTGCGCGGCGTCATGGCCGGCTCGTGGTAGGCGTTGAACTCGAAGCCGTCGGCGCCGGCGATCTTGATGGTCTCGGCCATGGTCGTGATCTCTCGAAGTTTAGACGTTGAAGCGGAAGTTCATCACGTCGCCGTCCTTGACGACATAGTCCTTGCCTTCCTGGCGCAGCTTGCCGGCGTCTCTGGCGCCCGCCTCGCCCTTCAGGCGGACATAGTCGTCAAACGCGATGGTCTCGGCGCGGATGAAGCCCTTCTCGAAGTCGGTGTGGATGACCCCGGCGGCCTGGGGCGCGGTGTCGCCCTTGTGGATGGTCCAGGCGCGCGCCTCCTTCGGGCCGGCGGTGAAGTAGGTCTGCAGGCCGAGCAGATGATAGGCCTCGCGGATCAGCCGGTTGAGGCCTGGTTCGGCGAGGCCAAGCGTCTCCAGGAACTCGCCGCGTTCGGCGGCGTCGAGCATGGCGATCTCGCTCTCGATCTGGGCGGAGATGGCGACGCTGTCGGCGCCGTCGCGGGCGGCGCGCTCGGCCACCAGCTTCGACATTTCGTTGCCCTCGGCGGCGGCGGCCTCGTCGACGTTGGCGACGTAGAGGGCGGGCTTGGAGGTCAGCAGCTGCAGCATCTGCCAGGCCTTCTGGTCCTCGGCGGCCACGGTCGCCTTGCGGGCCGGGCGGCCGGCGTTCAGCTCGGCCAGCGCCAGCTGCACCAGGCGAAGTGTCTGGGCGCTTTCCTTGTCGCCGGCCTTGGCGCGCTTCTCGAGGTTGACCACCCGCTTTTCCAGGCTCTCCAGGTCGGCCAGCATCAGCTCGATCTCGATGGTCTCCAGGTCGGCGAGCGGATCGACCTTGCCCTCGACGTGGGTGATGTCGTCGTCGATGAAGCAGCGGGCGACGAAGGCCACCGCATCGCAGTCGCGGATATTGGCCAGGAACTGATTGCCCAGGCCCTCGCCCTTGGACGCGCCGCGCACCAGGCCCGCGATATCGACGAAGTTGATCCGCGCCGGGATGATCTCCTTGGAGCCGGCGATCTCGGCCAGTGCGGCCAGGCGCGGCTCGGGCACCGCCACGTCGCCGGTGTTGGGCTCGATGGTGCAGAACGGATAGTTCGCGGCCTGGGCCGCCGCGGTCTGGGTGAGCGCGTTGAACAGGGTCGACTTGCCCACGTTGGGCAGGCCGACGATGGCGACTTTCAGGGCCATGGGGTCTTTCGGATCGTGGAGAGGCTAGCGGTCGGGCGACCTAGCACGCGCGCGGCGTTTGCGACAGGGGAGGCGGGCTCAGCCAGACCCCAGCGGCCCGGACGGACCGCGCCTTAAGTTCAGGGCTATCCGGCAATCTGAAGATTGCCGGCTATCACTCCCCTCCACTTTCTCTGATCGTCATGGCCCTTGTCCGGGCCACCCATGATCTCCGCGCGCGCCGCAGATGGCGCAGCGCCGCAGTGCGCACCCAGCGCCTCGGTGATCATGGATCCCCCGGACAAGCCCAGGGGATGACGAACGAGAGGGGGCGGAGCCTACGGCTTGGACAGCGGGTCCGGCTTCATGGTGTCGAGGTCGACGGGCACGGAGACGTGCTCCTGCACGATGAGCCACTTGCCGCCGACCTTGCGGTAGACGTCGGTCACCCGGACGACCAGTTCGGTCTTGCCGCCGTCCTTGGCGGTGAAGTGGGAGTCCTGGATGCTGTGGCCGTAGGCGACGTCGCCGGCGACGGTGATGCTGAGGTCGCTGAGCGCAAAGCTCACCGGCCCCGGGAAGCCGGCGAACAGGTCGTCCCAGTCCTTCTTGTAGGCGGCCCAGCCGACGTACTGGCGGGGCGGGACGACGTCGAACACGAACAGCCCCTCGTGGGTGTAGTAGGACATGATCTTCCTGACGTCCTTGGCGTTGAAGGCGGCGGCGAAGCCGCGCTCCAGGGCCTGGATCTGGGCCTTGTCACTAGGCCCGGCCGCGGGCGCGGCGGCCGCCGCCGGCGCGGGGGCTTCGGCCGCCAGGGCCGCGCCGCTCAGCGCCAGCGAGATCGCCACGGCGCCCGTCAGAATCTTCAGCTCACGCATGACCTGTCCCCCTTTTGATGTTCCGCCAGTTGGGCGGGATGAGATGGTGGACCGCGTATCGCCGTTATCAAGTGCATATTTTTGACGGCCGCCGCTCCGAGCCCGCGGATGTTCAGCGGCGCATTGGCGGTCTAGGCTCACCGCAAACAACAGGCGGGGACACGATGGGCAGGGGCAAGAGCGTTTGGGCGGCCGCTGGACTGATGGCGCTGGGCCTGGGACTGGCGCGATCCGCGAGCGCGGCGGCCATGCCGCAGGTGAAGGCGCCGCCCGCCGCGGGATCACCTTTCTTCAGCGCGGGCGCCTTCGACCTGAAGAGCCTGGGTTACGTGGAAGAGGAGTTCCTCATCTCCGGGACGGCGACCTCCTACAAGCTGACCGCAGAGCCGACGGCCGACGGCGCCTGGGCGGCCAAGCCCGCCGAGACCGCGCCCTACGCCACCCGCGTCGTCGTGATCCGCCCCGCCGATCCCAAGGCCTTCAAGGGCACGGTGGCGGTGGAGTGGCTGAACGTCACTGGCGGCCTCGACGCCGGCCCCGACTGGACCTACAGCCACCGCCAGATGCTGCGCGCCGGCATGGCCTATGTGGGGGTCTCCGCCCAGAAGGTGGGCGTGGAGGGCGGCGCCAGCCTGGGCGGCGGTGGCATGCCGCTGAAGAAGGCCAATCCCGCCCGCTACGGGACCCTGGCGCACCCCGGCGACAACTTCTCCTTCGATATCTTCTCGCAGGCCGGCGAGGCGGTGAAGTCGGGCGCGGTGCTGGGGCCGCTCAAGGCCAAACACGTGCTGGCGACGGGCGAGAGCCAGTCGGCGGTGTTCATGACCACCTACATCGACGCGGTCGATCCGATCGCCAAGGTCTACGACGGCTTCTACGTCCACTCCCGGTTCGGGGGCGCGCCGCCGCCGGAGACCGCGTCGATGCGGGCGGGGCCGAACACCCCCGGGCTGAGGGGCGTGAAGTACCGGCCGAACCTGCGCGTGCCGGTGATGACGCTGATTTCCGAGACCGATCTGATCGGCAGCGGCCTGTCCGGCTATTGGGCGGCGCAGCAGCCGGACAACGACAAGCTGCGCATCTGGGAGATGCCGGGGACGAGCCACGTGGACAACTACATGTTCTTCGTCGGCGGCCACGACGACGGCCACGCCAGCGCCGCCGAGCTCGCCCCCTACTGGAAGCCGAACGACGCCCTGTTCGGCGCCAAGATGGCCAAGCCGATCAATTCGGGGCCGCAGCACCACTATGTGGCCGAAGCCGCGCTGGCGGCCCTCGACCGCTGGGTGGCGGACGGCAAGGCGCCGCCCAAGGCCGCGCGGCTGGAGTTGAACCCGCCGGACAAGGAGGGCGTCCCGCCGGCGCTGGCGCTGGACGGCTCGGGCAACGCGCGCGGCGGCATCCGCACGCCCTGGGTCGATGCGCCGACCGCCAAGCTCTCGGGTTTCGGCAACTCCGGCGGACCCTACGGCTTCCTGGTGGGCTCGACCCAGCCCTTCGACGCCGCGACGCTCGCCAAGCTCTATCCGGGCGGCAAGACGGACTATCTGAAGAAGTTCGACGCGTCGCTGAGCGGCGCGGTGAAGGCGGGCTTCATCCTGCCGGCCGACCAGGCGGAAATCCGCGAGCTCGCCGCGGCGGGTTGGCCGGGCGCCTGAGGGGCGCCCGTTCGGAAGCAGAGATTCCAGTCGAAATAAACGGTTGCACGCCTCGCTCGGCGGGTGCTGGCTCGTCGCTGAGCAACGAAAAGGGGCGGGCCATGGCGACCTTTCAACTCAACGGCCGGTCGGTGACGCCGAAGTCGCCAGACGACGCGCCGCTGCTCTGGGTGATCCGGGACGAGATCGGACTGAAAGGGACCAAGTTCGGCTGCGGGGTGGCCCAGTGCGGCGCCTGCACCGTGCATATCGATGGCAAGGCGACCCGCTCCTGCGTGACGCCGCTGGCGGCCGCAGCCGGCAAGTCGGTGACCACCATCGAGGCGCTGGACCCCAAGGGCGCGCACCCGTTGCAGGCGGCCTGGATCGAGCTGCAGGTCCCGCAGTGCGGCTACTGCCAGTCGGGCCAGATCATGCAGGCGGCCTCGCTCCTGAAGACCACGCCAAATCCGACCGACGCCCAGATCGACGCGGCGATGAACGGCAACCTCTGCCGCTGCATGGCCTATGTGCGGATCAAGAAGGCCATCAAGCTGGCCGCCACCCGCATGCAGGGAGCGCGCGCATGAACCGGATCGTCCAGCCGGTGGGCCCGGCCGAATCCCTTGAGGCGCTTGCAACCTCGCGCCGCAGCTTCCTGATCGCCGCCGCGGGCGCCGGCCTGATGTTCAGCTTCGCCGGCGGCGTGGGCGAGGCGCAGGCGGCGACCGGCTACGCGCCCACGATCTGGTACAGCATCGATCCACAGGGCGTGGTCACCGTGAACGTCATCCGCTGCGAGCTGGGCCAGCACGTGGGCACGGCGATCGCGCGGATCGTCGCCGAGGAGCTGGAGGCCGACTGGTCGAAGGTGCGGTTCGACCACGTGGATTCCGATCCCAAGTGGGGCCTGATGGTCACCGGCGGCAGCTGGTCGGTGTGGCAGTCCTTCCCGCTGATGAGCCAGGCGGGCGCGGCCGGCCGCATCGCGCTGATCGACGAGGGCGCACGGCTGATGGGCGTGCCCGCGGCGTCGTGCTCGGCGCGGGGCAGCGTGGTCAGCGGCGGCGGCAAGTCGATCAGCTACGGCGAGATCGTCGCCAAGGGGGAACTGAAGCGCAGCTTCACGCCCGAGGAGCTCGGCAAGCTGCCGATCAAGCCGGCGTCGGAGCGGCGCCTGATCGGCAAGCCGGCGGCGGCCCGCGACATTCCGGCCAAGACCAACGGCACGGCGGTCTACGGCCTGGACGCCGTGGTCGACGGCATGGTCTACGCGCGGCCCAAGCTGCCCCCGACCCGCAACGACTCCAGCGTGGTCTCCATCGACGACAGCGCGGCCAAGGCGGTGCCGGGTTATCTTCGCGCCATCGCGCTGGAGGACCCGTCGGCCACCGTGCCGGGTTGGGTGATGGTCTATGGGACTAGCTTCGTGGCCGCCAACCGCGCCGCGGACCTGGTGAAGGTCACCTGGAAGAGCGGCCCCAGCGCGACGGTCTCGGAAGCCGATATCCAGGCCCATGCCGCGGCCCTGATCGCCGACCCGAAGGCGGGTTCGCTGGTGGTCGCGGACAAGGGGGTCGACGCGGCGTTCGCGTCGGCCAAGAAGAAGCTGGAGGCGACCTACACCACCTCGACCGCGCTGCACTTCCAGATGGAGCCGATCAACGCGCTGGCCTTCGAGAAGGACGGGGTGTTCGAGATCCACACCGGCAACCAGTGGCAGTCGCTGGTGCTGCCGTGGCTGGCCAAGGCGCTGGGGCGGCCGGAGGACAAGATCGTCATGCGCTCCTACCTGCTGGGCGGCGGGTTCGGGCGGCGGCTGAACGGCGACTATGCGGTGGGTGCGGCGCTGGCCTCCAAGGCCATCGGCGGGAAGCCCGTGAAGATGGTCTGCACGCGGCCCGACGACTGCCGGTTCGACAGCCCGCGCTCGCCTTCCGTGCAGGTGGTGAAGATGGCGTTCGGCGACGGCGGCAAGGTCCTCGCCATGGACCACGCCGCCTCGGCCGGCTGGCCCACCGAGGTGATGGCGCCCTTCTTCATGCCCAAGGGCGAGAACGGCGTCGCCTACGATCCCTTCGCGATCAACGGGGCGAACCACTGGTACAACGTCGGCGCCCAGCGGGTGCGGGCGGTCTCCAACGACCTGGCCAACAAGACCTTCCGGCCGGGGTGGCTCAGGTCCGTGGGGCCGGGCTGGACCAACTTCGCCGTGGAAAGCTTCATGGACGAGGCGGCCCATTCGGTGGGCAAGGACCCGGTCGCCTTCCGCCTGGCCTTGCTCGACGCCAGCGGCCGCAATTCCGGCGTGGCGGATGGGCCGAGCGCCATGGGCGGCGCCAAGCGGCAGCATGCGGTCGTGGCGCGCCTGGCCGAGGTTTCGGGCTGGGGCAAGCCGCTGCCGGCCAATACCGGCCTTGGCATGGCGACCACATTCGGCCAGGAGCGCGACATGCCGACCTGGACGGCGTGTGCGGCGCGCGTCCACGTCGACCCGGCCACCGGCAAGGTGAAGGTCGAAAAGCTCACCCTGGTGATGGACGCCGGGACCATCGTCAGCCCGGACGGGGCGCGGGCGCAGGTGGAGGGCTCGGCGCTCTGGGGCATGAGCCTGGCGCTGTTCGAGGGCACCGAGTTCAAGGACGGCCAGGTGAAGGACACCAACCTGGGCGCCTACACCCCGCTGCGGATGGCCGACGTGCCGGAGATCGAGATCGTCTTCGTCGACAGCGCCGAGGTTCCGGTGGGCCTGGGCGAGCCGGCGACGACGGTGGTGGGCCCAGCCATCGCCAACGCCATCTTCGCCGCCTGCGGCGCCCGGGTCCGCGACCTGCCGATCCGGCCCAAGGCGGTGCTGGCGGCGATGAAGACGAAGGTCTAGGGGGCGGAGGTTAGCTGGCGCGGGAAGACCCAAGGGCTCGACCGCTCATCGGCAGTCTGCAGCTTAAATCTCATGTCGGCCAGTCTGCCTTGGGGTCTCGGCTTCTCAAGGACGCGCGGAACGCGCGCCGCCCTGCGGCGGCCCCAAGGGGCCGTCCTTGACAAGCCGAGACCCCAAGGCTCGCATCTAACCATGAGGTTTAAGGCGTGGTGGCGTCGGGGCGACGCGCCGTCAGATAAGAAAGTCGCTACGAGATGAGTCGTGACGCGGTCGAATTGCTCTTGCTGATTCTACTCTGCGGTTTCTCCGGTTTTGCCCTCAGGCGGCGCGACGTTTGGCGCCGGCGCCGTTACTTGATGGGCGGGATCTGGCTTCTGCTCGGGGCAGCTCTGCTCGTCGCGGTCGGCTTCTAGTCAAGCCTTACCGCAGCGCGCTGGCCGCCAGGTCGCGCCAGGTCTGGGCTTCCTTGCGGAATTGACCTTTGAGCTTGGTCATGCGCTGGTCGAGTTCGCGGACGACGTCGCGGGCTTCATCCTTGCGGCCGGCGTGGGCCATGAAGGCGGCGTAGCGGGCCAGCGCCTCGAAGCCCGGCATGCGCTCGCTGGCCCACTGGAACGCGCGGTCGGCTTCGTCGGTGCGGCCGAGCGCGTCGTAGGCGCGGGCCATGGCCAGCGCGGCGGGCGGGGTGCGGCCGTGGGCGGCGTCCTCGCCGAGCTTTTCCAGCGTGGTCAGCGCCTCGGCGGCGCGGCCGAGTTCCAAGAGAGCCTTGGCGCGGCCGAGCAGCAGGGCGGGGTCGTCGGCGTGGACGCCTTGGGCCGCGGCCGCATAGAGCGCCTCGGCCTCGGCGTAGTGGCCCAGGTGCGCGGCGGCGTGGGCGAGGCGGCTCTGGTTGCGCACCGTCGGCGTCTCGGCGTGGGCCAGCTTGGCCTCGCGGTACTCGCGGTTGGGGTCCAGCGTCTCGCGTGCGGCGCGGCTGACCTTCTGGGCGGTCGTCCCGCCGAAGATGTCGGGGACTACGTTGAGGAAGAAATAGACCGCCCCGCCGATCGGCTGGAACATCAGGATGATCCACAGCCAGAAGCTGTCGCGGCCGGTCTTCACCGCATGCCAGCAGAGCAGCACGGCGACGACCAGGGAGACGAGGAAACCGGAGATCAGCATCTAGTGTCCGCTCTCCTGGCCTCGGGCCGCCTTGCGCGGATCGACCTTTTCCGCCGGCGCGAGGCGCATGACCTCGGTCTGGTACTTCTCGTCCTCGCCGGCCGCCAGCAGGGGCGCGGAATCGGCCAGCGCCTGGATCAGCGGCTCGACCCACTTGAGGTCGGCCTTGTGGAAGCCGGAGAGCACGTGGCCGTGCACCAGCTCCTTCTCGCCCGGATGGCCGGTGCCCAGGCGGGCGCGGCGGAAGTAGGGGCCGATCTGGGCGGCGATCGAGCGCACGCCGTTGTTGCCCGCCGCGCCGCCGCCGGCCTTCATGCGGAAGCGGCCGGGCGCGAGATCGATCTCGTCGTAGAAGACGATCAGGTTTTCAGGCTCGATCTTGAAGAACTTCAGCGCCTCGCCGACCGCGCGGCCGCTCTCGTTGTAGAAGGTCTGGGGCTTGAGGATCAGGGTCTTGACCGGTCCCTCGGGCGTCGGGATCGCGCCCTCGGCGGCGAAGCCCTGGAAGCGCGAGCGCCAGGGGCCGAAGGCCCAGCGGCGCGCGATCTCGTCCACGGCCATGAAGCCGATGTTGTGGCGCGTCTTGGCGTAGGTCGGTCCGGGATTGCCCAGGCCCGCGATCAGCAGCATGCGCAAACGCTCCGATCGAAACCGGAGCGGCGGGACTACTCCTCGCCGCCCTCTTCAGCCGCGGCCTCGGCGGCGGCTTCAGCCACGGCGCCTTCGGCGGTCGCCGCGTCGGCGGCTTCGTCCGCGTCGGCCATGGAGGACGCGCTGGCGACGGTCGCCACGGTGGCGTTGGCGTCGACGGCCGCTTCCACGCCTTCCGGCAGCTTCAGGTCGGACACCCGCACCGAGGCGCCGATTTCCAGGCCGGTCAGGTCGACGACGATCTCTTCCGGGATGTGGTCGGCAAGGCAGGAGACCAGCACTTCGTGCAGCACGACGTTGAGCGTGCCGCCGCGCTTGAGGCCCGGCGACTCTTCCTGGTGGGCGAAGTGGACGGCCACGCCGATCTTGATCTTCTGGTGGGCGTCGACGCGGTAGAGGTCGAAGTGCGTCGGCACGTCGGTGACCGGGTGCATGTCGACGGCCTTGGCGATCACCGGCTGGCTCTCGGCGCCGTACTTCAGCGTGACGAGGTGGCCCAGGAGCTTGCCCGTATAGAGCGCCTTCTTGAACTCGTTCATCTTCACGGAGATGGCGACGGGATCCTTGTCGCCGCCGTAGAGGATGCCGGGGACCAGGCCTTCGCGGCGGGTGTTGCGGGCGTTGCCGGTGCCGGTTTGCTCGCGCACTTCAACGTTCAGAACGATATCGGCCATGGCCATGCCTCAGAAACGAAACCGCCGCGCGACGCGCGCGCGGCGAGGGAGTGTGGGCCCAGTTGGGCCGAAAGGTGCGCGTAGATACACAAAAGCCCGTGTCCGCGCAACGGTCGGACGGCTGAATTCGTGAGCTCAGATTGGGGCCTTAGTTCTTGGAACGCTTCTTCGCCTTGGCGCGCGCGCTGCTGTTGGCCTGGGCCTCTTCCAGGGCCGCGGCGTCGGCGGCCTGGCGCCGGCTGTCGACCGGCTCGGCGACGCCAACGCCCTTCATCAGGCATTGGCCGGTGTCCTCCAGCGCATGCTGGCCCAGGCAGAAGACGTCCTCGTAGTGCGGTCTGGCCACCGCCAGGCACTGGTAGAGATTGAGCTTGGCCATGTTCAGGCAGAGCGCGCCGTCGGGCTCGGCCAGGATCGGCATCACCTGGCCGAGGCTGCGGTCATCGGCGTAGCCGAGCGCGGCGAGGGCCGCGACCGCCAGGCTGTGGATCACCTCGGAGGTATAGGGCGGCTCGGCGGACTGCGGGGTGAGGCCCATCTGGCCGGGGCCGGCGACGGCGGTCTGCAGGCGCTGGGTCTCGGCGATTTCGCCCAGGCCCGCCTGGGAGGAAAGCTCCTTGGCGAGCGCGAGACGGCCGTCGCGGCCGGGCACGTCGCTCTTCGACCAGGCCTGGTGCTGCACGTCGTAGGCGGCCTTGTGGACATTGCGGCCCTGATCGAGGACCTTTTTGCCGTCTTCGCCCAGGGCGGCGATCACCAGGCCCGCGGCGCTGGCGGAGCCGGCGAAGCCCACGGCGTAGGCCGGGTCCTTCATGATCTCATAGGCGACGGTGCGGCGCTGCTCGGGGTCGCCGACGTATTTGCGGACGCCGGCCACATAGGCCGGATCCTGCAGGGCGACGACCGCGCCATAGGCGATGGCGCCGCGCAGCAGGGCGCCGGGCTCGTAGGCCTCGCCGGTCTTCAGGCTCTGGGCGACGTCGGCGCCGTTGGCGAAGTTGGTCGAGATGCCGCTCGCATGCGCCACATAGGCGCGGTAGGCGGCGGCCTGCTCGATGACGCGGGGCGACAGGCTGACCGGCGGGACGACGGCGGCGACGGGCGCGGGCGGCGGCGCAGGCGGCGGGGCCGGCGGCGGCGCGCTCGAACAGGCGGCCAGCAGCGTGGTCAGGGACAGAGCCGCGCTGGTCAGCGCGATGGCGAACGGCCGGCGGCGGTTGGGCGTTACGGAGGTCATCGGGAAGCCTTCCCCAGGGACGCGTGGCGTCTCAACTTAAAGATTCGTCCCCCGACGAGAGTGGACTCGCACAGTAAACGCTTGCTGAGCAAGCGTGGCCGCACGAACAACCCTTCTCAGTCGAACAGTTTCGACACGCTTTCCTCATTGGCGATGCGGCGGATCGCCTCGCCGATCAGCTTGTCGCAGCTGACATAGCGGATCTTGCCGCCTTCGGTGGCCCGGTCCGGCGGCGAGATGCTGTCGGTCATCACCAGCTCCTTGAGGATCGAGGCGTTGACCCGCTCCACCGCCGCGCCCGACAGCACCCCGTGGGTGACATAGGCCGAGACCTCGGCCGCGCCATTGTCGATCAGGGCCTGGGCGGCGTTGGTGAGCGTGCCGCCGCCGTCGATCATGTCGTCGAACAGGATGCAGCGGCGGTCCTTGACGTCGCCGATGATGTTGGCGACCTCGCTCTTGCCGGGGCCGGTGCGGCGCTTGTCGACGATGGAGAGCTCGGCGTTCAGGCGGGTCGCCACGGCCAACGCCCGGACCACGCCGCCGACGTCGGGCGAGACGATCATCAGCTCGCTGGTCTTCTTGTGGTTGTCCTTGATGTCGGCGGCCAGGATCGGCGCGGACAGCAGGTTGTCGGTGGGGATGTCGAAGAAGCCCTGAATCTGGCCGGAGTGCAGGTCCATGGTCAGCACCCGGTCGGCGCCGGCGCGGGTGATCAGGTTGGCGACCAGCTTGGCCGAGATCGGCGTGCGGCCGCCGGTCTTGCGGTCCTGCCGGGCGTAGCCGAAGTAGGGCATCACCGCGGTGATCCGCTTGGCCGAGGCGCGTTTCAGCGCGTCGATGCAGATCAACAGCTCCATCAGATTGTCGTTGGCCGGGTAGCTGGTGGACTGGATCACGAAGACGTCCTCGCCGCGGACGTTCTCGTCGATGGTCACCCAGACCTCGTTGTCGGCGAAGCGTTTGACCTGGGCCTTGGTGAGCGGCAGGTCGAGGTGCGAGGCGACAGCTTCCGCCAGCGTGCGATTGGAGTTGCCGGCCAGCAGCTTCATCGTAAGCCCCGCGAGACGAAAAGCGATTATGGCCGGGCTTGTAGCAGGGGCTGGCGGCGAGTCTAGCGTTGGACGACGTCCCTCCTCTTTAGGGGAGGGTGGCCGAGGCGAAGCCGAGGTCGGGTGGGGAAATGTGGGCCGGCGTGCTGACCTCGCGGTTGAGCGCGACTCCCCCACCCGTCTCGCTGCGCTCGCCACCCTCCCCTAAAGAGGAGGGAAATTCAGGACGTGAGAACAATTGCTGAGAGCAATCTTCCATAGTCCGGTTCGCCGGTCTTGAAGGCGCGTCGGTTGGAGAAGAAATCGTCCGCCTCCGCACAGGTGTCGTGGCCGATCCACTCGGCGCCCTCGACGCCGGCGGCGGTCAGGCGGGCCAGCACGAAGGCCGGCAGGTCGAACATCCGCTTCTCCGGCGAAGCGCCCGGTTTGAAGAAGTCGCCATAGGCCGGATCGAAGTGCAGGAAGCGCTCGAGGAACTCGACGCCGACCTCGTAGGACCTGGGCCCGATGCAGGGGCCCACCGCCGCGCGGAGGCGATTGCGGTCGGCGCCCAGGCTTTCCATCCGCGCCACGGTCGCCTCGACGACGCCGGTCAGCGCGCCCTTCCAGCCGGCGTGGCAGGCGGCGACGACGCGGGCCTGCGGATCGGTGAACAGCACCGGCGCGCAGTCGGCGGCGAGCGCGCCGCAGACGACGCCCGGCGTCGCGGCCACCACGCCGTCCGCCTGCGGCGGCCCCGCCGGCCAGGGGCCGTCGGCGACGAGCGCGGTGGCGGAATGCACCTGATAGGCGGTGACGATCTCTTCGGCGCCAAGGTGGGCGGCGCAGCGGCGGCGGTTCTCGATCACCGCGTCGGGGTCGTCGTTGGAACCCAGGCCGACGTTCAGGCTGGCGTAGATCCCCTGCGAGACGCCGCCCCTGCGGGTGAAGAAGGCGTGGCGGACGCCCGGCACGTCGAGGCGTTTGGAGGTGAGGACGCTCAGCGCGGTCATGGCGTCCCATCCATAGCTTGAGTCCCCGGAGGCCTAGTCTTCAAAGGCCGGCGGCGTCCAGCCGGGGGAATGAATGGCGCAGACCTTGAAGAGTTCACCCATTTCGTCGGCGGCGATCAGGCGGGTGAGCTGGCGGCCGATCCGCCCCGTTCGCCCGGGGGAGGCGCGGACCAGGGCCTCGGCGCGCGCGCCGATCCCCATGCGGGCGAGGAAGTCGGCCTGGGTGAGGATCGCGGCGTCGACGCCCTCGGCGCGGGCGGCGGCCATCACCGCCGGGAAGTCGGCGTGGACGGTGAGGTCGGCCTCCCCTGGCCGATCCAGCGGATCGACCTTTTCGTGGCGGCGCAGCGCCTGCAGGGTGTCGCCGAAGCCGGGTTCGGCGCGGCCGTAGTCGATCAGGAGCGCCGCGCCGCCGTCGGCGGCGATGCGGGCGCCGAGCTGGGCGCCGAGCGCGGCCTGGGGCGCGGACTGCTCGAAGACCTGGCCGGGCTGGGCGTCGGGGAGCAGGGCGCCGGCCGGCGTGGAGGTCAGGCCGAACGCCAGCTCGCCGTCGGCGTCGAGGCCGACCACCTGCTCGGACCAGCCGATGGCGGTGCGCACGAACTGGCGGGCCGGCAGGCAGTCGAGCAGTTCGTTGGCGATCAGGATCGTCGGCGCGCCGCCGGGGACCTCGGCCAGGCTCGCGGCCCAGCGCACGCGCTCCCCGAGCCCGTCGGCCTGCAGGGCGCGCAGCGGCGGCGAGGTCTCCACCAGCCAGACGTCGGCGGCCTCCAGGAAGCCTTCGGCATGGCGGACGGTCTTCAGGATGTCGCCCATCAGGGTCCCGTCGCCTGGGCCCAGCTCGATCAGGCGCAGCTCGGCCGGCCGGCCCATCAACTCCCAACTGGCGGCGGCCCAGACGCCGATCAGCTCGCCGAACATCTGGCTGACCATGGGGGCGGTGATGAAGTCGCCGGTCTCGCCGATGGCCGGACGCATGGCGTAGTAGCCGAAGTCCGGGTCGTGCAGGCAGGCGGTCATGTACTGGGCGACGCTGATCGGGCCGCCGGCCGCGATCAGGGCGCTCAGCCGGTCACGCAGGCTCATCAGCCGCCGCCTGGCGCTTTCAGGGCCGCAGGCGCCAGGTGGGCTTCTTCCAGCGCGATGGCCGGCGGCAGGGGTTCCTTGAGGCCGCGCCAGATCAGCCAGGCGCCGATCAGCACCATGGGCGTCGACAGCATCATCCCCATGGTCAGGCCGAGCGGGAAGACCGGCATCCAGCTGTCCGGCGCGCGGACGTTTTCCAGGGCGATGCGGATCAGGCCGTAGCCGACGAGGAAGGTCCCCATCACCACGCCGCGGCGGTTCAGCCACTTCTTGCCATGCGTCGCCCAGCGCAGGACGCAGAACATCAGGACGCCCTCGAGGGCGGCCTCATAGAGCTGGCTCGGGTGGCGCGGCAGGGGGCCGGCGTCGGGGAAGACCATGCCCCAGGGAACCGTGGTCGGGCGGCCCCACAGCTCGCCGTTGATGAAGTTGGCCAGGCGCACCAGGAAGCCGCCGATCGGCTCGGCCGCGACGATCAGGTCGCCCAGGCGCAGCGCGTCGAGCTTCTTGAAGCGCGCGAAGGCGAGGCCCGCCAGGAAGACGCCGATCGCGCCGCCGTGGAAGCTCATGCCCCCGTGCCAGGTCTTCAGGATCTCGACCGGATCGGTCCAGATCAGGTTGGTGCGGTAGAACAGCACGTCCCCCAGCCGGCCGCCGACGATGACGCCGAAGGTCAGCCACAGGATCAGGTCGTCGATCTGGTCGGGCGTGGCGGTCGGCGGGCGATGGGTCCAGAGCTTGCCGTTGCGGACCATGCCGACCACATAGCGCCAGCCCAGCAGGATCGTCGCCACATAGGCCAGCGCGTACCACCGGATCGCGAAGGGCCCGATCTGGACCAGCACCGGATTGATGTCGGGGAAATGCAGCAGCGGACCGCTCCAGCGTTAAGGTTGCCTCACGCTTTAGAGGAGAAGCCCTTCGCTTTCACCCCTCCAGGCCCATATAAGGGGCCTTCGGCGGACCCCTTGCCCGCCGTTCAGAGTACGAGATGCAGACACAGAATCCCTTCCTCGACGAAATGGCCAAGCTGTCGACCGCGGCCATGGGCCTGGCCCAGGCGGCCGGCGAGGAGGCCAAGGCGGCGTTCCGCGCCCAGGCCGACCGGATGGCCGCCGAGTTCGACCTGATCCGCCGCGACGATTTCGAGGCGCTGAAGGCCGAGGTCGCGGCGCTGCGCGCCGAGGTCGAGGCCCTGCGCGGCGCAAAACCGACCGCCAAGGGGTCAGCGGCCAAGCCGAAGTCAGGCGCCAAGGCCTGAAAACCCACCTGCACACAAGAATGTGGGCGGCTGGGCGGAAGAACCGCATGACGGTCTTCGCCCGAAGCAGCTTAGTTTCAGTATCGCAGGCGATTCGGGGGCGGCCGTCTGCTCCCCGCCCGCTGCGAAAGGATCGTTATGGACACCAGCCCGTCTGACGACAGCGTCCAGCTTGGCGCCGATCCGCTCGATGTCGTTGAGCATGTGCTCGCGGCGGAAAACCTCCCCTTCGACCGCACCGAGGATGGCGATCTCGCCTTCTCCCTGGCCGGCGACTGGAAGGATTACGAACTCTGGTTCGCCTGGCGGCCGGAAGGCGACTGCCTGCAGCTGTGCCTCAGCATGGACCTGACCATCCCCACGGAACTGCGCGCCGGCGCCCAGGAGCTGATCGCCCAGGTCAATCCGCGCGTGTGGCTGGGCCATTTCGAACTCTGGGAAGACGGCGAGGTGATCTTCCGGCACGGCATGGCGCTGATGACCGGCGAGCAGCCGAGCCTGGCCCAGGCCGCCGCCATGATCGACGTGGCCGTGGAAGGCGCCGACCGCTTCTACCCGGCCTTCGATTTCCTGGCGAAGGGCTCCAAGTCCCCGGCCGAGGCCATCGCCGCCTGCATGTTCGAGACCGTCGGCGAGGCCTGAGGGCTTCGATCTGATTTGAGAGATTGGGTGCGGCCCTTTAGGGTCGCCCCATGATCACGCCCATCCTCTTCCTCGGCGCCGGCAATATGGGCGGGGCGATCGTCGAGGGCTGGCTGAAGGCGAAAGCCTTCGCCGCAAGCGATCTGATGATCGTCGACCCCCGGCCCGGCAAGGCGGCGCTGGCGGCGCAGGCCGCGGGCGCGGCGCTCAATCCCGACAGGGGCGAGTTCGCCAGGGCCCGCACCGTGATGGTCTGCGTCAAGCCGCAGATCTGGCGGGAAGCCGCGGCCATGTACGCCTCGTGGCTCTCGGAAGACGCGGTGGTGGTCTCGGTGGTGGCGGGCGTCGGCACGCGCGATCTGGCCCAGGAGTTCGGCGGCCGGGTGGTGGCGCGGGTGATCCCGACCACGGCGTCGGCGATCAACCGCGGGACCGCCAGCCTCTATGCCGACGACCCGGCCGCCATGAGCCGCGCGCATGCGCTGTTCGAGCCCTTAGGGACCGTCGTCGACATCCTCGACGAGAACCAGATGCACGCGGCGACCGCGGTCTCCGGCTCCGGCCCAGCCTATCTCTATGCCTTCATCGAGAGCCTGGAGGCGGCGGGGGCCGCGACGGGGCTCGCGCCGGCCGACGCCAGCCGCCTGGCGCGGGCGACGATCATCGGGGCCGCGGCCCTGCTGGCGCAGAGCGGCGAGGAGCCGGCGGAGCTGCGCCGCCAGGTGACCTCGCCCAACGGCACCACCGAGGCGGCGCTGAACGTGCTGCTGGGCGAGCACGGCCTGCCGTCGCTGATGCGCGAAGCGGTGGCGCACGCGCTGCGGCGCTCGAAGGAGCTCGGCGGCTAGTGAGCCGGACGGCGCGCCCGGCGGTTGAGGTCGTCGGCGTGGTGGCGGCGCTCAAGCGCCATCTGACGCCGGGTCCGGTCCCGACCGAGCCGTTCCGGATGATCCTCTGGGAAAACATCGGCTACCTGGTCGACGACCCCAGGCGGCGCGAACTGTTCGATGGCTTCGAGGCGGCCATCGGCCTCGATCCGGCGGCTATCGCGGCGGCGAGCGACAACGAACTCCTGCCGCTCGCCAAGCGCGGCGGCATGCGGCCGGAGACCCGCGTCGAGCGCTGGCGGACGATCGCGCGGATCGTGCGGACCCAGGCCGCCGGCGACCTGGACGCAGCGCTGCGCGCCCTGCCGCTCGCCAAGGCCCGCGCGCTTTTGAAGACCTTTCCGGTGATCGCCGACCCTGGCGCCGACAAGATCCTGCTGTTCGCCGGCATCGCGCCTCGGCCGGCGCTGGAGTCCAACGCTGTGCGGGCTCTGGCGCGGCTGGGGTTCTTCCAGGAGCAGGCGTCTTACGATCGGTCCTACAAGGCGGCCATCGCCGTGCTGGTCGAGGGCGGGCGACCCGACGGCGCCTGGCTCATCGAAGCGCATCAGCTGCTGCGCGAACTCGGCAAGACGACCTGCAAGCGCGGCGAGCCGATCTGCGCGGCCTGCCCGGTGGACGGCCTCTGTGCGCATGCGGCGGTGAAGGCCCTCTAGTCTTCGGCGCGTCCGACCTTGCGGCCGCGGACCAGCAGGGTGGCGCGGCGCGGGGAGTGGACGATCTCGCGCTGGCGGACCTGCAGGCCCAGCGCCTTGAGCATCTCGACCGCGGCCTTGGCGGTGGCCGCGCCCTTGCCCGCCGGCTCGAGACGGCCATCCGCGCGGAAATCGCGGATTGAGAGCAGGAGGTCGCCGCCGGGCTTCAGCACGCCGGCCATCTCGGCGAGCGCGCGCTCCCGGTCCGGCCACAGGTGGAAGGAATTGACCGCGAAGACCACGTCGAACCGCTCGTCCGGGAACGGCAGGTCGCCGGCGTCGCCCAGGCGCAGGTCGAGCGCGGCGTCGCCCCGGCGGCCGTTCAGCCGGCGTTTGGCGCGGGCCACCATCAGCGGCGAGTGGTCGATCCCGGCGACCAGGCCGAGCGGGCGGCTCATGGCCAGCATCTCGAGCGCGTGGCCGGGGCCGAAGCCGACCTCCAGCACGGCCGCGCCGGGCGGCGGGTCCAGCGCGTCCACCGTCGCGCGGTTCTGGGCGGCGTTCAGGCTGCCCATCAGCCAGCCCATGACGACGCCAAAGGCGCCGCGCGGTTTCGCCGCCTGATGCATGACCGGTTCCATCGTATCGCTCATGCCCCTAGTCGCCGCGGGGCCGGCAAACGGATGCGCCGCGGTTAACCGGGGAGGCGCACCGCCGCGCGCAGGCCGCCGAGCGGCGAGCGGGAGAGCGTGATGTCGCCGCCGTGGCCGCGGGCGACGTCGCGGGCGATGGCCAGCCCTAAGCCCACGCCCTTGGAGTTCTGGTTGCGGGCCTCGTCGAGCCGCCCGAACGCCTTGAAGGCCTCCTCGTAGCGGTCCTCGGGGATGCCGGGCCCGTCGTCGTCGACGAAGATCTCGACGCCGCCCTGGGCGCGGACCTGGGCGGCCACCTCGACGTGCTCGCCATGGACAGCCGCGTTCATGATCAGGTTGGAGAGCGCGCGTTTCAGGGCGTTGGGCCGGACCGAGGCGGTGAGCTCAGGGTCGGCGGCGACGGCGACCTGGGCTCCGGCCCTGAGCGCGCCTTCGCTGACCTGTTCGAGCAGGGCGCGCAGATGGACGGTCTCGGCGGCTTCCCCGCCCTCGCCGCGGGCGAAGGCCAGGTACTCGTCGATCATGTGCTCCATCTCGGCGAGGTCGGCCTTCATGGCCTCGTTGCGCTTGGAGGGCTCGTTGAGCGCCAGCGCCAGCTTCAGGCGGGTGAGCGGGGTTCTGAGGTCATGGCTGACCGAGGCGAGCAGGGTCGTGCGCTGGTCGATGTGGCGCTGGATGCGGCCGCGCATGTCGAGGAAGGCCGACGCCGCGCGGCGCACCTCGCGCGCGCCCTGCGGCTTGAAAGCGACCACGTCGCCGCCGCGCCCGAAGGCCTCGGCGGCGTTGGCCAGGCGCTCGATGGCCTTCACCTGGTTGCGGATGAACAGGATGGCGATGGCGGTCAAGAGCACGGTCGCCACGGTCATCCAGAGGACGAAGATGTGGCCCTGGGTCGCGAAGGCGCGGTCGCGGGGCGCCAGGATCCGCATCACCCCGCCACGCACCGCCACCCGGATGTCGACGTAGGCCGGGTAGCGGGTGGTGTCGAACCAGAACGGCTGGTCGAGGCGCTGCGACAGCGCCTGCTGCATCGACTGGTCGATGGGGACGAAGAGCGCGTGGTGGGTGCGGTCGGGCAGCGCGCGGCCGGGCTGCAGGGCCACCGACAGGCCCATGGAGTCCTCGGCCCGCTTGGAGATCCTGGCGAAGGAGGCGGGGCTCGGGTCGTCCTGATAGCTCTCGACCGCCCAGGCGACATCGCCGGCCAGGCCCTCGGAGAGGCGGCTGGTCACCGTCTCCCAGTGGGCGTTGAAGAACACGTAGGTGACGGCGATCTGCATGATCGCCACCGGCAGGACGATGATCAGCAGCGAGCGGCCGAACAGGGTCTTCGGCATCTGCCGCTTGATCCAGCGGCCGATCACGCGTGGGCGTCTCGCCATTCGCTAGTCCGGAGCCAATCGGTAGCCGATGCCGCGCACGGTCTGCAGGTAGCGCGGCGCCTTGGGGTCGGCCTCGATCTTACGCCGAAGCCGGGTCACCTGCACGTCGACGGCGCGGCCGGAGGGATCGACCGTGTCGCGGGCGAGTTCCAGACGCTCCACCGGCTCGTGCGGCGTGCGCGCGAGCTGGCGCAGCAGGGCGACCTCGGCCTCGGTGAGCTTGGCGGGTTCGCCGTCGATGGTGAGCTCGCCACGGTCGGGGTCGAAGCTGCAGCGGCCCATGATCAGCGGCCCGCCCTGTGCGGGGCGGTCGGAGGCGCGGCGCAGGATCGCCTCGATGCGCAGCAGCAGCTCCTCCGGCTCAAAGGGTTTGGCCAGATAGTCGTCGGCGCCCAGCTTGAGGCCTTCGATGCGGCTGGCGGACTCGCCCATGGCGGTGAGCATCAGGACCGGCGTGCGGCCGGCCGGCCCCTTCTGCTCGCGCAGCCACCGGGTGAGCGAAAAGCCGTCCTCGCCCGGCATCATCACGTCGAACACCGCCAGGTCGAAGTCGAGCGTCCCGATCAGCTTGCGGGCCGGCGCGCCGCCGGACGCCGCGGTCACCCGAAACCCCGCGCGGGCCAGGTATTCCTTGAGCAGCTCGCGGATGCGGTCGTCGTCGTCGACGATCAGCAGATGGCGGGCGCGGACCGGCGCGGTGGCAGGCGCGTTCATAGCCAAGCTCCTAGGGGGCCCAGTCCATTTTGTTTGACGGGGCTGCGCCGGGAGGGTTCTAGAGGAGGTTCAGGAAAGGAGGTCACCCTCTCATGTCTATCGTTCCCTTCGACGACCGCGATGGTTGGATCTGGCTGGACGGCCAGTTCGTGCCCTGGCGCGAGGCGACGGTGCACGTACTGACGCACGGCCTGCACTACGCCTCGGCCGTGTTCGAGGGTGAGCGGATGTACGGGGGCGAGATCTTCGAGCTGACGGCGCATACCGAGCGTCTGTTCAAGTCCGCGGAGATCATGGACTTCGAAATCCCGTTCACGGTGGCCCAGATCGACCAGGCCTGCAAGGACACCTGCGCCAAGAACGGCCTGACCGACGCCTATGTGCGGCCGATCGCCTGGCGGGGCTCCGAGATGATCGGGGTCTCCGCCCAGAACACCAAGATCCACGTGGCGGTCGCCTGCTGGGACTGGCCGAGCTATTTCTCGCCAGCCGAGAAGGCCAAGGGCATCCGCATGTGCTGGGCCAAGTACAAGCGCCCCTCGCCGGAGACCGAGCCGGTGCACGCCAAGGCCGCCGGCCTCTACATGATCTGCACCATCTCCAAGCACGCCGCGGAGAAGGACGGCTTCACCGACGCCATGATGCTCGACTACCGCGGCTACGTGGCGGAGAGCACCGGCTCGAACGTGTTCTTCATCCGGGACGGGGTCATCCATACACCGACGCCGGACTGCTTCCTGAACGGCATCACGCGGCAATCGGTGATCAAGCTGGCCAGGTCCAAGGGTTTCGAGGTGATCGAGCGGCACATCCGGCCCGAGGAGCTGATCGATTTCACCGAGTGCTTCGTCACCGGCAGCGCCGCCGAGGTGACGCCGGTGGCGCAGATCGGGGAATATACGTTCACGCCCGGCAATATCTCGCTGAGCCTGGCAGACGACTATTCCAAGATGGTCCGGCGCGAGCTGGTGAGCGCCTAGGCGCTCACCAGACCCAAGGCGTTTGGCTAGACCGCCCAGCCGTAGGGTTGGGCGATCGGCCGGCCCTCGGCGAGGCGCACCGCGCCGACGATGCAGCGGATCATCGCCCACAGCCAGGCCAGGAAGCAGATCACGCCGCCGGCCCAGGCGATCGGGATGCCGATCAGGATGAAGCTCAGAGGGATGCCCACCCCCACCAGCGCGCAGCCGATCAGGAAGCCGACGAGCGCCGTCCAGAAGGTGCGGATCTGATAGGTGTAGTGGCTGGCGTTGGCCGGGCCGGCGCTGCTGCGCAGCACATAGGCCATGATCAGGCCGATGATCAGCGTCAGGCCGTGGAACAGGCCCAGGATGTAGAGGGCGTAGACCACCGCTGGCATGGCGCGGTCTTCGTAGATGACGCCGGGATCGCGGTCGTATTGGTAGGTCATCAGAGGTGCTTGGCCCCTTGCAGGTGACCCCAATTCCGGATCCAGGTCCCCGACCTGAACTCACCAGGGTCAGGTCATATGTTGGCGCCGAACGGCGTTCCCACAACAATAAGCTTTTGTAATTCAGTCGGAGACGACTGTGATCTCGACGCCGGCGGCCACCGCGTCGGGCGCCAGCGCCAGGGGTTTCTCGACCCGCACTCGGGCGCGGGTGACCCGCGGATCGGCGAGGCAGGCCTGGGCCAGGCGCTCGGCGAAGGTCTCGACCAGCTCGATGTGGCCGCCGCCGGCGATCTCGCGCGCCGCCGCCAGGATGGTCTCGTAGTTGAGGGTTTCGGAGAGCCGGTCGGCGCGGGCGGTGGGCACGTCCAGCTCCACATCGACCACCAGCGGCTGCTTGCGGCCGATCTCGTGCTTGTAGACGCCGATCTCCGCCTGGACCTTCAGGCCGGTGACGAAGACGCGGGTCATGACGCTGCGGGTGGTCATCAGGGTCGCCTGGCCAGGTGCTGGCCGGCGTCGACGGCGATCATCTGGCCGGTCACGGCGGTGGCGTCGATCAGGTAGCGCAGGGCATGCGCGATCTCCGCCGGGCTGGAGGGCCGCTTGAGCAAGGTGGCGGCGACCTCGGCGTCGAAGGCCGCCTGGTCCTGGTGCACCGACGGCAGGCTGGGGCCCGGGCCGATGCCGTTGACGCGGATGCGCGGGCTGAGCGCCTGGGCCAGCATCCGGGTCGCGTCCCACAGCGCGGCCTTGGAGAGCGAATAGGAGAAGAACTCGGGGCCCAGGTTCAGCACCCGCTGGTCGAGGATGTTGACGATCAGGCCCTCGCGGTCGGCGGGCAGGCGGCGCGCGAACACCTGGGCCAGCACCAGGGGCGCGCGCAGGTTGGTCTCCATGTGGGCGTCCCAGGAGGCCCGGTTCATGTCGGCGAAGGTGTCCTCGTCGAAGACACTGGCGCAGTTGACCAGCAGGGTGACCGGTCCGAGCTCCGCCTCAGCCTCGCCGACCAGGGCGACGGTGGCCGACTCCTTGCGAAGGTCGCAGGCGAGGATGGTCGACTTGCGGCCCCGCGCCCGCACCTCGGCGGCGGTGGCCTCAGCCTCGTCGTCCATGGCCCGGACGTGGATGGCGACGTCGAAGCCCGCGTCCGCGGCGGCGGCGGCCAGGGCGCGGCCGATGCGGCGCGCGCCGCCGGTGATCAGGGCCGCGCCGCGTTCCCCCATTAGTCGAACCGCTTGAAGTCCAGGAAGTTCAGCGCCCCGAACAGAACGACGACGACGGCGATGGCGACGAGGGCCATGGTTTGGCTCCGTATGAAAGGTCTTCCCGGGCTTTATCGGCGGCGAGGCTGCGCCGCAAGCTCGGGCCTGCGCCGGCGCGCTCTTCGGATGGCCGGTCGAGCGCCGATTGGGTCATCGACTAAGGTCATTCTGGGGCTTTTAGGGAATCTGTCTTCCCCACTTACCGCCGATCACTAAAATGGGCGGCGAAGCCAGACGGGGACCTCCCGGCCGGCCATCCGCCAGAACCGAACGATCCCGGGAGGACGTCATGCGCGAGTACCTCAAATTCTACATCGACGGTAAGTGGGTCGAGCCCGTCGAACTGAAGACGCTCGACGTCGAGAACCCGGCCACCGAAGAGGTCGCCGGCAAGATCGCGCTGGGCTCGGCCGCCGACGTGGACAAGGCCGTCAAGGCCGCCCGCAAGGCCTTCGCCTCGTGGTCGCAGACCAGCCGCGAAGAGCGCCTGGAAGTGCTGGGCCGCATCCTGGCCGAATACCAGAACCGCTTTGGCGACCTGGCGACCGCGGTCACCGAGGAGATGGGCGCGCCGTCCTCGCTGGCGCAGCGGGCCCAGGTGCCGATCGGCATGGGGCACCTCTCGACCGCCATCGAGATCCTCAAGACCTTCAAGTTCGAGGACGACCGCGGCCCGACGATGATCGTCAAGGAGCCGATCGGCGTCTGCTCGTTCATCACGCCCTGGAACTGGCCGCTGAACCAGATCGTCTGCAAGGTCGCCCCGGCCATCGCGACGGGCTGCACCATGGTGCTGAAGCCCTCGGAAGTGGCGCCGTTCTCCGGCCAGATCTTCGCCGAGATCATGCATGCGGCGGGCGTGCCGGCCGGCGTGTTCAACCTGGTGCACGGCGACGGGCCGACGGTCGGCGCGGCGATGTCCAGCCACCCTGACGTGGACATGGTCTCCTTCACCGGCTCGACCCGGGCCGGCATCGAGGTCGCCAAGGCCGCGGCCCCGACCGTCAAGCGCGTGGCGCAGGAACTGGGCGGCAAGAGCCCGAACATCGTGCTGGACGACGACGCGTTCGCGAAGGGCGTCGGCCGCGGCGTCGCCTCGATGATGCCGAACTCCGGGCAGTCCTGTAACGCGCCCTCGCGCATGCTGGTGCCGAAGACCCGCATGGACGAGGCGATCACGGTGGCCCGCGAGGCGGCCGCCGGCGTGACGGTCGGCGACCCGAACGGGAACAGCCAGTTGGGGCCCGTGGTCAACAAGACCCAGTTCGAGAAGATCCAGAAGCTGATCCAGTCCGGCATCGACGAGGGCGCGACCCTGGTGATCGGCGGCACGGGCCGGCCCGAGGGCCTGGACAAGGGCTACTATGTGAAGCCCACGGTCTTCGCCAACGTGACCAACGACATGACCATCGCGCGCGAGGAGATCTTCGGCCCGGTGCTCTCGATCCTGGGCTACGACAGCCTCGATCAGGCGGTCGATATCGGCAACGACACCGAGTACGGCCTGGCCGCCTACGTCCAGGCGGGCGACATCGAGAAGGCCCGCGGCGTAGCCCGCAAGCTGCGCGCCGGCCAGGTCTCGATCAACGGCGGCGGCGGCGACCTGATGGCGCCGTTCGGCGGGTACAAGATGAGCGGCAACGGGCGCGAGTGGGGCGACTTCGCCTTCCACGAGTTCCTCGAGGTGAAGGCCATCCTCGGCTACCAGCCGAAGCAGGCCGCGGAGTAAGGATCGCTCAGCGCTCATCCCTCCTCTTCAGGGGAGGGATGGCCGCGCAGCGGCCAGGGTGGGGGAGTCGCGTTCAAGCTCCGAAGTCGGAGATTTGGCTCGTAAACCCTCACCCGTCCGAGGCTTCGCCTCGTCCACCCTCCCCTAGAGAGGAGGGATGAAAGGTGTCCCATGTCCGCGCTCGACCCCGCATTCCAGGCTCTCGTCGAGGCCCAGGCCAAGCAGGCGGCTGAACAGCCCTTGCCGCCGCTGGACCAGCTGCCGCCGGACATGGTCCGCGCGGGCTATGTCATGCAGCGGCAGAGCCAGGACCAGAACGCGCCCAAGGACGTGGAGACGCGGGATTTCGCGATTCCTGGGCCCCACGGCGACATTCCTGTGCGCCTCTACGCGCCGGCCGGCGTGGCGACGCCCAGCGGTCTCCTAGTCTACTACCACGGCGGCGGATGGGTGATCGGCGACCTCGACACCCACGACGGCCACTGCCGGCGGATGGCGGCCTGGGCCGGCTGCCGGGTGATGGCGACGCACTATCGGCTGGCGCCGGAAAACCCGTTCCCGAAGGGGCATGACGATGCCTTGGCCGCGGTGACCTGGGCCTTCGATCATGCCGGCGAGATCGGGGTGGACGCGAAGCGCATCGCGGTCGGCGGAGACTCGGCGGGCGGCAATCTCGCGGCGTCGGTGGCGCTGGACCTGAAGGACGACGCCGCGCGTCAACTGGCGTTCCAGCTGCTGCTTTATCCCGCCACGACGCCGGACTGGAAGACGGAGTCCCGCAAGACGCTCGACGGGCCGATCCTCAGCTTCGAGGCCATGCGCTGGTTCGAGAAGCTGGTGGCGGCGGTCGGACACCCGCAGATGCACCGGATGGCGCCGGGCGACGCGGAGGACCTGGAGGGCGCGGCGCCGGCGCTCGTCGTCACCGCCGGCCACGATTGCCTCAAGGACGAAGGCGCGGCCTATGCCGAGCGGTTGAAGGCCGCCGGGGTCGCGGCGCGGCACGTGGAATATCCCAGCCTGCCGCACGACTTCTACATCATGGCCGACGTCTCGCCGGCGGTCGTGGAAGCGGCCAAGGAGACCGCCGCGGCGCTGAAGGCGGCGATCGGCTAGTCCTCGTCGCTGACGCGTTTCCGCTGGGCCCAGGCGAGCACGGCCATGCCGGCCAGCGTCGAGGCGAGCGAGCCCACGACCACCCCGATCCGCACCTCGGCCTGGGCGGCGGCGTCGCCGAGCGGGAAGGCCAGCTGGCCGATGAACAGGCTCATGGTGAAGCCGATGCCGCACAGCATCGAGAGGCCATAGAGCTCGATCCACTTGGCGCCGGTCGGGCGCCTGGCGAGCTTGAGGCCGATGACCAGGGCCGAGGCGCCGAACACCCCGATCTGCTTGCCGAAGAACAGGCCGGCGGCGACGCCCAGCGCGACGGGCCCGAAGATCTCCGGCAGGCCGATGCCGCGGATCGAGAACCCGGCGGCGACGAAGGCGAAGAGCGGCAGGATCAGGAAGGCGACATAGGGGTGCAGGCCCTCCATGAAGTCCTCCAGCACGCCGGGCCGGCCGGGCTTGCGCGGCTCCAGCGGGATGGTCGCGGCCGCGGCGACGCCCGCGAGCGAGGTGGAAATCCCCGACTTCAGCATGAAGCCCCAGACGATCACGAAGCCCAGGGCGTAGAGCAGATAGGGCGCACGCCGCCAGCTGCCCAAGAGGCCCATGCCGGCCAGGCCGACGAGCGCGCCGGCCAGCTCGAAGATGCGGAAGTGATGGGTGAACAGCGCCCCGATCAGGCCGACCGCCCCCAGGTCGTCGACGATGGCCAGGGTCAGCAGGAAGACCCGCAGGTTCGGCGGCAGCTTCGGCCCCGCGACGGCCAGGGCAGCGATGGCGAAGGCGATGTCGGTGGCGACCGGCACGGGCCAGCCCTCCGGCCGCACGCCCGAAAAGCCGGTCATGTTGATCGCGAGATAGACCAGCGCCGGGCCCAGCATGCCGCCGAGCGCGGCGATGATCGGCAGGGCCAGGCGGCGCGGATTGGCGAGCTCGCCGCGGACGATCTCGTATTTGATCTCCAGGCCGACCACGAAGAAGAACACGGCCATCAGCCCGTCCTTCACCCAGTCGACCACCGGCAGGGTCTCGGTGAAGGCGCCCAGCTGGACGGTGAAGGGCTCGGCGATAAAGCCGAAATAGAGGTGCGCCCAGGGCGAGTTGGCGAGCGCGATGGCGGCCAGCGCGGCCGCCGCCAGGATCGCGCCCGAGGCGCTCTCCGTCTTCAGGAAATCCAGCGTCATACGCTTGGCCATGGCTTCGGTTAGCATGGCCTCGCGCCCACCGCTAAGGTATCCGGACACGGGCGCCCAAAAGCGGTGACGGAGGGACGAGATGCGACTGACGAAGCCCCGGTTTTCGCCGCTGAGCGACGCCGAACTCTCGCCCGAACAGGAAGAGGCGCTGAAGGATTTCCGGCCCGGCCCGGTGCTCAATATCTTCCGCACCTTGGCGCGCGCGCCCAAGGCCCTGACCCGGTTCAACGCCTGGGGCGGCTATGTGCTGTCCAGGCGCAACGACCTGCCGGCCCGCGAGCGGGAGATCGTGATCCTGCGCACCGGCTACCTGTGCAAGTCCGGCTACGAGTGGACCCAGCACCACCGGATCGGCCTGCGCGAGGGCCTGACGGCGGACGAGATCGAACGGATCAAACAAGGCGCGGGCGCCGGCTGGAGCGCCGCGGACGCGGCGCTGATCAAGGCCACCGACGAGCTGCACGCCGACCAGTTCGTCGGTGACGCGACCTGGGCCGAACTAGGCAAGCACTTCAGCGACAAGCAGCGCATGGACGTGGTCTTCACCACCGGCCAGTACACCCAGGTCTCGATGATCCTGAACACCTTCGGCGTGCAGCTCGACGAGGGCCAGACCCTCGATCCCGACCTGAAAGGCTTCTGACCATGGCCGGTCGCCTGGAGGGCAAGATCGCGGTCGTCGTCGGCGCCGGCCAGACGCCGGGCGAGACCATCGGCAACGGACGCGCCATGGCGCTGCTGTTCGCCCGCGAAGGGGCGAGCGTGCTCTGCGTCGACCGGGTGGCCGAGCGCGCCGAGGAGACCGCGGTGCTGATCGCCGAAGAAGGCGGGACGGCCTCGTCGCTCGCCGCCGACATCGTCAAGGCCGCCGATTGCGCGAAGATCGTCGAAGAGGCCAAGGCCCGGTTCGGCCGGCTCGACATCCTGATCAACAACGTCGGCATCGGCGGCGGCGACGCCCCGGCGCACCGGCTGGAAGAGGCGGCCTTCGACCGCATCCTGAGCGTCAACCTCAAGGGCATGTGGCTGACCATCAAGGCGGCGCTGCCGGTGATGCGCGAGCAGGAGGGCGGCTCGATCGTCAACATCTCCTCCCTCGCCGCGCGCGCCGGGGGCATCCAACTCGCCTACGAGGTCTCCAAGGCCGGGGTGAACCGGCTGACCACCTCGGTGGCGCAGTCCAACGCCCGCTACGGCGTGCGCTGCAACGCCATCGAGATGGGCTACATGGACACCCCCATGGCGGTGGGCGGCATCGCGTCCGCCACCGGCCGATCCACCGCCGAGGTGCGCGCCGAGCGCGACGCGCGGGTGCCGCTGAAGGGCAAGATGGGCGACGGCTGGGACACCGCCCACGCCGCCCTGTTCCTGGCCTCGGACGACGCGCGCTTCATCTCCGGTGCGATTCTGCCGGTGGATGGGGCGATGGGAGTCCGCATTGGATAGGCGCCGAAGGCCGAAGAAGATCGAATTTGACCAGCCGGGTGGCGCGTTCGTCGAAGCTGGGATGGATGTGCTGCGGCCAGGTTGGCGCGCACGTGCCGAGGCCAATCGCTCTTGGTGGAAGCCGATCGAGATGATGCTGGTGATCGGCCTTTGGCTGGCGATGTGGTGTTGGACTTGGCGCTACGGCCTGTGGTTCGTCCATACGGCAGCCCACCCGGCGAAGAGCTTCCAGGACTTCTATCAGCACAACGTCACGGCCTACTTCTCATTCGCGGCCTTGGCGCTAGCTGTGCCGCTCTTTTGCGTTGCTGGGATTTTGGTGAACTCTGCCGTCGGCTTGGTGCCGCTGCTACGGGAGGTGTCCGAACGTGGCAGCGACAAGTTCCCGCAGCTGACTTTGCAGCGCTCCAACCGCGATCTGGCTCGAGCCTGCCTGAAGATAAGCCTTGTTGCGTTGCCGGTAGCTCTCATTGCCGCCGCTGCGCCGTTCTAGCGCTTTCGCGCCCGACAGCTGAGTTCTAGAAACAAATCTAGACATGCGCTGAAGGGCCCGAAATGCATCCCCGCTTCCAATATGACCTCGACGGCTGCGCGATCCTGGGCGCCATCGAGGCGGTGGGCGACGGTTGGACGCTGAAGATTCTGCGCGAAGCCATCTACGGCCTGCGCCGGTTCGACGATTTCGCCCGCGCGCTGGGCTGCGGGCGCGGCGTGCTGAGCGACCGGCTGAAGAAGCTGACCGCCGCGGGCCTGTTGGAACGCCGTGCCTATGCCGAGCCCGGCCAGCGGCCGCGGGCGGAATACCATCTGACCGACATGGGCTGGGACGTGGTCCCGGCGCTGCTGGCGCTCGGCCAATGGCGGGAGCGCTGGGCGCCCAGCGCCGGCGGACCGGCGATCCGGGTGACGGAGCCGAAGAGCGGGCGGCCGGCGCAGGTGGTGCTGACCGCCGACCCGAAGGCCGCCGCGCTCAGCATGGAGGACGTGCGGATCGCGCTCGGTCCCGGCGCCCGGCGGATCGGCTAGTGCCTGTCTCGAGCGCCTATCGGCCCGATCCGCAATATCCCGCGCTGGGCCCAGAGTTCGCCGACGCCGTCCAGGCCGAGGTCTTCCCCAAGACCATCCTGCGGTTCCGCAACGACCGGGCCGCGGCGAGCGTCGGCCTCGACACGCTCACCGACGACGAATGGATCGCCCATTTCGGGCGTTTCGAGCCGCTGCCCGGCAACATCGATCCGCCGCTGGCGCAGCGCTATCACGGCCACCAGTTCCGCACCTACAACCCCGAGCTCGGCGACGGGCGCGGCTTCACCTTCGCCCAGATGCGCGAGGCCCCCTTACCTGGAAAGACGACCGATCGGCTGCTCGATCTCGGGACCAAGGGCTCGGGCAAGACGCCGTGGTCGCGGACCGCCGATGGCCGGCTGACGCTGAAGGGCGGGGTGCGCGAAGTGCTGGCGACGGCGATGCTGGAGGCGCTGGGGGTTCCGACCTCGCGGTCGTTCTCGCTGATCGAGACCGGCGAGGACCTGAAGCGCGGCGATGAGCCCAGCCCCACCCGCTCGGCGGTGCTGGTGCGGCTCTCGTGGAGCCACATCCGCTTCGGCAGCTTCCAGCGCCACGCCTTCTTCGAGCGCCCCGACCGGCTGACCCAGCTCACCGACCACGTGGTCGAGACCTACTATCCGGAATTGGCCGGCGCGAACGACCGGCCGGTCGCACTCCTGCAGGCGATGGTGGGCCGCGCGGCGCGGCTGACCGCGCGCTGGATGGCGGCCGGCTTCGTGCACGGGGTGCTCAACACCGACAACATGAACCTGACCGGCGAGAGCTTCGACTACGGGCCCTATCGGTTCCTGCCGCACAACGACCCCAACTTCACCGCCGCCTATTTCGACCATGCCGGGCTCTACGCCTTCGGCCGCCAGCCCGAGGCGGTGTTCTGGAACCTGCAGCAGCTGGCCGGCGCGCTCAGCCTGGTCGCGGAGAGCGACGCGCTGGTGGACGCTCTGAACGGCTTTTCCGCCGCCTACCGCGCGGAGCTGACGACCGCGATGCTGGACCGTCTGGGGATGCAGGCGCTGGGAACGGAGGCCGACGCCGCGCTCGTCCAGGCGGCGTTCCGGGCCTTCGCCGAGGGCGGTGAGCGGCTGCGCTGGGAGCCGTTCTTCTTCGACTGGTTCTGCGGCGGCGGGGATCGCGCTCTGAGCGGTCCGCGCGGCGACCTCTATGCGCAACAGGGCTTCGCCGAGTTCCGGCGGATGCTGGCCGGGTTCAAGCCCGAGCGCCCCGAGCGCCTGAGCCACCCCTATTTCGCCCAGCCGGAGCCGGAGGAGCTGCTCTACGACCAGATCGAGGCGCTGTGGGCGCCAATCGCGGCGGACGATGACTGGTCGGCTTTCCACGCCAAGCTGGCCGGCATCGAGGCCGCGCGGCGCGCCTGGGGCCTGCCCGCGCAGGGGACCTGAGCGCAACCTTGAGCGCGCGCTCCGAGTTCTGAGGCTCATCGTCAGCTTGCGGACCCAAGCCTATGAACATCGCCCGGATCGCGGCCGCCGCCGTGTTCGTCGCCACGCCGGCCCTGGCGTCCGGCATGGTGTCGTTCGAGCGGCCGGAAACCCAGACAGACGCCCGCCTCACCGTGACCTCCTCGGCCTTCAAGGCCGTCCAGCCGATCCCGGCGCAGTACAGCGCCTTTGGCCAGAGCATCTCGCCGCAGCTCTCCTGGAGCCTTTCGACCAAGGCCAAGTCCTACGCCGTGCTGGTGGACGATCCGGACGCGCCTGCGGCCCAGCCCGTGTCGCACTGGGTGGTCTGGAACATTCCGCCCGATGTCACCCTGCTGCCGGAGGGCTCGAACACCGGGGTCCAGGGCGCCAACAGCCACAAGGGCAGGGGCTACACGGGCCCGCATCCGCCCGCCGGCGATCCGCCGCACCACTATCATTTCCAGGTCTTCGCGCTGGATCGGATGATCGACCTGCCGGCCGGGGCGACGCGCGACCAATGGCTGGCGGCGGCCAGGGGCCACGTGGTGGCCAAGGGCGAGCTGGTGGGGACCTTCCAGGCGCCTAAGGGCTGACGCTGGCGGGTTTCGGGCGCGAGGCCCACTGGGCCAGGACCACGCCGCTCAGCGCCACCGCCGCGCCCAGGGTCTGCAACGGCCCCAGCGCCTCGCCGAACAGCAGGAAGCCGGCGTAGGTCGCCACCACCGGCTGCACCAGCACCACGACCGAGGCGAGCGAGGTCGGCAAGCGTCCCATCGCCCAGGCGATGGAGCCCTGGCCGGCGGTGTGCACCAGGCCCAGGCCCACGCAGGCGGCGAGGCCGGCCAGCGTCGTCGGCAGGATCTGCTCGCCCAGCAACAGGGCTGAGACCAGCAGCAGCGGCGCGCCCACCACACCCGACCAGAACATCAGCCGGCTCGCCGCCTCGGTCCTGCGGCCCTGCGCGATGGCCAGGAAATAGAGGGCGTACCAGAAGGCGGTGGCGAGCGAGAGCAGGTTGCCGAGCGGGGCGTTGAGCACGGGTGCGCCGGCGCCGCGGCCGATCCCCATCATCCAGGCGCCAGCCACCGCCACCGTCATGGCCAGCAGGAAGAGGGCGCGCGGCCGCTGCTTCAGGAAGATCCAGGCGAAGGCGGTGACCACTACCGGCGCGAGGTTCGAGAGCACCGTCGAGGCGCCGACGGAGGTGTACTTCAGCCCGTAGTGCCAAAAGCCCAGGTCGAGCGCGAAGAACAGGCCGCAGGTGAGCGCGATGGGCGAGGGCCGGCCGAGCGGCCCGCTGGCGCGCCGCGTCATCACCGCCAGCAGCGGGAGCGCGAAGACCAGGCGCCAGAGGCCGGCGGCGGCGGGCCCCGTGCCGGTCAGCCGGACCAGGATGCCGGAAAAGCCGATGACGCAGGCCCCGAAGACCAGCGCGCCCACCGCCTGCCAGCGGTGGGCGCTGTCGCTATGGATCGCCGTGTCGGTCAAAAGCCCAGGTCCCCGCGAAGCTCGTCCGCCGTCATACCGGATGCCCGCAGTTCGCGCAGCGTCTGGGCGCGGTCGCGCTTGGCGTAGCGCTTGCCGTCGGGGCCGGCGAGCAGGCGGTGGTGGCGATAGCCGGGGGTCGGGAGCGCCAGCAGGGCCTGCAGCAGGCGCTGGACGTGGGTCGCCTCGAAGAGGTCGCGGCCGCGGATCACTTCGGTGACCCCCTGCAGGGCGTCGTCCACCACCACTGCCAGATGATAGGCGACCCCGACATCCTTGCGCGCCAGCACCACGTCGCCGCCCAGCTCGGGGCGGGCCTGGATCGTCCCGCGCTCGCCGCCTGGACCCTCGCCGCGCTCGTCGAAGGTCAGGTGGGCGAATCCACCCAGGGCCCGGTCGGCGGCGTCCAGCGACAGGCGCCAGGCATAGGCCTCGCCGGCCTCGACGCGGCGGGCCTCTTCGTCGGGCGGCAGGGGCGCGCCGCGGAAGGCTTCCATCGCGCCATGCGGCGCGCGCTCGATGGCTTCGGCGACCTCGCGGCGGGTGCGGAAGCAGCGATAGATCAGGCCGCGTTCGGAAAGGTCACGCAGCGCCGCGCCATAGTCGGCCATGTGCTGCGACTGGCGGCGGACCGGCTGCTCCCAGGCAAGGCCGAGCCAGGCCAGGTCCTCGTAGATCGCCGTCTCATATTCCGGGCGGCAGCGGGTGGCGTCGATGTCTTCGATGCGCAGGCAGAAGCGGCCGCCGGCGTCGCGGGCGGCGTGGAAGGCGGTGAGGGCGGAAAAGGCATGCCCCCGGTGCAGGTAGCCGGTGGGCGAGGGTGCGAAGCGGGTGACGAAATCGGGTGGGGACACGGCCCCTAGCGTTTAGTCCGCGCCGCCCGGGTGAAACAGGCCCATGTGGGCGAAGATTGCGCGCAGGAACGGGACTTCGCCGCCGCAGGCCGCCTTGATGTGCTCGAACTGCTTGAAGCCGGCCATCTCGGCCAGGCCGTGGGCCGAGCACCAGGCCGCCGTGGTGGCCAGCTCGATCTCGTGGGTGTCGTTGGGGTCGGCGCCGCCCTCGATCATGGTGTCGCGGACCTTGCAGTAGGCGCTGTCGTCGCCCTCCTGCATCTTGTCGGGGAGGTCGGCCCGGTCGCGGGCGGTGTCGTACATCACCCGATAGAGCGCCGGGTTCTCGCGGGCGAAACAGACATAGGCGACGCCCAGGTTGCTCATGGCTTCGCGGGGCGCGCTCGCCGCCGCCTTGGCCTTGGCCAGCGCCGCGTCCAGCAGGTCCCAGCCCTCGTGGGCCACTGCCTCCAGCAGTTCGCCCTTGTCCTTGAAGTGGTGATAGGGGGCGGCCGGACTGACGCCGGCCTCGCGGGCCACGGCGCGGAGCGAGAGCGCGCTCGGCCCTTCAGCTTCCAGGAGACGCCGCGCGGCGTCGACCAGGGCGCGGCTCAGATCGCCGTGGTGATAGGGGCGGGCTTCGGCGGCTTGAGAGTCTCTCATTACCTGACTGTAATACGCGATCTGGGCGCCGTAAAGATATCTTGACACCGCTCAGATATGCGCTATCTTGACGCTGCTCAGATAACCAATGCGCTGTACGCCCATCTGTTTCAACCGATGAATTCGGGGATGGGCGGCGGCTCCAACTTAAAAGGTGTGTGTCCCATGTCTCTCGCCCGCTTCTTCGACAAGATCGCCCCGGCGTTGATCCTCCCGGCCCTCGTGCTGGTGGTGGGATCGTCGATGGCCACCGTCGCCGGCATCTGATCCTCCCCCAGCCGTCAATGCCGGCCGGAAAGGGCTCCCGCGCACGGGAGCCCTTTTTCGTCGCCGCCGCGGCGCCGATCGGATGCATGCATTTTTGCATAGCTGCACTGCACAATTCGACATCTAGGCAACGCTTAGATTAGTGCTATCTAAGCAGTGTCCAAATGGGACTGGGGGCGATCGGGAAACCGGGAGCCGCTAAAAAAAGGAACTAAGTCATGTCGATCCAAATGAACCGCATCCTCGACGTCGTCGCCTCCTTCGCGATCGTTGTCCTCGGCCTCAGCCTCGCCGGCGCCACCGCCGCCGTCGGCGCCTAAGCCAAAGGATGCCTTGCCGATAAGCCTCGCCCGCGCTCAGACGTGTGGCGAGGCCCGGCGCCTCTAATCTCCGGGCCAATTCTGCGTCATGGAGATGTCTCCGAATCTTTCCTATAAGGGTCCCATCAGCGGGGACCGCCCGACTTAGCTGAAGGGCCGCTCGCCGCATCCACGCGTCGCGAACAGGGGCTTAAGTCTTCAGTTCATCAGCGTTCGAAATAGGCGCTCAGCGCACCCCACGTCTCCTGGATCGGGAGGCCGCCCATGCAGGTGCTTAGCCGCCCGCCGTCCGGTTGGCCCGCGCTCGTCCTGAACGCCGATTTCAGGCCGCTCAGCTACTATCCACTCTCGCTCTGGCCCTGGCAGGACGTCATCAAGGCCGTCTTCCTCGACCGCGTCGACGTAGTCTCCACCTACGACCAGGTGGTGCATTCGCCATCCTTCGAGATGAAGCTGCCCAGCGTCGTCTCGCTGAAGCAGTATGTGACTCAGGACCGGCCGCCGGCCTTCACCCGGTTCAACCTGTTCCTGCGCGACGCCTTCACCTGCCAGTACTGCCGCGCGGGCGAGGACCTGACCTTCGACCACGTGATCCCGCGCTCGCGCGGCGGGCGCACCACATGGGAGAACATCGTCACCGCGTGTGCGCGCTGCAACCTGACCAAGGGCGGGCGCACGCCGCGCGAGGCGCACATGCACCCGCTGCACACGCCGCACCGGCCCTCGGCCTTCGAGCTGCAGCAGCATGGCCGCCGCTTCCCGCCGCACCACCTGCACGAAAGCTGGCTCGACTACCTTTACTGGGACATCGAGCTGGAGGCTTAGCGGCGCCCGTGTGTGCTTCGGCGCACATCGTCGCGGTGACGATGGGGCCATGACCGTCAGCCGGGCTCTTGGTTCGGACCTGACGCGGCGGGTTGCCGGGAAAGCAGGGCTGCGGCCTCCGTGCGGTTGCGGGCGCCGGTGAGCTTGAGGATCGCCTGGACGTGTTGTTTGACGGTGGCGACCGAGATCGCCAGTTCGCGGGCGATCAGCTTGTTGCTCTTCCCCTCTCTCAGAGCCTGAAACACGTCGGTCTGGCGCCTTGAGAGTTGCGCGGCCAATTCGCGGCCGTTGGACATGGGCGACCGGCCATTGAGCGGGGCCTGCGGGAAGTAGGCGCCGCCCGCTGCGACAAGGCCGATCGCTGCGGCGATCAACTCAGGACGGGTGGTGGCCGGGATATAGCCGTGGACGCCCGCGGCGATCGCTTGCCTGACCCCGACTCCAGGACCGCATGCGCCGAAGACGACGACCCGCCCCGGCGCGGCGCTGCCCACCATGTCCGACAGCGCCTGTTGCGCCGCGGGCCGATGGTAGACGAGATCGGCGACGATCAGGTCGACGGGCTGGCGGCGCACCGCGGCGGAGGCGTCCTGATGGGATTCCGCCACCGACAGCTCGGCGGTCGGAAAGGTGTTCCGCAGCACGTTTTCCAGCGCGGTCCGAACCAGGGGGTGCTCGCTGACGAGTAGCAACTGCATCCTAGTGCGCTGCGCCCGAAGTTGAGAAACGGCGCGGCGACAACCTTACGGAATTGGCGCCTTCCCCCCCTTCCAATGGGGTCGGCCCTCCCATTTCGGCCACGTTCGAAGCCAGCGCCAGGCGGATGAGCCCCGAGAGGGTCCCGACCCCGGTCTTGCGCATGAGGTGCGCCCGATGCACCTCGACAGTGCGCGGACTGATCCCCAGGCGCTGGGCTATAGCCTTGTTGCGTAGTCCGTCGACCAGGGCGGTCAGGACCTCCCGCTCGCGCGCCGTCAGCGGCGTGAAGCGCTCTCCCGTGTCGGATGGGGAGGCCATGTCCCGACCGCCTGCGCCGCCCGCAAGGGCCTCGGGGGCGAACTCCGATGGAAAATAGGCTCCGCCTGCGGCGACCAGGCTGATCGCGGCAGCGATCACTTCGAGACCGCTGGACGCCGGAATATAGCCATGGGCGCCCGCCGCGATCGCCTGCCGCACGCTCGCCGCCAGGCCGCATTCGCCGAAGACGATGACGCGGCCGGGCGCGGCCCCATCGACCAGGCAAGCCAGATCGTATTGCGGGGCCGCCGAATGGCAGACCCAGTCGGTGACGATCAGATCGACGGCGCGCCGGCGGACGGCCGCAGCCGCGGCCTCCTGGGATTCCATCACCCAGAGCTCGGCGCCTGGGAACATGTTTCGCAGCAGATCTGCCAGCGCCGCCCGCGCCAGAGCATGCTGCGCGGCGAGGAGCGCCCGCATCCTTAGCCCACGACCTCCGATGGGCGCGCCGAATTCCTAGCCGCTAATCTAACAAGTTCAGCGAACGGACTCGCGATTTGGGGACCGAGCAACGTTGTGACGCCCGATACTGGCAGTCGGCTGGAAGCAATATTACAAATTTGGAAGCCCTTTCTTCTCTTTTCGACTGAGCATCCAATCCTCTATGGGCCGCGATAATCTTTAGGGCCAGTGCATGTTCTGCACGCGTGAATTCAACGACTGAATACGCGGAGCCTCGACAGCCGTCGTTGCGTGACGGGATCGTGACGTCCGCGGCCCAGCTCTGACCACACCGCCGCGCCGCGTCCGGTCTCGGCCGCCCTGGCCAATTGGCTAGGGTCAAGTGGCCCAACGGCCCAACGGCCGATTCAGAAGTATTAAGCCCATCTGATCAAAGTATATAGTTCCAATTAGTCTCATTTGGACAAATTCATGGCCCTTCAGTTACTTAGCATTAATGGGGCGATCAATAGATTGGCGAAGACATTTGAATGATCATCATCGTTTTATCAACTTGGGGCGGGAAGGTCTGCCGCAAGTTCGTCAGGAACGCGGAGTTAGACGTGAAAAACATCCCGATCATTGGAAAATTCCTCGCGGTGCTCGCCCTCTTCGGACTCTTTGTCCTTGGCGTGGCGTTCTACGCGACGAGTCAGCTCAAGAAGATCGACGCCGGCTACAGCGCCATAATCGACGCCGACGCAGCGACCCCGCTCCTGGCGCGCGGCAGTCGCGCCGCACAATCGGCTCGCGCGAGCATCGGCGATCTGATGATCGCCACCAGCGACGAGACCGACCGCAAGGCGGAAGCCGCGATCGCCGAATCTCGCAAGAGCCTGGTCGACTTCATGGATCAGGCCGCAAAGGCCTCCCCGTCCGACGCCCCTGACATCCAGGCATTGAAGGCCCAGAGCCTTTCGGTCATCGACAACGACTGCGCGGAGTCGATGCGCCTGGGCAAGGCGGCCACGGCCCCCGCCGACGTGATCAAGACCCTGCCGGTCTATGCACAGCAGTGCGCGCCCAAGTTCGGGCCGCTCGAACCGGCCTTCGCGGCCAAGATCGACGCCATGACCAAGGCCGCGAACAAGGCCAGCGACGACCTGACCGCCACCACCAACCGCACGATCATGTTGACCTTCGGCGTGATCCTGGGCGGCCTCGTCCTGGTCGTCGGCTTCGCCTTTTTCGCCATCCGCACCTGGGTCGCCCGCCCCTTGAAGGGCCTCAACGAGACCATGGAGAGCCTGGCCAAAGGCGATCTGACGGTTGCGGTCGCCGGCGAGGACCGGCGCGACGAGGTCGGCTCGATGGCCAAGACCGTGCAGGTGTTCAAAGACGCGGCGATCGAAAAGCAGCGGCTGGAAGCCGAGGCCGCAGATCAGCGCCGCCGGACCGAGGAGGAGCGCGCCCGCAACGAGGCGGAGCGCGAAGCCGCGGCCAAGCAGCAGGCGACCGTCGTCGAATCCCTCGCGACCGGGCTGGCCAGGCTGTCCGAAGGCGACCTTGTGTACCGGCTGAACGCCGCCTTCGCGGCGGAGTACGAACAGCTCCGCTCCGACTTCAACAGCGCCATGGACAAGCTCGAGGAGACGATGCGGGTCGTCTCGGCCAACACCGACGGAATCCGGTCGGGCGCGGAAGAGATTTCCCAGGCCTCCGACGATCTGTCGCGGCGGACCGAACAACAGGCGGCCAGCCTTGAGGAAACGGCCGCGGCGCTCGATGAGATCACCGCGACGGTGCGCAAGACCGCCTCGGGCGCCAGGGATGCGAGCGAAGTGGTCACCGCGGCCAAGGCCGAGGCGGAGCACTCCGGCGCGGTGGTGGCCGAGGCGGTTCAGGCCATGGGCGAAATCGAGCAGTCCTCCGGCCAGATCAGCCAGATCATCGGGGTGATCGACGAGATCGCCTTCCAGACCAACCTGCTGGCGCTGAACGCCGGCGTCGAGGCCGCCCGCGCCGGCGACGCCGGTAAGGGCTTCGCGGTCGTCGCCTCCGAAGTGCGGGCCTTGGCGCAGCGCTCGGCGGAGGCGGCCAAGGAGATCAAGACTCTGATCTCGGCCTCCTCGCATCAGGTGGTCCAGGGCGTCGCCCTGGTCGGCGACACCGGCCGGGCCTTGCAATCGATCGTCACCCAGGTGGCCAAGATCGACACCCTGGTCCTGGACATCGCGGCCTCCGCCCAGGAGCAGTCGACCGGGCTTCAGCAGGTCAACACCGCGGTCAACCAGATGGACCAGGTGGTGCAGCAGAACGCCGCCATGGTCGAGGAACAGACGGCCGCCACGCACGCGCTCAAAAGCGAGACCAGCGAGCTCTCCGGGTTGATTTCGCGGTTCAAGGTGGCTGCCGCCAAGGCGCCGGCGCGATCCGCCCCGCGGCCGGCCGAGGCGCGCGACCGGGCCGCGCCGTCGCCGGCGCGGGCCATAGCCCGCAAGGTCGCCGCCAGCGTCGGCGGGGCGGCGATCGCGGAAGACGAATGGTCGGAGTTCTGAGGATGGGTCCGCCTGCCCTCCATCAGGGTTCGCCGCGCGAACTGATCTCCTTCCGGCTGGCCGCCCAGGACTTCTGCGTCGACATCATGGCGGTGCGTGAAATCCGCGGCTGGACGCCCGCCACGGCGCTGCCCGGCTCGCCGAACTTCGTCTGCGGCGTGATCAACCTGCGCGGCGCGGTTCTGCCGATCGTCGACCTGGCCTTTCGGCTCGGTTTCGACACGACCGATCCGACGGCCAAGCACGTGATCATCGTGGTGGAACTCGGCGGCCGGGTGATCGGCCTGCTGGTCGACGGCGTGTCGGATATCCTCACGGTGACCGACGACGCGATCCAGCCGACGCCGGATGTCGCGTCAGACGCCGCCAAGTCCTTCGTCCGCGGCTTATTGCCCGGCGAGGGGCGCATGATCAGCCTCCTTGGCCTCGACCACATCGTGCCGCAGTCCGATCTGGAGGCGGCGTGACCGCCTCCCCGAAGGGTTCCCCCAAAAGCTTTCCCTCCATTCTTGTCTCGTGAGATCTGTTCATGAACGCTCCGAACCGCGCCAACGACACCAACCTGCAACTTCGGCTTGCGGCCCTCGAAATCGACCTGGGCAGCGTCGTGGCCCTCAGCAACGCCCTGTTGCAAGGGGTGAGCGCGACCGGGCCGCAAATGCATCACGCCATCGACCGGGCGCTGGAGGAGGCGTTGCACGCGATCGCGACCGAAGATCGGCGGGGCTCTGCCGCGGTGCATTCGATCGTCACGGAAGTCCGCGAAAGACTGCGGACTGAGACCGGCCTGCGCAATCGTATGGCGCAGGACGTCGAGCGCCTGATGATCCGCAAGGCTGATGCTCTTCCGAGCGAACGCGGAATCGTCGTCGAGGGCGATTTCAATGGCCCTAACGCCCGGCGACCCTCGGCGAAACCCGTTTGAGGCCGCCCGGCGGGGTTCACTAGGGGAATGGATCTGCTCGCGCGCCGTTACCTGCCCGCGGGCGCTTGAGCGCGGCGCGCATCGCCCGCGAGTCCCCACCAGGCGCAAAGCGCCGCCATCATCGCCAGGCCGGCCCCGACCAGCGCTGCCTGATGCAGGTGGGCGATCAGGGCGGCGCCCCGGCTGGCCAGCACCGCGCCCAGCAAGGCGGTCGCCACCAGGCCGCCGGTGCGCGACACCGCGCTGTTCAGTCCCGAGGCCGATCCCGTGTGCCGCCGATCGACCGCCGAAAGCACGGCGGTGGTCAGCGGCGCCGCCGCGCCCGTCATGCCCGCCGCCACCAGCAGGACGCTCGGCAGCACCGCCGACCAGTAGCTGGCGTCCCCCTCGATCCGCAGCGCCAGCAGGAGCCCCACGCCGACGATCGCCGAGCCGACGGTCAGCAGCAGCCGCGCCCCGAAGCGGCCTGCGAGCGTTCCCATGACCGGCCCGCCGACCGTCATCACCAGCGGAAAGGGCAGCAGGGCCGCGCCAGCGGCGGTGGCCCGGTACCCGGCGCCGACGATCAGCACATAGGGCACCAGCAACAGGAAGCCGCTGAGCGCGCCGTAGAGCAGCAAGGTCATCAGGTTCAGGCCGACCAACTGCCGCGAGGCGAACAGCGCCAGCGGGGTCAACGCCCGATCGCCCTGACGCCCCTCGACCCAGACGAAGGCGGCGGCGATCAGCGCCGCGGCGGCGACGGCGCCGATGCTGGCCGACGTCCATCCCCTGGGCTCGGCCCCGACGGTAAGGCCCCAGACGCTCAGGCCCAGGGCGGCGGTGGCGAGAATCGCGCCCAACAGGTCCAGGCGGCCTGTCTCCGCGCGGCGTGGCGGGGCGGCGACCACGGCGAGGGTGAGCGCGATGGCCCCCGCGGCGAGCGGCAGGTTGATCAGGAAGATCGCGCGCCATGACCAGAGGTCGATGAGCGCTCCGCCGAGCACGGGGCCGACGGCGGCGGAGATCGCCGACACCGCCGCCCAGACACCGATCGCGCGGCCGCGCGCCGCGCCTTCGAAAGTCGAACCGAGGATCGCCAGGCTGTTGGGGAGGAAAAGCGCCGCCCCGACGCCCTGGACCGCGCGTCCCGCCAGCAGCCAGGCGAGTCCCGGCGCGGCCGCGCAGCCGGCGGAACCCAGGGCGAACAGGGCGACGCCGATCACCAGAATCCGGCGCGATCCGAAGCGGTCGCCCAATCCGCCGCCGAGCAGCAGGAGGGCGCTCAGGGGCAGCAGATAGGCGTTGATCACCCATTGCAGCCCAGCCGCGTCGCCGCCCAGGCCCCGCCCGATCGCCGGCAGCCCGACGTTGACCACCGAGCCATCCACAAAGCCCAGGCTGGAGGCCAGGATGCAGGCGATCAGCACCAGCCGCGGATGCCGGGGATGATCGCCCGATGCTTCGACAGCCGCGAAGCCGGCCTCACAGCTTGGCGGTCCGGAAGACATCCTTACTCCGTGGCTGACCGCCGTCGCATCTACAGAGATATCGGCCTTCTGAGGCCCAGTTCAACCGAAGAGCTTCGCGGCCGTCCGGGCGATGAGCTGGCCGTGATGGTCGGCCATCGGGCTTGAGGCTTAGGCGCTGCTCGTCGCCACGCTCGGCTGCATGAACTATGCGCGCCCGGGCAGGGACTTCGAATGTTCGCGAAGAAAATGCTCCGAGGGCGGGCTATTGTGCCTGGCGTGAAGACTTCGGGGGACGATGGCATGGCGCGCTGGGCGGCGACGGCGATGGGTGTGTTGGCGGCGGCCGCTGTGGCGAGCGCGGCCCGGGCCGCGGTCCTGCCGCCGCTGGTCGCCGGCGACGAGCCGGTGGTGATCACCCAGCACAAGATCACCACGCCGCGCGGGGTCCTGTCTTACGAGGCGCGCGCCGGGCGCATCCCGATCCGCAACGCCGAGACCGGCGAGGTGCGGGGCCACGTCTTCTTCACCGCCTATGTCGTGAAACAGAAGCCGGGCGCGCCGCCCAGGCCGCTGACCTTCGCCTGGAACGGCGGGCCGACGGGCCCAGCCGTGTTGGTGCAGACCGAACTCCTGGGTCCGCGCCGGATCGAGGGGGCCAAGTTCGTCGATAACGCCGAGAGCCTGCTCTACACGTCGGACCTGGTGTTCATGGACCCGATCGAGACCGGCTTCAGCCGGCCGGAGAAGCCGGAGTTCGACAAGGAGTTCCTCTCGACGCTGGGCGACTTCGCCCAGACCGCCGAGTTCATCCGCGCCTGGCGGGTGAAGTTCGCCGCCGAGAAGCAGCCGCTGTTCCTGTTCGGCGAGAGCTACGGCACCTGGCGGGTGAACGGCGCGACCGAGCTTCTCGAAAAGCGCGGCATCAAGGTCGCCGGCGCGATCCTGCTCTCCGGCGGCGTGCCTGGTTCGCTGATGCCGTTCGAGTTCCAGGACGCCTATTATATCCCGGCGCGCACGGCCTCGGCCTTCTACTACAAGCGCCTGCCGCCCGATCTGATGGCCGACCGCGCCGCCACGCTGAAGGCGGTCGATGAGTGGGTGGCCAACACCTACATGCCGGCGCTGGGCCATGTGAATCAGCTCTCCGACGCCGAGAAGGACAAGGTCGCCAACGACCTGGCGCGCTTCACCGGCGTTCCGGCGTCCTCCATCGACCGCAAGACCCTGGTGATGAGCAACCGCGCCTACCTCCAGGGCTTCTTCGGCGGCGACAAGGCCAAGACGCTGAACACCTACGACATGCGCATCTTCGGGCCGGAGCGCGAGGCGCCCGGCTACAAGGCGGCGATCGCCGACTATCTGCGCGGCGAGCTCGGCTACCGGACCGACCTGAACTACGTCGACATCGAGCAGGGCTATATGCCCATGCCGGGCCCCGCGGCGCGCTCGACCGGCAGCCGCTGGGACTACAACCACACCACCATCACGCCGGAGATGATGGCGCACATGAACGCCGGGGGCGGGCCGCCCGCCTCGCAGCCCTGGCTGCAGAACGCCATGCGCGCTGACCCCAACATCAAGGTCTTCGTCGCCGCCGGCCGCTACGACAGCCTGAACATGTGCGAGGGCAACGAGAAGATGACCGGCAAGCTGGAGCCGGCGCTGTCGGCCCGCTTCGCCGACCACTGCTACGAGGGCGGGCACATGATGTACAAGGTGCAGACCACTCGCCTGCAGCTGTCGAAGGACCTGACGGACTTCATCAAGGCCTCGAGCGCGCCGAAGCCATGACCGGCCGCCGCCTTCGAGCCGCCGCCGTCGCCGCGCTGGGCTGCCTCAGCCTCGCCGCCGCGCCGGCGCCGCATGCGGGTTCGGCTCCGCCTGCGGTCAGCGCCTTTGTCACGCCGCCGGACCAGATGGTGGTCACCCACGGGCAGGTGACGATCGCCGGCAAGCCGCTGCGCTACGCCGTCCGCACCGGCCTCCTGCCGCTCTACGACAACGACACCGGCGCCCTGATGGGCCGGATCTTCATCATGGCCTATGTGGCCGAGCGCGCGCCGGGCGCGCCGCCCAGGCCGCTGACCTTCGTCTGGAACGGCGGGCCGGGCTCGAGCTCGTCGCAGGTGCATCTGGTGGGCTTTGGGCCGAAGGGCTTCAAGACGCCGCCGACCTATCCGCAATGGAAGGGTCCGCCGACCCAGATCGTCGACCGGCCGGACACCTGGCTCGCCTATTCGGACCTGGTCTTCGTCGACCCGCCCGGCACCGGCTACAGCCGCGCGACCAGCGAGGCGTACCGCGATGTCCTCTACAGCCAGCACGGCGACGGGGAGGCGGCGGCCGAGGCGATCCGGCTCTACCGCACCCGCTACGACGCCTTCGACCAGCCGCTGATCCTGGCCGGCGAGAGCTACGGCACCACGCGGGCCATGGAGGTCGCGGGCGACCTGGCGCGGCGGCGCACGCCGGTGGCGGGCGTGATGCTGATCTCCGGCTTCTACGACGTCGGCCAGAGCGTGCCGCGAGCGCTCAATCAGGCGCTGGAGCTGTCGATGTTCACGGCGACGGCCTGGTATCACAAACGGCTGCCCGCCGACCTGCAGGACAAGAGCCAGCAGGGCGCGATCGACGAGGCGGTGGGCTGGGCGCGCAAGACCTATGCGCCGGCCCTGGAAAACCCCGACGCCGTCAGCGCCGAGACCCGCACGGCGGTGCTCGCGGGTCTGAAGCGCTACACCGGCCTCGATCCCAAGTACGTCGAGGCCAAGACCCTGCTGATCGACAAGGGGGTGTTCACCGACCACCTGCTGGACGACCGGGGCGAGGAACTTGGACGCTACGACGCGCGCATGGTGCTGCCCAAGCGGGCCGGCGCCCAGCCCTGGCTGCCGACCCACGACCCGAGCCTCGCGCCGATGCTGGACATCATGGAAGGGACCTCGGTCCCGATGATCCGCTACATCCGCGACACGCTCGGCTACCGCTCGGACCTGCTCTACCGCGGCCCGTTCGGCGAGGCCTTCCACCCGACGCCGCTGGTCATCAACGGCGGCGGGCTGGGCGACGACTGGATGACGCTGATGTGGAACCGCTATCGGGCGTCCAAGGCCGAGGGCCCGCCGGGGCCGCCACAGGCGCCGCCGCTGCGCCAGGCGATGGACGCCCAGCCGCACCTGCTGGTCTTCAATGTGCGCGGACTCTACGACGGCGACTGCGCGGGCCTGGACGAGGCCGTGGCGCGGTCCGACGCGAGCCTTAAGCCCCGTATCCGCAACCGCTGCTACGCCGCCGGCCACATGGTCTACACCGACGACGCGACCCGCCTGCAGCTCTCCCACGACTTCGCCCAGTTCGTGCACGACGCCACAGCCGCCCGGTGATCCGATGAAGCTTCGCCCGATCCTCGCCGCCGCCGTCTTGGCCGCTGTCGCCGCGACACAGGCCCTCGCCGCCGACCCGACGCCGCGCGTCGCCGTCACCCAGCATGTCGGCCACTTCAACGGCCAGACGGTGAACTACACCGCCACCGTCGCGGAGCACTTCCTGCACGACACGAGCGGGGCGGCGACAGCCTCGGTGATCACCATCGCCTACGTCCGCGACGGGGTCGCCGATCCCGCCAAGCGGCCGGTGCTGTTCGCCTTTAATGGCGGGCCGGGCGCCTCGTCCTCGCCGACCCACACCCAGGCGCTGGGCCCGATGATCCGGGGCGACGCGGGCCTCAACAACCGCTCCGCCGAGGCCTTTCACGAAAACGCGTCGAGCCCGCTGGACGCCGTCGACCTGGTGTTCATCGATCCGGTCGGCACCGGCTTTTCGCGGCCCCTGCCGGGCCACGACGGGCGGCCCTACTACAGTGTCACCGGCGACGCCCTGGAGGTGAAGGGCGTCATCGCCGACTGGCTGAAGGAGCATCACCGCGAGGCCTCGCCGCGCTACATGCTGGGCGAGAGCTACGGCACCAACCGCGCCGCCGCCATCGTCAAGAACGGCAAGGATCTGCCCTTTGACGGGGTGATGCTGGTGGCGCTGGCGGCCAATGTCGGCGGCCGCGAGATGCCCTATGTGGCGGCGCTGCCGACCATGGCGGCGGGCGCCTGGTATCACCAGAAGATCGACCGCAAGGGCCGCACCGTCGAGCAGCTGTTCAACGAGGCGCTGGAGTTCGCCCGCACCGACTATGTCACGGCGCTGATCAAGGGCGGCAGCCTGCCGGCGGCAGAGAAGCACAGGATCGCAGTGAGGATGTCGTCGCTGATCGGCCTGCCCGTGGCGCTGATCGAGAAGGACGACCTGCGGATCTCCAAGAACGAGTACATGTTCAACCTGCTGAAGGACAAAAGCCTTCGGACCGGCCTGCTGGACGTGACGGTGACCGGGCCGCTGCTGCCCAACGCCGACGGCGGCATCGACGACCCGGCGCTGGGCGTGCAGCCCAAGGGCCCGCCCGGCGCGGCGCCGCTGACGCCGGACAAGATCGGCCCGGTGCCGAGCCCGGCGGTTGGCGCCTATCTCACCAACGACCTGAAGTTCCCGAGCAGCGACACCTACATCGGCGTCAATTTCACGGTGAACAGCCAGTGGAACTATGAGCGGCGGACCAACGACTTCGAGGATCTGGCCGCGGCCATGCGGGCGGACCCGAAGATGCGGCTGTTCTGGGCGGGCGGCTACTACGACCTGACGACGCCGGCCTATGGCGCGCACTACACGCTCGATCAGGTGGGCGTGCCGACCGCCCAACTCACCGCCAACTATTTCCCGGGCCCGCACGGGGTCTATACCGGCGAGGCCAACCTGAGGCGGTTCAACGCGGCGGTGCGGGACTTCGTGCTGGCGGGACGGCGCTAGGCCGGCGGGCTGGCGGGCAGGGCGGCGAGCAGGCGGTCGACGTCGTTCATGTCGTTGAACACCGACATCGAGGCTCGGAAGCGGTGCTGCGAGACGGTGATCTTCACATTGGCCTTGTCGAGCAGGGGCGGCAGCTTCCTGCGCGCGTCCTTCAGCGCGAAGGCGACCAGCGGGGTGCGCGTGTGCTGGGGCGTCATGGGCTCGTAGCCGCGGCGGCGCAGCTCGGTCTGGACGGCGTCCATCATCGGCTGGCGGTAGGCCTGGATCGCCGGGACCGTCAGGGCCTCGATCAGGCCCAGCGAATAGTCGAGCTGGATCGCGCCGGTCCACGAGGTGGTGCCCATGCCGAAGCGCCCGGTGGCGCCCGGATCGTAGCCGTAGGTGGCGTCGGTCGGCGCCGGATCGTCATAGGGATAGACGTGGGTGATGAAGCGGCCGCCCACCTGGTGATAGCCCCACCAGGGCCTGGGGAACTTGTCCTGCACCTCTTTGCGCACATAGAGGAAGCCCAGGCCGAAATCGCCCATCAGCCACTTGTAGGAAGACGACGCCGCGAAATCGACGCCGGCGGCCCGCAGGTCGATGGGCGTCGAGCCGCAGGCGTGGACCATGTCGACATAGACCATGGCGCCGTGTGCGTGGGCGATGTCGCACACCTTCTTCAGGTCATGCTGGAAGCCGTTGGCGGTGGAGACGGCGCTGACCGCCACCAGCTTGGTCTTGGAATTCACCGCGGCGGCGAAGGCGCCATAGTCGATGGCGCCGTCCTTGGCGAAGGGGATGGTGGCCACGTCGACGCCGAGCTTGGCGAGTTCGCCATAGGTGTAGAAGGAGCCGAAGAAGTGGGCGGCGTCGGTGACGATGCGTCCGCCCGTCTGCGGGTAGCCCATGGCCTTCAGCACCAGGTTCTCGCCCATGGTGGTCGACTGGATGAAGCAAAGCTCGCTGGGATCGGCGCCGACGAGGCGGCCGAAACGCTCCATGACCCGCCGTTCGGCGGCGTCCGGGTCGACATGCGGGGCATCGGCCGCGCGGGTCTTGTAGGCGAGGTAGTCGGTGAGCGCCTTCTGCGCGCCGAGCGGCATCGGGTGCGTCGAGCCGGAGTCCAGATAGGCGTAGGGCATCTTCGCGAACAGCGACTTCGCCGGCAGCGTGGGGGCGGACGCCTGGGCCGTGGCCTGGGCGGCGGCGGCGATGGCCGGCGCGGCGGCGGCGGCCGTGACCAGCGCGCGGCGGGTGAAGCTCATGGACGTCCCCATCTGTCGACGCGCGATGCTAGGCCTGCGCCGCCGAATTATCCTTGCTTAGTTGCCGAGGCGCACGCGGCGCGCGGGCACGCCTATGCGGCGGACGGGCTTCGCTGTGCATCGCCTATGCGCGGCGTCAGCGGAATTGGCGTGCGCGCAACGGGATCGCTGTGGTGCTCTTGGATTCGGCGAGCGTCACGATGGAGCGCACGTCGATCACGCCGGGCAGCTTCAGGATCACATTGAAGATGAAGTCCTGATACCAGGTCACGTCCGGCGCCAAGACCTTCAGCATGGCGTCCATCTCCCCGAACACGGTCCAGCATTCGAGGATCTCGGGGATGTTGTTGATCGCCTTATGGAAGGCCGCGCGCTCTTCCTCGCTGAGCGTGGTCATCTTCACCTGAGCGAAGATCTGCATGCGGAAACCCAGCATCTGCGGGTCGACGATGGCCACCACCGCCTTGATGTAGCCTTCCTCGCGCAGCCGCTGAATGCGCCGCCAGCAGGGCGATTGCGACAGGCCCACGCGCTCGGCCAGCTCGGCCGTCGACAGCGAGGCGTCGCGCTGCATGAGGTCGAGGATCTTGATGTCGATGGCGTCGAGCGTGACTGGCATATCTTATGTCCATGCGACGTGGATGCTGCATAGCGGATGCGCCATCGGAGGTCGACAAGCAGCACAAAGGCAAGAAAAACCATGGTCCGCGGATAGGATTGCTTTCAGGATCCCGGCGCCTGCGCAGGGACGGGATGGTTTTGGTTCTGTGGGGGCGGCGCTTGAATTTTCCGCACGCGGCGGCGGGTGGCCACCCGGCCAGGGGCGAGGCTGGCGACAGCTATTCGCGCTGGGTGCGGACCGCCATGAAGGCGGCCAGCGACTGGCCTGAGGCCGCCGCCCTATTCGAATCCACGATGCGCGAGCCCACCGAACTGCTGATCGGGGTGGTCCGCGACGCCTTCGCCGGCGGCATCACAGACCGCTATGAAAGCGTCTTCGCAGAGGGCAACCGCTTCGTGGTCGGCCACGTCGCGGCGCGGCACGGGGTTCCGCCGGAGCAGGTGATCGGCACGACCGGGGCGACCGCCGCGCTGGCGCTGGTGCTCAAGGCGCTGGTCGGGCCGGGCGACGAGGTGCTGATCGAGCATCCGCGTTTCGACCTGTTGCCGGCCTTGGCGCGCGACGCCGGGGCCACGGTCGCCGACCTGCCGCGCCGGGCGCCGGACTACCGCGTCGACCCGGCCGAACTGGCGCGGCTGATCACGCCCAATACGCGGCTGATCGTGCTCACCCAGGTGCACAATCCGTCGGGCGCGGTGCTGGATGTGGCGGAGCTGCAGGCCCTGGGCGCGGTGGCGGCGCGCGCCGGCGTGCCGATCCTGATGGACGAAGTCTATGCCGACTTCACCGGCCAGGATGTCTATGCCGCCCAGCTCGGCCCGCAGTTCATCAGTGTCGGCAGCCTGACCAAGGTGCAGGGGCTGTTCGCGCTGAAGTGCGGTTGGGCGGTGGCTTCGCCGCAGATGGTCGCCGCGATCCACGCGGCGAGCCCGCAGGGCGACCTTGGCGTCTCCAAGCTGGCGCATGCGGTCGCAGCCCTGGTGCTGGAGCAGCGCGAGGTGTTCGACGCCCACTGGCGCAACGTCCTGGCCGGCGCGCGGCCGGTGGTGGAAGAGCATGTCGCGCTGATGCGGGCCGATGGCCTGATCGAGGGCGAGCTTCCCAACTTCGGCTGCATGTATTTCCCGCGCATCGTCGGCGTGGACGACACCCGCGCGCTCACCGGCTGGCTGTGGAGCGAGCACGGGGTGGTGCTGCCGGCCGGCGAGTTCTTCGGCCAGGCCGGACATGTTCGGATCGGTTTCGGCAGCGGGCGTGTCGACGCGCTGGACCGCGGCTTTTCGCGGCTGCGCACGGCGCTGAAAGCCTATCCGGGGCGGTGCTGAAGATGGCCCGCCGCACGGCGATTCAGACGTCGTTCAGGGGGTCGGCGCATGGTCAATGCAGAGCTTGGGTCAGGCGCGCATAGGGAATGTTTGACGGTCCGATGACAGTTTGAAGAACGAAAAGAAAAACCGGCGTGCTGCGACTAGGGTTTTCGACGATGCGAAGGCTCTGCGTGAGCCGCGGCGTCACAGGAGTCGCAAGGCTCCGGGGGCAGAACTGGGGGATAGGATGAAATCGGTTTCCAATCGGCGTCGGCTTCTCGCCTCGACGATCTTCGCGGGCGCCGCGATCGGCGGCGCTATCGCGGCCCTGCCGGCGGCGGCCCAATCCTCGTCCGCCGCGGCGGCGAAACCCAACGACGTGTCGGAGGTCGTGGTCACCGGCTCGCGCATCAAGCAGGCCGCCACCGACACGCCGGCGCCGGTTGAGGTCGTGACAGCGCAGGACCTGACCGACCGCGGTTTCGTCACCGCCGGCCAGGCGCTGAACGACCTGACCTCGATCACCACCGCGATCCCGGAGGCCAACGGCAGCGGCACCGCCTCGGGCCCGGGGCAGACCTTCCCCAACCTGTTCAACCTGGGCGCCGGGCGCACGCTCACCCTGGTCGACGGCCGCCGGTTCGTCAGCTCCGCGACCCCGATCACCTCCAGCACCGCGGGCGCGGGCTCGGGTGTCGACACCAACCTGATCCCCGTGGGCCTGATCGACCGCGTCGAGGTGGTCCAGGCGGGCGGCGCGGCGGTCTATGGCTCCGACGCCATCGCCGGCGTGGTCAACTACGTCCTCAAGCAGAACTTCCAGGGCCTGGAGATGGACGCTCAGGCCGGGCAATCCTCGCGAGGCGACTATCCGCAGTACAGCCTGCGCGCCACCGGCGGCACGAACTTCCAGGACGGCAAGGGCAACATCGCGCTGGACGTGGAATGGTCCAAGACCGATCCGCTCGGCACCAATTCGCGGCCGATCTCCTCCCTGTCGCGCAGCACCAGCGGCACGACGGAGATTCTCAATTCGCGGTTCTGGGAGTTCAATACCGCCGGCGTGATCTTCACGACCCCGGCGCCGGTGCCGATCTGCGGCGGCGCCAACTGTTTCCTGCGGGTCGCCGGCACGCCCCAGCAATTCTCGCCGGACGGCACGTCCATCGTCGCCTTCAACCCGGGACTCAACCCGGCCAACCACGGCAATCTGCTGACGCCGCCGTTCGCGACGGGCGGCGACGGTTTCCCGCTGAACCAGCTCTTCGCCCTCTACACCGGCGTCGAGCGCTACAACGGCAACCTGCTCGCCCACTACGACGTCGACGACCACATGAAGCTGTCCGGGTCGATCCTCTACGGCCGCACCAAGGGCGACGACATGGCCGGCAGCCAGGGGTTCAGCCAGACGATCCTGAACACGCCTGCCTCCGGCTCCGGCTACATCGTCTTCACCAAGGCGAACCCGTTCCTCTCTGCGGCCGAGGTCGCCTCGATCGCCGCCGCCCAGCCGAGCTTCGGAGGCGGCGCGCCGCTGTTCCTGTCGAAGGACTTCGTCGACCTCCTGCCGACCAACCACTTCTTCACGACCACCGACAGCTATCGGGTGCTGCTGGCGGTGGATGGCGACTTCAACCGCCTCGACCGCGATTTCACCTACAGCCTGAACTACACCTACGGTCAGGTCGACCAGAAGCAGCAGGGCTGGGCGGTCGACAACGCCAAGTTCAAGAACGCGATCAGCGCCACCACCAACGCCGCGGGCCAGATCGTCTGCTCGATCAATGCCGTGACCGTGGTCGACCCGAACTGCGCCCCGGTGAACCCCTTCGGGATCAATTCGGCGAGCGTCGGCGCCGGCCGCTATGTGTCCGATCCCGTGGGCTACAGCTTCGAGAACCAGACCAACGACTTCCTGGCGGTGCTCAACGGCGACGTCGTGAAGCTGCCGGGCGGCGACAGCAAGTTCAGCGTCACCTACGAACACCGCGAAGAGTCCCAGGTGTTTCGCCCGGACGCGGCCGAGCTGCAGGGCCTGACGGGCACCGGCAGCCCGGTCGTCCCCACCTCGGGACGCTACTACACCAACGAAGTCTCCGGCGAGCTGGTGGTCCCGGTGATCGGCAAGGACATGAATGTCCCAGGCTTCCGGAACCTCGAGGTCAACGGCCAGTACCGCTACGTCGACAACTCGATCGCCGGCACAGAGGACGTCTGGGGCCTTGGCCTGCATTGGGAGGTGGTCGAAGGCTTCACGCTGCGCGCCTCCCGCAGCCGCAACTTCCGCGCGCCGACCCTCTATCAGCTGTTCGCGCCGTCGACGACGACGCTGGCCGGCGGCATCCAGGACCCCTGTGACAGCCGCATCATCAACGCCGGTCCAAACCCGTCGGTGCGGGCCGCGAACTGCCTGGCGCTGTTCACCGCCAACCCGCTCTTCGGCACCGGCAGCGCCGGGGCCGCGCCCGTCGGCTCCAGCGCCGCGACGCGCCTGGCCACCTTCCAGGACACCGCGTTCAACTTCTCCACCGCGTCGGTCACCTCGGGCGGCAACGGCAAGCTGCAGAACGAGATTTCCGACACCACGACCTACGGCTTCGTCTTCCAGCCGGCCTTCGTCCCCGGACAGCTGGTCATCACTGCGGACTACATCAACATCGACCTGCAGAACGGGCTGACCGGCTTTACGCCGACCAACTTCAGCCAATCCTGTTTCGATGCGGTCGGCGCCAACGGCTCGACGTGCGGCTTCTTCACCCGTGACGCGGTGGGCAACATCGCCACCGCGCAAAGCACCACCTTCAACGCCGCCTCGCTGAAGTACCAAGGCGAGACGATGGACATCAACTACCGGTTCCCGACCGCCTGGTTGATCAGTTCCGACACCGACGGCCATGTGGAACTGGGGGCCGAGGCGACCCACAACGAGATCCTGCGTCAGACCGTGCAGGGCGCCACGACCCAGATCGTCGGAACCGTCGCCGAGCCGCGCTGGCAGGTGCGCTTCGACGCGCGCTACATCCACGGCCCGTGGCGGTTCACCTACGAAGCCTTCTACCTGCCGCCGGCCTATGCGGTGCAGGGCGCGACGGCGGCCAACAACGCCCACCCGTTCATCGACTCGAACCTGCGCCACTCGGTGTCGGCGACCTACGATTTCCGGAACTTCCAGGTCCGCGCGGGCGTGAACAACCTGACCGACGAACAGCCGTCCTACCCGACGCTCAGCTACGGCGACATCCTCGGGCGGACCTACTTCGTGGGCCTGAAGGCGCGCTACTAGGCTTACTCGCCGGGCCGGAGGAACGGTCCGGCAAGAGGGCGGCGGCCGACCCCAACCGGGCGCCGTCCTCGTCTTTTTTCGGAGTCGCGGGATGCCGAGCGCGGTGGGCCGCCTGATCGTGTTCGACGCCGCCGAGGTCCGCCGGCGGCTGGATCCGGACGCGACGCGCGAGGCGGTGCGAGAGGCGATGATCGCGCTCTCCGACGGCCGCGTGCGGCAGAACCTGCGCAGCTTTATCGGCCTGGGCGAGGGGCGCACCTTCGCGATCATGCCGGCGGCGTTGGGCGACCGGGCGGCGTTCGGCGCCAAGCTGGTGAGCGTTTTCCACGACGGCGCGGGGCGCAAGGCGCATGAGGGCCTGGTCGTGCTGTTCGACGGCGACAGCGGCGCCCCCATCTGCGTCGCGGACGCCGGCGAGGTGACCGCGATCCGCACACCGGCCGCCAGCGCGGCGGCGACGCAGACGCTGGCCCGGGAAGACGCCGACAGCCTGGCCGTGCTGGGGCTGGGACGTCAGGCCCTGGGCCATATCACGGCGCTGGCCCGCGTGCGGCCGCTCAGGTCCGTGCGGGTCTGGGGCCGCGACGCCATGCGGGCCGCAGCCTTCGCCGAGCTGGCGTCGCTGGAGACCGGACTGCCGGTCGAGGCCGTGGCCGACGCCGAGCGCGCGGTCGCCGGCGCGGCCATCGTCTGCACGGTCACCGGCGCGACAGACCCGATCCTCAAGGGCGCCTGGCTCACGCCGGGGACGCACGTGAACCTGGTGGGTTCGTCCGGCCCGGGGCAGGCGGAGGCGGACGCCGATGTGGTGACCCGCGGCCGTCTCTTCGCCGATCACCGCGAGCACGTCCTGGCGCACGGCGGCGAGTATCTGCGGGCCAGGGCAGCGGGCCTGGCCGACGAGAGTGTCATCGCCGCCGAGATCGGCGAGGTCTACGCGGGCACGGCGCCGGGTCGCACGTCAGTCGACCAGATCACCGTCTACAAATCCCTGGGCCACGCCGTACAGGACCTGGCGGCGACCGCCTGGCTGTACGGCCAATCGCAAGAGACCCGCCTATGACCCAGCGCCTCGCCGCCCTCGCGCTCAGCGCCGTCTTCGCCCTGGGATCGCCCGCCGCCGCCCGCGCCGCGGACGCCGCGCCGAACCCCTGGCGCCAGATGCTGCGCCAGGATCTGGCCTTCGCGCATGAGACGCTGCTGAGCCGCTACATCTATGCGCGCACGCCGGGCGGGCCGGCCTGGGATAAGCTGCTGGCCGACGCCGACAGTCAGGCGGCCGCCGACGTGGACAAGGTCGGCGACATCGCCGGCTACCAGGCGGTCATGCGGCGCTATCTGGGCAATTTCGGCGACGCGCACCTGGGCGTGCGGCTGAACGTCGAACCGGCGCGCCTCGCCTGGCCGAGGTTCCTGGTGCGCTATCGCAGCGGCGCCTATGTGGTGGTGGAGTCAGCGACCCCGACGGTCAAAACAGGCGCGGCCATCACCGCCTGCGACGGCAAGCCGATCGCAGACCTGGTCACTCAGGTGGCCCCGCAGCTCGGCCGCGCCGCCGGGGCCGAGAAGGGCCTGGAGACCACCCGCGACGCCATCGCCCATAGCCTTTTCGTGGACGCCAGGAACCCGCTCTATGCGCGGCCCGCGACCTGCCGGATCGACGGCAAGGACGTGGCGCTGAACTGGACGCCCATCGGCGCCGACCAGCTCGCCGTGAAGAACGCGCCGCACGACCTGATGCGCGATCCGGTGACTGCGATCAGCAGCTTCGGCAAGAACGGCGCCCGGGTGCGCATGGCGACCTTCGGCCCCGGCACGCTGGAGGAGGCCCAGCAGTTCCACGCGATCATCGACGCCGCGCCGACCCTCCGCGACAAGGCCTTCGTGGTCTTCGACGTGCGCGGCAATCCGGGCGGCAGCTACAACTGGTTCACCGGCTTCCTGGAGGCCTTCTATGGGCCGGCCTACGCGGACCATTACGCCACGGCGCGGCTGAAGATCCGGCCGGTGTTCGTCGACCAGCCCGGCGGCCAGCTGGCCGGCAAGCCCGGCGCGGCCGCGCCACCGCCGCGCGAGCGCGCCGACCCGTTCAACACGCCACCGGACCGGGCCATGGACGGTCTCCTGACCGGCTTCGAGGCGCGGCCGGCGGCGCACGGCACGACGGTCTATGCGGCGAAGATGGGCTCGCTGCCGGCCGCGGCGCTGGCGCCAGCGCCGCCCAGTCCGGTGCATGCGCGGGTCTATGTGCTCACCGACTACGCCTGCGCCAGCGCCTGCATCGCCTTCGTCGACGAGCTGAAGCGCTTCCCGGGCGTGCTGCAGGTCGGGCGCGAGACCGCGGTCGACAGCCGGAGCGGCACGCCGCTCACCTATCCCCTGCCCAGCGGCAACGGCGAGCTCACGGTCCCCAGTCTGGTGCGCGAGGACCGCGAGCGCGGCGACAACATCCCGCAGAAGCCGGACATCGCCTACGACGGCGACATCGCCGACACGGCCGCCGTCCTGGCCTGGATCCAGACGCTGCCGGCGAGGGCCAAATGAGACGGTTCGCGTCCGTCACCGCGGCCCTCGCCGCGCTTAGCCTGACCGCCTTCGCGCCGGCGCCTCAGCCGGCTCCGGGCGCCTTCGAGGTGCGGCTCGCGCCCGGCCGCATGGACGAGAAGGCCGGCCGCGGCTTCGTGGACGTGACGCTGAAGATCCCCGGCGTCGAGGCCGCCGCCGGGGCGCCGCTGCTGACGCTCCCGGTGGTCATCGCCAACACCGACACCATCGCCACGACGCTCGCCGGCCTGACCGCCAGCGACGCCGCCGGCCCGATCCCACTGACGGTGAGGGACGACCCCGTGGCCATCGCCTATTCGCGCCACTGGCTGGCGGGCCGGGCGGTGAAGGGCGATCTAACCGTCCACTACCGCGCCCCGGTCGACGATGCGCCGCCGCCGCGCGGGTCCGGGCCGCCCTACAGCCTGCGCACCGAGGGCGGCGGGGTCAGCGGCGTCGGCAACACCTTCATCCTGCTGCCGGAGGGCCGGCGCGCCTATCCGATCGTGCTCAGCTGGGACCTTTCGGCCCTGCCCAAGGGCTCGGGCGCCATGTCGAGCTATGGCGACGGCGCGGTCATCCTGCCGCCCGGACCAGCGACGCGGCTGCACTCGGCGCTCTACATGGCCGGGCCCATGCATCGGGAGCCCGCGCAGGTGAAGCCCGCGGGCTTCTCCGCCGCCTGGCTGGGCGAGCCGCCCTTCGATCCCCGGCCGCTGATGGTCTGGGCCGGCAGGCTGCACGGCTGGATGAGCGGCTTCTTCCAGGACCCGGCCGAGCCGCCCTATCGGGTGATCCTGCGCTACAATCCGATCAACGCCGGCGGCGGCGCGGCGATGACCAACTCCTTCCTGCTGACCTGGGGCGAGAGCGCCAGGGACCCGGAGAAGCTGAAGGGCACGCTGGCGCATGAGATGATCCACACCTGGACCACCTCGGCGCTCGGCGGCCAGTGGTATGGCGAGGGGATCGCGGTGCACTACCAGGCGCTGCTGCCGTGGCGCGCCGGGATGATCTCGGCCGCCGATTTCCTGAGCGACATCAACGCCACCGCGCGGCGCTACTACACCAACGCCCTGAACGGCACGCCGGACGCCGAGGTCGCGCCCAGGTTCTGGGAAGACACCCGCATCCGGACACTCCCCTACGACCGGGGCGCGCTCTATTTCGCCGTGCTGGACGGCAAGATACGCCGCGCGTCGCTCGGCAAGCGCAGCCTGGACGACCTGATCCGCGAGATGGTGCGACGCCGCCGCGCCGGGCAGGCGGCCGACGAGGCGGTCTGGCTGGACCTGATCGGCAAGGAACTCGGTGAAGACGGCCGCAAGCTCCACGCCGACATGCTGGCCGGCAGGCTGATGCTGCCGGAAAGCGCCGACTTCGGCCCGTGCTTTGCGCGCACGACCGCCAAGTTCCGCCGCTTCGACCTGGGCTTCGAGCCCAAGTCGCTGGTCGGCGACGTGAAGACCATCCGCGACCTGCAGCCCGGCTCCGAGGCCGCCAAGGCGGGCCTGAGGAACGGCGACGTCGTGACCTATTCGGTGGCCATGGACAGCGTGCAGGGCGATCCCACGCGGCTCTTGACGCTGAATGTCACCCGCGACGGCAAGACCTTCGGGGTCACCTATCTGCCGCGCGGCGAGACGGTGGACGCCTATCAGTGGGTGCGGCTGGCGGACGTGCCGGAGGCGCGGTGTGCGTACTAAGGAGTTGGCGATGAGGTTCAGCCACAGCTTGATCCTGGGCGCGGGCCTGGCCCTGGCCATGGCCTTCGCGGCTCACGCGGAGACCCAGAATTTCGTCGCCATGGCGGGCGGCGAGAAGGTCGGCCATCTGACCGCCGAGGTCACCGGCCGCCACGTGGCCATCGACTACGCCGTCGTGAACAATGGCCGGGGCCCCAAGGCGCGCGAGCAGATCGACCTGGACGCGGCGGGCTTCCCGACCGCCTGGACCATCGAGGGCGAGAGCCTGTTCGGGGCGCCGGTGCACGAGCATTTCACCTGGAAGCCGGGCGCCGCGGAATGGGCGAGCCAAGCCGATAAGGGCGCCGTCCCCGCCGCCAAGCCGATCCTCTACATCGGCAATGACGTCAGCCCATGGATGCTGGGCGTCTATGTGAAGGCCTTGTTGAAGGCGCCTGGCCACAGCCTGCCGGTGCTGCCGTCCGGCGCGCTGCGGGTCCAGGAGATGCGCAAGGTCACGCTGGGCGCCGGCAAGACCGCCCAGGCGCTGACCATCTACGAGCTCTCCGGCATCGACCTGTCGCCGGAATATGTGCTGCTGGACGCCAAGGGCGAGCTGTTCGCGGCCGGAGGCGTGATCCGCGCGGGCTATGAGGGCGAACTGTCAAAGCTCGCCCAGATCAACCGGGAGATCGCCCAGGCCCGCGCCGAGGACGCCCAGAAGCAACTCGCCCACCGCTTCTCCGGCCCGGTGCGCATCCGCAACGTGCGCATCTTCGACCCCGTGGCCCTGAAGCTCACCGGCGCCTCGCAGGTGGTGATCTATGGCGACCGCATCGCCACCGTCACGCCGGAGGACGGCAAGCCGGCCCTGAAGGGCGAGACGGTGATCGACGGGCAGGGCGGGACCCTGGTCCCCGGGCTGCACGACATGCACTCGCACACCAGCCTGGCGTCCAACCTGTTCAACCTGGCCGCCGGGGTCACCGCCACGCGGGATATGGGCAACGACAACGACGCCCTTCTGGCGATGATGGACGGGCTGAACGCCGGCAAGCTCGCGGGTCCAAGGATCGTTCGCAACGGCTTCCTGGAGGGCCGCAGCCCCTACTCGGCGCGCAACGGCTTCATCGCCGACACCCTGCCCCAGGCCATCGACGACGTGCACTGGTACGCCGACCACGGCTACTGGCAGATCAAGATCTACAACAGCTTCCCGCCGGACTGGGTGGCGCCGGTGGCGGCCGAGGCGCACCGGCTGGGCATGGGCGTCACCGGCCATGTGCCGGCCTTCTCCTCGCCCGACCGGGTGATCCGCGACGGCTACAACGACATCGCCCACATCAACCAGCTGATGCTGGGCTGGATCCTCGATCCGAAGGAGGACACCCGCACGCCGCTGCGCCTGACCGGCATGGCGCGGGCCAAGGACCTGGACCTGAACTCCGCGCGGGTCCGCACCACCGTCGAGCTGATGAAGAGCCACCACATCGCGCTCGACACCACGACCATGACGCTCGAGCGGCTGATGCTGTCGCGCTCGGGCGAGGTGCAGGCGGGTGACGCGCCCTACCTCGACCACGTGCCGATCGGCTACCAGCGCTACCGCCGCCGCAGCTTCGTGACCATCAAGACGCCGGCCGACGACGCCGCCTACCAGGCGAGTTTCAAGACCATCCTGCAGGTGATGAAGCTCCTCGACGACGAGCACATCCAGATGCTGCCCGGCACCGACGACACCACCGGTTTCGCCCTGCTGCGCGAGCTTGAGCTCTACAACATGGCGGGCATCTCGCCGGCGCGGGTGTTGCAGATGGATACGCTGAACGCCGAGCGGTATTTCGGCCGCGACAGCCAGGCGGGCAGCATCGAGCGAGGCAAGCTCGCCGACTTCATCCTGGTGGACGGCGACCCGACGGCGGACATCCGCAAGATCCGCAATACGCGCATGACCATGGTCGGCGGCGTCGCCTACTACCCCTCGGAGATCTATCAGTTCCTGTCGATCCGGCCGTTCACGCCGCCGCCGCCGGTGAGCGTGGCGCCGTGACCTGTGAATGGCTCGCCATCGTCGCTGCGGCCGTCGCCGCCAACCTCGCGGTTGGGGTCGGCGCCAGCCAGGGCCAGGAGGAGGCGCCGGCCTTCGATGCGGTCTTCAAGCCGGTGCGCGACGGGGGATCGGACGTCACGGCTATCGCGGTGACCGAGACGATCCGCGGCCTCGCCGCCGGCAAGCCGCTCGTGCTGTCCGCGCCGGTGATCTACGCCGGCGTGCCGGGGATCGCCGACCGCGTGAAGGACCTCGCGGTGCGCGACGACAGGGGCGACGTGCCGCTGGCCGTAAGCGAGGACGCCAAGGTTCCCGGCGGCTTCCCCTACTATCGGCGCTGGACGACGGCGCGGCCGACGGTCGGCGCGGTAACGATGAGCTTCCGCTCGCTGGTGCAATCGCCGGAGGCGGCGCGTGGGCCGCCGTTCGGCATCCGTGCGGTGGCGGGCGGGGTCAGCGGCGCGGGGTCCGGTTTCCTGGTCTTTCCGGAGATGGGAAAGGCCGACCTGCATGTGCGCTGGGACCTCAGCGATCTCGCAGCCGGCTCGGCCGGCATCGCGTCGTGGGGCGAGGGCGAGACGCGCTGGCATGACACGCCGCGCAGCCTGACCCAGGCCTGGATCATCGCCGGCCCCGTGAGCCGCTTCCCGGCGGCAGGATCGAAGAACGGTTTCAGCGCGGCCTGGCTGGGTCAGGCGCCCTTCGACGCGCCGGCGGAGATGGACTGGGCCTCGCGGCTCTACGCCTATTTCGGCAAGACCTACCGCTACCTCGACCCGCCGCCGCCCTACCGGGTGTTCATGCGCTTCCTCACCAGCGGGACCGGTGGCGGCACGGCGCTGCCGCGCTCCTTCATGCTCTCGGCGCTTGCCGGCCCGCCCAAGCCCGGCGCCATCGCCCCGCACGGCACACTGGCGCATGAGATGACCCACCAGTGGGTCGGCGGCATCGCCGAGCCGGATGGGATCAACAGCTGGTTCTCGGAAGGGCTGACCACCTATTTCTCGGCGCTGGTCCCCAAGCGCGGCGGCTTTGCGACCCTCGACGACTGGACCCGCGAGATCAACCGCATCACCCAAAGCTACTACGCCTATCCGGCGCGCACCTGGCCGGCGGCGAAGATCGCCGAGGCCGGCTTCGGCGACGAGAACATCCGCCACATCCCCTACAGCCGCAGCGCCCTCTACTTCGCCGACATCGACGCGAAGATCCGTAGCCGGAGCGGCGGCAAACGCCGGCTGGAGGACGCCCTGCAGCCGATCTTCAAGAGCCGGGAGAAAGGCGTGCGTTTCGACCATGCCGCCTGGCAGGCGTTCCTGACGAAGGAACTGGGGGCGGGCGAGGCCGCGCGCTGGAAGCGGATCGTCATCGACGGCGAACTCTTTACGCCCGGCGAACACGCCTTTGGCCCCTGTTTCGAGCGCAAGCCCGCGACCTTCACGTTCGACGGTCAGGCCCTGGACGGCTACCAATGGGTGCGGGTCGCCGGCCAGCCCGACGCCAGGTGCGCGGCGTGGTGATCCTGCCGGGGGAAGACGTCGAATGAGCGAGGCCGCCAAGCCGCCCGCCGCCAGCCTGAAGCGCGGCGTCAAGCTGATCGACCTGATCATGCTGGGCGCCGGCACAGCCATTGGGGCGGCGATCTTCACGGTGCTGGGGCCGGCGGCCAAGGTCGGGGGCGCGGGCATACTGATCGCCACCGGCATCGCGGCGCTGCCGATGGTGCTGTTCGCGCTGGTCTACGCCTGGCTGGCCTCCACCGCGCCGGTCACCGCGGCCTCCTACGAATGGCAACGCCGGTTCACCCATCCAGCCTTCGCCTTCGGCATCGTCTGGATGCGGGTGCTGGCCAATGCGGTGGTGATGATCGTCTACGGCCAGACCCTGACCAACTATCTGGGCAAGGTCTGGGACTTTCCCGCCAAGCCGGTGATGCTGGCCTTCTTCGCCGCCCTCTTCGCCGTGAACTATTTCGGCGTGGCGATCGCGGCGCGGGTGCAGACGGTGCTGATGCTGGGCCTCTTGGCCGTGCTGGCGCTGTTCGTCGGCGCGGCGGGTCCGCACCTCAGGCCCGAGCTGTTCGGCGAGGCGCTCAGCGGCGGCTGGCTGCCGATCGCCGCGGCGCTCCCGCTGATGATTCAGCTGTTCCTCGGCATCGAGACGGCCACGGAGGTCGGCGAGGAGGTGGAGGACGCCGAACGCGTCGTGCCGCTGGGGGTCGCGGGCGCGCTGGCGCTCACCGTGGTGGTCTATCTGTCGGTGGCGTTCGCGGCGCTCAGCCTGATCGGGCCGACGGCGCTGGCCGCCAGCAAGGCGCCGCTGCTCGACGCCGCCCAGGCCGCCATGGGGCGCTGGGCCACACCGCTGATCGTGGCGGCCGCGACGCTGGCGCTGTCAAAGTCGATGAACGCCACCTTCCTGGTCTATTCGCGCTTCCTGTTCGCCATGGGCCGGGCCGACACCCTGCCCGCCGCGCTGGGGCGCATCCATCCCAGGTACGGCACGCCCTACGTCGCCACCATCGTCGCCTTCGCGGCGTCCTGCGCCGGCCTGTTGCTGCCGACCAGCCTGCTCTTCCTGCTGCTGGCGGTCAGCGTGCCGACGCTCCTGAAGTACATGGGCACCTGCATCGCCGCCTGGAACGCGGCGTCCAGCCATCCCGATGTGGTCGCCGCCGCGCGGTTGAGGTTCAGCCCGGGGCTGGTGAAGCTGCTGGCCGCGCTGGGCGTGGTCGCCGCCGTGGTGATCGCCGCGCTCGGCGTCACCACCGACGTTCGCCCCTACGGCCTGATCGGCGGCTGGCTGGCCGCCGGGATGATCTACTACGCGTGGCGGCGGCGCCGCGTCGCCCAAGCCGCCTAGAGGATAGGAGACGAGACAATGCGCGCGCGCCTGATCGGCGGATTCGTCCTGACGCTGATGGCCGGCCCGGTGTTAGCCGCGCCGCCGGAGTTCTACCCGCCGGCCAATCCGAAGAGTCCGTTCTCCGAAGCTGTGAAGGTCGGCGACCTGCTGATCGTCTCCGGCCAGATCGGCGTGCGCCCCGGCCAGCCCGCGCCCTTCGAGGAGGAAGCCAAGCGGGCGATGGACGGCGTTTCCGCGATCCTGGCGCGGCACGGCGCCTCGATGAACGACGTGGTCAAGTGCACGGTCCTGCTCACCGACATGGGCAAGTTCGCGGCCTTCAACGAGGTCTACGCCAGCTACTTCAAGCCGGGCCGTCTGCCGGCGCGGACGGCGATGGGCGTGGCCGCGCTCGCCGCGGGGGCCTCAGTCGAGGTGGATTGCTGGGCCTCAGTCGCCCACTGAGGCCATTCGGCTACACCATCGGCCTGAATTTTGGGGTGTTTTCGGACCGCCCCTAGGGTTCGCTTACGCCGTCATCGAACCTTCGCAAAACTGACGGCGATCGTTCACGGGCGCTTGGTAGCGCAGCTTCCGACGGCCGCAACGCGCGGCGTGGGGACAAGGATTTGGTCATGACCATCAAAACGTCGCTGCTCGGCAGCGCGGCGCTGGGTGTCATCTGTGCGCTGAGCATGGTGGGCGCGGCGGACGCCGCGGCCAAGCACAAGGCGTCCGGCGAGCCCAGCCTCGCCGAGCAGGTCAAGCAACTGCAGGCGACCGTCGAGTCGCTGGAACAGACGGTGCAGGCCCAGGCGGCCGCCCAGCAACAGGCTCAAGCCACGACCGCGCAGCAGCTGCAGGACGCCCAGGCCCGCGCCGACGCCGCCACCGCCGCGGCGAAATCCGCCCAGGCCAAGCTCGACATGCAGATCCAGCAGATCCCGGGCACGGTGCAGTCGACGGTGCAGTCGACAGTACAGGCGTCCCTTCCCAAGCCCGGCAACGTCAAGATCACCATGGGCGGGTTCGCCGCGGCTGAATCGGTCTACCGCAGCAAGCAGAACGTCTCGGACATCGGGTCGAACTTCTCGAAAATCCCCTACGAGAATAACCCGCTCGCCCGCCTGGACGAGTCGCGCTTCACCGCCCGTCAGAGCCGACTCTCGGTCCTGGTGCAGGGCGACGTGAACCCGACGACCCACGCGGCTTTCTACGGCGAGTTCGATTTCCTCGGCGCCGCGCAAACCGCGAACTCGAACGAGAGCAACTCGTACAACCCGCGGATTCGCCACGTCTACGGCACCGTCGATTGGGACGACATTGGCGTGCACCTGCTCGCCGGCCAGAACTGGTCGCTGACGACCATGAACGGCAAGGGCATCACGCCGCGCAATGAAGTCATCCCGGCGACCATCGAAGCCCAGTACGCCGTGGGTTTCGTGTGGCAGCGCACGCCGCAGATCCGCATCGTCAAGGACCTGATGGATAAGCAGCTGTGGCTGGCCGCGAGCCTTGAGAACTCGCAGACGACCTTCGGCGCCGCCCCGACAGGCGTCAGCGCCACCGCCGCGGGCGTGACGGCCAACACCAGCGCGGCCGGCATCGGCCTGCTCGCGAACGTCAACAACTTCTCCTACAACCAAGTGCCCGACGCGGTCGTCAAGGCCGCGTTCGAACCCGACATCGGCGGCTCACGGCCGCTCCATGTCGAGGCCTTTGGCGTCTTCAGGCAGTTCTATGACCGGGTGACCTACGCGACGGGGAACGCCCTCGGCCTTCCGGCGCAGATCACCAACAAGACCACCGAAGGCTCGGGTTTCGGCGGCGGCCTCACCTGGACTGTGGTGCCGAAGATCCTCGACGTGCAGGCGTCCGGCCTGACCGGCAAGGGCATCGGCCGCTACGGCAGCGGCCAGTTGCCGGACATCATCCCGGGGACGGACGGCAGCCTGCGGCCCATCAAGGAGACCATGTACCTCGTGGGCGCCACCCTGCATGCGACCCCCACGCTCGACCTCTACACCTACTGGGGTCAGGAAAAGCAGCAGGCGACCGGCGTCACCCAGATCGGGACCACCTTCTTCGGTTACGGCAACCCGAATGCGAACCTGGCCGCCTGTCTGGTCGAGGGCGGCGCGTGCTCGCCCGACACCAAGCAGGAGAGCCAGATCAATTTCGGCCTCTGGGACCGGTTCTATCAGGGCAAGTTCGGCAACCTGCGGATCGGCCTGCAGTACTCTCACATCGAGCTGGAAGCGTTCAGCGGCTTGAACGGTGTCCGGCCGAAGACGAACGACGACATGTTCTTCACGAGCTTCCGGTATTACCCGAGTTTCTAGTCCGGAGAGATGCGGAAATACGGGGGAGCGCCGCGGGCCGGCGCTCCCCTTTTTCGTGCCCGCCCGCTCGCCGGGCTCGCGCGCTCAGCGCTCGCAGGCCTCTTCCATGGTCTTCATGTGCTCCCCGGACGGCGTTCCGTCGCCCAGGCTGGCGTCGGGCGGGACCAGGCTGGAACTGATGTCGGAGCCGCGCTCCAGGGTCAGGTGCACCGGGCAGCGTTCGGCGATCTCCATCAGCCGCGCGCGCTGAGTCTCATCCAGCGGGCCTTCGAGCGTGATCTCGCGATGGAAGCTGTCGCGCGCCTGCAGGGTCCCGCGGTGGTGCGTCACCCGCACCCGGGCGCGGGTCAGCGGCCAGGCTTTGCGTTGCGCGTAGAGCCGCACGGTCATCGCCGTGCACGACCCTAAGGCCGCGCAGAGCAGGTCGAAGGGGTTGGGGCCCGTGCCCAGGCCGCCGGCCGAAACCGGCTCGTCGATCAGTATGGCTGAGGCTCCGGTGCGCGCCTCGACCTGGAATCGGCCGAGCCCGGTCTCCTCCACAAAGGTCGGTTCGCCCTCGGGGTTCGGATTGGCGGGGGTTTCACTCAAGGCGCACGTCCTCTTCGCTTTCGGCTTCACCTGATCGTCTCTGCCGGGACATCTGCGGCGGCCAAATGTCAACTTCGTTCGACTTCGCCACGTTTTCGAGACGCTGGCGATACGAACCGGCCCAACTCACGCCTTGCGGGGCGGTCAGTTTGTGGGCGTGCGGCGAGGCGGTGCTTCCTCCCCCCTAGTCCGGCTCGGCGCACAGGAAGACCGGTTCCGCTCGGCCATCAGCCCCCAGGCTTCGCGGCGCCGCTAACGGCTCCTCCGTCCCACACGGAGGGGCCGTCTTCGTTCGCGCCACAGGACAGACCTGCCCCGCACGTGCAGAAATGGCCGGAGCGGTGGTCTCGCTGGCGCGTTTCGGTGTAAGAGGCCTGCTCTCCGGCCCGGCTTCCCGCGCGCCGCCTGTCCTCTCCGACGAAAGACCCGACCCATGGCGCGCAAGCCCAACTATCCCTTCGAGCGCATGGAGCGCGAGCGGCAAAAGGCGGCCAAGGTCGCTGAGAAGGCCCGCGCCAAGGCCGAGGCCCGCGAACGCGCCCGCCTCGACGCCGGCGGCGCGCCGGCCGCGGATTCGTCCGACGACGAGCAGGCCTGACCCGTGGCCGACGGCGCGATCTATAACCACGAAACCGTGACGCTCGACGGCGAGCACTTCTCGTCCTGCGAATTCCGCGACTGCCGCCTGGTCTATTCCGGGGGCGAGCCACCGGTCTTCCAGGACTGCCGCATCGAGGACTGCGACTGGAAGGTCGAGGACGCGGCGGCCAATACGCTGGCGTTCCTGAAGGCCGTCTGGGGCGCGGGCGGTAAGGCCCCGGTGCAGGGCATGATCAAGGAAATCACCGGCGGCGGCGGCAAGTAGCCGCCTAGTGCCCCGGCGGTCCGCCGGCCGCCATCATGGCGGCGAATTCCTCGCGGGAGTTGACCTTCGGCGTGCCGCCCTCCGGGACCGGCACGCCAAGGAAGTCGCAGAGCGGACCCCAGCCGTCGGACACGTGATAAACCAGTAGGCGATCGGCCGGGATGGTCTCCCGGACCTCGGCGTTGTGTTTGCGGTAGGCCGCGATGACCTTGTCCCTATCGTTCTTCTGGCCGTCGAACAGCTGGTAGATGGCCTTGCCCATCATCCGCATCATCGGGTTGCCCGGGTCCGGCGGTCCGCGGTCCATGAAGATCGTCGCCTGGGTTGAGGCGAACCACTGGTCCTCGTTCCGTTCGGTGTGGACGATCTTGGCGTCTGGATAGGCGTCGGCCAGCTCCTTGTAGTAGGTGGCGTTGGGCCAATCGACGGTGGCGTTGTAGCCGGCGAAGATACGCCCCCAATCGGCATGCGCCGGGTCGTCGGCGGCCTCCGACCACCAGTCGAACGCGGTCGGGTTCTTGAACACCTCGACCATGTGATAGCAGGGCCCAAGGCCGATCTGCTCCAGCGCCAACTTCAGGGACATGGTCCCCGTGCGGCCAAAGCCCGATCCGATCACCTTCAACGTCATGCGCAGGCCTCCCGAACAGCGACGAGCTTGGCCTTAAAGACGGCCGGACCTCAAGAGCTTCCCAGAAAAGGTTCAAGCCGACCCCTGTTCTGCTGAATTGACTTCGCGCCCGGGTCTTGCGCCTTTGTCCGCCGCCAAGAGGGAGACGCTTTGATGGCCAGATACGACAGCATCCTGGGAACCGTGGGGAATACGCCGGTGGTGCGGATCAACCGGCTCGCGCCGGCCGGCGTGAACCTCTTCGTCAAGGTCGAGGCGTTCAACCCGCTGGGTTCGGTCAAGGACCGCCTGGCGCTGGGTGTGATCGAGGCGGCGGAGAAATCCGGCGAGCTGAAGCCCGGCCAGACGGTGATCGAGGCGACCAGCGGCAACACCGGCATTGGGCTGGCCATGGTCTGCGCGGCCAAGGGCTATCCGCTGGTGGTGGTGATGGCCGACTCGTTCTCGGTGGAGCGGCGCCGGCTGATGCGCTTCCTGGGCGCCAAGGTGCTGCTCAGCCCGGCCGCGCACCGCGCCACCGGCATGGTCGAGAAGACCGCCGAGCTCGCCAGGACCCACGGCTGGTTCATGACCCGCCAGTTCGAGAACGAGGCCAACGCCGACTACCATTCCAAAACCACCGCGCCGGAGATCCTCAAGGACTTCGAGGCTGACGGGCTCGACTATTGGGTGACCGGTTATGGCACCGGCGGGACCCTGAAGGGCGTTGCGCGCGTGCTGCGCGAGAAGAGCCCAAAGACCAAGGTCATCGTCTGCGAACCCTCCGACGCCGCCCTGGTCGCCAGCGGCGAGCCGCAGGCCTACAACCCCGACGGCACGCCGGCCGCCGGCCACCCGGCCTGGAAGCCCCACCCGATGCAGGGCTGGACGCCGGACTTCATCGGCAAGCTGACCGGGGACGCGGCGCACGATCACCTAATCGACCAGCTGCTGGCCATCCCGGGGCCCGAGGCGATGCGGCTGAGCCAAGAGCTGGCCAAGCAGGAGGGCATCTTCTGCGGCATCACCTCCGGCGCCACCTTCGCCGGGGCCCTGAAGATCGCCGCCGAGGCGCCGAAGGGCGCCAACATCCTGGCCATGCTGCCCGACACGGGCGAGCGCTATCTCTCCACGCCGCTGTTCGCCGACACGCCCGCCGAGATGACCGAGGAAGAGCTGGCGATCTTCAAGTCCAGCCCGATGTTCGCCGACTAGGTCACCGGAAGACGTAGATGCCGCCGGCGCCCGACGCCGGCGCTTCGGAAAGGCCGCGGATTTCCAGCCGCGCGCGGCGCGCGCCGCAGAGGCAGCGCAGGCGGGTCTCCAGGCTGGCGGTGGCCTGCCGCGCCAGGCCCTGGCCGACCCAGGACTTGGGATCGATCGGCGCCTCGCGTCCGCAACGGCACACCGCCCACAGGCTGGAACGCGCCGCCAGCGCCTGATTCAAGCGCGGCCAGGCGGGCCAGGTCTCAAAGCTGCTGCGAAAGGGTGCGCCGTCTGCCATGTCCGTTCTCCGCGAAAAAGAACAAAAACAGAACTCTGGGAATCGCGCGAGTCCCCAGAAGCTGTGTTCGTCCCAAGGTGCAACCGCTGATGCCCCATTCGCCCGACCGGGCTTTCGCTCGGCGGTTCAAAACCCTAGATAGGCCGCTGAGGTGGGGCGGGCGTTATGGCGTCCTTATGTGATGGGGCGGCCCGGCGGGCGAAATCGCGGACAAGCATGCGTATCATCTGCGATTTCGACGGCACGATAACCCGTCAGGACGGCACGGACCTGGTGCTGGAGGCGCTGGCGGCGCCGCAATGGCGCGTGCTGCAGGACGAGTGGACCGCCGGACGCCTGCTGGGCGCGGACTGCATGGTCGGCCAGGTGGCCCTGATCGGCGGCTCCGACGCAGACCTCGACGCGACTCTGGACACCGTCGAACTGGACCCCGATTTCGCGGACTTCGTCGCCTGGTGCGAGGGGCTGGACTTTCCGATCAGCATCGTCAGCGACGGCGTCGACCGCTTCATCGGCCGCATCCTCAGCCGTCACGGGCTGGACCGTCTGCCGGTCACCGCCAACCGCCTGGCCGGCGGGCCCGGCGCGCGGCGGCTGGAACTGCCCTGGCGGCGCAGCGACTGCGCGGCGGGGTCGGGCGTCTGCAAGTGCGCCGCGGCCGCCGTCGGCCAGGCGGCCAACGTGCCCACCGTCTACATCGGCGATGGCCGCTCCGATTTCTGCGTCTCGTCCGGCGCCGACATCCTGTTCGCCAAGGGCGCGCTCGCCGAGCATGCCGCGACCCGTGGTCGCCCCTATTATCCGTTTGTCACATTTGCCGACGTCCGGCGTAGGCTGGCCTCGCTTATGGCCGCCGATACGGCCGAGCCAGGCCGCCAGACGACCCATCCCTCCGGAGCTTCCTGATGTACGACGCCGCCGCCCCGCTGACCGAAGCCGAGCTTCGGCAACTCGACGCGCAATATTGCTCGTGGGGGGACACCGTCCACTACGTCGACCAGCCGAAGTTCTTCGAGAGCTGCGAGGGGTCGTACATGTTCGACGCCGAGGGCCGGCCCTACCTCGATCTGCAGATGTGGTACTCGACGGTCAACTTCGGATACGCCAACCCGCGCCTGAACGCCGCCGCCCACGCCCAGCTGAACCGGCTGCCGCAGGTCGCCTCCTCGCACCTCCACCGCGAGAAGATCGAACTCGCCGCGCTCATCGCCCGCGACGTGGAGGCCAAGTTCGGGCGCAAGGGCCGGGTGCACTTCAACGTCGGCGGAGCCCAGGCCATCGACGACAGCCTGAAGATCGTGCGCAATTCCGCGGGCGGCCGGACGCGGATGTTCTCGTTCCAGGGCGGCTATCACGGCCGCACGCTCGGCGCGTCGACGATCACCTCGTCCTACCGCTACCGCCGCCGCTTCGGCCACTTCGGCGACACCGCCCACTTCATCGAGTTCCCCTACGCCTTCCGCGGGCCGAAGGGCATGAACAAGGAGGAGTATGGCGAGAAGATCGTCGCCGACTTCGCCCGCCTGTTCGAGAGCGACTTCCACGCCGTCTATGACGTGAAGGCGCAGCAGTCCGAGTTCGCCGCCCTCTACGCCGAGCCGATCCAGGGCACCGGCGGCTATGTGATCCCGCCGCTCAACTTCTTCAAAGGCATCAAGAAGGTCCTCGACCAGTACGGCGTGATGCTGGTGGTCGACGAGGTGCAGATGGGCATGTACCGGACCGGCAAGCTGTGGGCGATCGAGCACTTCGGGGTGCAGCCCGACGTCATGGTGTTCGGCAAGTCGGTGACCAACGGCCTTAATCCGCTGGCCGGCGTCTGGGCGCGCGACGAGCTGATCAATCCCACGGTCTTCCCGCCCGGCTCGACGCACTCGACCTTCAACGCCAACCCGATGGGCACGGCCGTGGCGCTGGAGACCCTGCGCATGGCCACGCAGGGGGACTACGAGCGGACGGTGCCGGAGAAGGGCGCCTATTTCCTGGAAGGCCTGAAGGAGCTGCAGCGCCGCTGGCCGCAGGTGGGCGACGTGGACGGCCTGGGCCTCGCGCTCCGCTGCGAGCTCTGCCAGGCCGACGGCTTCACGCCAGACAAGGCGCTGATGGACCGTATGGTCGCCGAGGGGCTGAAGGGCGACTTGGACGTCGACGGCAAGCCCATGGGCCTGATCCTCAACGTCGGCGGCTACTACAAGAACGTCATCACGCTGGCGCCTTCGCTGGAGATCACCAAGGACGAGATCGACCTGGCGCTGAAGCTGATCGACATGCTGCTCGCCCGCTGCGTGGCAGCCTGAGCCGCCAAGCGATGCGCGCGGCGCTCCTGCATCTCGACGCGGCCCTGACCGCTCAGGACGCGCTCGCCGCCCAGGTGGTGGGTGGCGGCGGGCGGGACGTGGACGCCCGCGACCTGGGGCCGGCGCTTCGGCTCTGGAGCCGCCCGCAGGCGCTGGACGCGCTCGCCGAGCGCCTGCGCCGCGACCTGCCGGCCAGCGCCGGCCCGGCGCTGGTGTTCTCGGGCTCCGGCGACTTTCACCACGTGAGTCCGATCCTCCTGCGCCGCGCCATCGAGGCGGCCGGCTGTGAGGCGGTGACCGTCCTGCACTTCGACAACCACCCCGACTGGGTGCGGTTCGTGGGCGGCGTCCATTGCGGGTCGTGGGTCGGTCAGGCCGCGCGCCTGCCGGGCGTCGCCAAGGTGATCACCGCCGGCGTCTGCAGCCCGGACATCCGCAAGCCCAGCCCGCGCCGCGCCGACCTCGAGCTGCTGACCGAGGAGCGGCTGGAACTCTACGCCTACCGCAGCCCGGACGGCGCGGCCTCGGTCGAGCTCTGCGGCCAGAGCTGGCCGACGATAGCGGCGATGGGCGAGGCGACCTTCGCCGCCTTTCTGGCCGACCGGATCGCCACCGACGCCATCTACATCACCATCGACAAGGACGTGCTGCGCGCCGACGCGGCGGCCACCAACTGGGACCAGGGCCAGACCAGCCTGGAATTCCTGAAGGCGCTGATCGGGCCGCTGCTGGCCAGCCACACCTTGATCGGGGCCGACGTGGTCGGCGACTGGTCGCCCGCGGTCTATGGCGGCGGGCCGATCGCGCAGCTCTTGAAGCGCGGCGAAGCGATGCTCGATCAGCCCTGGTCGAAGCCGGCGCCGGAGGCTTGCGCCGCCAACGAGGATGTCAACCTGCAGCTTTTCGACCTGATCGCCGGGGGCGCGCCATGAACGCCTTGGGAAACACGCCCGGAAGCACGCTCCGGCGCGCGCCCTACAAGCTTCCCGGCAAGGACCGCAGCTTCCGCATCCGCGGCGAGGGCAGGAAGGGCGTCCTCCTGATTCACGGCCTGACCGGCGCGCCCAGCGAGATGAAGTCGGTGGGCCGGGTGCTGCACCGCCGGGGCTTCAGCCTCTACGCCCCGATGCTGGCCGGGCATGGCGGCACGGAGGCCGATCTCCTGAAGACGGACTGGCGCGACTGGGTCGAGAGCGCCAAGGCGGCTTATCTCGAGTTCGCCCAGGAGGTGGACGAGGTCTATGTGGCCGGGATCTGCGCCGGCGGGGCCATCGGCCTGGAGCTCTGCGCGGCCTTCCCCGAGATCAAGGGCGCCGCGGCCTATTCGATGCTGTTCGAATACGACGGCTGGAACATGCCCAAGATCACGCTCGGCGCCCCGGTGATCCAGGCGGTGGCCAATCTGCCGGGTCTGCGCGCCTTAAGCTTCACCCAGCCGCACCCTTACGGCTTCAAGGACGAGCGCCTGCGGGGCCTGGCGGAGAATGCGCTCGACGCGCTGATCCCCGGCGCGCTCGCCCGCATGCCGATGGGCTGCATGTACCAGCTCTACCGTCTGGCGCGGCACGTGGAACGGGTGGCGCCGACCATCAAGGCGCCGGTGCTGATCGTGCACGCGGCCGAGGACGACATGGCCAATCCGCGCAACGCCCACCGGCTGAAGGCTGCGCTCGGCGGGCCCGCCGAGGTCGTGCTGCTCGAGGACAGCTACCACATGGTCCATGTGGACCGGGAGCATGTGCGGACCGGTGAACTGACCGCGAGCTTCTTCGGCGCGCCGTTGGCGGCGGCGGCGGCCGGCGAGGCCCGCGCCGCCGTCGTCAATGCCTGAGAGGGGGCCCAAGACCGGCCCCGAGATCGGCGTCGTCGACAGCCTGGCCGCCGTCGACAGGGCGCAGTGGGACGCCCTCTTCGCCCAGACCCTGGAGGGCTATGACTATCTTCTCGCGGTCGAGCGCGCGGGCCTGGAAGGGTTCCGCTGGCGCTATGTGCTGGCGAGCGAGGATGGCGTCCTGATCGCCGCCGTCCCGGCCTTCCTCACCGACTACGCGGTCGAAACCACCCTCACCGGCCCCGGCAAGCGGGCGATCGAGGCCACGCGCCGCGTGCTGCCGGGTTTCCTGACGCTGGGCCTGGCCTGTCTAGGGTCGCCGTGCACGACGACCGCGAGCCTGGGCCTCGCGCCACAGGTCGCGCAGGCCGACCGGCCGGCCCTGCTCCGCGCCCTGCTCGCCGCTTTCGAGGCCGATGCGCGGGCCAACGGCTGTGGCCTGTTCGCCTCCAAGGACGTGGTGGCGGACGACAAGCCCCTGTGGGACGCGGCTGCGCGGCCGCTGGGCTACCGCCCGATGGCCAGCCTGCCGATCGCCGGCCTCGACATCGATTTCCCGGACATGGACGCCTATTTCGCCCGCCTCAGCTACTCCGCGCGCAAGGACATGCGCCGCAAGCTGCGCGTCCTGGACGGCCTGCGGATCGAGGTGCGCGCCGACGCGGACCCATTCGCCGACCGACTGATGGCCCTCTACGAACAGACCCGCGCGCGGGCCGAGATGTCGTTCGAGCACCTGACCGCCGGCTACTTCCTGGGCGTTCCACGCCAGATGCCGGGCCGCGCCTTCTGGGTGCTCTACTTCGAGGGCGAGGACCTGCTGGCGGCCAACCTGCTGGTGCAGGACGAGACCACCCTGCTCGACAAATACTTCCTGATGGACGCGGCGCGCGGCCGCGCGCTGAACCTCTATTTCGTGAGCTGGTTCACCAATCTCCGCCTGTGTCTGGAACGCGGCCTCAAGCACTACCGATCCGGTCAGGCGGCCTATGAGAACAAGCTGCGGCTTGGCAGCAATCTCACCCGAACTTCGATCTATTTCCGCCATCGAAATCCGGTCTTTAACGCGGTGATGCAGCTGTTCGCACCCCTGTTCGCCGCTGACCCAACGGCAGGCGAAATTACATGAACACGGACAATGTAACACGCCTGGGCCCTTGCCTTGAGGCTTGGCGCGGGCCACCTGAGGCTGTAACCCTCCCGCGGCGTCCGGAGGGGTGTGGCGGACGGTTTGGCGACCCCGCGAAGGTAATGGAAAAAGCGTTGGCATGGCTCAGGTGATCCCCAGCGACGATGAGCTGTTCGACGTGATCTCCAAGGAGGCGTTGATCGACCGCGCGACGCTGACGCGCGAAGCCAATCTGGAAGATCTAGGCATCGCCTCACTCGACGTGATCAGCGTGCTGTTCGAGGTCGAGGAGCGGTTTGGCATCCTGGTCGAGGCCGAGGAACTGACCGACTGCAAGACGCTCGGCCAACTGATGGACAAGGTGAAGGCCAAGGCCCAAACCGCGGCCTCCGCCTAACGCAAGGACGCCCGTGAACCGCATCGCTGTCACCGGGTTGGGCGCGATCTCGGCGCTCGGAGCTTCCCTGGAAGACAACTGGCAGGCCGCGGTCGCGGGCCAGAGCGGCATCGCCCGCTGCATCATGGGTGACAGCGAATACGGGCCCGGCGGGCTGGAGCTGCCGATGGCGCGTGTCGCGGACGGCTATGAGGCGGCGCTGGACGCGAAGTTCGGCCGGCCGGTGGCGGCGGGCCTCGACCCCTTCGCGCGGTTCATCCTGGCGCCGGCGTTGGAGGCGCTGGAACAATCTGGCCTGCGGGGCCACGAGGTCCTGAACGAGCGCACGGCGGTGATTTTCGGTCACGGCCTGGGCGGCTTGGCGACCCTCGAGGCGGGCTACGAGCGGTTCTTCGGCATGAAGTCAGCGCGCATGCATCCCTCGACCGTGCCGCGGGTGATGCTGAGCGCCGGCGTCAGCGCGGTCGCCATGGCCTTCGAGATTCGCGGGCCGGTGTTCGCCACCTCCAGCGCCTGCGCCTCTTCGGCGCATGCCATCGCGCAGGGCGCAGCGATGATCGCCATCGGCCAGGTCGATTGCGCCTTGGTCGGCGGCAGCGAGGCGGTCTCAACGGCTGGCTCCGTGCGCGCCTGGGAAGCCATCAAGGCCATGTCGCCGGTCACCTGCCGCCCGTTCTCCGCCGACCGCGACGGCATGGTGCTGGGCGAGGGTGGCGCGGTCATGGTGCTGGAGGCCTGGGACCACGCCACGGCGCGGGGCGCGACCATTCTGGGTGAACTGGTCGGCTGGGGCATGTCGTCGGACGCCTTCCACATCACCCAGCCCTCGCCGGAGGGACAGGCCCGCGCCATGCGCCAGGCGGCCACGCAGGCCGGCGCGCTGAACCGCGACGACATCCTGATCTCCGCTCACGGCACCGGCACGCCGCTGAACGACGCCGCTGAGACCCAGTCCCTGGTAGACGTCTTCGGAGAGGCCGCGCGCAAGTTGCCGGTGATCGCCACCAAATCGGCCCACGGTCACCTGATCGGCGGCTCGGCGGCCCTGCAGGCGGCCATCGGCCTGCGCGCGCTCGCCGAAGGCCTCGCCCCACCGATCCAGAACTTCACCGCCCGCGACCCGGCCTGCGACCTCGACCTGGTGGTCGGCGAGGCGCGGAAGATCGGCTCGAAGCTGCTGCTGCAGAACGCCTTCGCCTTCGGCGGCCTGAACGTGGCGCTGATGTTCGCCGGCGCTGAGGACTAGCGCGCGGCGGTCTCGGCCTCGGCGGCCGCCTTGACGATGCGGTCGGCGATTTCCATCCGCTGCTGCGAGCCGCTTTCGCGCGGATTGACTAGGTAGAGCGCCTTCAGGAGGTTCAGGTCATAGGCGGTCACCGTTTCCGGCGGGTCTTCCTGGCAGGCGTCGGCCATCAGGTTGAGGATGGTCAGGATCACCGAGTTGCAGCGCTCCAGCCCCTGCCAGCGGGCGAGCGCCAGGAAGGCGATATAGTCCGCCACCGGCCCGATCTTGGCGTTGGAGACCTTATTGCGGTCGCCGATGATCAGGGCGAAAGCGATATCGCTCGACAGCTCTGCGCCGAGCCGCGAGCCGGCGGTCCCGTGCAGGCTGTCGCCGCCCAAGACTGATCCGCCGCCGAACATGGCGGTCCTCGGAGCGATATCGCCCTGCAGGCCAGCGTGGGCGAAGTCGAGATAGTTGCGCCCGCGTGGGTCGCGGGTGCGGGTCACGTACCAGGACTGGATGGGGCGATCGAATGTGGTCAGCTTCTTGAACTGCGCCTGGTAGTGGAACCCCAGCACCTCCTCGCGCTTGCGCCCGATGTTGGTCAGCAGGCGCTGCGGCTGGTCGGTGAAGATCACCTGGACGTTGGGCGTGCAGGCCCAGAAGGTCGAGACCGGCGCGTTCACCTCCCTGGCCAGCTTGATGATGCGCTCGCGGATGAAGCTGTTGAACGAATCCGGCATCCCCTGAACGGCGACACAGATCGGTTCGCGGAAGCGGGCGTACTGGCCGGTGGACGGGCTCTCGGGCATCCGCTGGCGGACGAACTCCGAGGCGTTGCTGATCACAGGCGGCGGCTTCTTGGCGACGACGGTGACGCCGGCCAGGTTGGCCGCGGTCGCTTTCGGGTCGGTGGCCGGCGCCGAGGCCTTGGCGCCGGGCGCGCCGGCGGCGAGAACCGTCAGGGCCGTCAGGGCCGTCATGGCCGCCAGGGCCCTCAGTCCGAAACGCCGCGTCATTCGCCCCCGCGCCTCCGCCAGCCGATGTAACAGGCTAGCACGCCTGTGACGCTTGGCGAGGATCGGGCTCAGGCCACCGCCTGCCAGAGGAAGACCAGGCCGCCGGCCATCACCGCGCCGCCGCCCGCGCGGATCGCGTAGCCGCCCCAGCGCCAGCGGTGCAGCAGGCCGATGACGATGCCGCAGACGTGCAGCAGGCCCGTCGCGAGTACGAAGCCCGCGCTATAGAGCAGCGGATTGTGGCCGGGCGGCATCTCCGCGCCGTGGGCGTGGCCGTGGAACAGGCCGAAGATCCCGACGATCGCCGCGACGAGCCAGAGCGGTGCGCGGAACTGGCTGAGCACCGCGGCGCCCAGCACCACGCCGGAGAGCGCGATGCCGATCTCGGCGCCCGGCAGCGGCACGCCGATCAGGCCCAGGAATCCGCCAAACGCCATGACCAGCGGAAAGGTCAGCGGCAGCACCCAGATCGCCGGCCGGCCGAGTTGGGCGCCCCACATGCCCACCGCCACCATGGCGATGATGTGATCCAGCCCCGACACCGGATGCAGGAAGCCGCTGACAAAGCCGATCGCCTCGCCCTTGACGATGTGCGCCTGGGCCGCGCCGGGCAGGAGCAGCAGGCCAAGCAGGAGCGCCGCGATGGCCGGGCGCCGCAGGGCGGGAGACAGGTTGGATCGCGTCATCGGGCGGCGAGGTTAGTCAAACATCCGCGGGGCGGCCATGGACCGCGTTGCATCGTTCCGCACAGAGGAAAACGCGGGGGCGCCGCGCGGCGCCGTTAGCGGGCTGTGAACGGTTTGCGTGTAAATTTCGCGCACAGGTAGTTTTTTACGTGCGGCGCGCACCCAATGACGTCCTCACCTCAGACCTCGCGCGCGCAGCGCGGCCCCGGACTCCTCGCTTCCTTCGCGGAGGCCGCGCGCCGGCTGTTGGAACAGCCCTCGGGGGCGCGGCCCCTGGGCGGTCTCGGACGCGCGGGGAGCGCCGACAAGGCCGCGGCCGAGGTGATGGTCCCGGTCTGCGCCTTCCAGATGGTGGGCCTGAGCGAGGTGCAGGCGAACCTCGCCCAACGCTGGCCCGAACTGGCCGAGAAGGTTCACGCCACCGCCCAGGCGATCATCGCCCGCCATCTGGTGCGCGGCGACGTCTTCGAGCGGCGCGGCGACGACGGCTATCTGGTGCTGTTCGCCACGCTCGGCGCCAAGGAGGCGGAGTTCAAGAGCCGGGTGATCGCCCGCGAGATCGCCCAGCGCCTGCTGGGCGAAGGCGAGGGCGCCGAGCGCCTGGAGGTCACCGCGCGCTGCGCTGAGGTCTCGGCCGACGCCCTGGCGAGCGGGGATTGCGAGATCGCCGTCGACATGGCGTTGGCCCAGGCGACCAACGCGCCGCTGGACGCGCCCGGCGCTGCTGTGGCCCCGCCGCAGGCAGTCGTCGCCTCCGCGACCGCTGTGAGCATGGTCCGCAGCTACAGCCCGGTCTGGGACACCGAGCAGATGACCTTGCTGCGGTTCCGGGGTTACATCCCGCGCGAGCCGCCGGGCGCGATGGAGGACCGCGCCCGGGAGGCGGCGGCTTTCCAGCAGGACCTCGCCGTGGTTCGGGCCGTGGCCGGAGATCTGCAGGTGCTCGCCCGCCAGAACCGCCGCCTGCCGACGACCATCGCCATCGACCACGCGAGCCTTGGCGTCACCAGCCAGCGCGCCAGCCTGCGCCATGCGCTGTCGAATATCCCAGCCTCGCTGCGCAAGTTCGTGACCCTGGAGATCTGCGGGCCGCAGGAGGCGTTCTGGACCTATGGCTGCAAGGCGTTCCTGGAGATGACCAAGCCGCTCGGCGTCGGCGTCTCGGCCCTGGTCCCGCTGGAGCAGACCCATCTGATCCCGGCGTCGGGGACGCTGAAGGTGGTCGCCACGGACCTGAGCGACATGGACGGGCGCGAGGCCCAGGCGCTGGCCATGCTGGCCGCCTTCGCGAGCGTCGCCCGCGCGCAGGGCCTGGACGCCTGCGCCTATGGCCTGAATTCCCGTGCGCTGGTGCTGGGCGCGGTCGGGGCGGGGTTCCGCTATCTGGCCGGCTCGGCCATCCACCCGGACGTTGGTGCGCTCGCCAGCGCGCTGCGGTTCGAGCCCTCGGACCTCTACGCCGATATGACCCGGTCGCCGCCGCCGGCGCGGTGACGACTGGCGAGGCAGGCGTCCACCGCCGCCAGCAGCTCGGCTTGACGGATCGGCTTGGCCAGCGTCTGGGTCGCGCCCAGCCGCGCCGCCAGCGACAGGAACAGTTCGCCGCCGCGGCTGCCGCCGCCCGACATGGCGATGATCGGCAGGTCGGGCGCGGCCGCGCGCATCTCGCCGATGGTCTCCACGCCCTCGCGGTTGGGCATGATGATGTCGGTGATCACCAGGTCCGGCGTGTTGACCCGGAAGAGCTCCATGGCCTTGGCTCCGTCCTCGGCCTCCGCGACCTCGTGACCCGCCCGCTGCAGGATCGCCCGCAGGGTCGTGCGGAGCATCTGTTCGTCATCGACCACCAAGATAAACGCCATCACAGGTCTCCAGGGAATTCGGCCTAGCGCCCGCGCCCGGCCGCGGGGGCGACCTGGGCGTGGGCTTTGTTGATCGGGGGTTCTTCGCTCAGGGATTGCGGTGTCGAGGCCAGGGCCTCGCGCAGCTTGGCCGCCAGGTCCGCGACCCGGTAGGGCTTGCTGATCATCAGGTCGGCGCCGGTCACCCGGTTGTTGTTGGCGGTGGCCGCGCTGGTGAAACCGGTGGTGAACAGCGCCTTCAGGTCCGGGTGGTCGCGCCGCGCGGCCTGCACCATCTCGATGCCGGTCATGCCGCCGGGCATGACGATGTCGCTGAACACCAGATCGACGCCGTGGTCGAGGCTGAGCGTCTCCAGGCCGGCGGCGCCGCTGTCGGCCTCCGCCACCTGATAGCCCAGGTCGGTGAGCTGGCGCACGGCGACCCGGCGCACGTCGGGATTGTCTTCCACGATCAGGATGCGTTCGCCCTTGCCGCGCACCGGGCCCTTGGCCGCGACAGGGGCCGCGGCGACCGCCTCCAGGCAGCGCGGCAGATACAGCCGCACCGTCGTGCCGTGCCCGACCTCGCTGTAGATGCGCAGCTGGCCGCCGGACTGTTTGGCGAAGCCGTAGATCATGCTGAGGCCCAGCCCCGAGCCCTTGCCGACGCCCTTGGTGGTGAAGAACGGCTCGATGACCTTGGCCAGCACCTCGGGCGGCATGCCGTGGCCGGTGTCGGAGACGGCGACGACGGCGTAGTCGCCGGGCGGCAGCTCCGGGTTGTCGGGATCGATGGTGGCGTTGCCGGTCTCCACCGTCAGCACCCCGCCGTCGGGCATGGCGTCGCGGGCGTTGATCACCAGGTTCAGCAGCGAGGATTCCATCTGGGCGCGGTCGAGCTTGGCGCTCCAGGTGTCCGACGAGGCCACCAGCTTGACCACGACGTTCTCGCCCAGCGTGCGCCGCCACAGGGGCGCCATGCCGCTCACCAGTTCGTTCAGGTCGACGGTCTTGGGGTCCAGGGGCTGGCGGCGCGAGAAGGCCAGTAGCTGCTGGGTGAGTTCCGAGCCCTTGAGCGCGGCCTGCAGCGCGGTCTCGGCAAACTCCTTCTCCAGCGAGTCCTCGGCGAGGTCGGTGGCGATGAGGTCGAGGTTGCCGATGATGATGGCCAACAGGTTGTTGAAGTCGTGGGCCAGGCCGCCGGTGAGTTGACCCACCGATTCCATCTTCTGCGCCTGACGCAGCTGGGCCATGGCCGCCTCGCGCTCGGTGACGTCCTGGCAGAAACCGGCGACGCCCAGCCGCACACCCGCCGCGTCGAACTCCGGCCGGCCTTCCACCCAACAGACCCGTGTCTCGCCGTCGGGGCGGAGCACCTGCAGGCTGAAGGTGAAGGGCTCGGCCGCCGAAGCGTCCAGCACGGCGCGTAGCCGGGCCTGGCTCTCTTCGTCGAGCCGTTCCATGACCTTCTCGACCGACGGCGGTCCGTCCGCGGCGTCGAAGCCGAAGATGCCGTCGAGCTCCGGCGACCAGTCCAGGTGCGGTGCGCCAGACGTCTTGCGCCAGGAGCCGATCTTGGCGATCCGCTGGGTTTCCTTGAGCGCGGCCTCAGCCTGGGTGACGCCGGCCAGGGTGGCCATCAACTCGCGCCAGGCGGCGGAAAGCTGTTGGCGGGCCGACCAGAACTCCACGCCCAGCATGGTGATAACGAAGATGGAGGTCACGACCCGCAGCATGTCGCCCGCCTGCCAGGCCGTGCGCGCCAAGCCGAACCCCACGAGACCCAGGATGCCCGCCCAGGGGATGAGGCTGAACGCCAGGATGACCGGGGAGCGGTAGTGGCGCATCAACACATGCACCAGGGCGGCGCTGATGATCGCGAAGCCGAACAGGCGCTCGCCGGGCCCGCCGCCCTTGCCGACGATGAGGATGAAGGTGGCGAGCGCGAAGAGGGTGGTGACCACGATCCGCATGACCGCCGCGTACCGCGCGGTCGCCCGCGCGCCGGCCGGCGCGCGTTCGGCCCGGGCCAGCAGCCAATCTTCCAGCAGGGCGGCGGCGGCGGTGGCGAGCGCCCAGCCCAGCACGATCGGCCGGGGGACCATGAGCAGGCCCGTCAGGCTGATCATCGCTATGGTGACGGCCTGGACGATGAGGTTGCGCGGCCCGTGGAACGCCGAGGTCGCCGTGCGCCGGCGCGCGGCCAGCACCCGCGAGATCTGTGTCGCAGCGTCGGCCATGGCGGCGAGCCTCCTCAAGCGCACCGAGTCCTGCGTCCGCGGAGAACATCTGGCGCGAATTGGCGCGCTCAGGGCCGCCCGCGGGTCATGCTCAGCGCGTCCCGGGCGAAGGTTGCAGCCTAGAGGTGAGTTTTTTATGAAGAACTTATGCGGTTGACGTTTGGCTGTTCGGGCTCGGCGCGCCCTAGGGGTTGAGGTTGAGGAGCGCCGGGTCGCCGCCCTGGGCGGCGATGTTGACGCTGAGCGCGCGTTCGACCGCATAGCGCAGCAGCGCATTGGGGCCGCCGGCCTTGGGGCCGGTGCCGGAGAGGCCCTCGCCGCCGAAGGGCTGCACGCCGACCACCGCGCCGATCATCGAGCGGTTGACGTAGGCGTTGCCGGCCGGGACCGCGGCGCGGACCTGCTCGGCGAAGGCCTCGATGCGGGAATGCACGCCGAGCGTCAGGCCATAGCCGGCGGCCGCCAAGGGCGCAGCGGCGGACGCGAGGTCGTTCGCGTCATAGCGCACCACGTGCAGGATCGGCCCGAACACTTCCTTTTGCAGGAAGGCGGCGGAGGGGATTTCCGCCAGGACGGGCCCGAAGAAGTGGCCACCGGCCGGAGCCTTGAGTTCGTGCAGCACCTTGGCTTCCTCGCCCAGCCGCGTGCGATGCTTGGCGAGCGCGCCGCGGGCGTCCTCGTCGATCACCGGGCCGATGTCGGTGCGCGGGTCGGCCGGATCGCCCAGCACCAGGGCGTCCATGGCGCCGGCCAGGCCTTCGATCAGGGCGTCGGCGGTATCGTGCGGGACGAACAGCATGCGCAGCGCCGAGCAGCGCTGGCCGGAGGATCCAAACGCCGAGGCGATCACGTCGTCGATCACCTGTTCGCGCAGCGCCGTGGTGTCCACGAACATGGCGTTCAGGCCGCCGGTCTCGGCGATGAACGGGACGATGGGACCATTGCGGGCGGCCAGCGTCCGGTTGATCGCCCAGGCGGTCTCGGTGCCGCCGGTGAAGGCGACGCCGGCGCAGGTCGGGTGTGCGACCAGGGCCTGGCCAACGGTCGCGCCATCGCCGGGCAGCAAGTGCAGGAGGTTGGGATCGAGCCCGGCGGCGTGGAACAGGCGCACGGCGGCGGCGGCGATCAGGGGGGTCTGCTCGGCGGGCTTGGCCAGAACCGCGTTGCCGGCGGCGAGCGCCGCGGCGATCTGGCCGGTGAAGATCGCCAGCGGGAAGTTCCAGGGGCTGATGCAGGCAAAGACGCCACGCCCATGCAGCGACAGCTGGTTGGTCTCGCCGACCGGCCCTTTCAGGGTCTCCGGCGCCCCGAACTGGCGCTCGGCCAGCGCCGCGTAGTAGCGGCAGAAGTCGGCGGCCTCGCGCACCTCGGCGACGCCGTCGGCGAGCGTCTTGCCCGCCTCGGCGGCGCAGATGGCGATCAGCCGCTCGCGGTGCGCTTCCAGGGCGTCGGCCATGGCGCGCAGGACCGGCGCGCGGCCCTCGCCGCCCAGGTCGTTCCAGACGGGCTGCGCCCTGGCCGCGGCGGCGTAGGCGGCGTCCACGTCGGCGGTCGTCGCGTCGATGGCCGTTCCGACGGTCTTGGTCAGATCGGCGGGCGACAGGCGCGAGGCGACGATCCCCTTCGACCAAACGCCGCCGACGATGGGCCCGGCTTCGAGCGGCGGCAGGTCGGCGATGGCGGCGGCCAGCGCCTCGCGGGTCTCGGCGATGGAGAGGTCCATGCCCTGCGAGTTCTTCCGCGTCGCGCCATAGAGGTCGACCGGCAGGGGGATGCGCGGGTGCGGCGCGCCGCCGGCGGCTTCGACTGTGGAGATGGGGTCGGAGACCACCTTCTCGACCGGGGTCTTTTCGTCGAGCAGGGCGTGGACGAAGGAGGTGTTGGCGCCGTTCTCCAGCAGGCGCCGCACCAGGTAGGGCAGTAGGTCCTCGTGGCTGCCGACCGGGGCGTAGACCCGCAACGGGAAGTCGCCGTAGCGGTCGCGCGCGCCGGCGTAGAGCGCCTCGCCCATGCCGTGCAGCCGCTGGAACTCGGGCGACAGGCCGGCCTGGCGCGCCATGACGCGCACGGCGGCGAGCGTGTGGGCGTTGTGGGTGGCGAACTGGCCGTAGAGCGCCGGCGCGGCCGACAGAAGCGCGCGGGCGCAGACCAGGTAGGAAAGGTCGGTGGCGGCCTTGGTCGTGTAGACCGGATAGCCCGGCAGGCCGGCCACCTGGGCGCGCTTGATCTCGCTGTCCCAATAGGCGCCTTTCACCAGGCGAACCATCAGCCGGCGGCCACTGGCGCGGGCGATGCCGGCCACCGCCTCGATCGTCTGGGGTCCGCGCTTCTGGTAGGCCTGGACGGCCAGGCCCAGGCCCGTCCAGCTGCCCAGCTCCGGCTCATTGGCCAGGCGCTCTAGCAGCTCCAGCGAGATCACCAGCCGGTCGGCCTCCTCGGCGTCGAGGGTCAGGTTGATGTTGGCCTCGGCCGCCAGGACGGCGAGCCGCTTGATGCGCGGATAGAGCTCGCCCCAGACCCGTTCCGGCTGGCGCGCCTCGTAGCGCGGCGAGAGCGCCGAGAGTTTCACCGAGACGCCATGGCCGGCTTCCGGGCCCAGAGGGCCTTGGGGCGAACCCGCGTGCTTGCCGACGACCTTGAGCGCCGCGGCGTAGGCGGCCTCGTAGCGGTCGGCGTCGGCCTCGGTGCGCGCGCCCTCGCCCAGCATGTCGAAGGAGCAGGTAAAGCCGTCCTGCGCCGCGCGCTTGATGGCCTTTTGGATGGTGGCCCCCAGGACGAACTGCTCGCCCATGATCTTCACCGCGGCGCCCACGGCGCGGCGGATCACCGGCTCGCCGAGCCGGCCCGCAAGCCGGCGGATGAAGCCCGGCAGGTCGGCGCCGGCTTCCTCGTCCGGGTCGATCAGCTTGCCGGTGAGCATCAGGCTCCAGGTCGAGGCGTTGACCAGCAGGCTGTCGGAGGCGCCGGCGTGGCTCGCCCAGTCGGCAGACGCGATCTTCTCGGCGATCAGCTTGTCGCGGGTCTCCTCGTCCGGCGTGCGCAGCAGGGCTTCGGCCAGGCACATCAGCGCCAGGCCCTCGCGGGTCGACAGGCTGAACTCCTGCAGGAAGCTCTCGACGACGCCCTGGCGGCGCGCGCCGCGGCGGGCCGAGCGGACCAGCGCGGTGGCCTCGTCCAGCACCGAGCGGCGGTCCTCGAGGCTCAGCGGCTTGGCGGCCAGCGCCGCGGCGACGGCCTGACGCTCGTCCGTGAATTTTGCTGAATCGAGCTGATCGAAGGGCATAGCCGGATCTCCGCGAGAGTGGCTTCGGTCTACGACCCCATTCGTCGAATGTGCTACGAGATTATGCGGCATATGTCGGATGATTCACGGTCAGGAGCTCAATATGTCGAACATTGATCGGTTGGATGACATCGACCGCCGGCTGCTGCGCCTGCTGCAGGCGGAAGGGCGGATCTCCAATCAGGAGCTTGCCGAGCGCTGTCACCTGTCGCCCTCGGCCTGCTCGGACCGCGTGCGCCGGCTGCGTGAGAGCGGCTTCATCCGCGGCTTCTCCGCGGTGCTGGATCCGCAGAAGGTGGACCGCGCCCTGCTGATCTTCGTCGAGGTGGTGCTGGACCGCACGACCGGCGATGTGTTCGACGCCTTCGCCGCCGCCGCCCGGCGCGCGCCGGACGTGCTGGAGTGCCACATGGTGGCCGGCGGCTTCGACTACCTGATCAAGGCCCGGGTGAAGGACATGGCGGCGTACCGGACCTTCCTTGGCGACGTTTTGGTGCAGATGCCCGGCGTGCGCGAGACGCGCACCTACGCCGTCCTCGAAGAAGTGAAGTCGACAGGGCAGCTGCCGGTCTAGACACGAGAACCGGCGGCGCGCGTGGCCCTCGACGCCGGGGCGGGACTCGACGATCTTGTCTCCCGCGCCGTGCAAAGCCGCCACCGGCCGTGCGCAAACCTTCGCCGGAGAGGCCTGACCGCGATGCGCCACAAACTGAGACCTCGCCTGGTGCGCGCCGCCGGCCTGGCCGCCCTGTTCGCCCTCAGCCTGTCCGCCTCGACCGCTCGAGCGGCGGACGAGGAGATCCAGGTCTATATCGACGACCTCCTGGCCAAGGGCGCCTTTGGCCTGGATGTCCACGTCAACGACGTGTTGAAGGGCCGCCTGGCGAACGTCGACTATGTCGGCCAACAGACGTCGCAGGATCGGGTGAGGGTCACCCCCGAATGGGCCTACGGGCTCACCCCCAACATCGAGCTTGGGGCCTATCTGCCGCTGATGACCTTCGCCGACGGCCATGGCGAGATCGGCGGCGCCAAGGGCCGCATCAAGTTCATCGCCCCGCGGCCGGAGGGCGACGGCGTCTTCTGGGGCGTGAACTTCGAGCTCGGCCGGGTGCGCAAGGACATCGACATCAATCCCTGGAACGCCGAGCTGAAGGGCATCTTGGGCCTGCACAAGGGCCCCTGGACCCTGGCCGAGAACCTCAACATCGACTGGGCGGTGAGCGGCCCGGAGCGAGGCCCCGCCAGCTATCAGCTGGCCACCATGGTGACCCGCAAGATCGGCGGCGACGACTTCGACGTGGGCTTCGAGAGCTACAACACCATCGGCGACGCCAAGCGCCTCGGTCCGCTGAGCGTCAACGACCAGCAGCTGTTCCTGATCATGGACAAGGGGTTGGGCAAGTGGGACCTGAACCTCGGCGTCGGCTGGGGCTATGGCCGCCCGGAGGACCACCTGATCCTAAAGGCGATCATCGGCGTGCCGATCGGCTGAGCCGCGCGGGCGCGCCCCGCCGCGTTTCAACGCCGCCGCCGGGGCTTCTGATCAGGACGATGGCGCCCGAGGTCGGGCTCGAACCGACACACCTTGCGGTGCCGGGTTTTGAGCCGCACACGTCTGCTTTATAGATTTTATTTTGCTTGGTATTGTAGAAATGTCAAGCGAACTGTGTAAGAGACTGCGTAAGGCGCACCAGTATACTTACGGGTTGTATGCGATTCCGCTGATCATTGGGACTGACTAAGGTCTGACTGCCGTTGGCGTCGCTCTAGGTCGGCTGGTCTGCCAGTGAATGGCGGATTCTACGCGGCGGCCTCGTGATTGGTGATGAAGTCCTCGGGAGGCGGCGGACCCCAGAGATAGAGGCTGTTCTCGGGGGCTGGGTGTCCCGTCTCCCAGTCCAGGTCGGCCGGCACATAGTCGATGTCGAAGCTGTACTCGGCGAAGCTGCCCCAGGGGTCCTGGACGTAGTGGAAATAGTTGGAGCCCAGCACATGCCGGCCGACGCCCCAGCCGCGGGTATGGCCGGCCTCGGCCATCTGGGCGGCGCCGAGACCCACCTCCTCCAGCGAGCCGACATCCCAGGCGCTGTGGTGATAGCCGGGCGCGGAGGACTGGGCGAAGGCGATCAGGTGATGGTCACTGCCGTGCACGCCATGCAGGAAGGCGACGGGGCCGGGGTGGTCCGAGATTCTCAGACCTAGGACCCGGCTGTAGAAGTCGAGCGTCGCGTCGATGCCGGGCGTGAAGAAGAGGGCGTGAGACATCCGCCTGGGCCGGACGGGAGGGACGTCCCCACGCATCGGAGCGCCTCGAAGCGACGGTGTCGGCGCGGGCGAGTGCGGTGACGGGGCGTTGGGAGAGCTTTTTTCCGCCGGCCGCACCCGCAGCAGGACCCCATGTGGGTCGCGGAACCAGAGCGACAGGTTGTCTGCGGGGTCCGGGCTTGGAATGAGGTCGACGCCGAGCGCGTCCAACTGCCCCCGGAAGGCCGTCATATCGTCGTCAAACGCGCCGAAGCTGATGTGTCGCAGCGCCTTTCGGGGGCCTTCCACGACCCGCGCCCAACGGTGTGGATGGCCGTAGGTGTGGAGGTCGAGGCCGCCCTCGGCCGCGCGCACGTCGAGGCCGAAGCGCTCGTAGAAGGCTTGCGCCATGGCCAGGTCCGGCACGGCGAATTCGAAATGGTCGAGCGAATGGACGCCCAATACGCCGGGCCGGCGAGAAACGACTTCCATGATCAACTCCCTTCTGAGGCGGTTTCCTGCGCGATGGGATTGATCAGCTGGCCCACGCCTTCGACCGCGACCTCGCAGACGTCGCCTGGCTTCATCCAAAGCGGCGGCTTGCGGGCGAGCCCGACGCCGGCCGGGGTTCCGCTGACGATGACGTCGCCGGGCGAGAGCGTGATCGCCTCGGAGAGGATCGAGACCAGGCGCGCCACGCTGAAGATCAGGTCGTCGGTCGAGGCGCTCTGGACCACCTCCCCGTTGAGGCGCGTCTCAAGCTTCAGCCCGCTGCAGCCGGGCGGCAGTTCGTCAGGGGTGACGAGCTCGGGGCCGAAGCCCCCGGTGGCGTCGAAGGTCTTGCCTACCGTCCACTGCGGCGACTTGAACTGATAGTCCCGGATCGAGCCGTCGTTGAAGATCGAATAGCCGCCCACGTGGTCCAGCGCGTCCGCCTCCGAAATGTGCCGGCCGCCGCGTCCGATGACGACGGCGAGCTCGCCTTCGTAGTCGAGCTGGTCCGAGCAGTTCGGACACACGATCGGCGTCCCATGGCCGACCAGGCTCGTGGCGTAGCGTGCAAAGACCGTCGGATAGGTCGGCGGCTCGAAGCCGCTCTCCTTGGAGTGGTCGACGTAGTTCAGGCCGATGCAGATGATCTTGTCCGGCGCGGGGATCGGCGGCAGGACCCGGACCTTTTCAAGGTCGAGCAGCGCGCCCGCCGAAAGGCGCTCGGCCGCCACGCTCAGGGCGTCGCCGCCCCGCGCCAGCAGTTGCTTGAGGTCGGCGCCGAGCGAGGCGACCGGCAGGCCGCGATAGCCATCGGAGTTCGCGACCGCGATCCCTTCGCCGTCGGCCCCGAGATAGGTGATGAAACGCATGAGTCCTCCAGGGGTTATTCGACGGGGGTAGGATGGTGGCGGCGAGAGACGATCAATTCAGGGCCTCGAAATCTCCACCGGTCAGCCAGCGCCGGCTCATTTGCTTCAAGGCTTCGATTTCGGGCCCGCGCGTGCCGGGCATGGTTCGGCTGACCTCGAAGCCCAGCTTGGTCTGCAGGTAGGCGAGGCGCCGGTAGCCCTCCGGAAACTGGGCCAGCAACTCGGGATCCAGCGACAGCGGCTGGCCCGGATCGACGGTGGACAGGGTGTCGTGCTCATAGACCGGTTGACGGAGCCACAGCCCCCATCGGCCATCGACCTTCTCCAGAAGGTCCCAGAACCGGCCCCGACAGGTGACGTCCACCGCGACGCCGTCGATCTCGCCGCGCTGCAGGATGTACATCTTCGTCTGCGCCACGGCGCGAGAGGCCTCGATGGCGATCGTCGTGCCTTCGAGGCCATGGAGCACCTTGAGCGCCCCGCCCTCCCAGGCGCGCTTGCTGCGTTCGATGAAGTCCGCGGCGGGCGCCTGGCTCCAGGTCGTGATCATCCGGCCGTCCGGGCGCCAAAGCGTCGCGAAGCGGTCCCACTCTCCGGAATCGCGCCACAGGACCCAGTTCTCGATCAGCGTCCGGATCTCCAGCTGCTCCAGCAGCGCCGAGGGGTCGGTCTTCATGGCGCAGCTCCTGGAGGTTTTGGCGGGTCCAGCCAGGCTTCGGGCAGACGCCCGTTCGTCCTGAAGGCGCTCAAGAAGCTGAACCGGGATGTCGCGCCCTCGGGGCCAGCCGCCGCGCCGTCGCCGAAGATCATGGCTTCAGGCCGGTCCGCGCGATAGGCGGGCCAGCGCGGCAGGCCGGCCCCGTTGGGATCGCCGTTGCGCGCGAAGTTGATCCAATAAGACATCATCCGGTCGGACAGCTCGCGGTCGCCGGCGTTTGGCGTGGCGTCCGGCTTGGCGAGGCGCTGGGGCGCCAGCGTGCCGAATACGAAGTCGATCTCCGCGGAGTGGATCGGGACCGGCGCGTAGGCGGAGCGCCGGTCGAACTGGTAGGCGAAGACCGGCGTGCGACCGGTCCTGGCCTGCATCTGCAGCCATTCCCAGACCTGCTCGCGGATCACCAGGTCGCCCATCAGGGTCTCGGCGCTGGCGTTCAGCTGGGAGTCGGTCGCAGCAGGGTAAAGTTTGGCGAAGTCGTCTGATCGGGCAGCGCCGAACTTCGCCGCGGCGGCGGCATAGAACTCGGACGCCGTGCCGTGAGGCAAGGACCGGCCCATGAAGATGGCGCCCTCCGCGCCGTTCGACCCCGCCAGCAGCGGAACCTTAGCCTGCCGTCCCTCGGCGAAGGCCTTGGCGGGCGCTTCCGGGACGACGAAGCTGTCGATGTTCGGCGAGAAGGCCTGGGTGACGGGATCGAGGGCGAGGGTCCAGGGCGCCTTGGCCGCAAGCTCCTCCGCCGGGATCGCCCGCAGGCCGGCGACGGTCCCGCCGCCGAGCCGGTCCGCCAGCGCTCTCCCGCGCGCCAGCGCCTCGGCATGGGTGCGGATCGATCCCTGCTCCGAATCCCAGAAGGCGCCGCTCTCGCCGATCGCCCGCTGGAAGAGCCCCTTGGCCAGGGGCGAAGTCATCAGTAGGCCCACCGAGTTGGCGCCGGCGGATTCGCCGAAGAGCGTCACCTTGTTCGGATCCCCGCCGAACTTCGCGATGTTCGCGCGCACCCACTTGAGGGCGGCGATCTGGTCCTGCAGGCCGAAGTTGCCGGAGGGCGCGCCTTCCTTGTCCAGGTCCGGATGGGCGAGGAACCCGAAGACGCCCAGACGATAGTTCAGGCTGACGAGGACAACGCCCTTCGCGGCGAGGCGGGCGCCGTCGGTGTTCGGCTCCGCGCCGGCTCCGAACTGGAAGGCGCCGCCATGCAGCCAGACCATCACCGGCCGCCGTTCGGCGGAGGATTTGGCGGCCGTCCATATGTTGAGGGAGAGGCAGTCCTCGCTCGCCGGGCTGTCCAGGCGCGCGAGGCCCCGGCCGGGTAGGGCCATGCAGCGCGGGCCGAAGGCGGTGGCGTCATGCGCCCCGCTCCAGGGGCGGGCCGGCTGCGGCGCGCGCCAGCGCTGCGCGCCGACGGGTGGGGCGGCGTAGGGGACGCCCTTGAAGGCCAGCACGCCGGACACATCGCGCGGAGCGCCCCGCAACGCCCCCTGGGTCACGGTGACATCGGGCGAGAGCGTTGCGGCCTGCGAGCCGGGCTCGGCGTTGGCGGCCGCCGCTTGCAGGGAAAAGCACGCCGCGACGACGAGCGCCGGAGAGAGGCGGCGGCTCATAGCGCTCGTCGCGGCGCGGGCCATCAGCGCGCCTCGCCCAGCCACGCGGCCTCGGCGGCCCGCAACGCCGTCACCGACTCCGGACGGTCGACGCCCGGCAGGTCGTCGCGCGCCGGCATGCCGTTCTTAGTCAGAACGTAGCTGAGGTAGCGGTAGGAGGGCCGGTAGGTGGCCAGCAGGGCTTCGTCGATCACCGGCGGCTTGGCGGGATTGCAGGGCAGCAAGAGCCCCCGCACATAGACGCAGTGCAGCCCGGCGATCAGCCACCGCTCGTCCAGAACCTGGGCCCGCCAAAGGAGCCGCACCTGGTGGACGCCGCAGACGTCCACGCCGTCGAGGGTGGAGAAGCCCAGCATCTCGGCGTCGGTCTCGGCCAGCGCCCGGTCCTCGTTCAGGGTCACCACCGATGGCGACAGGCGGTGGAGGCTGAGCGTCCGGCCGGCTTCCGCCACCCGCTTGGTCGCCGCGACGAAATCGACGGCGCCGCCCTTGAACCAGGAGACATCGATCATCGCGTCCGGGTGGAAGCAGGCCGCCATGACGTCCCAGCGGCCCGCGTCGCGGGCGGAGCGCTCCCTCTGGATCAGCTCGGCGATCGCGGAGCGGTCGAGCTGGCCGAGGTCGCCGCGTTTCGGGCAGACGCTCCGGTCGACCGGGGTTTCGGACGGCGTCTCTGGATGAGCGCTCATGGCGCGCTCCCTGGAAGTCCGGCGTTCACGCGGTCTCTCCGATGGCCGGGTCCCGCAGCGCCAGGGCGGCGAACCCCGCGACCTGCCGGCCCACGAGGGCAAGTTGCTTGGCGGCGTTGGCGTCGGAGCACACGCCTTCGCAGAAGATCGACCGCGAGGTGTTGATCGCCGCGCCAAGCGGCGTCGGCCAGCCACGCAGCGCATGCACGATCGAGCGCATGGTGGTGAGCGTGCTGCCCGTCGCCTGCCAGCCGAAGGCGGTCACGATCAGGCCCACGGGCAGGCCGTCGAGGTAGGGCCGCGTGTCCCCAGCGGTCTCCTCCAGATAGTCGATCGCATTCTTGACCGCTCCGGAGATGCTCCCGTGATAGCCCGGCGAGGCGATGATCAGCCCATCGGCCGCCCGGACCGCCTCGATGAGATCCTGTCCCGCGTCCGGGCTGCCCTCGGCGAGATAGAGCGGCAGCTTCATCAGGTAGCGCCCATGGATCAACCGGGTGCGCGCGTTGGCCTGCTCGGCGGCGCGCAGCGCAAGTTCCAGCGCCTGCTCGGTCGAGGAGTTGGGATTGGGCGTGCCGCCGATCCCGACGATGAGGGGGCGCTTCATCGCGCGGCGGCCGTCAAGGCCGGCTCCGCGAGCGGCGCGGGCGCGCCCAGGGTCGCGAGCAGGATCGCGCAGAGCGCGAAGAGTGGGCCGGCGACCAGCAGGGCCTGATCGTAGCTTGCGAAGCGGTCGAAGCTGTAGCCCGCCAGCCACGGGCCGACGCCCGCGCCGACGGTGAGCAGCGCGCTCATGACGCTGAAGAGCGTCCCGAAGTGCCGCAGGCCGAAGTGTCGGGGCACGAGGTAGGCGATGACGCCGATCTCGGAGCCGCCCGATCCGCCGATCAGCGCCGCGGCGGTGATCGCGCCGGCCAGGCTGTGATCGACCATCAGGAGCGGGCAGGCGAGGGCGGAGATGGCGCAGGCGGAAAAGCCGATCAGGCAGGCGCTGAACCGGTCCAGCAGCAGGCCGCCCAGCAGGCGTCCGGCCATGGTGGAGATCCCGATGACGCCCGCCACCTCTGCGGCCGCGCGGGCGGTCATGCCGCCGTCCTTGAGGATGGGGACGAAGTGAACGATGAGTCCGATGCTGCAGGTCGAGGACAGCAGGCAGACCAGGGCGAGCTGCAGGAAGCGCCGCGACCGAAGCGCCGGCCCGAGCGACATGCCGGAGGTGTGCGCCGGCTCGCGCCGCCCGGCGTCTTTCCTCGGCCGATCGCCTGCATCGTAGAACCACAGCCAGACCAGCGGTAGGGACAGCGCCGCGGCGCCGGCCGCCAGGATCGCGTAGGTCCCGCGCCAGCCGAAGGACTCCTGCAGCACAGTCGCCAAGTATGGAAGGCAGGTCGTCGCGATCCCCGTCCCCGAGAGCGCCACCCCGATGGCCAAGCCCCGCGTCCGCTCGAAAAGGCCCACGACCGCCGTCGTCCAGACCGTGGTCTTTATCAGGACGTCGGTGAGCGCCATCAACGTCCAGGCCAGCCACCAGGTCGCCACGCTCCCGCCGCTCAGCGAAACGCCGCCCACCGCCAAGCAGAACAGCGCCAGCCCAGGCAGAGCCACCCGGCGGGCGCCGAAGCGGTCGATGGCGCCCCCGACCAGCGGCGCCAGCAGCACCGCACCGATGCTCAGGATCGTGGGGCCGAACGAAATCTGGCCGCGCGTCCAATGGGTCGCGTGCTGGATCGAGGGGATCAGCGCGCCCAGCGAATAGAGCGGCAGCATCGACACCGCCATTCCTGCGGCCGACACGACGGGGACCGGCCAATGGGCCGCCCACTCGCCCCTGCTGACCACCGTTTCGGTCATCGTGACCCCCGTGCGCCCTCCTTCGAGGGCGTCGCTGCGCGGCCTGGGATCGGGGAAGCCGAGGGCATTAGAACCTGGCTGAGAGGGTGACGCCATAGGTACGCGGCGCCAGGATCGAGTAGTTATGCATCCCCGGCGCCTGGCCGTAAGTGTTCACCGGCGTGTTCTCGATGTTCTTGACCCATCCTCGCAGCGCGTAGCGGTTCTCATCCCAATCGTAGGTGAGGCTCGCGTTGGTCATGGTGTAGCCAGCCTGGTTGTCGAAGGGGTCGCCGACGGAGCCCACCACAAGCGGGTACTTTGTGGAGAGCTTGGTATTGATCGCGCCCACCAATTCGCCGCCGCGGCCCAGGTCCCAGGTGTGTTCGTAGCCGAGTTGGGCGGTCCAGCGGGGGAGGTTCACCAAGGGGGTGCCGCCGGGCAGATCGATGGCCTTTGGCGTGAAGCCGGTCACCGGGTTGCCGGCGATGGTGGCGAGATGGATCGCCCCGAACGTCCCATATCCCCACAGGAAGGAGGCGCTCAGGCGGTCGCTGGCGGTGAGCGCAAATTCGCTGTTCACCTCGACGCCATAGGTCTTCACCGTGCCGGTGTTCTCGATCACCAGGAGCTGGCTTCCGGACTTTTGCTGTCCCGCGCCGTTCAGGAAGGCGGGTTCGGTGACCTGGTAGTTGCTGAAATCGTAGTAGTAGGCCGACGCGTTGAGCTGGAACCGGCCGTCCAGAAACCGGTTCTTGGATCCGACTTCGTAGGCCGTGATGGTCTCCGGCTGGAAGGTCGGCGGCGCCAGGGTGGGCGGCGCCGGGAGGGTCGGATTGCCCCCGTTCGGACCGCCCGCGACATAGCCGGTCGAGATATTGCCGTAGAGCATGTGGGTCGGCGCGAGGTCGTACTCGAGCCCAGCCTTGTAGGTCCACTTGTCGCCTTCGGCCGAGATGGCGCCGCCGCTCCCGACCAGTCCCTTGAAGTCGTGGGTGTAGCGCGCGCCAGCGGTGATGCGTAGCTGGTCGGTGACGCCATAGGTCACCTGCGCGAAGCCGGCCTGCGACCGCTGGGGGAGGGAAGTGAAGATGAAGGGCAGCCCGAAGCCCGGCTTTGAATAGTTGTAGTCGCCGGTGCTGGTGAAGAAGTATCCGCCGGCCTGCCACTGGAGGCCGCCCTGATGGTTGGCCGTATCGCGGCCCGTCAGCCGGATCTCTTCGGAATAGTCGTCGTTGTTGGCCGTTTCGTTGGCGTTGAAGAGGATGCCGTTGGGCTCGTTCGAGAAGCGCTGGTGGGTCCCGATGTAGCCGGTGATCGACGTCAAGGTCGCCCAGCTGAGGTCGTAGCTGACGTTCAGCTGGTTCGCCCAGACGAAGGTGCCCAGGCGGCCGTTGGTGGGCTCGGTGCCGCCCTTCAGCGTGCTCGGGCAGTTGGCGGGGACCACCAGGGACCAGGGTTGGGCGCCGGTGCAGGGCCAGGCTTCGTTGGCCTGCCCGTGACCCCCGGTCTGCAGATAGTCGGACTCCAGATAGACATTGAGCCGATCGGTGGGCCGCCAGAGCGCCGAGATCCGGCTCGTGTCGCTGTGGAGGTCGTCATAGTAGTCGCCGAGGTAGCCGTCCCGGCGATCGCGTGCGTAGGCGACACGGACAGCGAGCGTGTCGCCCAGCGGAACATTGACGACTGCTTTCAAGTCGTTCGCGTTCAGAGACCCTAGCGTGCCTTCGACATAGCCCTCGAAGTGGTTGGTCGGCTGGTTGGTTATGATGTTCATGGCGCCGGCGGCGGCGTTGCGCCCATAGAGCGTCCCCTGCGGACCCGCGAGCACTTCCACGCGGGACACGTCGAGGAAGGCGAAGCCATTGGACAGCGGGCGGTCGAAGTAGAGGCCGTTCAGGCTCGCGGCTACGCCGGGATCGGCGCGAGGATCGATGAAGTCGGAGCCGATCCCGCGGATGGTGACCTGCAGCGAATTCACCACCGGCACGATCTGCGCGTTCGGCAGGATGGAATTGAGATCCTTCACGTCGACGATCTGCTGGCGCGCCAGCGCGACCCCGGTCACGACCTCCAGGGTCGCGGCGGTGCGCTGAACGGTGGATTCCCGCTTCTCCGCGGTCACGACGAGTTCCTGGACGGTTCCCGTCTCCGGGCGGGCGGGAGTCGACGCTGTGGCGGCTGGCGCCTCCGCGGCCTCGGCTGCTGACGCGTGAACTGGCGTCAGGGCGGCGATCATCAGGAGCGGAGCCGCTGAGCCCAGCAAGGTCTTCCGGAGCATCGTTCTTCCCCAATGCGGCCCGTCTGCGAGGGCCTTTTTGCGCAGGCCGATCGACCGCGACGCTTCCCCTTTGCCGCAGGACCTTGACCTCTGTCAATACATAAAAGACACTAAGGTCATTATGACGAAATGGAGGAAAATAACCGACCCGAGAAGGATTTCCCTTGAAAAACTGAATGATTACGCAAACCGCGGGCATCCGTTGACAGACCTCAGAAACGAGCCTAATCATCAAAATAGCCAAATAGACTAATATGAGGAATCTCCAGGATGAACGTCAGTGTCGCCAAAGCGCCGGCGCAATCGTCGGCGCACGACATCGTCGCGCGCGCCAGCGCCCTTGTGCCGCGGCTGCGGGAAGCCCAGGCGGAGATCGATCGGCTCGCGCGGATTCCGGACGAGCTGGTGGAGGCGTTCGAGGCCGCCGGAATCTATGCGCTGACGATCCCCAAGGCCTACGGCGGTCAGGAGTGTTCCGTCTCCACCTGGCGCGAGGTCGTGACCGAGCTCGGCCGCGGCGATGCGGGCGCGGCCTGGGCCGTCACCCTGGTCACGGCCTGTAACTGGATGGCTGCCGGCCTCTACCCCCGCCACGTGGCCGATGAGGTGTTCGCCAAGCCCGGAGCCCGCGTCGCGGGCGTGTTCTCGCCGCGCGGCGTCAAGGCCCGCCGGGTGCAGGGCGGGATCATGGTCGAGCAGGGGATCTGGTTCTTCAACTCCGGCGTCTACCAGGCGGACTGGGACCTCCTGGGCGTACCGATGCTGAACGACGCCGGCGAACAGACCGGCGCCGGTGTGGCGATCGTGCCGATGAGCGACGTCAAGCTGCTCAACGACTGGGACACCTCCGGCCTGCGGGGCAGCGGCAGCACCAACGTGACGATGGAGGACGTCTTCATCCCCGACGAGCGGATCGTAGGCCTGCAGGCCTCGAACGACGGCCGCCAGCAGCGCACCTTCCCGGACGCCGTCCTCTACAGGAGCGCGTTCGCGCCGCTCATGGTCTCCTGCCTGACGTTCCCGACCCTTGGGGCCGGCATGCACATGCTGGAAGAGTTCATGCAGACGCTTCCCAAGCGCGACATCAAGCTGACCCCCTACGCCAAGCAGGGCGAGGCGCCAGGCACGCACATCATGCTCGGCGAGGCTGCCGCGAAGCTCGACGCGGCGAAGCTGCTGATGTGGAAAGCCACCGCCGACATCGATGAGTGGGCCGAGCGGAGAGAGTACATGCCCGAGGCGGACCGAGCCCGGCTCGTCCGCGACAGCTCCTACGCCGACCAGCTGGTCTGGGAAGCGGTCGATCTCATCGCCGGCGCGGGCGGAGGTTCCTTCGCGCGACGCACCAACGTGCTCAACCGCGTCTGGCAGGATGTGAAGGTCGCCAATATGCACCCGTTCATCACCCAGGCGGTGAACTACGAGGCCTACGGTCGCCTGATCTGCGGCGTGCGTCCTTTGCTGATGCCGATCTAAGCCGCGCCGCGAAGGCCGGATTGGGACCCTCGATTTATCGGCGCAACGTGACAAGCTCGGGCGGCGCGCCGTTTCGCTGCAGCGTTCCGGTGTCGTTGACGTCCAAAAAGCCTCTGAGGCGCCAAACGATGAGTATGCGGGATGACCTGGCGCGAAACGGGGAGAACTTGACCCCGGTGGCGGAAGATCACCGCGTGCGGGTCGCGCGTGAGCGCCGAGACCGCATGCGCAAGAGACTGCTGACGGCTGTGGTCGAAAGCTTCTCCCGGCCTCAGCGCAGCGGGCCGCCCACCGTCGATGACATCGTCGAGGCCGCCGGCGTCGTCAGGGGAACCTTCTACAAATACTTCGCCTCGATCGACGAAGCCATCGACGCCGCCGGCCAGGAGCTGTTCAGCGATATGGACAGCAGCAGCGCCCAGCTCCTCGAGGAGTCAGGCGACGGCCTGGCGCGGCTCACGACCGGGATCGAGCTCTTCCTGTTGCGGGTGATCATCGATCCGTTCTGGTCGGCGTTCATCGCCCGCGCCGACTACCTGGGCCGCGAGACGGCCCTGCGCCGCGCCGTGGCGATCGACCTTTCGCGCGCTGACGTCGAGGGCCGGATTTCGATCGAGAACGTGAGCGCGGCCTCGACTCTCGTCGTCGGCGCGTTGACCCACGCTATCCATGACCTGACTCATGGGGTCGATGATCAGCGCGCCTACATCGAAGCTCTCACCGTCCTGATCCTCCGCGGTTTGGGCGTACAGGCCGACGAGGCGAAGGCGGTCATGCGTGACCGGGCGATCTTCATCCGCGGCCTCGCGCCCGACCGGATCACCTGGTGGCGCGATCCATGGCGCTGATCACGACGCATCGACGGGTTGACAGTCTTGCCAGGCGCCGTCGAGCGTCAGGCGAGATCGCACCGTCTCCCTGGGGGAGTTGCCTTGGGCCGGATCAGCGGCTAGACCGCGCCGGACAACAGGACGCCTCATCGCTCATGCGCAGCTGCGCCAAACGCTTCGCCATCGCCGCCGCCGGGTCGCCCGGGGTTGCGGGCGCGCGCGCGATGATGATGGCCATGATTATCATTATCCCCACCTCCGAAGCGGGGCGATCGCGCGCGAGTTAGAACCTCCGGCGGATCGCAAGATCAGAACCCCGCTTCCGAAAGGCAGCGGGGTTTTTTTATGCGCGCTTCGCCGGTCCCTCCCACCAAAGGACCGACCCATGACCACTTCGAACCCCGATCCGCGGAGCCAGGCGATCCGGCGCGCCGCGCGACAGTTTGCCGACGCCCTGGCCGCCCAGTCCCTGCTGGACGCCACCACCAGGGTCGAGGCCTGGTTCAGCGCCGCCGCGCCGGACTCGCTCTTCGCCCTGGATGAGGCGCTGGCCGCGGCCTGGCCGCCGGCCGACGGCGCGCGTCCGCACCATGAGATGGTCTGGGCGTCGGGAAGCGGCGACGGCCTGAGGCTCAGCGCCTTCGACGCCGCCGGCCGGGTGCTGCTGCGCCGCAGCTACGCCGCGGGCCGCGAACGAAAAGGCGCCGGCCATGTCTGACGCCGCCCGCCGGTACGCCTTCGTGATCGAAGCGGTCGATGCGCCCGACACGCTCGTGCGCGTGCTCACCCTGTTCGCCGTCCAGCCACTGGCTCTGGCGAATGTCAGCATGGTCCGCCGCGAGCGGGGATGTGCGATCCGCATCGAGGCCGATGGCCTGGATCCGCAGCGGGCCGAGACCCTGCTGCGGCGGCTCGACGGCTTGGCCGTCGTGCGCAGCGCGGGCCTCGGCTGGCGCGGTCTGAGTCAGGTCGCCGCTTAAGGTCTCGCCCAGATCACGGCGACGGCCGTCCCAGCCGCGGCATTGGCGATCCGAGCGCGGTTGGGACCGGCTGCAGGATGAAGCGCCGAGGCGATAGGGTCTCGGGGGGCAGGTCCAACGCTTCGAGGTCGGGGTCAAGGGGCGACTGCGTCAGCAGGTTCGCGGCGAGGCGGCTGAGGGCCGGCGCGGTCTGGATGCCGTAGCCGCCGAGCGCTGCGAGCCAGAAGAAGCCGGGCTGCAGGGGGTCGAAGCCGACCACGGGCGAGCGGTCGGCGACGAACGACCTCAGTCCCGCCCATCGGTGAGAGACCCGCCGGACTTCCAGCGTCGTGGCCTGCTCGATGCGGTCGACGGCGATCGCGACGGTCATCTCGTCGGCCTGGGCGTCGCCAGGCGGCGACGGCGCCTCGTCACAGGGCGAGAGCAGCAGCTTCCCTGCGTCCGGCTTCAGATAGTACTGCTCGCCGGCGTCCTTCAGCATCGGCCACCGTTCGACGTCCACGCCGGGCGGCGGGTCGAGCAGGATGGCGGTCCGCTTCAGCGGCTGCAGTCCGATGTCCACGGCGCCCGCCAGGGCGGCGATCTCGCCCGCCCAGGCTCCGGCTGCGTTCACGACGATCGGCGCGCGAACCCGCCGTCTCCGCGTCTCGATCGTCCAAGCTCCTCCGAGGCGCTGCAAGCCGTAGGCCGGACTGTCGAGGATCAGCTCACCGCCGTTGGCCTGGAACCGGCGCAGATAGCCGCGGTGCAAGGCGTCCACGTCGATGTCGGAGGGCCGAAGCGACAGGACCGCGCCCAACAGCCCCTCCGGGCGTATGATCGGCACCAGGGCGCGCGCCTCGTCGATCGACTTGGTCTCGCGCTCGTCCGGCGGGGTGATCGCCAAGTAGGCGTCGAGATCGGCCTGGTCACGCGCGGTGTGCAGCACGCGGCGCAGCTTCAGCAGGGGCGCCTGGGTGAAACCCGGCGGCGGCGCGTCGAAGAAGGGGCGGCTCGCGCGCGTCAGGTCGCGGATCAAGCCGTTGCCGTAGCTTTCGCTGAAGATGGCGGCGGAGCGTCCGGTCGAGTGGTAGCCGGGTTGGTCCTCCATCTCGAGCAGGCCCACCCGCGAGGTCGCGGCCAGGTGCGCCGCGATCGAGGCGCCCGCCATGCCCGCGCCGATCACCACCACGTCGAAGTCGTCACTCACCCATATCCTCCTGCCGGGGCGCGGCTTTGGGCAGGCCGAAGCACGACCTCGTGCGACCAGCTATGCGGACGAAGTGCGGCCCGCGCGCGCCAGGGCGCGCCGGATTGTTCCGTCACGGCCGCAACGCTGCCGTCCGGCGGCTCTGGACGAAAGGCCGCATTATCGCGGCGCCCTATAGTCGCTGCCTATGGGATGGGGTCACCGCGCCTGCGCCGAGCGGCCTTCGCCGATCCGAAGCCCGGCGCTGGCCTCGGCGGGCGAGTACCCGGTCATTTCCCCGATCAGGGAGATGAACGACCGGGTGATCCGCGACAGCGGACGATCGGCCAGGCAGACGGAATAGACCCCGAAGGACAAGGCCGGGGCGAAGGGCCGGTAGTCCATGTCGTCGGCCGCGCAGACCCGCGCCGTGAAGTCGTCGACGACCGCCACGCCGACCCCTTCACGCACCAGCGCCGCGGCGACGTACATGGTGCTGATCGTCACGGTCTCGCGGATGTCGAGGTTCAACCGGGCGACCTCGCGGCTGAACAGCGTCCCCAAGGGGCCGCTGTGCGCCAGGCTGACAAAGTCGCGGTCCTCCAGCATGTCCAGGCCGACCCGGGACGGCAGATCGGGCATGCCGAGCTTCCGGTAGAGCAGCACCAGCTCGCGCCGGCCGATCTCGGCGTACTCCAGCTTCTCGTGGCCCGCGTTCTCATAGGCGATGGCGATGTCGCAGTGCCGCTCCTGCAGCAGCCGCGGGATGTCGGCGTGATGGAGGGTCTGGATGTCGAAGCTCACCTTCGGGTGCTTGCGCCGGAAGGCGGCCACGGCGAGGGGGGCCACATCGATGCCGAAGCCTGGCAGGACCCCGATGCGGATGTGCCCGTCCGAAGCGTGCGCGAGGTTCTTCGCCGTCTGCCTGAGGGAGCCCACGCGGTCATAGATGTCGGACACCTCGAAGAAGAGGGCGTGGGCCTCGTCCGTCGGGACCAGGCGGCCCTTGGCGCGCTTGAACAGCGGGAAGCCCAGCCGCGATTCGGCATGACGCAGGACATTGCTGACCGAGGGCTGGGAGACGGTGAGGGCGCGGGCGGCCGCGCTGACCGAACCGTTGATATAGACCGCGTGGAAGACTTCGATGTGGCGCAGGTTCATCATGCTCGGGTTCCTCCTCGACGATTGGACGCGTCCAACGCGTGCCGGAGCCCGCCTGCAACCGCAGGCTATGGATCATGCGCCGCCTACCCGCCGCCAAACCCTCAAACCATAACGAAACGCTATAGCTCACGGAAGAGATGCTGCCTTGTCGGCCTCGTCATAAAACCTTGATCGTTCCCCCAAGGACGCGACCGCGTCATCCGGGGGACTACGATGCGAGCCCAGCCTGTTACCGATCGCCGCGCGCTCCAGGTCGGGGCCAGCGCGCTTGTCTTAAGCCTGGCGTTGATGGGGGCGAGCGCCGCGTCGGCCGCTGCCGCCGACAACACTGTCACCACGTCCGAAGTGGTGGTCACCGCCGCGTCGCGGATCGACAAGGCCGGCTACGATGCTCCGACCCCGACGACGGTGGTCGGGCAGGCCGAGCTGCAGTTGGGCGCGCGGGCGAACGTGGCCGCCGTCCTGGCCGACCTGCCCGAGGTGAAGAACACCTTCAACCCGACCAACACGGCGCGCAGCGCGGTGCTGTCGGGAGAGCAGGTCATCGACCTGCGCGGCATCGGCTCGACGCGGACTCTGGTGCTGCTGAACGGTCACCGCTTCATCGGCGACAACGACCTCAACACCGTGCCGTTCGACCTGGTGAAGAACATCGAAGTGGTGACCGGCGGCGCGTCGGCTGACTGGGGTTCTGGCGCGATCGCCGGCGTCGTCAACATCACCCTGGACGACAAGCTGGACGGCGGGGTGTTCAACGTCGCCACCGGCATCTCGTCCCGCAACGACGGTCGGGAGTACCGGGGCAACGCCGCCTATGGCGCGGAGTTCGCTGACGGCAAGGGCCACTTCATGCTGGACGGCGAGTGGTACGACAACCGCGGCATCTACGACCTGACCTCCCGCTCGAACGTCGGCGGCTGGGCCGTGCTCGCCGTCCCGGGCGCGCCGGCGAACGGCCAGCACGCCTTCGTCATCACCAACCAGGTTGGTCCCTCCAACCTCAGCGAAGGCGGGCTGATCAGCGCCGGTCCGCTGAAGGGGCTGTCGTTCAACCCCGACGGCTCTACGAGCGCCTTCAACTTCGGCACGCTCACCGGCGCGGCGCTCACCAAAGGCGGTTCCCAGGTCACCAATGACGCCTTCAACTACCTGACGGTGCCGGTGTCGCGGGCGAACTTCTACGGCCGCGCCACCTACGACCTCAGCGACAAGGTCATGCTGAGCGCCGACATCCGCTACACCGACGTCTACAACCACTACAACTTCGCGCCCGATACCCTCACCGGGGCGACGATCAAGAACGACAACGCTTTCCTGCCGGCGGCGGTGAAGGCCCAGATGGCCGCGGCGGGCGTCACGACCTTCACCTTCGGCCGCAACAACGACGACTTCGAGTTCCGGGACTACGACTACGACCGCCGCGATCTGCAGGCGACCCTGGGGGCGCAAGGCGCGTTCGGAAAAACCTGGAAGTGGGACGCCTACTACACGCACGGCGAACGCACCGTGCAGGAGGTGTTCAACCACATGCGGATCACCGCCAATTTCAACTTGGCGATCGATTCCGTGATCAGTCCCACGACCGGCCAGCCGATCTGCCGGATCGCGCTGACCGTCCCCACCACCAACTGCGTGCCGATCAATCTCTTCGGGTTTGGCAACGTCTCGCAGGCGGCCGCGAACTATGTGAACGGCTCGTCCCTGCTGCGCTACCAACAGCAGTTGGACGACGGCGGCGCGACCCTGCGCGGCGACCTCTTCGACCTGCCGGCGGGATCGGTCTCGATCGCCACGGGCATCGAGGTCCGCCATGAACAGATCAAGACCCTCGAGGACGACCCGATCTCGCTGACCAACGGCTTCACCACGGTGAACCCGAAGGGCTTCGACGGCGGCTTCTCCGCACGCGAGGCCTTCTTCGAAACCGTCGTACCGCTGGTCAAGGATGTGCCGGTCTTCGAAAAGCTGGACTTCAACGGCGCGGCGCGGGTCAGCGACTACAGCAATTCGGGCACCATCTGGGCCTGGAAGGCGGGCCTGACCGACGAGGTGTTTCAGGGCTTCACGCTGCGGGCGGTCCGCTCGCGCGACACCCGTTCGGCCAGCCTGACGGAGCTGTTCACGGCCGGCACCCAGGCGACGGGCACCATCTCCGACCCGGTCACCAAGACCCAGTACACGGTCACCCAGCAGAACGGCGGCAACAAAAACCTGCTGCCGGAGCTCTCCGACACCACGACCTTCGGCTTCACCTATGCGCCGTCCTTCCTGGAAGGCTTCGAGATGTCGATCGACCACTATGACATCGACATCAACCGGGCGATCACCACCCTGTCGGCCCAAGACATCGTCACCCGCTGCTTCAACGGCAACACGGCGCTCTGCGCCCTCATCACCCGCGCCGGGGCCGGCAATACGATCAGCAAGATCCAGTCGACCTTCATCAACCTGGCCAACTACACGACCCGCGGCGTCGACTTCGAGGCGTCCTACAACCTGCCGCTGGAGCGTGTCTCAAGCCTGCCGGGGACCCTGCGCTTCCGGGCGCTGGCCAACCACATCGACAGCCTGAAGACGAATGACGGCGTCAACGTCATCGAGTGGGCGGGCTCGGTCGGCTCGGGCCTGTCGTTCGGCGCTCCGAAGTGGCAGGGCAGCCTAGAGACCACCTACAGCCTGAACGAAACCAATCTGCTGTTGCGGGCCCGCTATGTGGGTGGCGGCGTCTACGATCCGTCGCGCGACATCGCCAACAACAGTGTGTCCAGCAAGACCTATTTCGACTTCGCCTTCCAACAAGGCCTGTCGATCCTCGGGCACAAGAACTTCACCGTGTACGGCAACATCAACAACCTGTTCGACCAAGCCCCGCCGCCCGCGCCGAACCCGCAGTTCTACGATGTGGTGGGCCGATACTTCGAGTTGGGCCTGAAGGCCCGCTTCTAAGGCCGGCGCACCCTGCCGCACCCCCAAACGCGGCGACGCCGGCCTGCGCGCAGCCAAGGCCAGGGTCCTTTCCTCCCCCTGAGCCTTGGCTGCGCGCCTATTGGCGGACCTGTCGGTCGGGCAGGTTCGCGATCTCCAGCGGCGCGATGTCATCGGCGGGTTCGAACCCCAGGATCTTGCCGTAGAACCAGAGTTCCACCTCCTTGGCGCGGACGATGGTCTCCGCCCGCCGCCAGCCGTGGCTTTCGCCCGCGAACACCAGGCAAGCGACGGGCGTGCCCCGGGAGACAAGCGCATCGCGGATCATGTGCGCCTGGTTCTGCGGCACGACCGGGTCGTCGGCGCCCTGGAGGATCAGCAATGGGGCGGTGAATTGGTCGATCTGGTGGATCGGGGAGCGGGCGTCGTAGACCGCCTTCGCCTCCGGCCAGGGCCCGATCAATCCGTCCATGTAGCGGCTCTCGAACTTGTGCGTGTCCCGCGCCAGGACCGCGAGGTCCGCCACCCCATAGAAGGAGCCTCCCGCCGCGAAGACGTCACTCTGCGCCAGGGCCGCCAGCACCGTGAAGCCCCCCGCGCTGCCGCCGTGGATGACCATCCGCTTGCGGTCCACCCGGCCCGAGTCGGCCAGGTGCTGGGCCGCCGCGATCACGTCCTCGACGTCGACGACGCCCCATTGGCCGTTGAGCCGCTCGCGGTAGGCGCGGCCGTAACCGGTGGAACCCCCATAGTCGACGTCGACCACAGCGAAGCCCCGTGTCGTCCAGTACTGGATGGCCAGGCTGAAAGCGCCCGAAGCCGCGCCGGTCGGACCGCCGTGGGCCTGAACGATCAAGGGTGGAAGTTCGGCCGCCGGCCCGGCGAAGGCGCCATTGGCCGGCGGGTAGAAGAGGGCGTGGGTCGGCCGGCCGCCCGTGCTCGGAAAGGTGATCGCTTCGGGCCGCGAGATGTCGTCCAGCGCCATGTCGAGCGCCACGGGCTGGCGCAGGACCTTGTGGCTACCGGCGGCAAGGTCGATGACCACGACCTTGGAGGTGTCGGCCTCGCTGTGCGCGATGGCCGCGATCCGCGTCTCATCCAGGGCCTGGACGAAGACGAGCCCCTCGAACGGCAACGGCAGCGCCTCGACCGCGCCGGTGCGCCGATCGACCAGCAACAGGGCCTCGCCTTCAGCGTCCTTGGCCGTGGTGGCGATCCGGTCGTCGAGCACGGCATAGGCGCTGCGCCCCAGGGTCCAGAGGGGACCCGCGAACTCCGCCTCGCGCGGCGACAACGCGCGCGCCGGGCCGTCCCCACCTTCGTAGAGGTTCCAGTAGCCGCCTTCGTCGGAGAGCCAGACCAGCGCGCCATCGGCCGTCCACTGCGGCTGCAGCACCGAGACGCCCGCTCCGCCGGCCACCTGCCGGACATTCGCAAGCCCAGCCTCCGTCAAGTCACCCACATAGAGCCGGGTCGCGTCCCACGGCATGGCCGGATGATCCCAGGCGATCCAGGCCAGGCGATCGCCCGGGCCAAGACGCGGATAGGCCACGAAGTCGCTCGATGAGAACAGCACCCGACCGGCGTCTCCGGGGCGTCCCGAAAGACGGACGATCGTGTTGCGGACGTTCTTGGGATCGGTGTGATCCTCGCGCACGGCGATGAGGCCGCCGCCCGGCGCGGGCACGCCATCGGCGTAGCGGTAGCCCTCGGGCGTCATCGGCGTCGGCGCCGCCAGGCCCGCCTGAAGATAGAGCCGCTGATCGGCGTAGTTGCTGAACCACAGCCCCTCCGGACCCACGGCATAGGGCGCGCCGCCGTACTCATGTACTCGGGTGCGCGCGTTGAAACCGTCCGGCGTCAGTTGCCGCACGCCGGCCGCGTCGGCGGTCATCACCACAAGGCGGCCGCCCTCGGCGGGGCGGCTCTCGAGCCAGTAGGGCAGGCCGCCGAAGACCCGCAGGTCCGCGAGGGTGACGGCGCCTTGCGCCAAACGCGCCGCGCTGATCGGCGAAGCCCAGGCGCCGTAGGGTCTCACTTGGGTCATTCCCGAACCTGCGTTTTCGTCCCTTGGCCGAAGCTCAAGCCGACGGCCCGAGCCGCGCCTTGGCGGGCGCGCTCTCCACGATGAGCCATCGCGCGACGATGCCGACCATCGCCGCGACGAACATATAGCCCACCGGGGCCATGGTGCTGCCGGTCGCGTGCGTAAGCCAGGTCACGATCAGCTGGGTGGTTCCGCCAAAGATGGCGTTGGCGATGGCGTAGATCGCCGCGAACGACCCGCTGCGGATGCGCTTGGGCAGGCTCTCGGTCATGGCGGCGTAGAAGGCGCTCGCGCCGCTGCCGGCAAGGACGCCGTTGATCGCGGCGCCGACCAGCAGGGCCGTCCCACTGCGGGCTTCGACGATCCAGTAGAAGACCGGGATCATGACGAGGAGGTGGGCAAGCGCGGGTGCGATCATCACCGGCCGCCGCCCGACCCGATCGGACAGCCAGCCGCCGCCGAGGTAGCCGATCACACCGGACAGGCTGCTGATCACCCCGCCCGCGAAGGCCAGCGACGGGCGCATGTGCAGGGCGTGCTGCGCGAAGGTCGTCATGTAGCTCGACACCGAGCTTGCGATGGAGCCGGCGGAGATCACCAGCAGACCGAGCAGCAGGACGCGCCGGCTGGCCGCCATCAACGCGCCGCGGCTTTCGGAGTCGGCCGCGGCAACCGTTCCGGCCGGTTCGGGCGTGTGCAGGGTCTCAGGCAGGTTCCGCCGCAGCCAGAGGCCGTAGGGCAGGGTGACGGCGCCGAGCAGGAACGCGACCCGCCAACCATAGGCGTCGAGCGCGGCGGGCGGCAGCAGGCTCGACAGGGTGAAGCCCACCAGGGCGGCGACGGTCCCCGCCAAGCCCTGGCTTGCGCCCTGCCAGGACACCGTCAGGCCTCGCCGCCTGCTGTCGGCCGCCTCCATCAGATAGGCCGTGGTGGGTCCGACCTCTCCACCCAGCGAGAAGCCCTGCACGAGACGCGCGATCACCGCGAGGATCGGCGCAACAATCCCGATGGCTGCGTAGGACGGGATGCAGGCCAGGCCGATGATCGCCAGGCCCATAAGGGCGAAGCTCAGCATCATGGCGGGGCGCCGTCCCACGCGGTCGGCGTAGGCCCCGATGACGATCCCGCCGATCGGACGCGCGACGAAGCCGGCGCCGAACAGCCCCAGCGACAGCATCAGGCTGGCGTACTCGGAGTGCGCGGGGAAGAAGGCGCGCCCGACCTGGATCGAGAAGAAGCCGTAGGTGATGAAGTCGTAGAATTCGAGGGCGTTGCCGATCGTCGCCGCCAGGATGGCCTTGCGCGTCGGGCCGGCAGTGGCATTCACGCCCGCCCGGACGGCGGCCGGGGCGACGACGAGGGCAGGGTCAACCATCCGCGCCAGACCCGCGCCGCGCGAGATTCCTGTACCGTCCCGACCTCATGCCCGCGCCTCGTGGTCCGCTCTTCAACATCGTCGCCAATCCTGAAGTCTGGCTCGTGCGCGCGCAGGATTGTAGTGCGATTGCCGGGGCGCCCCATAGGCCCGTCCTATGGTCTGTGGGGCCACGGCTGGCGCCTCGGCAGGACCAGTCGGCGGTCTCAACGTCCCAGGCGCACATAGCCGAGCCCTATGGCTCATGGAACACTTCCCGCTTGTTCGCCGCGCCGAAGTCCGATGCTCTCCGGTCAGTCAGCGAATTCAGATCACGAGCCGATGCAAGCGTCCCAGGCGGCCCTGGACCTGGAGCGGGTCCAAGCCATCATCGACAGTCCCGAGGGCGAGGCTGCGCCGGGCTGCGCCCTGGCCATATTCCGGGACGGCGAGAGCCAGCATCTGTTTTCGGGGTTCGCCGACATCGAGGCCGGCCGGCGGCCGGACGCCGACACCCTCTACTACGCAGGATCCTTGGCGAAGCAGTTCACGGCGCTCGCGGTCGTCCAACTGGTGCTGGCCGGCCAGATCGAACTGCAGACGCCGGCGCGCCGCTACCTCCCCGAACTGGCGGCGCGGACCCCCGACATCACGGTGGAGATGTTGCTGCATCACACCTCGGGTCTGCCGAACTACGCCAAGCTGGCGCCGCTCGCCGGCTATCAGCGCCCCTCGGACCTGGTTCGCGCCGACGTCCTTCAGATGTTGCTCGACTACCAGGGCGGCGCCTTCCCGCCGGGCGCGACGTTCGAATACTCCAATGGGGGCTATCTGCTGCTCTCCGCGATCGTCGAGCGGCTGACGGGGACGAGCTTCGCCGCCTACGTCCGGGAAAACATCCTGGATCCCCTCGGCATGAGCCGCAGCCGCGTCCTGGAGGGGGGCTTCCCCGAAGACGCCAATCTGGCGCGCGGCTACACGCCGGCCGAGGGCGGCTTCGCGCTCGCCGAACACGTGCCGATGTTCGGCGGGGCGGGCGCGATGATGTTCACCCTGAACGATCTCGCGCGGTACTTCCACGACATCGAGCATGGGCGCCGCGTCTGGACGCCCGAGGTTGCGCGGCTGATGACGGCGCCTGGGCTCTATGCCGACCGTTCGCCGGTGATCCTGCCCGTGCCGGGGCACATCTTCGGCTACGCCGGCGGGCTTATGCTCAGCCGCGACTGGGTGCAGCACGGGGGCAATTTCGCGGGCTTCCAGGCCTGGTTCGGCTGGCGGCCCGGGACGGGCGTCGGCCTGGCCCTCCTGTGCAACCGCGGGGATGTAGACCCTCTGGCGTTGGCGGCGCGCGTCGTCGCTGTCGTGGCCCCGGATATCCCGGCGCCGGACACGCAGCGGTTCATGCTGGACGGTTTCGCGGGGCGCTTCGTGTCCGACACCTTGTCGGCGGTCTACGAGATCGCGACCGACGAAGGCGAGGATTTGGCGGTGACGATCACCCCGCCGGGCCGGGCGCCGTCGGCCCAACTGCGGTTTCTTCGGACGGGAGAGGGCGTGTTCGCCGCCGGTCCGGTGACCCTCGTCTTCGATCCCGATCACCGGGGCTTCTGCGCTCGCAACGAAAACGTCTCTGTGCGCTACCGCCGAGCGCCCTGACGCGTCCCGTAGGAACGATTTTGCTATGCCACTTCCCCACCTCGCCAAATGGACCTCGCCCTGGGCGCGGGTCGAGATCGAGGCGGTGGCGGCGCGCGAGGCATGACGACCAAAAGCGCGACCCACGCCGAGCGCGAGCGGCTGGCCGCCCGCGCCGAGGCCGTGACCATCGCGCGGGATGACTGGGGCATCGCCCACATCCACGGGCGAACGGACGCCGATGCCGTCTTCGGGATGATCTATGCCCAGGCCGAGGACGATTTTCCGCGGATCGAGGCGAACTATCTCACGGCCCTGGGACGGACCGCCGAAGCCGGAGAAGGCGAAGCCGCGATCTGGAGCGATCTGCGCGCGCGCCTGTTCGTCGATCCCGCAGATCTGCGGCTCAAGTACGCGGCGGCCCCCTCCTGGCTCCGCGCCCTGATGGACGCCTGGGCGGACGGCTTGAACCACTTCCTACTCACGCATCCCAAGGTGCATTCACGGGTCATCGAACGCTTCGAGCCCTGGATGGCGCTCAGCTTCACGGAAGGCGCCAACGGCGGCGATCTCGCCAAGATATCGCTCGCCGACCTAGCCAGCTTCTACGGCGGGCCGGACGCGCAACGTCTGGCCGGACACGACCCCGAGCGTGGCTCCGAGGAGCCCGCGGGCTCAAATGGGATCGCGCTCGCGCCCTCAATGACCCGCGACGGCCACGCCCTGCTGCTGATCAACCCCCACACGGCCTTCTACCTCCGCTCCGAGATGCAGGTGAGCAGCGACGAAGGCCTGAACGCCTATGGCGCGGTCACCTGGGGCCAGTTCTTCGTCTACCAGGGCTTCAACGCCCACGCCGGCTGGATGCACACTACGTCGAGCGCCGACAACGTGGACGAATTCGCGGAGACGATCGTCGAGCGCGGGGGCGCGCTGTTCTACCGCTACGGGGCCGAGCTGCGCGCGGTCACGACATCGCCGGTCGAGCTTCGGGTCCGGGCGCAGGACGTGACTCTGGAGGCGCGGTCGTTCACGATCCTGCGGACGCATCATGGCCCGATCGTCCGGGCCGAAGACGGCAGGTGGATCGCCGTGGCGTTGATGGATCGGCCCGCGGCGGCCCTGGAGCAGGCGTTCCTGCGGACCAAGGCGCACGATCTGGCCGCGTTCAAAGAGGTCTCCCGCCGCGCCGCCAACTCGACCAACAACACGATCT